>Ga0308157_10000079_pt1 | contig 416714 bp, 665 predicted proteins | sample PhyBR1_FD_201035 | JGI IMG/M metagenome (GOLD analysis project Ga0308157, IMG submission 201035) | Phyllosphere microbial communities from UC Gill Tract Community Farm, Albany, California, United States - DLSLB.R1 | ecosystem: Host-associated > Plants > Phyllosphere > Unclassified | place...
TCTTGTTGGTGTCCGCCGTGTTGTGACGAAGCGGACCACCATACATCGAAGGGTAGAAGTTTGTGTCGCTCATACTTCTACTTATTGCGGGCTAGGAACCAGTCCAGAAACATCTGAACTGAGGTTCGACCAGCAGGACCGATTGGTCCCGGAGGTCCTGGAGGACCAGAAGGTCCACGGACTCCCTGAGCCCCAGGAGGTCCTGGAACGCCGGTGGGTCCCACTGGACCATGACTGCCGCTGATTGAGCTTGCGCCCTTGCTTCCCAGCATGGCACCAATGCCGCCACTCTTGGCATAGACTGTTGAGTAGTCATCCAGCTTGGACATCTCACTGAGCTTGTCGCTGTCAGTGAGCTTGACCGCTTGGGCCAGCTTGTTGGCAGCACGACTCATAGCCAGCTTGGCATCATCAAAATCCCGGAGCGTTTGCTCATACAGTGGATTCAGCTGATCATCACGGGCAATCTCAACCATCTTGTCGATATTTTGAATGTGGTCGTGACCGCGAGGGAACAGGGTTGTCAGTGCTTCCAAACGTGCCTTGTTGTAGGCTCGCTTGTATTCAATGTCCGCATCACGGCGCAAGTTTTCCTCTTGCCACAAGCGTTCATTCTCCCTGAGCTCATCTTCGGTCAATCCCAAAGCCTGGGACATCATGCTCTTTGAAAGCTGCACTCCTGAACCGGACAATGCTTGAAGCTTTCTGATATCATCTACTGTCATACGCCTGCTGATTCCAATATCATGCGGATCATATCAACCTCTTCCTTGTTGTCCCGGATCTTGGAATTCCAAAACAGAGGATTGATCCACTCTTTTACCATCGTTAATTGCTCGTCGCTCATTCTGTCAAATAGCGCGTGACCAACACCACTGAACAAAAGCCAGGGACTGATACGTCCCTTTCTGATCCAGAGAGTTGCCTGAGCCGTGCTGACCTTTCTAAAGAAGTCAATCCAGTTCTCACCAGTGTCTCGACCCCATTGCTCCATGAGGAGAATGTTGCGTTCAATGGCCTTGGCCGGATCTTCCTTTTTGGCCAGCTCACGCGTCCAACTCTCGTACCAAGCTTCGTTGGTCCAATCGTCTAGCTTGATGTTGTTCTTGATCAGCATCTCCACAAAGCCCTGAACCTCGATACCATTGATGTGCTCAACGTATCGGCCAAACTTTGTGAATGCTGTGAAGTACTGGCTTTCCATGAACTCCTCGTAGCTCTTTTCCTTTTTGCTACGAACGCTCAGGGTATAGAACATCTGAAAGGCCATGAAGCCAATCCTGATGTACCGTTCATCGCGCCAAAGCCATCGGCGCTTTTTCTCACACATATGATTGATAAAGGAGCTCTCGCGGGCAAACTCCTTTTTGCAGAAAGAGCATGGATAGGTAATGGGCTTGACCTCAATTACCTTGACCTTCTTGGCCCGCTTGGGCTTTTCCGTTGCATCAACCATTTGTTTTCTTAAACTCTGTTAGGAGATCCTTGGCTTCTTTTTCGTCGATGGTCAGATCGCGCAAAAGTTGCTTGAAAGAGTCCGCATCATACTTTCCCCTGAGGATCATCAGTTCCTCATCATTGAGCTGCGGATAGAGTTTTAGAAAAACGGCATTGACCTTGCTGACAGTCTTCCGCTTGTTGGCAAGATTGATCCAGCCATGCGTTCGGTCACCATCACGACGTCCCTTGCCAATTGCAGCCAGGATACGCCAGCAAAGATCGGGATGCTTGCTGTAGTCCCAAAAGTCCTTGTTCAGGAACTCATTGACCATCCAGATGTAATGCTCGGGTTCAATGCTGCTGACACTAAACCATTTCATAGCGATCAGGGGACTGAAGGTCTTGGCCATTTCCTCTGGCTGCTTGGAGAGCCAGTTGAAGTCCTTTCGTTCGGTATGATACATCTCATCCTTGATATCGAGACTGGGCTTCTTTGGAGCCTTCTCAACTACGGACTTAGTTGGCTTCTTTGCCATTTATCCTCCCCACGTTAGTTTGAAGAGCATCGCATCTTTGGGACAATCAAACATAAAGATTGATGTCTGACCCATCTTTTCATGCGTGGGCTCTAATAGGTCGATCAAATACGTTTCCCTGCTCTCAGCCGAGAACACCACATAATGATTTACCAGATTATCAAGGCACCATTCGCGCAAAATCTGAGCCTGGCTGTCATCATGTTTCCAAAAGACCACATAGGGTTGGGCGATGCGCTGAACTGTCATACCCAACCCTAACGTGGTTGCACCAGGAACGTCAATTAACGAGGCCGCCTACTCTCAATATCTCGGAAAGCCTGCTCCCGCCAATGAGTGCGCCACCGCTGAAGGTCTTCTTCACGGAAGCGACGAAACTCCACCTTGATCTCCTGCTTCCAGAAGTAATCACGAATCGCACGAAGCCAGATGGCCAGGTGCGTGGGGTTCATTCGCTGTTCGTTGAATACGTCTATGACGCACTGAAGGACCAACTCGGATGCCAGATCCACCAACTCACTTCTGGTCGGTGGATCTGGATCAACGCCCGGTAGGAATAAGACTTTTCCCATTACACCAACTGCGTGATGTCCAAGTGTTCTGGAATCTTATTGGTGTCCTTGACAAAGAAGGCACACTGAGGATTGGGACTGTCATCAAGTGGAGCGGCCAGGATATGACCATACTTCAGCTTGGGAAAGTACCACTTGACATCTGGAAACACGTTCATGATTTCAATGTCATGAAAGTGTGGCATGTAGCCATTGATTGGGTTGATTGCAAAGGCATCAAACTCACGGTCATTGAGCTGCTTCAAAGATAGAATCTCGAGATCGCCCGAGTTCTTATCACCAATCACAATGCTCCAGTCCATGGGCATTTGAATCCTATGCTTTCCCAATCGTAGATCAACAGCTGGACTGTTGAAGGATTCTAGAAACAACAATGGAATAAAGATGTAATCAATATTTGCCTGATCACTGTAGTCTAGAACACAATACCGGATGTCTTCCACTTCGTCTGGGATGTTGTTCATCTCAAAGGTGGTATTTTCGGTTGTGAGAATCTTCATTAGGAGAGGTCCTTGATGTAATCGACCTTTGTTACCTTGTAGGGGTAGTTGGCGGCCTTATAAGTCTTCTTTCGCTCAGTGACGTGCTTGGCACTGAACTTGCAAGTGGATGCGATATCATAGACCTGAACAAAGTCCTTGTCCTTTGCCTTACGAATACCACGACCAATGCTCTGAATGATTCGCACAAAGCTCTTGCCTGGCTCCAAGAGGATCAGGTTGAAGATTCGTGGAATGTTGATGCCAACTGCCGCAACACCGTAGGAGGCGATAACAACCAAGTTTGTTCCCTGACCAATCTCCTCATAGGCATCACTTCGGTCTGCCGCCTTGCTGCTTCCATAGACGAACTTTGCATCCGGGAGACGTTCTGCAAGTTGCTTTCCAGTCTCAATCCTGTTGATCAGTACCAGGGTGTTGCCCGTCAATGCAGTCTTGTTGACAAACTCCGAAATCCAATCCAGGTGATTGGGATCAGTGACCAGGAAGTTGTTTTCCTCGTGGAAGTTGTCAAACTCCACAGTGTCCATGAGCTGGAGAATATCGATGTGAAGATTGCTCAGCACACCCATGTCCATTAGATCACTTGCGGCCAGGCGGTTTACAACCGGACCCAGTCCGCTCAAAATGCTGGTGAACTCATGCTCTTCCTTGGGAACCGTACCCGTCAAGCCCCAACGAATTGGAACGTTGGCGAAAGGTCCGCAAAGCAGGCTCTTCAGCTGGTCAGCCTTGGCCATGTGGGTTTCGTCGACCATGATGGCAACCACGTCCTTGGTGAACGTGTCAATGTCCTGCTGGGTTGGCTTCAGCGTCTGCTTCTTGCTGTTCTTGTCCATGATGGCAAGACTCTGCCAAGTGCAGATTGTGTGCTTCTTTCCATACTCCTTGCGGTCGCCATAGTAGACGCCCACATCAAGACCAAGATTCTTGTAGTCGCTCTCAGTCTGATCCACGAGGCTCTTGTTGGGAACGATGATGATCGTCCTACCGTGCGCCTCGCACAAGTGACTGAGCGTTGCCGTCAGAAGCGTCTTACCTGCACCAGTTGCAATCTCTTGAATGCTTTGTGGATTCTCCAAGAAGGCTCGGATGATCTCCACCTGGTAATCACGCAGGGTGATTGGTTCGCCCTCAGCCGGGTGACCCTTGGGCCACACTGGATTGGGAGCGTTGTTTGCGATGTAATCCTCATCCACGTAGGGGAACTCAAAAGTCCGCGCAACGCGATGATCCTGGATCTCAATCTCGTAACCATTGTTGATTACGATATCCAGAACCTTGTCGAGAAGGTTCACATAGGTGTTGCCATTGATGGCGAAAAAGCTCACGCAACCATCCCACCGACCCAGCTTGAAAGCAGGCATGTGACGTGCGGCGTGAATGAAGAACTTTAGAGCCGCATTGCACTCACGGCGCGTCTTTGGGTCCAAGTCTTCGAAGCTGGCGTTTACCTCGTCATGGATGACGAGTTTGCATTTCTTGATTGTCATGCGACCCCTTATGTTCTGTTTTTGCGGGTCGTAGGAAAGCCCTACTGTATGCTCCAGAATACAGAGTCCAGTAGGGCTACGTCAATATAACTGGAGAGCAGATTCACCGCTCTCTATTTACCAAGAAAATCGAGGTTTTACTGAAGTTGAGCGTGAATTATTTGCTCAAAGGTTCCGTTTAGAACGCTGGTCACCAATCGGGTGCCGCTGGCTTCCGCAGCCGCCTTGATGGCTTCATAGACATCACGGTCAAGAGGCCACTCGGGGAGGAACAAGAAGTTGGATGACTCCAGGAGTGATGGCTGTTCAATCAGATCATCCAGTGTCACGATCATGTTTCCCAGCCGTCGAATGTTGGTCATCTGGATCATGCTCATCCCATATGTGGAATGATTGGGGTAGTGATATCGGGCAACCAAGTAGGATAGATCGGGAACCGTGCTATAATCCTCAATCAGTGGACCCAGCTGAAGTCGGAGGTTCCGTTTCAAATCCTGATTCTCCACGAGGAAGAGGCTGTGGGACATCTTGTTGGTCAGATTGGTGTGGATCGTCTTCAAATGCTGAGACTTGAGGTTTGCCCACTGATTAGTTCGTAGGCCGCCAATGAGCTCCTGTTTGACACTGTCACCGTTCAGGGCTTGCCACACTAGCTGGGAGATGCTGAGGTCGCTGGTGCGCTCCAAATCCTCTTCCCGCTCCACCATGCGATTGAGTCCACTTTCCTTTCGGTTCAGGACGTCGATGCGGAGATTGGAGATGGTGTCATCAAAGAAGACAAGATTGGTCTTGCTTTCGTTGGTTGAGATCAGGTGACTGCTGACACCCATGATGTTTAGGATGCCCAAAATATCAGCACCCTCGTAGGCCTTCTCAGTCAAGTAGCCTTCCACGTCCCGCATGGATCCAGCAACCAGTGGCCTAGTAACAGATAGTCCTGCCCACATCAGCCCATGGACGATTTGTCCAAGGTACTGGATTGCCTTGCTGCCACTGATTTGCAAGCTGGCCATATTGTCACGGCCAGTGTCGTTGGGCAAGTTGTGGATGTTTTGAATAAACAGAGGAGCGGGCATCTCATGAAATAAGCCATCGACTGCGTCCTTCCATTTGTAGTTGATGCTTCCAACGTGGTCTAGTTCTTCCACGATGGTTTGATTGGCGTCCAGGCGTTCGATCAAATCGTGCCAGATCACCCCGCCATAGCTGGTGATCAGAAAGTCGGCATCCAAGTCAGGACGATCGCAGAAGTCCAGCCCCTCAGGATACGTGGCATCCTTGGGTGCATATCGGGGGTTTCCAAAGATGCTGATCTTGGCATCCGGCCATGCCTTGCGGACTAGCTCAGCCCACTGAGAGTAAAAGGTGGGTTGTGCCAGGATTAGCGTCTTGCCGCCCCGTAGAGCAGCATTGGCGAGAGCAACCACCCGACTGCGATCGTTACCGCTCTCCAGTAGCATTGCTCGTCCGCGCCAGTCCTGTACGTGCTGGAGGGCATTTACCATCAAGGGATCAAACTTCCAAGGTTTGTCCGCGAGGTCACGAATGTCCAGCAGATCCTGCGAGGCAAGGTCTGCCAGCTTTTCATCAAAGACCAGACCATTCATCTGACTGAATGCAAGGAGACGACGAGCCAGTTCCGGACTGGCCGGAAGCGTCTGTGTGTCAAACATTCAAATTCTCCAACGAAGCTACTCCAGAAATCCACGCGGCCAGGAAGTCATCGTTTCTGACCACTACGGTCATCTGATCACCCTCTACGCTTACCGAGGACTTTTGACTCAAACTGTTGGAAACCTCAAGAAAATAATTGGTCACTTGGTCATCAAAAGCGAACTTGTGCCGCTTGATAACGTCCATGGCCTTTTCCCAGTTGTTGGCATTCACGTCCACGATCCAGAGCTTGTGGTCTCGATTGAACGTGGGGTACTGAAGAGAGGCAAAGTGGTTTCCTCCCTTGAGCTTTTTGATATCCTCGATCACACCACTGTTGAATTTGCAGCGAAAGACCAGCTTGTTATCGCCGGCGTATCGGACCTCACGGGGAAGATTGGTGCTCTGATAGGGAGGCTGCGCGTAGTGGGGCGTTTGAATCAACAGGTCAACCGACTGGGCCACGATGCCAATCTGCACCAGATGGTCGCGGTAACGCTGGATCAATTTGATCGCCAGCTCTCCCTGCGCGGTGCTGATAGCTTGCCCGGCCGCCGCGTGGCTTGACACGTCCTCGATAAAGCGACGGTCCCACGTATTGGTTATCTCGTAGACGTTACCCTGTTGGTCCTTTCGGGGGATGCTGGCAAGAAGATTCAACTCCTTTAGGCATTCTTCCACTGTCAGCATACCGCGCGTTCCTCAAATCACTTACTGTGATTCGGGATAGCATCGCATCGTCCTTGCTGTCAAAATGGAACCACACTCGACGCCACACATCTACAACCTCGACGGCGTTGCGAACCTTGTCCCACTCAAGTACCTGGTACTCGTCCCAAGTCCACCACCAGTCACCTTGACAGGCTTCGCCCACGCGCCGGAGAATCTCGGCGTCCTTGCTGGTGTCCTCATTGTAGCCAAGCGTCATGCCAAAGATGCTACCAATCTCGGCATAGAATGACCTGGAGGGGTCCCAATCCTCCAGGTCGTCCACGTAACGATGGCGGTGGAAGCTGTCGATCTCACTGACCGACAACATTCCCACGGCGTGCAAGTTCATCGCTGCTTCAACAACGTGACTTCCGCGACCCGATGCCAGTCCCGCTGTCCCATACGCAGGCTTGCCAGCTGGCCGACCTTACGCAAGCTGAGCTCCCGGAACCGCTTGGCGTACTGGTGCGTGAAGTCCAGCACCTCTTCGACCTGATCCGGCTCCAGCTTGAACTGCTTCTCGAGCATCCGGAGATCACGGGCCACGTAGTCGATCCGGCAAAGCTTCTCGCGGATCGTGTCGATCGTGAGATCGAGATACAAGCAACGCGACATGATGGCCTCCAAGTGGGGAGCCAGTCGGGCCGTGCCCTTGTCAACGATCTTCTCGAAGTTGATGTTGGTGATGAAGATCACGCTGCCCTTGAACTCGAACTGATTGGGCGCATCGCTGCCGTTGTTTCGGCCACTGTTGCGCCAGCTGATCAGCCGCTTGCCCGAAGTGTCGAGGGCCGCTTTCAGGATGTTCAGCGAGGTCTCGTCGCCCAACACGCTGTCGCAGTCATCGAACACCAGCGTTTCACGCGCCTCGCTGTACTCGTACAGCGTATTGTAGAGAGCCGGCGCCGTGCTGTAGCCCTTGACGATGTTGTAACGGGGCTTGAAGTCCCGCTCACGAGTCATACGCCGCGAGTCCTGATCGTTTGCGTCTGCGTTGAAGCTCAGCTTGTCGATCAGGCTGTCCCGATTGAGGGCGGCCTCGACCTCAAAGCTCTTGCCAACGCCCGATGCACCGCTGACGACCATTCCCTTGATGTTGCCACGTGCAACGTCGAGGCTCAGGCTGCTCAGGATCTTAAAGCGCTCTGCGATTCGATCCTTGATCTGCTCGTTGGTCTCGGGCTCAGCGGATGCCGGAACCGTATGTCCGCGCTCTTCCACTTGCTCGATCAGGTCCTCGCCGGGAACGAACTTCAGTAGCGCGGGATCTGCGCTTTCCTTGAAGCTGCGCCGCATACGCTCTGCGAACACATCAGCGTTTGGATCTTCGAGCGTGAAGTCCGAGAGATCGGAAACGAACACCCGAAACGACCGAGCCGGGAAGGGCTTGTCATTGTCCTGCATGGTGTTGCTGCCATCGACCGTGATGAACGGGCCCTTTTGCCCCATCGAGAGTCCACGAACGAACTCAAACACCTTTCCGCGAATGGTCTGGCCAGCCCAGTCCCCGCGGTTTACCGTCACCTTCATACGCGCTCCCGATCTATTGCGTCTATGTGTCCCTAGCATAGCCGGGCGCGCCTTGTTGTCAACGTCAGACATGGAAAAAGCGGACATTTCTGCCCGCTTTTCCTGTGTTTGACAATACGTTCAGAGCGCGTTAGCGAGGAGCGTAGTTGTCATCAACGGAGTAGTCCTCGAAGCCCGCAGCCTTCAACTTTGTCAAGTTGCTGATCTGCCAGTTCTTGGCATCGAGACCCTTCATGATGGCGAGATACTGGTTGCGTACCAGTGCAATCTGGTTGATCAAGAGTGCGATCTCGATCACCTTGGCATCAGCATCCGCATACATGGCTGCCTCACGAGCGCTCAGACTTTTCTGATAGTGCTCAAAATACTTCTTGAACACTGCGCCCTTGATTTCAGTCATGCGAATCTCAAGATACCGCAAGATGGATTCAACTTCCTGAAGTTGACCAAAGCGAAGGGTCGTGATGCCCGGCAGACGACTGCTGGCCTTCTCGAGACTTCCCTTTAGTTTGGTCTCGAATCGAGCCTCTTCCAGTTCAGTCTCAAAGTGAACAATAGCATCGACCAGGGGAGTGTAATCTCCTGGAACGGCCGTTACCCTTGAATACCACTTATTGCTCATTCTTGCTCCTATGATCGGTAGCCCCACACTAAACAGGTGAGAGCTACCGATTCAATATTCAGTGACGGTCGTAATCGTCATTGTAGCCGAGTTCGTCATCGTCATGATCGTTATCATGCAGGTGCTCGATTGCCTCGTCCAAGTATTCGTCCTCGCCCTCGATATCCTCGTGGTCGATTTCGAAACCATACTCCTCAAACAACCTCAGGAGATGAGCTGCACCGGCTTGGCGTTTGCCGGCGGGCAGCTGATCCCTGAAGAAGTCCCAGAGCTCTACAACCAGTTTGCTCTCGTTGCTCATTAGTCTTCATTCTCCGCAGCATCCTGGGCAGCCATTGCTGCCAGTTCTGCTTCCTTTTCAGCCCGCTTTGCTTCTTCCTTGCGTTCCATGTGGGTGGGGAACTCAAGCATCACCATATCCAGGATATCGTGATCAATCTGCTTGCGGAACTTCTTGGTTTCCGAGCCATCAAGTGCGATGTACTTGAGCTTGTTACCATCCTTGGTGAACAGGCCCTTTGCCTCGAACATGTCCAGAAGACCCGAGTAGGGATCCAGACCGCTGTCCCATGGAATACGAAGCTCAACAGTCTCGAACGGCTTGTTGTATCGCGTCTTCATGATCTTGATCTGAGAGCGAATACCATTGACCGTTGTGGTCTTGTTGCCGTCTTCATCTTCCTTCAACTTGAGCTTACGCATTGCGAGCACAATCGAGGAAGCGTAGATGAAGCCCTGACCACCAGTGATCTTGTCATCGGGGTCAAACATATCCTGGCTTGCGTAGCTGTGGTTGGTGCAAACCAGACCAATGTCCCACTCACCAAACATATTGACGCAGTTACGAACCAGTGCGTTCAGAGCCTTGGGCTTGCGACCCATGTCGCCCTTCATTTCACCAGCTTCAAACTGGTTGACGTCCGTTGGCGTGAGAAGCATACCCAGGGAGTCAACGATGAAGAGAACCTTGGGGCGCTCATCGCGAGGAGTGCTCGCGTATGTTCCCTTAAAGGACTTCATGAAATCACTGATGATCTTTGCCACGTCATCAATCATCGCAGCGTTAATCTTCAGCAGCTTGTCTTCGCTGACGTCCACGTCTAGTGCCGTGAGCCAGTCCGAATCAAGTGCGTTCTCGCTGTCGATGAGAACTACAAAGTAGCCCTGATCCTGTGCGTTCTTTACCAAGTTGCCCGAAGCGAGATAGCTCTTGCCCGAACCCGACTGGCCGGCGAACATCGTCACCTTGCCCAGAGGAATACCCTTGGTGAAGTCACCACTGACAGCATAGTTTAGGGCAAAGTTGCCCGTCGAAACCCAATACTTGGGATCGTTAAAGCCAACGGAAATACCGTCTAGGCCCTTTGTGATATCCTTGCGGAACTTTGATAGATCAACTGGCTTCATGTTTGCCGTTCTCTTTCTATTCTGGAGATATAGTGCCATCACCGATTTTTCACATCGGCAGTCCTCCGAGTCGCGCGGCATGACACACCCGCATAGTAGCGACCACCAGGACGATCTTGTTGGAGTAGAAAGGTGTGGGGAGAGTTTCCTCTCCCCACATTTAGCTTAGCCGTTCATGCCAGCCTGCTTTTCCTTGATGCGGCGGAGGATTTCCGAAGCATCAGGAGTGCCAGCAGGACGTGCTGCTGGAGCGGGGGCAGGAGCGGACTCCTGTGCCGGAGCAGGTGCTGCCTGTGCGGCGCGCTGCATTGCGGCGAAGGGATCAGCTGCTGGAGCCTGGGGTGCTGCCGGAGCAGGAGCCGAGTAACCACCAGCGTTTGCACCTGCGTTACCGCCGGTGTTGCCTGCTGCATTGTTGTTCCAGTTGCCACCGCCCGAAGGCTTGTAGAACTGCGACCAACGTGCAGGATCGTAAGCTTCATCGTTGACCGATGCCTGGAACATTTCCTTGATTGCCTCAAGCTGCTCAGCGGTTGGCTTGGCAGGCAGGAAGTCCTTCAGGTTGTTCAGACCATGAGTCTCGATTGCACCAGCTTCAGCAGGGCTCAGCGAGCGGGTCTTAAACGACCAGTTGCTGGTGCTGTAGTTGGCAAAGCCACCCTTCGTGGTCTTGACCAGCTTGAAGTCACGGCCAGCGACGTAGTCGGTGGGCAGGTCTTCCATCTCTGGGTTCATCAAGGAGCTCTTGATGATGTCGAAGATGCTGGTGTTGATCATGAAGCGACGGATTGGATTCTCTGGGGTTTCCTTTTCCTCAAAGCCGCTCTGTACGACAAAGCCCTGGAACAAGTAAGACTTCTTCTTCCAATACTTGCGTGCCAGTGGCTGCAAGGAATCATCCTTCCACCATGGACGAGTCTCGGCCAAGATGGGGCAAGTTTCGCCGTACATTTCCATGCAGGGAACCTGGACTAGTACCTCGCGGTCGTGCTCACCCTTGACTCCCTGGAAAGGAAGTTTGATGACCAGTCGCTCGGCCCAGAAGAATGTGTTGTTGGGATCACCGTCTGGGAGGAAGCGAATCATCGAAGATCCGCCCTCAGGAACGTTCCAGAAAGGATACATGGAGTTGTCACCGCCGTTGCGGTTGCCGCCTTCGGCCTTCGTGTTCTGCGCTAGAAGCTTTGCACGGATTTCGTCGAGAGTTGCCATTTGGGTTGGTCCCTTATCTTTATTGGGCTATTTTTGAGCCATTGTTTTGGTTAGTGGATTCCTCTTTGCGGAAGAATCTCTAAGCAACGAAGCATTCCCGCTTTGTTACTGTTCTATTTATAACATTCTGGCGTCCAGAACGCAAAATAGAACTGGCAAAATGTGAACTTTTTCCGCTCCAGTGTGTCCAGCAACCCGGCCACATTTCTGGTATATAGGATTGGCACACCAGAGTCTATATTCATGGATGGAGCGGATACCAGTTTCCTGATACCCGCTTCCTACTCCTTAGCGACGGAACATTGCGTTCTTCAGAAGGTCGTCTAGTTCCTCCTGGAAGATTGCTTCCTCCGTTACGCCACGACGGCTGAGCTCAGTCTGTAGCTGCTCTGCGTACTCGGCGTATTCTGGGTTCTCGCGAGCCATCCTCAGCTTGGTCTTCAACATCTGATCATCATAGCCAGCAAAGACATCCTGGGGTGCCTCGTTAACCTTGGTGTCATCAATCAAGTCCTGACCAAGATCTCCACCAAGAACCTCCTCGTCATCTTCGCGCATCTTCTTGAACGCCATGTTCAGACCACGATCACGACGGCTAACCTTGCCATCATCACCATTGCGTTCTGCACGACCACGTTCACCGGCTGCGCGGCTAAAGTAGTTGGTGACCTTGTCCTGCGACAGCTCATCCAGTTCCTCAGACTCGCCATACATGCGATCCATCATGGCATCGTCATTCTTGGCATCGTCTGCATAGCTGCGTTCATGTGCGTCACGATCAGCAGCATCCTCAGAAGCACCATTGTACAGGTAGTCCTGATCATGCTGGCTCAACGTGCTGTATTCAATCGTCTCACCAGTGCTCTTGACCTTGATCTCGTCAATGACGGGGCGATCATCGTCATAGTAATACTCTACGTCGACTTCAACATCCTCTTCGCCATTGTACTCAATCCAAGCCTGGAACGTTGGAGCCTTGTTTCCGTATGCCTCATCAACTGGAAGAGTCTGCGAGGACTTCTTGCCAGCGATGTGCTGCTGAACGAAATCATTGGGGTTGATGCTTGTCCAATCGGCCTGGTCCTTGGGAACCTTGATCACAATGGACTTTTCGCCCATGTTCTTCAAGCTACGGACTTCGTCCTTGGCATCTTCAGCGTCATCGGCATCAAAGTGATGTGCCCACGAACCATCTTCCAGCTTGGTGAACACGCTGTGGTACATCGACCCGGAAGCCTCATCCATGTGGTCCTTCCACATCCTGGGATGCGTTTCCTTCTTGGTGCTGCCGCTGAGAACATGATTGATATCAGACTCGTCGTCTTCCTCAGAACGAGACAAAACGTTCTCGGGCTTAAAGCTGCCAAACCACTCGTCGAGCTCTGCTTCCTCGGCCACATTGCTGAAGCCTTCAACCAGATCCATGTCATCGACGTGAAGGGTCTTGGTCGAACCGTTCAGGAACTCGATTGTCGCGATATCACCCTCGATGGAGATCACACGACCTGCACCCAAGTCAGTTGCAACATTGGATCCAGCTGCGATACCGTGGTGCTCGGGCTTGTCATCAAATGCCGCAAACTCAGTTAGGTCGTCCTCGGTGAGTTCAAAACCCTTCTGGCTTACATATGGGACCACATGCTCATCCACAAAAGCTTCTGCTTCCTTCTGGAAAGCTGCGTCGCTCATTGGAAGATCGTCGGTTCCCATTCCCTCCAGCTGACTGAAGATCAGGCTGCGGGCATTGGCAACCAGTTCCTTACGGCTCAGAGCATCGAACTCGCGTGGATCATCACCCATTACCACGTGCTCGTTGCCGCTGTAGTTTAGAACTTCCTCAGCGGATAGATCCTGCAGAACATACTGGATGTTGAAGTCCGTGTCATTGCGATCACCCTGGCTGGCATCCCAGTCAGTCATGCTCTCATCAACCGTTCCCTCGTTCATACCAAGATCGTCGTCAAGTGCCTTAACGAGAGTGTTGGCAATGAAAGTCTCAATTGGTGCCAGCTTCTTGCCCTCGGCCATCTTGTCGATGATGCCGCTGACAAAGTTCAACGTGGCAGCGTTTGCCAGCTTGTGCTGAGCAACGAAAAGATCCAGGTAGCTTCGTGCCTTTACCGTGGCGTCTGCTGCCTTGGAAAAGTTGAAGCCGCGCTCTGGAAAGTCGGGCATGTCGATGTGACCCTGCACGATGGCCGTGACACCAGCGATGAGTTCATCCTCACCCTTGGCAACGTCCTTGTCCATACCACCGGTCTGCTCGTAGTCAGAATCGTCGAAGCGATCCTGGTACCACTGACGAGTTGCCGAAATGATGGCGTTCTCTTCATTGATCATGTAGCTTTCCTGGACAGTATCCAAGTAAGTCTGTGCGTCCTGGAATGCTGCTTCCTCAGTAAAGGAGAGAAGTCCCGAAGAACGATTCAGTGCCGATACATCGTGGCCATACTCATCCGCAAGTGCTTCAACGAGAGCATCTGCGGCGGCATCTTCCAATGCGATGACACCTTGGAACAGATTGTTCGTGTTGGTCATATTTTCACCCAAAGTTAGTATAGCCACTGGCTTCAAAGCCTCGGCCAGTGCATGGTTGGAATCAATCTGGAGTAGAGTGGCAAGACGAGCTTCCTCATCATTCACTCCCTCTAGAAGTGTGTTTTGCAGCATGGGAAGGCCAGCTTCCGTTACGCGAGCGTAACCACGTGGTCGTGACAAGCCACTGAAGGCTTGACGAATCTCGAGAACGCGATTCTTGATAGTTGGACGAATGGCCATTGCCTCTTCACCCAACGTCTTACGAGAATAGTGCATGTAGCGGGCTGTGGAGGCCAGCTGGATTGCTTCAAGTGCCAGCTGAGCGATCTGCGTTCCAACTTCATCATGGGCTTTTCCACCTTGATTGATATGCTGGGCAAACGCGCGACCGCCACTCAAGTGATTGGCAGGAAACCTGAATCTCTCACCCTCGGCTGTTTCAACGAACATGCTGAGGATATTCCTTCCCCTTGCACCAATGACGCCCTCGCGAACGGGGGAAGTGTGACGAACCATCAGCTTTGTGGGACCAAACTTCTGATAGCTGGTCTTGGTGCTACCAAACATTGCCGCCTCGGTCATGTTGACCTGATAGGCAAAGTCCTTGGGCTTGAGTTCACGATCAAACTTTCGAACGTTGAACAGAACATTGAAGCGAGTTGTGACCTGACGAAGAGTCTGGATAAGAGGAGCAATCTCCTCCACGTCCGTGCTCTGGCTCAGGTACAGCTTTACTTCACTATCCGATCCTGCCTCCGTGATAGAGACCATTAGGTTGCCGGGAACGGCGAAGACACGACGTGCCTTCTTGGGGTCATAGGTTTTGTTACCGTCGCTTCCAAACAGCGTCAGTGTTTTACCAGAACCCTTGAGAATCTGGAATAGCTCATCACTGAGACTGTCGAACAGTGAACTCATGCGCTTTCCTCCACTAAGTTGCGGTATTTAGCGAAAACGCGGTGCTTAAAAGCTCATAGGCATTGGTGTGCTGCCCTCGTCATCGTCAAAGGATGCTGCCTTCATATTGGTTTCAATCTGCTCTTCCCAATCGGCACAGATCTGAAGCAAACGAACAATCTGCATGGTTGCCATGACCAAATCGTCGTGAATGCCTGCCTTTGCCTTATAGGAACCACCACCGCGAACAAAGTTCTTAAACTCCGTCAAGAGTGCCCTGCTGCGAAGTGTCATCCTGTTGGTCTCGATGAGGGTCTTCATCCTCGAGCAAGCTGTCATCTTGGTACGCATGTTGGTGTTGAAGCCCTTGCGTCCCTTGCCACCGCCACTCTTACGTGGCTCGTGGGTGAAGATGCCGGGGAAGTTTTCCTCACCAATGTTGTCAATCTGCACCAACGCTGCTTCACCCAGACTGTTGTTCTCAACGGTCCAGTAGAGCTCAGGGTCGCCTTCTTGATTGGAGTCATTGAGCAAGCTGTGGTGAATGTACAGGAGACTCTTACGCAGGATATCAACCTGCATCTGAATAGTCGTCTTGTTGTGCCGCCACTCCGCAACCTGTGTCATGGTACTCAAGTTGAACACCTGAATGGCCGCGAAGTCGCTGCCAGTACCCATTGAGGGATCCAACGTGGCTCCATAGATGTTGTTGGCCCTGGGCTCTTCAAACCACTTCATTTCACCAATCTTAAAGATGTGATCGGTTGCCTTCAGGTTTGCAAGGACCATTGGGTTGATGAGAGTCTCATCCTCAGAAACGAACTTGCATTCAAACTCTCGCTGGAACTTTTCTTCACCCAGCTGAGCTCTCTGCTCCTGTGCCCACGCGGCATCTCGATTGGGGTTTTTGTCCCAAGTGATGCGAAGTGGATGGTAACCATTGGAACCTAGATTGCCCGGAATCTCATTTCCATGATCATCCAAGTTGTTGATTGCCGCAAACCAAATCTTAGCGAACTGATCTTCGTCGTTGTTTGGAGTGGAAGTGATGATACAGCTACCACCCGTTGACAGTGTTGGCTGAACTGCTGACCAGAACTCTTCTGCTTTGTTGGGCTGCACGAACGCAAACTCGTCCAGATACAATAGTGTGATCGAAAGACCACGACCTGCGTCCTTGGAAGTTGCACGGGCGATGATCCTGGAGCCATTATCAAAGGATACCGTACCCTTGTTGTACTCAGTTACGCCGCAACGTAGCCAGTTGTATTGTTCCAAGTTCTCGTATGCGAACTTGATACGATCCATAATTTCAAGTGCCGAAACCAACTTGTTTGCTGCGATAAGAATCGTGGTGTCCGGCTCAAACATTGCCTTCCAAAGAAGAAAGCCTGCAGCGCAAGTGGTCTTGCCCATCTGACGGGCAGTCAGTGCGATCGTGTAACGATTCTTATGGAAAGAATCGATCATGTCTTCCTGATATGGCCAGAGCTCAAATGGAACTCGACCCTTGATAGGATGCTGAATCTTCACATAGCTTTTGCAGAAGTAAATGGGATCACTCATGCACTTCTTTAGTTCTTCGATCTGGTTTAGGTTGAAGCGGTCTTTTGCGTAACCCTTCTTGATGATATCATTATCTTTTGCCATACATGGGTGGGGCGACAGCTTACGCCATCGCCCACGCTCCTTTCTTAATCGAAGGTCTTAACAGACAGCTTCCTAGTTGGCGTGATTCCGTGAGTTGCAAGGCGCTTTGCCAGACCCTCACGATCATTGTTGTATTCGTCCATTGTGAAAGAATCGACGACCTTGCCTTCGCGGTACTTTTGTCCACTCGACGTCTGCGTCACACAAGTTACCTTCGTACCAGGAGGAGTTGAGTCCTGACCTGCCACGTAGTTTAGACCCCACTTTCCGTTGCGATTGATCGACAGGACGACTACTCCACTGTGGTCAAAGTAGTCATGTGTACCTAGATCGTCCAAACTTGCGTAGCCGCAGTCTGTGTTCAGGTAGTAGGGCGTCCCAAACTGACGTGCCTTGTCTTGAAAGGTGGCGCGACTCGCTTCATCGAGATCGCCCTCGCTTTCCTTTGCAATGGCCGCATTCATACCCTTGGCGCGCTTGAACACGCGAGCATCATGCTTGTCAGCCTGATCGTGATTTCCAATGCCGCGCATGTTGCTGGAGTGCTGGGCATGGGTGTTGATGTCGTCGGCTGCCTTCTTGAAGTAGCGGTTCTTGGTATCATTGCTGATCTCATTGACCGTTTCTTCCTCGACTGCACCAAGACGATCCAGACCAATTTCCCTCCTGCGGGCAGTTGCGTCATGTGGAGCCTGCCACTTGCGAACACGGTCACCAGCGCCTGCACGCATGATGCCCATCTTGCTTGCGCGATCAGCATCGTGACCCAAGTCCTCGAGGTCGCTTGCCTTCTTTTCGTGATGAGCCTTGCTTGCGCGAGCCTTATCCACGTAGGAACTCAGCGTGTCGCTGCTCAGCTCATTCAGGCTGAACTCCTTGGAGAGACTCTCAGCGGAGCTCTCACCAAAGTCGCCGCCCATGTCAAAGCCCAACTCTGCACTGGTGTCAGCGCCGTTGTCTTCCTCATGATCGTCGCGACCATATCCATAACCCATGCCATAGACGCCACGGCCAAACGTTGGATTGTTGCCGCGCTTCTTGCGTGCTTCTTCCATGTAGTCCTTGAGCGAACGAACAGGGTTGTCACCGCTACGCGCAGGAACATCCTTGGTCTTGGCCTGAACTGGCTTACGATCGCTTACACCCTGGTACTCTTCGGCACCAGCTTCGTTGTCACGATAGTCGTAATCTGCTTCTTCTTCCAGATCGTCCTCGAGTGGATCACCAAGATCAACATCGTACTCGCCATCGCTTACCGAGTAGTTCTCAGGATTTGCCACAACGCCAACAGCGCCGTCAGTTGCGATCACGTCCTCAGCTTCCTGGTCGCCCATGTCGGGTCCGTCCAGTTCCATGTCCAGATCAGCGGTTGCTGCAAACTCTGGCTCCAAGAGGTTCATGATGGTACGGAGGTCGGGAGCCTGGATAACCGTGCTCATTGTTCCACCATTCTCTTCAGCATCGATCGTTAGTGTAGCGGGGCCATTGAAGACCGCGCTGTTGCCGGCAACGCCAGCATTCTTTAGAAGCGTTGCAAGTGCCGCGACATCGTCGGCCACAAACGTCGTTGTGGAGTTCATGTCTCCGTTCTGTGCCGAGATATTGAGGCTTGCTGCCTCATCCAGCTGTGTTTTGTCGGTCATGATTTAGCCCTTCCTCTTGACGGTCTCGTCATAGTTGCCATGGTTGGCAGTTAGGTTGGGCTTCTCAGCCTTGACTCCTGCCTTCTTGGAGTTTACGTGAACTGGCTTAACGGTATCCAGATGTGCGTTGAAGTCATCTGCAACCGTTGTGTCAATCTTGTTCAACCAGTTGAACTTGGAAACCTTCTTGACTTCCTCGATAGCAGGAACAGGAATTGCTTCCTTGTCCGCCTTCTTCTGTGCTAGAAAGTTCAGGAACTTCTTGTTGTAGGCGTCACCGTAGGCAACTTCCTTGGGCTGCTGAGCCTCGGAGAACTCCGGGTCATTCAAGAGAGCAAGGTGTTCATCGTCCTTGTGGATCTCTTCAATCTTCTGTGCTTCAATCTCAATTGGCTCATTCTCGCCACGGACAACCAGCATGTTTTCCTGTAGCTGAAGAGCCTGACGTAGCTCAGTTGCAAGAATGTACGAGCTAGCGGGTACGCCAGTCTCGATATCCAGGATGTAGATTTCTGCCATGGGAAACTCGCCAAAGTCCAGAGGAACCCTCTGAGCCATCAGCTTCTTGGACTTGCCAACACTCTTGATGTCGTACTTGAAGAGAGCGTGCTGGAGTGTGGCAACAAATTGGTCATCAATCTGAACCACAGTCTTGACGCGATACTTGTAAATCTTTGCCGACTCAGCCAGATAATGATAGAAAGATTTCATGGGCGCGCCTCTCAACTAGGAGTTTCTCCTATTTATTGAAAGGTGTTAGATTTCCCCGTTGCGAATCTTGGCCATGATGTCGCTTCGACTGGCCGTTACCGATCCACCGGTGTTTTCAATGATCTCGCCATCTTCCACACCCTCACCAGCTTTTCGCTTGTGCTCTTCCTGATCCATGATGCTGCGGATGCGATCCATCTTGGCTTTGTTCTTGCTCTGACTTGCCTTCAGGGCAATTTCCAATGCCTTCAAGCCTGGAGTGAATGCGTTGGCACCTGCGTGCTTGGGTTCGATGTTGAATCCCAGATCCATCAGGTCTTTGTGGGCAGTCATAGCGGCGTCGTAGATGACGTCAGCTTCCTCAATATGCTCATCGGTACCCGTGCTATCAGCGGCACGCTGGATGGCTCCCACGTTCATTGTCTGAAGTGCGTTGGCCATGCTGTCCACGGCTTCGTTCTGCTCCTCGTGCTCGGCGATCTCACCGGCAACTTCCTTTAGAGCATCCTGAAGGCTTGGAAGACCCAATTCATCTGTGATTGCCTTGGTCATGTTACTTCTTTCCTGCCTGGCGGTACAGCTGGTTTTCAGTCATCACACGGAACGTTGCTCCATGGGCACGACACCACTGCTGGGCTGCTTTCCACTTTGCCTCATTCAAGATAACTGCTTCCTGATCCTTTTTGGAACGGGCACTTTCGGGCACGCTCTGGCTCATTGGCTTGATCTCTACGAGTTCCAGCTTTTTCTGACCCGTGCTGGGAATGTAATAGAGGATCATGAAGTCTGGAATGTAGGTGCGAAGTTTTCCCGTAAAGGGATCCTGATAGGGAATCTTCAAACTCTCAGAAGCCCACTGCATGATGTAGGGGTGCTGGTCGCAAAGATTCATAAAGGTCAATTCCCAAGCGGAACGATATGTGATCGCACCAGCGCCCACATACTTCTCTGGATTCTTGGGCTGGAAGATACCTTGATTGTAGAACGCCATTAAAAGAACTTTCCGGGCGATCCAAATAGCGTTCCCTTTAGCAGGCCCTGGATACCCTGTTTGGCACTGCTGGTGTTTCCACTAACTAGATTCTTCAAACTTGTGACGGCCGTCTTACCAACAGCTAGACCACGATTTGCATCAAACTGCCCAGCGATGCCCGACACGATACCGCCAACGCTTTGTGTGCCCTGGCCCGTTACCAAGCTGGCAAGGTTCTGTGTGAGTGCGTTACCGATGGCATTTCCAATGCTACCGCCGGGGTTGCCATTGACTGTGCCATATGTGGCTCCATCATAGCCGGGTGTCTCAACGTCCCAATACTGGCCGCGATCCAATCCCATTTCCGCGATGAGCTCATCGGTAACTGGCATCGTCTGGTAATATACGATATTCTCGTATTCAAAACTCATCTGAATCTCACCAGCGCCGTTGGCCGAGACATCGAAATCATCTGGATTGAAGTCGCGGACCTTGGGGTTGATAAGATCGAACTGGCTGACTTGTCCACCGAATAGCTGATAGACAGTGATGTGACTGAAAAAGTAGCCGTAGTTCTGTGCTGCCATGGGAGGATGGAATCCCCACTTTCCCATGTTGTGAACTTCGCCAGTTACGATATCATATACGCTGGTACCGCCATCTTCCTGATAGCTGTTTCCATAGTAATACTGATAGTAATCAACGAACATCTTTTGAACTGATTCAGCAACCGTGTCGTGGAATCTGAACTGAATGGGTTCAAAGTCCTGTGAGGTCTGAATGACTCTCTTGCGATTGTACTGATTGAGCGTTTCTGTCTTGAACTGAAGGCGAGGGCGATCAACGTTCTTAACGGTCAAGCCCAGGGTCTTATCCCAGTCAGCCCCGACGCCAGTTGCCTCTTGGGCTTGGCTTCGATGGAACTTAACGTAGAATAGGAACCTGGACTTGGGAACGTTTAGGAACTGAGCACCGGTAAGACCAAAGGTGTTCGCAGCGGTATGACTGTCGGCAAGCATTATCTGATTGCCGTTGGAATCTCCGCTCCGAGAGCCTGTGGCCGAATCAACCATCTAGATTAGACTCGACGACCTGGGATCAGCTCTGGCAGTGCGGTCATCAGACCATCAGCCAGCGTTGCGTTGTCGTAACGAATCGTCAGAGCGACCGTCTGGAAACCACTCTCCGAGTACTCAAGTTCACTGAACTCAACGTTCTCGAGGAAACAACCCTCTAGGGTCCAGGTTTCAACAACCGTGTCGTTGCCGCCGTCCATGCTCTCAATGATGGTGACGAACTTGTAGTTGATGCCGGCTGCGAATGCAGTCTGCTCCAAGTGGTTCATCTGCTTCTGCAGCTGGTGACCAACCATCTTTGCGATGTTGTTGGTCATATCATCCTTCAGGGTGATATTGATGCTGTCCCACTTGTGCTTACCAGCATAGTAGGCAGTGCTGTTGTAGCTATGAACTTCCACTGGTTCGTGGCTGATCTTGGGCTTGCTTGCGCTCTGAACCTGCTGGGTGAAGTCAAGTCCACCAGCGATTGGTCCGAAGTTGATTACGCGAACGCGGAAGCGGTACTTGTACTTGAGCTGAAGCAGACCACCACGGCCTGAGCCGCCGCCAAGTGGTACGCCAAACTTTGATAGTGTCTCGGCCATGGTGCTCGATCCTCCAGAATAAACTGTTACCAGTTATTTATCCGGTGGATTAATGCACAAGGTTAACTACCAGAGCTTCCTCGGTAGTCATGGAAAAGGGCCCGGTTTCCCGAGCCCTCCTCTACGCTGTCTTAGTTGCGGAAGAAGTCTGCCATGATGGCCGGTGCCGAAGCATCGAAGCCAACAAAGTCCATCATGCCCGCGTCCTTGGGATCAGCAATGCTGAATCCGGTCGAGGTCATGCCCACAACGGCCAGCTTGGCAGGGATGCCCATGCTGTTGCGGAACTTCTTCAGTGCCTCACTCGGCTGGATGCGGCCGGCCCAGGTCTCGTTGTCGGTGTAAACCGCAAACGACTCCACGGGCAGCTTGGCATTCAGTGCGTGAACCATAGGGAGCGCGCAGTCCGTTCCACCCATCGACATGCGATTGATGGTGTTGACCACATCGTCCAACCGCTGGCGCGGGGAGATCTTGAGCTCGCTGATGCCACCGTTGCCGCTGGTAAAAGCCATGAACTCGTAGCTGCTCTCCACGTTAGCGGTGATCAACGCCATGGCAGCCGAACCAACCCTGGGGGTCAGTCCCTGGATGCCAGCGCAGTTCTCCCAGGTCATGGACGCCGAAACGTCCAGTGCCAACATGGTGTTCTTGCCCGTGGGAACCACGTTCTTGAACGAACCATAGAAGGCCTGATCCAGGGAATCCACAACGCTACGCGACACCGGCCAGACATTGGAACCCTTCACGCCCTTGCCCGACCCGTAAGTCAGGAAAGCCGAGAGGATCGCCATGGGGTGGAGGCGAGACTTGCGGATCACATCAGCATCGCTGAGCTTGGCCTTGACCAACTTCTCTGCGGCGCTCATGGGCGAGATCAGTCCAACGGAGCTCATCTTGCCGAGGTTGCGGATCATTGCGTTGAGGGGCATGTTCTGCAACAATGCCTCCCACACCTTGGCCTCATTGAGGAACTGGGTGGGGATTGCCTCGCGGGGCAGATCAGCATCCTGAATCAACTTGATGATCTCCGATGCCTTGGTTGCGACCTTTGCAGCCTCGAACGCCTGGATCTGCGGGTGAAGGATGCTGCTCGCATTGCTGCGGTGCATCACCACCTTGTTATCCATTACGTCCGAACCATACACGTAGTCGGAACCCTGAACGGCAGTCATACCACCGCTCATCCAGCGCAGGATTGCCTCGCGCTCCGCATTGTCTGCCTTGGGGTGACCCAAGCGCAGCATGTCGCGGTGCGACCAGCCATCACGCGACTGATACTTGATTGCCTGGTTGGCCAGACGATCCAGGGGCATCTCGAGATACCAGTTGGCTACAGCGCGCTTGAGCGCACGACCCCAACCACGCATTCCATCCACGAAGGCCGCGAAGTGGAACAAGTGGGTGCCGATGCGAGCCACCTTGGGGAGAGCCGCCAGTGCAGCCTTACGAGTTGCCTCGTCATCGCTTGCCGAAGCCAGCGCCAGGACGAACAACGCGGGGTCGTTCTTGTTGGCGCGACCTGCATCGCTGATCTCCACTACACGATTGACCACGCGCACACCGTCGGTCCCGATGAGCCGAAGCACATTCTGGGCATTCTGCACGGTGAGTGCCTGCTCCTTGGTGTAATAGGTGCCACCCTCGGTTCCGAGGATCAGGAATCGGTCGAGCTGATCCCAGGGGCTGATGGTGAAGGTGAAGCCACCGGCAGCGTTCTGCGCCATCTCTGCCTCACGGCCGGGGATGGGCTGCGACTGCGGGGTTGCCTGAGGCGCGATTGCGCCAGCCAAAACCTTGGTGTAGGTGCTCATTGATCGTACTCCTAGTTCGGCTCGTGATCCCACGAGCAAGGTTGGTCTCTGACATGAAGACCGGAATTGTATCGATCCATTGGGAAAGCGTTGCCTTCCCTGGGTGCTCTACTTACGAAGCCGTTTTGCCTTCGTCAAGAGCTTTTTTCAAGACCTCGAGAACCTCGGCCTTGCTGGTGTAGCTTCCACTCATCTGTATGGGATGATTGATCGCCACGTGAATAACGTCCGGTCCAAAGAACCGGATAATGCCGTAACCCTCGAAGCGGCCGTTTCCGGGCTTACGATTGTTCCAGCGGGTCAAATACTTTCCACCAACGGTGTAGCGGTTGTACTCGTAGTTGCTTTCGATGCCCAGCAGATCTGAGACATCTTGGTAGAACGCTTCTACCGCGGTCATTTCCTTTTCCATTGTTCCTATTTAACACAGGCTTGGGAAAAGTCAAAGTAAAAGGTGTCATATGGGTCCAGGGAGACCGTAGTCTCCCTGGGTGCGCTTGGGAAACTGGTCTGCCATGCCCTCACGCGGGGTTTGAACGGATGTTGTACTTGGCACACCCAGCCTACAGAAGACTATGCCTTTCATCTTCCACGCACCGGTGGGGCAGTTACGCTTGGCCCCCAATGTCAACGTCCGCTAGGACTCGATCTGAGGTGGTAGAGCGATACCAAAGGCCGGAGACTGATGACCAGGGCCTGCTCCATCGCTTTTATTCGTTTCTTCCGGTTTTGGCTCGCCGGCGAAACTACTAACCCCTTCCACGCGCGCCTAGAAAGGGATGCAGGGGAGTCATTCCCGCTATCTACCACCCGAGACAGCTAAAAGCTGCCGGACTCCTAGAGACAGTATTACCGCCTCGTTGCACCTTAGCTGGGCACTTCCAGCTTTGCAGCCAACCCCCGGAGCCACCCGGGCAATACCTTTATGTGTCAGCACACATCCCAGTCACCCTTGGCTGCATTATGGGTTCAGGAACTTGCGTTCCTCAGCGCCTGTTCTCACTTATAGATATGTTGATGCTCACACTCAATATAAATCTGCCACTCATGGAAATGGGGAGCGTTTCCGCTCCCCACCTCGTTTTTGCCTTACTGGAAGAGCTGGCCCAAATCATCACCAGTTGCCACAATGCGGACTGGAATGTAGATGAACTCGATTGCCTGAACCGGCTGGATGGCGATATCCACCCACAGCTCATGACGGTCGATGCGTTCCGGCGTGTTGTTGGAGTCATCGCAGACAACCACAAAGTCATATAGACCGCGAAGGCCCACAAGATCAGCGAGGAAGCGTTCAAAGGTCGTCTTGACCGAATCACGTGTCTGGAAGTCATTTGGCTCAAAGAGGAATGGCTTCGAGATGTTGTCCAAGTTGTAACGCAGGTAGTTGATCAAACGTGCAACGTTGATACGATCCAGCGAGGTATCCAAGTTGTGCCTGGTCTTCTGACCATATACAACCAGACCACGGTTTGGAATGTACGCGATTGGGTTGATCTTGTTATTGTAGAGCAGATCCCTCTGGCCGTTGTTCAGCATTGCTGCCTTGAACTCGCCCTGATCGTCCAAGTAACCCACGCTCGATGCGTTGGTGACCAGACCACGGGTGAAACCAGCCGGTGCCATCCACTGATAGCTGATGCTATCATTGTAGGCCAGGGTCCTGAGAGCAATCGTGCTCGGTGGAACCATGATCTCTGCGCCATCAACGTTGGTGCTCAAGCCCCATGGGTAATAGAGACCCACGTAGGGGTTGAAAGTCGAGACGCCCTGCTCAGTGTTGCCGTTGGCAGCATTGGTTGCGAACTTCTGAATCTCAACGCCAGTTGGCTTCAAGCGTGCTGGGGTATCGCCAACGATGAAAGAAACTTCCTTCATGTCGGTGTTCAGCGTTACCATTTCATCGATCAACTCGATGTAGCCAGGTGCTGCCAGGAGGTTGAAGTAGATGGTTTCAGCGCGAATGTCTTCGTTGCTGGAGAGAGTACCAGCAAGCTGGGTAACAATCATCTGCCTCTGTGCCTTGCGACCAAAGAATGGTACGCCATTCTGCTGATAGCCCGAAACGTTGGTCCAACGTCCACCCACATACTGCTTGACATCGTTGGTCGATGCTTCAAGATCGAACAGCTTCATGCCAGTTGCAAAGTTCAGTGCGCTGGTTGTCGAAGACTCACCAAAAGCAATACCATCGACTGCGTCAATGTTGTTCTCAGTGTTGATTGCCTTCCAGACATTCTTCGTGCGACGGAACATCTTGGGGAAGTTCTCTGCATCGGAAGTGTCAACCCACAGATCGTTCTCAACCAGTGGAGCACCAGTGCTCTGGCTGGTTGGTGCACTGCCTGCGAGGATGACACCGTTGATGTCAGTGGCAGTGTGGAGGCTACGATAGGGAACCCAAGTACCATCACTTGCGGCAACCTTGACGTTGACCACGATGTTGGCATTGTTGTACCAAAGCGTGCCCTCTTCTGGATCGCTCGTTGGCTCGTCGGAAGTTGCTTCCTCACCAAGACCAACCCATGCCGAACCATCATACTTGCGGAACTCGAATACCGCAGTCTTTGGTTCGTGGCTCAGATAAACTGCGCCAGTGGTCTTGCTCAGCGTGCTCTGCTTGCCGGTGCTGTAGATGGGGACCAGAGTCTCCGACCACGAACCGTTGCTGACGTTGAAGGTCTTCAGCAACCAAGTAGCTGCCGAGGAGATCGAAGTCACAACCGCTGGAGTCTCGAGAACGAGAATGTCGCCAACAGTTGCCGTCTCAGGACGGAAAGCATTGTAGGTTAGGCTTGGTGCAGTTCCGCCCTGGCTTGCGGCCTTTGCCGCTGCCCAAGCATCACCACCAACAACCAACCATGCTCCGCCAGCCTTCTGGTAGAGAGTCTTCTTGGAATATGCGACGACCATTGCCAGGTCGTTTTCTAGGCCAAGGTTTGCAACCGGTGGCTTCTGACCAGCAACCTGCTCGCTTTCAGCAGGAAGATTGCTGTCTAGGTCACTGCCTTCGACAACATAAAGATCACGCTCAATCCACTCGCTACCCGAGTATTCGTAGATACCCCAAGTGTTGTTGGCAGTATCGAGCCAGTTGGTACCGTGAGCAGCTTCTGCACGTGGTGCAGTTGCCTTTGGCATCAGCTGAGTATAGTCGATCGCAGCGCGAATCACATAAGCGCGATTTGCAATACCAAGATACTGGTAAGCAGCGTGGAGACCAAACTCGTTGAGCTCGTAGCCGTGAACGGAAGTGCCGTTCTTCTTGTAGAAAATTGGATTACCAAAGGTCTGGAGGAGTTCGCGCTGACTTGTGATAGGATACAGCTTGTTCGCGTTCTCCGGCAGGGTTCCCTCTGCCACACCGCCACCCGAAGGAAGCGTCTTGTATTCGTGGGTGCCGATGATGATCAGCGGAACAGTGCCTTCGCCAGCCGATGCGTAGTAGGATTCGTCGGTTACGGTAACTGATGTACCTGGCGACACTAGAGGATATACCATGTTCCAGCCCCTTCGCAAATGGTGGATTTCGTTGTCAGTATTTATCCAACTTGCGAAAGGACACTGGTGTTAAACGCTAGGTGAACCAACTCTTTCTTTGACTAAATTGAAATCAGTTGGTTGGACGCTCCCAACCAAAGAGGTTTCGGATGGCCCACTTGCCCGCGTCATTGAGTTCACGGGTGCCAATTCCTGCCCAAATGCCCTGTGGCTTGGGAGGAACTTCAATCTTCTTCCATCCACCAATCCACTGAAACCAACATTCCTGCACCTGATCATAGACGTAGCAGGGAAGTGGTTCAAACTGGGCAAGGGCCGCATGACGGTCAAGAAACATCTGAACCGCCCAGCCAGTTCCACCATCGACCAGATTTCGCTTGTTGATTGTGGAGACTGCATAGAGCGACTCGGCCCATTGGACCTGGTACCAATTGCGTCTTAGAAGCGCGGTAACAGTCACGGAACGCCTTCCAGGCCAGGCACGCTTCAGCGTCTTGCTTGCCTGCTTGAGCGCAGGATCGGCCTTCTGTAGCTGTTCCTCACTTAGGCGAACAATCTCTTGCTCAGCTACGTGATGACGGTGTCCATCAAAGGACCAGTGGATCACACTCTGTCCATCGCGACCAGCATTCATTCCCCACTGAGCATCAGAGCCCTTGGCTCCACCGCTCAAGCAGATGTTGCCCTTTAAGACGTCTTGAAATGGTTGTTCATCATCCATGATACATTCCCATATAGAGTGCTGATCGTGCTGTCGTTCTTGATAGTTAGCACATCCTCGGCCAACCACGCCCACTCTGAGATATGAACACCTGGGTAAAGCGTTGCCATGTTCATCCTGGCTGGTTCACTTCCCATTGCTGCCGCCTGGGCAGAAGTAAACCACTCGGGCTCCGGACCACGCCTTACGCGGAACAGAAGACCATCATTGTCACGAATCAGCTTGCACTCATTGGGAAAGCGACAATCAGTAACGACCACGCGGTCTTTTCCCTGAAGTCGGTACTCCAAGCTCTTGATCCAGAGATTGGTGTCAAAGTGATTTCGGAGAACGTCGGTGCCAATGTATTGCATCGCAACCCTGGGCGTAAAGCGTCCCAAGTAGGAACCGGCATTGTTGGACCAGTCCAGCTTGGCTTCCCACCAAGGATCAGGCGTCTCACGCCATGCACGACTGTCTGTGGTATTGCCTTCCAGCAGGGCCCGATCCCAGCCAAAGACTGCGGAGATCAGATCCTTCAGTGGATTGGCAAAACTCTCAACTACGAACCCATGCTCACGCACTAGGTATTCACCAGCGGTGTCTTTTCCGGAACCCTTGAACCCAAGGATCCCAACAACTTGAACCATGCTATTCTCACCTCATTTTCAGTGAGATTAGCAAACTCTGGTGTTACGTGTCAGTATTCCAGTTTTTGTCGGAGATCATGGATCATCCACGATGCCTTGTTACGGATGGGCACCACGTAGGTTTTGCCTATTCCCAGAGGATCAGCTGGTTCCTGCAGTTCCAAACAAAGTGAGTTGACCTCACTCCAAGGAAGAGCATTGCCAGCGATCAGCTGGTCGATCATGTCCGCTGCTCGATTCTGCAAAGCGCCCTGATCGCCAAAGTCCCGAGTGAAGGTGTCCTTGCCATCCAGGAGCCCAGCACCATCGTTCACCGGAATGACGATGACGCCGCGCAGCCTGGATGCAATGTCCTCAGGACCGTCCTCAATCATTGGGATAGAGGCCGAACCGGCGCAACAGAACTTCCAGCTCTGCCTTGTCGCCGAAAACGTAGGCGGTGGTGATCTCACGACGGAAGCACACCATGAACCCCGGAGGACCAGGAATCGGTGGATAGTTGGGCGTGTGAACATCGTCCTTCATCAGGGGGACGATCTCCTTGTCCACCAAGTAGGGGTAGGACGTATCAACGACCACGTCTGCGACGAAGCCCATCTTCTTCGCTGCATCCACGACCGCCTGGACGGTCTTGAGATCCAGCTGGTTCTTGTCGCCCAGCGCGATGGTCGTACCAAAGCCTCGTGCCTGATTGGACCAGAGGATCACGTCCGCGTTGGGCTCTTCGCCCTTCATCAACGGAACTGCAACCTCGAGCCAGGTCATCTGATTGCCGGCGTGCATTCCATGAGCGATGGCCTTGCCTGCGCCCAGGGAGGGGAGGTCCGTGCGAACCAGGCAGTATGCGTAAAGATCCTTGGCCACGAAGCCTCCTTTTGTTTGTTCGTAGGTATCACTAACACAGGACACCAGTGTGTCAACCACTTAGAAGCGGCTGATGATACCCTGCGCCATCTTGACTGCATCGCGCTTGCTGGAAAACAAGTTCAAGTCCGAGAATGGCGTATTGGACCCACTGCTGAAGTAGCGGTCAGGATCGTGATTGATGGTGCCAATCGTCATGCCCTTGAGGGCTTCGGAGCCGTTGTTCTCACCTTCCCACTCATAGATTTCATTGTAGTGGGAAACCGTGCCGCCGTGCAACTGAAGATGCTTGTTGTCAACGGACGCGACTGAAACCGTGCGGGTATTCAGGGTCATGGAACCAATCGTGGTGATGAACAGCTGGGTCTGGTTCAATCCTAGAAGCTGCTCGGGAAAGATGATCGCACTCCGGTAGTTTCGAAGTCGTTCCTCGCGGTCACGATAGACTTGTCCCCACACGCCACTTGCCTGGAGGATTCGCCACACCTTGTAGCTTTTGGAATTGATCCGGACAAAGTCCATTGCCTGTGCCATAATCCGCTTTCGTATAGAATTAGAAGCGGACTGTCAAAGCAAGAAAAGCAAGAACGCCGCCGTTGCGAGAATGTAGACTCTGAAGAAGAACGTCAGGTCCTCGGAGAGAACTTCCGGATCGCTGTAGATCCGGATTAGGTCTTCCTTACGCCGCCGGAAGCCGGTCGAGGAGTCGCTGGAGATTCTCCGGTCGATACTGTGGGAGGGCCGCCTGGAGCGATTCGAGGTTGATGGTCGAGAGATACAATTCGCCAGCGGCGACTGCTGCATCGAGAGAATCATAACGACCAACCTCTTCCTTTCGATCAACGTAATGGGCGAACTCGCTGTAGAGAATGTATTCGTCGACCGCGTTGGCGTTCATATCGATGCCCGCGAACTTGATGCTGCCCTTGAGCTTGGCATTGTGGATGTAATATGCGGACATCTTGTTCTTGCCCTCACGAACCCAAACTCCCGGGTTGCCCCAGCGAACCAGTGGGTTCTGTGGCTGCGCGGCCTGTTCGGCGAGTCGATCCTGGCGGGCTGCTTCATCGAGCTCCTTTATCCAGTTGTACGTCTCGTCCTCGGAGACCGTTTGACCTGCTGCCTTTTCCAGGGCCTTCCACTGTTTGGTCAGTGCCCGGTGGCGCGATGCGATCTTGGCCCGCGAGAGTTCACCATCGCATGAGAGATTTTCGGGGCTCAGCTGGGCTGCGAGGCTTGAAAACTGCCGCTTGAGTTCCAGTGTAAGCATTGCCGATCTCCTTTTGCGTTCCGATGTTCAGAACATAACACCAGACTATTCGTCGTCAACCAGATATTTGGAGATGTCGTATTCTTTTCGGCCAATCCACTTTCCCCAGAGACGATCCATCTGATCCCTGCAAGCCGCTTGGGCATCCGGACCAATTGCCCTGGAAACTTCAATACTCAACAGGGTACGGGCCTGGTACTCATCCATGGGTTGGGGAACCGCCCAATCGGGCGATCGAGAGCAGGGTCGCTCCAAGCGTTCACTGATGTAGTGGTTGCATTTTAGGAATCGGAGCGGAAAGGAGATCTTGGCCTCGGTGACCAAAATGTAGTCGCGAACCGAAAGACCGTCCCAGTTGCTGTAGAGGTGCTTTCCAATATCCGAAGGCGTGATCCACGCGTCAAAATGCTCAGCTAGAAAGTTCAGCATCTGAAGGTGTCGGATGGTGTTGAAGATCGTCCAGGGATGCTCGTCCCGCATACGACGTTCCGGATATACGATCTTGGCCACAGCTACCCCTTTCGAGGTAACCGTAGCACAGGACCGGGGCCTGTCAACCAGGGCGCCTATCTCCCTCAGGCAAAATTTCAAAAGACTTTTCTTAGCGGAAGATAAGAAAAGTCGCGCCACTTAGTTGTTAATTGAATGTTGGACGTTTCCATGTTATTCCGGTTCAGCCCGCTGGAAGGGGCTATCCCGAAATCATGCAACTTCTAATATCCAAGTAGCACCTAGGTGTAGCTCATTATATGGGTCAGAGATATTCAGAGACATTTGGCTCTTAACCAAACAAGAAGCCGTAGCCCACACTCTGTTCAACGCTATTGGCAATCTCCAACAGCAAGTTGTCCATCTCCATCTGTCCCTCGGACTTCAGAGCATCACCATTCAACGTGGTACCGCCCTGAGGACCAACGAACGTACCAAAGCGACTACGTGCCTCACCCAGCATTACCTTGGCCTGAGCGGTGGTAAAGCGGAGGATCCAGGGACGTGCATATGGGTCCGTTAGGATCAGCTCATCTGGACGATGGTTGTAAATCCACAGCATGACAGTTTCCTTGGCAACAGGCTTACGCATGATGTCTAGGCGATGACGGGTTGGATGCCAGTTGAACATGATGTGGAAACCAAACATCGTGCCAACCAGTTCCTGAAAGCCCGTGAATAGCTCGTAGGTTACCAGGCTGGATGTTCCGCCTGCTTTTCCATTTCCAAGCATGATGCTGTTGTTGACGCTGGCCGCAAAGGGCTCAAAGTCTGCACCCACGCCAGATACTGCTCCGCCATTGCCAGCGCGAAGAATCTGACGGACTTCAATTACCTCGTTGGGCAGAATGTATTCACTCTGATCGGGCTGAAGTTCCAAGTAGGTAAAGCGCTCTTCCACGCTGTTGCTGGAACGCTGACGATATGTCGCGAGGGCAAAGTCCAGAGCATCTTCATAGTGCTCCGGCGTTAGTTCGATCTTAACCATACCGCCACCAAGGCGACGGTACACTTCCTTGATTAGGAGTTCACGCTGAGTCTGCATTGGGGTCCTCCATTAGCTACCCAGTTATTTAAGCCAGAATCACGGGTAAATACAGAGCAGTTAAGGAGATCTCTATGGCTATGATGCAGATGTGGGATCGTCACAAGAATGACGACTACAAGTTCATCGACGATCAGGTACGAGAGATGTTTCGTATCGGTGGTGTTGAGTGCCTCGTCCACAAGTATGTGGGTGTGATCGATCAGGGTGAGCAGAATGATGCCACCAACCCCAGCAACTCCAAGAGCAAGGCCAAGGGTGTACGCCAGATCCAGGACTTGTTCTTTCTAGAGAACCGCGATCGTGCCTATGACCCCAACGTCTATGAGTTCCGCGTTGCCTACAACATGCAGGACACTGAGTTTGACATCAGGCAGTTTGGTCTCTTCTTGGAAGCGGACACCATCTACCTTGAGTTCCACATCAACGAGGTGCTGGAAAAGATCAATCGAAAGCTGATGAGCGGTGACGTCCTGGAGTTTCCCCACTTGCGTGACGATGCCCTGTTGGACGACGACATGCCGGCCGTCAACAAGTATTATGTGGTACAGGATGTCAACCGTGCCGCTGGTGGTTGGTCGCAGACTTGGCGCCCTCATATCTTCCGCGTCAAGGTAAAGCCACTCACTGACAGCCAGGAATACAAGCAGATCTTGGATGCAGAAGTTGATGACAGCGGTTGGGATCTGAGGAGCATTATCAGCGATCTGCCCTTTAACACCAACATCAGTGATGCATTGGTTGAGCAGGCTGAGCGTGAGGTTCCCATGAGGAACTTTGAGACCCAGCACTTTTACGTTGTGCCCGGCGATGAGCAGGGAAAGCAATATCCCTGGATCTTTGCCGGCGACGGCAATCCACCCAATGGTGCCAAGCTGGCAGCAACGGGCACGAGCTTTCCCGATGAAGCCAAGAACGATGATTGGTTTCTCCACACGGGAATGGAACCCCATGTTCTCTATCAGTATGTGGGAGAAAAGACTGACATGTTTGGCCAACCACAGGGTGGTGATGGCGGAGTATGGCAGCGTCGTGAAGTTGATCTCAGGAAGAAGTGGTCGGCCGCACACCGCATCCTTCAGAGCTTTATCAACAATAACAACACCAACATCATCGGCGGCAAAGAAGTTCAGGAGAAGGTCATGCTGTCCAAGGCCGCAAAGCCAAAGGCAGATTTTTAAGGAGAACAGATATGGTTATGAAGATCGGCAAAAAGGGACTGGAACTTATCAAGCACTTTGAGGGCTTTAAGCCTGGTGCGTATCTTTGCCCAGCAAAGGTCTGGACTATTGGCTACGGTACCACCAAGGGTGTCAAGAAGGGTCAGGTCTGCACTGAAGCACAGGCAATTGGCTTCCTGAACAGCGACCTCGCGCAGTTTGAGAAGACGATCAATGAAAGCGTGAAGGTTCCACTCACGCAGGATCAGTTCGATGCTCTGGTTGCCTTTGTCTACAACATTGGTTCGGGCGCATTCAAGAAGAGCACTCTCTTGAAGGTTCTCAACGGTGGACACTATGACCAGGTTGACAATCAGATGCTTCGCTGGAACAAGGGTGATGGCAAGGTTCTTCCAGGTCTGACCCGTCGCCGCACCAGTGAGGGCGTTTTGTTCTCCACTGGAAAGCTCAACTTTTAAGGAATCAACATGGCCCTGGATTATTGGTATGATGGGCAGATGCGCCGTTACTGGATGCAATTCTGCCGTATCTTCGAAGGTTTTCAATATGAAAGCGGTGTGGACTCCAACGGGGTCCGCACTCGCCGGTACTTTCCTGTCAAACTTGCCAGCAAGAATCGACAGATTGGCCACATCCTGAGAAACGGAAGTGAAAATACCATCCTGAGCACCCCGCAGATTTCCTGCGAGATGACCAGCATCCGTCAGAGCGCTGAGAGGCGTCAGACTCCCAATCACGTTCGCACCAGCAACGTGTGGGAAAGGGCCATTGATCCCGCTACTGGAAAATACACGGACCAGCTGGGTGCCACCTACAGTGTGGAAACCTACATGGCCATTCCCTATGATATCACCATGCGGGTAAACATCTGGACTTCCAATGAGCTACAGAAGCATCAGTTCATGGAGCAGGTCCTGATCTTGTTCAACCCCAGCATCGACCTTCAAACCGGTGATAACCCAGTCGACTGGGGAAGCCTGACGGTTGTTGAGCTGTTGGGTGATGACATTCAATGGACCAACCGTGAGATGCCAATTGGCACCGACGATGACATTGAGATTTCCACACTCAGCTTTAAGATGCCCATCTGGCTCAGCCCACCGGCCAAGATCAAGCGCCAGAACATCATCCATCAGATTGTCATGAACATTGGCATGATGGACAACGCCGACAACTACCAAGCTGAACAGGGTGGTGGATACAACTTCAGTGCCAAGGATGATCATGCTCGCGTTATCGTAACGCCGGGCAATCATCAGGCACGAGTTGATGTTGAGTACGAGAATGGTCTTCCACAGTTCTACGCCACGCTTCTAACCGAGCATGGAAATGAGCATGATGACCAGGGCAACGTTCTCAGCTGGAAGCCACTTATTGAACGCTATGGTGCATTCCGCCCCGGTGTCAGTCAGTTCCGTCTAAAGACCACCGCGGACATGGATGATCATGATACCGATATGGCAGGCATCTTTGGTTTCCACCCCACACAGCCCAACAAGCTATGGTGGACCCCAGATAGTGAGACGCTTCCCATCAACACACTTCAGACCATCGACGGCATGGTTGATCCCAATGCCGGTCATGCTCCTGGTCGTGGTGCTGTTCCTGAGGCCCAAGAGGGTCAGCGGTATCTCTTGGCAGATGACCTCCAGGCTGTTCCCGAATGGAATAATCTGGAAGCATCAACCAATGACATTGTGGAGTACAAGAATGGAAAGTGGGTCGTGAGCTTTGATGCATCGGCGACCACCAACCAATTCGTCGTCCTCAACAGTCGAAGTGGAAAGCAGCTTCGCTGGACCGGGGAGACCTGGGTTGACGCAGTTTCGGGGGACTACATGCCAGGCTACTGGCGCGTGTTCCTCTAATGGGATGGGGCCGGTGCGGCACTAATTGAACACTAGCAGGGCATTAGACAGCAGACTGATCGTTGTCCTGAGTGATGTTCTTGCCGGCCTCCATCTTGGCCTTGTGCCACTCAAAAGAGTGCATGACGCCGCAGAAGTTTACCTTGACATCCGTGTGGGGACTGAGTGCTGGATCGGCCCAGTAGATTGCCTCACCATGCTGCCCCTTGCTGTAGTCCTTGTGCTCAAAGGCCATGCCGCAGACACCGCAGCGCACACCACTTAATCCAAACATCAATATCGACCTTTCCGTTCGCCCCTGCATAAAAAGGTGTGAACGGAAGGGCAATCCTATGAGCACAACAACCACCAACAAGACTATCACGGCTATTCGCTACTTGGACTCCTCTGACAGCGAGTATGTGTACCTGGGCAACGCTTGGGAGAATGGTGAGGGTGGTTGGCGTGTTACCACCGCGTACACCCTCGATGAGGCAATGGATATCACGGACAATTCCATCGACACTCAGATGGCTCTCTTCACCAGCTTTCAAGAGTACTTTGATGAAGAAGAAGTAGAAATGGTGCGCGTTCAAACCACCATTGAAACCGAAGATCTCCTGGATGCCGTTGAGGGCGAGTTCAAGGAAATGCGCCAGAGGATTGCACTCAACAAGCTGACCGAACGGGACATCAAGGCGCTGGGTATCGTCAGCGTTGCCACGTACATCAAGACCAAGTACCACAACGCATGACCAAGACTGTTGAAAAGCGCCGCGTCATCTTGGTCAAAGCCGTCTGGGGATATGACAAGGAAGCACGCCAGCTCTACTTCTATCAGCGAAAGGCCAACAAGGATTACGATTACGACACCAAGGGTTCCAGCCTCCGGGGCCATGATGGTTGGGCCGGCGTTGAGGACATTCGCGATGCCACAAACCTGAGCAACATGCCGCTGGATAGAGCTATGACGCTGTTCTATGGCATCAAAGAGAGCTTGGATTCCAGTTCTACTGTGGAATTGGTGGACTTGGAACTGACCATGGTAACCACGCCTGTGGAGTTTGATCCGGATGCACGTCGCGAGCACCTTCGTGAAAAGGCGCTGAAGAAGCTGACGCAGGATGAGATCATCGCCCTGGGCGTGACAAACCTATCCATCTATAACAAGGTCAAAAACCACAACACTTGACAGCGAGTTGGTTTCTGCTAGACCAGGGCAAAGGAGTCCTGGATGAGCGACGAGATCAAGGTCTATAAGGTAAAGGATCAGACATCCGGGCTGTATCGTACTGCCGGTGGTGGCTGGTCCAAGACTGGTAAGACTTGGAACAATCTTGGGCACCTCAAGAACAGCCTGGGCACGGCCAGTTGGTCACGCAATTCTGATAAAACACTGCCTGACCGAGACGTCGTGATCATCGAGATCATCGTAAAGGAAACGGTGGGCAACACAACGGTGCTCGCCGACTTTATCGAGAAGGAGCGCCGCTTCAACGACCTCGCAGACAAGTATGGCAGCAGTTTTTCAGATCTGATTAAGCGGATCGAAAAGGATGACCAGCAGGATGCGTGGTCGTGGCTGCTTCTCGTTCCATTCAAGCATAACAAGTCGGCTGCATGGGAGGAATCATTTATGATGCAACTCCGTGACAGCAAGCTGAAGATGAACAAGGACTACCGAAAAGCCAACACTCGTGGGCTTGCGGTTGCGTTCAAGGATCGGAAGGCCGCCATGCTATTCCGACTGGCCCTTCCCACTGATGTTCCCATAGTCAGTCTCGACATTCAAAACTTTGTTGAGACGGATGTTGACGTGGAGGATATCTCGGATGTATAAGTAACAGCATAGCAGGAACGGATTCCGGTCGCGATCCTGTTGGACCATAAAACCTATCGAAAGGTAAGGCACATGAACGATACACTACGCTTTCCAATTCTCGACCTCTCGCGCCAAAACAACATCGGCGCTCTGAGCCCCTGGTTTGAGAATCAACTGGCCCTTCAGATCAATCAGGGTCATTTCCCCACAGAAGTTCAGCTGGCCGACCTGGCCGACGATATCGTGGCCCGCCTGGTCAAGTATCGTGAAGAGAACAACATCTCGACGGTCGTGCTGGGCATGAGCGGCGGTGTTGACTCGGCACTGACCGCGGCACTGTTCAAGCGCGCCGAATGGCGTGTTATCGGTGTTACGATGCCGATCAAGCAGGATCCCGCAGAAACGCAGCGCGGCATCGAAGCCTGCATGGCGCTGGGCCTGGAACACCAGCACGTTGATCTGGGTCTCCTCTACGAGGCAACGCTGAAGACGCAGGCGATCGTCGATCCCGATCTGGTCTTTGCCGAGGAAGAGACCACGGCGATCAAGATCCGTCGCGGCAATGTTCGCGCACGTCTCCGGATGGTCACGCTGTACAATCTCGCTGCCGCGGAGCGCGGACTGGTCGCAAGCACCGACAACTTCTCGGAACTGGCTGCCGGCTTCTGGACGCTCCACGGTGATGTAGGTGACCTCTCGCCCATCCAGTCGCTTCTGAAGAGCTGGGAAGTTCCGTTCATCAGCAAGTACGTGGGCGTTCCCGAGACCACGTGGCGCGCAACACCAACCGATGGTCTGGGTATCAGCGCAGGTGACGAAGCCCAGCTGGGTGCCAGCTACCTGGAATGGGACCTGATGATCAACGCGATCTCGGATATCCTGCAGGACAATCGGGTGATCAGCAGCGACACCAGCGTTGGCCAGGTTCGTGATGCACTGGAACTGGTCGATGACGAGCGCGCCATGCAGGTGTTCAACTCGGTCGTCACGCGGGTCGGCGCAACGTGGTTCAAGCGCATGAACCCGGTCAACATCCAGAACAAGATCCACGACCGTTACGCGGCGCTGTCGGAAATCGACAATCGGCTGTTCGTCCCCTCGAGCGTCTTGGACGCATCGGGTCGGCCGCAGGCTGTTTCTCCTGCCCTTGAGGCTGCAACCGCAGCCCAGGCCTAACAAACTGGTTGCGATAGTGGGGATACCTGCTATCGCACCACTTGTAACTGAATAGGAGGCTCCAATGGTCGATCTCGCAACACGCGCCCACAATCATAACTGGCGCATGGATCCCATCGTGCGCTCACTTCTCGACGACGATTTCTACAAGCTGCTGATGCTCCAGTTCATTCATGAGCGTTACCCCATGCACGTGATCACCTTGCAGTTGAAGAACCGGACCAAGTCCGTGAATCTCGGCAAGATCATCGACGAGGCAGAACTCCGCGCCCAGCTGGATCATGTTCGCACTCTACGGTTCACGCCCAAGGAACTGATCTGGCTCCAGGGTGCGACATTCTATGGTCAGGAGCGCATCTTCAAGCCAGCGTTCATCGACCATCTTCGCCGGCTCCACTTGCCCGAATATGAGCTCAGCAAGAACAGCGACGGCGACTACGTTCTCCGGTTCACCGGTCCCTGGATGATCACCAGCTTGTGGGAAATCCACGCGCTTTCGATCGTCTCGGAACTGAAGACCCGCGCAGCACTGGCCGACCTGAGCAAGTTCGAACTCGACGTTCTCTACTCGTGCGCCAAGACCAAACTGTGGGGCAAGCTGCAGGACATCAAAAAGGCCGGCGTCAAGGGCCTGTCCGATATGGGCACCCGTCGCCGCCACAGTTTTCTCTGGCAGGAGTGGGCGGTCAGCGCAGCAAAGGAAGTCCTCGGCGACGGCTTTGCAGGCACCAGCAACGCCTACCTGGCATCCGAGTTGGGCCTTGAGGCAATCGGCACCAATGCACACGAACTGCCCATGACCCTGACGGCAATCAAGGCCGGAATGGGCGGCAAGGACGAAGATCTGAAGGCTGTCCAGTACGAGGTGCTGAAGCAGTGGCAGAACGAGTATTCGGGCAACCTCCTGGTCGCATTGCCGGACACTTTTGGAACCACACAGTTCTTGAAGGATGCACCGCAGTGGATCAGTCAGTGGCGTGGTTTCCGCCCCGACAGCAAGGAGCCCCATGCAGCCACCGAGGAACTGATTGCTTGGTGGAAGCTGATGGGCGTTGACGCCAAGAAAAAGCTGGTTCTGTTCAGCGATGGTCTGGACGTCGACAACATCATCGAACTGTGGAACACCTACAAGGATCAGGTCACCGTTGGCTTTGGTTGGGGCACGATGCTTACCAACGATTTCAAGGGCTGCCATCCGCGTGGGGAGCATTCGCTGGATCCGCTCTCGCTGGTCTGTAAGGTCGTTGAAGCTGACGGTCATCCCGCGGTCAAGCTGAGCGACAATTACACCAAGGCCACTGGCCCCGAAAAGGAGGTCGACCGCTACAGGAAGATCTTTGGTGCAGACGGCATGAAGGATGCCCCAGTGTTCGTATGAAGGGCAAACATCTCGTCTTCAAGCTAGGTGAACCCAGAGAGTGGTATTGTGGTCACTCAAGCTGGATTCGAGGAAACACCGGGCCGTTCACGACTGTCAAAGAGGATGCCACTTGGCTGACCCAAAAGCAAGCCAAGATTCTCATTGACAGTATGCGACATCGAAAGTTTGATGTCTGTGCCGAACCCTCATTCACAGTGATCTATTAGGAGGAAGAGAAGATGGTCGGACTGGTCAAGACAACCACAACCTACACGTTCGATGAAGCAGCAATCCGTGAGATCCTCGTCCAGCATATGGCGGCCACTCACGAGATTGATGTCAAGCCCGAGGAGTTCAAGCTGAACATCAGTGACAGCACGACCACGGGCTACATGGACAACCAGTACGTTCCGGCCAAGCTCAACGACATTTCGATTTCAGTCAAAGCGGACTGATGGCGAATCCACTCTTTGGCTGTACGTCGCCCACGTGCAATGCCAAGATGACACGCAACCAGCTCTACGGCAGCAATGGAAAGTGTATCCATTGTAAGACTACGTTGACGCACACCAGTTGGCTTTCCGGCAGGGATCGCGACGTTACGGTCATGGTTGGGCTGAATCAGCAGGACACCAAGGATTTGAAGAAGCTCTGCAAGGAAGCGGAGATTGATGTCAAGGACGCAGTGACTGCCGCAGTTGCCCTAAAGCTCAAAGAGTGGCTCGAAGACCCGGAACAGGTTGTAAAAAGGGTGAAGCAGGACTTAATGCTCGAGAAGCTAATGCGGAGATGAGCATGTTTTTGGTTCAGGGCGGAATTTACACCAACACAGACTTTTTAGTGCTTGAACAGGGCACTCAGGAAAGCTACGGACCGTTTACGACATACGAAGAAGCCTTCAAGGCTTGGAACGGCGCAACTTGGGCCAAGGTGGATATTTGCTGCCATCGGCTCACCATACAGGAGGCTTAAATGGCATACATCTATCCATTCCGTGCAACCAGCACAACCGCAACACTTCTGCTGATCGACCCGGTGGCGAAGGAAATCATCATCGGCGTTCGGAGCGATGGTGCGTGGGTCTATCCCGGTTTCGACAGCCTGCCGGGCGGCTTCATGGAAGCGCGATTCGTCGAAGAGGGTCAGACCGAAGAGATGAAGCTGGCTCGCGCAGTGGCCGACAAGCTTCTGGGTCTCAAGTACATCGCTGATGAATTCCATGAGGGTGAGAACTCCCTGGAATGCGCGATGCGTGAGGCAATGGAAGAGCTCTCGGTCAAGCTGTATCCGGAGCAGCTCAAGCTGTTCGACGTTCGTGCAAACGCCCGGACGGACACCAGGGCCCACGTGACCAACGTCTGCTACTATGCGGTACTGACGCCGGGTCAGGTCAACACGCTGGCGGCCGGCGATGACATTCAGGAGATCAAGCGTCTCCCCATCGCGGATCTTCATCTGGAACTGCCAATGGAGGCACTGGCGGCCAAGTATCCAATGGCCTTCAACCACTTCGAACTGATGATGCAGGGCCTGGCAGCATATGAGCGCGAAGAGCGGTACTTTGCAATGGAGGGTGAGCTGATCTACCTCCGCGCAGAGCTCAAGCGCGTCAACGAAAAGGCCAGCAAGCTGCAGAGCGATGCTCAGTGGGAAATCGCAGGTCGCTACGGCCAGCAGGGTGGTGCGTAATGACGCGGCGCGTTGCATGGGCAGCGATGCGTACTCAGCCGGTTCACCTCGGCCACACGGGCATCGCCAACATCATGACGGCCAACTACGATGAGGTGATCCTCGCCTGTGGTTCGGCCGACAAGCCAATCAGCATCAGCAACCCATTCTCCGTTGAAGTGCGGATGCAGATGTGGAAGCGGATCTACGGCGAGCGTGTCAAGCTGGTCCCAGTGGCCGATCTTGGTGCAACCCGCGACACCAATGAGTGGTGCGACTACCTGCTGAAGAAGGTTCGCGGCATGGGACTTCCCGAGCCCACCGATTACTTCACTGGTTCGCCCGCCGATGCCATCTGGTATCGTGGTCGCTACTTCAACAAGGAGTGTGGTTCGCCGGCTGACGATCAGCCCGATGAGTTCATCCAGCGTTACATGCCCAACGGTGTGTTTCGGCAGCTTCATCTGGTCGACCGTACGCAGAACTACGTTCCCAGCGCCACAGAACTCCGCCAGTTTCTCGTAACGCGAGATGATGGTTGGAAACGTTGGGTTCCTGCTGTAATACATGATCTGGTCGAGGAGCATTTTCCCGATGAGTTCAAGGTCGAGCACGGAGACAGCTAATGGGTGATATGGGCGATATCTTCAATGATATGAAGGATATGCAGCGCGAGCAGCGCAAGGCCCGGAGCACTCAGGCAGGCTCGATGATCGAGGACGTTCGCGCCAAAGTCGACAGTCTGACGCCCGATCCCAACGGCACATGGAATATCGTCAAGGGCCAGATGAAGATCCAGTTCTATCCCACCAAGGGAACCTGGCAGCTTCGTGGCCGGATGATGCGCGGCGGCATCCACAGCTTCATGAACTGGTTGGACAACCAGTAATGGACATTCCGTTCTTAATGTTCCTGGCCCTAACGATCTTGATAATGGGTGCAGTCTTTGCAACCGGCTTCTATACAGGTCAGCACAGAGCCTATATGGATCTCTACATTGCGGACCTCAAGGATCGCAACGAACGCAATCGACAAGAATTGGAAAGGCTGAAGAACAATGACCGCGACCATCCAGACAGTAACCAAGGTTGAGCCTTACGGCGAAAAGCTCTCCATCGTGACGACCAGCGAGGGCCATCAGGTCATCGCAAACAAGGACGACGATGGCAACTACCGCTGGATCGAGGGCGAAGTCGCCTGCTACGTCAGCGAGGGCAGCATCATCCCCGAGGACGTTCTAAAGGAGCGTGGCTACTGGGACACCGAGAAGGATCGTGGTCTCCTCGATGGCGGAAAGCGCAATCGCGTCAAGATGAAGAAGCTGGCCGGCTTTGAGTCGCGCGGTCTCCTGTTTAAGGTTTCCACTGCGGAGATCTGGAGCTCGTCGGAAACCGACGATGACACGCCCAATCACCAGCACATGACACGCGGGCATGATCTGATTCATGTCACGCTGGGTCAGGACGTCAGCGAGTTCCTGGGCATCACAGAGTTCAAGGGTTGAGCGACGAGTTCAAGAACTGGTGCAAGGATATCAGGGAGCGATATGAGAAGTCATTTCTCATTCGTCCCCCTGGTACTCCTGATCTTGGTAGCTTGGACAGCGACGTCAGCGAGCGTATGATGCGTTGTGGCATTGAAGCCAGGTACTTCAAGCCAGAGGATCGTGATCAGCTTGCGATCCTCGCGCATCACACGCTTCTCCAGGATGCAATCAAGCGTCTGGGTAGTCGTCGGATCAACGATCTCCGAGGCTTCTACGGCTACCCGGAAGGTTGACAAAACTGAATACCTGTGCCATAATGGTTAAATAGGGGTGATGGTTAATCGAAAGGTTGAACTATCATCCCAAACACCTCAATGAAAGTTGGAGGACTGTATGAAAAAGTTCCTAGTTGTCGTCGATACCCAGTATGATTTCGTGATGCCCGATGGCGCGCTCTATGTAGCCGGCGCCGAAGATATCATCGTTCCTGGGGTCAAGTTCCTGGCAAATCTCGACCCCGATGAATACTCGGGTGTGTTGTTCACATACGACACGCATGATCGCGAAACGTACTTCTTTCTTCCTGAAAGCAACCAGTTTCCAATTCATTGCGTTGAAGATGAGTTCGGCTGGCAGAACGTCTTCAACCACAACATGATAGACCGTAGAATCCCTTTCCACACCCTGAAGAAGGGTGTATTCAGCATGTGGGAAGAGGTCGGTTCCTCGGTAATGCGTTACGATCGCAGGACTTGGGCAGTTCGCCCAGATGTTGATTTTCTCGATCGCGATGAAATGTTCAAGCAATTGAAGAAAACTGTCGACACTATCGAAGTAATGGGTGTTGCCAGCGACTATTGCGTGAAGTGGGCCGTTGATGGCTTCGTGCAGCGTGGCTTCAAGGTCGACGTCCTGCAAAAGCTGGTTCGTGAAATCGAAACGTCGGCTCGCGATGTATTCGATGGTGCGCCCTATCGCCAACTGGTGAACCTCGTATAATGGGCAGGATCATCACTAGCCCTGAAAAGCTGGAACACCCGTTTCAGAAGAGCATCTTTCTGGCCGGCGGCATTTCGGATTGCGCTGATTGGCAACTGGCTGTTGCGGAACGTATCGCAGCGGAAACAGACGCCGTCGTCTACAATCCGCGTCGAGTGGACTTTGATATGAGTGCAGGGGCAGAACTGTCCCGCATTCAGATCCGCTGGGAATACCACGCGCTCCGGATCTGTCAGTTCAACCTCTTTTGGTTTCCCAGCGAGACTCTCTGCCCCATCACCCTGATGGAATATGGAAGCGCAATGGAGCGCATCCGTGTCGGTGGATTGATGTGCGGAACCCACCCCAATTATGCACGACGCTTTGATATCATTGAACAAACGGCAATGATGCAGCACGTTCCAGTCTTCGATGACTTGGACAAAATGGTCGAACAAACGATCATCATGCTCCGAGGCTGTTGACAGATCTCCTTTCCACGCTAAACAGGTGTGGAAAGGAGACGCCCAGTGATAACGCACCCGCCGAAATATCCGTCGAGTCCACATTGGGTGGCATCTCCGGAAGTCCACCGCGATGACAGCACTCATCAGAACCCCGAACGCTTTGTGGGCGTGGAAGTGGGCATCAGCGAAAAGCTAGACGGTGGCAACACCTGTCTCTGGCAAGGCGATGTCTTTGCGCGCTCCACCGGTCAGCCGGCCACACAGGGCTGGTTCGCAATGGTCAAAAAGCATCATGCGTGGAAGACCCTTAACGTAAACGCGAACGTGTTCACGTATGGGGAAGACCTCTATGGAATTCACAGCATCCAATACGATCCCCTGAAGGAAGATGAAACCTACAGGGTCTTCAACGTCCGCGAGGACGACTACTGGATGAGCCTGGATGAGCGCACGTTGTTTGCCGAGCAGGCTGGTTTCCTGACCGTTCCTCTGCTGTTCCGCGGTGTGTTTGGAAGTGTTCGCGAGATAACTCAGTGGTTTGATGAAGCCATACGGCAACCCAGCGCACTCGGTCCTGCCCGCGAAGGTTTCGTGATGCAATTGACAGAGCGTTTCCATAATGACAATTTCGCCGACAATGTTGCAAAGTATGTTCGAAAGGGTCATGTTCAAACTGATGAGCATTGGACTCGGAACTGGAAGCCGGCGGCCATCTTGAGGTGACCGGCTTCCCATGAGGGATTGCTGATGTCATTCAAAGAGGGAAAGTTCTACGTTATCCAGGGCAAGACCCGCGAGGGAACCTGGAAGTACCTAGAATCACTCCGTCCGCCGGAAGATCCTAGGGCTCGCCTTCGTGCTATTGCGCGGAGGACTCGTCCAACGGTTGGTCACGGCTGGGATGATGACGATGACTATGAGTACGGCTCCAACATCAACTTGAAGATCAGCGACAATCCCTTTGACGTCAAGCACTTTGAGGCAAACATGACGGTGATCATGAGCCACATGAGGAGCGTTCGCTCCAACTGTGGTCCATCGGGCATTGACCCCAACAGCTTGCGGTTGATGATTGTTGAAACCAGCGTGAACACATTCGTGCCTGATCCTGAAAGCAAGGATGAGATTGAGATGCGTCGCTTTGCTCTCGAGAAGCTAAGTGATAGTGAGAAAGAACTCCTGAAGGTAAAACACTGGGACGTCTACCACAAGCTGGGTGACCGCTCCATGTTGGACGAGGACGAGGAATAATGGTTGACGATGACCAGAAGGCTGCTATCCTGAAAGCTCTACAGCTCAAGGGATCGAGAGTGAAGACCAACCAAAAGGATAAGGAAAAGGCAAAGCCCAAAGGGCAAACCAACGCCACCAATCCTGGCACACTCACGACCTTGAATGAAAGCTACAAGGCACTCAAGCACGCCAATAGCAGCGCGGAAGTCTCCCCTCCTCGTGAGCCGCTTCTCCGTGCCGTTTACGTGGACCCCCGCTATGAGGAGATCGGTCAGGCAATTGATGTAAATCCTCATGAGCTACAGGCCATCATGACCGAGGGCATCAAGCCTGAGAATGAACTGGTGCTCAGCATCTTGAAGAAGATGGTCAGCGCGGTCAAGCTCAGCGGTGACGTGGATCTGGCTCCTGTCCGTCAGGAACTCCGCGAATGTGAGAAAGCCAACAAAAGCATCATGGCTCAGCACCAGCGGAATGTTGAGAGCGTGGCAAAACAGAACGCCATGCGGAACGATGCGATCAAGGAAAAGACCGGCGACTTCGCGCAAGCGTGGGGCGCAATCTTGATCGACTTGGTTCAAAAAGTGCAGCGAAACGATGACATCACGGCCCTGGGAGACTGGGACCGTTTCATGTGCAAGGCACTCGCTGGTATGGGCGTGACCAACCCCTGTGCCACGATCACCAAGAACAAGATCAGCATTGATTTCAAGGCTTGCAAAGCCTTGGATCCCGATGATGTGATGAGTCTGCCGGAAATGGCTTCTCGCCTTCAGGAACAGGAAAAGCAAGACCAGTTCAACGAGTGGCTTCACAAGGCTCCCATCAAGTATCTCCTAGACGCGATGAGCAACACGCGAAGCGATCACGAGCGTGAGCAGATCGCCCACACGATTGCTGCTCGAAAGGGCATGGTTGCTGCTCGCAACCGTTATGGCGAGTATGAGTACGTCAGGACTCATTATGCGGATTACGAAGATGATGAGTACGGACGCTATGCTGAGCACGTCTTGGAGGAACTGATCCGCCGCAAGAAATATGGATTCTAATATCGACGGGTAAGGCGTACACCAACTACACCCAGGAGTAACAGTTCTCCGGTGGAGTAGAAAGTGTCCGACGAAATTGACCAAGAGTTGGCCGAGAAGCTTGATGAAGCTTCGCAGGCTGGCATGTCCGCAATCAGCCAAATTGTCCAGATGCTGATTGACAAGTATGGCGACGATCTGGACGTAACGCTCGCACAGAATCAAATGCTGATCGCACTCAGCACGGTCACCGGCGAACTGATTGCCTGTTTGCCTGAAGAGCACCGTGACTTCGTGGAAGAAAAGGTAAAGGAAAACATCTCGCGTCAGCGGATGGAAACCGAAGAAGACAACGGCGAGATTCAGACCAGCGAGGATGATCCTCATGGCTTGGCGCGCATGACCCCAGTGGGGAAGTGCTGATGGCCAGTAAGAAGCTCTTTAAAGTTCGTGACAAGCTGACCAACAAGTTTTGGAATGGTGATCCTCGCTATTCTCGTTTTGCCGATGATGGCACAACTTGGAAAAAGCAATCCAGTGCCGAAAGCGCGATCTCCTTTTTCCTCCGATACCGCCAACAGTGGAACGTCAACGCCAATCACAATCTTCCCGACAGCTGGGAGATTGTTGAGGTTGAGATGGTCGAGAAGGAAACTGGTGCCATTGATATCGGTAGCTTCTTGAAGAACATTGCATTGAAGAGTGAGGCTGAGAAGACCATGAAGTCTGCTCCCACATTCATCGACGTCATGCACGGAAAGGGTGTCATCGACAACATTGAGTACATCATCAAACTCAAGCCTTCCGAGGGAAGCAACTGGGTGGATATGGACCGTGTTATGGAAGCTCGCGCGCAGCTCAGGCAGCTGGGTGTGAAGACGAGGACGTTTCGAGAGTTCAACGGAATGTTTGGGATGATGGATCGCCAGCAGGCTCTCCGTGCCCGAATGGTCCTGGATGTAGAGAGTATGGTGGATCTGGGCTCCATTAGGAGTGCTCTAAATACAACACCTACACCCTAAGCCAACTCAAAGGCAATTCTAATGTTGCTCTAAACGGCCTGCCGTGTATAAATAACATTCTAACGATGAACAAAAAAGGATTCCAGTTCATGAAGAAGATTGCACTCGCGGCTATCGCCGCACTCGCAGCTATGGTTGCTGCACCCGCTATGGCACAGGACGCCCGCGATGACTCGGCCTTCACCGGTCCGCGCATCGGCGCAACTGTCGGCTATGACAACTACATGGACGCTGAAGACGTCGCATACGGCGGCGTCGCCGGCTACGACTTCGCATACCGTGGCGCAGTCATCGGCGGCGAGGTCTCGCTCGAGGACTCGACCATCAAGGGCTACGGCCTGAAGGCATCGCGTGACCTGGCAGCTTCGGCTCGCGTCGGCTACGTGGTCGCTCCCCGCACCATGCTGTTCGGCAAGGTCGGCTACGCAACGACTCGCGTCGAGGGCTTTGGTGGTCACACCAATCTCGAGGGCGTTCGCTTCGGCGGTGGTGCAGAGTTCGCTCTGACCCAGAAGACGTACCTGACCGGCGAGTATCGCCGCACCGAGTACGAAGGCAACTTCGGCGGTCGTGACCAGGTCATGGCAGGCTTCGGCTTCCGCTTCTAATCCAAGCGGAATACCAGAAAGAGGGCGGCCTTCGGGTCGCCCTTTTTTGTGACTAAATATCGTCCCCACGGTGCCAGCATGTTAACCAGATCGTATGCTGACCCTCATCCTATTGGCCTTGGCGCTTTCCGCTGATGGCTTCGCCGTGTCGATTTGTCGTGGCGCAGGAACGTCGCACAAATGGCGTAATGCACTCTGGACGGGATTGGTCTTTGGATCTCTCCACGGACTGGCGATCATCGTTGGATGGGTTGTTGGTGACATTCTGGAAGAGTGGAAGGATATTGCTCCCTATCTTGCCTGCACGATGCTGGTCATGCTCGGCGGTAAGATGCTCTGGGAGAGCAGAAACAAAGATCCGCTAACTGGACAGCCACCTCGACCTGAGGGGGTCGTCCTGGCGTTCCTGGGGCTTCTGAGCTCCGCAATGGCCACCAGTGTAGATGGCATCGCTGCTGGTATCACATTACCACTGTTAGGCTTTCCTCTGCTACTGGCGGCCACCCTGATAGGCGTGATCACGGGAGTGCTCTGTGTGTTTGGTTACCGCGCTGGTGCCCTGTTGGGTGCTCATTGGGGCAAATGGGCAGAAGTCCTGGGCGGCTTGTGCCTTATTGGTATTGGCATTCATTTCATCGTCTAAAATAACGACTTGACTTTGGGCCCCAGTCAGCTACATTGAGTCAAGCAAGGAGGCATATTATGTTCGAAAAGACACAGAAGGCCGCAGTCGATCTTTCGGCTGCCGCAACGGAAGAGACAAGCCAGGCAGTCTCGATGGTGAAGGCAATGGTCGTTCCGGCCGTGGCCAACGTCTTCGGTTCGCTGGCAGGCTATGCCAACAAGATCAAGGCCGGCGTGGAGTCGGGTGAGTTCGTGGCCAAGGCCAAGGAAGCCGTCCAGTCGGCAACGACCACGGCCGCTGATGGTGGCCCAGTCGAGACCTCGGCTGATCCGCTGCCCACCGAAGCGCAGAACGTGATGATCAAGGCCATGCGTAACGCCCAGGTCTCCGACGAGCAGATCGCTGCCTCGCTGGACATCAGCGTTCGCACTGTGAAGATGGCCTGGTAATGCACCTGGATCTTCACACGATCCTGGCTATTGCCGTCCTCCTTGCCCTGGTGGCAGCGATCTACTTTTCGTTTCCACCGGAGCCGGCCGAAAACGTCGAAGCGCGAAAGCGTTACGGCAAAGTGAGCAAGGAAGCGATCAAGGCGCGTATCAACGCCAAGAACTGATCGTTTCATTCACTCACAAAAAAGGGCGGCCTTTCGGTCGCCCTTTTCTATCTTTGGATTCCTCAAAGTGTGGGGGCCGAAGCCCCCAGCACCAATTAAAGGAACTTCAAGTTTGCGGTGTTGATCGCAACCAGGCCCAGGTAGTCTGCAGCGTTGCCCAGCGACGATGCGCTGTTCGTGAGCTCCAGGTACCCATAACGGGTCATGAACGAAACCACTGGCTCGAAAGTCTGTGGATCGATAACAACGCCCGACGAGGTCAGGGGAACGTAAGGGCAGTAGTATGCCGCTGCGTCGATTTCGCCCTGGCCCTTGTAGCCGACGAGCACTGGAGTGTCGTCCTGTGCGTACTGGTCAACGTAAACGCGAAGCGAGTTGTTCAGCGTACCAACATACTTGGTGTTGGTTGGCGCCTCAAACACACCCTCGGTCGTACGAGCGAATGCCGAAGTGGTAGCCGACTGAAGGATCGTTAGCGCGGTTGGCGAAACGACGATCCAGTTAGCTGCACCGCGACGAGTGCGCTGTGCGATCAGGTTTGCCTGACGGTTGATCAGAACTGCGAGAGCAGCGTGCTCGTCACCAACGAACGTTGCGGTACCCGAAACGTTTGCCTGGTCGTAGCTGGACGTTGCCGCACCTGGAAGCATACGCAGCGAGTTCAGGATTTCCTGATCGATTTCTGCGGTGATTTCCTGTGCGAGAGCAGCCATGATCTCTGCCTCGATGTCGATGCCCTGCTGAGCCTGTGCGTCCTGCTGAGCCTCAAAGGTCCAACGAGCCGACAGCCTGCGCGTACGAGCTTCAACGGTTTCCTTCAGGATCTGGATGCTCAGGCGGTTACCTGCGCGACCCTCAAGTGCCGCAGTCGATGCTGGGCCAACGCGAAGGCGGTTGCCGTTTGCGTCGAAGTTTGGCGAACCGTTACCCGAGTATGCCTTAGCAATCTCGTATGGGCTCAGGGCTTCTGCACCAGCCTGCACGCCAGCAGCGTTGTCCGCATAGCGAACACGCAGGGTGTGGATCTGTGCAACTGGACCGGTCATTGGCTGGACGCCGATGATCTCGTTCGCAATAACAGTAGGCATAACGCGACGCAGAACTGGAAGGATGACCTTGTTCATCGTTGCGACGTTACCGCTTGCGGTTGCGCCTGCCGATGCAGTCTCCATCAGTGGGTTGCGACGCATGAGGTCCTGGCGGGTGTTCTCAAGAACGGTCTCCATGACCTTCTTCTTGTTTGGGTTCGCCGAACCGTCCATGTTCACCAGAAGGTCACGACCCTCGCAAAGAGCGTCCTTAGTGGCCTTCCAATTGCTTTCAAAGAGCTTAGTCATTGGTAAGTTTCTCCTTATTCTTCAATTCCAGCCAGTCGGCGTAGCTCTGCAATTTCGGTCGAAGACCTATTCACAGCAACTTCCTCCGCGCGGGCAGATTCAGCAAGTGGGTTGACGCGGTTGCCAGTTACAGCTACCGTCTTTGTAGGTTCGGCAGCAGTCTCAGACAGCGTGCGACGACCCTGGTTTGCGCTCCTCATGCCCTCATTGAGGACAGTTGGAAGGTACTTCTGGAATGCTTCCTTCATCTTATCCGTCTTCACGGTATCGAGAAGGCTTTCCATCACGTTCCTCTTCTCCTTACTTAGTGGGGAGAGAAGTTCGTTCTTAATCTGGACACGCTGAGCACGCTCTTCGGCCAGCTTTGCGCGACGTGCGCTTGCCTGGACCTCTGCCTTGCTCTCGGCCAGAATCTCGTTGGCTGCATTGAGCTGCTTTGCGGATTCCGATAGCTGCGTCTGCAACTTGCGGACTTCCGAACCTTCGCTCAAGTAGCTGGTCATGAACTCTGCAGAGAAAGCTTCAAACAGTCGGCGACCAAACATATTGTTTCGTGCTTCCTGGATGTCTTCCTTCAGCTGGGTGAGTTCGCCGCGGATCTGAGAATCAATCGTGCTTTCCACCAGCTTGCTTGCGCGAGCGATGAATGCCTTCTTGGTCTCTTCCAGCTTGGTCTTGCTTTCTGCAATCAGGCGGACACGGGCGTCGACGAGTGCATTCTTGTCCTCGTTGAGTTCGCCAATTTCCTTGCTGAGCTGCTCGAGAACAAAACTCTCGACCTTGTTGATACGTGCAGCAGTCTGCTCGTTCATCGCAATGCGGTGTTCACGAAGCTTCTTCGCGTTAGCGACGTTGGCTTCTGCAAGCTTCTTTTCCTGTGCCTTAACCGAGCCAATCTCTTCCGAGAGCTTGGTCATGACAAACTGCTGAAGCTTGTTTGCGTGCTCTGCCAGCTGACCTTCGTAGAACGCCTTGTTCTCCGAGATCTGTGTTGCCAGCTGAACGCGCTGTTCCTGCATTGCGCGATGATCGGCAGCGAGTTCTTTGATCTCTTCTGCCAACTGCTTCATCACAAACTGCTCCATCATCTGAAGATGACCGGCAGTCTTAGCCTTGTAGGTGGCGCGAGCCTCCTTGATGGCCTGTGTTAGCTTGGTGCGCTCCTCGTTGAGAGCCTTAGTGGAAGCCACCGACTCAACCGCGTGCTGCTTGACAGCATCGGTAAGCATGTGGTCCATTGCCTCAACTAGGTCGTTACGGTCTGCTTCAAAGCGAACCGAAAACTCTTCGCGAACCTGTGCCTCAACGTCTTCACGAAGAGAAGCACGAGCCTCGTCCAGCTTTGCGTTCCAGGCTTCCTCTAGAGCAGTTTTTGTGTCCTCATTGAGAAGACCCGACTCTAGAAGCGAATTCAATCCATTATCCATTGGATTTCTCCTTACGCTTTTAGGTTGTTGATCCAGCTCAGGAGCTCTTTTGCAAGATGTCCCTGTGCCTTTGGATCATGCTGTACGGCATGTGCCAGGTCTTCAATGACTGCTCCGCGCCTACGATGCATCAGAGCCTCGTAGACTGCCTTGGGATAAGCCTCGGGTGCTGATGGCCGTGCTACGATGTCCACAGTTACAATCTCGAAGTCCGAGACGTTTCCACGATCATCCACATTACCAGAACCACGCGACGATACGCCCAACTTTACCTGGTTTTCCAGGAGAGTGCGGACGATGTTACCCATAGGAGTTGGAAGAATCTTCAGCTTGCCCATTCCATTGGGGCCATCCATGTACATCTCGGTGATCATGTGACTGACACGGTCGATGTTGATGTTTAGCTCTTCTGGATGATCTGCTTCGCCGAGGACGCTTTCGCCCCTACGCAGGGTTTCATTGATGCTATCAACGGCCGAACGAATTTCGTTGACCGGATAGACGCGCTGGTTATGGTTCTTTGCCCCGCCTTGGACGAAGATGCCGCGCATGAACAAGTCCTTGGGCTTGCCACCGACGCCTTCTGCGCCCTCCTCGACGACGCACTTGGCCTCGTCAAAGTTCATTTTTTCGGTTAGAACCAATGCCATAGTGCTTACTTCCTCTTGAAGTCAGAACCGCGAAGATCAGTTGCCTGACCAATTGGGCTCTTTGGGCTGTCGGAACCGAAACCTGCCTTCGAGTTCAGCTGGGCAGACTTATCGCCTTCCTTGCTGACCTTGGTGCGGCCATCGGTTGCCTTCTTAACCTGGTTCTTCAGGAGTGGACGGCCCTTGACTTCGGGAGAAGCTTCGCGCTCGTGACCCTCGTGATGATCGCTCTTGATCTCCACGGCCCTTCCACCAACACGCGCATCTGCGTCATGCTCGGGAAGTGGGCTCTTGTCGTTCAGGTTAACCTTTGCGCCGTTTGCGCCGATTTCCTTGCCGCCCTGTAGGTTTGGATCCTTTACAGGCTCCAGAGTCCAGGACTCTTCTAGGTCATCGAAATCGTCAGCCGACTCATCGACATGACCATCCTTCATCTGATCGCCACCAATGACGAATGCTGCATAAACCGCATTCATGCCATTTGCCAACTTGACCCTACCAACCTTATCTGCGATTGCAGTTGGGTTGAGACCAATTTGCTTGGCAATCGTAGTGGCAATCTGCTGATCGTCCATTCCGATAGCTGCACTTGCTAGGAACCAACCACCTTCAACGTCTACGCCGTTGTCCAGCGTAAAGTGTGGGAGTCGGCCGTCTTCAGTACCATAGTTGTACTGATCCATGATCTCCTTGGCAAACTTTGGTTCGCGCCTAGTGAATACGTGGTCGTTGGCAACAGGATCAAATGCCTCGTCAACATGACCATCCTTCATCAGATCGCCGCCGACAACGAATGCTGCATAGATCGCATTCATGCCATTTGCCAGCTTGACCTTACCAATCTTGTCTGCAATAGCAGTTGGATTGGCACCAATGTTCTTGGCAATTCTAGCAGAGATCTGCTGATCGTTCATTCCAATGGCGCCGCTTGCTAGGATCCAACCACCTTCAACATCTACGCCATTGTCCAGCGTAAAGTGAGGAAGTTCGCCATCTTCAGTACCATGGTTATATTGATCCATGATCGCTGCGGCAAACTTTGGTTCGCGCTTGGTGAACACATGGTCGTTTGCCTTGGCATCAAATGCCTCGTCGACTTCTTCGTCACCAAATTCATCGCCTGCAACTTCGTCGCCTGCAACGTCTGCACCAGTGATAGTTGCGAATTCTGCCTTGAGGCGAGCCATAACAGCTTCCAGATCCTCAATGGTATCGCCGATGGATGCTTCAGGGGATAGATCCTCTGGGCCTTCCATGTCACCGTCAGTGTCGTCGCCTTCGATTTCGTCGCCCGCGTCCACATCGCCGTCAAGTTCTTCTTCGCCTTCAGCATCCGTATCTTCGTCTGCCTCGCCGTAGAACTCCTCGGACTCGATTGCTTCCTGGTCATCTTCGATGTCCTGGGAAAGCGTATTGTCTTCCGACATTAGCTCTTCGTGAATCTGCTTGCTGCGCTCCACGAACCACTCATGTAGAAGACCAGTAGCCTCGTTCTGCTCTTCATTGATGAGCATCTCGAGAACCTTGTTCAGGTCTACCGTCTTCATAGGTTGCTCTCCTTGTTACATTGAACATCGCCGGGCTCTGTTCACAGTGTATTTAATCAAAACCTGTTTCCACTATGCGGAAAAGGCTCCAAAACGTGTGTTTTTGAGTCTCAACTTGTTCAGATATAGAAAGTGGGGAGAGTTGCCTCTCCCCACGTTTGCCTTACTTCTTAAGGCCGGTCGCACCCTTGCCGCTGATTGGGCTAGTGGTGTTTACACTGCCGTCCATCTTGTTTAGAAGCGCACTCTTGTTGCCCTTGTCGGCAACCTTCTTGAGCTCTTCCTTACCGTTTTGAACAGTATTCTTGATCTTCACTTCCGCGACCTTGGGGGACTTTTCCATGGCGTGACCAGTGTGGCCCTTGCCCTTGATCTCCACTGGGTCACCGCCTAGGCGATCCTTGCCCTTGTGGCTGGGAAGCGTGCCCTTGGTGTTGACGGGAACCTTGCCCTGCTCACCAACCTGTGCACCTTCTTGGTTCTGAAGCTTGTCAGAAACAGTCTCGAGACCCTTGAAAGCCTCGTTGAGCTCTGCAATCAACGCGTCCTCGGACTCATCAATCGCCTCTTCCTCATCGTCTGCTTCCTCGGACTCGCCAAGCTGAGCTTCGCCAATGTTGTCCTCATCGGGCTCAAAGACAATAAAGAACAACTCGTTGTCCTGATCGTCCATGCACTTACCGGAATAGACTGAATCACTGTATGGTGGAATCTGTGCAATTGGACGCAACTGATCTTCCATAGCATCTTCGTCTGCACCAGGAACCACAGGACCATAGGCAACAACTGCCACGTTACCAGGGTGAAGTTCGAATTCAAAACGTCCAGTTCCACCGGTCTGGCGAGCGTGCTGCTCGACTTCGCTGTGGAGTTCCTCAACGGTTGCCGAATCCACATACTCTTCAGCATCAAAATCTGCCTCGGTGGGCTCTGGTGCTGCTGGAGCGGTCTGTGCTGGAGCCTGATGACGCGCCTTGGCTGCTAGGATGGAGGACTTTGCACCTCCTGCTTCGCCGACCATGGACTCGTCAACTTCCTCACTGAAGACGGCTGCGATGTAAACGATACCAATCTGGTGGTTATCATCAGGATAGTAACCAGAATCAACGGCTTCCATGTCCTCAATCTTCGCATCGAGAGCGGCCATGTACTTGGGATCAATGGTAAAATTGTCCAGCTCGTATGGAACCTGCATCCAGTAAAGGTATGCTAGATCGTCGCCGTAATCGAACTCTTCCGAACCCTCGGTTTCGCCGCTTACTGCAATCTGATCGCAGACCTGATCCAAGACGTCAAAGACGTCGTCCTCAGTGTTTTCTACGATTTGCTGCTCTTCAACGGGAACGCCGTCGATACCAGCCTGGACGCGCTTGCCCTGTTCAACAAACCACTCGTGAAGGGCGGCAGATGCGGTATCGGTGTCACCGCTGTTCAGCGACTCCATGATATCCATTAGATTGGTCTTCTTCATTTTATCTCCTTCGCGAAAGGAATATGGGGAATCTGTTCACCCAGAAACGTATGTGTTATTTACTGATTGGGGCGTTTGACAAATTGGAAGCCAGTGCTACATTGGGCAGCTAAGGAGATCGTATATGGTAGCAATCAACGGAAGTCTGGCCAGTGACGTAGAGGAGTTCCTCGAAAACGGGGATCTTGCTTTTCTCACGCATCTCAGAATGGGTCCACGGGACGATATCGAGTCGCAGGCAGTGGTCCGCTACTTGATGCAGCTCAAGCGATGGTCATTTACCGGCGATGAGGGTTTCACCGAAGCTCTCGATCATCTATTCGCCGAATACCCGGACCGCGCCAAGCGTGATCCGGCGGAATACCAGGCAACCACGTTTGCGCTGATCAAGAACACCTTTGACTACGAGTGTGTGGTCGTCGTCGCAGAGCCGCGTCCTGAGCCAGTGGAAAAGGCCAAGCCCGCTGCTCGAAAGGCTTCCACCCGCAAGGTGATCAGCAGCGATACGCGGGAATCCGCACCCCAGAGCGACATCGACACCGATGGCGCCAGCGACCGTCTGAAGAAGGTCATCGCAATCCAGCGCGCAGGTTGATTTTTACAATTGGTGCCAGTAAGAGTAATGCCTAGGAGTAACCGCGTTGGGCATGGACAGTGACAAAATCAAGGCAATCGTGGCTACCGCGAAAGCCTTGACAAGGGGTGAGGAACAACCCGAACCCATAATGGATGCCATGGTAAGTGATATGGGAAAGAGTCCCATATTTGCCGTGGCGATCATTCAACACCTACGTGAGGAGGGCTACGACTTGTTGGCCCTCGATGGTGAGGCTGCGGAGCGATTCAAAGCCAAATTCCGTCCACAGGTAGAAAAACTGGGCGAACGCGAGCTCGCCCAGATTAAGAAGATTTCCGACAAGTTATTTTCTTAGACTTCTTCGTCGCCCGCTGGGTTACCATACATGATGCCCAGGAGCTCTTGCTTTTTGGCCATCTCAAGGTTCTTGGTGCTGCGAATCTTCTTGAGGCGATTGATCATCCTCAGGGTCAACTTTGGCTTCCTTGTGTCGCCAATGTCCTGATGGGTGATCTCGTCCTCGGATGCCTCATAGCGACCATTGGAGTTGTCCTGATCCTCCTGATCGGGAACCCTCTGGACGTCTTCGCGCAAAATCTCTAGAAATCTCATTCCTCATCCTCCGCTGACTCATCACCACTGATGGGGCTGGCCGAACCATCACCGCCATCGCCCATGTCCATTTCCTCGCCGCCTTCTTCATCGCCGCCAAGCTCTTCCATGTCGTCACCTGGGCGAATACCAATTGCGTCAAGACCAGCTGCACCACCACCGCCGGCTCCATCTTCGGCACCAGTGCCCTCCGTGGCATCACGATTTTCCTCACGCCACATGCGCTCGTTGTCGTTGATCTCGTCCTCGGTCATGCCCAGCTTGTTGATCATCAACCAACGCTTGGAAAAGTGCTTCATTTCCGCAAGTGGAGTATAGACGTTGATGGCCGCTGCATCGCGCTCCATCTTGGCATACACACCAAAGTTCTCTGGCTCGTTGAAGTTGAGCTCATAGATGGAACTGTCAATGTTGTAACCGCGACGACGAACAAACAACTTGAACTCATCATCAAAGACTGGGCTCAAGAGGTTCTGTAGTCGCTTACAATACTGGGCAAACTGGAACTCCTGGATGTATGCGGTACCCACGCGTCCATCGTTGAAGCTCTGCATGCCATCATCCGGACCAGTTGGCAGATAGCTTGAAGGAACACGAAGACCACGCAGAAGTTTGTTGGTCCAGAAACGAAGATCGTCAATCTGTCCAAGGTTTTCACCAGCGGGAAGTGTTTCAACGCGCGAACCACGACCTTCAGCGCTCTGAGCAAAGAAGAAGTCTTCCATCATGCTCATTGGGTTGTAGGTTGCATCGCCAACGTTCGCACCACCACCGGTCCTGCTTGGATAGCGGCGCTGGTGAATCTCGTTCTTTACCTTTTCCAGATAGCTGCCAACCTTGTGAAGTGGCATGCCGCCGACGTCCACGTAGAAAACGCGACGCTCAGGAGCACGCTGGATTCGGTAGATGATGATTGCTTCTTCCAAGAGGCCCTTTTCACGCCATACCTTGAAAACGCTCTCGAGAATGCTGGTACCAAATGGCCAGTTGGCATCAAGTCCCTCACCAAGACTCAAGTGGACAACGTGCGTTGCCTCAATGGCCGTTAGGCTCTGATCGCCTTCAAAGCGACCACCGTTGGGCTTTCCCGAACCCCAACGCTTCATGTCCCGCGTGGGACGCTGAAGGTTCATCTGGCTGGCACCGCCTACGAGATTCTGACCATTCTGATCAGGAGCCGTTGCGGTAAAGCTGGACAAGTTTACATCTAGGTCACGGAAAACATAGGCTTCTGGCTGCTTTCCCTCTGCCTCGTTGACAAGAACCTTGTCCACTTTGTCAGCCGAGACCCAGAATAGCTTGAGTGTCTCTGGATCACGAATGAAGAACTGATCGCCATACTTGAGCGTGTTGCGGATCATTCTCCAAGCCTTGCGCTTGAAGTCGTTGATCTTGCTCCACTGCATCAGGCAGTTGTTCAGGATCTCAATTTCAGTCTCCGAGGCATCTTTACGATACTTGATGTCAAAGACCTCATCGCTCTTGCTGTCCTTCTGTGTGCAGAAGTTGGCAATGATGTCGAGGGCGGCATTGACTTCCGCATCGCTGTCCATGCTGTCATACTGACCATAACGGTCAATACGCATGGGCGAACCTTCGTAGACTTCGGGCAACACACTGGCATAGTTGGCGCTGCTACCCCCGATCGTGGGATCAAAGTAGGAATCGCGATTACGGGCCAGCTGAGCTTGTAGCCGCTGTGCCTGTGGAACTGCCTGCATGTGCTTTTTATAGGACATCTGCTACCTTCAATTAAGTACAGCGATATTTAGCTGTCCTGTTAGACTGCATTGTCGGCAATCATCCTAGTATTGCGGTTGGCATCCTCAAGAAGACGTGCATGGCGCTCACCATAGGCACGCATTACGCCGATCTCTTCACGGACCAGAGCATTCAGGGTATCACCCTGCTCACGCATTGCCTTCAAGTGCCCAACAGCGAGTTCCTGCGCGGCCATGATACGAGTGTTGATTGCTTCGGGGCTGAGTGCCTGCTTGGAACGCTGCCCAGTAGCATCGGAAGCGTTTTTGATCGGCGGAGCGCTCTGTGGTCGCGAGACTTCCTTGTTGTCTCTACGGCCGCCTGTGGCGCTCTTAGAAGCTAGTTCGTTTGCACCATATAGACCATCGGGACGAGCCTTAGCCATGCGAGCGGCCGAACCGGGATCATCAGCACCAAAGACCTTGTTACCAATCCAGTCACCAGCGTAGGCGCCACCCATACCACCAGCGATGGTTCCCAGAGGTCCACCAACGGATCCAAGAACACCACCGACTGCACCACCACCAACACGAAGACCCGACTTGGCCAGGTTCTTCATGGAAAGTTCCTTTTCGCCAGTAAAGTAGCCAATGCTCTCAAAGATGCTGCCAATCAGCGCATTGCCCTTGAGTGCCTTGCCAACACCACTTGCTGCGGCTCCTGCTCCAGCGTTTGGCCTTGGAGGACCAGCGGGACCGCCAGGGCTTCCCGCCCTGGGAGTTCCACCCATACGATTCCTCATGCGCTGGATAAAGGTTCCACCTGCGGCACCAGCACCAGCACCTGCACCACCGGCTCCCGCTCCTGCACCACGACCTGCTGCGCCAGCGGCACCACCGCCAAAGATCTTGGCAACCGAACCACCAAGACCAGCAATGATCGAGAAGGATTTGGTCGCCATTCCTACAACGCTTGTCAAGCCAACTATACCGGCAATCGCAAGACCAATCGTGCTGGTCACGTTTGGCATCGCCTGCCAACCACGTAGCCACTGTTGTAGCTTGGTTGCCATATCAATTGCATCCAAGATAGCACTGTGAAGAGTCTTACCATACTCGTTGGAGATGGAATTTAGAAGTGTGTCAAAGCCCTCACGAAGCGCGGATGCGGATGCCCTCAATGCTTCCTGTACGGCCAGTTCCGCGTTGGTTCCAGGATCCTTCAATGGATCGGCGATCTCACCAGATCCAATGTTCCTTGCGTTGCGGGCACCAGCCAACGAGGTATCAAATGCCGGAGAACCCACACCCAAGATGGACATCTGACCCTTGAGCAAGTTCAGCTGGGATCCAAAGGTGCTGTCACCATAGGACTTCATTGCCGCTGAGATGGACTTCTGATCGATCTGTTGGCCCGAGCGTGCCTGGTCTGCAAAGCTCTTGATCATGCGGAATGCCTGCTGATCAGTTGCTGCGAACTCCGCTGCTTCACCAGTGGCTGTGCCAGTTGCTGTCAACTGCTTGAACAGCTTGTTACCCACATCACCAAACTGGTTTTGGAAGATGACTGCCGCATCGGTGATGCTCTTGGCCTGATCACCATTGGCCCCAATGGCAGCCAGAACGTTGGCCATCGCCGGATCAGACGCCTGTTCCTTCTGGGCAGCCAGTGCCTCAGTTCGCGTCATACCTAGAATGTTGGCCGTGGTCTCGGAACTTGCCTTCAAAGCAAGGATACCGGAGACCATCTGGTTTTCATTGATGTTGCGGATTCTACCCTGACCAACCATGGTATCCAAGTATGCTGCTTGGAGTTCCTGGCGCTGCTCAAAGTTCATGCCCATGTTGCCAATGGCATTGGTCTGCTTGGTTACCGCACCGGTCAGCTTGGCGTAATCAGCTGCGCCCAACATGCGAGAACCTTGACTATTGCCGTTCATGGCCTTGGCCAATTCCTGCATGGTCATGTGGCTTTCGTTTACCGCATTGGTCATCTGCTGAATGGATGTGAACTGTCCATTACCGCTTGCGATCATCTCGCGGTAATTTTCAGCACGATCCTGAACAGCGCCAAGAACCTTATCAACGGCACCACCGGCTAGGCCACCCAGCGATCCCTTTTGAAGGGCACTAACAAAGCCACTGATCTTGTCACCAGCTTTGTTAAGGTGTCCACCAAACTCATTGACACCACCAACGGCACGCTTGAATCCAGTCTGTACCTGCTTTCCCGACTTGTCCACGGTATCGCTGGTGGCCTTTTCGGCCGCCGCGCGGTCGCGAAGCTGTCGTTCAATAAAGGTGTTGCCCGGACTGGATACCGGACCATTGCCACGATTTCCCGACTTTTGTGCAGCCGTGAGTTCGCGAAGAGGTGCATTGGAACGCCACTGATTGAAGAACTCATTGATGATCAACTTGGGGTCAGCGGACTTTCCCTGCGTTTGACTTTTGGCGATCGTCTTTTGAGTCTTGTCCAGGATCTCGCGAATGCGCTCAAGCTCTTCTTGGCTCAGCTTGTCGCCAGCGGTCTTATCCAGTCGATCTTGTAGGTTTTCGAACAGAACTTTCATCTGCTCATATGTCAGGTCAGACATGGCGCTCCCCAGTAGTGTCCATTATTTATACGGCTATAAACCAGGGCTTTTAAGTACGTGGTAAATATGTGTGAATATAGGAGGCATCAATGGAATCCAACAATCCACTAGCCGGTCACTTTCGCATTGCCAACGTTCAGCAGACACTTCCAACTGCTGGACAGTTCTTTGCCAAAGGTGAAATTGATACTGCCATGAACGGCGAAGTTGCTGTTTTCCCAATGACTGCCAAGGATGAGATCGTGTTGAAGAACCCCGATGCGTTGCTCAACGGCGATGCACTGGAAAACCTCTTTCGCAGTTGCGTTCCAGCAATCAAGGCACCACGAAAGATCAGCGTTCCCGACATGGACGTATTGCTTCTAGCCATCAAGCTGGCAAGCTATGGTGACGCACTGGAAGTCAACGTAACATGCCCTGAGTGCAAGCATGAGTTCTCCACTGACACCAGCATCCGAGGACTATTGGGTGCTGCGGAAACCATCAAGGCCGAGGACACGGTTATCCGCGTCTCTGACGACCTGGTGATTCGTGTTCGTCCCTACAACTTTGAGGACAAGACCAAGCTGGATCTTACCACCTTTGAGGAATCAAAGATGTTTCAGTATCTGCTGGACACTGACATGAGTGAAGAAGACAAGCAGAAACGCTTCAACGTTGCGTTTGAACGCATCGCGGAGTTGAACTTGGATCTTTTGGGTAACTGTGTGGAGACCGTTACGGTACCCACCGGAGAAGTAACCAACAAAAAGCACATTCAGGAGTTCATCAAGAACACTGACCGCGGAACGATCAAGAAGATCACCGAAAAACTCAAGCTATTGAGTGAAAGCGGAATCCCCAAGGAAATCGAAGTCAAGTGCGCCAACGAAAAGTGTGGACATGAATGGAAGACCGCAATGGTCTTTGATCCCAGCCATTTTTTCGCCTAAGGCTCTTGAGCACGGAGCCTGAAGAAGTACCAGTGATGCTTCAGGAATATGCCGATGATGCAAGGGCCATGGAAAAGAACTTGGTTCAGATCACATGGTTTATGAGAGGTGGGGCGGATATTGAGCAAGTGTACTCAATGACACCCAATCAGAGAAAATGGGCACTGGCACTCATTGAAGAAAACATCGAACGCACCAACAAAACGGGCGTTATGATGCACTAAAGAGTTCCGTGCTCCAAATAGATACCAGCAAGATTGGAATCCCGGTAAACATGGCAAAGCTCAAGATCAAGTCCATTCGAGACCTCCTTGAACTGTTTGAACAGGTTGGCAAGCAACTGGTTATTGATCTTCCAGGCTCCACTGGCCTGATTGATAACGAGGAGGCTGTCGCCGTAGATAGTGGCCTTTTGAACGCCATTGTCTTTGGCCCAAAGAGCAGCCCAGACGAGGGCTGACCACTCCGCGATATTGTTGGTTCCCTGGCCCAGGTCTTTCATAGTAAAGGCTTGGGCCTTTTGCCCTGGACGGACCACGACGATGCAGGAACTCATCGCTCCTGGATTGGGCGAGCATCCGCCATCAAAATAGATTTCCATCCGCCCACTTTACACTCTGAACTAATGGAATGCAACCAGTCACAGGGGGTGCAACCCTCTTGGAGCCTATAGTGGTTCCACGCTGTCACGATCAACTTGCTACGCGGCGTTGATCGGCTACGCTGTACGCTGCGCTGGTAAACCAGCTTGCTTTACAGACTTCGCATTACGATGAATGGACAGTAAGTGGAACTTGGAAATTACGAATTTTTGCAATGGCACATTTGGGGTATCTGTATGAGTTGTCAATTCCGCTACAAAGACTAAACTTCGTATTGCGCTAGTAATTGTGAGCAACAGCGAGCAATTACGAAGCGCAGGTGTTACGAGCTGCGAAGCAGTGAATAACACCTCAAACCCATGTACCAGAATGGAATCGACCAAGACCAGCCACACTGACATCCCCCGGTCCCGGGAGAAGTTCAAAAAATATGAAATAATTGACTGGCGTGGACAGTTCAGAGGATCCTAGGTCTGCCATTATATCCTGCGTCTTTTAACGCTCACTGCCGCATCTGCATAGTTGGTCATCAGCTGATGTACCTTTCTGCACAGGACGGTCGGAAGGTCGTTACTCCTCCCACTCAAGGTCTCCATTGCTCACGCCAGCGGCTCCGGAGACTTGCTATCTACTTTTCATAGATAGTCTAGTCTTTGACTAGGGCGCTCCTCCACTTGAACTGGTTCGAAGCTAGCCTAGATTTCCGCACCGTTGCCGAAGCCATCACCAGTTCTTTCCGAGAACCGTTGAAGTGTGCCTGGGGTTTTGAAGTCAACGAGGACGGTTGGGTAACCTCTCGTTCAACTTTCCCAGCCCGTGGATGCCGCCCGATGCAGCTCTACTAGGGGGTCGGGAGGCATGATCTGCGCTCCAGCTGTCCTGTCATTCTCACTTCCCTATCGTTCAAAGATAGATAAATAGAAGTGGTTGGGACGGTTATTTTTTCGGGTGGGTTTGTGTAGGAAGCAAATTGCTTGGTAGCTAACAGTTCTTTTAGGCCCCGGTAGGAACTCTATGTTCCTCCGGGGTTCTTTTTTTTGAGTTTTGTGTCGTCTGGGCTACAAAGTAGAAAGTATATGGGCGGTCCCGTAGGACTATTTATACGCGCATACAACTCCGTCAAGTTGACGCGATTCAGCTACATCTGAGATCGATCTTGGGGGCCAAACGGCCCCCATTTTAGTAAGCGCGCTTCTTCATCGTGGCGAAGATGCGACCAGTCTTGGGCTGCTCAACATCCTGGTACTTGATCAAGTATGGCACCTGAGTGTACTTGATGTCAACAACCCAGGGAGTGGTGTTGATGGCCTCGATGCCAGGCTGCTGGTGCAGCATGATAAAGTTCCAGTGATTGTTGTTTTCCAGATCCTGTCCGGGGACGACGATGGGTCGCTCGCTGTAGGGCGTGTAGACTTCCGAGAAGTCCCGCTCCTTGTAATAGTAGACAGCGTTCAGGATGTTGCGTGGAATCTGCAAGTGGCGCTTGGTGACCAGATCATGCTTTACCAGGAGCTCAACAGGATTGCTGTAAAGGTCCTCGTCTCCAAAAGCTTCATCGTTTCGGTTGATCAGCTTGGCTGCCTGATCCTTGTAGAACTCCAGCATCTGGCTTGCCATGTTCTTTCGAACCGTGGGGTGGATGAGACTCTTGGTTCCCGCTACCCCTAGGATGTTCAGCATACGCTCGTTTAGAAAACGAACGCCCTTGCTGTCCCGTCCCAACAGCATCTTTCTATGGGGCTCCAAATCCACCGGAAGAGCTGCATCGTCGGCGAACTTTTCATAGAGCTTGACATCATGGCCACCAAAGGCCAGTGCGTTCCAGAGATTTTCCCAATCCTTGTGGATTGCCAAGATGGTCTCCGGAAAAGTCCGTGCCCTTGGGCTGAGGACCTCGATCATTGAATTGTAATAGTGGAGTTCCTGTTTCATGAACTCCTTGTAGCGCATCTGATCCGTTACGGGAATATCCACCATTACGGTCAGATCACGAACTTTCTTATCCACAAACTTGCTCCTATGCTCTACATGGAACATGCGACATCACACTGCGCTCTGTCACTAAATATCAGACTAGAACAGGAGAGTATGATGACCTCAAAGGCAAAGCAAAAGGGCAACAGCTGGGAGCGCGAGATCTGCGTTTTCCTCGGTGCCACGCTGGGCGGAAACTTCCAGAGGGTTCCCAACAGCGGTGCCTACATGGGTGGCAAGAACGTGTTCCGCAAGGCCACGATGAGCGACATTCAGATGAGGGCAGCCAAGGGCGACATCATCCCACCTGATGATCTTCCACACTTGAACTTGGAAGCCAAGAACTACGCGGACATCGCGTTCCATCAGATCATCGACGGGGGCTGTAAGCAGCTGGACACGTGGATTGATCAGACTGAGGAACCAGCTGATCCCACGGACTTTTCGGTTACGATCTTCAAGATCACCCGCAAGGGAAGCTGGGCTGCATTCAAGGCAGAAAACCTAGACAAGTTTGATATGACGGGACTCAGCTACGTGACGTACCGCAAGGCTTTCAATACCGAGAAGGCTTGTGATTACATCATCGTAACGCATGAGAAGTTCTTTACCCAGAACAAGGCCGCAGTGAGGAAACTCGGCGGTGCTGAAAATTGACATTAGGGTAGTCAATACTGCATAAAGAAAGCCGTCCAGTTGTCCTGGACGGCTTTTCCATGGAGTACAAATGAGCAAACTTTCCTTGAAGACGCTGGAGCGTAACAACCTCCCTTATGGAAAGTTCTCTTTTATGGTTCTCCTGAAGAGGACTGCCCATCGTCCCTACATCGCAGGTACCAATGCAGGGATTGTTGAGTCCATGAGGGATCTGCTCCGCAACACCTGCGCGGGCGATTACAAGTTGGTTTGGGAAAAGAACTGCCACGGCAAGCGTGTCTATACTGAACTCTACTTGACCAATGCCATGGACCTAGCAATGGTAAAGCTGGTCCACGGCGAGAAGCTACACAAGATCTACAAGATCAAGATTGCTGTGCGGCCCGAATAAACTTCAACGTGGTGTCAAAGTGAACTCGGATCTCAAAGATGATCTGGAGGTCATTGGTAAACAGGCTGGCACCTTCTCCACACACCTTTTCAGATGAGCGAAAAGCGAACCACTCCTGGGCTCGCTTCATCGCCTTGGGATCTAGAAAGTTAGCCTGATAGCGCCACTTGTTATTGATCAGGCGCTGGGTCGTTTGAAACTGCATCGAGGTTATCCACGTGCTGTTCTACCCGGTCGAACAGCTTATTGAAGGCTTCATGGTCTTGAAGCTTCCACATGATCAGAGGACCCGAGTTCTTCAAGTAGAGCTCGACCTCGCCATTGTGTGGATGTTCCTGGAGCATCCAGTCCACATCCTCGTCCCCGATTTCGCGCTTCAGCCGCTTGGCGAGCCGCGATCGTTCGGTGATCCTCGTGACCATATCAGTTGTGCCAGCGAGAACAGCCCGGATGGAAAAACCTGAGAATATCGTCTTGGGGTCCCAATCGGCCTCATACCGATTGACCTTGCTGATATCAAGTCTGCTGCTCATCGCTCACTCCGTATTTACACTCTCGAGGAATGTAGCAGACTTTGGAAGCATGTCAACCAGTTCCGCCCAATGAAGCTTGAACATCATGGCATCTTTGCGATAACGAAAGCTGAGCACAATGGGGTAGGTTCCCCTGAGACGCCACCGCCACTTTCCAACACTGACGCTGTAATTGGGCTTGCCAAAGTTCAACACGCACCAGTCGTAGAACACGATTTGGGAGTTTTCGCCTACCACGCCCACAAGCGACATGAACTCAAAGGTAACCTTCCAGCCGCTCACATCCAGCGCAGCCAAAACATCATGGCGTCGCGGCGACCGCATACCAGCACGATATCATGTTCGCCATGTTTGTTGGGAATACGCTTGATGTGCCAGGCCACCCCGTGGATTCCAATGTTATGCTCAAGCCATTCTTGGACGCTTTGTCGAAAGCACAGGGTCGATCTACCATAACGGAGGTGTTTGCAACCCGTTATGCGCTGTTGGATCATCCCCATGTGAGTTTGAACAACATGGCGTCCTTGGGATAGCGAAAGCAATATACCCTACGGTAATCATCATCCACCAGGTCCCGACGACTGGTCCACCAGCGCCAATCATCCACTTCAAGATGCTGTCGGTGTGGCCCCATATTCTCAACCAGCCAATTCCACACAATATTGCTGTCATGGCGGTTGTCCATGGGAACCTTTGTGGGAATCTCGAACAGAATCCTGGAGTTACGATCTACATCCACTTGAGTTTGAACCTCTGGGCATCCAGTCGATCTTCGAAGCCTAAAATCCATGTTTGCCACTGGGCAATTCGAGGGCTTATCCAGTGGCCACCAACCGTATTGTTGTTGCCATCGCGGATTGTATAGCGACCACGGATATCAAGGTGCGCTTCATCGGCTAGATACAAGCGCCAAGTGGGTGATCCCCTGAACTGATATACAATGCTGGGACGATCTTCTGGATCATGTTTGCTCCAGGAGTCGTTGACCAGTATGCCACCGTCTTCCTCAAAGCAGAATCCACGATCTAGATTGAAGTAGGATTCAACTTCAATCATAGCCATGCCAGCTTGAACATTACTGCATGTTGGGGCTTTCGAAAGAAGATTACTACCTCATCCTCTTCCCGATAGTGATCCCACCACCATAGATCACCACCATGTTCCTGGCCTAGGTTGTCCCGTAGCCATTGACGTAGCTCAACGGTTAGGACGAGGTCTCCCCAAATTCGGTCAGCAATCCCTTGCTTGATCCAGTGGGAAGCCATTGCGTCAAGGCTTGTGGTGGGCATCGACGAACATACCGCAGCTTGCCTTGACGTCAAAACCAACTCGGGGCACAATTCTCGACTTTTCATGGCCGAAAGCCTCTGCGAGGTAGTTGAAATTTCGGTGAAGTATATCTTCACTGGGTTCTTTTCCCTGGGCAGGGCTGAAGGGATTGTAGCGGACAAGGTTGAATTTTACCTTGAGCCCACGGAAGATGACCGCCATGACGATCTTTTCCAGATCTTCCAAACTGTCATTCTCGCCCTCAATGAATGCCCCGTGAAGGGTGACCAACTCTCCGGTCTTCTGCTGCCAGTCGCTCAGTTTGTAAAGAGCATCATGCGCGCCCATGGCCTTGGGCAGCCACCGCTTCCGGAACTTCTCATCCATACTGTAGAGGGAATAGTAAAGCTGGGCCCCGCTGTCGCCGAATACCTCATAGAGGGATCGGTCGGCCATTTCCTCTGGCATAATGGTGCTGATGTTGTATTTGGCTACCAGAGCGTGCTGGCTCGCCAAGCTCTGAAGAGGTGCCTGAACCCTTGCCCAGTTTTCCAGAACCGATGGGTTGCTCAGTGGCTCACCACGTGCCATGAAGTTGAAGTTGACGCGACTTGCATCATCAAACTGACGGTAGTGACGAAACACCTGAAGGGCCTGAAGATAGTAGTCATCAACAGTCGCAGGATCCATCATGGTCTGACGGGTTTGTGTCAGGTGGCAGAAGCGACACGCCTTGTTGCAACCGCTATGGCTGCTCAGGTATGTGATAAAGTAGTCCTGCTCGCGGCGAACATACCGAGACTCGAACGCCCCACCCAGAGGATGAGGCGTTACAAAGTTCACACTGGCATCTTCTTCACTGTAAAGGATATCAGTCATTCTGCTCGGTGTCCGTCACGAAGGTTGTGAAGTTGTTCTCGTACTGTACGAGTAGCACCCTCGGCACCCTGGACGTCAATTCATCTTTGTGGCTAATCAGGAAAATGTTCTTGCCACGCTCACGTGCATTCTTTTTCAGAATCTCGAGAGCCAAGTCCATTCCCTTGCTGTCCATGCCGCTGTCGACCAATTCGTCAATCATCAGCAAGTTTAGGGGCTTGTTCATTGTTTCCCAAACATCTCGGAATGCCCACGCAAGTGCGAGCACAACACGATTCTGCTCACCGTTGCTCAGCTGCGCGAAATCGTATTCCTTGCCCAGGCGGGTGATCTCAACCGTTAGATCACTCTGGAAGGCAACCTCATGTGGCAACTGGATCTTGTCCAGGTAGCTGTTGAGGCGAACATTCAAGTAGCTCAAGTTCTGGTCGATGATCTTTTTGCGGATAAAGGAGTTCTTATCCGTTAGAAGCTTCAGCAAAAAGTCCTGATGCTCCTTGAGTCGAACCAGCTCATTCAAGTAATCGTATGTGATGTCCTGAAGAGAGGTGTCAATCAAGTTGGCAATCTGATCCAAGAAGGGACTGTCTTTGACACTTTCGCGCATGAAGTCACCATCCAGCTTGTCCAGTGTGTGACGATGATTGAGAGCCTGCTCCATTGTGGAGTAGCTGACAGTTGGCATCTCACCCAGTGCAGTCAGTTCACCGATTGCTTTCTCAAGGTCCACCGCAGCCGCATACAGCTCTTCCTCAGCCGTCCTACGCTCTTCCACGTACCGTTCCTTCCTAGTAAGCAACTCGGCTAGGATCTCTTGGTGCTTGTCGTCGTGGACGTCCTGTCCGCAAGTGTGGCACTTCTTTTGCTCAACTGTTGCCAGCTGGCTGTCGATGCGCTGAACACTGGCCTCCGCGGTATTGAAGGTTCGCTCCACGCGAGCAGCATCGCGCTCAAAGCGCATGACTTCGTTGGAGATGCGATTGAACTCTACGAGGATCTTTTGGTTGTTGATCTCCGTTTCGATATCAATCTCGTTCAACTGACCAATAGCAGCAACCAGCTTTTCCATGGTCTTCATATGTTCCTTGTCCCAGAGCGAGCTCTTGAACTTTAGATCATTGATAGTCCGCTGGATCCTGTCATTGTTGTCCATCATGATCTTGATGCGAAGTTCCTCGCCCTTGATCTCGTCTCGGATTTCTTTTACCAGCACCTTCAACTGCTCAGCCTTGCTGCTCAGCTGTGTGATACCAAGAAGTTCCTCAATGACTGCTCGCTGATTGCCAGCGTTGAGCTCCAAGAAGGGTGTGGTCTTGCTATGCAGGGCAACCACATGCTTGAACAACGTGTGGCTGCAACCAATGGTCTTTTCGATTTCCTCTTGGGTGACTTTGCTTTCACCGTGTGCTTCATTGTCGCCGTCCTGTGTTACTAGTCCATCGTTGACATAAAAGCGGAGGAAGTTGGGCTTGCGACCACGTTCAATACGATAGCTTCTCGAACCAATCTCAAAGTCCAGCGAGACAACCATTCCCTTTTGGTTGATCTTGTTGATCAGGTTGTCCTTGCGGATTGCCGTCAGGGCCTCGCCATATAGAGCGTAACAGATTGCCTGAATCAGCGTGGTCTTGCCCACACCGTTTCGCGAACCTGCGCTTCCCTGGTCAACGTTCTCACCAAGGATTAGAGTAAGACCATGCTGGTCAAGCTGAACTGCCTGAGTGGTGTTTCCCACGCTCAGAAAGTTCTTCATTGTAATGGTGCGGATCTTGATCATCTTATGTTTATCGCCCCAGCTGGGAGTTCACCAGTTCCAGATTCTCCATCGAGCCGGTTACCTCCCCATTGAAATTAATCCCGCTAGCCAGCTTGACGATGACTGCGTTCAAATCAACGGGCACTTCTGTGAAGACGTAAGTTCCGTGCATGAACATCAGGATACCTGAGTTTACACCCTTTTCATCCAGAATGTCACGAATCGAAGACAGCGTGGTCTCAAAATCATGCCTGCTCATGCTCTGATTGTTCTTCACAAAGGCGTAGACGTGCTGGAATGGCTTCTTGTCACCATGCTTGTCAGATTCACTGATCAGCTTGATCTGCCAGTCGTCGATGCGAAACTTTGGCGTATCAATTCCCACGCTGGCCCTGCTGGGGTCCTTGTCCGGATTGTAGTCTTTCATTAGTTCAGCCCCTTGTAGATCTCCATTAGGAGACCCTTATCAACAGTCAGACTGTCAATGCCCTTGAGACCCTCTAGAACAATCTGATCAACAGTCTGGAAAAGCACATCATCACCAAAGCTCTGATCGGCTTCCGCCTTGGCCCCTGGTGTGATGTCAATCTTACGTGGATTGAAGTGCGCCTGGAAGGTGTCCTTCATGAACTGACTTTCATCGTAGTTGATACCCACGTCGGTTGTGATCCTCGCGTAGGTTCGCTCATCGAGAAAGTCCGTGGGTGCTTCCAAGAGTTCACTCAGCTTGAGCGTCTTGTACTTGGGCGCACCAGGCCATGCCTTGAACTTGGGTTCCTGACCCCAATCCAGGATCATCATACCACGTTCATCATCCCACGCATCGGCGAAGTTGTGCGGAAAGGGATTGCCAATATAGCAGATCTTCCGCTTGGCCTGTCGCTTGTGAAAGTGACCGCTGAATGCCCAGTATGTGACATCGTCAAAGTGGTCTGCATTCAGTCCACCGTGATCGGGCATTTCCACCATGGCGTTCATCATAAAGTGAGGAAGCTCAAAGTGACCAAAGATGTAATCGGACTTCTTGGCCAGCTTGGCAACCCGCTTCCAATCATCACCAACCAGCCAGGGGCAGAACGTCACACCACCAACGGTCAAAAAGTCATTGACGATGGTGATGTTCTTCAGGTTCCTACCAATTGCAATGCTGGAAATCTCACGCTTCTCCTTATAGTAGAGATCGTGGTTTCCAGGGATAAAGTAGAAGTTCTCAAACTCGTTTGCCAGTCGTTCCATGTTGCTCAGCGAGTAGTTGAGTGTGGAAACGTGGATGGCATGACGGTTGTCATGCCAATCCCCGGAAAAGATGATCGTATCTGCTTCAGCTTCCTTGGCTTGCTCAATAAACCACTTGACGAAGTCTTCGCAGTCCTGATTGTGCTGTCGGTCGTTGTTTTTCTTACCAAAGTGAATGTCGGTAAAAACAGCGGCCCTCTTAAAGAGTTTATCGCTCATAATGGCTCCTAGTTTGCCCTTATATAGACTTTCTGGACACTAAAAGTCATTATTCAGGATGCTTGGCATAGTGGGCAGCGACTCGTGCCTTACGCGCGTCTAGCTCTTCCTGTGTGAGCTCCACCGTTTCAATCTTGGAATTGGGCGACGTGCGACGAACCAGCTTTTTCTGCTCCGGAGCCTCACCGTTTGCCAGTGCCCTCTGAGCGATGCTGTTGTCAATCTGACGAGTCATCGAAGGTGTCACACCGTGCATTACCAGCATGTCATCGCGGATGCTCTGGTTACGCTTTTCAAGATTTAGAACGTGCGTGAATGCGTTGCCAACCATAACCGAATAGTAAGCAAAGGGATTGTCGGAACGCGCTTCGTTGAACTTCAATCCCATAACGCTCAGCTGCAAGAGAGCCTGACTACGCATCTCATCAATGTAGCTGTATCCGCGCCAGTTACCACGCTGGCTGTAACGCTCGACCAGCTTCATGAACATCAGTGCCAATCGGTTGGTGATCTTGCCGTGATCCTGTGAGAACTCACCGTTTTCCAGTGCGTTCTTCCAGTGACTGCGACCAACCTCACGGAAACCAGTGGGCTCAAGAACCACATGCTTGAACGGTGGAAAGTTCAAACGAACGTGGTTGTCGGATTCCTTCTTGGAGACCTTTGTTTTACCAACTGCTTCTGGAATGTGTTCAAACGTCATCACACGAAAGACCAAGCTGTCAACAGGGATGGTCGCTGGATCAATGTCGTCCACCTTGATCTGGTGGTTCTTCAAGCCCTGTTCCTTGAGTGTGGCCTTGGCCGCTTGCATCATCTTCTTGGCCTTGAGAGCCTGGGTGGCTTCAATCAACGCTGGAGTGATGTCCTCAATGTTGTCCACAATACCATCGTATGCTTCGTAGGATTTGTCGACAAAATAGCTGAAGGAATTCTTGCTCTTGTGGATCTCGCTTAGGAGTTCCTTGTTGGTCAGATAATTTACTTTGGGCGCTAGAGCCATGTTTTGCCGCTCCTTATGTTCTGTTCTGGCGGATTTGAATATTGTGCCCCGCATAGGTTTTAAGCTATCAGTTAGCACTGTTCTGTTTATACAGAACTGGAACTCAGAAGTCACTATTCTGGGATCAGGAAAGCCATGGCTATTGTGGTCGTGTTATCTGCATACTTTATAGGGCGGTAAATATGAGTGGAGGCCAGATTAACGGAGTGGCACTATTGGTGGGGAGGATGAATCCACCCACCGAGGGACACACCATCTTGGTCCGAAAGCTCAAGGAAACTGCCTTGCGTCTGGGTGTTCGACCAGTTCTCTATCTAACCGATGGGGAAAAGAGTGGACTGGACAAGAGAAAGAATCCTTTGTCGGCGGAACAACGTCTTGTCATTGCTAGGAAGCTCTTTCCCGGCATTACCATTGATGTTGTGGCATCCGCTTATGAAGCCTTGGAGGTCCTGGATATTCAGGGATACAAACTCAAGGCTTGGATTGCTGGCTCGGATCGTGCCTCCAACTACCGCAAACTCGTAGCCAGTGAACAACTGGATTGCGAGGTGGTTGAGGTGGATCGTGAGGCAGGCGAAGCGGATGGCATTTCGGCCACGGCAGCGCGCCAAGCGGCACTTGACGGAAACATGGAAGCGTTCTCGCATCACATGCCCGCCCTCCCAGCCACTGAACTTGCGGACATTGCACAGATGATTCGCGAGGCAAATGATGGCTACCAATCCCGGAATAGACTCCACACCCAAGGCAGCTAACGCTCCAGTAAAGAGTGGTAGCGGTGGCAAATCAGCCACCAGTGTCAACGCCGAGGCAATCGCAGCCGGCGACTTTGCCTATGGTTCGTTGGGAAGTGGAACCGCAGGCGGAATGGGCAATGCTGCCCTTCTGAGCACCACGACCATTCTACCCAACACCAAGCGAACGCAGGTCAGCAAAAAGCAGCTGGAAGCCGCTGATAAGAATTACACCACGCAGATGAATCTGCTCAGCCAGCACTGGTCGGTCAATGACACGTCCAGTGAAAGCTATCTGGCGCAAAAGCAAGCTGCGATGTCCAGTCAGTACAGTTGGGAACTTGCTCGAAACAATCTCGAGGAAGTTGCAACCAACGAAAGCAGCAACCTAACGGTCTCCGATGATCTCTTGAATGCTGACTTGCCAGTCTCAGCAACTGCGATCGATCTCGATGGTCTGGGAACTTCTCTTCCCGATCTCTCAGCCGAGCCTGAAGATATTGTGGTCACTGGTCGTAAGACGGACAATCGTGTCCGCATCCGCCCCAAGCTACGCGGTGACAATGGTCTCTTCCCCTTCTATGGTGATGAAACCAGTGTTCTCTATCAGCTGAATGAAACCAATGGCGTGTTCTTTCCCTACACTCCAACGGTTACCTATCTTCACAAAGCGGTCTATAGCGAAATGGCACCCACGCATGCCAACACCAGCTATCACACCTACAACAATACGCCAGCGGTTCAGATCCAGCTGGAAGGTCAGTTCACGGCTCAGAATCTTGCAGAGGCCAAGTACACACTTGCGGCCATGCACTTTTTCCGGAGCGCAACCAAGATGCACTTTGGTGAGAACGATCCCGATGCAGGTCTTCCGCCGCCCATGCTGGTTCTCAGCGGCTATGGCGAGTTCATCTTCAACGACTTGAATGTGATCTTGACAGACTTCTCGATGGCAATGCCCAACAATGTTGACTACTTGGAAGTTACGATCGGTGACAGCATCGCGTGGGTTCCCAGCTTGACCACATTCAGCCTTACGTGCGTGGTTCAGCAGACTCCCAAGATGCAGAGAACGGAGTTCAACCTCAATGATTTTGCTTCTGGTAAAATGATGAGCGGTGGTGCTGGTAACATAAAGGGTTGGATCTAATGGCAAAAGTTGATTACAAGAACAGTAGCCCCTACTCTGCCACCCAGCAGACCAGTTGGTTTCTGAGTAACATGACCTATCGGGATATTCCTCGCGATGGCAGCGATCAGATCAAGATCCTTGAGTCACGTTATGAGAATCGTCCTGATCTCTTGTCCTATGATCTCTATGGAACTCCCAACTATTGGTGGGTCTTCATGGTGGTCAATCCCGACAAGATCAAGGATCCAATCTATGATTTCAAGCCCGGCATGGTGATCTTTACACCAACGGTAAATCGCTTGACTCAGATCCTGGGAGGCTAACTTGGCAAAGAATCCCATTATTCCCAAGCTGACACTTGATGACGATCTACTAAAGGACCTCAAAGAAGGCGGTGTTCGTGAGAGCAATGGCCGTCCAACTAATGCCAGCCCTGTAAACAACAAGGACCCTGGCAACATCCAAGACGGAACCAACACTGGTGAGGGATTCCTAAAGGGAATTGGTTTCAAACCACAACCCAACCCAATGGGCGATGTGTTTCAGCCCAGCTATCACTTTTCCTTCTTTCTCGATGGTGAGTTGCCCAGCGAGAGAGGTCCAGGAACTGAGTTCGTGATTGCTGAGACTGGTCTGACTGGCATGAACATTCAGGAGGTCAACATTGATGCAGTGGTTGGTCCCAACATCCGCACCAAGAATGCGATGACCACCAATGTGACGATCCGCATCTATGAACCCTATGGCGCCCAGTTGCCCGATCTGTTGTATCAGGCAGCGGTGTCCAAGGGCATCCGAAACTACCTCAAGGCTCCCTGGTTTTTGAAGCTAAAGCTTCGTGGATACGACGAAGAAGGCAATGTTGTTCAGATTGGTGCTGGATGGGATTGGTCCCTCACGCTGATTGATGTGGCGAGCACAATCAGTGAAAACGGATCCATGCACACCATCACGGCCATGCCCATTTCCGAGCAGGCACTCAACGATCAGTATTGTATGCTGGCACAGCCCTCACAGGCAACTGGCACCACTGTTGGTGAAGTTCTGCAGAGTGTTATCAAGGGTATGAATGAGTCGGTAAAGTACAGGTATGGTGCATCCAGCAAGCCACTCGTGGAGTTTGCTGTTGAGCAGCTTCCATATCCCTACGATACCAAGGTTGGCGTCAGCAATCCATTCGATCACCCCATTACCAACAGCACACCAACTGTTGGAAATCAGACAACCAACAAAGCCTATGACAGTCAGACGGGACACTTCAGTCCTGGAACGGACTTTCCAGCTATTGTGGATATGACGATGGCTCGAAGTGAAACGGCTGTGAAGATGGCACGTATCAGTCGTGAGCTACCACCAGCATCTGGCAATGATGACGAAAATGAGGTGCGCGATGTGGTCAGCATCTTGCATCGCATTGACACCAAGGTGGAATACCTAGACTACGATTACGCGGCTGGTGATTACTCCAAGAAGATCACCTACATTATCAAGCCCTATGCAAGCCTCCGCCTCTTGACCTCGATGGGTCGAGCAATGAAGTTTGACAAGGAAAAGACGCTCAATCAAAACAAGGCAAACTTTGCTCATCAAAAGGCATTCTTGAAGAAGCAATACGATTACATCTTTACTGGTTTGAACACCGAAGTTGAGAGGTTTGATATCAATGTCAACTTCAACTGGGCTGTTCAGGTTCCCATGTTTCAGGGTCAGAATACCAACACGGGAACACCTGCACAGGTTGACTTGAGCAAGAACGTCCAGACACTTCAGGCCGATTTGAACAACAAGAACAATGAGTTCAATGATGCACAGAAAAAGCTGGACGATCTAAATCAGGAACCCTCTGATCCCAACACTCCACCGAGTGCAGAGCGCACAAAAGCCAAAGAAGATGCAGCGGCCCGCTTGGCAGTTCTAAAGAAGGAACGTGAGGATATTTCCACCGTTCTAGGCAAGAAAACCGACACGCTCAATGCTGAGATGGCCAAGGAACGCGCTGCTCAGCTGGCACGTAATCCCCTGCCACAAATTGGTCGCGGTGAAGGTGAGGATCTTGTTCACGAGAACGCGCAAAAGACGCAGTATCAGGGTGCAGAGCAAAAGGGTGCCAGCTATCTGCCGATCACCATCGTGCAGGATTCCAACAATCCCGGTCTTCGAACCAGCACGGGAACGGCCAATGACAATGACCCCAACAAAACGGTCTATGGCTCACTGTTGAATCAGCTCTACGGTACCATTGATGGAAACCTGCAGTCGATTGAACTTGACATTCGTGGCGATCCCTATTGGCTTGGACCTGGTGACAAGGGTCTTCCCTTTGATGCACCAAGCACGGATACCTGCCCCAACTTCATGAACGGCGAACACATGTTCTTGTTCCGTTTCAAGCTGCCTTTGGGTTATGATGCCAAAACAGGAACTGTTGCTGTGACAACCGGACCACAGGCAGGAACTGATGCAGGCGCTAAAGCAGGCGTGGGTGATCAAGCCGACAGTCAGAAGGTTGGAACTCTCAGCAACATCTTCACGGGCTTCTATGCAACCACTGAAGTCAACCACAAGTTCCAAGAAGGTCGTTTCACACAGACGTTGAAGGCAACTCGTATCCCTGGATGGTCCTATGAGAACATCATTGAGGGACGTGAGAATCCACTCAACGACAGCACGATCTACAATAACTCCAAGGGTCCTGACAAGCCAGCAATCACTCCAGGTTCCAACACTGGTGGTGGAAACATGACCGGAAACAACAGCACGGTCAAGAACAGCACCATCTCCAACGGAAGTGTCAATGAGCGTCAGCTTCTCGCACTCACGTTGGTTGAGGAAGCAGGCGGCGAGGGTGCCAAGGGAATGCAGGCAGTTGGCAATGTTATTGCCAATCGCGCACGTTATGGTATTCGAGGCAACACTGTCAGTCAGGTCATCACAAGTCCCAAACAGTTCAGTGCTTGGAATGCACAGGGTTCCATCCCTCGTTCGCTTAGTCGTCGTGAGGGAACGCCCATTTACAATCAGGCTTACCAGATTGCCGGCGGCATTCTTGATGGTACTTCCAAGGACATTACTGGTGGTGCAACGGACTATTATGCTCCGGCCAAAGTAACCCCCAGTTGGGCGAACGTATATACTCAAACTACGGTTATTGGCAACCATAGATTTATGAAGAGGTAAGCTAATGCCCAATCAGAGCTTTCGTCGCAGCTTTCGCACGCCCAAGGGCTACCATCAGGATCCCGGTGGTCGCGTTGCGCTGTTCAACCAAGTCTACAGGGGCTTCGTGAAGAACAACGAGGACGCCTTTTCAATGGGTCGCCTCCAAGTTTGGATCCCCGAGTTTTCCAGCAATGAAAACGATGAGACTGCTTGGTTCACTGTTCAGTATTGCAGCCCATTCGCCGGCGCAACGTCCGTGAAGAGCAACACCAAGCAGGGACAAAAGCTGTCCGACACCCAGCAGTCATATGGCTGGTGGGCAGTTCCACCCGATCTTGACAACGAAGTGGTCGTTATGTTTCTCAATGGCGATCCCAATCAGGGAATCTACATTGGTGGACTCTACCAGCAGTTTATGAACCACATGGTTCCCGGCGTTCCCAGTGACAAAAGCTACACCGATGGCGTGGAAGGAAATGATCCTCCGGTCGCTGAGTACAACCGCTGGGACCCCAATGTTCCCAACAGTGACAACCACACCCGCGCACGCTTTGAACCTCTTCATGAGGGCTTGGCCGCACAAGGTCTGTACACCGATAGTGTTCGTGGACCCACGGATGCTGGTGCTCGACGTGCTCCAGTCAGCAAGGTCTATGGCTTCAAGAGTCCAGAAGGCCACAACATGGTCTTTGATGATGGTGATGAGGGCTTTATCCGCTTTCGTACCAAGAGCGGCGCACAGATCTTGATCAACGATGCCACTGGCTATGTTTACATGATCAGTGGAAACGGCAACAGTTGGTTTGAAATCAGCGATGAAGGTATTGACGGCTATTCGGCCAAGAGCGTGAGCTTTCGAAGCAACGGTGATATCAACATGCACGCGGATGGAAACATCAACCTCCATGCCAACAAGGGCTGGAATGCCTATGGTGCTGGTGGCGGCTCCATTCAGTCGGGAGCGGACTTCAACGTTCTAGCGGGTGGTGCGCTGAACATGAGCTCTGCTGGTGATCTAAACCTCCTGAGCAAATCCAACGCCAACATGACTGCAAGCGGTAACGCAAGCATCAAGGGCACTGGAACACTTGCCTTGCAGTCAGGCGGAGCACTGGGCGTCACCGCAGGTGGCAATGTGGTCTTGAAGGGCGCGCAAGTTCAAAGCAACGGTGGAAGTGGACCCAAGGCAACGGCGGCCAAGGAAGCAAAGGGTCCCAAGCCGGGAGATCAGGGAGATCGTGATCTCGATCAGGGTTCCAACTATCCTCAGATCACAACCAAGAGCATCACCAGCAGGATGCCCGCTCATGAGCCCTGGGACGGTCACCCAGGTACCAAGAGTGGCGCTGTCTCGATGCCATCGGGCGAAAATAGCAGTGGCGTTGAAAATGTGGGTACAGGAAATGAAGTGGATGAGAGTCCACCAGTGATCGTTCCCGATGATGGAACCAAGTTCTGCATGCCAACAAGCGGTAGGGGAACTTCACCGTTTGGCTTCAGGACCCATCCTGTTACCGGCAAGCGTAAGATGCACCAGGGCGTTGATATTGCGGCACCCACGGGAACGCCCATCTATGCAACCAAGGGTGGCAAGGTAACCTTTGCTGGTCAGCAACGCGGTTATGGAAACATCATCATCATCGATCATGGAAATGGCATGACCTCACGTTATGGTCACTTGAGTCAGATTGGCGTGGCCAAGGGAGCGGATGTCAAGCAGATGCAGGCCATTGGCCGAATGGGCAACACTGGTGTTTCAACCGGTAGCCACTTGCACTTTGAGATCAGAAAGGGCGGTACGCCTGTAAACCCTGCTCAGGTGGTTCCATTCCACATGGGTGGACAGAACAAAGCGGGTGCTCAGAAATAATAAAGGGGGACACGTTGGTCCCCCTTTGTCATGCTCGGTTTGGAATGCCCTTGATGGGATCCATTCCGCGCTGATCGCGCATCATGTTGATAAACATGGCGCCTTGCTCAATGGCATCGTCGATTGCCACATGGGTATGCGGCAGATCATCGAACCAATGCTTTGGCATTGTGCGTTTGCTGCACGACTGAAAGTGCCGTCCCAGTATTGCCCATGCGTAGCTCTTGACGTCAACGGCCCTACTAAAGCTGTAAGGATTGTTGCCAAGAAACTTCACGCAATAGTAATCAATCCACTTGAAATCGTAGACTGCCGGGTAGCCCACAAAAATGGGCTGACCGGGTAGGGTCTTGAGCCACTCCTCATAGGCCTTCATGGCTTCTGCAGGATGTTGGACGTTCACGCGAGTTACTTCGTAAGCGGCCTTGTTGGCATCACTTTCATTCCAGAACGCCATTGTCTCTGGGTGCGGTTCAGCACCTTCGAGTAGTTCGAGATTTGCCTCAAACGTACCAACGAGGTTCTTTTCTACATCAAAAGCCGCAGTGGCAAAGCTGAGCATACTGGAGAGACCTGGGCACTTGCCGTCGGCCTCAACATCGGTCATGCAATAGATTTCACGCTTGCTGCCCATTTGCTCACCTTTCCGTCCAGCTGTCTGGATCCTAGGCTTGAGAGTTGGGATCGCGCTTTGCCTTTCTTGCTGCCTTGCGAGCAGCAATAATGTCCTCAGGATCCACCACCCATTTGGGGTTGTGCTCATCTGGACTCTTGAGATCAGGAACGTTTAGAGTCCTGCGCCCCCGACTACCTTTGGTAATCAGTGGCTTAGTCGTCACCTTCGTGATGCTCTCAAACTTGGCACGATCCGCCAAGGCCTTAGCCTCAACAGGATCACCTTCTTCTGGCTTTTCCATTCCTCTACAATGTAGCACCAGTGCCCATTCTGTCAATATCCTGCCCATTAACCACGTGGTTTATAGGACGGTAAATATACATACATTGGAGGGCGGTATGGCGCAGCGTAGTCTTTTTATCGGATTCAGCACGCAGGAGATGGAAGGCAAACGGGGCTGGTCAGTCACGGATGTTCAGCTTATCAAGCGCGACCTCCTGAACGAATTCTACACCAGAAAGGGTGAGCGCCTGATGCTCCCACTTTATGGAACCGGCATCTGGGATCTGCTTTTTGAGCCCTTCACGGATGGTATTCAGGCAGCAATCGTCGATGACGTCAAGCGCGTTGTTGGACATGACCCCAGGGTAAGCCTGCAGGGTGTCAATGTTTCAACCAGTGCCCGCGGCATCAAAGTTGCGATCGAACTCAAGTATGAACCCTGGGATAGCCTGGGAACATTCTCGTTGGAGTTTGATCGCCGCGCTCTCGAGAGGATCTAACTATGAGCCAGAGTCAACGTCAATCGGAGCTCTTTGCTGGTAATGACTGGCTGGCAGCGTATCGCGCCTTCACGGAAGTCAACCTCAACGCCTTTGACTTCTCGACCATCCGCCAGGCAATGGTGGAGTACATTCGACGCAACTACCCAGAGGACTTTAACGATTGGATTGAGTCCTCGGAATTTGTTGCGCTCATCGATCTGCTCGCATACCTTGGTCAAAGTCTCGCATTCAGAACGGATATCAACGCACGCGAGAACTTTCTCGATGTGGCACGTCGTCGTGAGAGCATCCTGCGTCTTGCACGCTCGCTCAGCTACAATGCCAAGCGAAACTATCCAGCACGCGGACTTGCCAAGCTAACCGAGATTCGTACCACGCATGACGTCTATGACAGCACTGGTCGAAACCTCAACAGTGTGGCAATCCGCTGGGATGATCCCAACAACGCTGACTGGTTTGAGCAGTGGGTGCTGGTTCTCAACGCTTCGTTGATTGAAACCAATCCCTTTGGCGTTCCCTTGAAGACTGAAAGCCTCGAGGACGCAGAGACTCAGCTTTATCGAGTGGACAACGTTGCGAACACCGCAGGCAACTATCCATTCACAACCAGCGTCAACAATCAGAACTTGAGCTTTGACGTAGTGAATGCTGACTTCAACACCACATATGGTTTTGTGGAGCAGACGCCCAATCCCAACACCAGTTTCCATCTTATCTACAGGTCGGATGGCAACGGCAACAGCTCACCCAACACGGGCTTCTTTGTTTACTTCAAGCAGGGAACTCTGCAGAAGGAAGACTTTGGTATCTCGGAGCCAACTGAGAACAGGACAATCTACCTCGACACCGCAAACATCAATGAAACGGATGTGTGGGTTCAGAGCGTTGATGATCTTGGCTCCATTGTGGCCGATGGTGAATGGACTCGTGTGGGTCACGTTCCCAGCGATGATATCGTAAAGGTTCTCCTCACAACCGAGAACGTTACCTACAACAGCGTGGACAGCGACGTTCAGACCATCTACCAGGTGGTAACGCAGGAAGATGACAAGATTGCCCTTCGCTTTGGTGATGGTCGTTTTGGTAAGAGCCCAGTGGGCAACTTGCGCGTTTGGTATCGAGTGTCTGCCAATCAGAACATCAACATCCGCCCAGAGGATGTTCAGGGCATTTCCATCAACGTTCCCTTCTATGCAAGGAACAATACGCAGAAGCGTCTGACAATGACCTTTGCGCTCCAGGAAGCAGTCAACAATGCGGTTCCCACGGAGTCCAGCAATGAGATTCGTCGTCGTGCATCACGCGTCTATGGAACGCAGGGTCGCATGGTCAGTGGCAGTGATTACAATGAGCTGCCAGTTCAGACCAACCTCGCTGTCAAGCTAAAGGCGGTCAATCGCGTCTACAGTGGTCAGAGCCGTTACATCGACTTGAACGATCCCACGGGAAACTATCAGAACACGCAGGTGTTTGCCGACGATGGTGCCTTTTATCTTGATGAGAGTTCTGAGAGTGTTGAAGTAGCCCACACGGTTGCCGGCACGGAAGAAATGATGAACAACTACTTGGCTGTGGCAGCTCAGAGCATTGCGCTCAGGGACTTCTTCAGCAACTTCTTGTATCGTCTGGTCTCCGATGATCGCATTGATATCACCAACTTGTTCACAAGTGAGTACACCAACAAGAGCGAAGTGCGTCGTCAGGTACAGGACAACTTGGACTTGAATCGTACCTTTGCACTGGGCTTTGACAACCGGGCTTCTGAGGGCTGGTACGTTCTAAACTCCAGCGAGATCAATCCCAACTTGGATGCCCAGTATGGAGTTGAGACCGCAACGGGAAAGGGTCCCAACAGCTGGTTGATCCACTGCGAGTACACCAGTGACTTCTGGCGCATTACAACCCGTGGTCTCAACTATGTCTTTGAGAGCGAAAAGGATTGCAAGTTCTTCTTCGTCAACGAGTTCAAGAGCATTGATCCTCAGACTGGTCGTGCTGGCAGCGATACCGTAACGGTGTTGAAGGCTCCCAACAACTTCAAGGGTGTTCGTTTGTATCAGGGCACCAGCCCAATCAGCCTGAGCACTGACTTGATCTTCAAGTTGGAAGCACCATTTATCTATGCAGACGGCTTTCATGAGCCCGGCAAGGTAAAGGTCCGCTTCAATGACCGCAACGGTGATGGTAAGCCAGATGTTCCCTTTACCTACAAGGTACTGAAGAATCTGGACACCGCACAGAATGCGATTGTTCACTGGAAAACCTACGATACGTCGGGATATCCTGTGGAGCGCCTGGTTACTCGATTGGAACTGGACACGCAGAACAATCGCTTTGTGACTCAGTTGCTTCCCGGTGATTACGGCTACTTTGAGCGCCAAGAAGGTGCCCAGAGGGTTGTGGATATCTACATTGGTCAGGCCGATCACTTGATCCCCTTGTTGAACTCCTCAGACCGCATCGCGATCAACCTTGCGGTCTCCTACTTTGCTCAAACCTACACTGTGGGAAATCAGCAGTTTGTGGTTCGTGAGGGTGTCAACAATCTGATCTATCAGTGGAAGCATTTTGCACCAAGCAGCCACAGGATTGATCCTGCGATCTCCAATATCATCGACATCTTTGTTCTAACTCGTGAGTACAATGATGCAATGATCAGCTGGCGCAACGCAGGTGCAGATCCTGCGATCATGCCCAAGGCTCCCAGTGAGTTGAACTTGAAGACCACGTTCAGCGACTTGGAAGCATACAAGATGTTCAGCGATGAGATCATCTGGCGACCCGTAAAGTTCAAGCAGCTCTTTGGACAATCGGCTGCCAGTGCATATCAGGCCAAGTTTAAGATTGTCAAGCTGGCTGGTACGGCAATGAGCGATGGTGAAATCAAGAGCCGCGTTATCGAAGGAATCAGGAATTTCTTCGAGGTAAGTAACTGGGACTTTGGAGAGACGTTCTTCTTCTCTGAGCTGGGTGCCTTTATTCACAGGCAGTTGGCAACGGCAATTTCAAGTGTGGAAATTGTCCCAGTTCTCGACAACAGTTACTTTGGTAACTTGCGCGAAATTAGGTGTGCACCAGATGAGTTGTTCTTTGCAACAGCACAGGTAAGTGACATCGACATTATCACTGCAAATACGCCAACGAATCTCAGGATCAGGTAATGGCCAAAAACAACAATCCTTTTGCATTTACTCCCATTGTTCTCGATCAGGACAGTCACGAAAAGCGTCGTGTAATCAAGCAGCTTCCTGGTGTTCACCAGACTGAGACTCTTACCAAGTTCTTTGGCGCCAGTGCCGATCATCTCTTTGATCCAGGCAAGGGTCGAGCAATCAATGGTTATGTGGGTCAGAAGCCTCTTTGGTATGATCCCGATCAGGACTATTACTTGGAAGAGGGCACGAGCGATCGTACCTTCTATCAGCTGGAAGCTGGCATGGTCAGCCGTTCCGCTGAGGGTGATCTAACGGATCTTCTCCCTTACAGCGACCTGATCAATCAGTTGCGCTTTCAGGGAGCCCTGACTGAAAACCACAACCGACTGTTCTCGCAGGACTATTACACTTGGTGCCCACCCATTGATCTGGACAAGATGGTCAACTTCCGCCAGTATGTCTGGCTTCCAGTTGATGACGTGGAACCAACGAGCACGTTTGATGATGGTCCCAATGGCTGGACACTGGCCGATGGTTCACCGGCCAACACCGAGGGTCCCTACAAGGGTCTCAGCAAGTACCTGGGAACTCTTGGTGGATTGTCTACCGATCAGCAGCAGGTAAGCAAGACCTTCACGCTCAATGGTAGCTCAACAACCACTGACATTCAGTTGGACATGCTCAAGCTGAACTCCTGGGATACTGTCGCTGGTGTTGGAGGTGTTCAACCGCCAGCCGCTTACGGTGATGAGCATTGCTCCGTTTGGATCAATGACCAGCTGGCTTTCAACTTTACACCAGTGGGCATCAGTGGCCTTGGTGGTAGCAGCCTTGGAAATGGTAGCTTTGATCTTGGTGACATCAAGGGAACTTACAACATCACCTCGCCGGGTGTTGACAGTGACCTCGATGGTGATCATGTTGTTCCCAACACGCCACAGACCAACCAGCCCAGCAATTACTATGATCGTGTCTACAACTTCTCGATCAGCCTGACTGGAACTGGCAAGACTCTCAAGCTGGGCTTTGGTCTAGTAGCGGATGAGGCCACGACCAATGAGGGCTTGGGTCTGGACAACGTTCGAGTCTTCCAGAGCCGAAGCGACACCACGACGATTCTCGTCTATGGTCCCAGTCACACGCAGGTAAGCGATGGCACGACCTCGGTGTGGAACCTTCCCGGCTATGGCACTTCGGATCCTGAGCTCAAGAAGTTCTACGACCTCAGCTTGCTAAATCAGGATTTGATCACAGCGTTGGTTGATGGCGTGAGCCGTCCCTTCACTTATACTCCTGGCGCTACCACGATCACATTCAATCAGCGCCCAGCAGCAGATGCGGATGTTCAGATCTCCGTTTACAGCGACTTGGAAAACAATGCCGTTGGTCAGGCAACTCCCGATCCTCGTGCGTTCGGTGGAGTCAAGCTGAGCAGTGGTATGAGGATCACGGTAAAGCTGGACAAGAACACCGACTACACCAATGGCAACGTTTGGATTGTGGAAAATGTGGGTCGCAGCTTGTTTCTCCTTGAGGAAAACCTCAAGGGATCAGCAACCCCTGACTACATGGTCATCGAGCGTGGTTCCAAGAACCGCAATGAGTGGTCAACTGGTAACCGTTGGTTCCACGTGTCCACCTTGTCGCCCAACTTGGATCCCGACTTTGTACAGGCTCACCGCGCAACTCGTCCAATCGTTGAGTTCAATCGTGATGTAGAGATGTTCAACTATGGTCTGACTCGTCGTCTAGATGTTGATGTCTTGGTTGACAACATTGAGGATGTCAACGGCTACTTGAATCAGTGGCCGCAGGATGTCACACTTGGTGGAGTTCGCATCAGAACGCTGGGCTCCAATCTGATCACTGTTGATGCAGTGAACCCAGATACCGGTGTGGTCTATGGTGACGTGGAGAGCATTCGCTTGCTGATCCGCAACACGGTCAATCCACTGCTCAACAACAATGTGTTCGTTCTCGTAAACCAGGGCAACGTCCTGAAGTTGATTCTTGAGACCGATGGTCAGAACCCCAGCGGCCTGCCCGAGTACGGAGAAGTTGTTCGTATTCGACTGGGAAGCTATCAAGGAAAGAATTTCCACTGGGACGGCAGCAACTGGGCACAAAGTCAGTCCAAGCTTCGTGCCAACCAGGCTCCACTGTTCGAGCTCTATGACCTCAACGGTTCCAGCCTTCGTGATCCATTCCTGTACCCCAACAGCAACTTCAACGGAAGCAAGCTGTTCAGTTACAAGCTGGACAACACGGGCACGCGAGTAGCTGACAAGATCCTTGGCATCCCACTCCTTCATGACAACAAGGGTCAGATCCTCTTTGAGAACTACCTCCACACCAACTCCTACGAGTATGTAGTTGGTGGTAAGCCTCTTCCAATCAATGGCTTTTACTTTCACAGTGAAGATGGTCACCTGAGCAACGATTGGTACAAGGCCGCTGGCCAGACTCGTCAGTTCATGGTTGACCGCTATGTGAGTGATGGCCGTACCAAGCTGTTCAAGGTCAGCCAGGATGCACAGGAGATCAACGTAATCGTTGGTCGCGTGAACTCTAGCAAGAGCTTTGAACGCATCACACTGGTTGAGGATCGTGACTTCATTCGTGTCGATCGCGATATCATGATCATCGACATCAAGCGCGGTGACATCATTGAGATCAAGACCTACAGTGACCGCAATCCTCCACAGGATGCAACTGGTCACTATGAGGTTCCTCTGAATCTTCAGGCCAACCCAGACAACGATGCAATCTCACAGGTAACCAAGGGCGACTTCTACGATCACTTCAGTGAGATCATCAAGAAGCAGCCCGGCTTCACTGGTGCGGAGTACGCGGACAACAATTATCGTGACACTGCCCGTGACACCACACTTGGCACGCATATCATCCAGCACTCAGCTGGTTTGCTCAAGACCATGTTGTTGGCAAGTCAGAGCCAGCTGGATATCACAGCGGCTATCCGCTACAGTGAGAGTGAGTACAGTCGCTTCAAGGACAAGTTCCAGCAGAAGGTTCTCAGCTATGTGACGAGTGGTCGTTTGACAGCATCCACTCCCTACAATGTGTGGATCAACACCGCACTGGACGAGCTCAACAAGGGCAAGACCAAGCACTTTGCATTTTACCTCAGCGGTATGGCAAAGGATGAGGGAAATCAGCTTCCAACGTTCATTCCTGCAACACCCAGCTATCTTGGTGTGTATCCAATCTTCCAGCCAGCACTGATGTCTGAGGAAGTTCAGACCACTGGTGGCAGGACGACTGTTTGGTTCCTTCGCGGACACGATGGCTCCATCTCTCAGATTGAAGATGGCACCACAGCGGCCGTTTGTCTGGCGCTTGAAGAGCGAATCTTCAACAGCATTCCAGCAACCGTCCGTGATCGTGAACGTCCTGTTGTGGACTTTGATGCAACGCATGGTGATCAGTATCGTGTCAACGATTACAGCCATGATGAGTGGCTTCAGATCCTGCGTCCATCTTTTGAGCGCTGGGCAGTCACATTCCGCCTGGATTACAAGGAAAATGATCAGGTCGATCTGCATGATCCTTGGACTTGGAACTGGAGCAGCCAGGGTGTTCCCGGTCACTGGCGCGGAATCTATCAGAAGTTCTACGGAACTCAGCGTCCTGATCTAACTCCTTGGGAATGCTTGGGATTTGCTCGTAAGCCCAGCTGGTGGGATGCTCGCTATGGCAGCGCACCTTACACCAGCGAGAACTTGGTTCTCTGGGAGGACATTGAAGCCGGATACATTGACGATGGTGATCGTCAGGGAATCAACAAGGAATGGGCACGTCCAGGCGTTACCCAGCATATTCCTGTGGATCCTCGTGGTCGTCTTCGTCATCCCGGTCCCAGAAACCTTGCAGGCGATGGCAACTATCCCAGCATGTTGACCACCGATGGTGTAATCAATGAAGAAAAGTGCAGCGAGTTCGAGTACGACACTTCCACGTTCTACGGTTTCTGGACCGCCGATACTTCGTTCATTGCACGTCAGACCGTTCAGTTGGCACTTCCCAATCTCCCCGTTGTTTGGATCCAGGCTCTGGAGAACCACAAGTCGGAAGCAGAGTTTGATGAAAGCAAGTGGAAGGTTGTCAACGAGCCAGTTCTAGGCTGCGGAATCCTACAGAGTGTTCCCACAATCAGCGACCGTAGGGCCGATTGGGATTGGGGAGACCTGGGTCCTGTTGAACAGAGCTGGAGGCGTTCGTCCGCGTATGCTTTCGCGGCAGCAACTTCCGCTTACCTGATGAAGCCAGCAGCCTTTGTGGAAATGGGTTGGAACACCCAGGACCTAGGCTTGTTCTTCAAGGGAACCAAGAGCGAGCAGCTTCTAAATCAGGACACCAAGGGTCGTAGCCGTCACGCAGAATTGCAGGTTCATGGCGAGGTCCTCGAGGACTTGAGTCTAGTAACCAAGGTTGGAATTCAGCAGTGGATCTCCGATCTGTTGTCCAGCAAGAACTCCTCGATCAACGAAAACCTTGCAGTCAAGGTTCGTGGTCTGGGAACTCAGCTCAGCTACAAGGTTGCAGGATTCACCGACGCCACCACACTTGTTACGGTCTCCGACGCATTTGGTCGTATTCCCAGCGAGGATGTCACAGTAACTCTCTACAGGTCGCCAAGTGTCCGCGAGGAAACATACAGCGGTCTGGCTATTGAGTGGACAGGTCGTGGTTATCAGATCCAGGGCTATGACGCACTGAATCCCTACTTTTCCATCATCAACGGAAACCAGTTTGGTCCCAAGACCAGCGTGGGTAGCGGCGCAGCGGCTGCCAGCGTTCCCAGCTGGAGGCCCAGCACCTATTACAGCGTCAACCTAACAGTCAAGGAAGGCGATAACTTCTATCGCTCGCTGAAGACTCACACCAGCTCAAGCTACTTTGAGCCAGAGTTTTGGTTGCAGGTTGCGCGCCCTCAGTATGCCGATGGAACCAGTCTTTCGTGGGCACTCGAAGGCGAGTTTGAAGCACCAGTGGTCAAGGTTCCCTATGGAACGGTCTTGAAGACTCCTCAGGACGTCGCTGACTTCATGAACGGCTATGAGCGCTACTTGGAAAGCCGTGGTTGGTTGTTTACCAACGTTGATGGCGACCAAGAGATTCGCGATTGGCAGAACTCCCTGAAGAACTTTATCCTGTGGAGCAACAATGCCCAGAGGGAAGCAGGCGATTACATTGCGTTGAGCCCCAGCAGCAAGCTGGTTCAGTTCAAGAGTGACACGGGAACAATCCAGCCCATTGAGCAGATTGTCAACGGCCTCTATGCGGTAGTGGATCAGAATGGCCAGCCCATTGACAATCAGAAGACACGAGTCATCCGCAATGATGGCAACTTGTCGGTGTCCTGTGACAGCGTGAGTGGTGGTATCTTTGGTCTCCGTCTTTACATCAGTGAACTAGAGCACGTTTTGGTATTCAACAACCAGACGATCTTTGGTGACACCATCTACAGTCCACTCCTCAACATCAAGCAGCCAAGGTTGCGTGTTCAGGGCTTTAAGACTGTGGGTTGGAAGGGTCGCATTGACGCTCCAGGCTTCATTGTTACCGGCGACACACTGACGCCAAACTTTGAACGCGCTGCCGATGACTTCAGGAGGTTCTTTGAAACTGAATCCATGGAGAATAAGGTTCTCCAGGACCGCGCACGCGCGAACTTTGGTTATGAGGAAAAGGAATACCTCAACAATCTGCTCCTGACACCAACAAACCAGTTTGAGTTCTATCAGGGCATGATCCAGCAAAAGGGCAGCCCAACGGCAATGCGTCGTCTCCTTCGCAGCAACTTTGTACGCCACAACAAGGGCTTGAAGTTGTTTGAGGAGTGGGCATTCCGCGCAGGTTCCTATGGTGGTCAGGAAGTCAGCCCCTCGCTGGACATTCAGATCCGCCAGAGTGAGTTCAAGCACAATCCACAGTTGATCAGCTTTGAACAAGCACCGCGCGGAACGACGACCAGCAACACCTATGGTGTCATCAAGGTAACCGACTTCACGGTCGATGGTGTCCTAGATGGATTCGATGAGCGTTGGACCTGGCGTCCAGACATGAACAAGATCACCTGGCCTGTCAAGGAATATGGTCCCGATGATCTGCCAACTGCCGGCTTCGTGAACTTGGATGAAGTACGCTTTGCAGTTCATGATGATGTGGCATTTGCAAACCTCTATGGAGACCAGCTGGACGCACAGGAACCCATCAATGCAGGTGATCGTGCTTGGATTTATGGAATGGGTGCAAAGAACCCCGATGGTTCTCCAAACTTCAATGCTTGGAAGACCTACAAGTTCCATGACACTGGCTTCAACATGCTCAACATCTTCCCTGGAACCTATGCGGATCAGGGCGCAGTCGTGCAGCTTGATCAGACGGTCAATGGCTTCGCGGATGCTGTGGGAAATCCCGACGACTTCTACTTGAGCCAGAACATCAAGAGCGGCTTGCTTTCCAGCATCACTGGTTACCCAATCAGTGGTGAAAAGCTGATCATGAAGAACCTGCTTGGAAACAACCTGCAGGCTCGTCAGACCTACACGCCCAAGTTCCATGGTCGTGTGATCCAGACTATTGATGCAATGAGCAACCCCAACGTGTTCCTGATGGGCTTTATGCCAGAAGCATACCAGCTGATCAAGAGCATCAAGGTAACAGTCCTGGATGCTTTTGAAGAGGGCTCCGTGTTGGAGATTGGTCATGAGAATGACCCCAACTACTTTGTGGCTGTTCGTGAGGAAGAAGTCCGCCCCATCTATCCAACCAACTATCCCAATGACACGGTGTTGATCCAGACACCAGCGGTTTCCTACATTCCAGGAAGCGCAGATGTTGCCGACGTTGACTTGATTCGCGTGGGTAAGAACTTGAATGTCTGCGGTGAGACAACGGTTGAGTATGAGTGGGTCAGGGCTAGGGATCAGTTCCGTTTGGTTCAGAGGGTCACCTTCCCTCGCCCCAGCGACTATGATCCCACGCTTCCCGACAATGCCAACTATCTGAGGAACATTCAGCTTCCGCTGATGACCGAGGGTGAACCAGCTGGTTCGGAGGGAACGCTGATCATTCGCACCAATGGTGCTGAGACTGATCGCCAGTATTTGAAGTTCGTGAGGACCCAGAGCGCAGGAATCAACGTTGTTGATCTAACGCGCCAGCGAACCTACACGTTCAGCAAGGAAAGCGGCTACTCGATGTTCCCCTTCAATACCGCAGTGGTATCGCCGGCGCGCAACATGATGGCAAACCTGTTGAGCACTGGCATCAAGGGCCGTCTGGTAATCGAGGTTGAGTACTATTACATTCGTGGTTGTGAGTTGGTTCAGATTGATGATGCCAACGGTGTGACTCCTGTGGGCATTGGTGAAACTGGTGCAACCGCAGACATCCACACTTGGATCAAGACCCGCTACCCCACAAAGGCTTCCATTCCAGCCATTGGCAACACTTGGAACAATGGCGACATTGTGGAAGTTGACTCGGGTGAGGAAGCCGGATTGTGGTCCACATACAAGATGGTCAATGGTGGCTTCACTGAGCTTCGTCGCCAGAACCGAAAGGTAAACAGCGATCTCCTGACCAGTGCGGCAATCTTCAACACCAAGGAAAACAAGCAGAAGATGGTTCTTCAGCTTTACGATCCTGCCAAGGGATACATTCCTGGTGTGGCTGATCGTGAGCTTGAGTTCAAGATGATCGTCGATCCAGCAAACTACTCCGATACTCAGTATGTTTGGGGCAAGGAGCAGGTTGGCCAGCTTTGGTGGGATCAGAGCACCACACGTTACCTCGATTATGAGATTGAGGACAACATGGGTCATGGTATCAACTACCGCTGGAAGAATTGGGGTCGAGTCGCTCCAGGCATCTCCATTGATGTCTATGAGTGGGTTCGTAGCCCTGTGTTGCCCAGCGGTTGGAACGACTTCGTGGCCAGCAAGGCAAACCTCAAGATTGATGGAAAGCCCAGCGGTGAGATTCGTGATCCCCTGGTCGTGCCCTATGTGGTATCCGAGGAGTGGAACGATGAAGCACAGGCCGATGAACTGGCCTATTACTTCTGGGTCCGCAACCCATCGATCACACCACTTCGCCCAGGTCGAAAGCTGAGTGCTCAGCAGGTCTCGAACATCATTGGTAACCCCAGTGCCAACGACATTCCATTCTTCGCAGTTATTGGCAAGAACCAGGTAATCGTCGGCGGCATCAAGCAGTTCCTGAATGAAACCGACACTGTCCTGAAGGTAAAGTGGAATATCGACGCAGAGATCCACAACAACCATCACAAGCAGTGGATCATCCTTCGTGAGGAAGATGAGCGCAACACAATCCACGACAGTCTGTGGAGCAAGATGCGTGACAGCTTGGTGGGCTGGGATGCAACCAAGAAGCCAGTCCCTGATGCACGCTTGCCGCGTGCCCAGCAGGTTGGTTCGCTGGTTCGTCCTCGCCAGAGCTGGTTCCCCGCACAGCCAAGCCCCAATGGTGGCCAGCGTCCGCATCGCGAAGCACGCGAGGCATTCGTTGATATCATGAACAATGTTTTGGCTGCCCAGCCATTCATCGATCAGTGGTACAACTGGCGTGAGGTATTTGAGACTGGTGAGACACCGCCAACCAGCGATCGTTATGTGACGACCGCGTTGGATCTTGATGAGTTGAAGGCACTGATTCCAGCATCGCGTAACTTGGTGCAGGTAAATGAGTGCGTGTTCATCCCAGCAACTGAGGCAGCCAGTGGTTTCTGGACCCTCTGGAAGATGGTTGAGATCAATGGTGCCCGCCAGTTCATCCTTGAGGACACGCAGAAGTGGCGTATGCAGGAAGGTGAATTGTGGAACCTCGTTGACTGGTATGATAACAACTGGTCGGCCAAGAACTTCCCCAACTATCGCTTTGCAACCACCGCGGCACGTGATGCTGCTGGTAACTTGGACGTAACGCTTCTAAAGGGAACGTTGGTTCAGATTGACCACGTTGACACCGACAGTCGCTGGACCTGGGATGTGTACACCAACACAACCAAGTATCAGGTTGCCAAGCACAACAGCACGATGAAGCTAAGTGACGCATTCTACGACAACGCACGTCGTGAGTTTGGTCCTGAGCAGGTCTCGGCACTGCTGGACACCTCGCCGGAAACGCGCTTGACTCCTGATAGGATCCAGGTCCTTGCAGACATGATCAACTATCGTGATGGTAGTCGTGAGATTGAGTTCATGCTCAACACAATGAGGACTATTCTTCTGGACACGCTTCAGAGGAACAAGATCTTCTTCAGCATGGTCAAGAGTGCATTCCGTCAGAGCATGGTTATCGACTGGGCGTTTAAGACATCATTCCTCTACTTGGGTGGTTACTCGGAAACGCTTCGTCAGAGCCCAGTGGCATTCAAGGACCAGATTGACAACGTTATCGCATACTTGGAGGACGTCAAGCCCTACCACGTGAAGATTCGCGAGTACGTTCGTCGCCTAAGCTATGGTCCCGATGTTGCTGATCTTGCGATCACGGACTTTGACAAGCCTGTGTATCCTGATGGTGCAGCAAACCGCGTCCTAGACGTCAACAACCCAGCTGACACTCAGATCATGACGCTGAATCGTCCCTGGAAGGATTGGATCACCAATTACCAGAAGGACGCCAAGGATGTGGCCGACTGGGACAAGGATTGGAATGGCGTTCGAAAGCTGAAGACCACGATCAAGTATGATCGCGTTAGCTGTGGAAGTCTTCGTGGATGGGATGTGAACCCCTGGGATCCATCGCTGGTTGTATATGATCAGCGTGGTGGCCAGCTTCAGACTCTAAGCCAGTTGACTGCCAAGTATCGAGCAGGAGCCACCAATGGTTCGGCCAACTACTATCAGGATCAGGCAGTTGAGACCATTGAGGAGCGCAACTATCTGGTACGTAAGGGAATTGTTGCTCCTGATCGTCCAGGCTCCATTGTGGTCGTTATCGCACTGAAGAAGAACTTCATGTGGTCGGGTGCTGATTGGGTTGAGTTCCAGTCCATTGGTTGGAATCAGGATCCCGACATGGGAACCGCTTCTCGCCTTGAGGCTTATCGTCCACTTCCTGGCATGGCACGCACCGACGATCCCAACTTGATTGAGGGATGTGGATTCGATGGCACGATTGTCAGCAGCCCATTCCTCGATGGTGCATGGGATGTGTTTGAGTGGGATAGCAGCCTCTGGACCAATGAAGTCAGGGCACGCGCAGGCGATGACTATGATCGCCTAGACGGCAACTCCACTCCAGCCGATGATGCTGATCCCGCGGGTATCCGTGTTGATGGCAACTTGTTTGCCCAGCCCGGAGTCAATGGTGATCGTCCTCGCGAGTTGGTTTACATCAAGGGCGCAGAGAGCATTATCGTCAACGTTACCCGCAGTGGCAACCTGATCCAAAAGTCCTTTATGGACACCAAGGGTATCTGGCAGGACAGCTCAGTGACTCGTGGCACACTTAACTTCGTATCATACGATCAGAGTGCGCGGGAACTAGTCATCCAAGGCCAGTTGGCTCAGGAGGATAACAAGGGCTACACGCCACTTCACAACCCACAGCGGCCTTCTACGGGCTTCATGAGGGATGTGGCAATCAGCAAGGGCTTCCGTAGCAGCTCACAGGTTGATATGACGACCCAGGGAGCCAAGACGTTCAAGCTGAGGAACAGCAATGAACTGGATGGTCTTCCCGCTGGTCTGATGGGCAATAACGTTCGTGTTGCAATCGTGAACGTCAATGACCCCAGCAAGCGTGCAATTGGAACTGTGGTAAACCAGACCAAGGGAAGTGAAAAGGCCAACTGGAATGGCACCATTCAAGTTGATGTTTCCACCGACTTCGTGGATCTTGGAAACGGCAAGAGCTGGAACATCATCCCTCTTGACAACTACAATGTTCCAGGCGTGGTTTGGATTGGTAACGTTCGCCTAACTTACACTGGCATGGAGCAGCGCGGAAGCGAGTGGCATCTAACTGGTGCGAAGATTGACAGCAATACGATGGCAAGTCTCACAATCAGCAATGATGGAACTGTGATCCAGATTCCAGGTGGCGAGGTCGTTGATGGTTCTCTTCAGAGGAAGATGAACTAATAAATACGCATATAATAGGAGTGGACACACCATGAGCGAAGATTTCAAGGATACAGTTCTTTCCAAGATTCAAGGTCACGTTCTAATTCGTGACCCTGAGTCTGGTCTGGTTCTGTTGGACAAGAAGAACGCCATCCACTATGAAAACATGAGTCTAGCCATCGGCTATGCGATGGCTGGAAAACTCGAAGGCTTTATCTACGCCATGGACTTTGGTAATGGTGGATCAGCGGTTAGCGGAACGGGTGCTATCACCTACTTTCCAACCAACACGCAGGATCCCAAGGCCGATCTCTATGATCCCTCGTATAAAAAGCTGATCACGGGAAGCAACACCAACTTCATCGAAGTCAAGCACCTTCAGGGCACGCCATACACCGATATTGTCGTAACCTGTACGCTTGATTACAATGAACCCAGTGGTCAGGAAGCCTTTGATACCGGTACCAACAGCGATGATACTTTTGTGTTCGATGAGCTGGGTTTGAAGACCAACGAGGGAGTTCTCTTGACTCACGTTATCTTCAATCCCATCCAGAAGTCTCTGAATCGTCTGATTGAGGTTGTCTATACCCTCAGGATTCAGATGAGCTGATCCACTAAGTAAGCAGATTATAGGATAAGATATGAACAAAATCTTTTACAGCCCTGAGTTGGCTGCATTTTATCTTGAAGGCGTTCATCCTTACATCCCCGGCGATGTCTTCGAAGTGGATAAGGAAGAATATGCGGCTCTTCAGGCCGCAGTGGGTGATGGCAAGAGGATTGTCTACAAGGGTCGAAAGCTCAAGCTGGAAACTCAAGTCATTCCTCCAATCACTTGGGATCAGATCCGAGAACGTCGTGATACTCTCCTGACAAAGTGTGATTGGACCCAGCTTCCCGACAATGCTCTAACTGATGAGCAAAAGACGGAGTGGGCAGATTATCGTCAGGCTCTGAGGGATATCACGACCAAGTACAAGGACCCCACAAGGGTTGTCTGGCCTATTAATCCAAACACCAAGGAGTAAGGTACTATGGCTTATGTAGTCAACAATAGTACCGGTAGCATTGTCGCTGTTGTCAGCGACTACAAGAAGGAGATCGTTGCTGGTCTTGCTCTCTTGGGCTATGGGTACGTCAACTATGGTGAAGAGATCGCAGAAGACTTTGTCCGTGTGGCTGAGAACTTTGCGAGCCCTGCTTCTCCGGCAAATCCGCTGGTCGGCCAGTTGTGGTATGACACCGCGGATGCCAACTTTCCAATCCTGCGTCAATACACCAGGTCTGGTCAGTGGACCAAGCTGTTCGTAATCGACGTTGCGAACAATCGTGCTGGTCTGCTTTACAATGGTGTGGCAGCTTTTCCCGACCTCAACCCAACTCCTGGTTCGCTGGTTGTTCGTGGTGCTGATGGTAAGGTTCCCGCTGAAAGTCTTCCACCACAGAAGGAAAGCGTTCAGTATGCAACCAATTCCGGTCACGCTGATTCCGCCGACAGGCTAACGACTGCTCGGGTCTTTGGATCGCGTAATGGTGGTATTGGCTTTGATGGACAGCAGAATGTTCCACTGTCCACAAGCCACATTGCGGAAGGTGACCAGCTTTATTTCAGCGATGGTCGAGCAAGGGCTGTTTTCTACGGTGGTCGTTATATCGACGTCAACACCCAGACTGGCCAAGTCAGCTTCAATGGTCCAGATCCAACGAGTGGTGCTCAGGGACCCCAGGGCCCAGCAGGTCCACAGGGACCCAAGGGCGATACTGGTGCTCAAGGCCCAGCAGGTGCTGGTGGCGCTGGTTCGGTTGGTCCTCAGGGTCCAGCAGGTCCTCAAGGTCCACAGGGCCCAGGTGGTCCAGCAGGCCCCAAGGGCGCTGACGGTAATCCTCAGCAGGTTATCACCAGCGCAAGCTACGGGACCCAGGGTTACGTGATCTTCGCCGGTGGCTTTTGTATGCAGTGGGGTCAGTATCGTGGCACCAGCTATACGGAAATCTCGGTGTACCAGAACTTCCCAATTGCCTTTACGGGCTTGGCGAAGAACATTTCGGTGAGCCCTTATCTTGCAAGCTTCAACACCCGCGCTGATATGTGGGTTGATGTGTTGGGTGGTGGTGATGCTGGAGGCTTCACGGCCCAGTATCAGGCTGCGCGAGATGAGGACAAGCGTATTGACGGCTTCAATTGGGTTGCTATCGGTACAGTGGGTTTTGATTCAGGGAACGACCCCGTCTACGTTCCCCCAGTAGTTGACAATGGCGGACCTGGATATGCGGCCATGGGCTTTATTGCTTATGGTCCCCAGGATGATTATGCGGGTATCATCGAGATCACCGCAGATAAGATTTCGACATCTGGCGATCCAACTTGGTACATTTGGTCTCCTGGAACCTACGCGGTTGCAGATGCATTCAAACTTGCCAAAAAGATGAAGTCCAGCACTCCAGCGTTGAGCATCGCGGTGCCAACCGGCTGGAGACTTCAGGTCTATTCAGGTGCTGGTCTAACTGGTACCAAGACGCTTGATGTTACTGGCCCCAAGATCATTCAGAACGTAAATCTTCTAAATGGTTATGCGAACAAGCCGTACACAACTGGTACCAACTGGTTGTCCACTGATTTCTCAGGTTTGCCACTGATGAAGGATTACCCACCTTCCACTCGACAGAACATGAACATGTCGAGTAGCTCAGTGTTGCCCGGCTACAGTGGTAGCTTTTCGATCACAAGGGTATAACAGAAAAGCCTGGGAGTTTCCTCCCAGGCTTTTTCTTGACTGAACACCCTGCTCAGAGGTTGAACGTGGTCTTGAACTCACCAAGTTCACGCTTGCTCATGCGGAAGTGTTCAATGAACTCTGCTTCAGTGCTGAACTGCGCCTGAATGTGATCGTATGCTTCCTTGAAGGAAAGATCGAACTCATTGCTGCGGTTGATCAGTGCCTGGAGAAGTTCCACTTCCATTCCGCTGAACGTCTTGCTGTCCCGGATATAATCCTCATAGGCCTCGCAAGCTGCTGGGAAGAGTGGCTGAATCAGCTTGTAGATACCACGTGCAAACTCCTGGATCTCCCACTGAGCATGGGAGTCTTCACGAAGGCGAAGCATGTGGAACAAGTTGTGGAGATTCTGCTTCCAGTAGAGCTCCGTGTAGCCGGCCACTGGCATCGTGATACGTGCCAGTTCACGAGTCATGCCAGGGAAGTCCTCTGTGAAGCCCAGTGCTTCATTGCTGCCCTCGCCCAGCAGGGCCTTATAGACGGCGTGAGAGTGGCGGGTTGCGTCGGCTAGAAGCTTTTGCGCCACGACCTGATCCTGTGGATCCATATCGCCACCACGACCCTGCTTGTTCAGCGCGCTCTGTGGCTGGATGTTTTCCAACTGTGGAATGTACATCTCATCAGTCAGTACCGAGTAGCGACCCGAGTACTCATTGAGGCTCGAAGTCCGGTGACGAACCAGCTGGCGCATGACAAAGATGGGAAGTTTGAGATGCAGCTTTACTTCGCACATCTCAAGGGGGCTGGTATGCTTGTGGCGCACCAAGTAGCGGATAAGTCCACGATCCTCACGAACACTCTTGGTGCCGTCGCCGTAGGACACTCGCGCTGCGCTGACAATCGCTGCATCGTCGCCCATGTGGTCAACCAGGCCTACGAAGCCGTGATCCAAGATGGGAACGTAACGAGCATCGCCAGTAACGTCAGTTTGAAGGGTCATTCTACACTCCTGTGTAATCTGGATTGAGTGTTTTGTTTCTCAATCCAGACTATACACTGGGAGTGGCTTAAAGCGCGATATCCTTTAGAATGATTTCGCTATAATGACGAATGGTAGCCTTCACTTCAGGAAGATTCAAGATCAAGCCCAGCTCGCTGATTCCCTGCTCTTCAAGCGAGGCTTCATCAAGCATGATCTCTTCCAGTTCTTCTCTGGAGATGATATAGGTTTCTTCTTCGGTGTCGGTGACACAGGCACCTTCAACGAATTCAACCGGAACGTGCTCTGGGTCAATCTCAGCTAGGATTCGGTCCAGCACGTCCTCAAATTCCTGTTTCGCCATTGTCATCACTCCTCGAGAGCTTGAGGGCTACTTGTAGCCTCTCATACAATTTGCGAACGAGCGGATTCTCTCGAATAGCCTTTCGTTCACTAATGTATTTAACTAGTTCTTCACGGGTGATGTGCTCAACGGAGTTGTCGTCCATGCGGACTTCGACCTTGCAATCCTGCTTTCCAACTTGTGGAGAGATCTGATACCTAGCGAATGTATCGCTGTAGATCGTGGTGTTCCAGGTATGCGGCTGAGTAACTGAGGTGTTGATCACGCTATTGTAGATGGGATATGTTTCAAAGGACGTATCCAGCGCGGTAAAGTAGCCAGGAGTTTCCTTGTAGGCAAGATCCTCTGCATACTTCTTCATCAAATCATCATAGGTGTCTTTGACGGTCTTTTGGATTTGCGTGGAATTGTAGATCAGAGGATTTGTCTCAGGTGTCTCGTCCATGCCCATTACTCTCTTTTATCATGTCCAGTAATCCGCAGGGTCATCATCATCTTGTCCCACGCGGCACGGACGAGTTCGTTTCCTTTGACGGCCGCCAACAGCTCATCGAAGTGTTGTGCCTTTGGCTCACAGCTACTTAGCCGCCGGTTCATGTCGCCCATTTGTTCCTTCAGGGTTCTGACATGCGACTCCAAGTTGGCAACTCGCGTCTGGCTTTTGTCCAGGGCTTCAATGGCAGCATCCCTGTCCTTTAAAAAGCTGTAGCCCTGGATCTTGTCCTTAGACGGCATCGCTGCCACGAAGTTTCCGGATCATCTGCATGTCCTTGAACATTTTGCGAACCTGCTCATCATCCTCAACCTCTTCCTCGAGGTATGCCCACTTTAGAGCATAGAGGCTCATCTTCCGGTACGCTGATTCAAAGCGACGGATGGCTCGCTTTAGTCGCTCTTCGCGCTCTGCGTTGGTTTCCAGATCGAGGTCTTCCTGAAAGCGAAAGTGAAAGCTCTGGAGGACACCATCATACATGTCTTCCTGATCAACTTCCTCACCAAAGCTCTTTTCGCTGTAGTCGCTGACGCATTCATCCAGATCGTCGTCATAGACGTTGAAGACGCTCTCGGCCATACCTGGACCAAAGGGATTGCTTTCCCTCTGATAATTGGAACTGTTGCTGGAAGCTACCGCGTAGCCTTTGGAGATACCAAGGTTTTTGGTAGGGTAACGACGTTGTTTGCTGCTCATAGAAAAATCCTGGTTAGCATTACACTAACCAGGATTCTACATTAACCAACCATGAAGTGCATTATTGAAGTTCTTCGCGAGCCTTCATGACTTCTAGATTTTCCAAAGCGGCGACAATCACTGCCGCAGCCTTTACCAACTGGTCTTCAAAGTCCTCAGCAAACGGAACACTTCCGTTGCGGCGAACCTCAGAACCCACATAGTGAGTAGCAATCGCTACCCAGTCGGCTGGGGTATTCTTGGCATCCCACTCACTTCCGGGGAGGTCAGCCTGACGCTGACGCTCCTCACGGATGAGATCGATGATACGCTCAAGCATTACTTCTTTGCCTTGGGCGGACGACCGCGCTTCTTTGGCTCGGGAGCAGGTGCTTCAACCTTCGTACCAGCGGGCTTGCCATCATTGCGAGGGCGACCAACTGGCTGCTTGGGCTTTAGGCTTTCCTGGAGTTCCTTGTCGGCCAAGTCTGCACGATGGGCAACGCGATCCAGGAATGCCTGGACTGCCTCGTCGGAAGTGTCAACGCGGTTTCCCTTGTCGTCATACTCCGCACCATCATCGTCATCCTCGAAAACTTCCTTGTCAACGCCATTGAGTTCCGTCTGGGTTGGAAGTGGCTCATCGGAAGTCCTGAAGTTGTCGTGAAGGTCTTCCACAACGTCACCGGGATTCAGGGTGTAAACCGGACCAGGAACCAGTGGTTCGCTGGCAGCCTCTGGACTATCGTTTACCACGAAGTCGTATTCAGGGGCTGGAGCCGACTCGTCGACGGGTGCATCAGCAACCGCAACGCTGGCCTCTTCTGGATCACTTGGAATGACCATTCCCTCGTTGGCAGCGCGATGCTCGTCTAGATACTCATCGCTCTCACCATCTGCAGACTCCGATGCCTCGGTTACTTCTTGACTATCCGTCACCTGTGGGCGGAGATGTGGCACAATGCGGTATGCCTGCTCACGCTTGGCATTTGCGCTGTTCTCGAGATCCTGCGCCTGCTGAAGCATGTTCTGCGCGATATCAATCTGGCTCTGCGAAGCATCGGCCTTCTGATTCTCGAGGATGCGGTTCTCCAGCTGACCCATCTCTGCCTTCTCTTCGGGGTTGCCGTTGATGTAATCAACGATCGTGCGAAGTGGGCAAGGAGCGTTTGGTGCTGGGAACATCACAACATTGTCGATGTCCATTGGACGAAGCAGACCCTGCGAGTGGAATGCGTTCATCATGTCAGTGCCCATGTCGGGCATTACGCGACGAGCCAACAGCTTGTGAAGGTGTGTTTCCTGCTGACCTTCCGTGGAGTCAATGACGTCCATCAGTGCGTCGTGGAAACGATCGGGTAGTGCATCGGTGTCAACGATGAGGGCGCTGTCATCATTGCCTGGAATCTGCATGTAAACGACCACGCAGCGACGATCAGTGTTCCTGATACGTCCAACGTGCTTCTTGAAATTGCTCATTGTAGAGTTCTCCTTATTGGACGATTATCTCGCCATTCCAATGAGATCAGGCTTCAGCCTGATCTTCATCGGTGGTCTCTTCCTTGGGCACAACTGCCTCGAGGAATGCGGCCAGCTTATCGCGAACCGAACCCACGCTGGTGAGTTCATTGCCACGGTAGGCACCGCGCGTCGCTGCGACATCAATGACCTGGAGGATGTTCTGCAAATCAACGATCGTGATCTGCGGAGCCTCTTCCTGGATGGTTTCCGACATACTATTCTCCTTGATGGTACTCTTTACCGATCTTCAGAGAATACAGGAACCCACACCAGAACATCAATATAATAGCGGCACTCAACCGTATTTAGTTAAGTGCCGCTAAAATAGAGCCTTAGAGGCCGGTCTTGCGACGCTTCCTGGGCTTCACAGTCACCAACGAAGGATCCCAACCAGTGAAGTCCATCCAAGACTCATGCGGTACCTCGATGGGCATCTGCATGGACTTGGCGACCAGCTGGAAGTAGTCCGGACGCTTGGGCGTACCGCACTTGGGCTTCATGGTCATGAAGTGAGCCTTTTCCAAGTTGCACTTGGAGCAAGCGGCAACCACGTTCTCCCAGCGAGTCTTACCGCCGTGGAATCTGGGAACCACGTGGTCGAGCGTCAGGGGCTCCTTCAGCTCGTGCGACTTGAGTCCGCAGTATTGGCACTTGTGGTCGTCGCGAAGCAAAACGTTGGCCTTGCTGAACTTGACCCCACGAGCCACCTTGACGTACTCACGCAACATCAGCACCGAAGGCACTTCCAGCGTAGTCGAAGGGCTGTGAACTTCCCAGTCCTCATACAGCGCGAGGACCTCGGCGTTCTCGAGGAATTGAAGCTTGATGGCAGCCTGCCAGTTGAGGGTGCTCAAGGGCACCACGCTCAAGGGCAAGCCATCTGCGTTGAGGATCAAAGTGTCAGACATTGGGTCACCAATCGTTCTACTGCGTTGTGTGTACCCCTACACAGACTTATTTATAGTGGGTTACATACTAGGACGTCAACCACTCTTTTCGGGGCCTGGCCAAAAACTTGCTAACTCAATGATACTTAAAGGCTTTTACGTTGAGGTCCTCACCCTGGAACAACACGTCGGCGCTTGTTAGGCGACCTCCCTTGCCCGAGCCAGTGTCCATAAAGTACGCCTCACCACCAGCGTCTCCCTGCACTACCATGGGCATCACGGTGCTTCGAATGTCGTGACCAACCATCACGCGCTTTCCAGCTGGGATGCGGTTGACCCATTCATAGATCCTCGTGGGGTATCCATCTGGACGAGGCGCTGCGGTGTTGTCCACTTCTCCAAAGAGAGCCATTGTCTCAAACCGCCCGGTCAGTCGACCAGTGTTCATCTCAAACATCTCGGGCTCAGCAGCACCATGAGTAAACAGAGTGTTGCCTACCAGCCAGTGGTGACGGGAGAATCCCAGCAATGCTCGGAAGCGGACTTCAAAGCGACGACGCTGGTCGGGATTCAGTGCATCAATGGCGCGTGTGGTAACCTTGTTTCCCTCACTTAGGCGAACCCTCACATCATTGTAGCGGGACTGCTCCAACCAACGCTCAATCTTACGTTCATGATTTCCCATAAGCGTGATTCCCCGGCCACGCGTCACAATGTCGTAGACGTAGTCCACGCACTCCAGTGAAGCAGGTCCATAGTCAACAATGTCTCCGAGGAAAACGCAAAACAGTCCACGCTGAAGTGCCCACTCGGTTGCATTCTTAACTGGTTCAATCATGCCATGTACATCGCCGATAACCATTAGACCACGGAAGCCACGCTCACGAATTGGAACTTGGATATCACCGATTGGCATCTTGCTGATGGGGGAGAAGCTTTCGACTCGTGTATCAACCACATTGGCAACACCATCGCCACGTACAATATCCCGCTCATTGTTGCGGAAAACATGCTCATGCTTGGTGATGATACCTTGTGGACTGTGACGCCAACTGTTATCTGCTTCCTTGAGCTTTTCCTCAAGGGGTCGATTACATACGATGTAATAGATTGGAACGCCAAGGCGGACGCCAATCTCAGCCAGTCCAAGACGGTCCTTTTTGCGAAGATTGGTTGCATCAATGACCACACGTTCGCCCATTTCCAGCTTCATGTGGGCACGTCGATGGATCTCTCGGAACACGACATCGTTGATGTCCATTCTCTGGAAATCCCCAATCAATTCAAAGCGCACGGCTTCAGCGCCAATGATTTCATAGGACGCAAACTTGCTGGCTGCCGTTGTTTTTCCACCACCGGCAGGTCCAACCAGGATAACTAAGCTGTGCAGTGGAATCTTTTTCATATCACCAATCTACTTGGCAATTGACTTTGATGTCAATTTAGCCGCATATTGGCACAACTAGGTCGAGGTCTTACCCATGCGTCGTGCTTTTCTCTTTGCCGGCATCGCAGCCGGTGCTCTTCTTGTATTTACAACTGCGGCAACCGTTGCTTCTCCGCTGAGTCGCAACGCCAAGCTGGCTCGCCACATGGACAAAGTCCAGAGTGTGGCATACTGTCGTGTGGGTTATGAGATTGCCAGTAGCTTTCCCAGCTATGCAAGCCGTCATGCGGTTGGCAAGGTCAAGAGGCAACTGATCAGTCAGTCGGATAAGCTGAACGATCAAAAGGAAGTCCTCGGAAATCTTCTCCGAGGAACATTCAAGGCCGAAGCTATCAATCTTGGAATGGACGGTCAGTCCTATGACGATCTGCTGTCCAAGATGGAAGCCAAGGCGGAAGTGGACGCTGTTATCTCCTTCCAGTCCGTTGAGGAACCCAATGAATTCCTCAACAAACTAGACGAAGTCTGCGCTCCTTACATTTAACTGATAACCGCGTTACCCTCGGCATCAATTGCCAGGGTACCACGCTTGACCCGGAGTGATCCCTTCGTTGAGGGGTGCTCCGGCGTCTCGCGGGTCGTAAAGCCCGCCTGACAATCCATGTGATTGACATAGAAGGTCTTTCCCCGAGCCTTCACAACCCACATGGGGATGAAGTCGAACTCCATGCTCTTTTTGTTGAAGTGGAAGTCGATGTTCTTGCCCTCCACTTCCAGAGGAAACTCCTTCTTCTGCTCCAAGATGCTGGCCTTCATGCCCTTGATCTGGGCCCAGCGGATCTTGGCCGTTTCCAGCGCGGTGTTCAGCTTACGAGCAACCGCTCGCTTGTGACCATGCTCAACAGTCAGCTTGCTGATGTTCTCGCAGATCTTGTCCCGCTGTTCGCCGCACTTCATCTTCACGACCATCCGGTTCCAGTGCTTGATGCTGTTCTTGCTCTTCACCACGTCCGCACTAGCGTGAGCATAAAGCTCACGCCAATCGGAACGCCACGCGCTGTAGCCAGCATAGTCGGTGAACTTGGGCTGCATACCATGAACGCTCATCGTCTCTACTCCCTTACGCTGCTTCAGCGATGGCTGCGACCATCTGCTCGTTCTTGAACTTGGTGGCCGCCGTGCGCTCCGCCATCAACCGACGTGCGGTCAGTCGGAGATAGTGCAGCTTGCTCTGCAGGCTGCTGGTTGCCTCACCAGTCTCGCTCCGCTGTTCCCGCTTGTTGGCACGGATCTCCAGCGTGAGAGCCTTGTACTGGGCGCGCCAGTCGGCACGATAAGCCAGGTACGATTCGCGGTCGTTAAAAGAAAACTGTGTCATGTTATTGAACTCCTCCAAAAGTCAGTTTGAACATCGCTGCGATGTCCTTGCGCTCAAAATACCAGCGGCTTCCGCCACCATTTGTCCAATATGAGCAGTTGGACTTTTCATCGCACCAGCGTCGCATCTCGGTGTAGTTGGGCTTGTTGGACCCAAAGTTCTTCACCTCAACGCTGGCCTGGTCGGGCCACGCTGCTCGAAGCATCTCGCTCCATACCCGGTCCTTCATGGGACTGACCGGCGGAACGAAGTTTACTCCGTGCTTTTGGTACTCTGTGGTGTAGGCGAGAGTTGCCGCTGCCCGTGCGGTTTCAAAGTCCCTGCTCATCAGCCCACCACCGAGAATCGCTTGGTGATGGCGTGCGCCTGCTCCTTGGTGCAAGGACCAATACCCAGAGCGGTCACGATGGGGTTACCATCGAATGCCGTTCCCGGAATTACGTGGGTCTTGTCAACAATAAGCGAGGTGATCAGGCCAGCTTCCTGGGCTGCTTCGTAGGCGCGCAAGATGGCACCTTCGTTCTTTGCCTTCAGGATGACCTGGGTGCCGATGAAGTCCGGGCCCTGGTAAACACGCAGGAGCGCGGGGTCGCGTCGACTCGCGAGGAGCACACAGTTCTTGGCCGCATGACAAGCCTGGCTTGCCATCTTACCCGGAGTCATATCCAGGTCGCCGCGAATGATGCTGTAAATGCGAAGCTTATCAGAGGCAGCTTCGAAGGCCTCGGCGTCGTTATCCGCTTCGTAGCGGTCGATTGCTTCCTACAAGAACGAGTTCGTGAGCATTAAACTTTCCTTTCTTCTGTGTCCTCATTGGACAACTTCAACTTAGTGGATATTAGGAACACGTCAACCACTAAATCAAATCTTTTTGCCTAGACCTGTTCCTTTGACGCGGTACACGCCGTCGGGATCTGGCTTCTTAACATCGGGGCTGGTGCATCCACTCTTACTTGTGTACTTGAGCTTCCACATCAGTGCGCCCTGGTCGTTTCCATGAGGAAAGCGGATCTCCAGAGCATTGGCATTCCACTCCCCATTCCAGTCCCTTAGATCTTTGAGAACCTCGGGACGTAGCTTGGGAGGGTCGGCTTCCAACCAGTGGCTTTCCACAGTCAGACCATCTTCCCACAGGTTGAACAACCCATAGGAAAATACGTGAAGGGTTGGTTGATCGCCTTTGTGACCACTCCAAGTCCAATATGTCACCGCCACCTCAACTTGAACATCATAGCGTCCTTTGGACTTTCGAATACAACACCCACGCTGGTGCTGCAACCGCTACTCCACCCAACGGCTTCCCAGCCACCGAATGAGGTGCATTCCTCACACCAGGTCTTGATCTCGCCCATGTTGCTCCACGTGAAGCCAAACATACGGACCAGATACCATCCTGGAAATTTGCTGTTGATGCTAGGCGCAAAGTCGGCATCCTCGAAGTCATCTTCTTCGAAGAGTTCATTTCGCTCGGCTTCTTCAGCCTGCGCCTGTTCGGGGGTTTGTGGGGCGATTACGCCGTCGGTGGCAAAATAGTCCACCCATGTAACATCACTCATACCATACACTCACATTTGAAACTAAAACAAAGACAGTTCTAGCTGTGAGTGGAGGGCCGCGGGGTGCCTAGTGGTGTGTTAGAATCTTCTTCATACCACGTATTTACACCCAGCGGACCCTCAGGTCAATTTACCATTCAAACATGTCATTTGGCTCGGGACGCTTTAGACGGCTCAAGCTCTCAGGCCGACCAGCCCACTCCCTCCGTACCCACTTCTTGCTATCAAGGAGATGGCTCTCACCGGACTTCATAGTCAGCAGTGGATCGTTGAACTTTTCCACAATGCGACGATTGGCTTCCTGCATGAATGGCTTTCGGTCAACTTCCGCGGTTGCAAAGCTACTGGAACTCAGTCCCATTTCCTTTAAGACCAAGTTCTCGCAAACCATCACGGTGTGACCCAGTGCAACCGTGTCCAGTGCCAGCTTTCCATCCTCACACCAATCAAACTCCGGATCGGGATAGGGAGCGGGCAAGCCTTGCTTGACAAAGTTCTTCACGAACATCAGGCTTCCCTTGAGGTCCATATTTCTACGGAAGACGTGGCGTGTCTGGTGAGCATGATCAGCTAGAAGATCCGTGAAGGGACTTTTCGCAGGATTGATGGGAAAGAATATTCCCAGTTCCTTGTAGTCCTGCAGGTGGTCCTGCATCTCTTCAATGATCTTGTAGGCGCTGTTATGTTGGGGAGAGTGGTACAACATTGCATCGTTGTCCATGATCACACCCCAGTCATAATCGCTGGCGTAGAACAAGCGGAAAGCTTCATGCCGTGCCGCGGAACACTTCCGGGGAGCCGTGTCGTGGTAGATCACGCGGGGGTCAGGGTGGTGATCTCCGGGCTGGTAATTCATCGCCACAACGTTGATGTCGATGTCGGTATTCTCAAGCCACTCATTCAGCTGAGTGTTGTGGACTTCAAAACGTGCTGCGCGCTTCTCTGGATCGTTGTCCGCAAAGCTGATAATGTAGGCACCAAAACTCATAGAGGACCTCTAACTAGAATACTTTCATTCTAGTTACCTCCGCTCAGTTTTGCAATTTAGAGTTAGATGTGCCCGCGCTCGTGCGCTTCATTCAGCGTGGTGCGAAACACCAGCATGTTGGGCTTGTAGGGCCCGTTGCTGAAGTATTTGCCATCATCGCCGTTGAAGGTCTTTTCCAGAGCAGCGGCAATCGCGGCGCTCCGGCTCTGACCCATCAGGCAGTGGACGAACATGATCTCCACGCCCTTTTCGACCATGTTTTCGTAGAACTCCAGGATCTGCTGGGCATGGGCCTCATCGAAGAGGATGATTTCGGTATCTTCCTGCTCATGAGCAAACGCACCATCCGCATCATGAAAGCGAAGGTTCAGTCGCCCTTTCATAAAGGAGTTGGCTTGAATCTCGGGAAAGTCACCCTTCTCGCACACGCTGATAACTGCCCAGGGCGTTTCAGGTGGGATGGCGGCCATCATGTTGTAGCGGCTGTGGACAATGAACTTCATCCGGTCACCGTATCCTTGCCACTCAGGGTTGTCAACCATCCCATCATAAAATCTATCTCACCCCGAAGTATATCTAGGATCTCAGGAATGTCGCTGCCCATGGCGTGGATGGTGAACTTGCCCCAGTGATTGGGGCCATCGCCATCGAAGTCAAAGGAAAAGTAGGTTGTTCCGGTCTCAGGGTCCTTGAAGTTGTCATCAAGGGAATACCAGAGGTCTTCCTCGATCTCCACTTCAGGGATCGTGATGTTGAGGTGGATCACAACATTGGGCTCAGGCTCATCGCTGTCCTGATCCCTGTTGAGTTCCCACGCCGTTACCACAAAGTCAGTGGACCTCTCAATCAGATGAGTTAGAATACTCATCTCAGGATCTCCAAGACTTTGTCAGTGCGTTCCAGCACTTCCTTGGCATAGTCCTTGCCATATATGTCGGTGACCGCACTATCAATGCGAGCCCGTATGGTGCGGGGATTGTGTCCATCCTTGATCGCCGTGACCATGTAATCACACCAATCAACCACGTATTTGTTGGTCTGGAAGAATGTCAGGACAACTTCCAGCGGAACCCCTTTGCTAAAGCAGAGTGATCCCACCCCTGCGATAACTGGATAGTTCTCCGGCGTGACGGCGGTTTGCTTCACGAGGGATGCGCCTCAACTTCCTCTTCCACCGCTGCCGGCAACTCAATGGGCGCTGTCCGGATGATATCCGTGCGCTGACCCTGCTGCCAGTTGTAGATGATCCGGTCCAGACCAATGGCAATCTCGAGGACCAGGGCGTCCTTTTCCACGAGACCCTTTTTGGTCTGAAAGGTCAGCTTTTCCGGGAAGTCATTCCGGAGGCTGATGCTGCAGACTTCCATCCACTTGTCGCCGTTCCACACTTCCACGTCCATGGTCTTCAGCGAGTACGTGGGCAGACGATCACTGGGGACCAGGCGCGTCGGCAGGGGTATCTGGCTTGCGATCATCGCACGGATGGGCTCCAGCATAGCCCCATGGTAGTCATTGGCCGTATCTGCGGTGAACAGGCACTGGAACTCCTGCTGGTAGAATTCCTTCAACCGCATGTGTTTGGTTGGCTGGATGATCTCGCGACGAAAGCTCTTACCAGCTTGCCAGACCACAAAGGGAGGCTTGCTGCCCGTGTGGTTGTTGAGAAGATATTGCGCGTAGGCGTAGCTGCCCGGCGTGGTCTCCGGACGAAGCGTCAGCGGCTGCTCGCTGTCGCCGTGACCTGCCTGGTCCCACACGTCCTTGCTGGTGTAGTTGGCATTCAGCAGCGGACGAGGAGTGAGGAGCGGAGCCTCGATAAAGTGGAAGGCCCACTGTGGATTCAAGGCCAGGAGATCCTGCTGGATCCGCCGAGCGAAGAAGTCCCGGAAGTGTTCCCGGAGACGAATCTCTTCCTCGCTCCAAAACTGGAGACCATTGATGTCGAAGACGTTCTGCATTTAGATCTCCACTGGCTCGACTAGCGCGACGCCATTGACGTGAGTTGCCTTGACCGTGCCGTCCTCATAGACCAGCACGTCGAACGTGGTTTCATACCCCGTCCTACAATAAGTCTCGAAGGCAGCCGTCCCTCGCTCAAAGCCCAGCTTGGCGGCATCGTCCATGCCATCTTCCTTGCCCGAATGGCTGTAGAACTTGTCCGCGATGGGATAGGTCTTTTTGTTGGCCTCCCGCTGGGCAGCCTCGAAGCGAATCCGCAGATCCTCCACTGCATCAGTGGCTGCACGATTTGCCATACCCCGCGTGAAAGTCTGAAGCGACCTGATCTCCGGTGGAATCTTCTTCGCCAGGGTCAGGGTGGGCTTGGCCTCGTAGAGGCTCACCAGTGCGCCAACCAAGTCCAGCAGTTCAGCGAAAGGGTTGGGATCACCGGGCTTCTTGGGGCCCGTGTCGTCCATACCGCCTGGGAGACTCATTACCATGTCAGTGCCTTATCGAAAAATAGGTTAGAAGAAAGGTGATTATCACGGACGCGAAGATGCCAACTAGCATCTCATTCATCGTGATGTTTGCACCGTTTTCCACCTTGCGAAGAGCCGGTGGAGTGGGCCTTACGGGTTCCTCTGGTTTGGGTACCGAGATGTACAGATACCCTCCCCAGCGTCGCATATCCCAGGGTGTACCGCCGTATTGGTTTTTGTCAAAGGGCGTACCGGTGGCGATCGCCAGGTTTTCACCCTTGGCCCACGCATCCAGTTCACGCCAGACCTTGTAATAGGTCGACCTTGCGCTGGTATGCGGGCAATACCCATCATAGTCCAGAGGACCAGCAAAGAGGTGTCGGATATCCGCTGGGGCTTCCAGGGCCTTACGACCATCCCCGCCGTTTTCTATATCCTGTTGTAGGGCTTTGAGCAGGTCTTCCTTGACGAACTTTCGGAGCATGTCGGACCGACGAGCAATCCGCTCGTTTGTCTTTTGATCCTCGATAGCCTTTAAGTCTTCGCCAAGTGTTGCCACGATCAAATCCTTTTGCGCTTCCAGGGAGGCTCGAACTCCCGACCCAAGGCTTTAGAGGCCCCTGCTCTACCAACTGAGCTATGGAAGCATTACGTCCTATTACGCTTTGGAATCCAGGGCGTCAAGACGTGCCGTGATATCCACGAGCATTTCGTACATTCTTTGCTGCTGAGCCTTCATCTCTTCCTGTTCCAGATGGGTGAACTTGTCGCTGTCCACGATCATCTGAGCCGCCACGCGACCGGTGATCAGCGGGCTCAGAAAGAGAAGCGAGAAGTTTGCCAGCAGGATGGCCATGATCTGACCCAGCACGACCTTGGGCGAGATGTCGCCGTAGCCCACGCTGGTGCTGGTCATGTTGGCCCAGTAAAAGCTCTGCCAGTACGGCGTGCCTTCGATCAGCGAGAACACCTCTGCGGAGCCCAACACGATGATGGCATAGATGAACAGCAGTGTGATGATCCTGCTGGTTGCCCGCTGCATGGGCGTCAGCTTGGTCTCATCCGTGCTGTTGACGATTGTGATTACGTTATCGATCTGCTTCCGCATGATTGCACCTCCTGTCCTGGTCGTAACACAGGACAGGAGGTCGTCAACCGTTTAGTTCAGTTCGCTGTACTTGCTCGCCATGCTGTCGCTCATGCGCTGCAGGAGACCATGTATGCTCCGGTAGATCCGGTCGAACATATTGGCCAGGAAGTCTCCAACGAACGTCTCGAGAAGCGAGAACGGCCAGAAGATCATCCACGTGGTGATGCGACCCTTGTTGTTTCGCACCATGCGGTTGCTGGTGATATCCAGGCTCTGCACGCCGTAGAGTGCATTGAACTCCTTGATCACTGCAGGATCGGCCGGCATCTCGTTGAGCTTTTTCTTGAACAGAAAGTCCTCGCGCAAGTCATTGTAGCGCCGGAACAGGCTGGGCAGGAAGAATCCGCGCCACTTGATGATCGCCCAGATACCCGCAAGTGCGAAGTAGAGCAGGATACCTTCCACGTAGTCCAGAAGCGTGGCATTTGCCAGAAGCTTGGGAACGTTGGTGAAGAGGATCAGGGCGGCGATGACCGCGATGAAGGTAAAGGCCGCCCAGCCTACCCGTTCATTGTGAACCTGCGTGGTGATGATCAGACCGATCACGCCGAGGATGGTCCAGAACATGACACCCCCGAAAGCTAGTAATTCCCAGGCCATTATGCCCTCCTCCATTCAGTGCCGTGAACGCCATCGGCCAGCGTGATTCCCATACTCAGTAACTGCTGACGAATCGCATCAGCACCTGCGTAGTCTTTGTTTCTACGCGCCTCTTGACGTGCCTGCACTAGAGCATCGACTGCATCTTTGTCAACACCAAAGGTGCGCCATTGGTGCGGTGTGCTTTCAAACAAACCGAGGAGACGACCAAGAGCCAAAAGCTGACCCTTGAAGAAGCCCTTGTTGTCCGCGCGCTCCATGTCGTTGGCAAGCTGGTGCATTGTGCTCAGCGCCTGTGGAGTGTTGAGATCATTGAGCAATCCGCCCAGATAGTCCGCATGAACCCGGACGTCTTCCGCATAGTTGACATCGTCGCAGCGGTAGAGGGCATCATACAGGCCGCTCAGCGCGCGGTGCGAAGCTTCCAAGCCCTCATAGGTAAAGTTCATTGGGCTGCGGTAATGGCTCTGCAGAAAATAGTACCGGACGCTCTCGGCGGGCACCCTCTCGAACAACTCGCTGAGCATGATCACGTTTCCGCGGCTCTTGCTCATCTTTTCGTCATCAACGGTCAGGAGACCATTGTGCATCCAGTAGTTGGCAAGTGGCGCACCATCGCTGATGCACTGGCTCTGCGCGCACTCTGCTTCATGATGGGGAAAGCGGAGATCTGCACCACCGCCGTGAATGTCCAGGGTATCGCCGAAAAGGCTCCGGATCATCGTCGAGCACTCAATGTGCCAACCGGGACGACCAATGCCAAAGGGAGAATACCAGCTGGGCTCACCAACCTTAGCCGGCTTCCAAAGCACGAAGTCCCTGGGATCCTTTTTGCGTGGATCCACTTCCACACGCGATCCGCTTTCCAGCGAGGTGTGGTTGGCCAGTCCGGGATGGGGATTGCTGGGAACGTGGAAGAAGATCTCACCATCGACCCCGTAGGCATGACCCTTGTCTATCAGCAGCTGGATATAGCTGATCATGCTGGTCACGTAGGCGGTTGCCTGCGGTTCATAGCTGGGTTCGAGGCAGTTTAGATCCTGCAGATCGGCCCGGTATGCAGCGGTCGCCGTGTCCGTGATCCTGGTGATGGGAACGTTCTGGGCATTGGCCGCTGCGATGATCTTGTCATCAATGTCCGTGATATTGCGGGCATACACGACCGCATCCTCGCCATATACGTGGCGCAACAGCCGAAACATCTGGTCGAACACGATCGCGGGACGGGCATTACCAATATGCGCCGGACCATAGACCGTTGGGCCGCAGACATACATTTTGATGTCCTCTGGCATTTGCGGAACGAACTCTTCCAGCTGCCTAGATTGGCTGTTGTGAATCTTTATCATAAGTCCACCCTACGCCAGTCTGGATGCCTGTCAACCAAAAGTCAGCTTGAACAGAGTGGCCAGTCGGCGATCACTGAAGCGGGCCTCCATCAACATCAGTGGATCTTTGAACGACATGACTTCATAGGTCACCGTAAAGCAGAGATGCACTCGCCCCTGACTGATTGTGGCTCGGCACCATTCCACAACGTTGTGGCCGTTGATCTCAAAATCGGGATTAGCCAGCACCATGCGGTGACCATTGGAGTCACCATTGATGTTGATTTCATTGGTTTCAAACTGTCGAGTCTGAAGTGACCTAAAGGGCATAAAACGATGCCACCACTTTTCCCTGAACTCGTAGGTGTAGGTCCGAATACCCACTTGAGGACCCTTGTTGACGTACTTGAGTTCGGTTTCCTCAATCCAGCTCATCGTCCACCCAGTGCAAGTTTGAACATCAGAGCCGTGTTCCGGTCGGTAAAGCTGACTGTCGTTCGGTTGTTGAAATCCATCCTGGAAAGATCGAACTCGCCTTTGAAAACAGTAAAGCAGGCATTGCCCTTTCCGTTTTCCCTGAACCAGCGTTCCAGATCCTGACCTTGACTGGTGGTAATAGTCCAATCAGTGTTGCGAATCTTTGGACACAGAAACTCCCTGATATTACAGAAGTGAATATCGGTGGAATACCAGGGAAGAAGTGTACGGTGAAGGCTGAACACCTTTAGATGCAACTTGCTTCGACTGGAATGGGCCTGCCTACGAAATATCATCGCCATAGAACTCCTTGATCGCAGCATCGCTGACCGCGCGGACAACCTTGTCGATATCACAGGCGTACATTCCCGCGCATGAGAAGCCGTTGAGCTCTACCAGACGGGGACCTTCCTCTAGGAGCGCGACATCGCAGGTATAAGCGATATCCACTTGCCAGGGATGCTCGGCCACCTGACGGGCAAGATCCTCACACTCGGGCGTCCAGTCGCGTCGAATATCCAAGCGACCATCCCACCGATATTCACTACCAGTGACGACCTTGCCGTCTGCGACTACGAAGCGGAATTCACCCAGGATCTTCTGCGGAGGGGCGACGAGGATCATGTTCTCGTCCATGATACCCGTGAGCTGGTTGAGCCCATTGATGTCCTCATCAATGGTGCCAAACTTGACTACCTGACCAGCAAAGCTCTTAAAGCCCGTGTTGGGGCGGATAAACAGCCGGTCGGTGTCCCAGGTATAGAAGAGTTCTTTGGCGCGCAACTTGAACACCGCCCATGGCAAAAAGAACCCGTCACGGTTCATAAACCATTCCAGGGGCAGATTGCTCATGTATGCAGAAGCGGTGGTTCGCTCGTTTACACCAAGCTGTCCAGGCTGATACTTTCCTGAGGGATTGATTGCGCGAACAAATGGATGGGATCCAAACAGCACGACAGGCTGGTTTGCGTCAACATCGGAAGTGGGAGGAGTCTGTCCTGTTTCCCATTCGATGATCGAGAACCGATGACCTGCGGCCGTAATGGCCTCGGGCAGCGAGCGCCCATGGTAAACAAGCCTTTCCAGGATGTTACCGTGAAGAATCCATGTTGCTTGGGTCATGCCCTCTTATGGAAGAGGAATGCCCAGTTGTCAATGTGGATTATGCCGCGTCGCAGTATTTTCTCTCAAAGGGCAGCTCAGTACCAATACAGGTATCGCCTTTGAGCTGCTCCACAGTGAGGTTTGCTTCAGCCATCAACGTGGCCTTTATCTTAATGAGCTTCTCAGCCATTCTGATGGCTTTGACGTCCATGTCCATGTCTTCATCCTTGCGGATTGTATGGAGTTCGCTGATGGACTTGGACCGAGCCTGACCGATGATCATGCTTTTGAAGGCCTCTTCTACCCGTGCAGTGTCACCAGCGTTATTCTGGATCGCGTCTGGCGCTAGTTCACCAAAATCCAAATCCATCGTTACACGATACTTTGACACGTTCGATCTCCCAATAGGGCTTCCAGTACCGGAAAGGGGAGTTCGCTGCCAGAGCGATGTACCCTCCCGCGGACTCTACCGCGAGGAATGCACCAATTGGGGCTGCCAGAGCCCCTTTCCGATCTTGCGTTCTAGCAACGCAATTTTGTTTTAACACTTTCTTATCCAGCGTCAACGTTTTTATTGACTAGCAGAACTACTAGCTTCCGAAGCTAATCTACCATGCTGAACGTTGAAGTTGCAGAGAAAGAATGGAACCTGCTGACGGTTGTGGAGGTAGCTGGGACTCAGCTTGTAGAAGACGGCCTCACGCGGGTCTTGGAAGACCAGGCGGATGTAGACGTGGGTCTTGCGGTCTTCGCCCTTGATTTCATTGATTTCCTCAAGGGTCCAGGGGCTCTTGCAGTTTTGTCGGAGCCAGATCTCAATCAAGCTGTAGAGCATGTCCACATTCGTCTGCTTGAGATGTGATACCTCGAGGACAATTGGAAAGCCCTGAGACAGTTTTGACTTTTGGTTGGTGGTACGCATCGTGCTCACACCATATTTATGGGCCGTGCCTTTGAATAGCACGGCCCACAGTATTTGTCACTCCTCCGAGGTCTTCCGGAAATCTGCCCACGAGGCACCGCCCCATACCCAGCGGAAATCGTTGACTTTGGTCTGGCTGGACAGATTGTTTCCAACCTGCTGGATCATGTGAGCAAGAACAGCATCCTCGCCCTCTTCCAAATGATCCCATGCCCAAAAGCGGAAACGCTGGTCCTTGAGATCCTTTACCTTCTCGGCAAACTTCTTCTTGCTTCCGTTGGTGTTGTCGAAGTCCGCTTGAACCTCCCAAAAGAGATCACTGGCGTAGACACGGAGACCGTGGAAGATTGCCTTGGCAAAGTTCTCAACCTTGGAGACCAGATCCTCGGGAAGGAATGGCTTGGCGTCGTCCAGCTTTTCATCAACGATCAGACGAATGACATCCTTTTCGTAGTTCAAGTGCTCCAGCGTCTTGTGAAGCAAGCAATAGTGCTCGCCCTTGAGCTTTCGCATGTGGCCATCGCGACCACGCCACACTTCGCCTTCCTTGCCCTCAATGGCACGGATTAGATCGACAGCATCCTGATGAAAGCCATCAATTTCTGGACCGGCTTTGACCAGAGGAATACCATAAGCGTCTGCTTCATCTTTCAACTCCTCGTAGGTTTTGTATTCACCCGAGATGTTGTTTCGGATGGCAGTCAGTACCAATGCGTCCTCGGGATAGTCGATGACGATTCGCTGAGTCCTCGAGCACCACTCAAAGATTGGAGTCCAGCCCTGGCTTATCCAATACTTGGCGAACTCATGATAGTTGATCATGTCCTTGGTGTGCTCATCAACGGGCTTTGCCACGTCGGTCAAGCCCATTTTGGTGCACCACCGGACACCTCCGTTAATCATCAGCGGGGTGATCATGGAGCCGTCCAGCTTTTCAAACTCCCGATATGGCATCGACCAGTCGATGTTGCCCGGAAGTGTCTCAGGACGCTCACCCAAGTTGAAGAACTTGTGGTACTTTCGTGAGATGATCTCGCCAGTGCTGGTGCGGAACGTGATGCCCCTGCACTCACGCAGGATAGCAGTCCTCTCGTCCGTTACCGGAGGAAAGGTGTCCTCAAAATTCACAGCATAGTTGACGATCGTGTAGTCGTACTCTTCGCTGACGCGAATGACGAACTCCTCGCGTCCCTTGATTGCGTCAAGAACCTGCTGAAGGTGAGTGATCTTGGGAAACTGATATGACATAGGTGGCCTCTAGGCAGAAATCGATCTGCGAGTAAGAAACGGTAGCTGGGCTACCGCGCTTAGGCCACGCTATGGTAGTGGTAGGTATCTTGGGGGATACGTGATCCCAATCAGCGCGACCTTAGAGGGCCAGAGCTTCCAAAACAAGATACCTTAAAAAGTGGAGCCCATCCCATATAGGCTCCACTTCCATTTGTCAAACGTCTGCGCGAGTCTCAATCACGCGATCAGCCAGACCGTACTTGACTGCCTCTTCCGAGGACAGAAACGTGTCGAACTTCATGTTCTCGAAGAGCTCATCGTAGGTCTTCTTTGCCGTGTTGTGGCGAACATAGAGCTCCGTCAGGCGCTTGTTGATGCGAAGGCTCTCTTCAAACGACCGCTTGACGTCCTCCATCTGAAGGTCCTGCACGTGAACGCTGCCGCGCGTTCCCGGCGTTCCCGACGAAACGCGATGGATCATGGTCCGCGACTCGGGCAGAACGTAACGCTTTCCCTTGGCCCCTGCCTGCGCGAGGAAACTGCCCATGGATGCTGCCTGGCCCATCACGAGGGTGCAGACGTCGGGCTTGATAAAGCGCATCGTGTCGTAGATTGCCAGACCAGCCGTTACTGCACCACCGGGCGAGTTGATGTAGAGCCAGATGTCCTTGTCGGGATCGTCGGCTTCCAGGAAGAGAAGCTGCGCGCAAACCAGCTGCGCCATATGGTCCTCCACTTCCGCGTTGAGGAACACCACGCGCTCCTTGAGCAAGCGGGAGTAGATGTCGTAGCTGCGCTCACCACGAGCGGTCTGCTCTACGACCATTGGAACCAGTGCCATAATCCATAAACTCCTTGCGTTACTCAACTTCTATACGAGAGTATGAACGCACACTTCAATATCTTTTAGTGAGTTTCGTACGCCTGATGGCCACCACGTAGCTTGAACATGAGTGCATCATTTTTATCCTCGAAGCGGACAACCATCATAAAGTCCTGCTTCTTGCCCTTGGGATTATGGTAGTGGTACGTGGTCCACCGGCCGGGCGTGTTCTCATTGAGCCACTTCTCAACGGCCACGTGAGCATCCCAATTGTCGGGTATGGGAAACTGTACGCGGACCCATCGGGGGTTCATAGGGCCCGTTTTTGCGCGTCGGAACAGCACATCAGTGGCGATTTCAAAGTCGGTGAATTGGATGCTGGTTGGATTGCTCATAGGGTGAGCATAAAACAGGTGTGATACCAGTGTCATTATTTCAGACAAAAAAGACCCCCGGAGTTTCCTCCGAGGGCCAGGTACGATCTGCGGCAGCAGAACTGTTGAATTACTTGAATGGATCCTTGGGGATATGCTTGAACTTGTCGCGCTTGGCGATCTTCACAGCCTGGTCGCCCCGAAGATACTGCCAGCAGCGGTTCAGTGCATCCACGGCCGCACCCGAACCCCTGAGGCTCAGATTATCCACCGTGGTATCACCCATTGTGATCTTGAATCCAGCGGACTTTCCAAACACGGGCAGGAAGTCACTGGCCGGGAAGACTCCCATCAGACCCTTGCGGATTGTGTCTTCCGTACCGATCGCCGTCCGATCATAGTAATAGTCGTCCAGATGGAACTGGACTTCGTATTCCTTGTCCTTGACGGTGGTCCAATTGTAATTGTCCACACTGACCGCCACGGAGTTGGGATGCTCCAAAAAGCGGTACACCAGGAGACGCGAGCTGCCTGCTCCCTCGTAGCCATCCTTGAGCATTCCGCAGAAACCACCTTCGGCGGTCTCGCTATCGGCTTCCGATGCAACCACCGTGAAACCATCGTAGGTTCCAAAATCACGAGCAGCGGCTGGAGTTGCTACCAACATAGTCAGCAGCAGAGCAAGCGTCTTCATTTCTTCCCCTTTTCGATCTAAAATGGGGAGGGTACTAGCCCCTCCCCACCGAAGGTTAGGCCGCCTGGCGGACCTCTTCCTTCTGATAGTAGGCCGTCATGCCGAACGGAGCAACGATGCTGGTGTTGCCGTGAACAACGAACAGCGTGTCGCAATACTCTTCGTCACCCGGCGGGCACCAGTGGCCGCACGGATAACCGTCCGTGAACATAACGAACTTCTTCGGCTCGATGGCATCGCCCAGGCCGTCCACGTCCGCAAAGCCAGCACCAGCTGGATCGCGCATGAACTCCCAGTTGCACTCGAACATGGTGCCACCACCGCCCTTGGGGTCGTAGTCCATGATCTCGTCGATGTTGTTGGTCGTGAACACCGCGGGGTTATAGACCTGCGTGTCGAACGTCCAAAGCGTGAGCTTGAAGTCGTCGAACGTCTCCATGATGCCCTTGGTTTCCGAGAGGAAATCGCGGAGCATCTCGTCGGTCATCGAACCCGAAGTGTCGATGCAGACTGCAACGTCAACGGTGTCCTTGAAGTTCTGGCCCGGGAGAATGACGGATGCACCGCCACCCATGCCCCACGACCGCTTCGACGGACGATTGAACGTGTAGTCGTCCTTGATCGAGCTCTGGATGTGCATCTCGAGAAGCGTCCGCCAGTCCATGATCGGATTGGTGAAAGCATCGATAAGACGCTTGACGCCCGCGGGGACCTTGCCAGCACCCACTGCCTGTGCAGCGTTGATGACCGCAGCCTTGATCTCGTTACGGATCTTGGCCTTGTCCTCTTCGGTCAGCTTGGGCGGACCATTGCCGTCGCCCTGGACCGTTACGGTGATCGTCTGACCGCCGCCGTTGCCATCGCCGTCATCGTCGCCGTCCGAGCCATCCATTTCGAGATGCTCGTCCAGGGTCATCTGGAACTTGGCCTGGTTCTGCTCCAGAAGACGGTACACTTCCTCCGAGGTCATCTCGTCGGTGTACTTGTCGTCGTAGAGGCCGCCCTTGGGCATCGCGCCCAGCTTTTCCTTGACCAGCGTATAGTTGACGATGTAGTCGTTCGCCATGTTCCAGAGCTTGTGCTCGCGCGAACCCTTACGACCAAGGTGATCGTAGACGCAGTGGAGAACCTCATGGCCGATAAGGAACAGGAGTTCCTCGGGGGTCAGGGCCTTGATGAACTCACGATTGTAGTAGAGCTTCCGGCCATCCGTTGCGGCCGTCTTGCACCACTTGGTCGCGTCGATGAGCTCCATGCGGGTTGCGAGGTTGCCGAAGAATGGCTGATTGAACAGTAGTGAGACTCGTGCTGCCACGATTGCCTGGACTACTGGATCGGACATATTCGCTGCCATGAGATCCTTCCTTTTGTCGTTGTTCCCGCAGTATAGCAGGAAGCACCCTGCAGTCAACTTATTAGGAGACCTCAGGTAGCTTATTTAGCCTAAAAAGGGGCAGCATGTTGCCACACTGCCCCTCCCCGTTAGGCCAACGGAGACTTACGCCTGGAGGATGAGGTCCTGGTACTTGTCCGAGAACTCGTCCCAGTTCTTCATGCCGTTCGGGTCGAACGTGATCCGGAAGATCGCCAGTGCGGTTCGCGCACCCATGATCACCATCTCGCTCTGGAACTGCCGCATCATGAAGCCCAGGAAGTTGTCGACGTTCTTCGAGAACGCCTTCTTGTCCTCGGCCTTCTTCGACTTGGCCTGTGCGTCGAAGCGGTCCTTCAGCTCATAGCAGAGCGCCGTGGTCAGCGCGTACATGAGGGAGATGTCCGCACCCTTCTTCAGGTCCGTGACCTTGCCATCGAGTACGTCCGAAGCTGCGGGCAGCGAGCCTGCGTTCTTCCGATACTCGAGGAACTTGACCGCGATGCCGTCACCGACCGCACCAGCGATCAGGCTCATCAGGACCATTTCCGGCAGGTTGATGGGCGAACCATCCGACTTCGAGCCGCGCAGGATATCCGAAACGGACTCCCACGAACGCGGGGTGGGGAAGCCGCGCGATGCGCTCGTCGCCTCGAACTGGAACAGCTCGTGCTTGAATGCCGTCAGGTAGCCGACCACGTCCTTGTCGAAGCCTGCGTTCAGTGCGAACGTCTGGAAATCCTCGAAGTCCGAACGCACTTCCACGTGAGTGAAGCGATTCAGCAGCGGGGTCGGCATCTTGAACGTTGCGCCCTTGTCCGTTTCCCGGTTACCCGCGGCCATGACCACGACGTTGTCCGGAACGATGTACTCGCCGAGCGCGCCATCGAGAACCAGCTGGTACGAACCTGCCTGAACCGACGGGGCAGCGTTGGGAAGCTCGTCGAGCAGGATGATCGCGCCATCGTACTTGCGACCCGAAAGCTCGTCGACCAGCTCGCAAATGCGCTTGCCTGCAACGCGCTTGGGCAGCATGTCGGGCGTTGCCCACTGCACATAAGCACGACCGTCGCCGTCCTTGCTCTGGAACGGGACCGGGATACCACGAAGATCGGTCGGCTCCATCTGGGTGAGACGAACGTCGATGAGCTTGAGATTCAGCTCGTCGGCGACCTGCTCGGCGACCGAGGACTTGCCGAGACCCGGAGGACCCCAGAGGAAGAGACCGCGGCGCTTCTTACCGATGCGCGCATTCTCCATGTTGACGCCGACCATGTGCTTGATTGCAATGGCAGCTTCCGACGGCTTCACCGTCAGAGTGTCGATACGGCTTGCACCCTTCTTGGACATTCGATTTCCTTTTTAATGGCCTAACAGTGTTCTAACCTAGACCAACTTAACACCAGCTAAGTGGCCGTCAACCAGTAAATTGTGCTGCCAACAACTTTTCTGTTTTGCTACACCGCGACCACAAGCAAGTGGCCCCCGCGCACTGGTTGAACTATTGCCACACTCGCATGAGTGCAATATAAGAAAGTGCCACTGGTGAGATTTTTATCAGCCTGAGAAAGCGGTAAGGAGTATGTCGAGGTCACCAACTAGCTTTGCCTTCATGGCAAGCCCGGGTTCAAAGAACGTTATGGTGACGGGAAGGGTGGACACGGCCCACCAGGGCATCTGACACATACGGTCTAGATACAATATATGGCGACTGCTGAATGTCGCTTGATCGGGGAACTCCACGCGGTAGCTTTTGAAAAAGCTCTGCATGATAGCCAGTCCGCCCTGTGTAAGCTGCAACCCGCGGAGGTCGCCATCACCGTATCGGATGTTGCTGAACATCATCCGGATGACTTCCTCATCATTCATTTGGTCGATCAGTGTGGCTGCTGCCTTGGGCGTGAGCGCATGGTGCTTTCGAATAGCACTCACTATTTGATGATGAACGCTCACTCGCTGATTGGCTTGCCGCCCGTTAGCTCATAAACCTTGAACCGATCGCTTTTGAACAACTTGTTGAGCTTTTCAGCCAAGTTGAACGCATGACCGGGATTGCTGAAGCTTACCTTTTTGTACTTGGGTCCAGGATAGTTCAGCAGGCTATTGATGCTACGCAGGTTGATCGGCTTGCCCTCATAGAAGACGGCATAGATTGCTTCGGCCTCAAGGATCTGCTCAGCCTTGTAGGTCTTTGGGTCAGTGTAGTCGAGCAGGATCTTTGGTTTTGGTCGCGACATTTCCAACCTCCATTAAACGCACACATATTTATGCAACTTGACAGTTTGGAGCGTCTTGTTAGGAAGAGGCATGGATACAACAGCCCTCTACGCCGGATCCTTTGATCCACTGACACGCGGTCATCTCGACATTATCAGTAAGGCGGTGCAGACCTTTGATGTCGTGCATCTGGGGATTGGCCAGAACGTTGCCAAAAAGGGCTTCTTCTCAGTGGATGAGAGGATCTCACTTATCAGCCAGGCAGTCAAGGAGTGGGAGAACCCCATATTGGCTCAGGCGCTAAGTCAGGGTCGATTGCTCTGTGGCTCCTATGAGGGCATCAGTATCGTCAAATACGCGCATCAGATCGGCGCCACTCATATTGTCCGCGGGCTGCGACAAGCCGGCGACTTCAATGATGAGTTCGCACTTGCGGGCGTCGCAGGTCATCTGGACTCCAGCGTGATCTTCACGCACTTTATCTGCAAGGAAAAGTATCTGCACGTTTCGAGCAGCTTTGCTCGGGAACTTGCCAGCTTGAATGAGGATGTCAGCTGGCTTGTTACCCCAAGCGTCGAGGGTGCATTGAAAGCAGAGTACGCCTTCAGAAAGCTCTACAAGAGGACCGATCAATGAAGGGCACCAGTGGCATTCTGTGGCTGATCATAGCCGCGTTACTGATACCACTCTATCTGGTACAGGCATGCTCTTCTAAACCAAGTGGTGATCCAGGTTATGGAAACTACTTGGAGAAGAAGGGCAAACTCTGCAATGAGGGTGGTCCAGCGGGTGGCTTCGTGGCCAACCCCTGCTGACTTAATAGTCGTCCTGCAGTTTCATGCGGGACAACACTTCCTGATGTGTTTCCTCTCCAAACCACTTGCGAGGATTGCCGCAACAGGCACCTGAGCAAGGATGAGGAGTGACCGCGTTCTTGCGGATTGCCACTTCACCATCGGCTTCCAACCAACGGGTAAATGGATCGGTAAACCAGCCCTGGCTTTTCAACCGTCGGCGGGCTTTGGCAATGACGCGCTCCCTCTGAGCACGACGCCATGATCTGTTTCGCATGTTAACCTCCACATGCCTAGGCCCCAGCTTGATTGCCAGGGTCAGGGCATGTTGGGAGGATTGAATCCCTGTCGCATCACTTTTACTTAACGCCAACCTCGAATTGCGTCAATGTAAAGGGTGGATTCTCACGCGGATAACCACGGGCATTGTTCATGTAAAGGATGCCATCCTTTTGCACCATCTGACGTGCGTGAGTGTGGCCATAGATCCAGTGACCAATCTTCCCATTGGTATTCTCGCGGAGGACCATATCCATCGCGGTGTTTACATAGCTGGGAGTTAGGGCATTCCACACGGGATCGTTGGCCTTCCACTCCATGAGATCCGCACGGGGACTCATATGCGTGGTGATCACCACTTTATCAACGGTGTCATCTTCGTTTGCTAGGCGAACCTGATCTGCCAAGTTGACTGCCTGCTGCATCGCGAGGCTGTTGGGGCCATCGCAGACAAACGTTGGATAACGGCTGTCATTGCTGTACTGGCTCCAAGTCCGCTTGGCCGTGAAGTCACTGATGCCCTGTGTCTCGTAAGCCTTCCAGTCATACCAACCAGTGACACCTAGGAAGCGAACACCATCAAGGGTCAAGCTATGCTGACCATCAAGATAGTAGACGTTGGTGAAGCGGCTGATGTTCTGCTTGAACAACTCCATGGCTTCTTCAACTGGCACGTCATTGTTGTAATGATCGTGGTTTCCATCAACGACGACCACATAATCATAGACCAGGCTCGCGCACTCAACGACATTGGTGCTGCTCATCATATCGTTGGAGATATCTCCGGCGATGATCAAAACCTGACTGTCTGGGTTCTTGTACTGTTCCCAGTCAATGTCCACAAAGGTGCTTTGAAAGGGCTCACCCAGCCACCTCTTTCGCGTGGGATCGTAGAGCTTTGTGGTGTGGTGCCACGCATCAACGTGTAGGTCGGAGCAAAAGTCTATCTTCACTTGAAGCCACCTCCGCCGATGATCACCTCAGTGATCGCCCCGGCGCTCTTCAGTTCGCTGATCTCCTGCAGGAGTTCGTTTTCCCGCAAGAGAAGCAAAGCCATGTTGTTGGCAAGATCCTGGGCATCATCCATTGGGAGCGCCACCTGTTTGCTCTGGGTGCGAGCGGTGTGACGCACCTTTTCAATAAACCGCTTGACTGTTTCATTGCTCACTGGCCGGTACTCGCCCTCAGGTTCTCAGCGGTCACAAGAGCACTGATGTGATTTTGAAGTTCCATCTTGTTACGGAATGGACCCACGCTTTCGTACTCTGTGGTGGTCTTTTGCTTGGGGCAAAAGGCAACCTTCCAGCCATTGGGAAACTTCAGCCCCCAGTAGCCAGCTGAGAATTGTACCTTACCGCCCGTTGTGTACAGGGGAGGGCTCTCGCTGGTGATCACGATGTGCTCGTGCTTTACTGGATAGCCATGGATCTGGCTGACTTCATCTTCGTCCTGCCGGTGCTCAATGTCCAGCTTTCCGAACTTTTTCTTTACCGCATCCAAGTCATCAAACTCGATACGGCTTGTGGGGCTCATGAAGAGGTAGCCCTCATCAGTATTGAATAGAACGCCCGACGTACCTGACGCTGAACGAATCAACCAGCTATTACTGGTTAGTTGGAGCATCTTGCTCATTTGCGACCTCCGGTTAGTTACTCCGTTTTAACAGAGTAACTTACCAGAGTGCAATAAACTCAGTCGTCGATGTTGATGGTCTCGGGGATTTCTTGACCGGTGGCCAGGTATGCCGCGTGGAACAATGCGCGAGTCTGCTCACGTTCCGTTTTGGTATCTAGAATGCGGCGAATGATCAGCGCGCATTGTACGAAGCCAATCCACCGTCCCGTCTTGTCCACGGGAACGCGGTTGTTTCGCTCCAGTCCCTTGTTGATCAAGAACATCAGGTTGTCAAAGTTGGCCTCTTCGACCAACGGTGCGCTCCTGATGGCTTCCTCGTTGAGAAGCATCAAGGCTTTCAGGTCCATCATGACCTTTGCCTGCGCGTCTCTTACCGGCTGATCACTCATTAGGCGTCTGCCATTTCACGAGGACGATAATAGTCCCGCGATGCACGACTGTCCAGACGATGATCGTCCGTTTTGTCATTGGCCCATGCGCTCACGATGTAACCCTCACGGGCTAGAACGTAGGAGTAATCATAGGTCTCCGAGAGATTGTGGACACGAATCAGCATCTTTTGGATGGTACCCTGTGGGGCATTGTAGTCATCCAAGACCTCGTAGAACTCCACAAGGGTGTTGCTGTTATGGAGTAGTTCTTCCCTGCTTGGCAGCGGGATGATACCCCTACGGTCTTCCATGAGCTGTTCTGCTGCATGGTATGTGACGTCCACGTCCTTGATCTGTCCGAAAAACTCCAAGCACATCATGGCTGTTGATTCTGGAAAATAGATCTTGTTGTGATAGCGACGTAGATTCAAACGTGGTTTAGCCATTTTGTTGGGCGATCTCCTGGAGCAATACTTCTACCTTCTCACGGGTACAAAGTCTGCGATTGGCAAACCGACTATCACCTTCTGGTACAGTGTAGAGCAAAAACTCTTCGACCAGCGGATGAAGTCGATCGGGAGGACCGGAATCGGCCGGCACCTCAAGTTCCGCTAGTGCAAGGTAGTTTCCCTGACTGTCTCGGAAAAAGTCCAGTTCCCAGACTTGCTTTCCCTCGCCAGTCAGAAGGTATCGCGCCTTGACGATCTTGTGATCGGCATCCGCCCAAGCCAGCTTGAAATCATCTTCGCTGAGCTCGGTTTCAATCTCCAGCACACCGGGCTGGCTTGAAAGATCATGCTTGTAGGTGAAGATGTATTCAATTTTCGCAAGCGCAGGCGAATCATAGAAGATCTGCCCACCCTTCATCCACCACTTCCGGCTCCGAACACGACCTCCCTTACTTAGATAGCCCTGATTGATATCAGCATTGCCAGTGCAACTGGCATCCCTGAGTACCTTTTCCAAGACCTTTTCGGGAGAGTGGAGAATGAACTTAAACTCTCTTTCAATGGGCACGCAAACTTCTCCTACCGATCGTTGTATTGCTTCTCCGGCTGTGAGGGTCAACACCTTTTGTTGGTGCAAACCCTCACCAAAGCCAGTTACCAATTATGCCTGACTATAGGGCGCTTGAAGGAACGCTGCATAGTCGTTGGGATTTTTGGCAATGTTTGCCAAAGCCATTTCCTCACAGAAACGGAGAAAGTAAATGCCAACCTGACTCTTACGTGGATTCTGTACAGCGGCCATGATTACTGCATCCATGAGCTCGATGATCTCTTCGGGTTGTTGTGTGAGATCAATCAGCTTTTGGTTTTGCTTGTAGGCATCCTGAACCTTGATCATGTTGCCTTCGTGGTCTTCCCACTCCTCTTGCATGAACACTGTCCAGTCATAACCACGACCAACCCGGTCATTGTATGCTTCGCGAATACCTGGCTTCTTGGCGCTTCCATTTTCCCGAACGCCTGGCTTTGCGCTCATGATATTGTCCGAGGAGTCACCGCGAACAATCTTCTTGAAGAGTTCATATTCGGGATCCGGTGGAATAATGGATTCAACCACCTTGGACTTTACCTCGCGGACCTTTCCGCTCTTGCCAATTACCTTCTCGGTAACCGTGCGCTCGCGTGTTGCTGGCTTTCCATTCTCATCCAGGACCTCGTCCTTGGTGATCGTCCAGCCTTTGACGCCATCGTAAATCTTCACATTGTCGGCCAGCAACTGATAGAAGTCGCTGTCGCCGGAGAAGATAATGTGGTTGTCGTCGGGGTGGAGTTGGATCCAGCGGGCGATCAAGTCATCCGCCTCACAGCCCTTGCTGTGGAGAACCGTGACGTTGGTGCGCTTTTCCAGAAACTCGATAAAGAGCTTCATGGTGTCAAAGTAGAGCTCGTCTTCCTCGCGCTCGCTTTTTGTCTTAATGGCTTCGGCGACTCGGCGGTGAGCCTTGTAGTCGGCATAAACCTCACGGCGCCAGCTTCGGCCCTCCGTGGCAACCACAATGTGGGTTGCGCCAAACTCTCGCCATAGCTTCTTCAAGCTGTTAAAGCAGATGTGCAGAGCCATACCGGCCTTGGTGGCCGCATCGCCCTGCGTCACGTGCTTTGCTCGGTGAAACAGATTGTGTGAATCAACAAGGACGTATGTTGCAGTCATAGAAACTCCTGAGTATCACATAAAGTAACACTCAGGAGCCCATTACGTCACTATTCTTAACGGTATTCAGTTAGACCATCGTCTCGCTGAACCTTGCTGGCCAGTGGCAGCGGATCTTCGCTTCCATCGTCAATCACCTGATCGTCTGCGATGTTCAGCATGTCACGCATCATGGCTTCAAACCACTTGTCAACGATCTCATCGTCGGTGGCGCCAGTCCATCCCTGAGAGATCAGATAGGGAGGAAAGTATTCATTCCAGTCCAGCTCAACAGCGGCACGAACCGTGTCTCCGGTGATCCGCTTGTCAGCACCTAGAAAGTTGAACCAAGGCTCTTCGTCCAAGGTTGCCGTTTGCTTTTCAAGCTCATTCTGGGAGATCTTGCCATGCTTTCGCTCAAGCTGCAGAACTTCCTTTTTGTATTCAACGACATCCTTGTCGGGATACTTTAGATCAAGGAGCTCTCGGTCAGCTTGCTCTTGTGTCTTCTTTCCAAAGCGAACATCAAGCTTCAACTTGTCACGATTGAAGGCTTCGGTGTCCTTTACCTCATAGGAGAGATCCAGCAACTTGTACTCAAGTTCCTCACTGGTGATCTTACCAAACCGGTGGCGGTACTTGGCAATCTCACGAGCACGGTCGTTGATTGTGAGTTTGGGATTGTTCTCAATCAAGCCCAGCCCGTAATCAAACTCGCCAATCTTGTGGTAGCGATAATCCAACTTGAGCTTGTCGGTGCGGTATTCCTGTGCCCACGTCTCTTCCTTATCGGAGAGCTCGGGGTACTCAATGTCCAGAAGCCGGTAAGCCAAGTCTTCGCCGTCGAGATAATACTCGGCGTGCGCCCTAGCTCTGCGGCTTCCCGTCAATCCCCAGTTTGCTGGCCACCAGCTAAATGGGATCAGCCTGTTGATTTTTGCCATTTTAACCTCTTACTTAACTTGAGGTATTTACCCCAATGAGGTCGATGATCTGTTGAACACGATCAACCTCTGGGTTGTGATAGATCCTCGTGTGGGAGATGTGAGTACGCTCCAATAGTGCCATCATCGCAGCATCAACACCAATTGCTTCCTCGGCAGTTTGATTCCGCCCTTCGGTCTGGTATTCAAAGTCCCGACCTAGTAGAAAGTTGATGTTGTCATAGGAGTTCCACAGTTCCATAACCATGGGCTCGAATGTGGGAAAGTAGTTGGGCTCTGCATAGACCAGACCAATTGGAAGTGGACTGTCGGTGATCACCCATTCAACTTGCCCAATCAATCGCTGGATGCGACGGTTTTGTTTGGCCAGAATGTAGAGCTGATCGCTCAGTACGTTGTGGCGCTTTTCCCACGTCATGTCCTTGGCGTACTCGGTTACGAGTTCGACCTGGATCCTACGCTTCTTCATTTCATAGAAAAGACCGGCTGCGGTGGTACTCTTACCAGCGCCCGGTCCTCCAAATATATTGATGACTTTCACGGCAGCCTCGTTCTTGTGCGGGGTTCGATCTGTCATGCTTGAAAACTGTGAATGGGAAGATTGTCGTCATACATCCAACCATTTGGCATGTGTTCTTCGAAATGGTATTGAACACTGTTGATGTTGTGGGGCTCATGGCAGACCATGTACTCATGATCGGTTTGCCACGTTGATCGAAAGTGCAGATAGGCCGCAGGATTTTTGATCAGGATAATGTAGTCCCAATCCCTCCGCTTATCTTCGGCCAGTCCATCTTTGCCCAGCTCAACGGTGCTGCACCAGCAATCATAGGGGAAGTCTTCCATCCACTTCCTGAAGTTTTCCTCAGGATATGTGGAATAGATAACCCACCAGCCCTCCATCGTTGGATAGTCGTAGGCTTCTCTGATTCCTGACAAATACATACGAGAAGCCTACGCTACTGGAGCCTGTGTGTCAAACCCTTAAGGACGATATTCTACGTCAGTGGGCATCTCAAACCAAGGCTCATTCAAGGCAGTCTCAAGGGCTGCGAACCTGGCATCAAAAGCCGTCTTGGCGATGGGGACCAGTGCCTGAAAGACAGTGATCTCGTCACCTTCCTTGGTGTTGATGTAGATGTTGCCAGTTACCTGAGCAGTATCCTCAACTGGAGTGGTCTGGCTTCGAAAGCCAATGATTTGGTTGGAGCGCATCTTGTGCCGTTCCTCGCTCATTACTTGACCACCGATGGATCAAAGACCGCATGGCCCTGTCCTGCCACGAAGTTGATTGCCGATAGTGCAATCTTTGCCGCAATCACGGACGTGACATTGTTGGCCAAGTCGTACTTGACTCCAGTCTTTCCGATAACATAGACCCTGGAAACTTGCTTTCCAATGGGTCCGGTGGAAAGTGGCTCGGTGGATACCGACTCCACTTCACTTACCAGGATCTCTCCCTGTAGAGTTTTCAGCGTATTTGCCATTTACTTTCCAATCACATTACCAAAGATCCACGTGTGGACCCTTGCTGCTACTGAATAACCACGCTCAACCGCCATTTCGGTGATCTTTGCCTGGTGACTTTCCTGCATCTCACGATCAGCACCCACGGGCATGATCCAGACGTCCCACTCGATGCCGGCTTTGCGGAACAAGTCGGTCGCGCGAGCAACCTCGTCCCATGAACGATCAGTGCCGTTGCTGACAAACTTCAGCTGACCAGCGCGACTGATGTCACGGTAGTGAGCGAGGACTTCCGGCTTGATCGCGTTGTCCCACATCTCTCCACTCAGGTAGAGCTTGGGACTCACACTCCAAAACAATTCACCATCATGGTTGGCAAACAAGTTCTCAAAAGCCGGACGTGGCTTCTGCGTTCCGTTTGTCTCAATGGTGATGTACTTGGGAGTGTTGTTCCGGAGAGCAAAGTTCTCCATTACGTCCACGATAGCCGTCTGGCTCATCATGGGCTCACCACCAGTGAATGCCATGTGTGTCCACTGCTTGCTTTGTGGGTGCAGGAACTTTCCACCCGGCAACACTGCCTCGATGTTGGTGCAGATATCTGCGGCCGTATCCTGATGTGCCAGATGGGAGAACTTCTTTGCCCAGCTGTAGGAACTGTCGCAGCCACGATGGAACACGGGCAGTTCTTCCATTGCCTTGTAAGCACTGGGATCAATGTTCTGATAGTCCAGATCGTAAGTGCTGGGATCCTCAGGAGTGTCCTGACCAAAGCCCGCGCACTCAAAGTTACAACCCCAGACACGAAGCCATGCTGTTGGACGACCTGTGTATGCGCCTTCACCTTGGATCGTTTGTCCAAAGATCTCGCTGTAGCGATACTTCTTTTCGTTCATGCTTTCCACCATTCCTCATAGGGAAAGATAACCCAGCGTTCATCGTCCGCTCGGCTGATCTCTCGACCCACATAATCTGCTTCGAACTCATCCTGAGCTGTATTGTTCCAAAGAACCGCAGTGCGAACGCGATTGCGCCAACCCTCAAAGTCTTCGGAAAAGGCACGCCAGGTGTCGACCTTCTCGTATATCATACGCAGGGTTGCACCAGAGTCGCAAATATCATCGACTAGCAGGATCCTCTTTTCATGCCGAATGTCATCGGCCAGAGTGTCCATGCTGTCGTGGCCGTTGTCGACCTTGTTGTCCCGTAGGCTAACGTTTAGACAGACCAGTGGTGCGTTGAAGTAGTGACTGAGCATGGTTGCCGGAACCAATCCACCACGAGCGATACCAACAATCACATCGGGAACAAATCCCGATGTGATTACCTGACGGATGATCTCATGGAGATCACCCTTCATTTGCTCATTGGTATAATGAATCTTACCGGGAACCACTTAGATGTGGCCCTTCATGCTGAGCATCAGCTTGTAGAACTCATCCTTGAGGTGTGCATCTTCGCGGAACTTGCCACGCATGATTGCAGTGGTCATGTCCGACTCATGCTCCTTGACACCGCGGTGTGTCATGCAGTGGTGTTCTGCCTTGAGCACGACTGCCACGTTCTCGGTCTGAGCGTACTCAACCAGTGCGTCGGCAATCTGAGTGGTCATCTCTTCCTGAATCTGCGGACGCTCCGAGATCCAGTGAACCAGTCGATTGAACTTCGAGAGACCAATCACATGGTCTTCGGGGAAGATGCCAACCCAGCAACGACCCACGATGTTCTGAAAGTGGTGCGCGCAAGTGCTGCGAATGCTGATCGGACCTGCGGTGTACAGGTCATTGTATCCCACGTTGGGAAAGCTGGTGATCGGAGGAGCCGCGCGATAGCGACCGCTGTAGGTTTCATTGACATACATCTTTGCAACGCGACGAGCCGTGCCCATGGTGTTGTGATCATTGTCAGTGTCGATGACGAGGCTCCGGAGAACTCCCTGCATCTTTTCCGCAACTTCATCAACCAATAGTGCCCGCTCTTCGTCGGTCACATACTCGGAGATGTTGTCATTGCAGTGGAACTGAACGCCGTTTGCCAGAAGGCGCGCACGAATGATTTCCGAAATTGGATCGCTGGCAGTTTCATTGATGAAACCACCCTTTCCATCACGTAGGATGAGATCGCGCTTGACCATGTAAGATGGCTCAGTTGGCGTAACCTCTTGCCCGCAGTTTGCGCCCTCGCAATCATTGGAGCCGCAACCGTCGGTAAGTTTGGTATCGGACATTATCTGTCTCTCCTTATATTTGTTCTACACTTCTACTTAGAAACTGGTGAGATGTCAATTTGTAGGGTGTTTATGATTTATCATTTTGGAAAATTGGGCACTTGGTTAGAAACATCTCGATGTCTGCTTCGTTTTCAAAGTGAACGCTCAGACGGCCCGTGCCAGTGTCAAGGTAGGAGTAGTGGTGCGTCTTGCTGTTGAAGTCGCTGTTCCGCCGGTAGTTTTGATGATAGGTCCACAATCCTGTGCAGTTGCGATCACAGAAGTCCTTGATGTCCATGATCCAATGATCAATGTCCTCATAGTCACTTCCGCGACCTCTATCCATGTCATCGAAGTACGCGGTAACAAACTCTGCGTAGGCTTTGTTGTTGATAAAGGCTCTCACCAAGTCCTCGTAACCAGGCGCAGCAACCCACGTGGGCGCTGTTCCACGGGCGTCGGCGCGATTCTCAAAGACTTCCTTGGAAATGTAGCGACTCCTGCGAGCCTTGGTTACGAGAATGGCGGTCATCCCAACAATCCATCCAGCATTGGCTTACAACTCAAGTAGTGATCTAGGAGCCTGGTCTTTTGCTGCTTCAACACCTCGCAGGTCTCCCAGTAGTCATCCATCATCACATTCATGTGGCTGATCAGTTCATCACGGTGAGTCACATAACTCTTCCAGTCCTTGGTCCACTCGCTGGGGTAGAGGTACTTTTCCTCATACATCTCAGTATAGGAAAGCCTGTTGGGCAAGCATGGCATGGCATCCACGAGAACACCCTCCATGGCACTGATACCCAGCGTTTCCTGCAAGTTGGCACTGAAGACCATCATGGCACGACCCAAGAGATCATGATATTGGTCCTTGGTCAGCTTTTCATCCTGGCAGACCACAAACTTGGTACCCGGCATCCGCGTCGAAAGATCTCGGAAGATCTCAACCTGCTTTTCCGGAGCCAACCTGTGGGGAAAGAGAACCAGTCGTTCCTTCTGCATGCCGCGGAACGGTTCCAGTGCTTCAACGAGCGCGTTGTGGGGCTGTCCGCTAATCAGGCAACGCTTTCGTGCCTCATAGCGTTCCCACGCGTCTGCATGGATGAACAGGGTGTCGATGAACAGATCGCGGTGATACTCGGTCGCAAAGTAGTTGAAATCCGCTGCAAAGAACAGACCACGCTCAGTATTGAACGTCCACTTCTTGTCCTTGATCAACCGACCCAAAAAGTCCTGGGGATCATAGGATCCAGCATGCCACATGCTGTGGATCTCAACTGGAATGTTCATCAGTTCACTCATGTAGCGAACCTGCGTGATACCAGTGTGCCAGGCATCCGTGAACAACACCTTGTCGCCTGCCTTGACCTCGCCTGCTTGAAAGCGGCGAACCAGCTCGTTGACTTGTGTGTTCTTCCAGATGTTGGTTGCGAAGAAGTCTAGAAAGGCGCCCTCGGTTACCGTGCTGCTGGTTTGCTCACCAGCAATGTTGACCACTTCAACCTGCACACCACGGCTCTCGGCCTCCGACCTGATAAGGCTGGGAAGGCCGTTGAACCATTGTCCAGTGTATCGTGTGTCAAGTGGCTCAAGAGCCATGATGTAAATGGTCATGCTTTCACCGGATACTCAGCAAAGCTACCGTTCTCACCATCCTCGGATACCTCGATGGAAATATGGCGTCCAGGATACTTGGTCGTGATCGTGCCATACAGGTCATCGCTGATCATCTCGCAGCTCTTGTGATTGAGCTGGAGAGTCTCATCATTGTACATGCCCTCAAGCCAACGCTTGAACTGAATGAACTCAAGGTCACGGTCATCGTGGAACACTTCGATCCACACCTTGAACTTGAACAGATGACGATGTGGATATCCTAGAAAGCTGACATCACTCAGCTTGGGATCATCCTTGGCTGCGGGGTAGAGGTGAATACCCTCTTTCTGGAATGTGACCCAGATCATTTTGAATTGTTCGTTGCTCATCCACTTCTTATAGCAGATAGTCAACTCTGGTGCAATTTACATCCACGTCAATTTGAAGTGAGCAGCTTGTCGATCGTCCTCGATGTCAATCGTAAACTTGGAATCAAGACCATAGTGTAAAGTGTAGATGACACCAAACTGATTGAGCCAAAGGCTGACCTCGGTGCGGACAAAGCGGATGGCATGGTTTCTGAATACCTGATGGTACTGAACCGTGTAGTGGTCACCCTCGCGGAGTTCAAAGGTTCTCATAGCCACCTCAACTTGAACAGCATTGCATGGTCGGCCCTGAGGATCGTTATGGTGCTGGCACTGGACGCCCAGATGGGTCGAATATCAAGTGTGTGCTCGATCCCCACTTCCTCCAGCCACTCTTTGACTTCTTCTTTGAGGGGTGGACAGGGGCCTTGGTGGAGGCTTTCGAGCCAGTTGTTTTCAACGAGGGTCGTGACAGAAAAGATATGCGCGTCGGGTATATCTGCCAGACTAGCACTAGGAGCCGGGCGACCCTTCGATCGTTCAAACGAATCGCCAAGCGGTAGGACCATTTCCCAGCTTCGTTGTTGGGGTCCTCCGCGCCCGGGCTGGGCCTCTTCTGAATGTAGGTCCGGTATTCCACATTCTGCGCGTCCATCCACTCCTTGAGTTCCGGTACCAGTATCATGACCTTGCGGGACCACCTCAACGCCTTGTCGTGTGGATCTCTGTCTACCCATCGAAATAGTGTCCTTGGTAGCCCAATGGCCACGTCCCTAGAGGGTATTTCCACTGCCGGTCCGCCAGATGTGAAGGTCATAGTCGGCAATGGACATATTGTTCTTTTCCGCTAAGTCAATGAACATTTGTTCCAGCGCGGCATATTTGGGTCCCTTGGGAGGAGTACCAACCTGCTCCGTTAAACCCAAGTCTCGCATGTGGCGCAGCACGTGGGTGTCAAGGACAGCGATCTTCTGATCAGCACGGGTGTGAAGAAGAAAGAACCTGGCCGTCTTGGAACCAACGCCGGGTATGGCTTCAAAAGCATCCACTGAGTCCGTGGAAAGCTTCAAGGAGAGACTTTCCCTCATGGCACGTTCCAAGCGCGTGTACTGGCCCAGCCTGCTCAGCTTGAGCGCCGTAAGCAGATCGTCATCATCGACCAGCTCTTGGATTGTCTCAAAAGGTGTCTGGGTGGGAGTGGTGCGATTGACGGTCAAGAAAGCATCAAGCAGCTTGGCTTGAGTCATCGCAGTCTTGCCGGCAACCGTCAGGCAAAAGAGCCAGAACTCTTCCAGCTCAGCTTGCGTTCGATCAAACTTTGTGACGTCCCTGGGGTCAATCATAGATCACACACCTTTTGCTCAAGACCCACATCGTAGGTCGCTTGAAATGCCATGTCCCAGACATTCACAATCCTGAGGGCCTTTGTCAACGACATCGGAACCTGACGGGGATAGATCTTGGTTTTGTTCACCATGTAGAAGACACGAAAACGCTCCGTGTCACCAATCTGCGTGAGACCAATCTGGATCAAGTAGGGTTCGCCGTTCTCAACCGGCATCGACCTGTTTACGTGGAGGCGATGTACGTCGGATGATTTTTCCTCAGAACAAGGAACAGGCTCGGTATTGCTAAAAGGCCACCACATATGGAAATCCGTGCCGTTGAGTCGATCTAGCAGCGAGTGGCTACCAGCGACCTACAAGCACGGACACCTGGAGTCAACCTTATTCGATCTTGGGGGACGCCTCCCCCGCCAAGCTGCTCTGGATCTGCCGACCCTGCGTAAAAAGGAATCACCTCCTCAAGAGAATAAATGGCAGCTTGGCTTGTTCCCTAGGGAACATTGGGAGGACGAATCCTCCCAATCTCTTACTTCTTCTTTGCGGGAAGAATGAACTCGTACTTGGCAGTTGCGCTGGTCATGGTGATCTGAAGAGCACCACGGCTGCTGAACTGAAGCTTCAAGTTCTCATCCGCGCCCAGCTTCAAGATGCTGAGAACACGGTCGATTGGCCAGTGAAGATCGCCACCCAGCGTTCCCTCAACATCCTCATGGAGGGTCAGGAATGCACGGTGCATGGACGAACCTTCGTCACCAATGTAGAACCGGAGTTCGTTCTTGCCTTCGTCGTTTGCCACGGTCTTGACCATGAAGTAGTTTTCAAACGAGCTGTAGAGACCAGCGAGGGCCTGCAGTTCCTTGAGCTTGCTCTGCGAGGGATCGACTTCCACGTCCCACTGAGTGCCCAGGAACTTTGCCTGCTCGGGAACCAAGTCCTTGGCCATCAGACGGTACGTACCGCCAGTCTTGCCGCCCAGACCCGAGAAGACGATCTCTTCTGGAGTCTGCACGCCATTGCGCTCACGACGCTTGACGCTGATGGTTGCTTCGTCGCTCTTAAAGAGCGCGTTGGTTACCAGACCCTTGAGAAGACCCAAGTTGGACATGCCGAACTCGCCCTTCAGATCTGTGTCAACCTGGAGTAGAGCACCCTTGACGATAACCGTCCGGTCATTGTCCATGGCCTCAATCAAGGTCTTTTCGTCACCACCGTTGATCTTCACAGTTTCAATGAAACCGAGATCGCCAGTGTGCTTTACGATGTCTTGGAGTGTTTCACGCATCGGGCGTAATCCTTTTTGCTTTTCTTACAACCAGTTCTACAACAAACCAGGTTGGGTTTCAATATTTGGTTACAGATCGACGAGAACTTCTGTCTGCCCACCAGACGGCGTCGTGCCATCGGTGAACAGCTGGATCTCGTAGAACTCCGGATCAATTCCCTGGAGGAAAGTCTTGAAGCTTTCAAAACTCTCCTTGGGAACAATCCAGTTGGCTGCCTTGATACCGCGACCCTTTACGATCACATATCCTGCATACCGCAGCTCTGGAAAGTCTGCGAACATGAGTTCTCCCGTTCGACGCTCACACGTTGTGAGTTCCTCGCGTGAGGGAGACTTGGTCTTGTTGATTAGGAGAACTCGGTTCACTTCTTTTCCTTAAAAGCTGAATAGGTCATTGAACGTTGTGTCTTCGCGCGTTGCACTCAGATCCCACTTCAACACACCAATGAGGTTTGACACCTTTTTGTCAATAATGGCGTTCTCCATTTCCTCATCGTTGAAGGGAAGTTCCTTGTACCACTGCGGAAGATGCGGCTCGTCAAAGGGATACGCGACGCTGTCCATCTTCATGCTGTTGGGACGAAGCTTGCAGACGATGACCTTTTGACCATCGGTGATCTCCATGGAGTAGTTGTCTCCGTAGAGCCTTCTGAGCTTGTTCCAGTTGATGGCTGCCTGAACGTGACCAGGAACTCGTACCTTTTCCCTAGCACCAGCCTTGATCAGTTCCTTGCCCTCACCCTCGTTCAAACGAGACATGTAGCCCGTGATACCATTGACCTTCTTGGGCGTTCCCTTGAGCCAGCCCGAAAGTCCTCGGAACTCTGTTCGGAACGTCTTGATCATGTCAATGATCGTTTCCTTGGTGCCACCATCCAGCAATGTGGTGATGACCTTTTCAAGGAATTCCTGCATCATCTTGGGCGTATCAGCGCGCTTCAGATCCAAGCCAACGGCCTTGATCTTTCCGGGCTTTCCATCGACGTCCTTTCGAACGTTGTCCTGGTCGTAGATCAGGAGCGCATAACGCTTCTTAGTGATGAACAGACCACGACTTGCAATCAGTTCTCGACCAGCCCTGATGATGCCACCACGTTCCAGACCAGTGTTGAACCACTCGTCCATAAAGGGCGGAAAGCTGTCATTTACCGCATCACCGATACCATCATACAGCTCAATCATCGCGTCACGATCCTGAAGCATGGGAGCCATCTCAGGATCCGCCTCCAGCATCTTTACAGCCGTGAAATACACCGAGTCAGTATCATTGTAGAGAATGGCATCACCGCGAACGTCATACTGTCCAGTGATGATCTCGTTGGTCTTGCTGCTCATATGCTTGGTGATCGAACGACCACTCAGCGTAACGCTCTGACCAATACGTGCGTCATAGAATCGGCAACCCTCGTTCAGCAATGCGCCGTACAAGGAGTTCAGCAAAATCTTACGAGCCTGCTGTCGCTGATTCCAAAACACTCGGAGACTTTCGCCTTCCAACTTGCCATCTGGCTCGATGAAGATCCTGTCACCATCGATGCGGATCAGGTTGTCACTGACCAGCATGTTGATTGCGTCCATGTCACCCAGGCGGATGTACTCGGGAAGTTCCTTGAAGTCCACACCATTGCGACCAGTGTGCTGATCGGGGGTGAACTTTTCCCACTGTACCTTGAAGCCCTTGCTCTGTGCCAGTGCTTCCGAGTAGACAGTTTCCTTGAACTGCATTTCCTTACGCTGGCTGTACCACTTACCAAGCAAGCCTGGAATAATGGCTTCCACGTCAGTACGGAAGATCGTACCATTTGCCGTGATGCAGTAGGGATTGCCCTGAAGGAAGATGTACTCATAAAGCTGCTCACCAGTTACCTGGATGCTGTGGCCATCTTCAAAGTCCACAGTCATTGCTTCCTTGGACTTTTCATTGACCATCGTGTACTCAAGAGTACAGAACAAGCCTTCCCAACATTCCGGACCAGGAATGCCCTGAGCCAAGCGACTGTCAATCAGCGCGTTGGTTCGGTCCAGACGAATCTGACCAATCAGCGTCTCGGGACCCATGTTGAGTGCGCGAAGTGCCGATGGATACAGACTGTTGATGTCGCAGCAAGCAATCTCCTCATGGATGCCAATCTTTGGCTTTGCCACATAGGCACCCACAACTGGTCGCTTTTCACCAAAGCCTGCTGGCCTTGGACCATCTTCGTCCTCGTCCCAATCGTCTTCGTCCATATCGACTTCAAAGTCTGGACGCTTACGATTGCTGACACACATTCCACGCTCATGCGCTTCATTGATAATGCTCTGCTCAATCAGCGCCACGGAGCCCATGGTCGTTGGAAGCAGAACGGTATTGGTGTGGGCAATCTGATTGGCCAGTTCGATGAATCGCTTCTTCTGGTCAATCTTGTTCAGCAGTGCAGTGTCCTGGCGATTATACTCCAGGAACTTGTGAAAGTCCCGCTTGTACAGGTTGTCCAAGGTTCCACTGTAGGCAACCTTGTTTTCACCAGTCTCGATTTCGCCAACATAATCCAGTCGGTAGCTGTGAAGCTCGCTGGGATTGTGCTTCTTATAGAGTTCCAAGTAGTCCAGGTGGATACGGCCAACTAGCTCGTATGTTTCCTTTTCCTTCTTGAACTCAATGTACTTTCGGCGACGAGGACGCTGGTTCCAGAGACACATCCTCTTGCTGTGGTCTTTGCCCATCAAACGCTCGATGCGATTGATAACATAGGGGATATCGTATCCCTTGCTGTTCCAGCCCGAGAGAACATCACAGTCCTCAATCAAGTCGAGGAACATGTTCAGCATCTGCACTTCGTCATTGCAAAGGATCGTGTTGGGAAGTGAACGACAGATTGCATCCGCGGCCTCCCAAGTCAGGTGATCCTTGTCATTGACAGGCAGGTTGGGCTTGAGCGCCATCGTGTAGAGGGTGTTGTCGGAAGTTCGATGAACGGAAATTGCCGTGATGGCACTGAATGGATCCCAGGGATCCGCAAAGCCACGAGCCGGATCAAAGTCCGTTTCAATATCGAAGAAGCCAATGTTCAGTACCGGCGACTCAATTCCCTTGTAGTTTTCCTCTAGGCAGCGGAAAATTGGGTTGACATCGCTTTCATAAATCTTGCGGCTTCCCTGCATCTTCAGCTCACGCTGGAATGCTTTGTTGGAGGTAAAGCTGCTCTTGGATACGGGGCGACCCCACATATCCTTGTAGCGACCTCCGCGAGGATCTTCATAATAGAACACATAGTTGGCTGGGATCGTATTATAGACCCGCTGACCACCAATGCGCTCTACGATGAGAATCTCGTCCTTTTCTTTGTCATACATTGCGTCGACATAGGACATACAGATTCTCCTTATGTTCTTACTGTAGGGTGCATATTTACCGTAGCACCAGAACAATCATGGAGCCAATATTCAGGACACTCTGACATAGAAAAGGGGAGAGTTTCCTCTCCCCTAGTCTGGTTAGGCGCGACCGACGGCTGCGAGGATTTCCTCGACCTCGTCCATTGCTGCCTTGTCCTCTTCCAGCGAGGCCTTGAACGCTGCCGTGATTGCACGGTTTACCAGCGCGGGCTTCAGCTGAAGCTCTTCCGAAACTGCCTTGACGACGTCCTTGAAACCAGCCTTGAGGTCGCTGACCTCTTGCATGATCTTCAGGCCCTCGTCAACGACACGCTTGAGCTTCTTGGTGTCTTCCTGGCTGAGATTTGGGGTAGTCATTGCATTCTCCTAGTGGATATCTTAACCCACTATGGACAACCTGGTACCCGTTTGTCATTATTTCCAACGCTTGACAACTCGAAGACAACGCGACGTGCGATCATAGGCTGCATCAAGGGACGAGACATCAGTGAGCTTGTCCTTGTGGAGGGCACGATAGCTCATGCTCTGGCTGGGAGCCTCAGGAGCAGGACGTCCGCTTTCCTTGGCATCCTTGGCAGCGCGCTTGTGGGCTGCTTCTGCCTCGATGAGTTCCTGATCCAGATCACCCATTAGCTCATCGTTGGTGCCCTTTAGAACACTCATGTTCTTGCTGGCAATAAAATCTAGGACCTTCTGATAATCGTCCAAGTTGTCAAACTCCAAGATGGCAACCGTGCGCTCATCCTGATTGACAAAGTCCCAGCGGCGCTTGAGTGCATCGTGGGCCTTGGCCACGAAGCTGCTATCCTGGAACACAATGTTGTCTTCACCCTTGGTTACCCAGGGAATGCCCTTGTACATCAGGACGCCAACGGCAGTCTCGAGCTCATCGGCACTATTGAAGTAGATTGTGTCGCTGGACGATGGGGAAGCTTCTTCCTCGTCTTCACCGTTCTCCCCTGCAATTGGGTACTCGGGCTCCGACTCATCGTCTTCCTGGACCGGGAGGGGCTTCTTCACGCGCTCCGATAGTTCACGGATCTCGGACTCTTCGAGCTCCATTTCACGCGAGACTTCCTCGATCGCTTCATTGATTGTGGTTCCCAGAATGGCGTGCTTGGCAACGCGAAACTGTGCCTCGGTTACGAGGGCTTCAAAAATAGTGTTGGGCATTGGGTTACCTCCAGTGGGCTTCCCAGTATTTACCCTGCTATAGGTTCATTCGACCGTTCCACACGAGCATGAAGTGTATGGCGTCCATTCTGTTGGCAAACCACACACCAGCATCGTGCTCATGGTATTCATGACGGATGAACTCTTTTAGCCAGGGTCCAACCTCTAGATCCCAGAAATCAGCGAGATGTTCAGTCAGCTGTGTGGGCATCTGATGCCTTTTGGGCAACCCAATATCCTCCCAGAAGACCGTTCGGGAGTTCAACAGATATGCGTATGAATCGTCCATTGGCTCCAAGCTGACTTAAAATTCTCGGCTACTTCTTCATCTTTGAAGAAGACATATAAAACTCTATCAGTACCATGATGAGTCGTGAATTCGAACCCCCAATGAACTGGAGTGTCCTCCTTTTGCCCAACAAAGAACTCTATTTGAGTCAATTCAGGATAGTTAGCCTTTATCCAACGGGAAACTGCTACCATACCTGTAATCGCTGGATCCGTAGCCGGGAGCACCACGGTATGAGGGAATTTGGTAATCCACCATCTACGATATTCAGTATTCATTTCTAACCCCAGGCCAACTTGAACATCGCTGCATCAGCCTTTTTCAGGAACTTGTAGGTGTAGGGATTTAGTTCATAGAAGCGGCTCTTGGCCATCTCCTTGACCCAGTCTCGGATCTCTTGCTGAACTGCACCGGCAGTTTCGCCCGACTGTTCTCGCCGGGCGATCTTGTCCTTGTTGACGGTCATCTGCTGACCAAAGAAGGGCTGCCACCAGTTGAGTGGATTGCCCATCTGAAGCCACATCGCACCCGCGACTCCCACGATGCCGATGCTGCCTCGGAATACGGTTGCCCGCCCCAACGAAGCATCACGGAAGCCTTCCCAGAGGGCCCAGCAAAGCGGGGCAGTGGCTACTAGGATGAATAGCAGGAGGTAGCCTTCCTGCGATTCAAATAGCCACTTTACCGGCTCCTTATACCACACCGGTCCTTTTGGCTTGTTCATAAAGTTGCCGTGACGCAATTTGCTTTCCCTTCGCCTCGACTTCGATGTCAGTCCAAACCAAGTGGCTTAGAGCCCACTCATTGCTGCCTTCGTTCCAGCAACCATAAGAATGCGCCCGTAGCTTGCTGGGTTTGTGACCAGCCGTACCAAGTGCTATAAAGTCTGGTCGCGTCACAGAGCAAGCACCATTTAACAACTCCTCGCTGGAAGTTGAAAAGTGGCTAAGCGGACGAATGCCATGCCAGCTTGCCTTGTAAAAGTCGATACGTGGATCGGTTGGCAAAATGTACTCGCCGTTGCTCTCAACCCAGTGGTGATGGATATCAAGAACCAACGCCACGTGATCATACAGCTTGGCTGCGATGATCTCATCCACGGAGCAACCGAACTCATCATTCTCAATGGTCAGAAGATTCCGAAGTGTGGGGCTCAGACGATTGGCGATCACGTCCTTGAGCTGTACCAGACCGGGATCGAGATTGTTGTTGGCGTGGATGTTGATTGCAAAGCCGCTGCTATGATAGGTGTCACCATAGCTCATGCGCTCCGCCAAGTAGGCGTGGTAGTTTAAGTCGATGATTGCATTGTCGACCACTGTGGGCTTCTGACTGCAAAGGATCGTGAACTGGCCGGGGTGGGTGCAGAGACGAATGCCCGAAGCATCAGCGGTCTTTCGCACGTCCCGGAGGCCGTCTTCGATCAGGCGCTTCATGTCTGCGTCCTGATAGATCCATTCCAGATCAGTTACCGTAAAGGCGGGAAGAAAGTCCGAGCCAATACGAAACAGTCGCATCTCTTTGGGCTGGAGGCTGATCCATTCCAGCTGCCGGTAAAGGGTTGCGATGTTGTGGGTTACAAGGCCATGGATCTTGTCGTATGCCTCTTTGGGTGCCATCTTTCGGAGGGCGGTAAGCGTCGTGGACGCTTGGTTCATGGTCTTTGCAAGGACCTTGTCGGAGGTCTCAAACTTGCAACAGAATCCTACGCGGGGTGCATCACTCATAATCATACTTAGTGCGCGACCCCGCGCATTTCAACAACTTAGGTGACCACGAGGTCAACTAAGATTGCATAATAGTCTTTGATTCCCTGGATTTCATCGTTGACGGATTCAGACCAATCCATCGTGGATTCCACCGAGAGCTTCCACATCACGTCCAGCTTGTGCCGGAGCCGGTCCGTGACTTCCTGGCCACCAAAATACTTCTCCTCAAGACCGGCTTGGAGAAGTTTGTGCGTTCGGTCGTACTTCTCGGCTTTGCTCACCAGCGAGCAACCACCGTGACGTCGATGACTTCGCCGAACTCGGTGGTCACCGTGCCCTCGAGAAACTTCCGCTCGTCGAGCCAGAAGTCATTCTCGTATTCCCGCACTTCGCGATTGGTGCCGCCGAGCGATTCACCCTCCGCGTTGTGCGTGGGGCGATGAGTGGACTTGCGGGTCCAGTTGTCAGCGTCGAAGATCGCCGGCCAGAACTTCATGTGCATCTCGCCGGACTCTTCCTTGGAGACGATGTTGAACTGGTTGCGAACCAACTCGGGCTCGTCCTTGATCCGGTCCATCAGAGCCTGAAGGCAGTCCGCGGAACTGAAACGCTTTTCGCCGGGGTCCTGGAACTGCGGGGTCAGGCCAATGCCTGCGATTGGATTGAAGCCACCAGTGCTCATCATTTGATCTCCTTGTTCCAAAGCCTGTCACAGTCCTTATTGCCTGCCTGATAACAAGCAACAATAATGTCACGCTTTGCCATGTTTTTGGAATAACCTTCCACCGCTGTACCAATGGCCATGAAGGCCATTGGTGACATCATTGCGATGAAGATCCACTTGACTGCGCTGTCGGGCATTATCCCCAGAGTTCCTTTGCCTTCGCGATGGAGATGATGTTCTCCTGACCGATAAGATCAGCGGCCTTTACCAGCTTGCTGCTCTTGCCATCGGGATCCTTGGCCACGAGATACGTGGTGTCCTTGTTGACCGAGGAGCCGATCCGACCCGAACGTGCCTCAATCTTGGCCTCCAAGTCCTTGTCCCGGATACCCGTGAACACGACCGTTACGCCATCGAGATCACCACCGGTGACCTTTTCCTTGGGCTGTACCAGCGTGTAGTGGCCGTCGATTTCCTTCAGGAACGCCCGGAAGGTATCGAGGTTTTCCACGATCGTGCGGGCGATGATATCGCCAAAGCCATCGAGGGCGGAGATTTCCTTGGCCAGCTGAACGCCCGGGAAGGCCACCAGCACTGGATCGCTGCCCATTGCCTCGATCAGCTTGGTCATCTTCCGACGACCGATACCACGACCCATCAGGTTGCTGGAGCCTGCGAGGATGCCCAGTTCCACGTTGCCCAGCTTGAGCTTGAGCCCGTTGTAGATCTTGGTACCTGCGCTGTCACCGGCCCCTGCCTTGAGCGTTGCCTCGTCGGCCAGGATGATGGAAGCCGGCGTCTTCAGCCCTGCATCATAGAGCTTCTCGATGCTGCCCTCACGAAGATGGGGAACGTCCAGGCCCTGTGAGCCAAAGAAGCTGTTGATGATTTCCAGCTGGACCTGACGATTCTGCGTGGGATCCTTCAGGAAGAGATCGACGTCGCCCTCGGTCCAGCAGAGCTCGCCGAACTCGGCCTCGCTGGGCTCCTGCCAGGTTGCTGCCGGCTCCACGACCTTCTGGATGAAGGGGATGACATCGCCGCTGCGAGTGATCTGGATCTTGGCGCCCGGACCAATCGATCGTTCCTTGATGAACTTGGCGTTGAAGCCCGTCGCGTAAGTGATCGTCACACCCACGAGGTCGACCGGCTTGATCTCCACGCGGGGCTTCAAGTAGCCGCTCTTGCTGGGGTTCCAGTGAACCTTGACAACTTCGGCGATCGCCACGTTGTCCTCACCACCAACCTTGAACTTCTTGCTGCTGATGGGGTTAATGCTGCTGCTGTTGCGCGTTAGCTGCTCGACAATCTCGAGGTTGTCGAGGTCGATTACGATGCCGTCCAGTGCAGTGGGGCTCTTTGCCCTACGATCGTTGAGAAGATTGGTCAGGAACTCGTCAGTGAGTTCGCGACCCTTGGCCGTGATGTACGGCGTGACCTCGTAGCCAGCCTCTTCCAGGACTCGGAACTGCTCGCTCTTGCTCATCGGCGGAGTGACGATCGACGTTGCGATCACGCGGACGTTTTCGTAGAAGTTGTCCGGCGACTCGCTGGCGTTCATACGACCGGCCACGTAATTGCGGGCGTTCTTATATACGCGACCACCCTCGGCCTCGGCCTGCGCCTTCATGCCGGCGAATACCGCGTCGGCCATGATGACCTCCAGGCGGACCGAAGCGTTCAGCTTGGCCTTTACTGGAGTGCGTTTGATGCGCTTCATATGGCGGGTGATGTCTGCGCCCTGGAAGCCGTTGCCCCGCGAGTACGCGATCTGCAAGTTGTTCTTGGCGTGAACGTTGAGAGCCGACGTGCCGTCCTGTTTGTCCGAAAGCACGAAGATTTCGTCCTCCCAGCCATTGGCCTTGACCCACTTGATCGTCTCGCCCTCATAGCACTGGTCGAGCGAGCCCATGGGGAATGGCAAGTCGATCTTGCCGCCGCGAACATCGGAGCCCACCGTGGTCAGAAACTTGCTCTTGGGCGCGATGACCTTGAGCATCTTTTCCAGTTCATCGTACTGATGATCAGTGATGAAGCTGTCGCCATCACCGTTATAATACTGATCGCTGGCCTCCGAGAGGATGAGTACCAGATCTGCTTCCGTGGCCTCGCGATCCCCCGTGAGGATCTCTTCCGCCATCTGGTCCGCGACCATGTTCTCAACAGTGGACATCTGTGCTCCTTGTAATCCGATCTATAACAACAGACTTAGCACCTATTGCTCTGTTGTCAAGCGGATTAGCTCAGACTGGATGACTTCCATGGGGAGATGTTTGTGAAGGCTCTTTAGTAGGATCCTGCGATACCAGAGATTCCATTCCTGCGCGTTAGCCGTTAGCGCGGCCTCTTCAACCAGATCAGCACCGTTGGTTGGATGCTGGTTGGCAAGCGTCATGGCCAAATTGTAAAAAGCTGAAAAGGAAAGTGTGCCTGGCTCAAAGTCATCATCGGGCAAACCCGGAACCTTCGCGAGTCCAAACTCCAGCGAGGGGTTGATGGCCATGTCCAGACCAATGAAGAATTCCTCATTGTCGGAGTTCCAGGCGTCTCGAATCACAGCGCGGTGATCCTGTTTGGGGTCCATCAAGAGGAGGACGATATCAAGTGATCCCGACATCGTCCTCAGCCCTTGTTCAACCACTTGGTAAGATCCTTGCGGCTTACCACGGCAAAACCCTGCTCTGCCAGCATATTCATAAAGAGATGCGGCAGCTCGTAGTCAATCTTGCGATATTGTTGAGGTAGTTGTTCCCAGGGGCGCATCAGCGGATGTACCTTATTCCTCTCGTTAAGCGTTAGACCAAATGACCAACCGGCAAGGGATCGCTCCTCAAACCATCGTTGGTGTTGGTGCTTAGCCAGCGTTTCACAAAGGGAGTTGTAATCGTCTTCGTCCATTACAACAGCGTCAGCTGGTCCTTGACGCGCGGCTTTTACTTCTTCAGAACTTGTTTCAATCTCGCCCTCGGGATATGCTTCTTCAATCACTTCCGTTTCACTCTCGGTGAGATCACGGGTCAGAGGAATTTCATAATAGTGGACGCCACCTTTGGTTTCTTTATGGACCATAAAGACCACATCGGGGTCGCCCTGAGGATTAGTAGTCTGCACGCTCGCCAGCACTCCGCTGGGAGCGAGGTTCTTAACAGTATGATACCACGCGATCGCCTCCTCTTTGGGAAGAGGCGAACTCGTCTTCAGTCGTATGTAAAGAGGAATTTCCGTCATATTAATACTTATCTGGCTCCGCGTCTGGATTATCAACGGAAGCAGAGTCCTGTGCAGCGGTTGCGTTCACGTTTACCTGCATGGGAGGCATCTGTGGCATTGGCTGCTGGGGGACACCAGGCATGGGCTGCGCGCCCATGGATCCTGGAATGTAATATGTGGGAACCATCATTGGGGTGTTGGGTGAACGATCACTCTCACCAGTCTGCTTGATCTGCTCAATTGCAGCGTTACCACGGGTCCATGCTGCGACACCAAGGATGGCACCAAACGCCACGTGAAACAAACCACTTCCCTGCATGGTAAGTGGAATCCAAGGAGTCCTGTTTTGAATGATTGCAATCGCGACGGCTGGATCCAGTCCCTTAAGACTCTGTGACATCATCGCAATGTTGCTGCTCTTAAAGCCCATGAAGGCTGGTGCAATAACAAAGTCAAACATACAGATGATCAAGTACACCACCGCGGCTGCTGGTCGCCAAGACCTGTTCAGCCAACTCTCAGTCTGGTCGATGTGACCGAGGTTGTCGTCCTTTGTTTTTGCCATAGTTCGATCTCCCACTCAAGGATAGAGCGTGGAAAGCATCTGCCTCCCACGCCCTATTTACCGCTATCTATGAGGTTTTCACCTCACGTATATTAAGCAGCGTACTGGTAGCTGACGCTAACAGTGTCGCCCAGCTCAACGCCGTAGCCATTGTTGGCATCCTTCAGAGCAACCGTTGTACCAGTTACTTCGTAGCCAGCCTTCTTGAGCTTGACGCCGTTGATGTAAACTGCCACGTCGCCCGTTGGGGTGTGTGCCAGAGTAACCGAAGCGTTTGCTGCCGTTGCAGGAGCGAAGTCCTCTTCCGCGCGAACGGTCGAACCAACTTCTGCTGCCGAAACGTATGCAAGACCAGTAGCAGTCCACTTAAGGAACTTGCCAACCTGTGCTGCGCCTGGAGCATTAACGTTCTTCAGCGTCTGGAAATCAACCTTGGTCGAATCCAACGAAACCGTGAACGCGTTCACTACCGAGTTTGCTGCACCAGCCGAAAGCACGATTTCCGCGCTGCCAGCAGTCACGCTCTCGAGAGCTGCCTTACCAGTACCACCGTTGGTCGCTGGCACGATGCCAGCGAGTGCAACAGTGAAGCCAGTGTCGGCCGAACCGGTCACTGCGATGTTGGTGCCAGCCAGAACGTTTGCATTGGTGTTGTCGATGACATCAACCGAACCAGTCTTGTTCCAGACCAGACCATCGTTGACGTTGACGTAGAATGGAGCACCAGCGCCAACCTTGAAGTAACCAGCAGTTGCAACCTTATAGTAGTCACCAGCATCACGTCCGCCGTCTGGCAGAGTGTTGAGGTCATAAGCTGCACCAGTGTTCTCACCACCAGCAACGGTACCAACATAGTTGAATGCCGCACCAAGTGCCGTAACGCGGTCGTTGACTGCCTTTACCTGCGTGTCCAAGACCAAGTCAGCTGCACGGAAAGTCGTTGCTGCATTGAGGTAGTTGGAACCAGTGATTGGAGCAAACGTACCATCAGCGTTCAGGCCAACAGCGGTTTCGATTGCGTCAATCTCAGCCTGGATCAGATCGGTCGAAGTGCCGGTCTTTGCTTCCAGGTCGTCAAGACGGGTATCAGTTGCAACGTCGAGTGCCTTGATCGCTGCATCGAGGAGCATGTCCGCGCCCTTGAGCGTGGTTGCACCGTTGATGTAGTTGGACGTGGTTTCTGCCACGTAAGCACCAGTTGCACCAAGACCTGCACCAGCCTGCGTTGCGTCTAGCTCGCTCTGGATTCCACCCTCAACCGCAATAGCACGAGTTGCCTCGTCTGCGATATCCTGGGCAAGATCGCCTTCTGCGGCCTTTGCACGAAGAACTTCTGCATCCACAGCGTCTTCGATTGCATCTTCACGACCAGTTGCACGGGTAACTTCCGATGCCAGGTCAGTGCGAAGAGTTCCCTCAGCGCCAGTTGCACGAGTAACTTCTGCTGCCACTGCGGCGTTTGCTGCATCGGCGTCTGCCTGTGCTGCATCAACGTCAGTACGGAGACCGCCCTCAACGCCAGTTGCGCGAGTGGTTTCAGCACCAATTGCAGTTGCGTTTGCACCCTCAGCGGCACGGGCAGTTGCTGCCTCGGACGTGATAGCTGCGGCCAACAGTTCGTCAGCGTTCAGAACCGAAGTTGCTGCCGAGATAACAGCGTTGGTGCTTGGCTTGTACGTGCCGTCTGGGTTGGTACCCACAGCGGCCTCAAGTGCATCAACTTCTGCCTGCAGGGTGGTGATCGAACCCGAACCCAGTGCATCGACCTGATCCTTGACCGACTTGATTGCCGTGTCCAGCATCTTGTCTGCGCCCTTGAGCGAGGTTGCAGTCTTCAGGTATTCGGTGGTTGCGTCGGCAACATACGTGCCGTCTGCACCAAGTCCTGCGCCAGTCTGAGTTGCGTCCAACTCGGTCTGTAGTGCGCCTTCCTTGGCAGTTGCACGAGTTGCCTCGTCGGTTGCTGCCTTCTTTGCTTCAATCAGCGCCGCAGCGACGTTGGTAGCAGTGAAGGAAGCGTCTGCGAATGTGGTGTCAGCAGCAATGACCTTCTCATAACCAAGAGCTCCACCGGCCAGGACCTTGAGGACCTGACCAGCCGTACCCTTGCTGAGAACAGCACCATTGCCGCCAGCGCCACCAATCAGCAGATCGTCTTGGGCGACGAGTTTCATCTGCTTTGCGCGTAGCTGTGCCATTTATATCTTCTCCTCGTTGATCAACTTAGGACTTGTAGATGAAGAAAATCTCATCATCTATGTCGACTCCGTAACCGGTTTCTACGGGGTCGAACACCAATACCTTTGACCCGGTGTCAAAAGTAAAGTTCTCGTTTTCAATACCATTGATCGCCATGTAGAGAACCTCTTTGGCATCACTTGGTAATGTGAACGTGGTCTGACCGGAAGCCACATTCTCTACGTCGTATTTATTGGTTTCACTCTCAGACCTCTGGGCAACTTCAATACCGCGCTCAAGCTGAATGGCGCGGGTAGGAAGGTCTAGCTGAAAGTAAACTGGAATAGCATTCAGGGCTGGCTTATCCAATGTCAATGCGCCGGGCTCGTTGGGGTCCAGATAGTATGTGTCGCCATGTTGTCCCCAGAGGGGTGGATTCACATTATTAACCAAGCGGCCCAGAGGACGATAGCTGAAGTAATCCAGACCAGGCACATTCACTTCGGTGACAATGCCAAGTGCTTTCTGAATGTTGTTTCGATCCACTTTCTTATAGCCGGTATCAGCTACTGAGTCAGCATAAATCACATCACCAGGAAAGAATCCATGAAACTCCTGGTTTACTAGAACATAATCACGTGCGCCATTACGTGCCATGAAACGAGCCGTAAGATCACTGACAGTCTGTGTTGGTAGATAATACTCTTCAATTGGACCCAGAACAGGCAAACCATCGCTGTTCAATCGAAAGATTACACCATCGCCTTCTGGTACCAGACCAGAACCAGATTGTGTCGGATCCGTGTAGAGATTGTATCGTTCTGCATCTTCGAGCACCACTTCCATATTGGTGCCGTCAGAAGACAGGATCTCACAAACTTGTAGAGCACGACCAGCCACACCAGTTGCATACCAGTCACCTACCCGAATATCATCACCGGTGTAATACATGGCAAAAGTGGTAACGTGACTGGAGTGCGCCTGTGGCTGTACAATCAGATTGACCTTCCACCGGTAGGGGTATCCATAAAATGGATCCGAAGTATTGTCATTTTCTTCCCAGTAGGCATAGTCCTGCGGACCATACATATTTGCTTTCAATAGTAGATTCGGTGTAACAGGCATCGTCTACTCCTTTAAGCAATGAAGATACGGATCTTTGCAGATCCACCAGAACCTGCCTTTGTAACCAGGTGAGTAATACCGTTGATACGAACTGAACCAGGAGAGGATGGATTCATGCTTGGATACATCGCGCTATTGGTCATTGGTGTCCAAACCGAAGTGAAGCCTAGCCCAGCACTGTCAGTTACTCCGCTGGAACCAATTGCACCAACTACCATCGGGAAGCCCAAAGACTCATTGTAATTGATCTGGAATGATCCTGCAGGAGCATTGACGCTGCTGATTGTAAAACCAGGAGTAGAGGTAGTTGCGGTAGTCAGTGTGGTTCCTGTAAAGGAGACATCAACAATCGCAGTGGTACCAGATCCACCCGTACCACCACCTCCGTTACCACCAGTTCCAGCGGCAATGTTGACATCAACACCAGTACCATTTGCATTGACCGTTACGCCAGTGCCAGTGAAGTTGATGAACGTTGGATTAGCTTTAGTCGTTGCACCACTGCTCTGAACTGCCGTGATGTTTCCATTCGTACCAGCCGTGCCAGTATCGCCCTTGTCACCCTTGACTCCCTGTGGACCAGCGACGCCTGCAGGACCAGTCTCACCAGCTGGGCCAGTGGCACCAGTGGATCCTGTATCACCCTTTAGTCCGCGTGCCTGACCTGCATCAACAGTGGCACCATCAGTGTAGGTAACAATCAGCTTGCCATTGCCATCAATGGCTGCACTGGTTACACCACGTCCTGCGGTTCCCTTGGAGTTGCCAGCATTAACCGATGTTCCATCGCTCAGAGCCAGTGTCAAGTCACCTGTGGTTTGGTTGATGCTTGCCGAAGTTACGCTTCGACCTGCTGGACCACTTGCACCGGTATCACCCTTCGCACCAGTATCACCCTTGTCACCGCGAGCCTTACCGGCGATAGATGACGTGCTATCGGAGTAATCAACAACCAAGTTTCCTTCAGCGTTGATAACTGCCGAAACAATACCACGACCGCTTGCGCCAGTGTCACCCTTGGGTCCAGTTGCACCAGTTGGTCCCTGCGATCCAGTGTCGCCCTTTGCACCAGTATCACCCTTGGGGCCAGTGATATTACCGGCATCAATATTGGTGCTGTCGCTCATCGCCAAGATGAGGTGCGAGTTGGTTACCGCAGCGCCAACGACATTTCGACCAGCTGGGCCAACGGCACCAGTCGCACCGGCAGTTCCTGCAGGGCCTTGTTCACCAGTATCGCCCTTGGAACCACGAACAGTACCGCTGACATTGACCTTGGTGTTGTCGCTCATTGTGAGGACCAAGGAATCACTCACAACGTCTGCGGAAGACACATAACTGCCATTGGTACCATTGGTGCCAGCTGGGCCAGTATCGCCCTTGGGGCCTGCGGCACCAGTAGGACCAGCAGGACCCTGAGGGCCGGTGGCACCAGTAGCGCCGGTAGCACCTGTGGCACCTGTGGCACCCTGAGTACCAGTTACCGTTGAATTGATAGTAACCACTCGTTGGTTGGTATAAGCTGTTGTCGCTTCAAGCGAAATGCCAGTACCAGCCTTGAAATAAATCGACGTCTGAGTACTCTGACTGGGAATATATCCGCCAAGACTAGGACTATAAACGTTGACGTATAGACCTGGCCAAGTAAGAGTTGGATAGTTCTGTCCGCTTGTAGGCTTCAAAACGAGGCCATCAAGTCCAATTTGTGTGACATCATTAGCAACCTGAATATCACCGTTGCGAGCCCAAATTCGGAGTGGTGCAGCCGTGCCACCACTTGATCCACCCGTGAAGTTGATGACAGCTTCGCCGGTTACTGCGCTGCTGGAAACATTGAATCCAGTGCCAAAGCTAAAACGATTAACATTTGTAATTGGGTCTTGGCCATTCGGGCCAACAACCGTAGCAGGCTGCCTGTCTAGACCTGCAGGTCCAGTATCGCCCTTCTCGCCCTGGGGACCAGTAGGACCAGCAGGACCTTGTGGACCAGTAGGGCCAACCGAACCGGCACCACCACCGCCACCAGTTGCACTGATGACGATCTTCTTTTGACCATACTGACCATCTTCATTGCTGTCCTGATAGTCCAGCTGGATGCCATCGCCTGCCTGAAAGCGCATCTGCTTTTGGTAACCGTAGCCAATGAAGCCACCCCGACCACCGTTGACACTGGGGTTCCATCCCCAGAGTTCTGTTCCTTCGCTTTGAAGAACCAGAGGACCCTGCTGATAGTCGCCATTCTGATCCTGATAGCCATATGGGAAGCCAATATCCAGACCATCACCAATGGTCAATTCACCAATTGGAAAACGCTGTCCGCCAACTTCACCGGGCTTGATCAGAACTGGCTGTGAGCCGCCACCGTCACCGCCGGCGCCATCAAGATCAATGAAGACGTCGCCTGGATTCTGACCAGGAGCAACCATGAAGCCTGGACCAAAGTTAAAGTTCCAAGCGTTGACCTCATTATAGCCAGCGTTGGAAACATTCATTGGAAAGTTGGGAAGCGAGCCTCCAGCAGGACCAGTAACTTTGGTGCTGACAAAAACCACCGTGTCGTATTCATCATCGGGGTTGGCCTGAACCAACGCACCGCCCACAAAGGTAAGCGATGAGGTTTCCAGCGCATCGTCATAGACCAGACCCGGTGGCTGGCTTGTGGGATCAATGGTTGCCTGGCGAACTTCCAATCCTGGAATGTGAACTACTGCCGTGGAAACATGCGCGTCCTCAGTTAGGACTTCAACGCCCGCGCCAGTGAAGGCAATGCGAGCTGTTGGATTGATCGCTGGGGTGTCGACGTATCCGCCGTTTTCATCATAGATGCGCTCAGCGACAATTACTGCCGCGCCAGCACCTGCTGCACCGGCGGGTCCAATGTCACCCCTATCTCCCTTGTCACCTTTGTCGCCCTTGGGACCAGCAGCGCCGGCAGCACCTGCGGGACCGGTTGCACCAGTGGAACCATTCTCACCCTTGGGTCCTCGTGGACCAGCTGGACCGTCTGCACCAGTTACGCCGGTGAATCCTTGGTCGCCCTTGTCGCCCTTGGGACCAGTATCACCCTTGGGTCCAGGAGGACCAGCTACAGTGGCTACACCACCGCTACCAAGTACGGGAGTCTCATCGGATAGCTTTCCAGCGGCAAAATAACGCTTGCCATCATTGGCAGTCTGCTCCACCCTGATGTCATTGGAAGTTGCACCTGGCTCACTGGGAGTGGAGTTCTGATTTCCGATCTTAGCCTCATTGGCCGCGTCGTTGTTGGTTGGATCCTTGCTCGTAGGCTGACCAGGAACTGGTAGGTAAGTTCCAGGCTTGTTGGGAGTGGGTCCTGACTTGTCTGCCATGTTTGGTCATCCTCAGTTATGGGGGTTCTTGATATTTAGCCCATATTGGAAGCCCTGGGTTAGCGGGCCAATGTGATCTTCTTGACGTTGCCCAGTGCGGCTAGGGCCTGGGAGTCATTGTCATAGAGAAGCGTGTTCAGGTAATCTCGATCCAATCGAGCACGAAGCCACAGCGCATTGATCTTGAATGTGAAGCCAACAGTCCTGGTGTCTCCACCGCTCTCATAATCACCGGTGGGCTTTTGAGAGATCAGAGGGAATTCAATCCAGCTCTGTCCCTTCACCAACTCAATTGGAAACCAATCGGTTGCTCCTGGGTCCAGTTCCAAGGATGCTTCAATGTAGATGCGACCAGTGAAGTTGACCACCTGAACAACCACTGTGTGGAGGCCATCAGTGTGGCCATACCAGCCATCAGCTTTTACTGGATCGCCAGCTAGGTTGGCGTGTTCCTGGCTGTTGCCCATCATCAGAACTGTGTTGGTCATTGAGTGCTCCTATTTGCTCAACCTATTTAATCAATAGTGACAAACAGAAAGCAGACCACATAATCCAGAACTATGAACGCAGCAAACATCATCCAGCGCATCAAAGCGCGATCCGCAGGAGCCAGCTGGACTGCCTCTACTATGCCCAGTATCTTTGCTGATGCAGAGGAGGGACCGCAGGTTTACACCATGCCTCCCGCACCTCATCAGTACAGGGAAATGGAGGAGGGTCCGGGAACGGAGCAGCTCAGAGAACTCATGGAGCTCATGCCCCCGCTGAGTCTGAAGTTTGGCCCCTTTCTCGCAGGAGGAGCGGTTCGTCGTATCCTTCAGGGAAAGGCCATTGATGATGGCGACGTCGATCTCTTCTTTACCGATGCAGGAGACTGGTTGAAGTTTGACAAGGTTCTATCCAGCTATGAACTGGTTCACTCCAGTGGGAAAGCACGAACCTTCATGGTCAACGGCTTGAAGGTGCAGATCATCAAGCGAAAGTTCTACAAGGACTTGGGTGAACTGTTTGGCGACTTTGACTTTTCAGTCTGCCAGGTTGCAACCGATGGAAAGCGGATTGCCTATACCCAGACTGCACTCGAGGACATCAACGCTGGTGTCCTTCGTCTCGCGCAAGTGGGACGTGTCAGCAAGCTGACGGTCGTGGGACGAATGGTAAAGTACATCAACCACGGCTTCCTGCCTGAACCCGGGTTGTTCACAACCATCACGGAGTCAGGTCTGGATATCGTGGGAGCCCATGCGATCTTTGACAATGAGCGACCAACGGCCAACTACGATCATGATGCCAAGGTTGAAGAGATCATGGACACCAAGGTCTTTGACAGCAAGGCGCTTCAGAAGGCCGCAGCAAAATTGGGATTGGAGTTGCCAGCATGAGCGAAGAGTTGCAGAAGTTTGTTCGAAGCCACGCTATCACCAGCAAACTATCAGGACGCCCCGTAGTCGCCCAGCATGATAGTAAGACGTTCGTCTTTATACATGGGTACCCTATGACAGTTGAGGGGTTCTATACGATCGCCACAAAAGCTGTCTTTGGTGCCAGCATCCATCTTGCAGCCCGTAAATGGGAAGAGCTCCACGCCGAGACCCTGCTCTTGTGCATTGGCCTAAGCGTAGAGCTCATGAAAGACCGCGAGGCCTTCAGTGTGTTAAAGGGCATCCGTACTGCCATGGACTGGAGCAAGGAAACCTACGATCGCGAGAGGATCTTGGAGTGGATTGGGGAAGTTGAAAAGCAGATTAACTGGAGGGAATAGGGGGAGATTTACTCCCCCAGATCGAGAACCTCAATCAACAACTTGGCGTCTACTTCGTTCAAGAACTGTTCGACGATCTGTGCCAGGGCGGTCTTCATATCCTCGTTGAGGACGATCTCTTGCTGCTCGCCATCCTTGAGCAACTTGCTGACCTTGATAGCGACAACTTCTTCGTGAATCTGAGCCATGTTGGGCCTCCTATTAACTGGTATGTTATTTACCAGTTAGGAGTCCAACTTGCTCATCAAGCTGCTAAGATTGCGTTGGATTTGCCCCATCTGATCGACCATGCCCTGCATCTGATCCTGTAGATCCAAGATCTGTAGCTTGAGCATTTCCTTGGTGCCAGTAACGGCTACGACCTCTGCCTTTAGCCGGGCAACCTCCTCGTCCCTGTCAGCCAGCATCTTGCGTAGCTGAGTTGGGGATTGGAATTCCACTACATTGCTCATCCGAGTGCCAACCTCAAAGCTGCTATCAAGGTCACAAGTGCCAGTCCAAATATGGCTAGAGCGCCCACTGTTACTAGAATGGCAATGGCCTTGATAAACACGTCCATCTTACTCGGCCTCAATCTTAATGCTGCGGTCCTTGGGCTTGCGACCACGACGCTTGCCGACCACTGCCTTACCACCATCGCTAGTGATATCCCAAACCGCTGCATAACGGACCGGGTCCATTCCGTCAATGTCCTCGATAGCCTCGGCATCAACGTTGCTGGGAGCACCACTACGAAGATCTGCCAGCCGGAATACAATGCTGCCATCTTCCTTGATCTTGTGCCCAGCGATCGAAAAATCACTGCTTACCATAACGTTGTTCACAGAGCCCAACCCCATAGCTAGATGCTTGGCGCGAACTTCTGTTCCCGCGGGAAGTAGATTACGTGCAATTAGAGCTTCTGCGAGCTTGCTGTCCATTCGAAACGACTCCTAGTAACGGTCCGATCGGAGGAACGTCATTTCGATCTTGGTCGTTCAAAGCTGAACAGCAGAAGTATCTGCTATGACTGATTTAACATAATGTAGGGGGAAGTCAACACCAAAGGTGCACCAGAGTACAAATAATATGTACTCTGGTGCTCTTCAGTTAGGCAGCGGTGTCAGCAGCAAACTCAGCTACGACTTCCGGGGTTGCCGGAGGGGTGGGGAACGTCTGGATGATCAGTGCGCCCTCGTCGGCGTCGACCATCGCAGTACCACCGTTCTTCAGATCGCCGAACAGCATTGCGCGGCTCAGTGGCTGGGACAGCTCATTCTGAATCAGTCGATTCAGAGGACGCGCACCCATCTTGGGATCATATCCCTTGACTGCCAGGTACTCGCGAGCCTTGTCGCTGAGCATGATCTGAACGTTCTTCAGCTTGGCCATTGCGTTCAGCTGGCCGATGAACTTGTCCACGATCAAGATCATGTTCTCGCTCTTCAGCGCGTTGAACTTGACGATGGCGTCCAGGCGGTTGCGGAACTCCGGAGTGAACGTGCTCTCGATGACCTTGTCATCATTGCCCGCCACACTGTTGCCCCCAAAGCCCAAGCTGTTCTTCTGAAGTTCCTTGGCACCAGCATTGGTGGTCATGATCAGGATCAGGTTGCGACAGTTGATCTTCTTGCCTGCGCTGGTCGTGAACTCACCGTTGTCCATGATCTGCAGGAAAATGTTGAAGATGTCTGGATGCGCCTTCTCCATTTCGTCCAACAAGAGAATGCTGTGTGGGCTTCCCTCGATGGCGTTTGCCAACAGACCTGAACCAGACGCACCGTCACCAAAGCCCACGTAGCCCGGAGGCGAACCGATGAACTTGCTGATGCTGTGGCTTTCCAAGTACTCGCTCATATCAAAGCGATGGAGAGGAATGCTCAGCGTGGACGCCAATTGCTTGGCAAGTTCCGTCTTACCAACACCCGTTGGACCAGCGAACAAGTAGTTGCCCTGTGGCCTGTTGGGGTCACGGAGACCAGCACGGCTCAGGATGACCGCATTGTCAACGGTCTCCACTGCGGTGTCCTGACCAAACACTGCCTTCAGCAGATCACTCTTCAGGTGAGCCAGCTTGTCGGTCTCATCCTCATGAACCGTCCTTGCGGGGATCTTTGCAATCCTCGAGACTTCCTGTTCGATGAGAAGCGTGTCGATGATCAGCTTCCGGTCTGCCTCAGGAGCAATCTTCTGTCGAGCACCAGCGGCGTCGATGACGTCGATGGCCTTGTCAGGAAGCATCCGGTCCGTGACGTAGCGGGCAGTCAAGTCCACTGCGGCTTCCAGGGCGTCCACATCGTAGGTTACGCCGTGGTAGTCCTGATAGACCTTGCTGAGACCAATCAAGATCCGCTTGGCGTCCTCGATGCTGGGCTCCAGAACATCCAGCTTCTGGAAACGACGGAGCAGAGCCCGGTCCTTTTCAAAGTGCTTACGATATTCCTCGTAGGTTGTTCCGCCGATGCAGCGAAGCTTTCCCTTGGCCAGCGCGGGCTTGAGCAAGTTGGCAACGTCCAGGGCACCCGATGAACCAGCGCCTGCGCCCATGATGGTGTGGATTTCGTCGATGAACAAGATGGGCAGAATGCCCTTTTCTTCGCCGACCTTTTCCACTGCATCGATGATCTGCTTGACGCGCTCTTCCATGTCACCACGGAACTTGGTGCCCGCCATCAGTGCGCCGATTTCCAGCGAGTAAACGATGCTGCCCTTGATCGCGTCGGGAACCTGCTCCTCTGCGATCATCTTGGCCAGACCCTCGACTACTGCGGTCTTACCAACGCCCGGCTCACCGACCAGCACCACGTTGTTCTTCGTGCGACGAGCAGTCGTCAACACCAGCGTGGCAACTTCCGACTCGCGACCAATCAGTGGGTCGATTTTGCCTGCCAGTGCAGCCTCGTTCAAGTTCACGCAGAACTTCTCGAGAAGACGCTCGGCCTTGGTCTTGCGGACCTTGCCCTCTTCCTCGGGAATCTCGTTGCCGTTTTCGTCGACTTCCTTGACCGTGGGCTCGTCATCATCGAGATCGCTGTCGTGGCTGACTGCCAGCTTTACGTCCAGGAGTTCAACGCCCTGCTTTGCCAGAAAATAGCAAGCGTGACTGTTCTCGTCCTTTTCGTTCAAGATGGAGATCAGGATGTCAATGGGGCGAATGTCCATTCGACCACTGAAAAAGCACTGAGCGACCACCCTGTTGACAACGCGAGCCAGTGGCTGCGTCTGGCGAGGCGCACGTCCGTTGCCTTTGCCCAGAAGATCCGTCTTGAAGTGAGCCAGCAAGTCCGCCGAAAGGTCAGAAGTGTTGGCGCCAATTTCCTGAAGGGTTTCCAGAACCTTGGGATCCTGCATGACACTGGCAAGAAGATGCTCAAGTGTCACGTATTCGTGGTCGTGTCGCTCCGCAATCTGCGAAGCACGTTCAAAGACTTCCTGAGCCTTTGTTGGATCGAAATTATCCAAGGACATGCGTTCTCCTTCACACAGTAGTCGATCTGGAAGAGAACCGCTTTTTGTTCAGTCCTCTTCTAAATAATGCTTAGAGGAGAGAAGTCAAGGGCTCTTTTTGCTTCTTGCTTGCTCAATCAGATCTTTTTGATCCAGCGTCAGCTTTACGCTCTCAAAGGTTACCTCGACCATCATATCGCCCCTCTTGTCGGGGTTGATGGGCATTCCCTTTCCACCAGCACGGAGACTTTGACCGGGGAGGATGCCTGCGGGCACCTTCATCTTGATCCGCTTTCCGTCGATGGTGGGCACTTCCTTCTCGGTTCCCAGCAGGGCATCAAAATAGTCGATTGAGATGCTGGTCAGAAGATTGTTGCCCATTCGGATAAAGGAATGATGGGGAACGATGGTGACCTTGACGTACAGGTCGCCGGGAGCCACGTGCTTCATCTGGTCATCGCCCTTGCCCTGAAAGCGAAGCTTGATGCCATCTTGGATGCCGGGCGGAATCTTAAACTGCATCTTCTGCTGGTTCTTGCCCGGCAGATTGTATGAGATGTCAGCGTCCTTGCCTGCAAAGGCCTCTTCCAGCGTGATGCTATATGATAGCACGATGTCGCGGTTCTTGGCGTCCTCGGCAAAGGGGCTCGATCCACGCGACCTCTTCAAGTCGCGCAAGATCTCCTCGATGTCAATGTCCGGCCCACGCTGTCCACCGCGGAAGTGTGGGTTGTTGGCCCACGAGTAAGCACCGCCGCTGCCACCGGTTGGACTGGGACCCGGACCAGGGCGACCCGATCGCATCATCATATCATGCTGGGCGCGCTTCTGCGGATCCTTCAGCGTCTCATAGGCCTCACTGACCTCCTTGAACCGGGCTTCCGCTCCTGGGCTCTTGTTGGTGTCGGGGTGGTATTCTTTTGCCAGCTTTCGATAGGCACTCTTCAGTGCCGTGTCGTCTGCTGTCTTTTCAACACCTAGGATCGCGTAGAAGTCTTTCATAAGCCCACTCTATAAAGCATTTTGGGCGTCTGTCAAAAATTGACGTACCGCCCTCCATATAATTATCGGTAGCAATGAGGAGAACATAATGAGCGTTTTTGAAAAGATCTGGCACGCCAACCGTAAGAGGAGCATGGAGATCTTTCCACGCCGATTGCTCAAGCTGGGTGAGGAGTATGGTGAGGCAAGTCAGGCCTACCTGAGCATCTCCAGCGAAAAGAACGGCAAGAACAAGACGTGGGAGGATGTTCGCGAGGAACTAACCGACTGCATCATCGTCGCAATGGATCTCTACTGCCATGAGATGCCCGACGAGGAGAATGTCACTCTTGAGGACAAGGTCGCGCAGTTGAATGCAGACATTGACAGAAAGCTCAAGAAGTGGGATAAGAAGCAAAAAGCCAAGGATGATCTCTCGGAATGAAATACGTTCAAGCGACCAAGCCTGAAAAGCACAACGGTGGGTCGTTCTTTGAACATGAGATCCATATTGATTGTGCCGATTGGCGCCTCAATATGAAGCAGCGTGTGATTGAGTTCATGGCCGAAAGTTCAGACCAAAAGCACGTGGACTACAGAGTTAGTTCTACCTCTCGTCGGGAAGAGTGGCCCAAGGACGAACCCCAAAATCCCTGGGCAGGAAAGTGGAGACTGACCCCAGTTACCATTGTGCGCTTTCAGGACAAGAACAAAGCCCTGATGTTCAAGCTGGCTTTTGTTCCCTAAGAATATTGAACTTTCCATGTGGGTGAGCGCAACAAACCCACATGGAATATTCATTCAAAGATCGCACACCCGAACAGCGTGGTGAAAACTGGTTTGGTCATCAGATCTCCTTGTTCGTAGAGCGAGTGAGGGAAACTGAGCTACAGGACTTCCTAAAGGAAGCATTTGGAGCCAAGGGCCAAAAGTGGCGTCTTCACAAGCCCCCACTATATTCCTTCTATGATAACCCAGAGACCATTGTTCGCTTTACCAGCAAACAGGATGCCATCCGTTTCAAGCTGAGCTGGAACGAAGACGCCAAGATAGACTACGCGGAAAAGATGCGTACTTGGATGGGAAAGCTCACCCTCAACAGTCATTTTGGCAAAGTCATGACCGGTTCCCAACGGCGTGGCGCAATGTCGGCCAACGCTCCAACGTGGACTCTGCCTCTGATAAGCCAGACCACTCCTGGCATCTTTCCCACAATGCACCAGTATAAGAGTCGTGGTCTCAATCCCTGCAATGAGATCGTCATGCTGGATTATGAATCCACTGGTGATCCCCTGGCCTGGTATAACCAGTGGGTTGAGAACATGGAGGTTTCCACCTGGTCCCAATATGTAATGATGCTCGATTCGGAGATACGACGTGAAGACCAATTCAAGCAAGCCTCGTTGGCGATCAAGTCGGATGAAGAGGCGCCACTTCAAGCTGGGCTTTCAATTCCACCTGATGCCTGAGCGCATGGAAGAGCTCGAGGCTCTTCTGATAAAGGCAAATCTCAACGATAGCTCACTGATGCGCCTCGACTACAAAGAGCGCTATCCGGGGTTCGATGAGTACCCATACGATACCCTGATCAGCTTTCAGCATGCCAAGCACGCCACGTGGTTCAAGCTCGTGTGGGTCCCCTGTGTTCCCTATGAGAAGACGGCGTTCGGCAGGGTTATCCTGCCCATTATTCGACGCGTGATGCCCAGGGTGATTGCTCAGGATATTCTCGGGGTATCGCCCATGCAGGCTCCACATAGCAGCATCTACACCATGCGGGCCAAATACGCCGCATCCCAGCCAGCGCCACCCACTTTTGGATTGCCTAAGTCCTTAGCGGAAGATAAGGACTGAAGGCGCGCCTCTGGGCAGTTCTTAATTGAGATATGTGGATTTCCATGCTATTCCGGTTCAGCCCGCTGGAAGGGGCTATCCGAAAACATGCAATCTGCATGTACCAAGTAAGCCCTGTCCGGAGTAGCTATTATATATGGGATCAGAATGATTCAGAGGGAATCAGAGAGATCGATGAAGAGGAGACAAGATGCCACACATATTCTGTGACTTTGATGGAGTGCTGGTTGATTTCGAACGAGGATTCGAGATGCAATACGGCAAAAAGCACAATGAGGTGCCCGAGTTCGTGATGTGGAAGATCATCAAGGACAACATGGCCCACTGGGAGCAGCTTCCCGCTATGCCAGGCGCACTTCAGCTGTGGGCCTACATTTCCAAATATGAGCCAACGATCCTGAGCGGCTGTCCATCCAGTGGAATGCAGCAGGCTGCCGATGGCAAGACCATCTGGAAGAATCGTGAGCTTGGTCTCCACGTTCCAATCATCACCTGCTTGTCGCGTTACAAGCCCAAGCACATGAAGGCGCCAGGGGATATCCTGATCGACGACATGGAAAAGAACACCAATCGGTGGACTGAAGCCGGTGGTGTCGCGATCCTGCATACCAGCGCCGAGGACACCATTGAGCAGTTGAAGGCTCTGGGCCTGTGAACAGCGGCGTTATCATCTTCATAGCCATGATGGCCGTTGGGGTGATTGCCTTGTTGATACTGGCCTTTGCGCCAATGGGAGATAGTTGATGATTCCGTTTTGGTTTCAAGCGATCATCTTTGTTCTAGGTATGATGGCAGGAACGAGCATCTGTATCGTGATTGCCGCCTACCAGAAAGCTGCCAAAAGTGGGCACAGGAATTCAAGGGTCGTCAATGGTGACATGACCGGCGGTGACGTGGTTGGGCGATTCAACAACAGGGGAAGTGGCATGGGAACAATGCAAGTCAATGGCCGGACGTTTCACGGCAACAACATCTCGATGGTCGGCGGACGCATCATCGTTGATGGCAAGGACGTGACTGATCAGTCGGGCGTGGACATGTCCACCGTTCTAGAGATCAAGGTCCAGGGCGATGTGAAGAACGTTTCCAGTGACCAATCGATCACCATCACGGGCAATGTCACGGAGAGCGTGACAGCTCAGGGATCCGTTTCCTGCGGTGACGTGGGTGGTGATGTCAAGGCAAGCGGTTCCGTCTCTTGTGACGAGGTTGGCGGAAACGTAGAAGCCGGCGGCAGCGTAAGCTGCGATGACGTCTATGGTTCGGTGAAGGCAGGAGGAAATATCAATTATGGCTGACAAGACATTGGGGTACAAGTTGGTACCCATCAAGGAAGAGCGCTCCGGCATGGTCATGACCGCCGCGTTGAACACCTGCTTTATCACAGGCAAAGTGATCACCAGCATGGGCGGTGGCTGTGGTGCCTCGATGGTTCCCGAGGCCTACAGGGTCTTGGTGGACGATGAAGAGGTCCAGGCTCTTATCCGTCAGAAGATTGCCCTGCTGGGTAGCAATCCAGTAGGTTGATGGATTATGAGTGACGTGGTCCGTCCTTTCAACGCCCAAGATGGTGGCATCTATTATCTGATAAGAGGTGATATTCGAACCAACGATTTTGAGATTTTAGCCCAGCGTCAGACTCTCGAGGAGATCAACACGCTGGCTCATAGTCACTTGGCTCCTGGCGAAACGGTTCGAATTATGTCGCTTGTCAAAGGCGTCACACGTCCCAAAAACTAGGTTGACACATGGAACCCAACCACTATAGAGTTGTGGTTCGAAGCAAAGGAAACGTCATGATATATTGGTGCCTTATTTGAGATCGGCAGGGTCCTAACTAGCGCACCATCTTTGATGACGTGACATTTGGCCACCCTGCGAGGTTTTACTCCTTTCAGGGTGGTTTTCCATGGGCGGAAATGCGTTTCCGGGCTTGCAGATGGTGCGAGTCCGAAGGGAGGATGTTGCCTCCACTGTAAATCATGTTGTATCCGTAATGAACATGCCTGGGTTTGATATGGCGTACGCCATGGATAACATGATGGGCAGCGCGGGAAAACAGGCCGACAGCGGCGATCTGGACTTTGCCTTGAACAACAAGGCAGCCCGGTTTCACGGTGAGGCGGATCTTCCGGTGTTCAGCTTGAGGGCTTTCGCTGAGCGTGCTCGGGAAGTCTTGCCTCCGGGTCATGTTCAGACCAAGACCCTCAAGGGTGGTCAGTTTCAGACTGCCTTCCCAGTTGCTGGCGATCCTCAGAAGGGTTTCGTGCAGGTTGACTTCGTGGCCGGTAATCCTGAATGGTTGAAGTTCAGCCACTTCTCGCCCGGCAAGGATAACAGCCCCTACAAGGGCGTCATGTTGTCCACGATGTTGGGTGTGTTGGCCAAGATGCACAAGGACTTTGAACTCCAGCAGGATGGGGTCCGTGTCGCGAGAGTGGGCTTCCGCTTTGACTTGGAAAAGGGCTTGTACCGTCAGTGGAAGATGCTGAAGCGGGATGGTCAGGGCATGAACGTGGTGACCGCAGACGAGTTCGAGACAAGCGTTCCTGGTGCTCCCAGGTTCTCTCGTTTGAACCACGTAACGGAACCCAGTGCTGTCTTGGAACTCTTGTTTGGTACGCCAGTGGATCACTCGGAGGTCAACACCTTTGAGAAGCTGGTCAGCAAAGTCAGGGCCGTGATGCCGGATCGTTTCGACGAGGCACGTGAGCGTTTCTTGGAAGCATTCTCGAGGAGTGCGGGCAAGAACGATTACTCGGTCGATGACGTGGCTCTCGATCCAGTTTGGAATGCCTAAGGGGGTGGCTTAACGGCCACCCTCAACTCTTGCACTCCAGAGTACATGGTACTATATTGAGTTATCGCAGGAAAAGATCGACACGATAGCTTGCGAGGTCCCATGTCTGGACGACACTATCCAATTACCGCTGGCCGGCAGATGGGCAAGACCAGCATCAGCCAGTCCTTCTTCCAGCACTTCAGCAGCGTTATCTACCCCAAGATCCTGTTTCCAATGCCATTTTGGCATGACTTTGTTGAGCCAGGTGAGGAAGTCATGCAGCCACTGAGTTACTATACCCAGCGAAAGGCTTGGGAAAGCAAGTACGATCCCAAGTTCCATCAAAAGGGCGGGGAGATCAAAGTCACTCGCGCTCCCAGTGTGGATAACCTTCCTGCAAAGCGGTGGGTATTGCCTCGCATGGATCAGGAAACACGTGAGCTACGAACTGCTCATCGGCGCACGATCCTTGCATGGCTTCGTGAGCAGAACTTCAAGTACCAAGTCTGCATTGTGGAGATTGACAAGCGGGAGCGTGAGGTCTTCTTGTTCAAGAAGGAATCCATTGCGCTGATGTTCAAACTTGCGTGGGGCTAAATGGCAAAAAGAAAAAGTCGTACCAAGAGCACGAAGGCACGGAGAATGTCCGGCAGGGCATTTCTTAGAAGTTTGAGTGGACGGGGAGGCCCCGTAAGTGCCAAGGCACGGCGAATCAAGAGGCGTCGGACTTCCAAGTACAAGCGATCAATCAACTATTGGAAGGAGCATGGCAACATGCTGTTCAGTAAGATTGATATACGGTATGCGGAGCGTGTCTGGCTGGAACACTTTGCCCCCGAGGTTGTTCCCGTCCTAGTGCCCGTTCCAGGCGCCGAACACTCTCCCAGCTACAAAAAGGGACTGTGGGATGGCAAGGCTTGGTTTGTGCAGTTTGAGACCCGTGAGCTAGCTGGCCAATTTAAGAGTCACGTTTGGGGTCTGAGAATCTAACAGCGGTTGACGTTGTTCTATTCATGTAATAAAAGTGTGGCAATTAGACAAAGAGGTTCCAGTGAAAGTTCGCCCCCACAGTGAAGAAGTCCGGTCGGATCTGATCGTTCGGAAGACCAGCATCAAGCGGAATGGAACCCACTTTACCGTTGTGCCAGAAGTAAAGAGCTGGCTCCAGGACATGGTCAAGAGCCATTGGTACCTCTATGAGCACAAGGAGTATGGTGGTCTGAGGATTGCCTTCCATGATCACAACGATGCGATGAAGTTCAAGCTCGCATGGCATTGAAGCCACTCTTCTACATGCTGGCAAAGCATGGGCCGTGGTCACATCATATTCGCATGAAGAACACCGAGGTCCTTGAAGAAGTGGAAGCCTGGCTGATCTCGTCGGGCAAAAAAGAAAACGTGGATTACGAGGTCTTGATCCAAGCGATCGACCATCGTCATACCAAGAAGACCTTTGTTACCATGCCATCAGGCCCACAACGTCGCCTTCAGTCCATGGAACCCATTTTGTTCTTGAACGATCTGGGATCTGCCACGTACATCAAGCTCACGTGGGGTGGACGATGAGCAACGTCTACGAAAACTTCGACGAGGAAATCCTCAAGAAGATCCAGGCGGTTCAGGACCAGTTTTCCAAACCGGGGGCTGATGGTGCTTCGCTTTTCATTCAGATGCGTGAGCTGCTTCTTCGTCAGAGCGAAATGAACTTTGAGGAAGAGATCAAAGATCACCCACATGGCATGCCAGTTGCCTTTATTGGCAGATCCGTTGATGACTCTCAGGAACTGGCCATGATGGATTGGATCAAGGCCAATCTGTCAGATGACGACTTTGTCCTGATGCCACAAAATGCAAGTGGAAAGTACAAAGAGCACTGGAACTGGATCTACTTCCGGCGGAAGGATCAGGCCATGTTGTTCAAACTTACCTGGCTATGAATGCGGTTCAGATACGTCGCAATGGTCCCTGGATGTATCCGGTCCATGAGGTACCGCTGAACAACGTGGTATCATTGGACTGGCCCAATCAGCCAGCTTTGTTACCAGAGGTAAGGGATTGGCTGGAGTCGCATGTTCTCACGGACGAGCGATACTACAGTGATTGGGTATATTACTGCTATCCCAGTTATGGCAATGCGGACTTCTTTTTCAAGGATCCCAACACTGCCCTACTGTTCAAGCTAACGTGGGGCTGATTACTTGTAGCGGAACGTGATCCGACCTTTGGTCAGGTCATATGGAGTCATCTCCAAATCCACGGCATCGCCGACAAGAACTTTGATGTTGTTCTTACGCATCTTGCCCGAGATATGACCAATAATCATTGCGTCATTCTCGAGCCTGATACGAAATAGAGCGTTTGGAAGGATCTCGGTTACTAGACCCTTCATCTTCAGTGTGTCTTCTTTACTCATATCTCTCATCATTAAGGAATCTCAGACTATTTACTCTGAGACCTTAATGGTCTGTCCCTCGATGCTTTCGTCATTCATCATGGGCACAATCCACCAAAGGTTGGGGATCACATTCTCGGGAAGGTTGTAGGTTTCAACCACTTCCACAATCTCGTCCGTGCAGGTGCGCAGGTACGTCATCGCCTCGCTATTGTAGCAGGAGAAGAAGTGAACCTTGTAGTCTGGACCCTGAAGGGTAATCCTCAGATCCCAGTCAATGTCCACGCCTGCTTCCTCGATGAACTCCCTCTTCATAGCCATGAAGGAAGTCTCACCGGGCTCAATCTTTCCACCGATGGCATTGTAGGAACCAGCCTGCCATGCGGGCCGGTTCTTCAAGATCAACGCAACGCGGTCACCCTCGTCGCTGAAGAGAAGTCCTGCAACGTATTCCATTACTTGGCGTTTCCCTGTCCCATGATCTTGATGTCGTCGCAGACGCCAAGGTCCTTGGCTTCCTGAGCACTCAACCAGATATCATGTGGCGGCAAAAGCTTCTGCTCAATCTGCGCCTTGGTAAGTCCGGTGTGCTTGATGTAGTGGTTCATCATCCGCGTCTGCGTGAGCTCGTATTCACGAACCGTTGCAAAGAGCTCATGTGCCTTGCCTGCATCACCCCAAGACCACTGGTGGCTTAGAATGGAAGTGTTGGGCGTCAAGATCCTGTGACCCTTGGCACCAGCAATGAACGTTAGGAAGCCGCAGCTACCAATCATTCCCAGACCAACGGTATGAACGGGGATGGCGCTTCCCTCCATTGCGTCGATGATCGCGAAGGCGCTGTTGACTTCACCACCAGGGCTGTTGATGATCAGCGTCAGATGATCGAAATCATTCTTGGGAGCAAAGTTGGCCTCGAGGATCCACGTAACAATCTTGCTGGCGCTTTCGCTGTTGAAGCCACCGCTGAGAAAGTACATTCCCTTGTCGCGCAAGGTTGGAACTGGGTTGACTGGAACCGTGGCCATAACTGTAGTGGACTCGGGAGTGGACTCAACTTTGATTTCCGCCACGCCCTTCTCCATACCAGATTTTTTACTCATATGAACTCCCTATTTGGTCTTCTCTCTTTATACGGGAAAATGCTCTGAATTGTCAGTATTCAATTGATCCCAGGATTTCCACTCTGCTAGAGGAGTGGTATGAAACATAACGTGATGATTATCCAGAGCAGAACAACCGGACGCTTTCTACTCCGGCAAGAGAACAACTCGTGGGGCTTTCCCAGCAATATGCTAAACGATTATGAGAAACCAATCGTCTATCTGGCTATGGATGATTGCGGAACTGCCTTGGGGCAAGATGTGCAGGACAACGAGTGGGTGTTGGATTATATCGAGGATCCAGTCCATCAGATATTCCACGTGTGGGTCTCTGATGAGCCCATAGGTCAGGGAAGCTACGCCTGGCATTCGCTGTTCGACTTTCCCGAGGCCAGCGACTCCATGGTTGCCTACATGGTAAAGAATAAAGAGTTTCTTGAGCGATCTTTGTGCCCGCAATGTTGACAACGGTATAGTTCTCTCTTATAAGTAGAGAACAACGCGCTTGTGGTGGAATTGGTAGACGCGCCAGGTTTAGGTCCTGGTATCGCAAGGTGTGGGGGTTCGAGTCCCTCCAGGCGCACAAATGCCCCGGTAGCTCAGCCGGATAGAGTAGCGGTTTCCTAAACCGACGGTCAGGGGTTCGAATCCCTTCCGGGGCACCAACGCTTGAGGAGAATGTCATGTTATAGATCGATCTAGGACATGATGATGAAATTCAAACTTCCCAAAATTACGCACCATCGTAATCCCGCAGATCGTACCTTCATTGAGAAGATCGCTCGGCGGTTTATCCTACCTCCCCACGGACCCTTTAGCCTTCCCATTGGACAGTGGGGCGTTCGTGATGACCGACTGAAGAGCAGCTTTCCTTGGCGCTTCTTCATCTGGGACACCGTTCCCATCTGGTGGAGTCATAACTTCACTCAGCGCAAAAAGAATGTCCGCAACTGGATTCGTTTCCGCACTTGGGATCGCTACGATGTCCTGAAGATGGAAATCAGCAAGGACTACCACGACCCCGATTACATCCTCCTGCATGCCAACTTTCAGATCCTCAAGGACTTTGTGGAGATTGAACTGGCGGCAATGAACGATGCAACGTCCGAGGATGAACCCGAAACCGATGACATCTCCAGCTTTCTTGGAAACTTTGGCAAAAAGTTTCGGCGCTATAAGAGAAAGCGCATCCGTAATCCTAGCTCTGGTCTCAAGCATCTTGACTGGGAAATTGCTGAAACCTCGGGTACTCAGACAGCATCCGCTCAAGAGAAAAAGCTTCTCTATCTCTGGTGGACTCAAGTCCGTCCAACTCGGGCCGACCCATACGAGCACCCACTGTTCAACGAGCCTCAGGACCTCAGTGAAGATCAAAGCTTTGCGGCAATCTTCAATCGACCACACAACAAGGAGCTCGCAGAAGCGCGTAGCAAACTTGAGGCTTTCTACGAGGAAGAAGACGAAGAAATGCTGATCCGTTTGATCAAGGTTCGTCGCAGTCTGTGGACATAAAAGTTATTGCAAAACGCACTGGCTCTGCGTATAAATAGAGCTGCAACGGGGATTAGCGCAGCCTGGTAGCGCACCTGCTTTGGGAGCAGGGGGTCGTAGGTTCGAATCCTACATTCCCGACCACAAAAAGGCAGAGTAGAAATACTCTGCCTTTTCTGTTGACAGACTGGTTTCTATGCTGCAAAGCAGCATGGCAAACAAAGGAGATACAAGATGAAGAAGATTCTGATCGCAGCCGCAATGCTCACCATGCCAACGGTTGCAATGGCCAACCCTGCTTCGAGCCTCTCGGTTCAGAACGCAACGCGTTCGTATGCGACCACCCCGGTCGTCAAGAGCGAGAAGCGCAAGAGCCAGGTTGTTCCCGTCCTGATCGGCGCAGGCATCATCGCTGGTGTCACGTACCTGATCATCGATCACGAGAACGACAACGACCGTTCCGACAGCAACTAAGGACTTGGGGTCAGTGGAAACACTGGCCCTTTTCCTTGACTTCTTTCCAAGCTCTGCTAGGACCCTGGCATGGAGTACAAAGAGATAGATGGAGACCACGTCGTCTATTTGACGAAAGAGGAAACCGACGAGCTCTTTGATCCTTTTGATCCCACGGATGAGAATCTTCCCTCATACCTTCACCACGCAAGGCACCGCTTTATCACGCAGGAAGCCTACGATTGGTTGGAAACAAGTGTGGGTGAGCCCAAGATTCACTGGCAATCATTCAGCATGGGCAAAGACAAGCGCGGGTTCCAATTCGAGACCCGCGACAAAGCAATGCTGTTCAAGTTGAGATTTCATCAAGGAGAAGACAATGGGACTGTGGACGTTACTTGAGATCTACCAGGTCGATGACTTGGCAATCAAGGATCTCGATCAGCTCAACACCAAGCTGATGGACAGCACGGAGATCGGTGAGCTCTATGCTGATGAGTGCCAGCACGAAGCTGACTGGAATGGCCCGCTTCAGCTGGGACCCAACGGTGAACTTCAAATCTACAACCGCTCGGACGGCGGCTGTGAGGGCTACGACCAGAATACCAATATCTGGGGCTGCTATGGCAAGCAGTTGTTCCAGGCAATCTCGGACGCCATGGTCAGCGGAAAGCTGGTCTTTCGCATCAACTGCGAAAACGACGAGTACAATGCCTATTACATCCTGGAGCCGGGCACCTTCAAGGAAGTCAGCGAATCCTCGATGAAGCCCACTTTCTAATTACAGTCGGAACAAGGCCACGTCTTCGCTCAACACATTGCTGAGCAGGACGTGGTTTTGTAGATGCTCCACCACCCATAGATCGCCCAGTAGAGCTTTCAAGCGGCTGACATTGTGTTGTGCTGCTTCATCAAGCCTTAGCCCCTGAGAGAGCACCGCATTGCGTTCCTGAAGCAAATCAAATGCTCCCAGGTCCACAAGGTTCATCTCAAAAGTTGCCACTGGTCCCTGGAAGCTAACACGCTTTCCCTCAACGACCAGATTCTCCAGATCGCTGTTCCGGAAAAACTCCGTTAGGCTCTCATCAACTGAGTCTTCGGATTCTTCTTCGTGGTCTTCCTTGCTGTGAAGGCGAACCGCAGTCGCGAGATATTCCTCGGTTACTTCCTGCTCTTCTTCGCTTCCATAGACCAACACGGTCCAGCTTTCAATACCGGTGAGTCCCTGCAGGCTGTCCGTTATGTCAATGACCTTCTTGGGAAACTCCTCATCGCGAAGAAGCTCAACAAAGACCATATAGTAGCCATCTTCGTTTGGTGCCGGGCTGACGTCGGTATCCAGCAGGGCGGTGGGGCCCTTTTGGATAAAGCGATTCAGGTCACCCGCTGGTTCGCGGTCTTGAACGTAGAATGCAACCACGATGCTGTCATCGTCCAGCTTGCTTTCATATTCATCAATGGAGATCTGAGAAAGCACGAGCTCCTCAAGATCACCCTCTTTGAGTCCTTCGAACAGATTAGCCATTATAGACCTCCGGTGTCTTCATCGGACTCTTCATCTTCGCCATCGGTGAGCTCTGCGTCGCCCTCCTTGGTAAATGCAGCTTCCTGATCAATGTCTTCGTCACGGGCATCCGAGACATCCTCAACGTCAACGAGTTCATCGTCCACGTGCATTTCCAGATCGCTGTCGTCGAGTTCCTCGATAAAGCGGCGGGGAATCTGAACGTCCACAAGCCAGATGTCCTTTTGGATCATCTTGGGCTTGTTGGCGGCCGTAAAGTCCTCGGGACCCTTGGCTTCCGCGGGCTGCTCATTCTTGGCCTTGCGGTATTCAACCTTTGCACCATGACGAATAAGACGCTCTGCTCCCGCTGGATCAGGCATCTCCTCGTACTCATACTTGAGTGTCATCGAGACCCAGTAGCGGCGAATCTCTGGGCCCTGGACGATCTCGCCCTCAAACCAATTCTTAAAAACGTAGAGGTCCAGAGAGTCCATAAAGTCCTCCATCTGGATCATGACGTCAGTGAGACTTTCCGAATCACTCAGTCGCTTGAATAGTTGTGGATTAGCTTCTGGCATGAAATCCTCCTAGTTCTGGTATTTACCGTTTGGTATAAATACCCAATGGTATGACCCAGCAGTGGAGAACTGACATGCGACTTTGGGAACTATTGGATACAAAGACCGCAGACGCCAAGAAGTCTCTTGGTGAAAGCACCAAAAGACCACTCGACGTTAGGGCAATCGAAAGCCGACTTCTCGTGAAGGCTCCAGTTAAAGATCGTTAAACGGAGTCTTCACTGGCTTACGGATGAAGCCACCACTGGAATGCTGATCTAGCATCAGGACAACCTCGTTGATATCCTCGATTGAGAAGTCCGCAAACTTATCCCAATTAAAGTAGATGACCGCGCCATCCGAGCGGTCCACTGCCGCGACTCCGCGACGCACCATTTCCTCGATGAACTCCCGATCACGATCGGTCATGTTCTTCAGCGAGCCATTTCGCTCCAGCATGGTTGCCACGCTTTTGCCGATCCGAGTCCAGCGCGTCCGGATGGTGTCCCGAACAGCCGTCCAGCTCTTGCTCAGGCTCTTGACGCGCTCATCATAGGCTTTCTTTTTGCCCTGATAGACGCGGTCGCGCTTCATCTTGTCTTCAGCTTGCTTTTGCTCGTGATCACGAACCTTCTGAAGACCTTCCGCGCAAGTCAGCTTGGCGATCATCAGAAACTTCCGGTAAGCATCCTGAAGCATCACGTTGTTGGGAAGCTCTCGAATGGCTTCCTGCTGGAGAGTGTTGAACTCAAACCCCCGGAGGCCAAACATTGCGGCGGTCCGGTCCATGGGGTGAGTGGGCCAGGACCAGGGTGCTGGCTCCGGCTGGGACATTTCTCCGATCTTCTGCTCCAGGGGCTGGCCCCCAAAGCGTAGACGTCCTGCCACCTCTGCCAAGACGTCGTTGCTTAAAAAGGGCTCTCGCTCCATTACCGCATCATCCCCGCGCTCAAACTTGCGTCCTTGTCCTCGACGAAAAAGTCGCCGATCCTCTTGGCCTTGAGCTTGAAGTACACGACCTCATTCCGCAGCTCACGAAAGCGTTCGTCGGCGTTGCCCACGATCCAGTCGGCGTGCTGAACGGAGAACTTGCCCTTGTTCATCAGATCGCGGTAGAAATCGAAGGTTGCCTGGACGGCTTCCTCGTTGGTCTCGGAGTTCCAGAACCAACCAATTTCCAGTGCAGCGAGAGCCTGCTGGCCCAGCGGCGTCAGCTTCTTCCGTACGATGTGGAACTCACCCTCGAGAGCCGGCTCATCCAACTCCATGAAGTGGATGAAGTTGCGCCGACCGGCGTTCTCCATATTGTAATAGTCCCACGCCAGCGTCTTCAGGTCGTCGCCGTCCTGATAGAGCGGGCCCAGGGCCTCGGGACTGACTGTAACATCCTCACCGCCAGCGGCAAGTTTCTTCAGTCGCTTATGTTGAACGCCCGATGGCGTGAAGATTGCTGTGTTGCTCATATGTTCTTTTGTACGAGGACAGAGCTGGTTGTCAACCAAAAGAATAGGCCCCTAGAGAGCAACCCCTGGGACCTATTCCTTTTAGCTTGTGGTATTCTTAGATGTTGCCGTTGAATCCCGTGTAGATACCCAGGAGTTCCTTGACAACAGGGTGACGCTCAACGTCTCCGCGCTGGAACTTGATTACGTCAATGCAGGGGCTGGACTGAAAGCGACCCAAAAAGTCGGCAAGTCCGTTGTCGGATCCACGATCGCTCTGAGCGAGATCGCCCGTTACAACCATCTTGGAACCCTCACCAATACGTGTGAGAATCGAGAGAAGCGAATTAGGAGTTGTGCCCTGTGCCTCATCTACCAGAATGTAGGCGTTCTTAAACGTGCGACCACGAATGAATGCGATTGGCACCATTTCAATGATGTTCTCTTCCAGCATTGCCTGAATCTCGGGCTGCGTGAAGTATTCACCAAAGACGTCCAGAACTGGCATCATCCATGGGGTCATCTTCTTCAAGATGTCGCCTGGCAAGTAACCAATGTCCTTGTCGTCGACTGCAACGTTGGGGCGAGTGATAACAATCTTCTCAACCAGACCAGCCTTAAAGCACTTGATAGCGTGCATGGTGGCCAGAAGCGTCTTACCAGTACCAGCTGGACCAACGGCGAAAACCACATGCTTGTTGGGGTTCTCTAGGCTGGAAACCAAGTTTTCCTGTGCAAGATTGCGAGGAACGATGTCCACGCGCTGCTTCTTTGGCTTCTGAGGGAAGTTTAGCTCAATAACATTCGAGGTGCGATCCTGCTGATAGCGACCGCCACGGGCGCCAGGGGTTGGGCCGATGTTACGGTCTGCACGAGGATTGGGGCGGTTTGCACCCTTTGCACGATTCTGTTTAGCCACTTTCGACCTCCAAAATGAGGGTTGGTGTTGTGGGGCTGCTCACAAGTATTTAAGTCTTGGAGAGTGGCTAAACAGTGTGTTTAATTGCCTGCTGGAAAACAGATAAGTAGGCGGTTATGGATCCTGGTGGATCCGCTCATAGATGTCATCCCAGCTATCAACGCGCTGAACTCTTGGATCCTCGTGCATTTCATTATGCTTGTAGTTGATCAAGAAGCTGGTGTGGCCCACATCCACTCCTGCGCTGGCATGCTTCATCTTGTCCTCTACCCAATAGGTTGGAACATAGCGAGCCAGGTGCTCCTTTTTGCTTTCAGCCAATCCCACACAATGCAGAGTGTCAAACACTCCCACGCCAAAGACCTCATTGAGGTTCTGCCAGCGACCATTGTATGTGGCCTGATCAGTGTCACAGGCCGTGATAGCCACAAAGTGGTAACCCTCACTGTGAAGCTTCTGAACATTGTCAACCACTCGGGGAAGTGGCTTGAAGAATGGCCAGTAGTCTGGGTTGCTGTTGAAGATCCTGATCAGCTCACGAGATTCCTCATAGGGGCAAGAGAGCCAACGCTCCACGTCCCAATAGTCCTTTAGGAGACCAGGAGCCTCGCAATGCTGAGGATAGTTGGCACGGACCCACGTTTCAAAAGGTCCTGCCCAATCGAACAGGACTTCATCACAATCCGTTAGGATGACCTTACTCTTCATCAACAAACCTCGGGCTCAGGCGAAGAGGAATGTAGATGTAATCTTCATCCTCAGCAAAGTTCACAGCAACGTCCACCCACAGCTCTAGGTCGCTGACACGATCGGGAGTATTGTTGCTTTCGTCGCAGACAACTGTGTAGTCGTATGCCTCGCTGGCCTCCAGGTGGTCGGTGAAGTCTTCTACGACCTTGGCACGAGTCTCCTCGTTATTCATATCCGACATGAATTCCAGCAAGATGGAAACCAATTCCATCTTGAGGACTTCCACCTTTTCCATTGTCTCTGGATTAATTTCCGTCATCTTCTTCTACCTTTCCTGCATTGTGGGCATCCACAAAGTTCTGAACCTTGGATAGATTTGCGCTGTCGGCGGCAATCCACTTTACCAGCGCGGCCTTGACGTCTTCAAAATACTTGGAGACGAACATGTTGAACAGCTTGGACTTTTCCTCATCACTGTCCACGTTCCTGCTCTTGAGAACCTTGCTCTCAAAGAGATCGAGGATCAGCTCTGCATTCTGTGTCTGCTTGTTGGTAACACGATCAACGATGACCATGTTCTCAATTGGATCCCACTCTGCAGTGGCGCCAAAGCCTGGCGTGTTGCTCTTTTGTCCGGCAGCTAGAACGTAGCTGTAGGAAATGACCATAAAGGGTCGGCCGCTCAAGTATTTGCTCATTTGTTTTCCTCAAAGATCTCGTAGGGAATTTCAACGACTTCCACGCCGGCTTCACGAAAGCGAGCCTTGCTGTCTTCGAGAATTGCAGCCCAACGATCCTGCTTGTCCGGTGGACAACTTGGTGCCACTACCCTGGTGATTCCAGCCTGAATCATGTGCATGGCGCACCGATCACAGGAAAAGAATGGCCAGGTGTAGAGTGTGTCACCGCGCACGGTTGTGTGGGCACTCAAGACGGCATTCATCTCACAATGGACGATGTAGCTGTACTTGACTTCACGATCCTCATAGCGATCGGGAGTGTCCTGGATTCCACGTGGAAATCCATTATAGCCCACGCTGGCAACGCTGTTGTCGGGACGAACAACTACTGCGCCAGTCTGCGTGCTGGGGTCCTTGCTCCAGCTGGCAACCAGACGTGCCATCTCTAGATAGCGAATGTCCCATTTGGTGGTGCCGTTCATGGCATCAATGGCCGTTTGTAGATCACTCATAGCTGACTCAATTCTACCAATGTGGCTGCTAGGTTGATCTCTGCGTCGGCACAAATTGCATGACTGCGGAGACCACGTGCGATCACCACAATAGCCGCGCTCTGCACTTCCTCGGTGTCGCCAAACAGTTGAAGATTCTTGTAGAGGAAACGGAAGATGTCCTCGTAATCATTGATGTCCGCGCTGCTGACGATCAGCTTTCGTGCCTGCGTGAAGTTCCGTGCCTTGAACAGCTCAACGACATCTTCCATGTAATTGAGTGAAGTAGCACTGGATTCCTTCAGGGGCGTCAGTACGCTGTTCTGCGTATGCTGATCTAGAAGATTGATGCACTTTCGAAGATCGGGAAAGGAGTTCCTGACGTACAGTTCCAGATCATCAATATCAAACGTGACGTTCTCCAGCGTTAGGATCTCAAGAACCCTACCGTAGAAGCTTTCCATGTCCAGGGAATCAAAGTGGATTCCCTGCATCCTGCTATGCAGCGCGGCCATGATCTTGTGCGGCAGGTTGCAAGTGATGATGAAACGAACGCTTTCATTGAAACGCTCCATTTCATTACGGAGAATAGCCTGTGCCTGATGGGTCAGATAGTCGCCCTCATCCAGTAGAACAACCTTGTAGTCGCCATTTGGATAAGTGGAACAGAAGTTGACGATCGTGTCCCGAACATAGTCAACGCCGTTATCCCTGGATCCATTGAGCTCCAAGATATCATACTTGTTGACGCCCAGTTCGTTGAGCAGAAGTTTTGCCAGGGTTGTCTTACCAACGCCAGGGCTGCCACTTAGAAGCAGGTGTGGGAAGGGAATGTTCTTGCCCTCTGGATTTTGAATCCAGCTTTCAATCTGTGCTCGAATATGGTCGTTCTTGAAGACGTATCCCTCGAGCGTGTTGGGGCGGTACTTCTCGACCCAAAGGTCTGGTGTGGACACTGGAAAACTCCTATCAGGTATGCCACACATTACGGTGTTCTGGTGTCCAGAGTCAATTTACTCTTGCGTCTCGGTAACCGTTTGCTAAGTTAGATTATGTCTACCAACGAAACGCTTGATGCGCCCGCGGCTCTTGATACGCTGAAGGCGTACATGAAGAAGGAAACTGGTCACGCTTACACGGGCTTCCACCGACAGGAACCCTTTCGTGCCCTGATAGGAACGTTGCTCAGCTTACGTGCTCGTGGAGCAACTGTGGAGCGCGTAGAGAACAGTCTCTTTGAAATAGCATCAACGCCCCAGCAGATCGCCCAGATGCCCGTAGAGGAGCTCTCTGGGCTTCTACGGCCCCTTGGACACACCAGTCGACGGGTTCAGTTCGTACAACAAACCAGCCAGCAGATTATCGATCGTTTTGGGGGCAAGGTTCCCAACAACATGGACGACCTCTTGAGCCTTCCAGGCGTGGGACGAAAAACCGCCAACCTGACCTTGGATTCGGGCTTTGGTCAAACGACCATGACCGTTGACACTCACGTTCATCGTATCATGAATATCTGGGGTTACGTGGACACCAAGGACGCCAATGAAACCGAAGAGGTCCTGAGGGAAAAACTTCCACGCAAATACTGGAAGTGGTTCAACCCCTTATTAGTGGACTTTGGTAATCGGGTATGCTGGCCGTCCTCTCCCAAATGTACCCTTTGCCCGTTGCGTGACGAATGCCCGAAACATGGGGTACCAGCTTCCGCGCAATCTCGTCTCCACGAAAGCGGTACTTCTCGGGAATAGGATCGCAGCCAAAACGTAGCATGAACATTTTAGCAACATAGGGATCGTCGAACTCATAGACGTTGCTGGCGTACTGATGCCAACGACGCTGCCACCCATGCTCATCATCTGGGGTAACTTGATGTTGTAGGGTGTCTGCAAACCAGCAGATCACTTCTATCTCGTCATCTTGGCATTGGCGATCCCTGTAAAGAAACGCACCCGGAACCCAATCAAGATGCGCCCACTGTTGGTGCATGTGACTGAAGCGGTTAAAGTAGCCGCCATGATCCTGCATGTAGGAAAGGTGGTACTGAATTATGTTGGGAAGTGGGTCACCATAAAGGTGAAGCATATCATCGGCTGTGAAGTTGCCCCAGATGGATTCATTTCTCCGGGCTGTTTCCTTCATAGTCTCCGTGCTTCGGACTCCACCCCATGTGGCTTGAAAAAGATCCGCTTGCTCAGCGGTTGGAAAGTTGAAATAGTGAAGATGGGGCCGACCAGCTATGGGAAAGCCGCTTCCACTGTGACTGTAGATGTTTGCTCGAAGATCGCCCGTTACGCAACGATCTAATTCAAGATGCTCCTCGATCCAATGCTCGTGATCTTTTCCGCCCCAATCACGTCCGCCCTCAAAAGGCAACTGGATTGAAACGCGCTCAAGAAGCCAAGTGGCAAAGGTCTTTATGGGGCGGTAGTGCTTCATGCTCCAATATTAGCATTGGCTACCAGTTTGTCAAGTCCATCGAAGCTTGAACAACGAGGCATTCCTCCGGCGATAGAAAAAGAAGGCATGAAGCCCCTCTGATCCTGGAATAAAGGGCCGGTGTCTCCAGGGATGAATATCACAGGTGAGGTTCGTGATGTGAGGAACTTTGGGTCCCATTGCATCAAGCCACTCATACAGATCTTCGTGGAGTTTCATGGACAGATAGTCAGCGCGTGATAGAAAGGTGCTCCTCGCGTGAAAATCATAGGACATCAGGACTGCGTATTCACCACTTGGTGTTATCCAGATCTGTCCGTGTTCATACTCGGATCGGAGCTCATTGCTCATAGTCGATCCTTGACCAGCTGAAACATGATTGCATCGTGTCGGTCATTGAATGTGAACTTTGTCTCTACTCTCTGAACGTCGCCGGATCCATCTTCCTTGACACGGAAGTCTCCAAAGGTCCACCGGTCTTTTGTATGTTCGGCGCACCAGTCCTTGCCACGGTTTTGCCACTTCTCGTGCTCGCCCATTCGGACCAGCTTGTCTCGAATGTCGTTGAGTGTCACGCTGGTGGAAGTGGTCTTGCCCTGGGACTGGGGATAGCGCTCGTAGGTTCGGATGAACGTTACGTCAACTTCCCAAGCATATCGAGCAACTTGGTGCTTAATTCTGCTGCCCACTCGGTCCACCGTTCAATGTATTGCTCCGCCCCATCCATAGTGGAGAACTCTATGAAAAGTCTATAATAGTGTGGACGGTCAGGATCGTCAATCACACGATCATATTTCATACGGTGTCGGATCTTTTGCTCGTCAAGCCACTGGGCTCGCTTGCTCATCTCCTGTCGGAATGTATCGCCTTCTTCCATAAAGGCGTGGAGATCTGTCCAGCTACAAGGGCGGAAGATCTGAACATAACAGACGGGATAGAAAAAGGTTTGGATGGAACCCCTTGAGGTTCCATCCAGTGTGATGGGCTCTGCCTGCATAAATCACCCGTACTTTAGTTTGAACAACAAAGCATCGGAAATATTATGAAATTCAATGTCAAGCCAGCTTTGGTACTTGTCCTGTATCTGGTGATCCCAGGAATAGTCTTTGACCGTTGCTCTCTGAAACGCGATATAGTCGTTCATGTCATGAAAGTGGAGACTGTCACGAACTAAAACGGTCATTTTAAGTGGATTAGAAGGGGCAGTCATCCTGAACACCCAATACACCAGTTACGTCCACGCGCTGAACATAATGTACTTCATCGGCGCTCTCGGGAATCTCAGCTTCAACGCCATAGGTCCAACGACCATGTTCCACTAGAACCCACTGTCCAGCCTTGATGTCAGTCTGCTCATGACCAACGCGCCAGACCTGTGCCCAGCGAGGACGGATACCCCGATCCTTGCCATTGTCATCAAGCGTGATAATACCACCCTTGGTAACCTTTTCACCCTTTTCCATGTTGATCACAAGGATGTGATCTCGGACTGGGCGAATGTCACCGCGGATCTTTGAATAATTGTAGCGACTCATTTGAATGTCTCCGGTTACAAACCAAAGTTCTTAGTCGTCACTCTTGTCCACTAGCTTACGACCCCTTGGACGCTGAGCCAATCCCTCAGGAGCATCGGTCTCCGCGACCCTGCTGCTGACCAGACGGTTCATTGCTTCCTCTGGAGTTTCGAACACATCAGGAAGTGCGGGCTTCAACGAAACCTGTTTTGCTGCCTGAGGGTTGTTCGCATAGTAGTCACGAGCAATCTGTTCCCTACGAACCTCGATCTGACCACCGGCGCCCATGATGTCGCCGCGAGCATTCATACGCCCATTGCCGATTGCTCGGCTACTTTCATTTGCGGCACTCAGCGCGTCCATGTCAATTTCGACACCGCGCATGGAAACTGCCTTGTTCCTAAAACCGTTGCGAGCCATTGTGGTGCTCCTCCTATACGACCCTATGTTCTTATTTATGCGTAGTTAACCAGCGGGTTACTTGAGGAACTCTCGAATGTCCAGATCGAACGCCATACTGTCAACACGATGCACGCCAATTAGAAAAAGTGCATAGGAGGCAACACTGGATCCACGTCCCACACCCCACACGATATCATTCTCACGGAAGTGATTTACCGCATAGACGAGAAAGCGCAGAAGAGGAATCATGTTCCTTTCCTCAAAGAGAGTCCACTCGTAGAGTATTCTCTCAATTTGTGCCTCATTCTGGCACTTCATTAGGAGAAACTCCTGGACGTCCAGACTTGCATAGGGCTCGGGAATAAACCACTGGCTCTGGTGAGCCTCATCCCAATCCTTGACTGGGAATGTGGGTTCCTGATACTCGCCCACCTGATCGTCGGGGTGATCGTATTCCTTGCAGAGCGCATTAAAGCGTACCACACCCTCCACAGGGTGGGCCGTCATCTCACTGGTAAGGTGATTTCCCCGCATCAGATGGTCGATCAGACCATCCGTGTCAAAGATCACATTTCCCCACTCGTCAGTTGAACGGCCCTTGAACTGCATCAGTCTACCTTACCACCATCAATCACGCGGGGACGGAATTCAGGACGCACAATCACATTGCTGGGTGCCTGTGGATTCGCCATCTGATCCGCAATAAAGCCCAGACTATACGCCCAAGCTGGTGGCTTATTCAAGTCATCACCTTCGTCGGGGACCACATCCATGCTGGATGCGTCATCGCGATGCCACCAAGGACGCGAGAAGAAGTTGCTTTCAGTGAGCCATTCCACATCGCTGGCAAAGCTCTCACCGGGACGAAGACCCACAAAGGTAAAGCCCATTCCTCGACCATCGGTGCTCTCGATGTCAATGGCATGGAATGAGAATGCACCCTTGGTCAGTGCCTTGAACTTGCAGAGCAGAAGTTCCGCCAAGCAGGCATCTGTGGGTTCCTCTGGGCAGAGGATGAGTGCGTTGGTGCAACTGGGACTGTCGCCTTCAGAAAAGCGATCAAGTGCCCACTCATTGTCGCTGTGAAGCAAGATGGAGTTGTTTAGAACACGCTCTACCCAGTAGCTCATCTTTGCAAGTGCAACTTCCATACGGGTACCGTAATCGTCGGAGTCTTCCTCTACGGGAAGGCCCTGATCGTCAACGTGTTCCAGTGTGGACACATCTGCTTTGATCTTGATGGTGGTGGGAGAAAGCCGCTGATCAATGATCCTGGTAGCCTTGAACTCATAGCGCAGGCTAATGAACAGGTGATTGGGCATGGTGTTGTCGTCGTGTTCGTCCATTACAGTCCCCAAAGAAGGAACGTAGGAACACTACCGCGGATGCGGCATGAAGGGTTAATTGCTGGCCAGCAACACAACCACAAGACTTGAGCAGCCCTATTGGACATCCTGTCGTCGTTCATGGTATTTAGTGCCTGAGCTTCAAAACCCAACCTGTTTCCTACGTTTAATCTCTTATACCATAGTGAACAGGCTGGGGTCTTGTCATTATTTTTGGTCGTCTTTGTCCGTGTATTCCTTGTGAAACAAGGGAGCAGGAAGATTCTGAGGCTTGCGAGAAGCTGGCTTGACAATCGTTGTCTTGCTGTCGTCCTCAGGCTCACCCTTGGATGCCTTGAAATCAGGATCGGACTCAACGGTGTCTGGGAACATGGCAACCATGGCGTCGAAGTTTGCCTTCTGAGCCCTTTCCATTTTCTCCTCATCAATCATTTCCAACATCCATTCCAATTGGTTGATGGTGTCAAGACTGGAACCCCACATGGAGGCACGGCTTAGGTTACGATGAATGTCCTGCGTTTTCTGCAAGAGCTCATCGTCGCTTAAATCCTTAAAGGAGAGAAATGGATGGTCAATCAAATGTCACCAGACTTTCTGTTTTCACTACGCTCAATGCTGAACTTGCCACCAGGAAAGCGGCTTTCCAGCTTCTTGACGTTTTCGTCCAAGACCTCGTAGGGGTCCAGACCCAGGGCCGTGCAGGCGTTTGCAAAGTACCACATCACATCGCCGAGCTCGCGCTTCATATGATACTTATTGGCCTCATCAAAAGGCTTGCCCTGGAAGAGCATCTTCTTGACGATTTCCATGAACTCGCCCGACTCTGCACTCATGCCACATGCGCCGGTTAGAAGACGCTCAACATTGCAGCCCTGGTCATACAGGTCACCAACACGAGCTAGGAATGCGTCCTTGTTCTTGCTGGCATCACTGGTCACGGCATCCACGAAGGCGCCATATTCGTTCAGGTAGTTTTCGCTCATTGGGTTCTCCATTTGGATTTATGGATACCCTAACGCACCTGGTGTCCAGAAATCACTATTGGATCACACCGTCCAGAAGCCACTTCTACCAATCGTCACATTGCGGATTCGACCCTTGAAGATTCGAGCACTGGCGCCCGTTGAGGTGTTATAGGTCCAGTCCGAACCAATTGAAAGGCCGTTTGCCGTCGTGTAGGGGACCGGCATGGCATAGTCGCCCACTGGGGTGTTGTTGACATACAAGCGGACTCGCGTGCTATCACCCTGAGCGTAAAACATGAATCCCAGACGGTACCATTGCTTTGCCTGGTAATTGCTTACCATGGTCAAGCTGGTCGTATAGCCGTTGTTGGTCGTGCTGCTATTGAAGAGGATATTGGATCCATTGTGACTGATCGTCCACTCAGGCCAACCCGCACCAAAGCCTTCACCCAAAGTTGCAATCCATCTGGTACCCGGCTCATCAATGTAAACTTCCATTTCCACACTGTAGGGGGTGGAAAGATGCCACACTGCATTGTTGTTGGAAAAGCGAACCGCTTGCGTTCCCGTGAACAGCATATAGTTGGACACTGTTGTGGGACGAGCATTGTTGGAGAGGCTGGACTGTCCACCGCTTACCTGATTGGTAAAGCTGTTGGTCATGCGAAGCAATAGGTCGGTTCGCGGCACACCATCGTATAGAATTGTTCCTACCAGCATTGCTTACTCCTTGGGATCATCAGTGCTACCCTCACCGGTAACAGGCTTGGTTGGGCCCTTGGGTTCACCAACGGTAATGAAAACGCACTTGGGCTCACTGGCTTGTCCACGATCATTTACCATAACGTAGCTAAAGCTGTCATAGCCCTCCCAATCCATTTCAGGAATAAAGATCAAGCTGTGGCGATCATCGGAAAGCCGAACGTATCCACGACGGGGCTCCGTGAGGATAACTGGCTCACAAAAATACCCTGCGAGCATCTGGCCCTCAATGGTGTTCTTTGTTTGTGCGCCCTGGATGTTGTTGACATCAATGGTGTACTCGGGAAGATCATAGTTGAAAGCACCATCAGCATAGACTTTCAGCGTTCCCTCTAGGATGGGATCCTGAAAGTAAATTACCTGGCCACTGACACGAAAGGCCCTGAAGGTCTTACCAAAATCCAACGTGCTGTTGACGAGACGGAAGCCATCATGCCACACCTCAACCCACGCGGGATTGTAGGGAAGAGTGTCCATGAACATTCCATAGACAGGTCTGAAATCCGGAGCCGTGTTGTCGATTGGAATGAATGTAACGCGGGCTCCACGAGGAATGTTTGATTCCAACTTGGGGCACGCAAAATCAATTACATTGGCATGCGTTTGCACAAACCTAGTATTGGTCAAACTAACGCTCATTAGCCACCTCCGATCAGCCACTTGACGGCAAAGATATTAGTTCCCTTGATCTGACAGACCAGCTCAGTGTTGCGCTTGAACACGTAGCTGAATGTTCCCTCTGGTTGCTGATAGACAGTAAGGGGCAAGACATTGTTGTAGGCCGTGGCTGCAAACTCCGCCTCACCTGGTGTCGCGTAACCACCAGTCTCCAGCGGCAAGAATGTCTGCCAGCTGACAGCATTCTCACCAAATGCAGCGCGAACCACTGATACCTGATTGAATGACACTGGGCTCAAGCTGGGTAGTGCAACCTTCTTTAGTGTCTCCAATGCTGCGGACTTGCCCTTGATCTCTGTTACGCGGAATGTGGGCTTGCTTACAAAACCCACAATCTGCTTGACCCTGAGTTCTGAATTGGCAAAATACACCGGAGCAAGTCTGACAGCCTGGAAGGTGTTATCCCCAACATGGAAGTGACCAGGCTCAAAGACCTTGTCATTCTTGTAGGTGTGATCCACCCAGTCCCTCTGGTGATAACGAAGAACCGTTCCATAGAGGTGATAATGTCCAGGTGCATAAAGGCGTCCAAGACCCATTGGCATCACTCTCCAAGAGACATCAGCTTTGCGATCACCCTTGGTTGCTTGATAGGAAAAGAACACTGTTGCGCGACGAGGAGCCACATTGTTCTCATGATGGAATATTGGCGTAAATTTGGTGTACGTTGCCGTAATACCAAATGATGGCTCATAAGTCAGGCTGCTACTGTCAGCGAGACGAATACTCTGACGCTGGTCCTCATACTTGAACGCTCTCTGGTCAATCAAATATGTGGGCCTGCCGGGAACCTTTGCCCTGGCTTTTTGAGTCAGAACATAGTTGCTGAATGGATTGAAAGTGCTGGTGCTCGTCTTCTTGAACGCAATACTGCCTGCAAAGATCACTCCCTTGGAAAGAGCTGTGGTTCGCTGATCGGCACTTCCCTGCCACTCGCTGACACTGGCTTTTCCTGGAGGGCTGCTGGCCTGAAACCACATACCAATGCTGGCTTTGCCCGGAGGACTGCTGGCCTGGAACCACATACCAATGCTGGCTTTGCCCGATAGAGCACCGGCCTGCTGTAGTTCAGGAGTGTTGGCCTTCATGTACTTTTCAGGCGCTTGCTGAACCACTGGCGTGTTGGCTTCCATGTATTTGTCGGGAGCCTTTTGAACTTCCGGCTTCTTAGTTGCCACCAGTTCAATGTGACCATTGACCAGGCTCCACTGATTGCTACCGCCCCACTTCAAAGAAGGACGAGCAGGCATCCACTGACCTTCCGCAGGATCAATCTTCAGATAACCAAACTCATAGACTGTGACACCATCGGCCAATAGAGTCTTAACTGGCTGAACTTCAAAGAGGTTCTTGACCCTATAAAGAGCCTGAACACTGTCTCCGTTTCCAACCAATGGACTTGTCTCATAGGCGCCACCGTTGACACTGAACTGCATGTACTTGTTGTAGATGCGGATTTGGTAGTCTTCACTCAAGCCTGTGATAACAGGAGAGAGATCGCCCGGAAAGTAAAAGTCAGGAATGCCATGATGCACCGTACCAAAATCCACATTCTCGGGCATATCATCAACGGTGGTAAAGCTCTTGAAGTAATAGTTGTAGGTGGGACCAACTAGAACAGTATCACGCTCATCAAGCCACCAACTGCTGGCCTGAATGTGACGAACTGTGATCTCATCGCCACCAACCAACTCAGTGGGAAAGCTGAGAGTTTCATCGCCACGCATCACGTATGCGTCTTTGTAGTTGAGAAGGTTGTACTCTCCAGTTTCCTCAACGGTGTATGTTGAAGTGACTTCCTTGCTTCCATAGGGCTGGAATCGCTGGACATTGGCTTCCTTGGCAGGCCACATACTCATGATCAGTGGATACTGGGCATCGGCGATACTTAGGATGCTGTGGTACCTTGTGAGTTCAATGGGAACGTGAATGGTGATCGTCAGATCCTGTCCAGCATTCACCGGTGTCCTGCCATTGTAGGGCTGACCATCAACCAACAAGGTACCCACCGACAGAGCAATGGGAGCATTGACAACCTTCTTGGGAACCTTAAAGTTCCAAACCAGTGTGGTTGCTTTGTTCTTGATGCCGGTGTTGATAAATGTAGCCATCGTGTTGCTGGGTGCAGCCTCAACCTTGAAGTCAAAGGCATAGTTGCCCAGAACCACACAGGCACTCACGCGACCATTGTAGGCTTTCTGATAGAGCTGAACAGCACTGTTCTGACTTACCACGTTGATATCCGGACTTCCGTTGATCAACATCTTGCCATTGGGGCTTACAAAGCTGGGAAGATTCTCACCAAGAGTATTGACGGTGTATTCCCCGGATCCAGCATCCACTTCCAGCGGAGCCCTCCAGGTCTTGAATTCAGCACCAGAGACCACCGGGTTGGGAGGAACGGTCAATGGGTAATCGTTGATGTAGAAGCTGCCAATAAGTGAAGTTGCCAGAGGAACCGCGTAGGAAACGTTCTTGGCAAAAGTCTTAATCGAAGGAGCCATGCCTAGGTCGTTGAAGACCTGGACCATGGGAGTGTCGGCGCCAGAAACTGCCAGTCGGCTTCCACGATAGGTTGCAATCGACCAGGGAAGCATGTCACCTGTGGAGATGTCTCGGATAAAGGAGCCCTGACTGTCATAGACCGAGAGCTTGTACTTTTCCGTGATGGGAAAGATAAACTGATCCTTGAACACCGTTGGAACACCAATGGAGTTCTCTTGAAACAATGTGGTGATAGTGGATCCATCGATCTTCAGTGCCTTGCCACTCGCAGTGGTAACCACGACCAGGCTTCCCAGAACCATACCATGAAGGATCTTTTCAGTTGTGGTGATAGTGCGGCTGAGAGTGTTGAGGTCGCTTAGGATTCGGAGATACAGATCGCCACCCACATACAAGGTGGTTCCATCACTGAAGACTGTTCTGGCACCAGTGTAGGCGCCAGTTGACTTTGTCCTAACCTGCTGACTATTCCATGTGTAGAGATAGCCCGCGCTGTCTAGGGCATAGGTTTCCCAAGTGTTTGAAGCACCATTCCACATAGTGGTGTGACTGATCGGTGGAGCGTCAGTGAGGAGGCGATAGACTTCCGCTCCATCATCACGAAAGAAGTGGATGCTCTTTCCTTTGGGATTTAGAACAGATGCAAGATCGGTTGTTTGAAAGCCAGATGATGTGCTGCTCAGGGGGAGGTTTTTCTCACTTCCCGCGCTGCTCTGGTAGGCGTACGAGCCATCCATGAAGGTTGGCAGGATATCAATCCAAGTCTGATTTCGATACTGGGAGCGGAGAGTTGGCTTAGCTGCGCCAGCATTGCTGACGACTGCAAAATAGCTGGGATTGCCATTGTAGGTCCAGGGGATGAAGCGATGTTCATTGGCCGCTCCGGCCAGTACATCGATCTCAATTCTATCCCCAACCTTTAGATCGATGAGACGTGAAGCTGTTGCTTGTTGGTTTACCCTAACAATGTATCCGTCTTCAATTCCAACCCTGCAAGACTCTGTTGCGGTAAAACTGGAAGTCGCAGTTGTGTTGGGATTTACAATGGAGATGGATCCAAACATTCACGTCTCCCACAAAAAGTAGTGGGGAGAGTTTTCCCTCCCCACTATTAATTAGCTGATGCCGCCACCCTGCTGGAGCACGAGGATACGCATGCCAGTGTTAGCTGTGCCGTTTGCATGGAGCGCCTTGTAGACGCGTCCGGCAGTCTCACCGTAAACGGTAAGTGGAACATCGGTGAACTGGCTGACCACGTCGGCCGAAGTTAGACCAATCATGTCCAGCTCATGTGGGTAACGATAGCGGGAAGTGTTGAGGCGACTTGGGAAAGTCACGATATACTTTCCATCTTCGCTCAAGCTGACCTGCTCAACGTTGTTGATAATGCACTCACTATCGACTTCATCGACCGTTGCACTGCGACGCTTACCTGGACGCAAGATGTCCGATTCACGAACAGTAAACTGCCAGATGTTTGGACCAACACTGTTGACACAAAATACTGGAGCCTTACCAGTGGTGAGGACCAGACCAGTTGCGCGATCTACTGGACGCTGAATCAGGAACCAGTTGAAAGTTGCCGAAGTTTCCGCAGTCGTTGCATCTTCCCAGATACCCAGCCACATACCGCGTGGGCTGATTACCAACCTGTAGGTCATTGGATAGCTGGTCTGCTGAAGAGGAACCACTCGACGTGCGCGAGTTACTAGGCCCTTGGTTAGCTCATCAACGATGGATTCATCACTGGGTGTACCAGTTGAATTTCCCTGACTGATACCAGCAGTCCAGCTGGGTGCAGAGTACTTTCCATCCACGGTTACTAGAGCTGGAATGTCTTCTTCGCTCTTGCTACCCTGCGTGCTGGCAACCGACTTGGTAAGCCATGAAGTGCCAACCTGATCGCCAATGGCACCAATGACGTCATAGGGAACCAGAACCTTGATTGTCCTGGTACTCTGACCACTTTGGACTAGGCCGTCTGTCATAGAGCTGACAGTTGCTACCTTGCCATCGTCAGTTAGCTGAAGTGGGGTGCCAGTATAGACCATGACGGTCTGGGCATCCTGGACGTTGAAACAAACGCGCCATGGCTGCTTCTCGGAAACAGCCGCAGCATTGAGGGGATCAACATCGCCGCCTGCTTCAAGGGTCACACGATACGCATCGGTGAGGTCTGCCTTGTTGAAGACCGCCTTGTCGGAGCCCGTAACAAACTTTGGCACGAAGCCATTGGCAATCATGTCCTGGATCACGTCCAGGATCATCGTGGATGCCTTAGTGTAACCGTGGCGTTCTACTACAAAACCGCTCATCGAGTTTCTCCTTTTATCTTAATTAGCTGATGCCGCCGCCCTGCTGTAGGATCAGGGTCCTCATACCAATGTTCGTGCCACCATTTGCATGGAGTGCCTTGTAAACACGTGCCTGAGGTTCACCATAGAACTGAAGAGGAACATCGCTGTACTGGGACACAACGTCTGCACTTGTGATGCCCATCATGTCCAGCTCATGCGGATAGCGATATCGCGAGCTGTTGAGACGCGATGGGAACGTTACCACATACTTGCCGTCCTCACTGAGAGCGACTTGGTTGTTGCTGTTCAAAACCGCTTCCGAATCACGTGTGTTCTTGTTGGCTGGACGACGAAGACCTGGACGAAGAATATCCTGCTCGCGAACCACAAACTGAGTGTAGCTGTTGCCCACACAGTTTACGCAGAACACCGGAGCCTTACCGGTGGTCAGCACGGCGCCATTGGTACGATCAACGGGACGCTGAACCAGTACCCAGTTGTAATAGGATGCGCTTTCTGCCGAAATTGCGTCTTCCCATACGCCTAGCCACATACCACGTGGGCTGATTACTAGGCGGTAGCTGAGTGGGTAGCTGGAGCCCTTGGTGTCAACGCGGACCTGACGATTGATCAGACCCTTGGTTACTGCATCAGTTGTTGGCGTGTAGACGCCTTCAGCAGTTAGACCAGCAGTGCCAACGGGATCGCCGATGAAACCGAGAATGTCGCTTGCAACGGATGAAGACGTCAACTCAGCGGCAACCTTGCCATCGTCGGTTAGCTGGATGGGAGTCGCCACATACATGAACAATCGCTGGGTATCGGTAAGATCCAGCGTTACGCGCCAGGGCTGCTTTTCAGTAACCGAAGCTGCGTTCAGGGGATCAACATCCGGACCAGCTTCCATTGTGATACGAAACTTGTTGACTACCTTGGTGGGATCAAACGTCCCTCCAGTAGGAAACTTTTGAACAAAGCCGTTGGCCAGCATGTCCTGAATTAGTGAAACTGTCAAAGCTGCCGCGCTTGTGTAGCCGTGACGCTCGATTACGAATCCTGCCATTTTGGCCTCCTATGAAGGGGAGTGGGGTTTTCAGTATTTAGTGGTGTGAATTATGGAGTCTGGGCCGCCGGAGGTTCGGTAATCACCGTGTCATCGTTGGGAGGAGTGTCGGCAATTTCCATGGTCAGGAATGTGACAGTTAGAACAACCGGGCCTTCATCGGCATCAATGCTGTCAAAGGTCCAGTAGAGAACGTTCTTGATTGGATCTTCAAAGTTGGCCAGGATACTGTAGTTGCGGGTACGAAGGATCGTTCCGTCTTCAAACATCTGTCGACCATCATCAGCCAAGTGATCAGTGGTGCTCACAAACTCATAAGGATTTTCATCATCCTTTTCGGGCTTTGCGAATGCTCGGACGCGGACTGGACGACTGGTTTCAATTTTCAATGCCATCGAGACAGCGCCCAGCTCTAGTTCAAACTCGTGGCTTCCATCGACGGGAAGTTTGTCCAGTGTGTAGATAGCCACGTTACGCTTGTTCAGCATCAACTGACCATCGGAGCCGCCAGAGCCACCTCCTCCACCACCAAGCTCAAGTTCCTTCCACTCAACCTTTGCCACTGCATCTGGATTCTGACGACTGGGAACAACCAGCTCAGTTACCATCCAGATCTTTTTGGTGTCAATGGTAAGAACCAACGCACCCAGCTTTAGATTGGTGATAGCGATCTTGTCGCGTTCCACGATGTTGTCACGAACCTGGAGTCCGCCCTTGATATACTGGTCTTCCAGCAGGTAGAATGTACCACCACCTGCTGGAGCGAGATCAGAAGCAATCTGTAGTGCCATGGTGCTTTCCCCTTATGCGCTGACGACCCAAGTCTCAGCAAACGTACCGCTGGCAACCTTGTTGTCCGTGCGGTAGAGATAGAAGGGAGTTGCGACGCCATTGACGGTAACGCTGACTTCCAGTGGACCTTCGCCGCTGGAATCGCCGTACCAAGCAACACCAGTCTTGCCGTTTGGAGCAAGAGCGGAATCCCAACCACCTGGGCCGGGCTGTCCATTGCCCTTGATCTTTGCTGTTGGCATCAGACCATAGCTCTTGGGGTATGCGTACCAACCATACTGGTCAACGCCCTGTACGGTTGAGAAAGTGTTGACCTTGGAGGCATTCGTTCCTCGTCCAGCCAGACCATTGACGAACTCGCTCCACTTGGTGTAGGTGCCGGGTTCAGTGGTGGTACCTGCTACGGGGTGAACGGCAACGCCATAGAATGGCTTGATACCCTCAGCTACTGGTGCAGCCAGGGAAACATTCGTTTGTCCGCTTACCGTTGTGGTGCCTTCAACGAATGTTGCCTTCACGATACCCGTGATGTTGCTGGTCGTTGATGCTGCAACCTTCAAGCTGTTGCCAGTCAGGACACCAATGGAAGCATTGCTCAGCGTCCAAGTCGTACCACTCAGCGCAGTAACAACCTTGCTGGTACCGTCTGTGTAATAAACAGTTGCCACATAAGTGGTAGTCGCACCGGCAGTCAGGACCGTTGGGCCACTCACGGCCAACGATGCAGGCTTCAGAGCCTTGATCGTAACGTTGGTGCTTGCCGTGTACTTCTTGTTCTTGCTGTCCGTGTAGTTGGCAACAACCGTAACCGGCGTATCAATCTGCACATCAGCACCAGTCAGGACACCACTAGCCGTGATGGTTGCTGCACCGCTGGCGATCGACCAGATGGGAGTAACGATCGTGCTGGTGTTTGCCACACTGTCAACAAGTTCAACCTGCAACGTAATGGACTTGGTGCCGAATACCGACGTGGGAGTTCCATTGACATACTTCAGACTCTTAAAGTTCAGCATATCGTCGAGCATTGACTGGATCAAGTCCCTGAGCTTGTCATAGTCTACTTCACCGGGAGGACCGTCTGCGCCGTTATCACCCTTATCGCCCTTGTCTCCCTTATCACCCTTGGGTCCCTGACCACCAGCCTCAACGGGGAGGTTGGTTTGGATCACGGGAACGGTTGTTTCGTTTCCTTTGGGCTTTGAAGAGATGAAGAGTTTGCCATCGTTGGCATTGGGATTGACTACGATCTCATTGCTGGTCGCAGCCGTTTCACTGGCCGATGTGTTCCTGGCGGCAATCTTAGCCGCGTTTGCCTCATCGGGCGTTGCGGTCGTTTGGCCAGGGATCGGAAGATAAGTTCCGGGATTTTCCGGAGTTGGTTTTTTAGCCATAACGATCTCCTTGGAGAGGATTTCCGATATTTACCAACTCTACTTTTTTGTGATTGCGGTTGAAAACGCGGGGTTGACAACCTTGTGGATTGCACCACATTTGGCGCAGTGAAAGTCTACCGATCTAAAAATCATGTTTTGCGAATCAAAGGAAACCTTGGTATCGCACTTGAAGCAAGTGTATTCCCACGGCCCTATTAGCATTGGATATGAACCGTCTTTGACTGTGGCCTTGGCCGGTTCTAGTGTCATTGCCCCGCGACTTGCCTGTACCGCGTTGGGAAAGTGAATGATATTGCTCATAGCCTAACTCACTATTAACTCCTGCGGGCTGCTCGCTGATATTTAGTACAAGGTATCAGGGCTTATCCACGTACTTTGTGGTTTCCGCCCTGGCATATATGCGGTTGACAAAGAGTGCCAATAGAGCATATACATATTGCTGCTTGGGAAGCTTCTGTAGTAGGGTTGTATTCTAGGAAAGGATACAACCCTATGCACATTCTAAGTGTTATGTTCTTTGGTCTCCTGGGCCTCGCCCTCTCTGGCGTCAGCGTTATCATGGCTGCGATCACCATCTTGGCATTGATCCTCGCGTACAGCTATGTGATCTCCAAGGGCATCAGCATCAGGGAAAAGACCATTCTTGTTGCCATCCTCTTGTTCATTGCTGGGTGGGGTGGATTCCTCACATATCTGGCTGGACATTTTGGTTTGCTCTACTTGACAATTCAGTAATCCATCGTAAACTGTCATTCACATCATAAGGTGAGAAGTGTGGAAAGTCCCGTAAAGATGCTTAGCCAGGAACCGCATATCTTCCGCGTAACGCTGAGCTTTCTAGCAACCGGCGCTACCAAGATGGTTGTTGTCAGTTATGATGGCTCCATCGTGTACGTTATGGATGCCGATGATTCCTGGCTCCGGGAGTTCAAGTCCGGTGAGCACAAGATCTACGTGGACGGCCACTATGATCTGCTGGACTGCAATATCTATCTGGGCAAGCGACGGGAAGATCAGGATTGGTAGAGCCCACCTTTGAACAGCAATGGCCGCACCGTGTAGAACTGGCATGCTGTATTACCGACTACACGGATGCCTTTTCCTGGCTGTGGGCTCAGATCCTCAAGAACAATCTAGAGAGTCGAAAGGTCTTCACCACCTTTGGCCAGCGTAGCGTTGGCTTCAGCGACGAGCATCGACAACTGGCCATGCACTTCAAGCTACGATTTGGTTGACATAGAGTAGAGCGGTGCTAAGCCAGTTCTATGAAACAGATCGACAGCAAGTACCGCCAATTTCCCACCGCGCTGGAACTGCCTGATCTTCCCACTGATCGTCAGTTAGCCCGCAGCGAGGAAATGATTGCGTGGATCAAGGAAAGCAACCTAGTCTACCAAAAGGACTTTGTTTGCTTTGAGCACCAGACCGGCAAGCCCGGTCACAGCAAGAAGGTCACGATGGCCTGGGCCTTCCGCGATCGTGGCACCGCCCTTCACTTCAAACTAACCTTTGGTGGCTGGCGATGATGGTGGTCTGCATTTCAATCCGCCAGTATTGCAGGGTTGACTACAATACACTCAAGATTCAGCTGGGCACTATGGTCAGTGGATGGATGGATGATTATCTGGTCTGGGAAGGTGTCGACCACGATTGGCCCGATGCTGATGCCGGGGAAGTTCGTCACCTTCAGACTTGGGTGGCCATTGATGACCACTGGGTAGCGTTCATTTGGAACAGCGACGAAATCGGCACCATGTTCAAGAGTTATTTCACGGACTGGAATCCCTCGCACAAGCATCGAGTAATCATCGACGGTATCCGCTACACCGAGGGAACCCTCAACGGAACTGACATCTTCAAGTGGTTCAAGGAGCGCGACCTCGCCAACTCCGGAGACTACAGCTTTGCTCCTCACATAGATGATAGTACGACACTGGCCACGGCCTTTGAGTTCAAGAATGCCCAGACTGCCATGTTGTTCAAGTTGACTTTCGGAGGTACTCATGTTCAAAGCCTTATCTAGGGCCAACCGTGAGATGCAATTGGAAAGCTGGACACCCGTTACAATCACGATGGGAACCATGTTCCACTTGTTCGATCAGGAACGGGAAGACATGGCCACTCCTCTGGACGATCTAAAGTCCACGTCCGTTCTGTTGTTTCTGGAAACTTGGTGCAAGGCCCATATCAAACAGGGCTTCGCAGTCAAGAGGGAACCGGCATCACTGACCTCCTTTACCCAAGTGGGGAAAGATGATAACACCGCATGTCTGATATTTTTGTTCAAATTGTCCAGCGAAGCCGTCCGCTTCAAGATGACGTGGGGCGGACGGTGAGTCATACCTTTGTTAAATCCGATGACCACATCTGGGCATGGAACGACGAACCCTTTGTTATGCGAGCCAGCGACGAGGTGAAAAACTGGTTGTTGGCCCACGTGGGAAAGGAAATGACCTATAGCAGCAAGTGGGGCTGGAAAGGTTCCTGGCGGATACTCCGCATCGATGGCTGCGCTCACTTTGGCTTCGCGGATCCCAAGAAAGCCATGCTGTTCAAGTTGGCCTGGAGCGGCGTGTGAGAAAGCAATTCATCTATGAGGTAAAGATCAGCTGGGCCAAGGATCCCTATGGTGACAATTCGATCGAGTGGCTGATTGAAAACAAGCTCAAGCCGGAACGTGACTGGCAGATTGACATGCACGGCGGAAAGCTGGACTATCTTAGCTTTTGGTTCCACGACGCCAACAAAGCCCTGATCGTCAAGCTCACACTGGGTGGCATGTGAGTACCGAGTATCCATTCTGCAAGACGGTGGCGATCAGTACTCGTCAGGGTCGTGCCCGTTATCCTGAACTCGTAAAATGGCTTGAGGATCAAAACTGGTCCGAGGGCTTTGATTACTCCGTGGATCTCCTATACGGTGAGCCCATGGGTGATCCGGTTGCTTGGCAGTTTGCCTTTGATGATGCGCGGAAGGCTGTGGCCTTCAAGCTGGTATGGGGATGAAGAACGCCCAGCAGCGCCTGGCTGCTCTTCCCTACCATATAATCGTGCCTGGGGTCTGGCATGAGGATCCCATATATGATCGTCTGATCGACGCCATCAACTGGTTGTATGATGATGGTCCGCAATCCACTGATTGGTTTGTACACCAGTGTGAAGATGGTATCTTCATAGATAAGAAGAACAAGTACCAGATGTATCCAAGGAAAACAACTGCCTACACGTTCGCGTTCAGGAATCGAAACGAAGCCGCGTTATTCAAATTGTTGTGGTTTTATAAATTGAAGTATTGAAAGTGCGCCTGCTACCTAGGAGGTAGGAGGAGCGATGTTCAATTTGCCAGAAGAGTCCGATGGTGAGACCAACTATCACATCGTATATCTGAAATTGCCTGGTAGCGTCTGGTGTGAGAGTACCCAGGATCTCCGCGATGACATTGATGCGTGGCTGGAAACCAATGATGTTGGTGACGACCAGTACAACAGCTTCTACTTCCGAGACCCAGAGAACGCACAAGAGGGTGACTGGTACCACAATGCGGTGACCAGTAACAAATATATCTGTTACTGCTTCGCGGACCGCAACCACGCACTCCTATTCAAACTCACATTCAAGTAGTCGCTTGACACTGGAAACCCTGGTGCTACAAAGCTGGCATGAAGCGTCTAGTTGATCCTCTCGTGGCAGAAGGCCATAAGGTATTCGTATCCTATGATAGCAGCGCCTTTGAGACTGTGAAGGTCTCCACTTCCAAGGGGTTCAGCTATACGAGGAGTCGTAGTCCAACAGCTGGATTCCAAGCGTGGCTACAGGACACTGCCGGTCCTCTTGGTATTCTCTGGACCACGACCAAGGATGAAGAGGGCAAGGGCTTGTTTATCTTTTTCTACAGGTCCAGTCACGCTATGCTATGCAAGCTCACTTGGGGAGGATCATGACGCACGTCTGCATCAAGGTCAATGACGAGATTTGGGATGGCTACGGTCTCCGCCTCGTCATGCACGACTGGCTGGTGCAGAATGTAGGTCAACAGGCCAGCGACATGACGGATTATACATGGAGCCGGAAAGCTGCCTTTTATCTGAGGGCCAGCGAGAGTTCCATTGATCCCATGTATCTGGCAACCGGTGATCGCCAGAATGGTCCAGCAAAATTCCTTCACTTCAAGTTCAAAGACCCCGCGAAGGCTATGATGTTCAAACTTGCATGGGGTGGTCGATGACTATTCGGGATAATGTGATCATCACAACCATCTTCATACCCACGGACAGGTTTCCCTGGAAGCTAGTCAAGGACGATGATGGAGTGGAGCGAAAGCTCTATGATGTCACAGCCGAACCTCTAGCAACTGTGGTGTCCATGAACACTGTGTGGGGATTCAACGACAGCACAGATAGCGTGATGATATCATTTCTAGAGGGTTGTGATCTGGATAAGGTCATGTTATTCAAACTGACTTGGGGAGGATTGTAGTGGCCGACCAGCGTGTGATGCGAAATCTCTTTTACGTCTCGATCATCAAGCGAGCGGAGCTCTTTCATCAGCTGGCCGACCAGGTCTGCGCTCGAATGGGCCCTCCGCCAGAAGGCATTGAAGCAATGCACCGTCATTTGGAAAAGAGTCACGAGGACGATCTCCGGTGGCTGGTGGACAACGACGTACAGGTCACCATGAAGATGATCGACCTTATCTCCCAGCGGACTGCGGAGATCAGGAGCAAGTTGATTGCAGACTAGCTATAAGATGGTCTGGGATCGGGGCAATCCACTCAAGGTGGTTGTCGAGGGTTGTGTTCCTGAGAACTCCTTTGTGTTGCGCGGACCTGAGACTCCCGAGGAACGGCTTGCACGAAAGGCTCAGGAAGCTGCCAACACTCATATGGAAAATCTAGCTCAGCTTTTCCGAAATCACTTTGACAGTCGGTGGCGTGCCAGTGATCTCTATCCATGGATGGAAGAGAACGCACCCGGCTACAAAGTTGGAGTATCCAACAAGAGCGGTGCCATTTTGGTATTCCAAGAAAAGCATCACGCTATGATGTTCAAGCTAGCCTGGTCATGAGTGTCAACGTCGTCCTGCCTTTTAGTACCTGTGCTAGTTCTTCAAGCAATGGGTCGGTGAAAGTCCATCTCAACCCAGATATTTTGGATTGGCTCGCTGACAATGCGCCCCCAATCAGCCAGAAGGTAAACTGGATGTTGGGTCGCGATTACAGTCGATGGCAGGTAATGTTCAACCTCCCCGATAAACACACCGCTGTCTTGTTCAAATTGACTTTTGGAGGCCGTTGACCCCATAATGGGTTAATGCGTATCCTGGAACACTTCGACGTTAAATTCTCTGGTCCGTTGAAAGCGACAACTCGTAGCCGCTTCACGCTCCAGAATGACGACGGTACAATCTTTGATGTCATGATCCCCGGTGAGGAAAAACTCCTCGCGGCATTTCGGTGGATGGGCGAGAATGATTGCCTTCGTCATCTGAGATCCGTCGAGCCTGAATACCATGATAATCTCAAGGATATCATGAAGATTGAGGAATACAACACCCAGGTTCGAGAACACGCTCATCTGGTTGGAAGTCTTCAAACAGGAATCAACTATAACAATTACTCGCCCCAACATTACTCCAGTAATGGATATCCAATACCGCAGCTTCAACCTGTTCCCTCTGCGGTCTATGAGTGTACGTGGACCTTCTACAGCAAGGAACACGCAGTGATGTTCAAGTTGGCGTGCGGCTGATGAAACTCATCGAGAAACATCATCAGTGGTATATTGTTCCCAGCGATGGAGAAATGTTCTTTGCCTGGGAAGCCATTGATGCTGAAGTGCCCACGCATATTCGTGCCAATCCCCGCATCTTACCTTTTCTTGCCGAATGGATGGATAACACCTGTCCCGGTCGATGGGGAACGGCATGGATGGATAAAGGCAGGGCTATCTGGATTGAGGACCCCAGTGTCTTTCAATTGTTCAAGTTAGCCTGGCACGATCACGCCGATATCCAGATAGTAGTGATGCCGGAGATCACGGCCTTCTACTGCCCCTATATTCCACTGACGATCACGAGTGCAATTCCACAGGTGGGCGATGGCGAGGAGGCTTGACGGCGTTCGGGTCGTGATACCCAAGAGCCGCGTCTGCATTATAGATGAACACGGCTTCGACGACAGTCTCTCGGACGAGTGCTGGGACTGGATCCAAGAAAACATTGGCGCATGGGGTGTGGACTGGGAACATGGCGAATGTTGGATGTTCGAAGATTATGGGATGACAAGTTTGGAATTTCACTTTAAGAGAGCTTCCGATGCAATGTTGTTCAAACTCACCTGGGCCTAGCTATTGGGATTTTCCGCTTCCCAATAAAAAGCTCTATCGGGATCTCAGTTGGCGGGCTGAGGATGATGCCAGTCGTTTATTCGATCAGGAAATGAAGGACTGGCTAGACCAGCACAACTTCTCCTACAATGGCAGGTTTGTTCATGCCTCCACGGATCTCAGCCAGTATGGCGAACAAGTCTATTCCTGGAGGCTTATGATTCGACTCTATGATTCCAAAGCTGCCGTGCTATACAAGCTGACATGGATCTAGAAGCTACCATTCACACCATTGAGGTGCCAGTCAACGCCGAGTGCATTGATCGCGCTGGCCGATGGCTCGCAGAGCGTCTGGGTGAGCCCGGATGGAAAAGCAAGCCCCGCACCAACGAACATGGCGATGTGGCCTTTGATGCGTCTCGTATCTATATGGAAGACGTGCTTTGGGACGCATACGTCAACCCCAGCAGCTTTCGCGCTTTCTTTTTGATCAAAGAAAACGACAACCTTGCCATGTTGTTCAAGCTGACCTTTGGAGGACAGAATGCTGATTGAGGAAGTCAAGTGGCGCAAATGGCTGGGACTTCCCTACATCAGTGTTCAGGGGGAATGGCTGGAAGAGTTCTATCAGCGAAAGCTCAATCAGGGAGATGTCTCGAGCGCACGATGGACTGGTGGCTTCGAGGAATACCGCTGGGCAAAACCCATAAGGGATTGGCTCCAGGAAAGTGGCGGACGTTACAAGCTAGAAAAGTGTGGGCAAGCCAGCGACTTCGCGGTTGGAAGGCAAGCTAAGATCTGGTTTCGTGATATGAAGAATGTCACGATGTTCAAGCTGGCTTGGGGTGGGGCAAAGAAGCCTGAGGATCCGCCAGTTGTGTTTGGTGTTACGAGAACTCTCGTCAAGGCCAAGAGTAGAAAGCTGAAGGGCACTTGGTCCCTTCAGCCTCCTGAAAAATCTACGAAGTAATTACTTGACCAGACCAGGAAGGTAACGACCGCCTGCTGGTGGAAGAGTCAAGACCTGCTGACGGTGACTGATGCCTCCCTTGAGACCAAAGCCAATGTGGACCCAACGGCGCTTTTCGTGGATAAGCTGGTCGAACTTTAGACCACCCTTGATCAGTGCGGCACAAATCTCATAGGGAGTTCCAAAGTCAGGGCTTACAAAGTCAACACCAAAGCCAAAGCTGTGAGCGGAAGTTACCACGCCACCAACGGCACGGTTTACCGCATCACAACGGAAGCCACTGTTGACGCTGATTGGTGTGCCAAGAATTGCACGGACCTTTTCCATCATCTGAGCAGTGTGGGTCAAGTTTGCCAATTGTGCGGCGTTGGGAACATTCTTGATACCCGTTCCGGTAACGGTCATCTCGGCCAAACTAAAATGCGGTGTAAGCTGGGTCATGATCGATCTCCTTTTGGGGTACAGAATATTTAAGGAGATTTTCCACCCATTAAATAGGCTGTGGATGACCTTTTTGAATATCCCCCGCAAACTAGATCGATCAGGGTTCAGTTGCCTATGGTCAAGAGTTCCATGCACCACTATGCGGTTCGCACCTGGCTATTGGAGCAGACTTGGCAGGAATATGAAGACTGGATAATTGGTCGAGAGAGTTTTCACACCGGCATTTATGAGGTGTGGTTTACAGATGTGGGCAAGGCAGTATATTTCAAACTATGTTTCAGTATCTAGACCGCAGGCTTGAATACTACTTCAGCCACTACATGGAACTGCCCTACAGCTTTCGCGGTCACTTCTTCCACAACCTATCCCAACGAGACACCGTGGTAGATCAGCTGGAAGAGATGCTGCTCTCTTATGGCATCCGTGGGTGGGATTATCTTCTAATAGTACAGCAGGATCGTTTCTGCGTGTATTTTCAAAAACACAGTGCCGCAGTGCGGTTTTATCTAAATTGGTATCTGTGAAGCTTCTTTGGGGCGTCCTGAAGCATTCCAACATAAAAGAAACAACTGGGCAGTGCGGCGCTCTCCGAACTGAAATATCCGCCCCACATGCTCCATACCCGCGTCGGGACCAAATTCTCCATAGGTAACATAGGGGCGATACCAATTTACCAGCCCCCAATCCCCGCCATGGGCATCCAGCCACTCCTGTACTTTTTCGGACAGGCAACGTGTTTTGGCGCGCTTGGCTCCAAAGACACCGTTGTTGGCAAAGTGGACTGCTACTTCGTAATTCACGGGTTCGCCAAAGAGTCCAGGCCATAAAAGCTCAACTTGAACATGGTCGCCCATGAAGCCTCCCGAAAACAATAGACCCTGAGGTCGCCAACTTCCTGAAAATAATCCATGTAATCAACGGCGTTCATGTGAAGCCAGGCATCCGCCCTTGCCTCGAGCGACATGTCATACTCTGGAAGACCAACCTCGTGGGGATAGTCGGCTTGGATCATGCGAATATAGGCATTGGGCATTAGATGCTCCCACACCAGCGAAGCTTGAACAGCATGGCCGCATTGGCATCCGAAAAGCCAATTATCCGACCACGTGCTGGATCACCTTTGGGCAAATTGTTGTTCCACTGTCGCCAGTAGCCCTGCAGGTTTTCCTCGCACCAGTCCCACACTTCATCGCGGATTTCATATCCATCGGGAAACTTTGTGGCGCTGTGGTTGGTCCTCAGGTACTCTTTCCATTCAATGTACCGACACACCCGGTCATTGCTGTATGGTACGCTGATTGTGACCTCAAATTCCATGCCACGTCCTAGCAGTCTTTAGCCCCAAGTCAACTTGAACAAGAGTGCCTTGTTGGGATCCTTAAAGTAGAAGTTGGTATCGGTAACCAACAATGGAATGTCGTTTCTCCACATTCCAATCTCCCTCATGGTGTTCTTGGGGCCAACGTGTTCTATGAGCCAGTTCAAGACGTCTTCCCTGAGATGCAGGGATTTGATACGAAAGCCGTTTTCATCCACGATGGACCACACGCATTGGTTGGCAATGTTGGCGCAAAACCATCCGTTCTCGTCTTCGTCATCAAAGACGCCAGGATTATTCACTGGCCCACCTCATCTTAAACAGCTGGGCGTCCCGCATCTCGGCAAAGAACCAAATGATGTGCTCGTCAATCGTCCTAAGACCCATCTTGCTACCAGAGAGAACATCCTCTTTGGTCAGGATGGCGCCCGTTCGGACCAGCATTAGGTCGTAGTCGCCCTCGATGGTTGCAAGCCAGGCATAGATCTCGTCAAGCCATGTCCCACGATGTTCCTGGCTATCTGGATTAGGAACAGGCATCATCACGCAATGGCCGGTAAAAACTGTCATAGAAACTTCAACTTGAAAAGAGCCGCGCGGCCTCGATCACTAATGGACAAGTGCCAGTGATCATAGACATTACACCAGAGTTGATATGTACTCGATCCAATAACCAACAGGGCATCATCACTTAAAAAGTACCAGGGAGCCAGGCCGATACTCTTAGGCTTCATAATTTGGGCACTGCTCACACATAGGCGGTCAGTTGGCGGATTGAAATGGTCGTGACTGTACCAGAGCCACCCATCTTTGTTTATGGTGTCAATGCGATGTGGTAGCATGAAGGTTGTGCTCATAGCTCAGGCATTCTGTATGTGGTGATACCATCGAAGCTTGAAAATCATACCATCGCTGTTCTTGTAGAAGAGGATGTGGGTCTCAAACACCTGTGCCTTTTGGTGCTTTCCCTCGGAAGCCTTTTCGTTGTGCTTCCACTCCAATCCATACTCCGTGATCCCGCTATCGTCGAGCCAATCCTGAACTTCATAGGGGAGACGAGGTGGTGCGAGTTCCTCGTTGCGGTTTCCCCACACGTGGTAATCTTTGATAATGAACTGAATCATCGATACCACGCCAGCTTGAACAACATGGCGTCCTTTCGATCTTTGAACAAGATGTCCTGCTGAAGGTGGTCAGGATCTGCGCTCTTGTGCTGATTGTCACCAAACTTCATCGTAACGCGCAGCTCATGCCCAGCCGCATGTAGCCAAGCCAAAAGAGCCTGAAACTCCAAGCGGTGAAGCCGGATGGTTACCTTGTTGGGAAAGTCTTTATTTCGCACCATGGTCCCACCTCAACTTGAACAACATTAGGTCTCGACGAAAACGAAAGTAGATGGGACGCATCCATCGTGGACCTGTGATGTCTATGAGACCAGTACCATCGGGACTTTCAACCCACCATCGACCACGAGGCAATTTGTCCAGCCACGCCCTAACATCTTCCCTCAGAGGATAGGCATCATAGTCGTCATATTGCTCGTCTTCAATTCGATCAAAGAATTCACTGGACCACTCGGCCACGGCACGCCATGCTCGCCCCTGGGCAATAAAGGATTTCCAGGAGTGGTGCGTTTCCATACCTGTACCGTAAAGCCAGGTTAGGCAAAAGTCAACTTGAACAACACGGCTGCCTGTGGATCGTCGAAGTGAAAGAGAATGGTATCCAGGCCAAAGGAAACGTCCCATCCATTATAGACCCTATTGGGATCCTTGCTCGCAAGGCAGAGCTCGGGAAAGTGGGCTATCAACCATTCAGCAGATTCCCTGTAGGTGCTCTGCCAATTTCCTCGATCAGAGATTTCCACCGTTACAGCCATGAGAGTTTGAACAGCATGGCTGCCTCTCGGTCCTCGGTCTTAAAGCAGAAGTGACGCAGGAATGGAAATGGTGCGATACCCGAGGTGTCCACATTGGAACTCCAAATGACATCAAGCGCCCGGTCGTCAAACCATTCGGCTATCTCAATCCAGTGATCATCGCTCTGATCCATTGGCATGCTGACGATTACGGGATGAGTTTGCATGACCAGTGACATCAAGGGCATTATGCCCACCTCAATTTGAACATCATGGCATTTTGGGGCTCACGGAACTCAAACATGATCCCCACAAATTCCACATTGTTGTGGACGCCTGGCTTGCTCACCACGGTGCTAATAGGTCGTTCCTTGACATGTTCCACGGCCCATTCTACCAGATAGGTCTGAACAGCTTTTACCTTGTTGATCTCTTCATTGATCTCGCGAAGGCGCGCCAGAGATAGTTCAACTTCCCTCATGCCCACCTCAACTTGAATAGGACTGCTCTCGAGGGATCACGGAACACAAAGAAGGCGTTATCGGTCCGTGTGGCGATCACCCAGCCCCAGTCCTCATGACCCACGCATTGTTCTCCCGAAGAGACGCAACCCGGTCCATCGTTCTCGCAGTGGTCAAGATGAAAGACCAATTCCACAATGTTGGTCCACCAACGGCTATCACCCAGGCCAACGTTTGCCCGGAGCCAGTCTAGGACTTCCGGCTTTAGGGTGATACCCATTTCCCAGTTGACCAGTCGCTCATAGGGCAGCTCAACAGTCGCGCTAGTCATCGACCACCAAATGTAAGTTTGAATAGAACAATGGTATCAAGGTCCACTTCGTCACCAAAGTAAAAATGTAGATCCTTGCTTCCAAACTGCGCCAGCCATCCAGGAGTGAAGTCCCAGTTCTTGCCTCTGATATCCCCACCGTTGCCGTTGCTGGGTCCCAGACGCTCTCCCGCCCACATGACTGCATCGGCAATCTTCTCACCACTGGGATCGTGGAGTGTCACGACAGTAACCTTTGGGAGGTCTATATCGCTGGGAACCCAAAAGACTTGCTGCTTCATTGTCCACCCCAGCGAAGCTTGAACAACATGGCGTGTTTGGCATCCGCATCATTGAAGCAGATCATCCGGTGATTCCAGATGCCACCACTTCCCTCTCGACGCCTCTGGTCGTAATTGTAGCTCTTCACGCACCAATGCCCGGGAGGCAATTCCTTCAACGTGGATCCGCTGGGAATGTACTGGAGGTTCATCTCCTTGGCCCAGGTCTTTATCGCATCAAGGACCGCCACCCAGGGGTTTGAGGTGTCTTCAGACAGGTTGTAGATCTGTTTGTCAGTGAGAGGAAAGGTGATCATTAATCCTCCCTATAGAGTATCTAGCCCCAAGTCAATTTGAACAGCATGGCAAAATCAGGATCGTTCTGAAAGTAAAAGACCCACTCATCACTGGTGCGACCAGAAGTCCAACCCCAGCCAACTCTGTCCTCACTATACAGTCGATCGTGCCCGCTCAGTCCCTTCTTTTCCACACACCAGGAAAGTGCATCATTCAAACTGGCTGTTGGAACGCGGACAAACGTGCAGGAATTGTACCACTCCATGCTCTTGCTCAGCGTGTCTCCCCAAAGGTCGCTCACTTTCCACCCCACGTTAGTTTGAACAACATGGCATCCCTGGCAAACTCATCAGGAAATACCACCGACCAGTCCTGCTCACTGAGGCTGGCATTGGATCGAAAAGGAATTCCTCGACTATCCATAAAGTCAAGCACTTCGGGGCGAACTTTCCAATACCCACCCCGTCGATTTCTTGCCTCCAACCACTCGCAGGCTTTTGAAAGATCACAGTGAACACGAATACCCATCAGGGAATACTCAGCTTGAACAAGAGCGCATCGCTCTTCAATTCAAAGGCAATCTCACGGATGCTGCGGAACTTGTCGCGTATCTCATCAGTTACCATATTCAGTTTGCGGGCCAACCGCAACTCTTCCTGGTCATCACGGGTAACGGTTATCTGTTCAATGGTGGTGAACCGACGATTGTTCACGTAGTACCAGCGACCCTTGCAGTTTGCCTCCAACCACTCAAATACATGGTCGGCAATGGGGACGCCATAGGTTGCCGGTCGACCATCAGGTCGCCAGCGATGGACCGGAGAAGTCTCCGAGTTGAAACCCTTACGGGAAAAGTACCGGACGCCATAGAGGGGCACGAATGTCCACTCAATCATATCCAGGTCAACTTGAACAAAAGTGCCACATCCTTGTCCTCTATGGTCACGATACAGTTCTGTGTGTCAAAGTCAATGTCGTGGTCCCACTTGTTGGGAGCCAGTCGGGCATCTAGCCAGTCGGCTATCTCGGGGTTGAATATCTGATAACTTCCCCAGGGGCTTTCCGTACAGTGGTGTTCCCTGTAGGCAACCTTATCACTGAGTATGATGCTGTACTCTACGCCCATGTGAGTTTGAACAACATGGCAGCTTTGGGATCCTGGAAGGATATGGCATTGTTGGTGGGTTGCCCATCAACAAAGGCGTAGACCCATATCCACTCACACTCCCCGGACCAACCACCAGCTTGATTTCCTCGTCCCACAAAGGTGGTCAACCACTGAAAAACATCCTGGCGAATCCACCATCCACTACTGTAGGGGTGAGTGTCCCTATATAGGATGCTGCTGGGAATGGGGACCACACTATCCATTAGCCCCAAGCCAGCTTGAACATCATCACGTCTTTACGACGCCGGAAAAGGATCCCACACTCCTCACCAAACTCACTGGGATGCTCGGTGGTCCAGTCCATGTAGTTCAAGCTATCGTGGAGCCAGTTACGGATATCTGGACGAAGGTAATCGTAGTTGGGATGAAAATCGTAGTTGTGGTTGTGGTCTTCACTCTCGAGGGTAAAGAGCTCATTGTCATAGCCAAAAGCCGAGTTGCTCTGCCGACCGCGAACCAGCGAGGGAGCATCCACCTTGGGCTTTCCAATGGCGGTCACGCGATAGCGATAGTTCCAGGGCCACCAGGGGATACCAATGTCATGAATCTGTATTTTCATCAGCCCTGCTTTCTACGAGAAGAAAAATCAGTTGGGCGGTCCGGCGGTCCTGAAATGCCAGGTCGTGACGGTAGGAGGGGTTCATAGCCATCCACCAATCACGTCGCCACTCAAGACCCAGTTCCTCAAACCACAGGTCGATCTCCCAATCGAGATCGCCATTCATATTGGCCCACGTACTTGGCATGATGCTGCTGGGAATGCTTACCAGCCAGGAAGTTTGAGGACGCCGTCTAGCCATCTTCCTCTCTATAGAGCAGAACTATAACCAAGTCAACTTGAACAAGAGGGCATCAGAGGCTTCCCGGAAACCAAAGGAAACTCCAATGACTTCTCGGTGAGGCTCCCAAACACTGGAGTTTCTATGAAGCAACTCAATGGTAGCGTGGCTACGGGTAAAAGAAGTAAGCCACTCGCATAGCTCATCAGTTGGAACTATCTGGTATCCCCGGGGCTTTCCCCACTCCAATCCCCGGGGAAGAGAAGTGTGTCGGCGATTGTAATTTCCAAGTGCTCCTGGGAGCATGATCGAGAGTTCATACATAAGCCCACTATAGGAGTGGACTTATCCCCACGTCAATTTAAAGAGCACTGCATCGCTCGGGTTAGGAATGTAAACTCCACACTTCGCAGCATAGGTTGCTAGACCCCAATCTTCATCAGATTCAGGAACCTTGTATATTGAACATAGTTCATAGGCTATGTTGTTAGCAATGAGCCAATTCTTTTCTCGACAAGTTTCGGTGCTATCCCACCAGAATAGAAATCCAAACTCTATAGAGCCTGCAGGATCCCCTACAAACATGGGTCTGAACTCAAAACTGTCACCGGTGATGTCAAGTAGCTCACGATGACTATGCTTGATCGGAAAAATCTGATTGGGGTTCCACCCCGGATGAGGCCGCTTCAAAACAGCGGCCTCATGGACCAGAGGAAGTCGATGGCATTGGAGATTGTCGAGACCGCGGTAATCTCATCAGAGTGACCTGCGAAACTCAAGTCCATACGGACCACTTTGTTTTTGGAATAAACTGATGCAGTCGATGCACCAATCGCTTGTCGTATGGAGGAAGCCTTTGCGCTGGCAATCTGTGGATCTTCATAGAAGCGGTACAGACACACGCGAATAACACTGTTACTTGGGTCACCCTGAAAAGCGAGCGTGGGCTGTCCTAGCTGAGAAAGGATGGTCTCCCTACCAAGATCACCAGTGGTCTTGCGACACGCTCGAATCCGGTCGTAACCTTTGGCTTTATCTTGATCTGCCATTTTGTAGCTCTGACCGTTCAGCGTGATAAAGTCTCCCAAGGTCCCTGAGGAGATTCGCTGAAGCAGCGCAATGCTGGCATATTCAGTGCATGAATTGATTAGGATTGATTTTGACATGGTGCGGTTCCCTATAAGAGAGGTTAGAGTTGAGTTAGAGTTTCCAACGCCGCACCATTGCGATCATCTACCTCCTATAGAACACCGTTAACTCAGTATGTCAATTACGTTTTCTAATTGACTAGCCCCACGTCAATTTAAAGAGCGTGGCAATCGCAGGGTCCTTGAAGGCGAAGACTACCTGACCAGGAACGACATCATTGCCATCGTCGTAGTCCTGAATGATATCCCACTCATCGACCTCAACGCGCTGCTGGTCTATCCACTCCCAAAAGCCATCGGTTGCCCTATAGCCCTCATTGTAGTCGCTGGCCAGATTCCACCACACGACACCGGGTCCCGATGGATCGTAGTGGTCCTCTTTTACTATGATGTGAACGTTGTGCATCAGTGGTTCCAAATCAGCTTGAACAACATGGCAGTTCTCCGATCTTCAAAGGTGAACTCATAGGATTCAACACCAAGGACGAGGTCCTTGGAGAACCCACCAGTCCACTGACCATAGGGATTCTGCTCGCTCAGGACCCGCCCAACGGTCGCCTCAAGCCAGTCCCAAATACCATTCCTCTCCCCATGGTATGACTCAAAGGGAATCAGTACACGGTATCTAAACTTTTTACGCCGCATCAATGACTCCATACCAAGTGAGCTTGAACAACATAGCGGCACGCTGATCGGGAATATCCACGTGACTGTCGCCGCTGATTAGGTCAATGTCCATTCCATAGAAGACATCTCGATCCTCAAGCCACTGATGCATGGTATCCTGCAGAACATAGATGGTGCAGAGGTCATCCCACAATCGAACATAGGGGCGTCCACGATGGATACCACAACCCATGTCCAGTTCATAATAGTGGGGGTCGGACCTGATCTCAAAGAAGTCCGCGGACACAGCTATCTCACTCACTGGAAATCATGCCACGTGAGCTTGAACAACATAGCGATGCCCTTGTCTTTGAAGCGAAAGCGAACGCTATTCAATCCCTCTACGGGGCGTTGACTTACCCAAGCATCCCAACCCAGGCCCTCACCAATCACTGGGAAACCCTCCTCCACTATAGGGACACCATTGGCTGCAAACCACCCCTTTAGAGCAGGTGCGAAGAGGCCCTTCTCAAGAGGAACGCTGGCCGCGAAGGTGTCACTATAGGTCATCTTTTCTCTCTATAGAGGAAGAGTTAGCCCCAAGTCAACTTGTACAGCATGGCCTTCTGGGGGTCGCGAATACTGACTATCAAGCGGTCATCCAGTTCCTCAGGACGAACGTTTACGCGCCAAAACCACTCACCAGTAGTGTCCAGCTTGGATAGCGATTGAGCGCCCACATGCTCCAGTAGCCAGTTCTGCACCTCGATGTGAAGTTCCATCCCTATAGGGAAGTTGTGCCACTCTGTCATGTTTCCGCTCTATAGGGGAAAGGTACACCACGTCAAGTGAAACAGCTGAGCAATCCTCCGCTTCTCAAAGACAAGGGAATCCACCCCTATCCTGTTGAAATCAAAGTCAAACCACCAGTGAACACCCTCGTGAAAACGGTTTCTGATAAACCATTCCTCTATGTCGGGAAGCAACTCACTACTATAGGTGCCGATTACCATGTAGGCCTGAACAGGGATGCGGACTTCCATGTTTCTCTCTATAGAGGAAGAGTTAACCCCAAGTCAACTTGAACAAAAGAGCAGTGGATTGCTCCTGGAATTCGACCTCTAGGCCCTCCGGATAGAAGCTATAGTGGGCATCAAAGAACGTACTATAGGAGAAAGAACCACCATGCTCCTGTAACCACCGAGTCATACGTGGCCCCGGACCAAATCCCGTCACATAGCTTCCACTAGAAGGGTTGTGAACGGTCTGATAACACAGATCCTTACTGTCCTCACGATACTCTATAAAGACACTGGTAGTCATCCGCCCTCTATAGAACACCCCTATAGAGAGTTCAACTATTTTGTCCCTAGTGGAGAGTTGAACTTTCCTCTCTATAGCGTAGACTCTGGTTTCCCACTATAGAGGACACTATAGTGGAACTCTGGTGATAGCTATGGCAAGGCACACTCTGGTGTACTCTGGGCTAACTCTGGTGACAGATATGCGTGATACGTGAAAGGCACAGTAAAAGGCTATTATGGCATAATAAAGCTGAATTACCGTGCTTTTATGAGCATTTATTGAACACTATAGGGTCTAAAAAGCCACGCAAATCTGCGACTTTTGAGCAAGTTTTGGCATAGTTAAGTACCATTAAATCAATAATAATTCTTTCGCCGCACATATAGATTTGACGTGATTTGACACCTTTTTCCACGCTCCTGGGAGCGTCCTCTAGGTGGACTCCTGACGTCCAGGGTCCTCACTAGAGTGGTCCTATAGTGGATCCATAGTGTCTGAACTCTGTCTATAGTACCTTCTACTATGGCTTCTACTATAGTCTTGGCTATATGAGTCACAGCTATAGTCTACACTAGAGTCTATGCTATAGGGAACTTCATGGATTCTCTATAGAGCATTACTATAGGTGTTTCCACTACTGTGATTGGTAATGTGGGGGTGGCTATCTGATGGTGGATCAAAGATATGAAAAAGCGTACAGTGCCACTTTGAAGTCGCGCTCCGCGCCTAGCATTTTGCGCGGGCATGGTTGGAGGTTTTTCTAAGGTAGTGAGCATTCTATGAGCAGCTTTTCACTACTATAGAGGCACTATTGGGCACGTTCTCGCGGGCACTTTTGTTCCACTATACGGGAACTCTACTCAACTATAGACCAACTCTGCGGGCGATTTGCGGGCGATCAGCCCAAATTTTTGCGCTACTCTGCTCAACTCTAGACCAGCTTTTGGGGCCACTCTCGCGGGCAAATTCCTTCCACTGCTCGCCCAGCCGTAGGCTTGCTCGCCCAAAATCACGGGCTGTTCGGCGGATTTCACGGGTAGTTTTGGGAAAATCACGGGCTCCTGGGATCAGGACCCTCCACAATGGAAGCACCATGTCAACACTATAGCGGCACTATGGGAGAACTATTACTCCACTATAGAGGCACTATAGGTTGCTTGAAAAAACCTTACAGGGAATGTCAAAAATTTGATACGCGTGATAAAGGCGATCTGAGGATTATGAAGTTTCTGGGATTCTATACCCTCGGCCCTTCACGTTTTTCAGAATCATATTCTTTCATTAACCCTTTTCATTTACTCAGTTTGGTTTATCAAAGTTGGCTAACGGAAACTTGATCAACAAACATTGCTGGACTGTTCGTCTTCTGAGAGATCAACCTAACGAACATTTGATTGCCGGTAACAAAATTGAAATCATAAGGTTTCCACTCTGTGGTGAGATCTATTGTGGTGTTCACGGCATAGGCCAAGTTAGTATAGACCAGCAGGTGTAACTGTGTGGGTTGGCTTTCCGCGCGTGCCCACACCCTAACCCTATAGTTGGTACTGCCCGGCAATGCGTTGAAGTACCCAGTTGTTATGTCCGATGGGTTACCCGATGCTACCGGATCCAGCCTTAGCATCCTAGATCCCTGTAGAGCTAGGGGACTGGCCACTATAGTGGCCGCACCATAGTTTACCACCCACACACCATTACCCTCGAATGCATCAGAGAAGACAGCGGTTCCGCTCTGAACAAGTACAGTCTTCACCGTGGAGTTCGTGCTCACTGTCTCGGTCCCAATGGTTGCTGTTACTCTGCATTGTAGGTTAGTGGCACTGCTAGGCCAATAGGTGTCTTTGTTTGGACTAAACTTGGCCTTGACTCCATTGACCAGCCACTCATAGGTTACCGTATCGGGTACTCTATTGGTGGCCCAGTTGACTTTGAACTGCTCACCTATCCTCGTGCCAGTGATAGTTGGTATGGCAGTAAAGGCAAGTGGTGGGACAACAATCAGCTTGCTTGGTGCCTCGCGGCTGATCAGCTTTCCAATAGGTCGGAACGCTCCTGTGAACTTCATTGCCATCTTAGGTTACCTTCTGATACTGTGGGATTATCATGTGTCGTACCTCTTCAGCATAGAGGTCGTGGGTGACGATGTAGAAGCGGATCTCCTCACTCTGTCCAGCGGTGCTCTGCCTGAGTACGTCTTCCAGAGCTGGTACATAGTGTGCTCCATAGGCTTCTGGGTTCTCCCTGAAGTACTGGAGCGCAGTCCTGATAGCACGACTACTGGGTGGGTGGCGATCTGCCCACGCTCGGTGGCCGCGCTGGATTGAGTTGGCATAGGTCAATACTTGACAGCGTTCCAACCTGAGGTGTACCTCTTTGTCCTGTTCCGCCATGGAAAGTGGTGCATCCTCACCGCTAAAGTTCAGCTCAAGTTGATTGGTGTCGCGCATGATTGGTAGCCTCTTATCTAAGGTAGGAGTTGCGTGTTGCCATAATATCATTCCAGCTTTGGTAGCCAGAGGGCACCCCGTATTTGAAGGGCTCTGCCCCTGCGTTAATGGACCACTCTCCCCTGACAGTAACGTTGGGCTCAGTGATACAAAAGTAGTTTTCCAAGTTCATATTGCCGTATGGATCCCAGTCCAATCCCAGTGACGCGGGATCGCTGGCAACTGGTGTGCCCATCCAACCCTGCTCATCTCTGAGGTACCATTTGCTCTGAAAGTATTGAGGAGTATTCATTGCAAAGCCCCAAGTCTTCGTCCCACCAACGGGAGTTGCTCGTGCTCCACCTCTATTCAAAGACGCTGCATTGACTGTCAATGCTAGGCTGGTTGCCAGGATGCCGCTTTCCTGTGTGTCGCCGGCACCTCCCAACACGAAGGCATTCGTCCTTCTATAGTGTCTGGTACCAAATCGAGAACTAGCGGCACCAACTTTGTGGGCGGTTACCTCGAAATACATCTTGCTCATGTTGGGGATTGGAACGTTACTGTATGCGCTGGCAATGAACGATGTGGAAACTGTGCTATTGGTAAGTGAAACTCTAGTATCATTTACCTGCACTCCACCATAACCGGCCATCAAGCGCACCTTGTGGTCGCGATAGCCAAGGAAATTGTAGTTGGCTGGAAGATAGGGTGTTGACAGTTGTCCTGCGTTCAGAGTAATATTCAAGCCTGTTGCTGCTAGAACTTGCACCATGGGAGTAATGGATCCAGCGATACCAGTGCTACTTGCCATGGAATAGCTGAGTGTTCCCATGTCCTGCGTGGTAACTGGTGAGCCTAAGGTAGCCCAAACACCATTGACATGAAAGGTCGTCTTGATAGTGTTGGTTCCAGCACCTGAGGCATCAACCACCATGCCCACAATATCACCGTTCTTTAGTTCTGGAAAATACTTTCCCAATACAGTGGTGCTACTGCCGGAAAAGACTGTACCATCCGTTCTAAGCCACACACCATTGAGTGTGTTAGCGGTAATCGCGCTTGTACTGCCCACTCCCCAAGCGTTGGTCCAACCCAGTCTGCTAAGTGCTCTGATGTCATTGATGCGCCACTCAACGTATCGTCGATCGTTGTAGATGTTGGTGTTGATTACCGCATGGGAAAGAGTGGTAACCTTCTTTTGAATCGTGAGACCATTGTCAAAAAAGTCATAGACATTTGACGCGGTATCATAGGTCGCACCTTGGAAACTTGGGTACATTCCATCAAATACTTGGGAAACCAGAGGAGGAGTGGTCACCTTAATAAATGGGATAGGCTTGAAGGCGCCAGTAAATTTCAAAGACATCAGGTAACTCCTTTAACAGGATACTTATTAGTCATGGAAAAGCCCGGAGGATTGCTTCTCCGGGCCCATCCTCTTAGTTGTGGAGTACGACTACCAGCTTGTCCAGCTTGCTGTCCTGTACCGCGGGGCTTACGATCTCAAGATAGTCCGCAAGAACCAGTGCTCGATCGCTGCTCGTTGGCACCGCAATAGTTCCAACTGTCTCACCGGCCAAGAAGGTGATCGTACCAATATTGGTACCGTTCTTGGCGATGTTGAACACGGTGTCCGCATCTGGTGCAACCAAGACCTTGGCCTTGCTGTTTCCAACAACGATCGTGAAGTCATCTGTTACCACGTCGGCACGGCTGCGGGCATTAGCTGCCATGGTTGGTACGGCGTTCATGTAGAACTTTACCGCGTAGGTCTGAACACTTGTGGAACCACTACCGCCGGGCACTGCCCAAGTTCCATCTGCCCTCAGATACTTGGTTGTACCGCCACCACTCTTTGGTACGATACCAGCGGTCGTGCTGGTGAACACGGGCTTGTCGGCGTCCGCAGTATTGTCCACGTTGGAGAGACCAACCGTTGTCTTGTCCACTACGACGAAAGCCTTGCTTCCATTGAGGAACTTGGTTGTTGGCGAGGTCGTGGGTGCAACCAGCTTGTCTTCCTTGCCATCCAGTGCCGCTTGTGCCAGGGTACTGATGGGCTTGGAGAGGTCGCTGGTGTTATCAACGAGTGCCAGACCAACTGCCGTCTTGTTCAAGTCCTGGAAGGTCTTGTCACCACGGTAATACTGTCCAACGCCACCACCGGTTACGGTTGGTTCCTTGGCATCAAGTGCAGTCTTGGTTGCCGTGCTGATTGGCTTGTTGGCATCACTGGTGTTGCTGACATTGTCGAGCAACAATAGTGTCTTGGCTTCCAGGGGATCCAAGTTCTCAATGGCACCTGTGTTGGCGCTCTTGCGTCCCAACAGGATTCCACTGTTGGTTGTCAGACCGCTGCTGGTGATGCCACCCTTGTTTACCTTGGTACCTAGGGTGTCCTGGAGATCCTCGTCATCAAGCAGGTTGCCCCAAGTCTTGTCACCCTTAAAGTATTGGGCGGGCTGGGCAAAGGAAATAGAAGGTTCCTTGCCACTGTAAAGTTCGGTGAAGTTGGCGTTTGCTTTACTGAACGCCAAGTTCAGCTTGTCACCAGTGCCGTCGTTGGCCGTGGTTCCAACATTGATAGTCTGCTTTGCCATGTTGTTTCTCCTTAGCCGTTGTCAACGGTAATGGTGTCGTCGTCTGCGGAAATCTGATCACTGTCAACGCGAGTAACTGGTGCGATGATGATGTTCTCATCCAAGTCTCCCGAGAGATCCCAGATGTTGTTTCCCACATAGATAAGTTCAGCCCTGCTGTAACGTCGCCTCAATGCGTAACCATTGGGAGTATTGACAGTTACGTTGCCGGTTGGTGTAATGCTCGTTGGCCCAATACCAGTCTGTGCAATCCTGATTGTGGCACCTAGGTTAAACTCCACTTGCTCACTGTCAGGGATCATTACCTCATTGGGCACCGATACGTTGACCCTCAGGTACTTTCCAACATCGTTCAAGGTCAGCATCCTATCGGTGTCAACGGAAACGATTGGGATATTGTTGTCCAGCTTGCTCAGGAGACTGGTGATCAGTACCTCACCATCATCGCTTAGGATCATCTCATTGACTGTGATGCCCCGAATGTCGCAATCCAGGAACTGTACTCGACCAGTTGTTGGTCCATACAATCCCAGGGCAACCTGCTGGCGATCTGCCTTCAAGAAGCCGCAGTTCTTGATCGTTCCCCTTACCAATCCACCGGACACGATCATCGCTGGTCCGGTATCACTGGCGCGGTCGCTGATGTCCCAGGTGATGTTGCTCATATTGAACTCATCAACATTGGAACCAATCTGCAGATCACCCTTTACCACAGTATTGGTGGAGTCAAAGAAGCTCTCAAAAGAGATCCTGCGGAAGTTTTGAACAACCACATCCTCATTGTATAGGTTGCCCATTAGAACGATAGTCCAGTGGGCATTGGTGTTGGTTGGGATGGTTGTCAATGCCTTGTTGATGGTCAGGTATGGGTTAGTGAATGCACCATTTCCATCACCGTCCGTTCCATGTGGGGCAACGAATACTGTCTGGGCCAGCGTCTGTGCTTCAACCTCTTCCTCGGTGTACCAAGTCAAGCCCTGAACGCCCATGATCATAAACTGACCGGGCTGTCCGCGTGTGGTTGGCCACAGAGTATTGTTCAGTCGAAGTGTTGAGCCACCAATCTGAACCGTATCGTCGGATTGGATGTTCATTGGACCAGTGCCCTGGACTGTGATATCCGAGCCCCTTAGACCAATTGATCCACCCTGATAGTCAAGTGCGGTTCCCTTTAGTGTCAGGGCTCCCTCGCTGGTGATACCAACGCTCTTACCATTTAGAGCCAGGGCACCAGTGCTGTTGATGTTTACACCAACGCCACCCAACGTTACTGCGCCACTGCTTTGCAGATTCGTGGACGTGGACAGGACGGTAAGTGCCTTGCCCGTTAGGCCAATGTCACCGCTGCTCTGAAGCAGAAGCGACGTGCCGGTAACTGACACAGGACCGCCTTGTAGAACAATTGGCGTGCTGCCAGTGCCCTGAATGCTGATACCAGTCTGCGCTACCGTAATGGTGCTCGCTGGGTTGCTGGATCCACTCTTAAGGACCAAGCTACCAGTTGAACTCCGGATTGAATAGTTCTTTGTGTCCAGGTCACCGCCTAGGATTGGTGCAGTATCGCTCTCAATCTTTGCCAGTTGTGCCCGGAGATTTGCCACAGTGGTGTTCTTTGGCAAGTTGTCCCGGAGGTCGTGCCAGACAATCAAGTCCTGGTCACGAATGTTGTCTTTTGCCTCAGTGTTTCCAATGTCCAGCTGAACCACTGGCGCCGAAGGATCAGGAGTTACCTTGATACCCAGTCCACCAATGACACCCTGGATTGTTCCCGCACCAACAGGCTGCCAGGAAACCGTGGGACCATTGGCCACCAGAGCATAGGCTGCACCGGAGGGAGGAGGAGCAAGTTCCTTGGAACTATTCGTGCTGTCACCGATCAACAGGGCACCGCTTGCCAGCTTGTGGCTGTTTAGACCATAGCTAACCGACCGCGTACCAGTTGCAATCAGGCGTCCAAGACCATTAAAGCGGTATGTGGGAAAGTGTACCGTTCCCGTACCAATACCCAGCGAGGAAGCATCCGTTCCAATCTCTTGGTTCTCACCGCCAACCGCCCAAGAGATCGTGTGAGTCGTTGGTGTTACCTGAACGATTCGACCCTTGGCATCGATCTGTAGGTCAAAGTCCTGGCCCTTAGTGGAAAGTACCGCACCGGCGGGCAATACATTGGCTAGGGTAAAGTTTACTTCAAGATTGGGATCAGAGGTGTTGAACACCATCGCGTTACCAATGCGATCACTCTTACCTGCCGCGTCACCAACAAAGCTGAAGCGAGTATTCTGAAACTTTGTTAGCTCATCACTTGCCTGCTGAAAGCCGGCCAAGACTGCCCTTGAGTTCTGACGGAAGCCAGCTGAAGAGTTGTTTTGACCCGAAATCGGGAAATCAGTGTTGAGACCAATCTGGTTGACCTTTGTGAGAATGTCACTCATCGGTTCTCCTATTTGTCACCTGGCGGAAACTTGTAGTATTTACTCTCAGACTGGAGTACCTTATCAAAGGAAGTCAGCTGAGTGGTACGGTTCTCCGCATTGTCGGGACCATCAAAGGTTGTCAGCGCACCAGTATCTGGATCGAAATCAAAAGTAGTCGAGGTAAAGCCATCACTTAGGAGAAGGTACCTATCCACTGAGATAGTCGTACCCTGTAAGTCCTCGTTGAATCCTGCTTGCTCCAAGGCTCTTACCAGTGCGGGACCCGATCCTGCCTTAACGTAAGCCAGCTCAATGACAGTTTGGTATCCAGGAATGGTTGCTGGCTTTCCAGCTTCCTGTTCACTCATCATCCAGAGTGGCAAACCCTCTCGACCAACCAGTCCATAGCCGCGCGTTCCAGCAGTCTGGGCCTGTTCTGCCCAGTCCTGTCGGTTGCGATTGCTCTGCATGTCCAGCCGCATGTTACGGATACTATTGGGAAAGTAATGGCTGTCTTCCTTGGATAGGTTCATCACAGGAATTGCCGTCTGCTTTTGCCCTGGCTGGTAACGAGATAGAGTTACCTCTTTGTTTCCAGCATCAAATCCACCAGCACCTGACATTGGATCAATAACCGTCAGGTAGAGTACATCATAGAGGTGGACACCCTCTGGACTCCTGGCGCGACTGCTGGCCAGCTTTCCAATCCTCCAAGTGGTTGGATGGTGATAGTCCTTGAGTTTGTCCAAAAAGCTACCATCTTGAACATAATTCAAGCCGGCGGCTACCAAGATGTTGTATTCCTTTTTCTTACCAAACAATTGGTCGCTGGGTCGGAAGTTGTTGTCACGTCCCAACAAAGTTAGTTCATGCGGTGCCTTGGCCGATGGTTCTTTCAGCTCTGCGGTGTTGCCCCAAATCCACCGGACAATCTTTCTCCGTGCATCGCCAGGAACATTTACCTGCAAGGTTGTCACACTATCGGAGGCAAAGATGCTGCGAATGGTCACGCTAAAGCTGCGCTCGCTTGCCACACTACTCTGGCGAACCTCACCAGTGATCTGGTTTTGAAAGACCACTCGGGCCTCAACCTTGAACTCAAAGGAAGTATTGGTTACCACATAGGGGCAACGTCCAAGTATCAGTCCAGTGTTGGGATCAAGGAGGAGACCATCGGGAAGTGGATTGCTCCTGCCGGTCAAAGTGTAGCGGATGATCTGCACTTCCAGGTTGTTGCTTCCGTTTACCTGATACTGTGGTACTGCCTTGACTGCAAAGTGACTGGGATAGGTCTCATAAGTGGATCCTAGGCTTCCCGCAGGAGTCTCCCACCTAACCGTATCGCTGAGTCGGGCATCCAGGACGATCTCTGAATTGAGTGTGATCCTGTAGGTTTTCTCTGAGGTACGGGGCGCACCCTCGCCATGAGGATTGCGAGCCACGTCATCGGGATCGCGGGCGTACACCTTAAAATAGTAGGCACCAGGTTGGTTGCCAGTAACCGTTGGTGATCCAATGATGCGAACAATGTTGGGCTGCGCTTGCTCAACTGCCAGACCATTTGGAAGACCCTCGTGGGTACCTGGGATACCAGTACGAACACCCATTGCCTTGTAGGTCAGGTTGTCCATGTCGGGGTTGATAATGTCCAGCTGGATGTTGACACTTGAGCCACGGTTTACCGCACCAAGATCCTGAAGACCAGCGGGCATTGCCCAGCTCTGTTCCTCATCCCTGGGGTCCACGATCCACTTGTAGGATCGATCAAAGGTCTTGGTTGGATCGGAAGCACTGACAGCACGAAAGACCACGGGATAGCTGTCCTGGTCTTTGGAGAGAGCCAAGATGGTTCCATAGATGCGTCGAGTAGCGCCATTGAAGTTTAGACCTGGGGGCAGGTCGCCGCCGATCAGGTCAATCCTCTGTGGACTGTTGTTGAATTCGAGGAGAAGATCTACCACATCGCCACGGCGCCATGGTTGTCCACCATTCAAGAGCTTTCCACTTGCTGGAGACTTCCAAAGGTTTGCCACTACGATACTCCCTAGTTTCTATATTTACCTACGGGGCGGGAGCGGTAAATAGGGCACTAGGTGGAGATGTTGATGAGTATCAAATTGATTGGCCGTTACAAGCCCCACGGTAGAGTACACTTCAAGAGAATCTACCGAGCCCCAGCAGTTGCCAACCCTCCTGTTTGGGTTACCAGCAGTGGATTGATTGGTGCCTACAAAGAAGGCGAAGCCATTGATCTGGCGTTGATTGCCAGCGATCCCAATGGTGACATTCAAAGCTATTCAGTACATGATGGTCTTCTTCCCGACGGTGTATCACTGAATGCAATCTCTGGTCACCTTCTTGGTACCATTGGTCAGGTTGGACAGGACACCACGTTTACCTTTACGGCTCGCGTCACGGATCGGACTGGACTCTTTGCAGACCAGCAGTTCAACCTTGTGGTAAAGGATCTGGGAACGCAAGTCAGCTGGGAAACACCAAGTGGTAGCTTGGGAGCCGGTGACAGTGGTATGGATTACTCCAAGCAAGTAAAGGCAAACAGCAATGGCTAAAGGACAGATCCAATACACGATTGCTGGCGGTGATCTTCCCGTTGGCGTTAGAATGGAACCCAACACTGGTGCCCTAATGGGCAACTTGAGTCCGGAGAATGTTGGTGCAGGTCCCGTTTGGAATGGACCTGACAATGGTGCCGTTCTAGGAAGTGCAAACGTTGGTGACAATGTCAACTTCACGGCCATCAATGTTGCACCACGTGCAGGCAAGACGCTTGCAGGTGTTGCGGTTGTTGGTAGGCGTCCACTTCCCTGGGGTCTCAGAATGGAACCCAAGACTGGTGCCATCACAGGAAAGGTTGCAGAACTCAAAGGTGAACAGCTTAACCAAACAACCAATACCAATCCACCACTTTGGGTCACACAGTTTGGTACTCTGGCCAGCTTCTCGGAAAGTGCAACGGTAAGCCTAACGGTTGCCGCAACACCACAGGCAAACAAGACACACAGAAGTTACACCGTTGCTTCTGGTGGTCTGCCCTGGGGATTGAGCTTGGATCCCCGCAGTGGTAAGATCACAGGAACTGCTCTGGAACTTAAGGCTCCTGGCTTTGATCTTGGCCTGAGTCCATCGGTGTTGACACCTCCGGTGTGGACCACACTTCCTGGAACCCTTAAGGTGTTCAACGAAACCGATGTTCTAAGCACCGCTAACGCGAATACTATCACGTTGGCTGCATCTGGACAAGCCGGTAAGACAATGGCAAGTTACCGAGTAATTGGTGGCGCTCTGCCCTGGGGCTTTGGTATTGATCCAAGGACTGGTGTCATTTCAGGAACGGCCGCAGAAGTAAAGCTGGCAACCGATCCCGTCTATTATGATCGTACCAAGGATCCCGTGTTGTCCAACACCGTTACGGTAAATGGTAGCTCAATGGTGTTGACCAGCGATGGTTCCAGCTTGGGATCATTTGCCAAAGGTGCCGCGGTATCTGCTCAGATGGTTGTTCAACCATACGCAGGTCGAACCGCCCGAGCACACTTGGTCAATGGAACTCTACCAATTGGTCTTACCTTTGACAGCACGGGCAAGATTCAGGGAACTATTGCGTCCACTAAGTATGTGACTAGTGGAGTCTACAATTTTACCGTAAGGGTCGTGGATAATATTCAGGCTTACAGCCTCCGCGCCTATTCTATCACTGTTCAGTAAAGGAACAAACAATGGCAAACTTCAACTTTACCGTTCGCGCCACGGACAGTGACGGTGCATACGCTGATCGTAATTTTGCGATCACCATCAATAACACTCGTGTTGAGCGCTACATGGTTGTTGACAACATTCACGCTTATACCAGTCCCGATCTTGTCAACTGGACCACACGAAACAACCAGGGTGGTTGGGACGTTTCCTATGGCAACAGCATGTGGTTGATTGCAACCACCAGCGCGACTCCAGCTGCGACTCCTCAGGGCCTAGCATCACTCGGCGGTAGCGCCTATTATGCCAAGAGCACCTTTGTTGTTCGAAAGAGCCCCGATGGTGTTAACTTCAGCATCATCAATCAAGCAGACATGACCTTTCTAAAGCCTGATGGCACCGCCTTTGTGGTCCCCTCAGTGGCCACCAACTACATGGTCAACGGTCGCCTGTCCTTTTCCAATGGCTTCTTTTGGTATCCAATGAGCTGGGGAACAAATTACACCACGACCGCGGCCAACTATACTTCTTATATTGCACGAAGCCCCGATGGTATTACTTGGACGATGTTTGCTTCACCAAACAAAGGTGCTTTTTACTATGATAACAGCCAGTATGGCCATTATTTTCGTTCCTTCCACAAGGTAACGGACAGTGGCGCCGATCTATTCCTCCCCAGCTATGGCACGGCAAATGGTCACGTTGGTGGTCTCTATGGATGGAAGAGCAGCGATCTTGGTGCTACTTGGACACCAGTCATCGACAGCACAGGAAAGGTAAACAATTCAACCGCGTTTATCTCCACGTATCTGACCCGCATCAATGGTCTTTATCTGGCAGCCAACCCTTCTAGCACAAGTCAGCCAGTCATGGTAAGCAATGATGGATACAATTGGTCCCCTTGTAATGTGATGGCCAACTCCATTAATGGTCAGGTAGCTGACATTGTCTATGCAAATGGAACCTTGTATGCTCATAGTTTCTCGTCAACCAGTCTATCTGGTTCATATTCCAGCACCCTGACGAGCACCGATGGCATCAATTGGACCAACGTTACACCAGCTGGCATGCAGATGTCGGCCAATAGCCCAAGTACAAACAATGTGATGACACTGATTTACAAGAACGGCTACGTGATTCACGGACAGAGTTCCGCTTCAACTTCCTCTCAGTATCCCATGTATTACCAGTTCGCTGGTTCGGCTGATGGATTCGTCAGACCGGCTACTCCCTTTGTTGGTTCTGGCACTCCGACGCCATTTACCTACACCAACGGTATTGCGGCAATGGGAAGCTAATCTATACGATACTTTGGGGAGAGTGGAAACGCTCTCCCCATTTCCATGAGTGGGTAAATAGACGACTAATGGAGGTAAACGATGAGCATTCGCATCACAGGTCGGTACAAACCCCGTGGAATACTTCGATTTGCACCCCTGGTTACTGTTCCTTCCTTTGAGACACTTGCATCCATTACGCCAACAAGTGGTCAAATGGGCACCACATTCACAGGTGTGGATCCCATAGTCAGGAATGCAGTGATCATCAATCGAGCGTGGTTGTTGAATGGTGTAGTGGTTCCCAACCAGACTCTCAATACCTACCTTAGTGATGGTACGGGAAGTCTAGTCTACAGGGTCACGGCTAGGGGTCAGGGAGGAACGGTTGTTTCCTCATCCACCCCAGTAACCGTTACGGCCAATCCTGCCAAGCAGAACGCGCCACGATGGATAACTCAGCCAGGTCTTCTGGGAACCTTTGCGGAAGGTTCCAGTATCAGCATTCCACTACAGGCAAGCGATCAGGACAACAATATTGCCAGCTATTCCATTACCGGCGGCACGCTGCCCAATGGTACATCGCTGAATATGTTCGATGGTCTATTATCGGGAACACTGGCCGAGGTTGCCTCCGATACCGTCTATACTTTTGAGATCACGGTCACGGATCGTACCAACCTCAAATTGGTGGGAAGTTTCTCCATCAACGTTGCCAACGTCAAGACCACGGTTGTCTGGAACACCGACAATGATCAGTCACTGGCATCCCCGGCCCCTGGTGAGCCGGTGAGCGTTTCCTTGGGAGCATCGAGCAGCTAATGGCAAAGACACTGAAGATCCGCTACACAGTTCAGTCGGGCCCTTTGCCCAATGGACTAACATTGAACCCCGATACAGGTCTTCTGGAAGGCAATGTGGGCTGGGACGCACTTGGGCTAGGGCCTCGATGGACAGGCCCCAAGGCGGGCTCCATTGGCGCCTACAATGAGAACGATCCATTCGATGCCGCAACCTTCTCGGCCACAACTGATAAGACGCCGGTCAGATACAGTATCGTCGGTGGTGTGATCCCCTGGGGTCTGGTGTTTAACGCACAGAGTGGCATGTTGACTGGCACGATCTCCCCGCTAAAACAGAGAACCAACGAGACGGCATCCAACTATGATGGCCCGGCTTGGAACACTTCCTTTGGTACCCTGGCAAACTTTGATGAAGGTTCGACCTCATCGCTGGTTCTTTCCGCTACACCAATTGGCAACAGGACGATGCGTGGTTTCCAGATCGTTGATGGCTATCTTCCCTGGGGACTGAGGCTGGACTTGAACAGTGGTATTATCTCTGGTAATACCGCGCCACTGAAGAACCCCGGTGCCTATGTGGATGTTCCCAAACTGCCCGTTCCAGTCTGGACCACACCCGGCGGCACGATGGGAACTTTTGATGAGTTGGCAACCTTCAACCTAACTCTCGCGGCTACTCCAGCCTCTGGTCGTTCAATGGCAAAATACAACATCAACCGTGGTGCATTGCCATTTGGTTTGAGGCTAAACCAGAGAACAGGTGCTATCACTGGTGACTTCGCCAACATGTTCGTTGAAGAAGCTAGTTTTGTTGATCCGGCTAACAATCCAACGATCTCCAACGCGATGGTAATTCAGAGTGGAAACGCTATCGTGGCAGATGGTGGGTCTCTGGGCTCCTATGCCAAAGGTACCGAGGTAAGTATTGGTTTGATTGCAAGGGCGATCACAGGGCGCCAGATCAAGAGCTACCAGATAACCAGCGGTTATCTACCATTTGGTCTGAGGTTGAATCTTCAAAATGGTGTAATCTCTGGAACCGTTCTAAACAACATTAGAACACAGAGTGGAACCTATACTTTCACCGTTCAAGTTTACGACAAAGGCGATGCTCTGCTTCGTCAGAACTCGGTAAGCCGAACCTATTCTATCACTGTCCAGTAAGAGGTAAACCAAATGGCAGTATTTCCTTTCACCGTCCGTGCAACTGATAGCGAAGGTTCCTATGCGGATCGTCAGTTCTCCATTACGGTTCGCAACAGTCGCGTTGAACGCTTTATGCTTCTAAATGCTACCGATGCCTACACCAGCCCAGATGCAACCTCTTGGACCAAGAGGACCGGTCAGGGTGGTACAATGTGTGCCTATGGTAATGGTTTCTGGCTCACAGTATTGACAAATCAGACCAATCAGTTTGGCTCGTTCAGTGGTATCTCCATCCGTAAATCAACTGATGGTATCAACTACCAGTTCTCTCCTGGTACTTCTCTGACCTTTCTAAAAAGTGATGGTACACCCTGGTCCACTAATCTTAACCTATTCTTTGGCATGGGTACTCCAACCAGCGGCTACAAGTTGACGTTTTGGAACGGTAAGTTTTGGTTCCTGTCTCCGGGAAATACATTGACCTCTGCTGTCATCGCAAACACAATGCTCTTGTGGTCGTCGCCGGATGGCCTGACGTGGACCTCGACGGTTCTCAATACGTCCACCAGTGCCACCAATGCCATTAGCATGAACTCTGTTGGAAACATCTTTTCTGTCAGCGTTTCCGATGGTGTAATGATGGTTCCAAACTATGCTCTAGGTGGCACCACCTTCTGCATGGGTTGGGTAACCAGCGATGGCGTAAACTTTACCCAGCTTAAGAACAGTGCAAGTTCCGCGGCAACTAATCAATACAGTCACAGCCTGACGCGAATCAATGGTCTATACCTGTCCATGTACAATCAGGTTACCGGTACTGGTACATCTTCCTATAACATCTATCAGTTTTCTACTGATGGTCTTAACTGGACAACCGCACCATTGCCCACCACCCCAAGTGGATCAAACTACTCAGGTCCGTTCTTTTATATGAATGGCTTGGTTTATAGTTTCTACTCGTCCACTGTCGCCAACCAGCCTGCTTCATTCCTTTACTCCAGTGATGCAATCAATTGGACCATTGGCCAGTTTCAGAGTTCTACCAATGCCACTGGTAGCTTTCCCTACTCGGTTGTTGCGAAGAATGGCTTGCTGGTTGCAGCTTGTCAGAAACAGATGGCTACTGACCTGCCAAACTCTTCCCCCGGCACTCCCACCAATGGTATTAGGGTGTCGGTTGATGGCTTGACCTTTACCAGTGTGAGTCTTCCAGGATTGCCAACTGACTTGGTTTCGGACTTGGCTGCAATGAGCTAAGGGTGTGGCCCAGGGTTCCTTAAAACCCTGGGCCCATTAACTATACCTGTTAGGGTTAATAAAAAGAGTTGGAAAGTGGCTCTTATTCTGGTTGACTGGCTCTTTGTTGGTGCTAATTCTGGTACATCGGAAACGCACACAGGAGTTTGGCAAAATGAAGATCGGTAAAGTGTTCGAGACCCTGCAGGCAAACAAGAAGGTCGAGAAGATCGAGTTCGCTTTCGGCAAGTCCAAAGTAACGCTCAAGCAGGGCTTCAAGACTGGCGACGAACGTGTTGCCCTTTGTGCAAACGCCCGGGAAGCAAACGCTTTCGTCCGCGCTGCCAAGCCCGTCGCTGTGGTGCCGGAAATGAAGACCGTTACGAACATGATGAGCGGCAAGCCCATCCAGATCGCTGCTGATACTCCTCGTTGCTGCGATCCGTCGACCGAACTTTACTGGAGCATGTAAAACTGGGGGCTTCGGCCCCCAACTCATTTCAATCACAGGGAGAAACCTCTTGAATAAGATCGTGAAGTATAGCCTGGTTGGCTTCGGTTCGTTCGTAGCACTTGGTACACTCGGGAATCTGCTACCTGATCAGCCAGTCCAGAATACCACAGTTGCTTCATCGACTGCCGCGCCGGAAAAGGTAACTGAAGTTACTGAAAAGAAAGAGGTCAAGGCCCCAATCGACAATACCAAACAAATCGCAAAGGTAGAGTCCGAACTCAAGCGTGAGGCCAAAATCAAAGACCTCTTCCACGATTCATCCCTTGCAGTTCAGTGGACCGTTGGAGTTCTGGATGACGGCTCACGCCGGTTCGGATATGCTGGATATGTTTGCCAAGTCATCACCGATGGAGGTGCGCTGGAAAACGACGGCAGCACCTATGTTCGAGTAGTCGACGTGGTAAAGGTTGCGAACGGCGAATCTCCTCGTTCTGCAAGTCTCGGACAGGTTCGTTGCAATGATCAGGAGGTTATCGAAAGATAATGAGCAAAAGCAAATTCGGATCCTACCTGGGGCTGGCACTTGTGCTGGCCCTTCTCGTCCTCATGGTTTCTTTGATGTTTCTGTGAACTCTTTGGTTGCAAGCTGGTAACCAGGTTGTAAAAAGAGAACAACAGCAAGGAGATCAAAGATGGCCGGCAAGCGCAGCTTGGAAGTAGTTCTCAAAAACTGGAACGCAGGTGATCGAGTAGCAGCCGTTGGCGCGCTCGAGGACGCGGGCATCCAGATCGCTGAAGCGCGTCAGAATTGGATCCAGGTTCGCAACACGACGCCAACCGAAATCCGCCGTCTCGTCAAGCCCACGGGCATCAAGATTCACAACATTGGCGAGGGCTTTCGTCGCTGATCCTGGTTGACACCAGAAACCCAGAGTGCTAGGGCTGTGGCAACAAAGGAGCAAACGATGATCGAACAAGCAAAGGCCCGCCTGCTGGAAAGCAACCTCTCGGCACAGGAACTGGCCGACATTGCGTCCTGCTCCTCAACGTCGGGCTCGTACAGCTGGGCAGAGATTGCGGCGGCCGCTGAGCTGTCCATCAAGCCGGGTTCGATGGTTCGAATGGAGTTCGCAGAGGGGCTCTATGAGCTGGTTCACGTGGAGGCCATTGAAGATGGTGTCGTTTATGGAACTGGTGAAGATGGCGAGCCATTTTGCTCGCCGGTCAACAACTGTGAAGTGGAATCCACTTAATGGACTTGATCTTTCAAGTCATCGCCCTCGCCTATATTGCCACAGGTACCTGGCTTGCCTGTGATACCATGGATGCCTGCGCGAAGAACGATCCCAAGTACACCCTGTTCCAGAACTTCGTCGGCCAATACATCATCGTCATGCTGGTGGTCGTTGGCTGGGGGTTTGTCTTTTTGTGGGTTTTCTTCCGCGAGAAGCGATAAACTGGTTGCGCTCCTCACCAGTCCTGCTAGTGTCTGTTTATCGGAACAAACAGGAGTGAGCAAATGCAGATCATCGCAACGCCAAACAGCCCGTATGGTAACGCCAGCGATCGCAGCTTCAAGACCGTTGGTAGCGCGCTGACCTTTATCCTGCGCTCCTACTTTGTCAAAGGCGGTGTTGCCCGCCACGTCGCAGTCTACAACATGACTGCTCCTCTTGTGCGCTTCGACTTTACTGAAGACATGGAAATTATCCTGACGAGCGGGTCGGTTGACGATTGGAATGTTGGTGACGTCAAGACGCTCACGCAGGCTCTGAAGCTTGTGAAAACTTATCACCACGAGGGCTAAAAAGCGGTTGATCCCCTGTCCAGTTCTGCTATTCAGGATTGGACAGCAGGGAGATCGAGATGCTCATTTACAGGATCGAAAGCGACGAAGGCAAGGGCATTTACAGTGCTGGCTTTGGTCATCGCTTTACCCGCGCAGTCCTGGAGGGAAATGAGGATCGGCTCTGCCATCCCAGCCCCGAAGAGGAAGAGGAACTCCGCGTCTTTTGGCTGGGCCTGAAAATGAGCCGGGCCAAGCAACGCGACTGGGAGCTCAATGGCCGGCGTGAGTGGTTTTGCGGCTTTGACAGCATGGAGCAGCTTCTCGCCTGGTGGTCACGCGATGGTCTAAAGCTGATGTGGATGACGATGCTCAAGCATGGTCGCACGGCGCGGATCGTCACTTACAAGATCAACGCCAATCAGACAAAGCGTGGCACCAAGCAAACGGTGTTCCGCAAGGCCAAAGCTGAACAGATTGCAAGCCAGCCCTTGGAGCGTTTTGTTCCATAAGACGGTTGACAGTAGAGTTTTAGAAGCTAAGTTGGTTGAACAAGTTTGGTGCCCCCGATTTCAAAAAGTCCGAACGTCTTGGGCTTGGAGGCTCCAGCTGCCAAAGGTGACGATCTCGTTGTAGACAAAAATCATTGTCGTCCCGGGAGGTAAACGCGGTCGGGTAAGGGTGCTCAAGACGGGGTGTGCCGCGAAGCTGGAGAAAGACAAAGATCGTGGGGTGGATTGTTAGCGCAGTCCACCCCATTTTCTTGGTTGACAAGGATTGTTCTGGGATTAATACCAGAACATAGGCAACGAGGAGACAGTGGATGCAGATCGAACGGGCGTTTAAGGCAGAGGATGTAAAAGATCTTCCGCGCTTCAAACAAAGCCAGGGCGCTCTGAACGATCAGCTGGCCCGTCTTTACGATGTCGCCAACCAGCTTGGGCTGTATGATGCAGCCAGCTTTATCTCGCGGAGTTTCTGAACATGGACGACGAAATGAAGGCAGCCTATAACGCTTGCTGCGACGCAATCATCGAATCGCAGATGAAGGATGCTGGGATGACCATTCCGCCTTCCGCTCCGCTTACCCTGTCGTCAGCGGCCTGGGATGGCGTCACTCTCCTGATGGGTCCCCACATCAGCGATTTTCCTGCTCTGCAGCACGATATGCGGGATGCTCCGCTGGTTCTGGCAATCGTTGGCGAGCCTGGCCTGGGCAAAAGCTACCACTTCAATCCCTTCACGCATGAGAGCGCAGCAGAGCGCGAGAGCCGCGAGGAAGGCCCAATGTGGCGCGAGCAACTGGTTGAGCGAAAGCTGACCATCAACTATCTGGGCTTCGATGAATATTTTCCCAACATCGACTATCAGAACTATCGACTGCTCGACGAGGACAAAAAGGCTCCTGAGTGGCAAAAGCGGCGCAACCGCAGCGCGTCGGCCAAACAGGATCTGATCGACAAGCTGAAGGCCAAGCGCAATGCTCGTTGATATCACGTTCCGCCCCTTTGCGGACGATCATCAGGCACGATACAGGGCGCTGGCCGAGGAGCACAACGCCAAGAATCCTGATGATCTCCTGCCCCTGGAGCTCAGCCATCCGCCCCGCATGGCCAAGGGCATGTACGTGGCAAATGGCAACTTCAACGTTCGTGACATCGTTCAGACAGTGGTCGAGGATGTTCCTCCCTATTATGAGCTGATGCGAAAGGACAACTGGGAGGGCTATCACGAGGCCCGGAGCGCCTACAAGCGGAAGATGAACAAACTGTACTCGGAAAAGTACAAGAAGGGGCCGTACCGCGGCGTGGAAGGTCTGGGTGCATACGGGCTTTGCGATTCGCCTGAACAGTTCCTTGAATGCTTTCCGCACATCGCTGATGACGAGATTCCCCGCTTTCTAACCTTTTATGGCATCAAGCGAGAGCACCAGAGTCCGCAGGGTGGTTTCCGCTACCACAAGAACGGAACCTACTATGGCAAACAGAAGCCGCGTTGCGAGTATCTGTACGATGACACCCACATCGACATGATCTGCGGCTTCCACATTTATAGGGTGGAGGATGTGATCAGCGCATGAAACTATATCTGGCCAATGTAACGCTCCACGTCAGCCCCTACATGGAAAAGAGCTACCAGGAAAAGGTCCAGACGCTGGTCTGGGGCACCGACTACGAGGATGCGGAAAACAAGATTCGCGAACATTATACCAACGACGACCAGTATGGTCTGGACAAAAGCGTCTGGGAGGTTGAACTAATTGCAGCCTTGGGTGATTTTCCCGGTTGACGCACCTGACTCTGGTGTTAAAACCAGAACATAGGCAAGCAACACGGAGATCGGTCGATGGCAAACTGGAACGAGATGAGCAAGGGCGCGCAGAAGGCAGCAAGCACGGCAGCGCACGTTCTCAACGAGCTGGAAATCCAGGGCAAGGCGCGCTTTACGATGACCGAGGCCACGACGGCGATCTGGGGCACGTCGGGCACTGGCAACCCCAACGCGGTCCGGCTGATCGAGGCAACTGCGGCGCTAGGCTTTCTCAAGATCGTGCCCCACGGCAAGCGGACGCGCTACGTTGAAGCAGGTGCGAAGCCGGTCCCCAGCGAGGCGATGTCGCAGGAGGACAAGGACTTTGCAAAGCGGATGCACCAGGAAACGATCCAGATCGAGGCAGACGCCATGGAGCGTCGGGTCAGGGACGCAATCCAGAATGATCCCAAGAATGCCAGTAAGGTGTTTATGAGCGAGCTGGGCAACTTCCTCGGAGGTCGTCGCTGATGGCACAGGAAATCATGCCCAAGGCTCTCGAGGGAGAGATCGTGGCCGACCTCGCGCTCACTGGTCTGGAGACTCCAGAGGAGATCTACGATATGCTGGAGCGTCTGCATTCCGTTCTCCTCAAGCCGGTTGAGGCGGCGTGATGCGGCGCCTTCCCCTGATCCTCTTTTGGGTCCTGCTCGCTGGTGCGGTGCTCTTTGCGTTCGATCGCATGATGAAGCACGATGAACAGGTGCTTTGCAAGCGCGGCGTGGAAAGATTCTGCGACGTCTAAAAAGTGGTTGCAACTGTCTGTTCTGGTGTTAGATCCAGAACATCGGCAACGAGGAGATCGAAAATGAACGCAGAGCAGCAGGCACGTTTTGACGCAGTAGCGCCCATTGTGGCAGCACACGGCCGCGCACTCGTTGAGCTGGCCGCCGACAAGACGGTCGCAGTGGTGGGCAAGACGCGCAAGCGTTATGGTCAGGTCTATCCTGGTCAGGACAGCGGCCTCAAGGCAACTGTCGGCAAGCGCGAAGGTGTCAAGTTCATCCGACTGTTTGGCACTTACAATAACAAGGCCGTGGATCGGACTTTCAAGGTCGGCGAAACTGTCGAGTACGACAGCTACAATCTTCGTTACTTGGGCGTGATCACCAACATCACCGACAAGCGCGTAACGGTCCAGCCACGTTATGGTGCAGGCGCCAAGTCGATGGATCTTTACGGATTCGCCTGGCGCAACTACAATTTCAATCTTGAGCAGGCTGTCGAAGAAAATCACCAGACCAGCTATTATATCTGAGGGAGTAAACCATGTTCATCGGTATCGCAATCGGGCTCATTCTCTGGACGATCTTTTTCGTCGCCAATCTCCTGACGCTGAAGAACTATGAGAACATCAACGTCAAGATGACCTTCTGCTGGTTCGTGGTCTTCGTGAGCTTCTTCGGCGCAGCGGGCTATCTGATCTCACTGTTCTTCTGATGCAACTGGCGATCATCGAGGCAGTAATCGACAACTATGGTCGACTCAGCCGGGTCATCGAGGAGATCGCCAGAAAGCACGTGGAGGCCGAGAAGTCTGAAAAGGACTTTCAGGTCTTCAAGACCAACGCCCATATGGAGTCCTTCTACGTTGAGGAGGACTCCACCATCACAGTCTATTTTGATTACAGCCATCCCTACGAGGGCGACGAGACGATCTCCTTTGATGTCTCGGAGATTGAGCACTTTTAGTTTCTTGCGGCGAGGTGCTCCCTAGCGTAACATTCCGCTATGAATGTTCTCATTGTAGGCGATCGGCCTGGACCCAACACGGATCCCAAAGATCCACTGTTCATCCACACGACCACTGGCGCGGCTGCGCGGCTTGCCAAGATGATGGCTCTGGACAGTGATGCCTATCACGCAATCCGCCGCATCAACGCTCGTCACGATGGTGAAAAGCTTCTGGAACTCGATGAAGCGCGAACCCGCCTCCGCAAGACGCTGATGGATCTTGAGGGTCCCTGGCTAACGATCCTCGTGGGAGCCGAGGCAGCGCGCGTCTATGGCGGTTCCCTGATAGCAGGAAACCCCGTTAGCAGTGGCGATCTCCGTGCCCTCTACATTCCCCACACAAGTGGGATGAATCGTTTCTGGAACGTCCCCGAAAACGTCCAGTTCTATGAGATGCTCCTAAAAGCGGAACTGGCTAAGATAACTGGTTGACGTGCTCAACTCTGGTGCTATTCCTGGTACATAGGAAACGCACACAGGGAGACAGCAGATGGCCGTTGTGATCAAGATCAAGGCGACGAAGATTTCGGCAAAGAGCAAGCAGGATATCATCCGCAAGCTCGAAGGTGATTTCCGCACTGGTTTCCAGCGCCATTACGGCTACGGTCTGGTCGGTCGACGGGATGGCCGTTACGATGGCATCGTCCGCCTTTACAGCCTCGAGAAGCACAATCGGAAGGTGCAGGTCACCAAGAAGCTGATCACTCGCGGCAAGGACAAGGGCAAGCTCGCAGAGACGCGGACGGTGCTTCGTGAGAGCGGCTGGATCGCCCACTACTACGATATCCCCGAGGATATGGTCGAGACGGCGGGTACTTCGCAGGGTACTCGGACGTTCAAGCTCAAGCTGAAGGGCGCGTAATGGACTGTGGTCATCAGTGCCATGAGATCGGGGGTCCCTGGATAGCAGAGGACCCCAACTGCCCCATTCATGGCACCAACGGCGTTGGGGAAGATCTTGAGCGTATGGTTGACATGCGTGAGGTCATCCGTCTTCTGGTCGAGGCACTGGAACTTCATGAGCGGAACGCCCACTGCTCGCTTTCCCTGGATAGTGAGGACAAGGCGTTGATCGAGAGGGCCAACTCTTTTCTGTAAAACTGGTTGACAGCCCTGTCCAGTTTGCTAGGACAGGGGTGTAGGCAACGTAGGGAGAAACAAGATGAGCAACACGACGGGAAAGCGGGGCGTTCGCAACATGCAGCGCCGCCAGGTGCGACGTGTTCTCAACGGCTCCCCTGAGTTCTTCACCCGCGCTGGCTCGGCCATCACCATCCGCAAGGGCTGGGGCGGCGGCATCGGAAAGAACAATCTCCTCGACCGCAGCGTGGAGGCATAAAATGGGCTACGCGGATCTTCTGAGCGGCTCCAGTATTGCTGGCATGCTGGCACAGGCCATCGCCGAAATGAGCACCCAGACCGAGGACACTCCTCACTGGGAAGAGGGTCGGCAGATCGACATGGATGCGTTCGATCGTCTCCCACGTCAGGTTCGCGACCACATCAACGAGCATGGCAGCTTTTACCCCATCGAGGACGTCCTCTGGGAACATCAGAACGATCATCGCGGTGACTGGGAGCTCACGCTGGTCTGGCTGCTGGAATGTGAGGACTTGGAGCGCGAACTCGCGACCGTCCACTGATGAGCAGCCGTCCCAAAGCCCCTGTTGGTCTCTTTATTGGCGGACCACGTTGCAAGCGGTGCGATGTTCCGTTTGCCTCTGGCATAATGAGCGATGGTATTGGCTACTGCCGAAACTGTCAATGGGAACAAGGCTATGAGGGACCGCAGCGTGAGAGCCAGTGCCTTTCCTGTTTCAACAACATTGGGCTTGACAAAAAGGGTCACGTTCAATGCGCGGCGCTGATGTATCAGATGCGCGATGGCACCTGGAGGGATCGAACCAACCAAGCGGAACGTTGTCACTTCATTGAAATGGGCATGAAGAAGATCTGTCAGCCCATTGTTCCAGATACTCGCAAGAAGCCTGAGTTCATGTGCGAATGTTATGAGGACTTAAAGGGCAAGAGCCGGAACTGTGTTCAGGTAATGGATCCAGAAAACTTCTTCTCGCGCAAGAGATTCTGGTAGACAACCAGGATGGGTCTGCTATCCAGAATGCAGACAACGAGGAGAAACGCGGTGGCGAAGACGATCGAACAACTGACGGCAGATCTTGATCGAGCCCGCAATGCTCTCAAGAGGGCCCAGGACAACTTCCACATCGCCCACAACGCTTTCACCACCGCCCAGCTGGCCGAAGAGGCCAAGGAAGCGATGACGCTGGAAAAGGCGCTGGAAACCAACGTGGCCAGCGGCTGGAACAAGCGCGGCGATGCGTATCTCTCGCAGCTTTCCTGGAAGGGCGCATGGGCCGGCACTGGTCTGCGGAACGGTGGCGGTCACTGGTGCCGGACGGATCAGAACTGCCTCACGGTCGCGGTCAACCACAAGTGGGATGACGACAAGCTGGTGACCCTGAGCCAGCTGATCGAAAGCGTCCTGCCCGTGATCCGCCCCGGAATGTTCGAGGGAACGCTCAAGCTGACCAGCAAGGGAGCAGCGGTCAAGACTGACCTGATGCGCGGATTTAACATTGCGGAGCACACTCTTTCCCGCTATAGCGACTGGAAGTTGGCGTGGATCCAGGGTGACGAGTGGGCGATCTTTGATCACCGTGACATCGATCGCAGCTGGGGCAGGGCTCGGGTTACTGGTTCGCTTTTGGAATGCTTGAAGGAAATCAGGCAGTACCTCTGGAGCGAGGGTGGGACTTATTCGGAAGAGGATGACAACTGATGTCGTGGTACCATTTGCACAACAATCCTGACACGATGGTTGAGATAGGAAATCTCAAGGGCGACATCTACCGGGGACGGTACGCTGACCAGTCCGACGAGACGATCGAGAATGTGATCGCCAATCGCCAGCTTCTCATCCAGGGCATGGCCAAGATGGTCGAGGACTTCAAGGCTGGTCGGCCCATCTATGCCAAGATCCACAGTGGTGCAAGGGCCGGCAGCATCGCAAAGATCGAGCGCGACTGTCTTCAACTCCGCAACATAAGTTCAGTTCCCAAGGGCCCCGCTTATAATATCATCCGCCAAGGAACGTTGCCAACGGATCCCAACATCTTCATCCGCGAAAGCAAGTCGGGTTTCATGGGTATCAGGGAGCCCAACCTGCTGGAAATCTACATGATGGAGTGGATTGAGCAGGACGGCTCAAAGACGCTTCGTTACGAGTTCGATGGTCGAAAGCCCGTTGCTACTAACTGGGGCGACCAAACCGGCCTGGAGATCCTTCCCAATCACGTGGGACCAACGGTTTATCTGTTTGCCAAAAAGCCTCCCAAGACCGAGGAGGAAAAGGCCAAGAAGGTTGATCTCCTGCCCTGCGTTCCCCTGGATATGTTCGGCAACGAGCTGGCAATCGGTGACATGTTCATCTATTCGCGCCGCGATGAGCTGGTGATCGCACGTCTGAAAAGAACCCACGCCAGCGGTTTCATCACCGCAGAGACCATCCTTGACAAAAAGGAAGTGCGGCTGCAGGGAGAAGTCAGCAGCCACGCGACCAAGACTGGTCAGCACAATCCGGCGCTGATGAAGTTTGACAAAAACGAGGTGCTCAGCACCAAACTGATGATGGAGAAATTGAAGCGGTGAGTGACCTTTTAGCCAGAGCCCAAGCGGCGTTGAAGAAGGCTGAGCAGGACACACTCAACTGGCCCGGTCCCTGTCATCAGTGCAAATACTGGAAAAGCTGGCTGGGAGGTGTGTCCAATTTCGACTACTGCACCAACGAGCTGGCGCGTCTCGAGACATTCACTCCTCATGGTGGCTACGATGTCAAGCTGCCAGAGTGTGCCAACGTTCGCTCCCAAAAGGGAATGTGCGGCCCAGAGGGAAAACTCTTTGAGCCCAAGGCCACCGCGGTCATCGCCAAAAACATCGCCAAAAAGGGTTTCTGGGCCTGGCTTCGAGGCAAATAACTGGTTGCATAGCCAAACTCTGGTGCTAGTGTCTGTTTATCGGACGCACAGGAGATAGACATGCTGCTCATTTACACCCACAATACGCGCATGAAGACCGGTTGGATCATCACCGAGGATCTGATCGCGCCGGGTGGCGGCAAGTATATCCCCGCAAAGCTCAAGCATCCGCAAGCGCAAAATGCCCAGCTGATGTGCGAGGCGCTCTCGCGTTACTTCCGCGAAGACACTAACATGCGTGTGCGGCCAACGCTCCGCGCTGCATACGAAGGTGCCCTCAAGTATCTCGCAAACGCAACCGACTACAAGTATTTGCCCGCAACTGCTCTCGCTGCAGAGCGTATTCTCGTAAAGGGGAACTGATATGCCGTGGAACAAGGTCGAGGACATTGCTCCTCCCACCGATCGCGTGGTCGAGGTAACAAGCGGCGGAGCGTGGACCTACGAGGACAGCTTTCTCGACTCCACGCATCGCCATCGTCCCAACACAACCGCTCGCCACTGGACATATCAGGGCGATGTTGCCCTTGTGCTCTGGTACAGCGCCGAGGCACTTGGTACCAAGCAAGGTTCCTTTCTGTCCACCAAGGGAGGCATGATGCCTCCGTTTACCTTCTGGCGGGAGTATGAGAATCCACTCGCCGGCCTTGAGGGCTACATCACGGACACCACGCCACCTCGTCCAATCAACGAGCGGTTCGATGGCGATGCTCGCCTCCGACTGTATCCTGATATCGAGGCAGCAGCCAACAAAAACATCGCCTGGCTGCAGGACGTGATCGGTCGCGATGTGGCCGCTGGTCGTCCACCCCTTCCATCGTCGGAGCGTGGTCTGCGACTGGGTATCGAGCATGCCAACAAGGTCACCGCCGACCGCGCAGCGGCGTATGACCCCTATGAGCTTCCAGAAAACGTCCGAGGAAAAGCAAAAAGCGGTTGATCACCAGGATCCTGGTGTTACCCCTCTTTTATAGAAAACACCAGGAGGTCAACTATGGGTGGTAAAATTCGTACCGGTTGGTTCATCGAGATCCTCGCCAAGCTACACCGCAGCAACAAAAACGGTGGCATGGACGGCGGCGACCATCGAAAGGACATGAGCTACCGTGCCACCAGCGCGCGGAAGCGTCGCCGTGAGGGCAAAAAGATCGACCTCGATGATTGATCAAATTATCTGAACAAAACCAGAACAAAACTGGTTGACGTTCCATTTCCTGGTGTTAGAGCTTGTTTATCGGAAACGCAAACAAAGGAACACAAGATGGGCAAGCTGGTAAACCTGAACAAGAACGCTTCGGCACTGATCGGCACTTCGGCTAAGGTTCGCGTCCGCGTCCTCGGCGGCATGTTGCAGATTCTCCCCACGAATCGTGTCAAGTCCATCAACTTGCCCAAGGGCGAAATGCTTGCTGAACTGAAGGTTCGCGCAGATCGCGGTACGGTTCGCTTCCAGATGCCCGACGTGGCCGGTCTCAACGAACTCGACGGCGCAGAGGGCGCAAAGTTCAACATCGTCCAGGGCAAGCATGGCTGGCTCACGATGGTCAACGTGACCGAGGCCGCAGAGCTGCTGAAGACCCCGATCGGTCAGGCTGCCCCAGCTGGCGCAAGCATCACCGCAAAGTAAAAGACTTTGCAACTCTGGTGAGAAAGTGGTTGACGCCCTCTCACCAGAGTGTAGATCCAGAACATGGACGGGGCGATGGTCGCCCACAGCGAGGAGATCGAAAATGGCTACTGTGAACCTGAACAAGCTGGCATCGGCAATGATCGGCGAAAACACCAAGGTCCGGATTCGACTGGTCGATGGTGCGCTCCAGATGCTGCCGACCAACCGGGTCAAGTCCATCAATCTCCCCAAGGGTGAGACGCTGGTCGATCTCCGAGTCAAGAAGGGCGCAGTCAACACGTTCCGCTTCACGCTTCCCAAGGAAATGGAACTGCAGGTCTCGATGATGCATCGTGCGGTTCGCGGAAAGCACGGCTGGATTGCCCTGGAAGCGATGTCGGCCGAGGAGCGCGCAGCGGCGCTGATCGTCAACGGCGCAGGCCCCAAGCCAGCCCACGCTTCGGTGTCGGAAAAGTAAAATAACGGTTGACGCTCAGGATGTTGGCACTAACGTCCTGAGTGTTACTACGGACTTACAACGGATCAACGCTAACTGAAAGGAGGTACGTATGCGCTAAGGAACATGGCGTCGCCCCATAGCGCCGAGGGGCTTTAGAGAAAAGATAGGATCGGGATTACTGCTGCCATGGAAGTTGGCGCGGAATCCAATGGACTCCAGCCCAACGGCGCCCTCAGGGGCGCTGTTGTCGTATCCGGCGTCCAGCGCGGCACCCAATTGGAAGACTTCTCCTTTAGCGGATGGTAAAGCGAGGAAGTCGCGCCTTTGTGTTGCTTCTTAATTGAGATATTCTGAAATCCATGCTATTCCGGGTCAGCCCGCTGGAAGGGGCTGGGTCGTAATATCGTGTATCTCATATCTAATTTAGTTGCAAGCCAAAGTAGCTTATAATATGGGTCAAAGATGATGAAGACACTCTGGCTATACCGACCCCTATTGAACACCAGCGATGTGGTGCAGTGGGCCTATGAGACTGGGATCAAGAAGATCATGCCAGTCCATGAGCTGCACTTGACACTGGCAACCTGTCGAGAACCCGTTGACTGGAGTGGCATCACCCTTCAGACCAATCAGCTGGTTATCCCCGAAGGTTACAAGACCATTCAGATCTTCGGCTACATCGCGAAAGCTATCAGCTTCGGCCATCCCGCAGTCAAGGAACGCCACGAGGCGCTCGCAGCACTCCTGCCCACGATGGATCATTCAAACATCCTACGGCCCCACGTCACGCTGATGCGTGGTGGAAAGATGCCCCGCGAGGGCTATCCCGGCAAGCTGGTCTTTGGTCCTGAGGTACTCGAGGAGTTCAACGAAACTGCGGTGAAGAATATCAAGCACGTTCTGGTCAAGGACTTGATGCCCGAGGAACCCACTGAATAATCTGGTTGCCCTGTGAGTTCCTGGTGTTAATTCCAGGACAACAGATGCAGGAGACAGGCAGTGATTGACCAGGAACAGATCGAACTAGTCCGCAAGATGTGCAAGCGTCCGGCAAGTGGTTCGCCCATCGTGATCGGCATCTGGGGCGATGATCGGACGTCCACCGTGGAGTCGATCATGGGCCCCGACATCAAGTATCGGATGCTGGGTGCCAAGGCCCTGGACGCGATCAACGACAAGGAGATCACCGTCCTGGTCGACTTCTGGCCCGAGCATGAAACGGAATGGACGCGCCACTTCGATCAGCTTCGCTTCCGCAACCAGATCATCATCATGCTCGACCCTGGTCAGCCCTATGGCGAGCGTTTTCTCTCGCGCATCGCGCTGGTCGGCGAGCGTGAGCCCAAGCCAACCCCGCCGGTCAACTTCCGCAAGTCGCTCAACGCCTATACGTCGATGCAGACCAATCACCGTGATGCGCGGAACTTTGTCCTGGACATTGAGGCAAAGTACGACCTGGAACCTCGCAGCACTTTCAGCGGTGGTGGTCTGGAGAGCGTGACGTTTTACAAGGCCGATGGTGAAAAGGATAACCGCTTTATCGTTTGCTTTCTCTTCCAAGATGCTGCACAGGTCGATATCCTCTTTGGAGAGCTAGTGTGATCGAGGCAACGGCCAGGGCAATATTCGACAAGCTCAGCGAGGGTACGCCCAAACGTACCCCTGACTGGGACAAACAGCCCGAGCATCTAAAGGATGTCTTCCGTCGAAAGGTCGTGGCCGGCAATCGGTGGTACCACTATGGCGCCAACCTCGCTTTCATTGTCCGTGGCGACCTGACACTGGCAACCTACACGCCCTTTACCGAGCGCCTGGCCATGAAGCAGTTCAATGGTCCGCCTCCCGCTCCTCGCTTTGGTGCCCAGATCCAACTCGACAAAGAGATCGCGGTCGCCCGCAAGGAAGCCCATGAGGCCGAGGAAAAGGTAAAGCTCAATCCTGGTTCGCTGGGTCATCAACAGATGGCGCAGGTGTCTCAGGACAAACTGGCAGAACTCCTGCATAGAAAGGAACTGATATCGTGACCCGTGCAACCAAGCTGGACTTCAGTGCCAACGAGGAAGCGGAATTCCTAAAGGAAACTGGCTTTCAAAAGCTGGAGGGCAAGGGTGTCCTGGCAATCATCGACCTGATCCTGATCAAGCGGGTTGCCCGTATGCGTGAAGACGAGGAGCATCGTCGCTGGGAAGCACAGGGCGGCTATTAAACTGGTTGACAGCTTCCACTCTTGGCTCCATAGTTGGACACACACAACGGGAGGTAGCAGTGGCATCAACGGCAACATATTCGTGCAAGCGGTGCCAGCAGCCTTTTACGGCTAGGACGGCAGATCGCGCACGTGGATGGGCACAGTTTTGCAGCAAGTCCTGCAAGGCCATCAAACAGGTTCAGAGCGGCGGCGCATCAGGCCCCGGTCACGTGGGTAACAGCAAGCCCAGCAAAAAGTATCCGCGCCACGATGGTCGTTCGCCCATGAAGTACAAGTTCTGCGATACGTGTGGCGAGCCCGCGATCAATGGCGCGATCGGGGCCGGTGGTATCGAATGGTATTGCCAGCGACATGAGCATGAGGCTCGTACTCATCCCTTCTCCAGTGAGGCACACGGGCAGTGGTAGACAACCTGTTTCCCAAAACGCCCCACAAGTGGCGTGCTAGTCAGATGGGTTACGATCCATCGAGCTATTGCGACCACTGTGGTGCCAACAATTACGCAAGTTTTGGCACTGAGTATTGCGAAGACTATGTTCAGGCCAAGCTGGAAGAAGAGCAGAAGAAAACTCACACTCATCCACCAACCGAGGCAGCTTTCGCCAAGGCCAGGACGCTTTTGACGGAAGAGGAGTGGAAGCTTCTTGGTCTCGACCGCTATCCAAACGGTCGTGAGTACCGTCCCAAGGATTATATTCGGGTATGACACATGATCACTGGATTGGCGTCATAATAGGATTGGGAGGTTTTCTCTTGATCCTCGTCCTAATCGTGCTATTCACACCAAGTGGAAAAGCCCCAGGGGGCTGGTAGGAGATCGAACGTGGCAAAACTATCGGAAGATGAACTCAACAAGATTCGGCAGGATGTCAAGAACATTGCCCTGGGCATCGCAGTGCAGATGACTCCCGAGGAAGAGGAAGCTGCCCATCAGAATCGGATGACTCCGGCGGGCGGTGAGGAGGCCGAATATGCGATGGATCGTTTTGCCATCGCACAGGACAGCTTGTTCGCCAATCATCCCATGTTCAGCAATCCAGTCTCGATCTATCGACAGGCGCTGACCACCTATCCCATCGTGCCCACGTATGGTTCGGGATCAATCAGCTTCGACGGCGACAAGATCTACGTATCGCCCGAGTGGTATTCGGAACGTCCGCTCGAGGAACTCAAGTTCACGACCGCCTGGATGGCCTTTCTGATCGCACGTGGTCATCACAAGACCGGGCAGGATCGAAAGGACGAGGAGGGCTTTTCCTTTTATCACTGGAACACGGCCGCCAATCTCCTGATCAATCGCGTGATGGTCGACGCCAAGACGGGAACTCTGCCGCAGGTCGGTGTCTTCCTCACCGGCATCGGCAACGAACTCAACGCCGAGACGACCATCGAGGAAGTCTACGAGCTGATTCGTGAAAAGTCGGAGCGTGAGCTGAACAAGCTGTTCTGGCCGCTGTTGGCTGGCAAGTGGATCGACTACGATGAACTCGACGTTCTGGATGTGGACTTTCCCGAATGAGCACAATCGTTTCCGGAGTTCAGACCACCGGCTCACTGCATCTGGGAAACTACCTAGGTGCAGTGAAAAACTGGGTTGAACTTGCTCGGCAGGGTCATACCAGTTACCTGATGCTGGCCGACCTCCACGCCATCACGGTCTATCAGAAGCCCTCGGACCTCGCAGCCAGTGTGAAGAACATCGCACGACTGCTGATGGCCTGTGGTCTGGCCGATGATGATCTGATGTGGCCCAACGGCTCCACGTATCTGTTCCGTCAGTCATCGGTTTCCCAGCACACCGAACTTCAGTGGCTTCTAATGGGCACAGCACGAATGGGCTGGCTCAACAGGATGACGCAGTTCAAGGACAAGGGTGGAGCAGGCACCAGCGTGAGCGCCGGGCTGTTCGCATACCCAGTGCTTCAGGCCGCTGATATTCTGCTCTACGGTGCTGATCTGGTGCCCGTTGGTGATGATCAGAGCCAGCACTTGCAACTGACACGGGACATTGCCGAAAAGTTCAACGCGGACTTTGGTCAGACGTTCAAGCTGCCTCAGGCTCTGGTTCCGCCGATCAACGCGCGGGTGATGAGCCTTCAGGATCCAATGAAGAAGATGAGCAAGAGCGAGCCCAATGATAGCTCGCGCATCAACCTTCTGGACACCGACGTGATGATCAGCAAAAAGTACCGAGCAGCGGTCGCCGACAGCGTCACAACTCTGCCCAGCGAACCTGAGGGGCTTGAGGGCCGGGTAGCGGTGGGCAATCTCGTGTCGCTTCTTGCGGGCATTCAAGACCGGAAGGTCGAGGAAGTCCTGCGGGATCTGGGCGGAAAGGGCAACGGAGCTCTCAAGTCGGCACTGACTGACGCGACGATCTCGCTTCTGGAACCCATCAAGGAAGCATTCTCGCAGCTGAGCGATCGTCAGGTCGAGGATCATCTGGAGTTCTCGACCAGTTCCTTTGGTGGACCTAGACTGGTTGCCCTAGACACCATGAACAATGTAAAAGCAGCAATGGGATTGTGGGACTGATATGGCAGACGGATACACAGACGAAAACATCGCCTCCAAGGTGGAGATGACCCAGTTCCGCTGGGGCATGAGCGCACTGATCGTGGGCATCGTGACGGTCCTGGGCTGTCTCACATTCTCCTGTGCCGACAGTCGGATGAAGGATGCGGATCAGAAGCGAGCCGACACTCAGATCACCGCTGGTCAAAAGGTGGAGTGCGTGAAGGCCGGTGGCTCGTGGATTCCCGTTCAGGGTGTGAAGATGAGCAACGGTGCGCCCTATCCTGACTACGATATGGGTTGCGTCAGCCAGAGCGCCCAGGGGGCGATCATCGCGCAGAACTCCAAAGTCATCGAAACATTCAAGCCCAAAGATTAACTCCTTTGTGGTTGCAACTCTGGACAACCCTGCTAGTGTCTCTTTATAGGAACTAGCAGGAGTTTGGCATGCGGTACGTTGCATACACCACCGAGGGAATGTTCGAAGAGCGCGACAGCAAAGAGGGCGCTCTCAAGGTCTGCAAGCATGAGTTCGTCAATGAACCGGGCTGCATCATCTATCTTCTCGAAATCAACGCTCGCGACCTGGTGGAAAACACCTGGATCCTGACCGACGTTGACACGCTGGTCATGGACAGCACGTTCAACGGTGACGACGTCGATTCGCTGTAAAAAGTGGTTGCAGGCTCCTGTTCTGGTGTTAGGAACAGGAGCAACAACTAGGGAGATCGAGCATGGCGTTGAAGCCGGAAACTATCGCGAGGATCCAAGGCATCCTTGATGGCACAATCAAGGTAGAACCCGCTCCGCCGCCCGATCTTTCCAAGCTGAGTGAAGGAACTCGAGCCCGCATTCAGGAGATACTCGACAGGCCACGTGAGCCTGCTGCCGCTCCCCTCACATCCATCGAGGAAACTGACGTGACAGACGAACAACCAGACGCAGGTTCGCTCCGCGATGCCGACAGTCTGATGGAAATGCTCGACGATCGCGGGTATGGCGACTACAGGGCGTTCCGAAATGAGATTGCCCTAGACATTTACGACAAGGGTCACTACTCGGGTCACGACACGGCGCACTTCAACCCCGAAGAGTATGACGAAACGTCCACGCTACAGGGCTTCTACGTGATCCAGGAAGATCACTACGACCAGCACATGGACGACGATCCCGACAAGCCCTCCTGGGAAAGCATGGTAGCTGAAGTGCCCAACGGTTATCTCTGGATGAATTAACTGGTTGACGCGCACCTGTGTGGTGCTATTCCTGGTTTATCGGAACAAAAAGGAGATCGAGCGTGGGCTACAAGATGAAAGCACCCAAGTCCTTCAAGGCACTTCGCGAGCAGTCGGACACTCGGAAGGAAGCGCGTCGCCAGATGGGCGCGCTCTCGCGTCGGATGGATGGCCTTCGACAGAGCTTTGAGAGCGTTGAGGATCTTCGCGCAGCCAAGGCGGTCGCAGAGTCCACCCCAGCGCATTCCTATTACGATCTCCCCTCGCGGAGCGATCAGGCCGGCGACGCGATCGTCGAGGCGATGAATCGCGCAAGGGCTCGCGACAATGAGCGCCACAAGGTCAACGGCTACACGCTGCCCAAGTATATGAGCCAGGCATACGTGGACAACCTGGAGACCAACAAGGCCGAACTCGAGGGCAAGGGCGAAAAAGGCCAGCGTTGCAATCGGACGGCCTGCCAGGCTCCTGGTGCGTACTGGTTCAACCACAGCACTCGGAAGTATTACTGCGGCACGTGCGCTGACATCATCAACGATGACAGCACCAAGTTCCGCGACACGTATCTGGAGTCCCTGGGGCATCCACTCCTCACGATCGACCCCGACTTCGCCGACAAAATAAACGAGCGGATGTGAAAACTCTGGTTGCAAACACTCTGGATACTGCTATCCAGATGTGGTGCGCAGGCGTTGCGCTGGGTGGTCCGCTGATCACCCTCGCAGCGGCCCTTCTTTGTTTTGCACCGGGAGATTATCTGATGGGCATCGTTGTCGTGATCGCACTTGCGAGTTTCTTCTTTGGGCTTTACATTGCTCCAAAGATGGTCATGAAGCGGCTGCTCTCCAGGCTCCGTACGCGCACGTTCTACCACAAGCTGGATGACGGACGCTTTCTGATCGAGGAAGTCAGAGGGTAATAGTGAGCGTAAGGTTTGGTCATCGGTGCAAGAACTTCTTCACTACCCTGAGTTTCGGGGCGGTGAGGGAGGACGTCATGCTGATTGTTCGCCTGCTGGAAATAAACAAGGATTGGCAAAAGACCCAATACGTCTGGTATCATCCCAGCGGCGTGTCGCTCTGGGTCGCAAATCTGAACATTGGTATCTCGGTCAAGTGGAATACCAATAGTCTGCAGGACTACCATGCCATCTATCAGGCAGGAAAGTGGCGCCTCAATCGGCCAGAGGTCCGGCTTGTCAAGCGGGCAATGACAGAGCATCATGTCAGCGAGGATGAGCAAAAGGTTCGCGACGTGGCGGCCAAGATCCTAAAAATGTACGGCTAGACATCCTGAGTGGTTGACTGCCAGGATTGGGCTGCTAAATCCTGGTGTAACGGTAACGGAGACACTAGATGAAACTTTTCCTCGCAGCAATGGCACTCTCGATGGCACCCCTGGTCGCAAGCGCGCAGGACATCACTGGCGTCAAAGAGGTCTCCGATGTTTCCATTCTTCGAGCCGGCCAGTTTTACTGGAGCGACGATGCAATGGTCGATGGCGCCGTTTACGTTCGGGTAAATCTCGCCACGCAGATGGCGCAAGTCTATCGCGGCGATATGCTGATCGGACTGTCCACGATCTCGTCGGGAAAGCCGGGCAAGGAAACGCCCACTGGGGTGTTCAACATCCTGCAAAAGGCGGCCACGCATCGGAGCAACAAATACGCCAACGCTCCCATGCCATTCATGCAGCGGCTGACCTGGGACGGCATCGCCCTTCACGCAGGACACCTTCCCGGCTATCCTGCAAGCCACGGCTGCATCCGCTTGCCCAAGGCGTTTGCGGCACTTCTCTTCGCTGCCACGCAAAAGGGTGATCGCGTGGAGGTGGTCGACGATGAGCCCTACATCGAAGGCATCTACTAAACTGGTTGACACTGGGGGCGTTGGTGCTAACTCTGGTGTAACAGCAGGAGACACTAAGTGATCATCAACGCAAACCTTCATAGCAAGGTAGACGCAATCGTTTCTCGCGTTCGTCAGCTTGGTCAGCACTCGCGACCAGTGCTCAGCAGCACTGATACGTGGGAATACTGCGGGATCAGGGTTATGGTAAGCGATGGTGGCTACAGTCAAAAGCTGGTCACCGACAAGGTGAATGTTTGGGTCGAGCATGGCTCCGGCAACAGCGGCTGGTCACTTGGTGGTCCACAGCAGATCGATCGTCTCCTCTATGAACTGGGGATCGCAGCACAATGAGCGCGGACATAATCTATCGCAACTATGCGATCCGCTACATAAAGCGATCGGATACCTGGGCGGTTCTGGAGCCACACAGCGATATCCTGATCAAGTGTGGCGGGTTCGCCCACTCCGAGGACGCGGCCAAGTTCATCGACGCGGATATCGAGCGTATCCGCCTTGCCAATGAGGACGAAGGAGAATACGATTGATTCGCTCAGTTCGTTACCTGATCGGCCTCACCGCTATTCTAGCAGCCGAGACCTCGGCGGGCACGCCAACCATTCACACAGGGTCGGAAATCTGCATTGTGATCGGTGATCAATTCTCCTGCACGAAGGAACGTTTTTGATGGCACATGCCAGCAACATTGTGCTCTGCACTGGTCCCGAGGACCCATACGCGCTGTTCAACATATCACTGGTACCACGCAATGGTGCCCTGGATGCTAGGTGCCCAGTGTGTCATGGCCACGGTCAATGGAACGCGGAAATCGACCTCGTGAGCATGAGAAGCAAGCGGGCAATCTGCGACAACTGCTATGGTGCAGGCTGGGTCGAGACGGGCAACGATGCCAGGGCAGTCCCCGACATTGTAATGACTCCCGAGGGCTACCCCAAGTGGATTATCCGCTACATTCCCTGCAGGTAGATATTGACGCACAGGAACTAGGCGCTATGGTGTCCAGTACCAATAGTTGGTCTAGGAGTTTTATATGAAGAAGATTGTTCTCGTCGCTGGTCTGGTTTCGGCTCTCGCACTCGCAGCTTGCGATGGTCGCGATGACGCGGTCACCAACAACTCGACCTCGACGACCCAGGTTCTGGACAACGGCACGGTCGCCACGACCAACACCACGACGACCGCCAAGCACTAAGAGAAACTGGCGCGAGGGTAAAACTTCGCGCCATTTCTTTGGTTGATTTCCATGTCCAGAGTGCTAACTGGGGTGGGAAGGAGATCGACCGTGGATAAGAACGTCATCAATATCAAGGGCGTCTCGTGGGCCAAACTGCCCGCCAAGGACAAACTGTTCATCATCAATCACGAGGTTCTCCATCGCGTCTGGTACAACACCAAGGCCGCAGAGATGGGCGAAGAACTCCAGCCGCTTCCAACCAACCATGTTCTCCTGATGGAGCCCGGCGAGCGGCAGATCGAACTTTCTCGCGCACTGGACAACTACCTGGCCCGCATGGCCGATCAGGAAGCGGTCTTTGAACTGATGGAGCGCGCCGACTGGTCCATGGAAGCAATGGTCGACACCCTGGCCCGATATCAGTTGATGCGAGGCTAAAAAGCGGTTGATCTCCTCACCAGTTCTGCTAGGACTGGTACATCGGAAACGAGGAGATTGAACGTGAAGAAGATGCTGCAGACTCGGTCGCGCAATTCCAGCAACGAAGCTGATTGGCGGAACGAAAAAGTCTTCAAGTTCAACAAGTTCAACGAGCTCAGCGACGGGGGCGAAAAGTTCCTGAGGTCGATTGATCGTGATCGCCACGAGATTCGGTGGGTGGCCGCATAAAGCGGTTGCCCTACCAAACTCTGGTGTTAGATCCAGAACATCGGCAACGAGGAGATCTAGAATGGCACACGGCGGAACGTTCAGCAACATGGCAGCTTTTCGTAAGTTCGCTCTGGCGGGCAACGCCGTGTTCACTGTGGTCAGCAAGCGGACGGGAACTCGCTTCACCTATCGGGTGCGAAAGCCCCGCGCAGAGGGCGCCAAGAACCCATATTTCGTCCAGCTTCTCAACGGCCCCGACAACACCAACAGCTACGCCTATTTTGGCATCATGTTCGGCAAGGGCGCTGATACGGACTTTGCCAGCTATCGTTACGGCGGGGCCAAGGCCAAAGTTTCCCAGACGGCTCCCAGTGTTCAGGGGCTCGAATGGCTGTTCAGCAACATCATGAACGAGAAGGTGCTGGAGCGCGTTGAGATCTGGCACCAGGGAAAGTGCGGAAAGTGCCGCAAGGCATTGACTGTGCCGGAAAGCATTGCTAGCGGGTTGGGACCAGTTTGTGCAAAGGGTGGTCGAGACTAATGGCAACGAGTACTGCGGCATTCATCGTCGGCCAGCTGGAGCCTGAGGGCGGCTGGTGGACTTCCGCCACGCAAGAGATCCTGCTGGAAATCTCCGATGACATGCTGGCTGGTGGCGCTGACCCCGAGGATATCAGGGACGTGCTGAGCCGCCTGATCTCGGCCATCCGTGCTGAGTATGGTGAGTGAATCGCTGGATTATTGAATACTACGACAACCTGTGGTATCGTCGCGGCTCCAAGGTAAAGCGGGGATCCTGGACTGCCAAGGACTCGGTGGACCGTATGGAGGCCGCTGACACGTTTGAAACGCTCGCGGAAGCGCAAAAGGCCAAGGTTGCACGCCTGGTGCGCCGTTACGTTGAAGTAGTCGTGACCATGCAGGAAACCGGCAACGCCGTTTAGTCCATGACTCCGGACAGCTTGGCTGCCACGATGTTGCCACCCTTCAGAAATACTTCCTGAAGCTTTTTCAGCTCTTCGATCCGAGTGGCAGCAGTGTCGGCCTTTTCCCTGATCTTGGATCCATCGTCACAGATATAGGGGATAACCTTTAGCCAGCCCTCCATTTCCGCTGTGAATACATGGTTGTGGTCGACATCAGCCAAGTTGGTCTTGGTCCACTGATCCATTCGAGTAACGGTCTTTTTCAGGACTTCCATTACCACGAGGCTATTTTCCAGCCGTCGGAGTTCATCCGAGATTGTGATAAAGGCTCGTTCATTGGGAGTCATCTCTGCCATCCTTCTCTTATAGCAGGTTTCCACTACGTTTCAATAACTGGTTGCCCTGGCGCCCAGTCCTGCTATTGTGGAGATCAGAGGAGATCACGATGGCACTTGGACCCCGGCACCCTGCAGACACGATGACCTACGAGGACTGGGTTGAGCGCTGCGCCGACTATCGGACCCGAGAGCTGTGGGAAATGCTCAAGTATGCCGAGGGCAAGCGTGATGCAGCCCTCAAGGCCAAACGATTCAGAAAGGTTGCCTAATGGACACCAACAATCCCATTGATATCGTGCGGCATTTTGCCCGCGAGATCAACAACGGCCGGACTCTCTTCGACATTCATGCCCACGGCGAGCGTGAGATGGTTGAGCTCAAGGATGAGCTGATCGCAGACGTGGACCAGAGTGATCATGGTTCCGATGGTGTGGTCGGCGAAGCCATCGACGTAATCGCTTGTATGCTGGACGCTATCTTTGTATATCGTCCGGAGACAACCGACGAGGAAATCACAACTATCCTGCTTGCCAAGTGCCAGAAGTGGTCACGACGTTACCGGGATAGTGTGGAAGGAGACCGATCCATTGACTGAGAAGCTTCCACCCTTTTGGGCAGTCCGTCAGGCACTTGGGCTCAGCAGCAACGATGTTCGCATCATCAGCCACGATACCGGCGTTGATACGGATGCCATCGACCATGAGCCCATCGAGGCCTTGGGTGTTCTGGCCGACACCATGAACAACTATCATGGTCAGATGCGGTTGACAATCCTCAATCCAGACAACAGTGTGTTCAAGCAGTGGAATGTTACCACTGATGGATACTTGCAGGAGATCGAATAATGGCCGTTGACATGGCTACCCTGAAGGCAGTCACGTTCGGCGATCCCGAATCGAGCCTGACCGTCAAGCGAAAGTGGCTGGGAGAAGTCTACAAACTTCTGGTCGAAGGCGCGCAAGCCAAAGCTGATCTGGCCCATCTGAAGGCCAAGGTCGCTGAGCACAACAAGATGCTGGAAGCCCACAACGCTGGTCTTCGTCGTCCCAGTGATCGCGACATGGACGAGGGCTTCGCGCAGATGGACGAGGGAATGGGCAAGATCTTCGGCGAGGGCGGTGCCTTTGACACGATCTTTGGCAAGGGTCGGAAGCGACGCTGATGTCAAGGCAATCCGACATCATAGATCGGATGACAGAGAAGATGCGAGAGGAGGCCGAGACTGGTCTTCCTGATCGCATCTTCCGTCACATCAATTTCAGAGCCCTTGCCCTCTCGGCATACCTGGCAATACGAACAGACTTAAAGGAGATCGATGATGGCGATCAATCTGTGGCACCATGAAGAAGAGCCGGGCTACGACAAGAACAAAAGCACAACCGCTTTTACCAAGTGGCGCGTTCTCGTAATGGAACGTCTGGGTCAGCTCAACCAGCAGGGTAACGATGCGGCGGTTCAGACCATGCACGCCTATGGTCTGGAAGCTCTGGGCACCTCGTATGAGGATGGCACCACGGCCGAGGAACTGGCTCAGAAGCTGAACAGCAAGTGATCGGCTGGATCAAAGGCCTATTCAGGAGGTCGCGGAGCATTCCACTTCGTGTGGGCGATGTTGCTCCCGACAGCTTGCTGAATCGCGAACCAGGTACAAATATCGGGGCCTTTGTTTCCATCGACCCCGACACCAAAATCATCACCGCGATCTTTATACCTTAGTAGGTCAGTTCCTCCTGCCCCTCAAGCTGCCCATACTGCATTACCAGCAACGTTAGCTCGATGACCAGCATCGCGCGCTCCTCGATCTCGACCGGGCCCCAAACGTCCCCAAAGTCCTTCCGATCCAAATACCAGCCGTTGTCGCCAGTTTTCTTAATTGCCATCGTGCCATCTTTTAGCACGTTTACCAGCTGCTCGCCGTATGCAAGACCAACAGCGTACCAGCTGCCCGGCTTCGCACCATAGCTGTTCGTGATCATGCGCTTTCGCTGTATCATGTAGCGCGTCGTCGAACCCTGCCCCAAAGTGATCCGCAGACCAAAAGCCTTCAAAGTCTTGTTAATTGCCTTCTTTGCTTTTGCGTCGATCTCTAAGTGCATTTTGTTACTCCGCTTTGTGCGTTTCCGATAAACAGACATTAGCATAAACCAGAGTTACTGCAACCAGTTTTACGCAAAAAGGGCAATTTTGCGCGCATTTTTTAGTTCAATTATTTTTGAAACTGAGTACTTTTTTGCTTGCGCGTTTCCAGTTTTATGCTAATGTCTGTTTATCGGAAGCAAACAAACAAAGGACTACAAAATGAGCAAGATCGAAAACACGCTTGTTGTGCGCGCTGCAATCCAGACTGCAAACACTTTCAATGACGACACGCTGTACAACTGGGCATCAGACTTGACGCTGCACAACAACAATGAGCACGCAAGCGTTGACGTAACAAACGATGAGCTTGACGACACGTTTGAAGCAGACATGAAAGCACTGGGACATGATACTGACGCAGTGTACAACATGACTGACAATGAGTTGCAGTTGACTGGGCGCGCTTTTGTTTATGAAGCGATGGAACTTAAGGGCAACAACAGCAAAGTTATTGCAGCTTACAAAAAAGCAATTAAGCAGCGCACAAAGTGGCTTAAGACGCGTTAAGCAAAAGAGAGCGCGCTGGGAAACTAGCGCGCTTTTTTGTGACTAAACTGGTTGACGCGTTCCAGTCTGGCACTATGTTGAATGGAACAACAGGAGATCGAAATTGGAAATTCGTAACGAAAAGACCAACATGGTCATGGAGCCCGCGCTCAAGAGGGCACTGGAAATTGTCCGCGAGGCACGGAACTTCGTGGTCGAGGACTACATCGAACGAAAGACCATTCTCCTCAACGACTACTATCGTCAGGCAGGGCTCAAGTCCGCCGTTGTCGCAGTGTCGGGCGGCATCGACAGCGCAGTCGTCCTCGGCCTCGTGGAAATGGCTGCTCGGGCCGACAACAGCCCCATCGAGCGCATCGTGGCAATCACAATGCCCGACAACGTCAACCCAGGGGTCACGGGCCAGAAGCAGGCCACGCGGCTCGCACAGGAAGTCTGCGAGGCTTTTGGTGTCAAGGCCGCAGTGATCAATATGAGCCGAATCACTGGTCCACTGATCGCAGAGGTCGAGAGCGCAGTCGGGTATCCCAGCGACGAAAAGGAACTGTGGTGCGCTGGTCAGGCAACCAGCTACGCACGGACGCCCGCTTACTATTACGTGACCAGCATCCTGGCAGCACAGGGTCAGCCTGGCCTGATGATCGGCACGACCAATCTTTCGGAGGGCGGCTATCTGGGATACTTCGGCAAGGCCAGCGATGGCATGGTCGACGTTCAGCTGATCAGCGATGCGTACAAGAGTGAGATCTACGATCTGGGTCGTTTCCTGGGTGTGCCCGAGGAGGTCCTGAATCGCGCCCCAACTGGCGATATGTATGACGCGACGACCGACGAGGTTGTGTTCGGCGCTCCATATGATTTCGTGGAGCTCTACATGGAGTTCAAGCGCGCTGGTGCTCGACAGCTTGCCTATGGTGGCGTCGACAGTGTGGTCTATGATGTCACGCGCTGCCTGAGCATCGGCAACAATCTCCCAGCAGCCCAGGCACAGTGGGAGGAATATTCGGAAAACCTGGAGCGTATGCACAAGTACAACTCCCACAAATATCTGGGTAGGTCGCCTGCTGTCCACCTTGACATCCTGGATTGTGGTGTTACTGGTGGCTGGAACAACACTCCCTGGAGGGCATGATGAGCCATTACGGACAGGTTATCGCAGAGATCGAAATGCGCGAAGCGGCACGAAAGGTAGAGGCCCAGAAGGCCGCTGATGCCGCGGCTGCCAAGAACCATCGCGCATGGCTTCGGCTTTGCGGTATGATGGATCCAATCGGTCGTCTCCAGGACTGATGTGATGGTTGACAAGTCCAACTTTGTAAACCACTTCGAACTCGATGATGCTGCACAGGCTTCCATCGACGATAGCTGGGGCGTTCTGCCCGGTCGGACCTTCGAGAATGTTCCCGGCACCCCACACAGCGTGGAAGTGATCGACAATCTGTTGGGCTGGCAGATCACCGCGACGCTCCGGGAGCAGCTGGACAAGAACAAGTGGCTGGCAGTGGGACTGGATGGCAAAGCCGACCATACCTACAATGAGATCGGAAACTACAGGCTTTCCAACTGGAACCCCGCGCTGGCGGAACGCATCTGGGAACGCCTGCGGCCCTTCTATGGTGACCGGATGCTCTGTGAAGCAACCTCGCCCACCGATCACGACGGCTACCCCGTATGGCGCCCCATTGGCGTATCTCCGCTATTCCGTTACATTCGGTACGCAGAAGGCGGAAAGCTGGTTGCCCACTATGACGAGACGTTTCGTCAAAGCCGTGAGATCAGGACCCTGGAAACGCTGGTCATTTACTTGACCACTAACGAGCATGGCGCGACACGATTCATCCACGACGAGCAAGTAGGAAAGCCCATGTGGGAATACAACTTCTCGGACTGGGATCGCAGTGCTCGAGAGGATGAGGTAGCCCTTCGCGTGGCACCACAGGAAGGTTCCGCGCTATTGTTCCCGCATCGTATGCTCCACGACAGCGAGCCACTGGCAGTCGGTGATCCTGAGAAGATCATCATCCGCACCGACATTTTGTTTGAAAGGGTTCCCCTTGCCTGAGATGTTTCTCATCTTCCTCGGCGTCATTGCCAGCATCGTCGTAACAGCAATCAAGGCGCTTTTCGCCATCACGGCCTTTGGTTGGCTCGCCTGTTGGATTCCGCTTCTCATCGCAGTGGTGATCGTTCTGCTCATGAACGGCATCGACTTTTGGGATTAACCAAGGCGTAGGTTGTAATTAACCTGCACTCCAGTTTAACATCCTTAATATATCGCAACACTTTTTAATCAAAAACGTTGCGATTTTTGTTTGACAGCCCTGCAGAATTGTCGCAGCTTAACTACAGCTTAACGCTTTGTTAGGCCTTAGGAGATCGATGATGAAGCACATCTTTATGGGCGCCGTTGCGGCGCTGGCACTGACGGTTGCGGGCGCGGCTTCGGCACAGTCCAACACACAGTCGAACAGCAACAGCGCATCGCAGAGCGGTTCGCAGGCCTCGACGACGACCATCAACAATGGTCAGAACGCCTTCAGCACGATGGGCTTCTCCAATCAGGGCGGCACCAACAACGCCGGCCAGTCGGCCAACATCAACGGCACGTTCAACGGCAACGGCAACACGATCGGTTCGTCCGCATCAGGTTTCAACACCACGTTGGGCGGTTCGGCCAATGATGCGTTCGCGCGCTTCGAGAGCAATGGCACGGCATACAGCCAGACCAGCGTGACGCCGTTCGAGACCACAACGACCAGCAACCACTCGGGCTTCGCAACGGGCACCGTTGACAATGGCGGCGCGTTCCAGGCTTCGGTCCAGACGTTCGGTCAGAGCAATGGCGGTTCGGCCTTCTCGGTTCGCGTCGACGGTGGCTACACTGCCTACGAAAACACCACGGGGTATGCCAACCAGGCTTCCAACTACTCCAACTACCAGGCCGCCCAGTCGTCCTTCCAGGACTTCTCGGCCAGCAACAGCAACTCCAACAGCGCCAGCAACTCGCATAGCGACGAGTCGAACAACTGAGCCAACTCCCTGGGAGGGGCCTAAAACCCCTCCCAACTTTTAATCCGTGAAACTAAGGGGAGAGAGATGCGTAAACTCATTCTATTGTTGAGCATGTTGCTCAGCGGTCCGGCTCTGGCACAGACCACAGACGGAAACGCCAATGGTTCCACACCGGGTACCAACAGCACAACTGGTACCAGTCAAGCAACGAACGTAGTGAACGTTCAAGCAATCACAGGTCCCCAGACCAATGTCCCGCAAAAGCAGGATGTCAACTATAGCGGCCACACCTACACGACTCCGAGTGTTAGTGGCAGTTACTTTGCTGGTGCTAACCCATGCTTGGTTGGTACTGGTGTGGGGGGCGCAGGTGGTCCCATCGGCTTCAACATCAACATCGGCAAGAATGACCAGGACTGTACGCGGAGAAGTGACGCAGCAGCGTGGTTTGCGCTTGGACTCTCGGGCGTCGCAGTCACACGCCTCTGCCAAGATCGAGACAGCCGCAACCCAATGAACGCCGACGCCTTCTACAGCGCAACTGGCTTCGCATGTCCGGGCAGCAACACCAAGGGCCGGTACAAGCTGGCAGATGGTACGCTGGCTCCCTATGCCATGCTGGGCAATGCGATGAAGATTCGCAACACCCCGGAGTTCAAAGATCCGGCCCTTACTCCGCTGGATCCAGCGATCCCCAACCCTCGCCAGGGCGCAGTGAGCCCAACAATCCCCTCAGCCAACCGCTAAAACTGCCCCCGGCCAATCCATAAGTAATGGGTTGGTTTGGAGGGCAGAATGGCGCTGATTACATTTGGAACATTGACCACCGCCGGGTGGGCAGCATGGAAATATTGGCGCATTCCTTATCGCTTGTACCTCTGGCGCAAGGCTGAGGAAACAGAACCCGCAACTGGCCAGGTATGGCTGGAGGCGGGCTTCTCGCCCAAGGACAGCAAGTGGAAGATCAAGGAAGTCGAGGAGCTCAGTATCCTTCTCGAGAGCGTTCCGCCCAAAGATGGCGATGACACGGTTGAGCTAGACTTGGTCTGGGATGATTGGTCCGCCATGGTCAAGAAGACCCGCTTGTTCTGTCACGATAAGAATGACAGCATCCATGACCAATACTGGGGCGCAGGGGTGGACGACTGATGGTTGTCTACAAGGGCTGGACCCTGACCACCGAGGGAATCCACTACTTTGCCCGGCAAGGAAATCTAAGCCGTCGTTTTGCCACACGTGGAGCGCGTGAAGCTTGGATAAATCAACAACCCTAAATCTCTGGTTGACGTGCCCAACCAGAGTGCTAAACAGCTGGTAACAAGACGCTCGGTATTGTTTACAGCCCGGCATAAAGAGCCCGATTCCAGAAAAAGGGCAGCGTGGTTTTGTTAGCGGTCCTCAGGCCCCGGATATGGCTTCCGGGAGATAATCCTGAGATCAACTGCGGTTATCGGGAGGGCTTGTCCCTCCCGTTTCTGCCTGTGACTGAATAAAACTGGTTGACAGTGTTCCAGTTTCTGCTAACTCTGGTGTATAGGCAGCGGAGAACAGGTGATGACGATGCGGACTTTTAAGAGCCAGGACTTTAAGTGGAAGTCCAATGAGGGCGTTAGCTTTCTGGACGATCTTAAGATTCACGGCTTTCCCCTCTCGGGCTTTTACATCAAGAGCGCGCTGACGGGTCGCATGAAGCTTTTTCTCCCCAACAACGCAACTGCTGAAAACCTCGATGGCCAGGCATACGATTATTTCTCGCCTGGCGGTAACGTAACGGTGCGTCTTTATGCAGAAGTCTGACGCACTTCCCCCAGAGGGTCCATATGATTGCCAGGCTTGCGGCGCATGTTGCGTCGTGGCCGGCAAAGTTTCTGTGACGCCCGAGGACTCCACCCCCAAGCGTATGGTCACTGGTGGCTTTCTCAAACGGCACCTCGGTGGACGCTGCCAAGCACTCGAGGGAACCATTGGCGCTTGTGTGGGCTGCACGATATACCGGAAGCGACCCAGCGTCTGCGTGAGCTTTGCCGCCGGCAGCGAGGGCTGCAGGTATGCCCGGGAGGTTGCCAGCTACGCCATAAAGAGTGGCGGTCGTCGCGGCTTTGGTGACAACTGGCGCGAGACTGTCTAGGATTTGACAACTCGCTAACGCTTCTTTAAGGATATTGTTGCATAGACGTAGAACAATGTTCTTGGAGATCGAATAGAATGTCAGTTAATCAGACCATTGCCTTTACGTCCGACCTGATGTCGGAAGACGATTGGTCAACCCAAATCCCCGGTGCGCGTGAGACAATGCGTCACAAGTTCCATCGTGCTCAGCCCAGCGAGATTCTCGCAGAAGAGATCGTCAGCCGCGGCACCAAGCCCATGATCGCCGGTATCCTCGCCGCAGGGTTGATTGCCAGCGCGCCAGCAGCGCAGCATCGTCCCTCCACTCACAGCAAGGCCCACACCGCGCACGTCAAGGCCAAGCCCAAGGTTCACCGGAAGCGAACCAAGATCCGCATCCGTCGTCACCGCATTCCTCGCGACACCTACAGTGGTCCCATCAACGAGACGCCACTGGCGGTCACGACCTGGATGGAAGCGCGGAATCAAAAGCGTCCCGGTCGCCTCGCAGTCATGCACGTTATCAAGAATCGTGTCCTGGCCAACAAGCGGATGTTTGGCATCGGTCTCCGGGGAGTGTGTCACAAGCCCTGGCAGTACAGCGCATGGAACCGGAACGACGACAGCCAGCGGGTTGCGTTCTTCAACATGCTCCAGCTTCCCGAAGACCATCCCGAGAAGATCCTCTGGCGCAGCATTCAAAAGGATGCCAAGCTGGTGTGGAACGGCGACAACACGGATAACACTGGTGGGGCAACCTACTACCACACACCGGCAGTCAAGCCCAAATGGCGCTATGATATGACGGTCGTGGGGCAGATCGGTGACCACATCTTTTACCGTGAGATGACCACACGTGAGCGAAAGCTGAAGGCGCGTGACGATGCGGCGAATCGTCGGCTGAAGAAGGCTCGGAAGATTGCCCGTCGTGCCAACACCCGACAGGTGACCATGACGATCAGCATCCGCTACAAGACGCGGACCAGTCAGGCAGTTCCAATGCGGGTTGCAGCAACGCATCGTCGATAAAAAAGTTCAAACTCTGGTTAAAAAGCGGTTGCGCGGCCAAACTCTGGTGCTATTGTCTGTTTATCGGAAACGCACACAGCAGGAGCAGAAAATGGCCGCACAGATCGAAATCATCGCAGCAGCGCACTTTTACAACGAGGGCAAGCGCGGCATTCGCGGCGGCGCAGCGCAGAACGACAAGGTCTGGGGCCTGGCGAAGATCGGCAACACGCTGGTTCGCTTCTGGGGTCGTCGCAACGGCGCGCTGAAGTTCAAGACCGAGATCAACGGCGTCCCTGCTGATCTCCTGCGTAGCAAGCTGGCAAAGGGCTACGAGACGATGGGCGGCAACTACATGGCGATGCTGACGCCCCGCCTGAAGGCCGACATGCCCTCGCAGTATTACAGCGCGATGGCACGTGGTGCGCTTAACACGCGGCACTAAAAAGCGGTTGACCCAGAGTTAGAATGTGCTAACTCTGGGTTGTAGGCAAACAACTAGGAGATCGAAGATGAGCGTACTGACCCCGCGGATGCTGAAGGCAATCATCGACAACATGGATGAGATCCAGCTGGACATGGCGATCACCATCGCAGGTGAAGATGATCGTCTCACCCAGGCCGAAGATGCAACGCTCACGCAGGATGGCGCGCTGATCATCGGCGAATAAGGCGGTTGACTCTGGTGTGGAATCCGCTACACCAAAGTTATAGGAAACGAAGACAGGAGATCGAAGATGAAGACGGAAACGAAGCTGGTCGGGCAGGGCGTGGCAATTGGTTCGCTGGTTACCTCGATGGCGCTTACCTTCCCCAAGATCACGCTGGTCATCGCGCTGGCATTCATCGCCTGGCTGATCATTCCGGCCGCGATCGGCGCCTACAAGGACACGCGGGGCTGATGAACTTTCCATTCTATCTCGATACGTCGGGCAGCATGAGCGACGAGATGATCCGCGATTTTAAGCGGGAAGTCGATGCCATCATGTTGCTGGAGCGGGCACGTCGTGCCAAGTTCCTCTTGTGGCAGCGTCGTGCCAAGCCGGAACGGGCAAGGAATCGCATCCGCCGCGCAAGCCGTCGCGCAAATCGCTAGGAGAGAAGACCATGATGATCGAAGTCCCGGACGAGTTCATTGCTCGTATGAAGAAGCTGGCCGCCAAGGCAATGGACTATGAGGACGATGATTTCGATCTGAATAGCTACGTGGGCGGCAACATCGACGACGCCTATTCGCGTGGCGAGGATCAGGGCGAGATCCAGGCTGCTCGCGAGATCGTGAGTTTTCTGCCCAAAGAGGACTAAAACTGGTTGCCCTGCTGTCCAGTTCTGCTAAAACCAGAACATAGGCAAGCAGGAGCAAGCAATGTTCGAGAACGGTCAGAAAGTCAAGTTCACCAAGCATGGCGTGGAAGTCGAAGGCCGCATTGATGGTCGTCGGACGTGGTGCCAGGTTGGTGGACATTGCCACACCAAGCATCAGACGGCGGCTGTAAACACGGCCGTGATGGCATGGGGCTTCAAGGTCCACGCTCCCATCGTTCAGCCGGACGGCACTTTCTATAAGGATCGCCACGATCGCCCCCTGATGGGTCTGGGCTACATGGATGAAAAGCTGCTCACCGCTGCATAAAGCGGTTGACGCACAGCGTCCAGGTTGTAAAACCAGAACATAGGCAAACAGCGCAAACGCGCAGCAGGAGATCGAAACATGGCACAGGTAACGACGGATCGCGATGGCATGGAATTCACCGGCGAGGCCGTTGAGTTCACGCTGGGCACTGGTGGCAAGACGATCGAAGACGCCAAGGAATTCTGCGAAGATATGTGGGGCGGCGCCCAGAAGGGCGATATCGCAGTTCTCCACGAGGGGATCTACTACGTTTGCGATGGCGTGGACCCCAACGCTGGCAAGCCATTCACTGATGCGCAGGTCGGTGAAATCGTCCTCCACTTTGGTCCGGAGAATGTGACTTTCTTCTGAAAACTGGTTGACCCTGGGTGTTCTGGTGTTACAACCAGAACATAGGCAGACAACGTGGAGATCGGCAATGCGCGGACTGGTAAAGAAGACGACCATCAAGGCAACGTTCACCGCTGACCAGTGGGACCTGTACGGAAACAAGGGTCGCGATACGGCGGCCAAGCATCTGAATCAGGCCCTGGAAGCGGCTGTCAATATGGAGGGTTCCAGTCCCAGCAGTGTGTGGCGTGCAATGAACACCGCGATGAACGAGTTCATCCACTTGGGCGCCTGCGACAGCGAGCCCAACCGGATGGTCGACGATATCCTGGCCGAGATTTACACCTCGTAAAAGCGGTTGCATCCGCCTGTCCTGGTGTTAGGACAGTTTTATCGGAAACAAAAGGAGGGCCCAATGGACGGTCGTGAAGCAAATCTGGCCAAGGACAAGATGGTCGCGGACCTGTATGCGCGAACCTACGCCGCAGCAATCTCGGCCAACGATAACGGGGTGATCCCCGCCGTGGAGGCCAAACAGGCCGTGAAGAAGTTCATCGAGATGATGAAGGTTCTGAGCGCTCCCGAGTGGATGTGGTACAAGGAAAACGAGCTTTGATCCGCCAGTGGATGAGTCGCCCCCTGACGATGAACGTCTGGGTCAATGCCCTCTTTTACGGCTTCGTCGCTGTAACGACCAACAACCTGATCAACCGTTTTTGGGTCACGCCTCAGAATCCCGAGGGCCTGACTGGCTTCTTCGGCTACGTGGTCCTGTTCTTCTCCGTGGGCTTTTGCACCTGGCTGAGCAATCGTGAGAACGAGTGGGTGTCGGAGATCAAAAAGGCCGAGAAAGCCTCGCAGAAGCGATAACCTGGTTGACACTGCCCAGCGCGGTGTTACATCCAGAACATCGGAAATGCAGAGGAGAGTGGAATGTTCGTCGTTGAAGTAATGGGGAAGTTCTCCAAGAAAAACGAAGAGTTCTACCTTGATGCGCAGGGCAAGAAGAACCGCTTCTTCAGCAAGGCTGCGTCCTTTCCCACTGCAGAGTCCGCCGAGGCCGCGGGTCGGCTGTTTGTTGAATCTGGCAAGGGCTACGGCTTCCAGGTCAACGCCGCTTAGGAGATCGAATATGACGAGTCAGCTGTTTAAGATCGTGGAGCGCGAGCGTGATCCCCAGACGGTTCTGGAAACGATTGCTGTTCTGATCGCCGGCGCAGAGCGCAACTATCCCGTTGAAGAGGCGGTCAAGACCCACTTCAACAAGAGCATCGAGAGCGATGGTCGTCGCTGGGGCGAGCATCAGGGAACCATCGAGGACATTCGGCTCCAGCGCGAGGCACTTGATCGTGGCTTCCGCGTAACGTTCTCCTATGATGAGTATGCGCGCGGCTGCCATATGGGTTCCACCCGCTACGTTACGTTCATCCCCGACAATCTCGTCACCCTCTGGGAAGTATGGCAGGACGAGGACCAGGGCTTCGCGATCCAGGACGAGGGTTCGGCCGTCGACACCTACGAGGCGTTCCAGAGCGCCCTGATGGAGCACACCAAGGAGCGGATCGAGAGCATCCGCCGCGACATCAAGGAGACCGCCCGTCAGGAAGAAGCCGATCGTGTCGCGCAGGCCAACGCAACCTACGAGCTGCTGGGAAGCTGGCACAGTGGCGAGACGGAAGCGCGCTACCAGGAACTGGCCAACTCCAGCAAAGCCGGAACGGCAACCGACGAGGAGATCGACAACTTTCTGGTCAAGCTGCTCGACGAAGCGCCCACTGACGTGACGATCGGCTATGCGCGTCGCATCCTGGTCGTGGATAAGATGCGCTTCAACCCCAGCAAGTCGGTGGCCTGGGCCCGGATCCAGAAGATGATGGTAAATCTCCTGGTCTAAACTGGTTGACTGTCCCAGCTCTGGTGTTAGGGCTGGGACAACGGCTAGGGAGAACATCGTGGCACTCACTTACAATCAGGCTTTGGAAGTTGAACCCGAGGTTCTCCGGCAGATGTTTCTCGTGGCATTCGGCCACTATCCAGTCTTAGAGTGGCACGAGAACTGGACCATGTATGATGATGGCGATGGTTTCGAATACGATGAGCCCATGGTCATGCGGGACTTTCACCTCCTGATCGACACGGAACTTCTGCATAAGGTCGACGAGTTTTCCTACAGCTACATTCGGCACCTCTTGGTTGAGGTCGTGGAGGACAAGCTGCGAAAGCCCGAGATCTTCCACACCAACCTCAGGGCAAGCCGAAAGTACAGCTTCAGCGACACCGAGGACTGGTGGGACAGCATCACGTTCAAAGGCGACATTGGCGAGCGCACTCGCTTCGACGTATCGGTGACAATCGGATGACCTACGGACTCAGACGCTTCGAGGAATACGCCCTGGAGCCCGCAGAGGGCATGGCCCGCCTACACTGCGAGTGGACATCAGAGGCAAGCGGGTTGGAGATCTACGTTCGGCGGTCGATCCGCTGGAAGGGTGTGATCACACTAGCAAACATCACGCTTCCTCGCCACCTTCAGCAGCAGGGAATATTCACGCGCTTTTGTGAAGACTGGAAGCCCCGTCTTCCACTGTTCATTGAGCACGTGGGCAATCCTGATCTGGATCGTTGGCTCAATCGAACGGGCTGGTACCTCTACGATCTGGATGGCCACAACGGCTATTACAATGATCTAGCCAGCGCAATCATTGATCGGCGTTTCAAATAAAAGGTTGAACTCTCACCAGTGTTCGCTATTTAGAAGTGATACTGGTTGGAGATTGAACATGAAGCGTACCCCAATATGGCTGCTACCGATTGGCTTTAATGCCAACGAGGTCGAGGGGCGTGAAGCGTTCGAAGCTGGTGAGGACGTTGACTTTCACCCATATGGTGACAGTGCAGCGGCCAAGGATTTTCAGAGGGGTTGGCGTCAGGCCGAACTCCGGAGCAAGGAGGCAAAGAAGTGATTCAGACCTACAATCCGTGCGAGCAGAATGATCCACGGTTCCAGGACGTTCGCGACAAGCATCTGGGCGTTGACATCATGTTCGTCAGCGGTATCTCTGGCTGGTCGTGGTCGGCCAAGCTGCCCAACGGCGATCAGCTCAGCGATGACTGCTTTCTGAGCCCCGAGGGTGCGATCGACAACTGCATCCTGGTTCTCTCCAACGATCCCCAGTGGCGTCCCGATCCGTTCGCCAGCAAGCCGGTGACCAGCCGGACCGACCTCGACGACTACTTGAAGCGGTGGACCGAAGAACACGGTTGACACTGGGCCAGTTCCTGTTAGGAGATCGAGCATGACGTTAAAGATCGCAAACTCGGCAATCAGCGAGACCCATCGGTTCACGGTGGGTACCAGCAACCACGATGGCTATATGTACCTCCAGGTCGAGGACATGACCACACGGGAAGTGAGCTCCATAAAGCTGGACGATGAAAGTCGTTCCTGTCTTCGGAAGGTGCTCGGCCCCACGGAAAACTGGACTGGTATTTTCTGATGGGCAAGGCCATTCTTCTCCTCTTTGCGATCATGCAGGGCATCGCTATCGCACTGGGAATGATCAACGCCGGTGATTGGAACATCGGTCACTGGGACGAGGGAACCCGCAACGCGGTCGCTACCTTCCCAGCGACGATCATCATCTTCCTCATCCTCCTGTATTTTTCGGGAACCAAAGACGAGAAGGGAAAGTAAATGGCCTTGACTGCTGATGAGCGCGAGGAACTCACCAACCTGTACGCGCAGATGAAGGCAGGCGGAAAGGAGTGGAACCCCACCCCGGAAGCCAAGATCGAAAGCAACCAGCGCCTCGATGAAGCACTGTGGGCGGCGATGTGTCATCGGACTGGTCGCTGCGGTCTTGGTGTCGACCAGGCCTATCCGGAAACGCCACAGGCTCGCGTCTATCAACTCATGATGAAGGCACTGGGATGAATATTGGAAAGTCGATCGGCATCGGCATAATGGTCGGCTGCGTGGCCGCTTGGGGTTATATCATTACCCCCGAGTACGTTCTGTTTCCCGACCGCGAAGCGCCCATGCGTTATTACTATGACGCCAAGCGGGTCTTCAACGAAACGGAAACCAAGGAGTATGGTGACGGCGAGTCCTATACCCAGACCTACACGGGCGCTTGCCCCGACCTGAGCCTGATGACGGCCAAGGCGCTGGGCGACAAAAAGCTCACGATCCGGGAAGTCCACGACCTGGGCAAGGAATCGCTCCGGCTGTTCAACACCGCCGAGGAAGTCAGTCGCCGCAACGAGGCTCTCAAGGCTGCTGGCCAGAAGATCACGGATAGCAATATCCAGTGTGAGCATGGTGATGAGCTCTTCCAAAACCTATAAAGCTGGTTGACTGGTCTCCAGACTGGTGCAAAGTGGGTGGCATGACGGACACTTATTCATGCGGCATAACAGCCCACCGACCGGAAGCGGATCTTTATAATCTGCTGGGACTTCATCGCGTAGCAACGCGGGAAGAGATCGAAGAAGCTGGTTCAGGCAAGGTGCTAACAGACGATCAGCGGTACGCTTGGAAAGCACTCAGCGATCCCACGTACCGTGAGGTCTATGACTTCCGCCACAATACCAAGGACCTGTTCAACGCAGGGTTCTTTGACGACGGGCTCCCCAAGTTGGTTGAGCAATATGGAACCTACAATCCAACGTTTCAGACCACGTCGCTTCAGAAGGTTCGCAACAACCTGATCAAGCTGATCGGCGGAAACAACGGTGGTCGTCGAGCAGTCCTGATCACAACTGGCGGAATGGCTCCCATCCACAACGGGCACATCGCAATGATGGAGCGCGCTCGTGAGATCGTTGAGGGCCAGGGCTTTCAAGTAATGGGTGGCTTCTTTGCCCCAGGACATGACAGCTACGTTAGCCAAAAGTACAACGGAACGGCTGGTATTTCGGCCGTCCATCGTATTGCAATGGTGGAGCTCGCAACACAGGACAGTGATTGGCTTGAGGTCGATCCCTGGGCAGCCCGCTACATGCCGGCCGAGGTCAACTTCACGGCGATCGCTCGCCGGATGGAAGCATACTTGTCCCAGAACTTGGGACAGATCTTTGATGTCTTTTACGTCTACGGCTCCGACAACAGCGGCTTCCAGGAAACTGGCATTCCAAGCGTACAGGTAACGCGAAGCGAAGTGTCGAGCAAGCTGGTACGCGAGGGTGAGCATCACCACTTGAACCCCCGGGTTGCCAAGTATTTCCAGGAGTATAAGAACCGGGACACGGGAAATCTTCCTTACTTGATCCGCAACGAGGAAGACGAGGCAATCGTTGGCTGGGCAAATAGGATGCCGGGCGGTCGTGAGGAGCTCACAAAGCGTCGGGTGCAGCTTCAGAGCGCGATTCGACTTGCAATCGCACACTTGTTCAAGGGTGCAGGTGGCAATCACAAAGTCCATCTCCTGCCGGTAAGTGAGCAGAAGGAAAAGGCCACCTGGCTGATCGGTGATCGGAAGGTGATCAGCCTAGATCCATTCTTCCATTACCATGGCGTACACCACCTGGACAGCACTCGCTACTTCAGTCAGAGCAGCTCACAGTTCTCGGCATTGTTCCGCGATACGCGCTTTGGCTTCGACAGCTTGCAGGAACAGGCAGACAGCATCCCGGACGGCGATTACGTGCTGGTCGAAGATGACAGCGTGACTGGCGAGACCATCAACAGCGCACGGATGAGACTGGGCGATCGCATCAACATCACGGATGTGATCCTTCTCTCGGACTTTGCAGACTACAAGGACGACGCCTACTATGATGTGGTGGACCTGAGGGACTTTATCGTTGGAAGTCACATGGGTGGGCTTTCCGTTGTGCTCAATGGTGGTCAACGAGGCCGCGCACCATATGCGCTTCCCTACGTGAGCCTTCGCAGTCGGGCAAAGATTCCGCCCTCGGCCGAAATGGAACTCAGCCGTGTGATCTGGCAGGCCAACGTCCGCTTCTTCACCGACAGCGGGATCCTGATCCGAGATGCCTCGCTGGACTTGCAGGAACTGGCCAACAGCATTGGCTGGGGCAAAGATGGTACCATGGAGGACTTTTGCCGCTGGCACGTCGACGCTTTGTTGGACGTGGTGTAAAAACCTGGTTGACGTGTTCCTGTTTGGTGCTAAATCTGGTACATAGGAAACGCACACAGGAGTTGGTCACATGGCGCTGGTTCGGATCAAGGAAGACAAAACGCAGGCTCGCCACTATCCACGCAACGAGCGCGGTGGTCGCGGTTCGTATGCAATGCGTCGCTATCACAGCAACAGCAAGGTGTACGTTTTCGAAGACGGTGAGTCGATCATCGAGAACCTGATGGAGCGCCGCCAGCGTCCCAGCGCACGTTACAAGGCCATCGTCCTCGAGCAGCATCCGGAGCTCGAAGGCAAGATCCGGTGGTCGCAGAAGGCCGGCTGCTCGTGCGGTTGCAGCCCCGGCTTCCTGGTCGATCACACTGTCCGCAAGGATGGTTCGCCGGCCGACATTTTCATCACGATCACGACGAAGCCGCCCGAGCCCATCGTTGATATGAGCTACGTGGAAATGGCACTGGCCGCCTAAAAAGAGGTTGCGGTGTACCAGAGTGGTGCTAACTCTGGTACATCGGAAACGCAGATCGGAGATTGAACATGGACGCACAGGCACTCCACACGGAAGCAACCACGGCAGCCCAGAAGGCAGTCGACGACCTGATCGCCAAGTATGGCGAGTCCAGCAATATGTTCGGATGCTGCGGCTTTGCATGGGTGAAGATTCGCCCGGCGCGTGGCCCGTTCGTCAAGTTCCTGAAGGCCAACAACCTGGGCGACAAGAGCTACAACGGTGGCTACGAGGTTCGCCCCGAGGTAACGTATCCAGCGGGTTGCGTGGCCTGGCAGTCGATCGAGGTTCGCGAGGCAGGGTGTCGCGCATACGCGAAGGTCCTGAAGGACGCGGGCATCAACGCTTTCCTGCAGAGCATGGTTGACTAACAGGAAAAGCCTGCTAGTCCTGGTTTATCGGAACAAAAGGAGATCGAGTGTGAAGATTCGTTACAATGGCCAAGACCTCGATCTCCACTACAATGAGAACGGTGGCATGTTCTATGTCACGGACCAGGATGGTGAGGTGGTCGATTGGCTTTGCGGCCGCCACGAAAAGATCAGCTTCAACCAGTGCTGGCTCGATCGTCGATGCCTCGCGCAGTTTTCCGTTCGAGGCATCGTCCGGATGCGGGAACCCATGCAGGTTGCCGACGACCCCACGATGATGCAGGGTGTCGTGCTTTGCGATATCATCCACGACGAGTTCCACGATGACGGCTACAGCCCATTCGGGGACTTCTCGCGCAGCGTTCTCGGCCAACAGTGCCAGTATGGTTCGCGCTACATCGACGGACGCCTTGAGGGCTATCCTGCACTCGGCGAGGGACTCCGCTTCAACAATGGAAAGCCCTGGGGCAAAGTCCGTCCCCTGGACGCGTCGGACTATCATGCAGTTCGAATCCATCGCGAGGACATGGGCGAGTTCAAGCGTCGCTATGATGAGCACCGGGATCGGGTCGTCAACGACGTCAAGACCATTTTCGCCAAACCCAACTTTGATTAAGGAGAGATCGAATGGCAAAGCAACGCCTCTGGCAGATGACCCTGGCCCAGTATGAAAAGCATCGCGAGAAGCAGTGGCAGCGATCGCTCCGCAAGTCGGGCATGACCTCGTCCAGCTATCGTGACAAGCGTCCTCGTCGCACGGCCAGTCTCTGGGGTCGGCCCGATCTGGTCCGGAATCCCACGTCGGCCTTCTTTTATCTGCTCGACAACGTGGCCGGCGCCAACGGCGGAAAGCTGCTCAGCGACTTCGGTGCGCGTGGCAAGTATTTCTGGCATGAGCGCAACCGTGACCGCGATCAGGCCTACTATCTGGTGCGAAAGCGCGGCGACTACATCGTCGTTACGCGGACTCGCTGGGTCGTGGAGGGCCAGGGCGTCAACACGTTCCTCGGCAGCATAGCGGGCTTCAAAGAGGAGCCCAAGCCGGTCCGTGAAGTGATCCTGAAGCATCCCATCATGCAGGTCAAGACGTTCCGGGATGCCTACAAGGCCGTGGCCCCTGATTTAGACTGGGACGATTAAACCTGGTTGACAACTGGGTTCCTGGTGTTAAATCCAGAACATCGGCGCTGTTGCCGGGCAGAGGAGTGAATCAAATGGGTCTTCAGTTCAACGACAACGGCGTCACCCGCACCCTCACCCTGGCCGACATGGCCACGATGACCTTTCAGGAGGCCTACAGCGATCTCTACAAGGGGATCAACGGCTTCCGCCCCCGCGGCCACAGTGTGGAGTCCATGCTCCACTTCTTCGACACCTACGAGGAGCAGTTCGCGCAGTCCGAGAAGGAAGAGGCAGCAGCCCGCGCCAATCGCCTCGCTTACTTGAACCAGAAGCATGGTCAGGTCTTTGAAACCCTGACGATCGCCGAGCGCTTCAACGAGCAGGCGGCGTACAACCGCTTCATGGCCAAGATGGAGGCCGAGAGCGAGGCCGAGGCCGTCAAGGCGGAGTTCAAGCGCCGCTTTAGCCCGGCGCCCGTCATTGACGCATGGGAGCATGGAGCGATTTGAGCCAGCCCAAAAACTTTGGTCCCCTTCACGAGCTCCTGGGAGGAAAGCCGGAGAACAACCCAGCTCAAAAGATGGGCTGGCATCGGGTCGTCATTCACCACACGGCTGGTGGAAAGGCAGGACGTTGGGCAACCGACGTCTTGACCTGCGAGTGGACGTTCTATACGGCCTGGCATGTTGGGTTCTTTATTGAGGATCGTGAGCAAGCCATGCTATTCAGGATGGCGTTCCTAGAGCATGTTGTGGAAAAAGATGAGTCAGCCAAGTCCATTTAGTCTAAAGTGCTTGGAGTGGCATGTCTTCCACGTACCGATCCCCACACAATACAGACGAAAGCGGGATGGTCGGGTTGTCAGAGTCTCGGACGAGAAGCATGACATCTTGGAGTGGTGCGACGATACGCTCCAGGGCAACTGGACATGGGGTGCAAACCAGGGAGGCAGTGTCCGGCCCTTTTATATACAGGACGCCAGTGATGCCATGCTGTTCAAGCTGACTTGGTTTGATCGGACTCAAAAGCCAGTCTTCCGTTGATTGGTTGACATGCTGCGAACTGGTGTTACTCAGAACATATGAGCATTACAATCACTTTGATGAACCTCGTCCACGGCATCACCGGTGTTCTACTGACTGGACTCACGGCTATTGTGTTCGTGCTGTTTATCTGGTGGTCCGATGGTGTTCCCAAAAATATGCGTTGGAAGCCCCGACAGTTTATCCCAGTGTGGTCGCTGGGCCTTTTGGTCGTGGTGTTGTGGCCCCTCTGGATCATGTGGAGTCTCTGATGGGAAGTCATCTTCCAGGTCTGCGGAACTTGCCAGTACCCGACATGTTCGTGGAGTTCGCGCACATCTATGCCGACGAGGTGTTTGGCGATGAGCAGCACCAAAGCCTGGATGTCATGAAGGACTATCTGGACAAGAACAGTGATCCCTCGGGTCTGGTCGTCAGTGCCATCCTGATCGACGAGCTGCATGTCAAAGCCAATACGCTGGACGTCACGGAGTTTATCCGCTGCATTCTGCGGCGTGGCCTTGCTCCTGACTTCGTGGTCTTTGAGGGCAAGATGGCGCCCGTGGCCGACCTGATCATAAGTCAGCTTCCACAGAAGTATCTTAGCTGGCAGACCATTCGAAAGGAAAACAAAAAGGTCCTGATGTTTGAGACGCCGATGGGTGATCGTATTGGGCTCAAGAACGTGTGGGATGATCGGGAGGAGCATACCTGCGCGCTGCTCAGTGCCGCGTGGTCTCTATGTCGTGCTGGCGTTGTACCGTTCCCCGATGATGCAATCGTGCGCTTGACTGAGGCTCCCACTACAGGTCTAAAGGTTGTGAGCGTCCTTCATAGCAAGTACAAGGGCGTTGAAGAAAAGGTCATCAAGCTGATTCGTGCTGCTGGCCATGAAGACCTCGTTCGTCGCTTTGAACTGGTATTTTTCGGTTGAACACTGGAAACCAGGTTATAAAGTGGGTGAATAGAGGGCAGTAGGAGTTCAACGGTGTCGCATATTGATGCAGGAGAAACGGTCAGGGCAGTGCGCTACCAGAACACCTGGTTGCAGATGGCCGATCTTGGCCTCTCGGACTATCAGATCGACCTGATCCAAAATGCAGAAGGCGTCGCAGGAGCCTGGCCCGACAACGTTCGAAGCTACGTGATCCGCGCACATCTCTATGATCCTCGTGGCGAAGTTGAGTCCATGAAGAACATGAAGCGCCTCAACATCGTGAGCGTTCGTGAGGACGGTCGCTACTGGCTTACTGGCAAGGGTGAGCTGTACCGCAAGGCGCTGGTTGAGAATCTCCCAGAGGTCAAGGCCCCCAAGATCAACCTCCCCGTTGTGGTCGAGGATCAAATGGACATCAACCTGGGCCGCGATGGTCTGATGGTAACGGCCAGCAAGTTCTGGTACGTTTGGACGCATCGTGACGAGATCAGGGCCGCACGGGACAAGAAGTGGCTTGAGGGCTTTCAGAATGGTCAAAAGGAGATCGATGAAGCGATCACCAAGATCCTGGAGCCCCGCGAACCAATCGTCCTAAAGCCGGAGCCCAAAGTCAACCCCTACTGGAGTGAAGCCCAGCAGCGTAAGAATAACGATCTGTATTGGATGACCCCGGATGCCTTCTGGCTTAATCCTCGTGGCATCCTCGCTGAGCCCACGCCGGCTCCCGACTGGTGGACTGTTCCTGAGAACTATCAGCCCAAGGTCTATATTCCCCTCTCGACTGATGAGCTGGTCGATCAGAGCCTTCTGCCTCCGCCGACTGTTGGTCCTCAGGGTGTCACCGGCTTCCCAGGAATTCGGCAGGCAACAGCCGAGGAGATCGCGGCCAAGCATCGTCAGAAGAGTGCCGATATGGTCATTGACGAGATCCTCGCAGAGCTTGATCGTCTTGATGCCGAGCAGGTCCAGGAATATGCGGAGTACGAGTACTCCATTGCAAAGAACTTTGATCACCACGATCTGGTCATGGTACAATATGGTGACGAGGTCGCTGGCTTCCCAACTGCACAGGAGGCCAACTTGTGGCTTGCGGCAAAGAAGCAAGCTGCTCGAATGGCTGAACAGCAGGCATACGTTGACGAAAATCGTCGCCAGCAAAAATTGGCGCAGGACCGCTTGCTCCAAGCTGCCAAGGCCAAGGTTCGCGGACAGAACAACTTCACGGACAATCGCGGCTACGAATATAGCAGCTACAGCGGGAGCAGCTATGACAGCGGTGGTTCGAGCAGCGACTGGTAAAAAGCGGTTGACGCGCTGCCTATTGGTGCTAACTCTGGTTTATAGGCAAACAGGAGATAGACGATGGACATCGACGAAATGAAGGTTTATGCTGCTGAGCACGTTCTCAACGAGCTTTGCGCGCCCAGCCAGGGCAGCATCTATCCCGGACTGGGCGGCATCGGTCGCTATCTCGTTCGCGCAACGGCCCAGAGCGCGCATGAGAACGCATCCCATCTGGGCAAGGTCGAGACTCCCGCTGGCGGTTTCGAAGCCATGCAGACCGCCGCTGTTCAGGACTTTGTTCTCGGCATCCTGGGAATGGGTGAGTTCATCGACGAGCGTGGGCTGACGGTTCATCATCGTACGCCAACACAGGCCGCTCAGGAACTGGTCAGCGCGGTCTGGCACGCCTACATTGGATGGGCGCAGGCGGCCAAATAACCGCAACATTCTCAATCCGCTAAGTACAACAGTTATTGATTGTTGAGCGGAGTTGTACCATAATGGGTTAACTCCTAGGGGATTGAGAATGGACGACCTAACCAGTATTGCGGCTGGGCTCCAGCAGCTTGCCGCCAAAGCAGAAACAAAGAAGCCCAACACGGGCACCGAAAACGTCATGATCGTTGATGACGAGCCCATGATCCTTGAGTTCGCAATGGACGTTCTCGAGGATTATGGCTATACGGTCAAGGGCGCCCTAAACGCCAATGAGGCTATCCAAAAGCTGGTCGGCGGTTTCAAGCCTGCTATCATGTGCTGCGACATTGTGTTGCCGGGTGGTATGAATGGCGTGGAACTTGCGCGGAAAGTCATGGAAGTGATGCCGGACGTCAAGATCCTGCTTTGCAGCGGATACGGAGCAGGCATGCTCGACGGCAGCAAAAACCAGGATGGCTTCAGCATGTTGGCTAAGCCCTATCAGGTTGAAGAGCTGGCACAGAGGGTGCGGAATATTCTCGACGGAAAAGAGTAAATCCTGGTTGACGTGCCAATCTCTCCTCTTTATAGGAAGTATTGGAAACGCAGACAGGAGACACCAAATGTCCATCGCAGCAGACGACTACCAGAACACGCAGAACGAAATCGCACGCCGCAATTACGCGCTGACGACCGAAACGCACGACTGCGAGAACATGCTCCAGATCAAGTGCGGTGGCGAGATTCTCGTTACGGTCTGCCAGCCGGCTGGTCCGACTGTTCCCACGGAGTTCCTGGTTTTCAACGGTGATGGCCTCGATGCCGAGGACAACGACCTGACGGCCGCCGACGCGGTCAAGGTGTTTCCGGTTCGTCTGGATGTCAATGATGCGTGGCGCCAGGCTGCGCGCTTTGGCTATCTTCACGCACTGGCCCGCATGATGACTTCGGATATTCGTCAGGAGACCGAAGAACTGCTGATGATGGCTTAAACGCCCATCAGCTTTAGCGTTAGGTCACGAAGCCGATACAACGCGGCTTCCTGATCTTTTCGCAACCTACGAGGGATACGGTCGGCAACGCAAATGGTGCCCACACTGTATCCCTCGCTCGTCGTCAGCGACAATCCAGAATAAAATCTCAGATAATCGTAGGTTCCATTGACGAATGGAAGCCCGCAGACCTGTGAGTCCGCTTGTGCATCATAGATGATCACGGGCTGGTCGGGGCTTCTCGTCAACAGGTTGCAGAACGTTTCCTCGCGACAATAGCGAAGATCGGGGTTGGGACTGCCCGTTAGAAGTGCTTTGTAGATGGTACGTTCGTCATCAATCAAGCTGACGGCCGCGACGGGCGTTTCGCAGATCTGTGATGCCAGGGCTGCGATATGTAGGAAGTGCTCGTCTGGGAGTTCTCCGATACGGTCCAAGATTTTGGTTACCGCACAGGCGCGGATCGTCTCGGCCAGTTCTTCGCTCAAGCCTGTAACGGCCTTTGCGGTGTTCTCGAGATTGTCCATCGTTTTCTCCTCTTGCTCTATTTAGTGAACAAAAAATGTCCTGGTGTGAAAAAAGCGGTTGACGTAAACCAGGACGGCATTAGGTGTGTTGAGGACAGGGCAGCAGTTGTCCTGGGCATAACGAGGAGATCGAAATCGTGTCTTACAAGAATCTGAACATCAATGCAGCAGCAACCCTGGCACTCGTCGGTTCGGCCACCAAGGCTCGGATTCGGATGCGCGGTGAGACTCTGCAGATTCGCTTCACCGATCGCACCTCGCTGGTGAATCTCCCCAAGGACGAGCAGGTCGCCAATCTCTCGGTCAAGGGCAACGGTCGTCGGCTCGGTCTGCGGTCGGCATTCGCTGGTCACCTGGAAGCCGGCAGCAAGGTCGCACTGGCGAACCCCAAGTATGGCTGGTACGATGTCGTGCCGAGCACCGAGAACATCGCAGCTTCGGTCACCGCAAACTGATCGGCGGGGGAGGGGATGATCTCCTCTCCCCTCCCCCTGCATAGGAGAAACGTGATGGCAAAGCTGATCATGGTGACCAAAAAGGGTCGTCATCGGAAAGAACATACTTTCCCCATCGAGTTCGATGCCACGCAGGATCCCATCGCACGGGCGGCGGCAATCAGCACTGCAACGGCCAGTCTCCTGGACCCCGTTGTCAACTGGCGGATCGAGGAATAAAATGGTGTGGGCTGTATTCCAAGACCATCGCGGTGTTCTACATTGCGAGCGCGTCAATGAGGGAATCCAGTGCTGGACCAAAGTTATTCCGGTGCGGCCCGAGATTCGTAGCTTTCTGGGTCGTGTAATTCAAAAGGGCCGCCAGGAAGAGACGCTTCTCCACACGGTGTTCCTGGAAAAGTTCTACGATCGGAAGGACTACACCGACAACGCTTTTGAACCCGCTGGTGAAGGCTACACGCTGGATCCTATGATGCGCTACATGAAGACCAACAAGTGGGGTCCCGTGAAGATTATGGCGTTCATAAAATGTGACACCACAGGCCAGATACTGCATAGTAAGTTCAAAGCCTTTGAGCCGTTCTCTGAAAGCCAGGGACCCCGGCCGGGCAATGATCGACTGGTAGCAATGGTGCATCAGTTGTCGGAGATTTGATGTGGACGCTTTCGTGGGACTTGCTTTCTTATTCGTCGCAGTTTGCATCGTGTGTACCTTTGTAGTCGTAGGCCTCGCCCTCCTCATTGGTCTCCTGATGCTCATCGGAAAGCTGATTGTCTGGATGGCCTACCTTGGTGTGGTGTTCATTGCCCTGGCATTAGTCAGCTGGATCGCGGTTAGTTCATGGCAAGTATTTCGCGACTACTTTTCATAACCGGCACGTTCCTTGCAAGCCCAGTGGCTGCACAGGAACTCAAGCCACTTTGTCCCGATCGTGGGGCGTTTCAACCCTGCACCGTTGATCCCGGACACATTCAAGTTGAGATTGGTCTCCTTGACTGGTTCCAGGATGCCGATGATACCCGTATGATCGCCGATGCGGTTGTCCGGCTGGGACTGGATGACACATCGGAAGTTCAGCTGGCCATGAGCCCCATGGTGCGTAAGAGCTTTGCTCAGGGTCGTGGTGATCTCCGCCTAAGCTACCGGAAGCGTCTTGTAGAAGGCGACTTCAGCCTAGCAGTCCAGCCCAGTCTCCAGTTGCCAACGGGTTCTCAGGGGCTCTCTGGTGATCGGTTGATCCCCGGAATTGCCATTGGGAGCACCTACGATCTAACTCCCAGCACTCAATTCTATCTCACGCCCTATGCGGTCAAGGGTCAGAATCTGCTCGGAGGCACATTTCTAGGTGTCAATCAGATCGTCCATGGTCCACTGGGTGCTTCGGCCGAGGTGATGTTTCAGCATCAAAAGGGCGAAACGCAGAGCAGTGCGGACTTCACTCTCACTTATACAGTAGGTAGTAGGATGGAGTTCGACACTTCAGCGAACTTCGGTCTAACTAGGCAAACTCCCGCTGTTGAACTTGTAGTTGGAGTAACGCGTCGCTTCTAGTGTGAAGTGTGGGGAATCGCAGAATTCTGCGGCTCTGAGGAGTAGACACTTACAAGGGCACTTACAAGGGCACTTACAAGGGCACTTACAAGGGCACTTACAAGGGCACTTACAAGGGCACTTACAAGGGCACTTACAAGGGCACTTACAAGGGCACTTACAAGGGCACTTCAACATAGTTGTTGACAAGTTGCTAATTTCAGTTAGTTGATGTGCAGTTGATGTTGACCTTGGTTGGCCACTGACATCAGTATTCAAAGGCGGTTGCTTCGGCGGCCGCCTTTTTTCTTGCCTGAGCACTCTTTTTCTGCTTGACGCGAGTAGAACACGGTTACATTAAGGACAGCGCAAGGTGGCCAACCAAAACACTTTGTAAAAAGTAAAGCAAGCAACGTGCTTGCTACAGAAAAGGTTAACGTTATGAAGAACACTCGCTTTGAAACCGGCTGCAATCTCCCGGGTCTGGAATCGCTCGTCATTGGGCAGTATGGCGCCTCGCTGTCGAAGAACAACAACCAGACGCCGGCCATGATGGTGCTGCTCTTCACGTTCGATACTGCGGAGGAGCGCAACAAATATCGGTATGTTCGCATCGAACAGGCCGGTGAGGGATATCTGGCCCGCCTGATGCAGAATCGTGCTCCAGGCTATCTGAGCAAGGGAGAAACTGCCGCAGTAAAACTCGGCGACTACAATAACTCCACTCGCCAGGCGTCTGCAGGTCGCGCGCAGAGCTGGCTGGGCCTCGATGATGTGATGTCCGAAATGGGCAAGAACACTGCGGTCATCAGCTGCATCAGCGAAGCGTATGATGACTACCAGGGCAACGGTCCGGAGATGCACGTCTACTTTACCGTTGAAGCAGTTCGCAACGTTTCGGAAACCACGACCACTGAGCCGCTTCTGGATTCGCTCCCGGCTGCTGAAAAGTTCATCATTGACATGAGCCTCCCAGCCGACGTGATCGCAAAGCTTCTGGATGTTGCCAAGATCAAGGGACAGGTTCCCGAATACCAGTTCTAAAATCCTGGTTGACACCGGCCACCAGTCTGCTAGGACTGGTGGCGTAGGTGCAACAGGAGATCGAAAATGGCAGCGCGTCTTATTAGCATGGAAGAGATGAAGTCGATGGTGGATCGCATGTGCGACCCCACGCTCGATGGTGAGGGTCTCATCCGCGTAATGAACGAAGCTGCCCGCGCAGTTGGTGTCGACAATCGCCGCCGAGTTTCCATCAAGGAAAACTCCCACCGGGTTGCGGTACGCAACGCATCCGCAACCGGCGATCTCGCGGAACTCCGCCGACTGGCAAACAAAAATCTCACGGGCCGCCGCTAATGGAGGAGCAGATCAAAGCTCTGATCACCAAGTGGCGTGAGCAGTCCGATTATAGCTGGAGCATTGGTGACGATGGTGCAGGTCGTGCATGGTCTGAAGCCGCTGACCAGTTGGAAGAGGAGTTGAACGCATGAAGGTGTTCGTACTCATGCGCCACTATCTGGAAGACTACAGTCATCCATTCAATGAACCCGAGCGCATCACGGAGTTCAAGGGCGTCTATGCAAGCCGCAAGGATGCCGACACGGCCAAGGATCGTGCCGATGAACGTGCCAAGCTGCCCAAGTATGCAAGGCTGCAAGAGCGCTACGTGGTTATCGAGACGGACGTCCTCGGGCTGTTTCCCGAGGACACCGTGATCATGAGGCGTATGTCAGGCCTCTGAAACCTTCGCTGCTTCAAGTTCCGCAACAGTGATAACTCGTTCGGTCTTGACATCCTGCCCACCCCAAGTCAGCTTGAACAATAGGGCGTCCTTGGGGTCCTTGAAGTAAAAGTTACCGCGCGACCAGCCGCTCATCATGCAGCGTTCCTGGTCGTCGCCAAACTGTTCCTTGCACCAAGCCTGCATCTCACGAACGTTCTCGCTGCTGGTCTGCCAGTAGCTTAGTCGAGTGTGACTTACCCGTAGGCACATCCTATACTTGCTGTAGAACAGTTGCTTTCGAGTGATCAGCTTGTCGTTGCTTTCCAGCATCTGAGTGTGCTCTTCACTCAGTGGCTTTTCCAGCACACTGATAAAGTCCTCACCAACTTGTTCCTTCAAGTATTCAAAGACCACTGGATCCTTGAAGAACACTGAGCATTGCTGGCTTTTGTGAACATAGCTGTAGGTGCTTACCGTGCGCCAACCGCCGTCAGGAAAACGCTTGTTCAGCAGCCACTCCACTGTTTCAGCGGTTGGCTTGATTACTGGTTCCCGGTAGCCACTAGTCCTTGCATTGATGACCAGGCGGTGGTCATACTTCTTGTAATAGATCTTCTTTGTAAACTGAGTTTCCATCGAGCCTCCTACAGCGACAAACGTAAAAGCGTCGCGTCTCGATCGTCGTAGGCTATGATGTGGGCTTCCAGATCAGTCTTCCCATAGACATCACTGGGAAAGAACTTGGGATACCAAGCTACTGGTTTGTTCCACTTGGTGTCTTTGAGCCTCGTTATCAGCTCTACATATTCCTCGCCGTCCACGTCAATAATCCAGTGGTGGGCGGTCTCGTTGCCATATGCAAACGCAAGGGTGCTACCAGGTTCGGCATAGGTCTTGATCTTCATGCAGTGACATTACGCGGGCATAACCCTGCGCGTCACTATTCACATGGACAGTTTGAACCGGAGCGCGTCACCGGGATCTTTGAAGCAGAACTTCTTCTCGTGGATGATCGTCATGTTGCTGACAACCGAGGACTTCTTGCCTTGCTTGATCATGGACAAGATAAAGGAAGTCATGTTGCCACTAGCGGGAGAACCATCGGGCAGGAATGCCTTGGTGACCACTGGATAGTCCATTACCCACATGGTCGCACTGGTCTTGACCCATTGCTCAGCTTTAGCGATCTCTTCCGCGGATCCTTCGATGTGGATCCACGTGAGCTCGTCCACCTTTTGCATCCGGGTAAAGCGCATCAGTAACTCAACTTGAAGAGAGTGGCGTCCTGTTTGCAGTAAAAGACGAATGCCATGTAGTGAGGACGATCAGCAAACGGTCCCGAGTAGTCGTGGCGACCACTGCTGGGCTCGGCTAGACCCACTTCCACCTTTTCGGACCACTGGCGCCCAAGGACTTGTTCCTTTACGGATTCCAGATCGCGCATCGTGCCCTCGCACCATACCCAAGTGGATCCGTCGTTGGACCAGTTGCTCATCGTGCTTTTGAAAGTGACCACAGATGCTTCTTCCGTTACTCAAATGGGTGGGGAGCAACCCTCGCTGCTCCCCTTGGTCTTGACGTTTCCTTGACTGCTTACCAGTCGGAGCCACCACCGCCACCGCCCGAAGAGCCACCGCTGTCGTAGCTGGGTGAAGGGCTGGAGTAGTCGCTGCTGGACGACGAGCTGCTACCACCCCAGCTGGAACTGCTCGAACTTGCTGCTGCGGCAGCCGCTGCATCACGCGACCGGCGATCATCGTCATCGCGCTGGCGCTGGCGGCGATCCTCGTCATCACGATCCTGCTGGCGCTTTCGGTCGCGTCGCCGCTGTTCCTCGGCCGCCGCTGCCAGTGCTGCCGCTGATGGCCCAGTATCGCGCTTGGGAGGAGCGGGTGGCGGGCTGTAGTTGCGCGCTGCCGTTGGCGTCCTGCCGACCGACGGCGAGGGCTTGGTGAACGTTTCCCGAACTCGCTCCACGACCGTTGGCTTGGGCTTTGCTGCCTCGGCTGCACGAGCGGCCGCTGCGATTGCCTCATCCTTTTTGCGCTGAATGTCCCGCGCTACGGATGCCAGCTTGTACTGGACTGTTTCATTGCTGGGATCGAGTTCCAGCGCCTGCTGGTACTTGAGTTGTGCGTTGATCAGGTCGTCCCTGTATTCATAAGTCTTGCCATCGCTGATCAGACCGTTGATGCGGAGCAGAAGCGCCTTGGCCTTTAGATGCTTGGGACGCTGGATGAACAAGTAGAATGCCAGCCAGGCCAGACCGAGGACCAGGAAGATCGCCAGAATGGTAAGCCACGTGTCGCTGCTCTCGGCCTTTTCCACCGCCGTCTGCGTACCAGGAGCCGTTGCTGCCAGCTGCTGGGGCGTGACCACTTCCTTGGTGATCGTCGTGCCGATTTGATCGACGCCTTGGCTGATTGCTGCCCCGTAGTCGCCGGCCTTCATCACCGGCTTCATCGCCTCTGTGATCTCCACCGACCTAGCATCCGTGAGCTCGCCTTCCAGACCATAGCCGGGAACGATCTGGAGCCGCCGTGGATTGCTCATGCTGACCAGAAGCAGGACGCCATCGTTTCGCGTCCGGTTGCCGATCTTATAGTAGCGGAAGGCGTTGTTGCCGTACTCGACGCCACTGTAACCCTCCATCGTGGGAGTGGTCAGAACGACGATGTGGTGATGAGTCGCGTCATAGATCTGCCGCGTCTGCGCCTCGAGAGCAGCTTCCTGCGCGTCATCGAGGATGTTGGCTCCATCGACCACACTTTTGGTGGGATCAAGGGGCGGGGGATTGGGGATTTCAGCAAAGGCCGGCGTCGTCAGCGCGAGCGCGGCCATTGCAAGTAGAATCCGCTTCATAGTGGTCTCCTGGTTGCCTAACTGTAACCAGCATTAGCACCAGGGTTCCACAAATCAACCGCTTATATGATAGCCAGACGAAACATCATCGCTTCCTTGGGATCCGTGAAGCTGTAGCTGGTCTGGAAGGTTTGCACACCATCTTTGAGTATGGCTAACAATGGATTGCCCGCTATCATGCTCATTGAGATCTTCCAGAAGCGTTGTTCCAACTCCTCTAGTTCCTCCCGCGAGCCACGTACTTTGAAAACGTGGTCGGGTGGATTCTCAAAATAGTGGGCAAGTTCCATTAGTCCCTGGGCTCCATGTATTCGGGACGGAGAACGATGATTTCCACACCATGCTTGTGGTTGTTCATATGGTGATGGTCCCACTTTTCCAGAATCTTTGCAGATTCCTTCAAGTGCTTGGCAATCTTGCGGAGCATCTTGGGGTCAGCGAGAAAGCAAACCTCCTCCAGTTCAACTGGCTTGATGCCCTCTTCGCTGTCGCTGGTCCCAACGACATTGCCCCAGGCTTTCAGCGGTAGTCGTTCGGCCTTTTTCTTCTTGCCCATTATGCTTCCTTCGTAAGTGGGGCCAACGTGTCGCGCATCAGAGCTGAAAGGGTATCCAGTTCCAAGACCGTTTGTATTGCGGACATGAGTTGACTCTTCAGGTCAACTATCTCCTGTGCCTTAAGCTGGGAGTTGGTTTTTTCCTCCTCCCACCATTTTTTATATCGCGCGACCAGAGCTGTCTGCTCATTTGTGTCAGCCTTATGAAGGGCTCGAAGTTCCTCGAGTGTGTGGGGAACTTCTACATCGAGGCCTCCGATGCGAACCTGAGGAATGCCATCTTTATTCCTACCATTTTCGATAATATGATAGGCATCGAAAACGTAATGATCTAGCTTCTGGTTGGCCATATCAACGATTTTCCATTCGTTGATACACCATCTGCGATTTACTTCTCGGACGTAGACATTGCTACTGTACTGACCTGGCCACCTAATACCCAGACCTGGCCGACCTGGCCAACCACCAACCTTCCGAATAAATCCGGCAAAGTGAAATTCATCTAAGGCAGCTTCTGGAGTAATCGCAAAATATAATCTGCGATCTCCCTTGGTGTTGGTGCACTCATATAGCTTGAACTCTTTGTCAGCCATTATGCTTCCTTCCAACCCTCACCATCGAGGTAAGCCTTGACCTCGTCGAACAAGCCCTCGCTGCTGTAGCTGAAGCCCGTCTCGGGGTTCTCACCCTTCCGCTTGTGGATCATCTGCGTGATGTCGTCGATGTTCCAGTCGCCGCCCCACTCCTTGAGCACCTCGCTCAAGACATCACCGGGGAGGTCGATGGTCTCCAGCAAGTTGCCTTCACGATCCAGATAGCCCATCTGCATCACGATGCCCGTGAACTCCCGGCGGACGAACTTGTAGCCCAGTCCGGTGATCTGTGCATCGCGGGGACGATAGCGATCCGACCACGTGAGATCGAGGGGAAGGTTGGCCTTGTTGGCACTGAAGGTGTTCCAGACCTCGCCGCAGAACTCCGCCCACTTGTCGCCACTGTCGCTGTTGATGTAGGCACTGGCTGCACCCACCGGAGGAGCCGGTGGAACAACGGCCGGCGGTGCTGCTGGGAGTGGAGCAAAGCTGCCCGCCCTTGCATTCATGGACGCTGGGCCGACCATTGGACCGGGCGAGCCACCGCCCATGTGACCGCCACCAAAGCCCGGCGACATCGGAGGAGCAACGTAGGGCGGCGGTGCAGGAGCCACGATATCGTAGGGCGCGGGATATGCCTGATCATCATCACGGATGCTGACGTACTGGTCATCCTCGTCCATGTCCAGCACCGCTGCCAGATAATCGCTGAGATCCTCGTCCTGTGCGGCGAAGAAGTCGATCAGGGGATTGCTCGATCCATCGTCGTAGATCTCATAGAGCAGCCAGATTGCGTGACTGCGCTCGATTTCGATTTCGTCGACGCCGGACTGGAACTGCCTGTTGATCGCCGCGTCATCGTCCCACGTGGAGTTGGCCTGATCCAAGCCCTGAAGGCCCATGATCCGCTGACTGATGAACGCTGCCTGTGCTGCCGGCTGAAGATTGACCAGTTCTGGATAGCCACCGCTCATGATGGGCATCGCGGCCTGCATTCCAGGGCTGTTGAAGAGACCAGAGGGCGGAAGCGGAGGGACACCGCCCAGCGGCTGCATGGCCGGAATATGGGTGCTGCCGATAGTCACGCCACCGGTTGCACCCAGGGAACCAGCCATCTGACCGATAGCCGCCATCATCGCGGCCTGCTGTGCCTGATGCGTCGCGGCCTGCGCGGCTGCAACCTGTCCGGGATTCTTGTTGGCAAACCGGGTGATCGTGCTCGCCGGAGTGCTGCTCGAAGCCGGCTGAAGCGGTGCGCTGTAGTTGGGGTCGAGGACCGCAGGAACGATCGAGAGATCAGGACCGGGAGCCGGCGTGGTTGGCGCCTTGTGTGCCATCAGCCAGTCGGTCAGCTCACGCGAGAACTTGAAGCCGGCCTTCTTCAGCGTCATGTGGATCGTGAGTTCATTGTAGTCGTTCTTGCTGGCGATGAACTGATTCTCGCATACCTCATCGAGGTTCGCTGGAAGCCCCATCAGGGCGACCAGACCATCCTGCTGATGCTGGTCATACAGTTGAGCCGTCCGGAGAAAGCGATCGAGTGGTTCGAACGAAAGCACGAAGCTGCCGTCTTCGCCCAGATCTGCTGCGTCGCTGAACCCATAGATCCACTGATCCTTTTCCAGGATCTGGCAGTCTTCGTCGTCGCCCAGCGTATATACGGTGCGATTCAGCTTGGAGTTGTGGAACTCCCGGAAGTCATGCCCGCTTGCGAGAGTCCGCTTGTCGCGGCGCTTCCAGTCGGCGGCCTTGCTTCCCTTGACGTCCGTGCAATCGAAATAGTTGACGATTGCATCCTTGATATCGTCGCTTGCACTCATAGTGCCGATCTCCTGTTGATTCCCAGCTGGTGTAGCGCCAGGATCCTGTGTGTCAACCAAACATCGTTGATTCGCCGGGATCGGCTTGCTTGGTCTTGAGGTCCACGTAATCGATCACTGGGATCATACGCTTTCGCTTGAACACCTGCTGGATCTCGATGCCGCCCTGATCAGCAAAGCCTTGAAGGAAGAGACTGCCTCGGCCAACCAGCTTTAAGACCACGTAAACGGATTCGGCGGGAATCCACTTGTACTCGATCACTTCCCAGGCAACCGGTTGCCCGTCGCTGTCCGCGGTCGTGACATTCATGCCAATTGGCTCAGGCTGCAGGCTCAGGAATACCCCGATGCGGCGGAGTTCCTCCGAGGGCATCTTTGCCGCAAGCTGTTCCTTGCTCCACAGTTCAATCATTGGTGTTCTCCGATAACACGATAGCTACCACTTCATTGCACCATTTTGCATGTCCTGCAAGGGCGTCATCCCAAGTCGCATACCGCTCCACAACGTCTCTGTACAAGACTTCGGTTCGCTCACTGGTGATCATGGTTTCAAAATACTTGGGACTTTCATCGTATATTCCAACATTTGATCCCAGGAAAACCGTTGACACATGGACGCCTAGAATGGCTTCCGTGCGACCAACTATCCGGGAGTTGTTACCATTCTCAATGATGTGCGTTAGAAAGTTTCCCTTGACTTGCTGGACTTTCTTGTCCTTGTCTAGATAGTAGAACACGATTATTTGTCCAGCTTGATTGTTGTGTGGACCATTCCCCAGATGCCCAGCACGAACAAAACGCCCAAGATGGGCATCAGCGTACTGGTAGCCCACAGGGGATGCTGCGCGGCATACCACGCAAGACCACAGACACAAGCCGTCAACGCTAGGATGACCAGCGTTACCAAAAAGCTCTTGACCAGGTCTTTCACAGTCCCTCAATCAGTTCATGGTAGCGGTCTTCACTGACGCCCAGTCGCTTGAGCCAATGCTCAAAGTAGAACGTGAGTTCCCGGCTGCGCGGATGGGACACCTGATGGTAGATGATGAAGTCTTTTCGGTTCTGCACCTTGTCGGCGATCAGCATGTTGTTGACTGCTGGGATGGGCGATAGACGAAGAGGCTTCAGAGGATAGACTTCCTCACGTCCCCAGGAGTTGGGACCAATGCCAATCTGATCACTCAGGAAGTCATTGGCAACATTGCGGTATTCCATCGCATAGGCGGCGACCATGTTGTCCAGGCGATCAATCTTGGTGAAGTTGGCCCGCAGGTCATCGTCGGCCTGAAACAGTGGATGGACCGCGTAGGCTTCCTTGGTTGTCAGGTCGGCCTCTAGCCGGTCTAGGATCTCCAGCCCCTCGTGGATGTGATTGATCAGTGGAACCAGGGACCGCCGGGTAGTCCGGTCACCATAGTGTTCCACGATCATCTGATAGCCCGAAGTTGTCTCAATCAAAACCCAGTTCCTTTCGACGAGCAGCAGCTTTTTCTTCTTCACGTTCCGCCCAGGGCTTCAAGCCCATTCGCTCCTGGAATGCTGTCAAGCAAGCGATGCGACGGTCGGGCGTTTTGTCATAGATGTATCGGCGCATGTCAGCTTCCAGGCGCTCCACCGGATTCTCTTCCACGATGGTGACTTCATCGGGGAGAAGTTCCAGCAAGTTCTCATCACAGTAGAGACGACCATCCATCGTGATGTCGGTGACGGTGGCAAATCGGATCTTGTCCCCATACTTGTAGGAAACCTCAAGACCAACTGTGATCCACTTTTTGTTTGTATCAAAGACGTCCATTACTTGGCATCCCTTATGCGACCCAGAGTCTGCTCCATTCCTAGGAGGACCATTACATCAAAGATCGGCGGACTGATTGTGCTGCCGGTCAGTGCTGCGCGAAGAACACCGGCGACCACGCCCAGCTTCAAACCCATTACGTCTGCGTAGGCCTTGACACGGTGCTCCAGGTGCTCCTTGTCCCAAGGTGTTCCAACCAGCAGCTCATCCAGTTCCTCGAGGATCTTGCCGTCTAGCTTTTCGCCAGCCTTTTCCTCGATGAAGATGGGTCGCAGGTCCCAGAGAAACTGGGTTCCCTTCGCGAGAGCGTTGAGGTCCGTGGAACGCTCACGGAGCGCCGTCATTGCCCCAACAAGTGTGGCATCGTCCCAGTCAATGCCCTGCTCATGCAGAAGCGGTCCAACCCAGTTCCTTGCAAGGATTTCCGGCTCGGTGTTCCTGATGTAGTGGCCGTTGATGCTGGCCAGCTTTTTCCTGTCCAGACGAGCTGCACCCTTGCCCACGTCCTTGATGTCAAACCACTCAATGGCTTGCTCCATCGTGAACAGCTCATCGTTGCCATGTCCCCAGCCCAGTCGTGCCAGGTAGTTGACCATTGCGGGTGCCAGGATGCCCATGTCCATCCGGTACTCGTCAACCGATGCCGCGCCGGTTCGCTTGCTGAGCTTTTTGCCATCCTCGCCGTGAATCAGGGGAATGTGACCATACCGGGGAATGGGCCAGTTCATTGCCTTGTAGATGCTCAGCTGACGGAAGGCATTGTTCAGATGGTCGTCACCGCGAATCACATGAGTAACACCCATGTCGTGATCATCCACAACCACTGCCAGCATGTAGGTTGGCGTGCCATCGCTTCGGAGAATCACAAAGTCATCGATATCCTGGCGCCACGTTACCGTGCCTTGTACCAAGTCCTCGATGGTCTGCTCGCCCTTGATGCCACGGATTCGGACAGCCCGCTGGCCATCTTCATTGACGTTGTTGGGATCATAATAGGCCATGCCCTGGTCGATCAGCTGATTGGCTACCTCGACGTGACGGGCGGCATTCCTGCTCTGCAGCACGATATCCTCGTCGGGATCCAGCCCCAGCCAGGCCAGCCCGGTGAAGATTGCCTCGATGGCATCGGGAGTGTTTCGTTCCTTGTCGGTGTCCTCGATGCGGATCAGGAACTTTCCACCCATATGCCGAGCATAGAGCCAGTTGAAGAGTGCCGTACGGGCTCCTCCAATATGAAGGTAGCCCGTTGGACTTGGCGCAAAGCGTGTCACTACTGTCATAGTCCAGTAGTTGCACCAAAGTGCCTGCCTGTCTAGCCTTTAGTTGGGTGCTGCCGTGTAGAGAAAGATGATCACCAGCAGCAGGTAGCCAACAACAAAGATCAGGAACTCACGGTTCTCAATCTTCTTGTACTCCTCGGGATGAAGGGCACTTCGACCACCCAACGCCCATGCTTTGTAAATCTGACTGACGATTGCTGGCAAGAGGGTGACGAAGAGAACAAAGGCTCCAAAGAGAAGATGCTCCAGTACCCAGATGGTCTTGTTGATCATTCCTCGGGAAGCCTCTTGCTCTTGCCGTTCTCGTCGATGTGGACGAAAACGTACATGGCTTCGCAGACCTTGGTGGCCACTCCGGTGCAGCCCGCAAGTGCATAGGTGCAGACCATGCAGTGCATCGAGGAACGACCAGTTTGTTTGATGTCCGCGTAGATGACAACCTCGTCGCCAACCTTCACGGGAGCCATGAATTTGAATCCCTCAACGGCTACCGTTACAGTCCGGCCACCAGCGCGACGCTTGGTAACCGCTGCGGCCGCGAGATCCATCTGGCTCATCAACCATCCACCAAAGATGTCACCATCGGGATTGGTGTCGCCGGGCATGGCCGTCAGGATACGGACTGGTCGCCGCTCTGCGTTGTTGATTGGATCGCTCACTGGGTTACCTCGTGTTGTTTCGATCTTCCAACAGGTGCTTGATATCCATCAAGTAGCCCAGGATGATCATTAGAAACCCCATGATCATCCGCCCCTGGACATAGTTGGGCTGAACATCATCTGTCAGTAACCAAATAGCCATGAGGGCAACCACTATGGTACCCACGACCTTGAGGCTCTGACTGATTGTTTCTGATGTGGAGCGCTTCATGGAACCATCCTGTACTTGCGGCTACCGGTCATGAACACCGGAAGGTTGGCCTCATAATCCCAGCCGCAACACCAGTGACCATCATCGCCGCGCTCTGGGCAATTACTGCGGGACAGGTCATCATTCTCTGGCTCGCGACCAACCGCAGCGCGAAATCGCGCCGCAGTGATCTCCTCGGCCATTTAGACTTCCTCGCCGAAGACCGTGCCGGCCAGACGCGCGAACGTCAGCTGGTTCTTGAAGCTCTTCGTGAAGCCCGCATAGCAAGCCTCGATGCCCGGATAGTCGCCATCGTCGGTCTTCTGCAGATCGACTTCCTTGTAGCCCTTCCGCTTCTTCTCACTGGCCTTGGAGCTCGCATCATAGGCGCCCCAGACACCCGGCCACCGCTTGAAGGTCAGCTTCTTCTTGCCATCGAGATCGGCGCGACGACCCCAGAAGTTGTAGATCTTGCCGGCCACTTCCACGTAGCCCCAGATCTTGTCCGAGTTCTTGGCCTCGTCCTTGAACCACAGAAACTGTTTGATATCGAACTCAGTGCTCATGTCGATCTCCTTTGTTTCAACGTAGTGCCAGGATCCGGCCAGTCAACCAATTATTCGGCGATCGCAGCCTGACGAGCTGCCTCGAAAATATCGTGCTCAATCACACGACCAAACTCCGCGTAACGCTTGGCAGCCCAGTAGACACGGCAACGCATCCACCAGGAGAGATCCAAGTAGGTGCCATTGTACTTGAGACCCTCGTCCTCTCGATAAACCAGTTCGTCATAGGATGCCGTTATCTTGTGGAACTGCATCCCATCATAGCTGTTGTACCAGTTGAAGCTGCCGTCCCATCCACCAGGAATCTGGTACTCAACGGGGTTGGGTGGATCGCTGTTCCTGATAAACTTGAGGGCCAGTTCCTTGTCGCGGGCGGTCATCACCATCGCTTATCCCCATTTCAATTTGGCGTAGATTGCTTCGTCACGCTGGTCTTCGTAGAGAACAATGGTCCCCTTCCGCGAGGTCATCATTCGATCCTTGGAGATCGCAATGTCCGTTTGCGTCCACTTGGTATTGGGCAGTCCTGTCAAGAACTCAAAGAGCTCCTCAATTTCCCAACGGTCCAGTGATCTTGTCTCTATCCTGTGAAAACCAGGCGTTTCAGCTACTGGCCTTTCAGTCACTGGACTTCTTTCGCTTGCTGGGTTCCACAAAGGGCTCGGGCTCGCCAGCTTCACGGATTGCCTTCAATCGGGCGTGATTGGCAACGTTGGCCTCCGGCAGCAGGAAACCATAACGACGGGCAGCCTTGATAGCCGCGCCAAAGTTAAAATAGACGATACCTTCGACCGAGGAACCATCCGGCCAGCGTAAGCCCGCCGACCAGTAGCCACGGGTTGCCTCGTCCACTTCCACGCTTTGTGGACTGATCCCGTGAGGATCCTCCCGGTACATCCTCGAGCAATACTGGCTCCAGCTTTCTGGCTCCTTTGGGGACCCAGGGTCGCTCTTCATAGGCTTGTCCGGTGTGTCTTGCATACCATTTCCTATGCTTGCCATTGACTTCTGTCAAGCCCAGATACTTTCGGGCACGTGGCGAACCGTCTATGGCACTGCGGAGCATCTCCAGGGGCATCACGCTGATAAAACATTTGGTCTTGCTGTCGTGGAGCGCAAAGATCTGTCCCGCACTTGTGTGAAGTATCCACCAGCTTTTGGTCAAGCTGTTCCTGCTAACATAGCCGGCACCATTTTGCATCTGATGGCCTAGAAGCTTCCACTCCTCGTAGGGAATCTGTAGCTCATAGCGTTCCTGGAGTCGCTCACGAAAGTGGCGCCATCCACCCTTTGTGGTGTAGTTTCTGCTCACAGTGATTCCAAAAGTGACACTCTGGACATTATAGTGTAAACTGAACACATGTCAAACTGGGAATACATCTTGTTCGATCTGGAGTGCGATGGCTTCAAGCCCAAGCGTATCTGGTGCATCTGCATGATCGACTTGATCACCTATGAGCGCGAGAGCTTTGTGGGTCCGGAACGCATTGCAGTGGCTATCATGCGTTTGCAAGCCGCAAAATTGCTGGTTGGTCACAATATCAAGAGCTTTGACATCAGGGTAATTGAAAAGATCATGGAGGGCACGGTAACGTTTGATCGCGAGCGAGTCCTGGACACCCTGTATTTGAGCAAAGCACTGACCAAGATGAGCGATCACAAGCTGGACAGTTGGGGTGAAATACTTGGACTTCCCAAGCTCAACACTCCCTTTAGTTTCTACCGCTTTGATCCCCGGATGGTTCCCTACTGTGAGCGAGATGTGGACTTGAACCTGCAAGTCTTCCTAGCACTGTGGGCACTGATGGAAGCCCGTCACGGCGACACGCTTCCACCCAAGTGGACCATGCTTACTGAGTACCGTCAGGCCCTTCAGCCACCTCTTTTAGAGGGCTAATTCTTCGCTGACTTGTAGCTTTCGCAGGAGACTTGCGCGAAGTCTCCCAAGTCCTCGACCCGCGCATCCCTCCACTTGTTGGAATCAGGGTCATCGCAGACCTGCATTACCAGCCAGAGATTTCGCCAGACGCCTGTCTTGTGAGCCCGGTAGCGGATTGAGCTCTGCGGACCCCTGGGATCTATTCCCTTGGTGGCTGTCAAGTCCGAAAGACCAGCTGATTCCCAAGTTGTTGGGCGTCGGCCGTTGTCATAATAGGACTCGTCCACGAACTCAACCTGCAGGCCAACCAGCGGTCGACGAAACCACCTGGACACCATGCACAGGCGAGTTTTGCCGGTACGTACCCACTTGGCGCTCATCGTGCAACCAGCCCAATGCCACCCAGGATCTTGCCATCCTTGAACAGCAGATCCTGCATCTTGGCGTCCACCCAGCTGGGGCTTCCTACACTTCCCTGCATGATCTGAAGGATCAGCCGCTCAGTGCCAAACCAGCTCTTGAAGGGACGGAAACACACCGGCATCTCGCCACCATCGCGGATGATGTTCAGCTTGGTGATATCCATGACCGAGAGGTCTTCCAGCTTGGCATCGCGCCATGCAGTGCCCTCGATGGGCCGCCAGTAGGTTCCCCCACGATTGCTTTTCTGCTCCTCGTGGTTTTCCTCGATCTGGAGGATGAGGAGTGGTTCGCGACTTCCCCGGTGCTGGAGACGGAAACGAACCTGTCCCGTTGTCAGCGCACGGCGGCGAGGGTTCTCGCTGTAATAGCGATAGTCCGGGTTCTCGGGTGGTTTGCTGGCCATTAGGGAATGATCTCCACAAAGGCCCGTTTCTTTTTGGGGCCGAGTTCATGTCGGCCAAGCTCAAGAGGCTTATCCCAGCCATTCTTTTTTGCTTGACTGACGCTGGAAAAGAACTTCAAGTCCACCATCAGGTGGGCCATCAGCGGCTTGTTCTGCGCTTCCATGTCCTGAATGCTGACCTGGATTGCTTTCTGCAATGGAACCGTACCCGTTGGGTCTAGGTCCCACCACTCCTTGAGTAGCCCCTCTTGCATTGCTGCGCGGTGCTTGAAATCCAGGGCGGCCAGCATGGTCTGACGGGTGTGGGGCTCGCGCCCATTCCACCCCCAGAAGCCGATATCATCGTCTCGAACCACAGTCCACGTTCTATCAGCGAACTTGAACGTTCCACGAACCGGCCAGGAGTTGTCATCCTCTTCTGGACCATCGAGACCCGGGTCGGGAATATGCAGCCCATGCTCCTCTGGAATCTCGATCTCCTCATGGGAGACCAAGAAACCACAGAACCAAACTTGCTTGATCTCGGTTCGCACCGTCTCAAACAAATGGAAGCCTGGGCTGATATGCTGGCCTAGATGGGAAGTAACTTTCATAACCAGTTCCTATGCCCAGACTGGCTGATCGTCAACCGCTTAGTCGTCGGGCTGGTTCATCAGATTCAGAAGATGAAGGCGCTGCTCATCAGTCAGAGAACCTGTGAGCAACTGACGATTCAGATGATCCCAGATATCCCGCTGAACCGCCACAGTGCCTGCGATAAAGCGACCACCCTCGTCCACGATGGTGCGCCACCACAGAAGATCAGTGACAGTGAGCTCGATCAGATAATCGCGCTTTTGCCCATGGTGCATCGTGGGGGCGGTTACCTTGCCGAACTCACGTGCCAGATCATCGGGGAGGATCTTGACCAGATCCTGGAAGAATGCGAGGAATTCCTCGTGAAGCTGAGTTTGGCGCTTTCGCTCACCAGTGATAAATCCGATCAGTGCTTCAAAGGCTGCAAAATTGATCATGCTGTTCTCCTATGGGCACACCATAGTTTGTGGAGATCAGCAGTTCAACACTCAAGTGCGCGGCTGATAGCCTTTTTGCCTGCCTCACGGCGCTTACGGCGAACCTCGCGGGTGTTGTTCTTAAAGTAGGTCCAGTCGTGGCCGTTGAGCTTGAACCCGCCATCGTTGTCGATGTTGGCGTCCTGGCACTTGTCCATCTTGATGGCGCCATCCTGTCCACGAAGGATGGCGAGATCGTGGCGACCATACCGGCTGTTGAGGGGACGCCATGCCTGCACAGTGGTGTCATTGTGGCGATTGCGACGGATTGCCCGGATCAGTCCAGGATCGCGCTGCCTATAAGTCCGTGCCATGCTGTTTCTCCCTCTTGTCCAGTCCTAGTTAGCAGAACTGGACAGGGTGTCAACCAGTTATTCCAGATAATCTATCCAGCTTTTCCAATATGGGACGAAGCTTCTCTTGTGACATTGGCTCTTCGGTTCCCAGTGGACGAAGGCTCAACCGGGTCCGCTGGTAGTCCTGAGTTACCTCGTAGAACTCCCGACCCTGACTTAACTGCATGGCCCGACTTGCCTCGTTGTTGAGGTGAAAGCCGCCACGTAGCCAATCATAGGAGTCTTCCAGCCTCCACTCATCAACCATCAGGTTGACCAGATCGCTGTAGAGGCCGGTCCGGCGCCAGCTGGGGCGCGTATAGGCACCCGCGACGTAGACGTTCTTACCCACACTGTCAGCATCATGGGCCAGCTTTAGCGGCGCAAACATGATCATCGTGATGGGTTCATCATTGTAGGAAAGATGGGCCTGATGGATGTGCTCGCTGTCAGGCCATGTGCTGGGCATTTTGCGACGGATCATCTCCTCACGATAAAGACGCACGAAGTTCTTTATCTCTGGGAAGTTGTAGATCTGTCCGCAGCCGAAGCCAATTGTGGTGCTCATATGCCAGCTCTAAACACAGAGCACCACCGTGTCAACGGATATTCTTAAGCTGTTCAACCAGTGCATCGAGGACCGAATTGGGAGTCTGCACACCCTTGGCGATCTGCTTGTTGGTCTTGACGAAAGCGTTGAGATTCTGCATGTTGCCGCTCCTTGCTGTCTGTTATAATAGTAGAACACACAGACAACCAGGAAGTTGCATCAGCGAGAGCGATCTTCGGGATCCTGTCCGCTTTTTACGCGATTGTACTGATTGATAGTGATCACAGCCAGGAGCAGGATGGCAAATGGCAAGAGGATCAGGGTCATGCCTCGGGGCAAGAATGCAAGAAGCAGGGTGTTCAGACAGCTTCCCAGCATGACCAATCGCATCTCACGCTGGCTCAGCGTTCCAAACAAGCCATCTTTGGGAATCTTCATATCCACACCTTCAAAGCTGCCAACACCGGATCGCGATCGCTCACACGAATGGGACCAATCCCAACCGCAGTGATCATTGGCCTGGGAAAGACCGTGAGGCCTGCATCCTTTACCAAAAAGACACCGCACTTGTTCTTGTAGAGAACCGAGAGGGCATGGAGATCCGCCTCGTCGGCCTTTAGGCAAACCTTGCCCACCGTGCCGCTTGCTAGATAAGCCTGAGCATCCGCGGGAAAGCGCATCAGGGAGTCCATCATGCTGTGGACGAATGCGTGACCAATTTGGGCACCCATCTTTCCGCGGTTGCCCCCACTGGCCTTGACGGCCTCATTGCTCACAATGGCGTACATTTTCATATCGGTCATCCCGCCCTAGTAGCGAAGAGGACCCTTTATGTCAATTCTTTAGGATTTTGCAAGCGTCCTTGCAGCAGGAACCGCAACGGACGGCACAGCCAAGCCATTGGTACGCTTGATGAGGAGACTTCATCCCAGCAGCTTTTGCGCTGGTGATCTTTGCGGTGTTCAAGTTGTTACAGACGCAAATGACCATTGGATCCTCCCCTGCTTCAACTCTATTTAAGAGGAGCGGGGCTGGGGGTCAACCTATTCTCTGCTCAGCTTGAACATCATGGCGCTTTGAATTCCATGCTTCTTTGCATGAAGATATACGTCGCCGGCTCGCACCAAGCGGATCAAGACCATGTTGTATTTGGTTGTTGGACGCATGTTGCCATCTAGCATTTCCTTGGCATGCTCGTAACATTGCCGCATGGTACCAGGGGGACGATTGGGCGCCTTTCCAACCATCATGGTAGCACGATAGGCCACGTACTCCTCGAACGCGGCCTTGAACTGTTCACGCAGGTCGTCGACTTTCACGCTGCCATCTTCTCCAAAACATCGGGCACCAACTGCCATGCTTCCACTCGGACAGTTTCGCCACCTACGACTTCGAAGCGGAACTTCTGCCAATTCTCATCATAAGCAACCGTAAAGCGTCGGTCGCTCATATCGGTGTCCTTTACGCACTCGTGCGTCCGGTAGATCGTCCGGAGGCGTTCCAAGTTGCGCTGGCCTAGCTTGAGCGCAATGCCCTGGAGACCATAAACGAGAATGCGCTCTGCGTCCAGGAAATATACATCACCTGCTTCTGGCTTAACGTTCATCTTCGATCTCCTTCTAAGCATCTTCTATACTCTATATAACACCCGTCAACCAGGTTTGTTGCAAGGAGACCAAAAGAATGTGACTAAATAGGGTGAAGATACGGAGGACCAAATGGCCATTGTCTCGCGTCAGATTGCACTGAATGTTGCCCAGGGAACATTCAATGGAAACTATTCATCTACCAACCATGTTCGCCTAACGGACAACAGAATGGTGATCCTCTACAACATCACCGGGGTCTCACCTGACCTTTACACCAGAACCTTTCTGGTCGTTGATATGCCCGACGGCCTTGACACCAACATTGCCAGTCCAACCATTACTCGCACGGTTGGTTATCTGGATCGAGAAGCATTTCAGGGAAATGGTGTCAGCGTTGCCCGGCTGAGTGACACCCGCTTTGTGGTAAGTGAGCCGCGCAGCACGGGAACGGTCAAGCTGGAAATCTTTGAGATTTCGGGGACCACCATCACCCGCGTGTTGAATACCACAACGGCTCTCAACACCAATGTTAAAAACAACGTTACCAATGCCAGTCATGTATTGATTCCACTGTCAGACACTACCTTCATTCAGACTTGGTATAACACCAACAACCAAACCTCCTATTCAGTTTTTAAGTTCACACCTGCAGTGGTTGGTCCCCCAGCGGTAGCTGCTTCACTGGGTCCAATTCGAACATTCACGGACTCGGAGGCTGATCTGTTGAGTGATATCTCATGGCAACAGATTCCAGGTACCACGGATGTGATGATTGTCAACAGAACGGTTGCGGCAAACTATTTCTCCTATGCAACTCGCATCTGGCTGGTAAACAGCATCGGAGGAGGTCTCCGGACACGACTTACCGTTGATGGTGAACCAATGTTCCTGGGCCCCAACCGAATGGTTGTAAGCAAATGGGGTCGACAAACCTACCATGATAAAAATGGAACCGTTGAAAGCTGGTCAGTTTCTCAAAACTACAATGGATCCAACGATGACAATTATCTATTCCGCCCAATCATTCTGCCACTCAGCAATGACCACCACTTGCAACTACGACGCGAATACTTTCAAACACTAGATACTTCAATGTTCATGAAGGCAGTTCGGCGCGAGGACAAGAACTTTCACACGATCAGTACCTGGTCGGCCAATAATTGGTGGGGTAAGGTGGTTCCCTCTTCTACATCAGCGACAAAGTTCACGCTTCCTTTTGATAAGCGGTCACCAATTGTCACCAGCAAGAATAACCTATTGTGGGCAGGATTGTCCGCGGGAACCTATCGTCTGAATATGCTTCAGCCGATTGCTGATGCACCAGTTAATCCGCCGGCAACCGATCCACTGCCGCAACCCACTCGTGTATTGAACGCACGTTTTCTCTTCAACGACACTACCAAACTCCCAGCTAAGATTTCAGTAGCTGGCACAGGCTTCCGATTGCTGAGCTACCCTGATTCTTCAATAGGTACCTCTGGTGTTCTAGCCACACCCGCGCATTTCGATGGAGCCGCGTTTTCAACTGATTTCACGTTCACATTCCCCGCAGGCATGACCGTTGCGGTTGTCAGGTACCTAGCCCAGTCTGAACCCAGCTATGACTTTTATTCAATTAGTATGGCAGGTTTTACCATTCAAGGAAGTCAAAGTGGTTACAACAGTGACGACTTGGTGTTTGTGGAAAGAACGGTACCAATTTCACCCTCGGCAACCAGTGCCACGATGAACGTCAGCTATAGAACAGACGGTTCAGCCAATCGAGGCATTGCAGGTGTCTACATTTCCTCGGTGGAGTTCCGTCCGCTATAATAGCGAACATTGAATAAATATGAAAAGCAATAGGAGCAAAATATGGCTGAGGTAATTACACGAAGCATTCCTGCCATTCCCTACAATGGTGGAACACTTAGGACCGCGCAGCCCTATTCGGCAGCCGTCCAGCTAACCCCAACTCGCATGATCTGGACTTACTGTCAGAGTGCTCCTGATTGGCGTTACTTTGTGGTTGTTGACACTCCAGAAGGTTGGGCCAATGGCGGCACACCAACGGTCACTGTCTCGCGTATGCAGGATCAGAAGACCTACAGGGGCCTGAGCCTTCAGATGGTACGTCTAAACGACAACGCCTTTATGATCATGGATCTTCAAAGTCTTCAGAGCAATAACTGGTCCTATGAAGTTTTTGAGATCAACGCCGATAACGTGTTCACCAGGACTGCAACCAATCTAGACGCCTACGATGTTGTGCAGACTCAGATCTCCAACTCCACTGGCTACCTAAATTCCGCACAGACTGGTACCAATGCCAAGTACACCAATGTCGCGACATTGGTTCCACTTGCAGACAATCAGTTTCTCTTTGCTGGGTTCAACAATACCTCAGTGGTCAGTGTCTCAGGCGTATGTACCTACAATACCACAACCAAGGTGGTGACATTCAATAATAGTAATCTGGTTGCCCTAGGCTCATTCAATAATGCTGGCTCTGCCAACTCCGCGGAAGTTTACTGGCGCTCGATCCCCAACAGCACCAAGAAGGCTATCACGTTTAAGACTGCTAACACCTTGGCTGCATGGAATGGCACCGCGATGCAGTTCCAGATCCTGGTAGTCAATGCCGATGGTACGATTGCAGCCAACTATCCACGTTTTGAGAACTCGCTGGGTAACTCACTTGTCACTCAAGCACAGGACATGGCTATGATGTCCGACACTCGTATGGCTCGCACGTCCTGGACTTGGAACTATTACTATGGATTGAGTGGTGGTACAACTAGCACCGTGGGAACCGCAACCAATGATGGCTTTGGTAGCTTTACTTCAACGCAATCCCCCAATCCACAGTTGGCGTTTCCAATGGACCCCAACTATGTGATGCTGTGGGATCGTACCCACTTTGCCAGCGCAACCAGCGGCAACATCAAGATCAAGATCACCCGTCGCGATGATGCCAACATGGCAAGTCAGAGTCCAGGAAGCGCCATCAGTGCAACTGGCTTTGAAGTAACGGCTCCCTGGATCCAGACTTGGTACAATGACAGTCGCCCCCGCATGTTGCCAAATGGCGATGTGTTTTGGTGGGGACTTGATGCTTCAGGCAAACTGGCCTGGAACATTTTGAAGAATGCATCGTAAGATATGAGCGTTAGGATAAGTGTTAGGAGTGGGTGGAAACCCCCACTCCTAAAGATCAGATCGATGAAGAAGCCTGTTCGTCCCCAGGAATGGTGGATGGCAACAAACCTCTTTGTCAAGAGTACTCCAGCATCCCGACCCGCTACCGGCAACTATGCGGCAACTGATCAACCCGCAGACATCATGGCGTGGAACAACACCGGTCGAGTGGTTAATGGTGCGGGAGTTCGTCCCGCTACTGGAAACTACGTGGCAACCGATCAACCCGCAGACATCAATCAGTGGGGCATCACCGGTGCTACCCAGCAGGCAACCGATATCCAGAGACTTGTCGCTGGTAATTACAACTATGAGAGCACTCCGCCGGCCGATAATGCTTGGTGGGATGAGACTTCAGCGGTTGTCCGCAGCGCACCAAGCGTTCCAGCGCCAACGAGTGCCCGCTATGCTCAAAGCCAGACCACACCCACTGATAACAACTGGTGGGATGAAACAACGGGAACAATCGTTGGAGCCAGCTCTGCTCGACCAACCAATGCCCAGTATGCACAAAGTCAGGCCACACCAGAGAACAATAACTGGTGGGATGAGACAACTGGCACAACAGCATCCGCCAATATCGCGGCGCCCACAAGCGCTCAATATGCCCAAGACCAAACAACACCAGTGGACAATACCTGGTGGGATGAAACAACAGCGACCTCGGTTGCTCCACCATCCACATCGCGACCAGCCAGTGCTGATTATGCCTATGATCAGCCAACGCCGGCTCCAAACGATTGGATGACCTATCAAGGAGGATAAAAGATGGCAACTACAGTTCGCTCAATTGGTGCAATGCCCTTTCAGGGTGGTTCATTCAACACCGACAAGACCGGTCATGGAATGGTTCGCCTGTCCACATCGCGTATGGTCTGGCTTTACTATCAGACCTCTCCCAACTGGCTCGCGGCCAGTGTCATCGACGTCTCGGGTGGCATCACCAGTCAGGGTACTGCCACGCTGACCAATCAGCAGCTACTGATGCCTTTGACGCAGAGCAATTACATGACCTGCGCTCGAATCAATCAGACCACGTTTATGATGATGACTGGCGTCTACACTGGCAACATGAGCTGGTACGTCTTTGAGGTTGATCCTCAGGGAGTATTCACTCGCGTTGACATGGGTCAGTTTGGCTTTGGAACCACTACCACGGCTGTCACGCTGGCAACGTTTGCTCAAACCAATTTTAAGATTGTTGAACTCAAGGACAACCTCGTGATGTATGTTGCACAAGGTACCAATGGTTCTTCGAGCAGCACAACACAGGGTGTCAAGGGAACCTACAACACCACAACCAAGACAATGGCGTGGGACGTTGCGCCAACCATCTTGTTTTCCAACTTGATCAACAACTGCGAGATCACCGCTAGGCCCATTCCTGGACGTGATCTAACACTAATTCAGCACCGTTACTTTAGTAGTGGTGTGGGCGAACTTCGCGGTGCAACTGGTGTGGTAATCAACAACCAAACTGGTGCCATTCAAGTACCATGGAACAAGCTACCTGTGGCAACTGCCAACATTGGTCTAGGAGATATGGTACCACTACCTGGTGACCGCATGGCATACTTGACCAGCAATTACAGCATCGCGTGGGTCTCAATTGATTACACGGCTGGCAGTTTTATCAGCCTAGGTTCCAGCGGCTTTACCAACGTGACCGCCATTGATACTGCGGGTCACTACTTGTTGCCGCTGACAACCGACTATGTGTTGAAGATGACTCGCAACTCCCTGAGCAACCCAGTGAACTTTCCTCACCGGTTCAAGGTTATCCGCCGAGTGGATCAGAACATGAATGAACAGAGTGCTGCCAGTTCTCAGAACGGCAACACAGGCTTCAGTCTAAATGGAACGCCAACAACTTACGCGAACTTCCATCAGACCTATCCTGAGTTCATTGATGGCAAGGTTGTCTGGTTTGGTCTTGACCGTAACAATAACCAGTTCAGCTGGACCGTTGTTGGCTTGGAACCCTAAGCCCACAATCTAGTGTTAAATTGGGCCGGGAGTCTCGTCGGGCATACGCAACGCGGTTGCTTGTTCGGCGAGATTCTCGGCTCCTTGCTGAGTCCACGTGGCGATCTTCAGCATCTTGTCCGCGACCTCTCCACCCATCTTTTCGATCACCGCGGGGCTCATGTCCGATACCCTTGCCAGCACCGAACCATCAGGCTCTAGGAAGAGGTCAAGACTTACGACGTGGTACCCTTTGGGAGTGGGGAATTGCAAGAGCTTGGCCATTTTCTCGTCTTTCCTTTAGGGCCGCGCTGGCCTCAACCATCTTCCGCGTTGCTTCGTGGAAGATTGCTTCGATCATGATACGCGGATACCTTGGATCTTGCAAGTCCTCGACCAGCTTGGCTCGCGTTTCGATCACAGCCCTACGGCGTGCGGTACGACGCGGCTCCTTGCCCCCGGCGTCACAGTAGTCGGTCATGTCGAAGGCCCCCACGATGGCCCGGGCAAGCTGCTCCACCGTTGTGCCCTTGAGCGTGGGGTCCAGTCGATCGATCTGCGCCTGCTCTGCGGCGGCGATGCCCTCAGGCGAAAGATCCAGCATCAGTGCACCAAGCTGTAGAGCTTGAGGAGATCAACACCGAATTCCTGAGAAACCAGCTGGCGAACGCGAGCTTTGGCACGATCCACCTCACGACTCTTTTGCTCCAGCAATCCGCCGGCTCGACGGATCTCGGTGTAGCGGGAATCATTGGTGGTGTCGTAACCTTCACGACGGAGAGCCTTTAGCTCATTGGAAAGTCGTTCCAGTTTATCGACTTCGGGCCGTGCGTTCACGATCGGTTCTCCTTTTAGAGGACGTTGGGGCCCTGAGGACCAAAGCTCATCTTCAGCGGTTTCCGGGTCTTCTTCTCGACCACTCGGCTGCGCGCCGTATTCCCGGTTGCATCTGCGTCCTCGTAGAGCGTCTCGATCTGGTCGATCAGCTTGTCCATCTGGGCTGCACCAGCGTTGTGGCGGGCCACTGCACCAGGGGTCAACGTTGCCGCTGCTGCCATCAGGATCATCGAGAACATTTTCTACTCCGTGTTTGCCTATACACCAGAGTTAGCACCAGGATCCTGTGCGTCAACCAGTTTAATCATACCATCCGGTTGAATGATGGAAGCCACGTTTCCACACGGGCACGAAGAACACGTAATAGGTTATCAGCCCATTGTATTGCGCGCCATGGACCATCACGTAATCGGGATGGGTGTACCATTTTCTCTGGGTTCCCAGCAGTCGCCCAAAATTGGGACGAACGCCCATCAGGAACATAAAGGCCAAGAGGGCAATCAGAAGATACCAACCAGCCATCTCTTATCCTTGCTGAAGCTTATAGAGGGTTGCGGCGGCCATGCCCTGCTCTTTTGCGATCTTGATACACATGGCCATTACACAAAGCTGACGGCAGAGTTTGGGATCCTCACCAACCAGCGTCCACTGCTCGTCTTTGAATGGCTTGTACATGTTCATGTCCTCACACCAGCTGTCCAGGACTCGCTGGGGCGGAACTCGGTCAACGTAGGCAACCCGAGGATAGTTACGCTTGTTCATCAGTTCGTTGAACTTGCGGTAAAGATCCTCGATCACCATCAATCGTCTTCCTCGTCGGCGTAGATTTCCCACTTGATGCGGGGATCCAGATCCAGGATCTGCTGGTGGAGGAACGCGAGGTCCTTGAAGTCTCGGTCGTCCTGACCGGTATCGCCCTCGTACTCGACTTCGCGAACCTCTCCCGAGACTCCACCATCGCCGCAGCGGCCGTAGTCGCTGTCGCCCATCAGGCGATCGAGTTCATCTTCCAGTTCCTCATTGGGCTCTTCATCGCCCGTCAGGGGATAGCTCAGGCTAATCATTCGATCTCTCCTTAATCTCGGTGGCCGATGCCACGTTCCCAATAGCGGGCTTCCGGCCCACAAGTGTTGAAACCCAGTTTGCGCCACAGCCAGGACCGCTGGGTATCGCAGCGCGCAGGCGCGATCACTCCCGGACCCTCAACCAGTGTATGACGAGGTCGAAGGTGTGGGCTGACACATTTCCGGTTCTGCCCGGCCGGCCAGCTTCCACCATTCCACCTGCAACCAAAGCAGGTCTTGCCCTGTCCAGGTTCGATCATACGAGCTCCCACGCGGGATCCTTGACCGGCTGTCGGGCGAAGAACTTCTCGATCATCGCCTTGACATCCTGGAACAACTGGGGATCACCCTCGGTCAATCCGGGCAACACGTCTGCCTTTTCCTGCACCCACTTCCGAGCAAAGCCCGGATCGTGAGCCACGATGCTGGGCAAGTTGCTCTTGATATCAGCGAGCTTGACCGACTTCCGCTCCGCCGTTGCAAGCCAGGCATGCTCCTTGTCGAGATTGCGCCGGAATGCCCGGTTGCCATCTTCCAACTTGGAAACATCGCTGCACTCATAGACCCCGGCGATGATCGAGGCGCAAACCTCGCTGCCAAACTCCTTGAACGCCTCGCCGATGTGCTGGCCGGTTGTGGTCGTGTCCTCAACCACATCGTGCAGCAGAGCAACCGCAACCGTCACCGGATCATTATCACGGGACTTTGCGATCATCTTGGCCACCTGGATGGGGTGAACCTCGTAATGGGCCTTGCTGTACTTGCGCCGCTGGCCACCCAGCTCAGGATCAGGCTTCAGCGCGTGGTTGCGGTGAGCGTTGATCATGAACGCCATAGCCTTCACGACTATGGGGTGCTGCATCACATCGGTGGTTGTTTCTTCGGTCATCATGTCTGTCTAACACCAGACATTCTTTTGTCAAGCGGCTTAACCGTGCTTTTTCGAGAGTGAAAACCGCTCTTAAATAATGAACACGCACTTGAGGAGATCGGTCTTATGAAGCATTGCCTAATCGCAGCTTTTGCACTTTTGGCCGGTTGCACAACCGTCCGTGAATCCTATCCCAGCCGTACTGCCACGGAGCAGATGCTGATCAGTGAGGCTTCCGAGAATGCCGTTGGTCAGTTGAAGCTGGCTATCCCACTGACACGCGTCTGCTACCTAGATACAACCAACTTTGAAGGAGTGGATGCCAAGTATGCAGTGTCTGCTATCCGTCAGAAGCTGATGATGAATGGCCATGCGATCGTTGACAATCGGGATAACGCTGACACAATCATTGAGGTTCGTGCTGGTGCGCTTTCCATCAACAGCAAGGGAAAGACCATCACGGTTCCGGGTATCAATCTTGGAAACATGACCGGTGGCATTGTGCCAACGTTCAACTCCAGTCAGCTTGCGCGAAAGCTGGACGAAGGCATTGCAAAGTTCAGCGCCTTTGCCTATGACAAGAAGAGTGGAACACTTCTAGCAGTCGCGGAGCCCGTTGTTGGTTACAGTCGTCGTGGTCGTTCCAACACCAACTTGGTTCCACCATCAGTGGTCATCAAGCCCTAACTGTATCGCAGCTTGAACCACACGGCATCTTTGGGCTTTAGATTCCTAGCCCAAACGGTGTTCAAGTCAGCGTCCATGTCAACGTAAACATGGTGTTCTCCTCCCTGATCGTGAACCCACTGGGTAGCTTCATTGCTGTCCTGTTGGGTTAACGGTCGGGACCAGACGTCCTTAGCCAAAACGCAGCTTGGCCTCCACTGCCAGCTTGCTATCCTTGAAAATGATCAGACCCGTTATGGGCGCTAGGTAATCATTCCTGGCGTTCTTATCGCCACGTTTGTAGCCCTGACTGTCCAGCCATTCCTTTAGCTCGTCGATCTTCTCCAAGCTATCAAAGATAGCAGGGGTCCAGTCGGCTTGCGCCTGGTACATGGGATACTTGCGTTGCACTTCCTTGAATGCTGCCTGGGCTTTGTTGAGCTCGGTCATCAGTTGAGCAACCTATCGGGGTTGGTAAGCAGGATCTCCCGCTCCATTTCAATATTGCCGCGGACCACCTCGCTCAACGCTTTGGCCTGATGGGTGCTGAACATTGTCTCGGGGTCCAGCTTTTCCAGGAAGTCAAGCCGCCCCTTCAGGTAACCCTCGCGGCCATAGCTTTGAAACTCTCGCCAGACATCGCGAGCGTACTCCAGGTACTTGCAAGTGGGAGCGAGAAAGATGCTCATGTCGGCATCGTTGATGATTGAAAAGATCAGCGCCTGTCTGGGAGCCACCTTGTGGTACTTGGTGGTCATGATCAGATCCGTGACAGTGTTCTGCTTCAGCAGCGCGTGACGATGAATGTCCCGTCGTCGGGCATATTCAACCCACCGTGCCGCGCTTGCTTCTTCGTTGTCCTTTCGACCAACCTCATAGACCACATCGTGGTAAAAGAGTGCGAAGATGACGAGTGGCTGGTAGCCATAGTGGCGGAACACAAACTGGATGGTCTCCAGAATGTGCTGCCACGTATGGTAGTGTCGTCCAGCAGGTGATCCCTGGTAGGCCGCACGGATGGCGAGATACTCCCGCCAATCCGGTTTCAGCCCAAATTCCTTGTGGGCCTCATTCCAAGCCCACGCGAGATAGAGATCCTGCCTTACTTTCATCGCTCTATCGTAACATCAGTTGCCTGTGCGTCAACTTCATAACGACGGAGCAGCTTGACAGTGTTCATCAGACCATAGGCGGCCGTGAACGCACCAAACCGGGGACCATCGCTGGAACCCAAAAAGCACTCATAGAGGGCTTGGAACCAGCTTCGAAGAGGATCAAAGCCGTGTGCCTTACCCACCTCGTAGACTTGGAACTGATATGCTTCAGCGTCCAAGCCCGGCTCCATGAGGACCAGACGATCCGCCAGATCCATGAACGCCGCTTGCTCCTGGTACGTTGGAGTCCTCAGATGCTGGCTGTAAAGCCCCTGAGCGGTTGCGTATGCAGTCACACGATGGGCCATCAGATGCACCCATGCCTTGTCAGCATTGCTGAGCGGCCTCTGGGCATCCAAGTAACGGACAATCTCTTCCGCGTTGGTGCTCTGTGCGACGATCGCCAGATTCAAGAGAAGCGTGAAGGGAATGTCCGGAACCTCGCTGGTGTATCCATCGGCCTTGAAGAACCAGGGACCATCGTTGAAGCCCAGTTCCTTCTGGCGCAGCTTGATGTACTCATCCTCGAACTTGGGGACGAGTTCCGCGTGAAGGGGCTTGGCAGCCTTGGGGTTCTGGAACATGAACAACTGAAGCGAGCCCGTGGTTCCATAAGTCAACCACTCCTCGATTGTGAAGCCGTTGCCCTTGCTCTTGCTGATCTTGGCACCACCCTTGTCGAGGAAGAGTTCGTAGGTCATGTTCAGCGGGGGAGTGCCGCCGAGGATACGACAGATCTTGCTCGACGCCTTTACGCTGTCGATCAAGTCCTTTCCACTCATCTCATAGTCAACGTCAAAGTAGAGCCAGCGCATTGCCCAGTCCACCTTCCACTGAAGCTTGCTGCCACCGTTGCCCATCTGGACAATCCCGGTGTCAAAGTCCTTTCCATTGTTGTGGACAACCAGGCACGTTGGCTGATTCTCGGGAGTCACTGGGTAGCAGTAATCCTGAGTCAGCCGGCCCTCACGAAGAGGAAGGAATGGACTGTAGGTTGCACGGCGCTCTTCACCCAGCGTGGGAAGCATCACGTCTTGAATGGCATTGAAGTTTTCCGCCACGTGAGTCAGCATGGCGTTGAACCTGCCGCTCCTGTAATAGCGCGACGAGCTCACAAAGGAAACCCGGCTGCGATCGGAACTGGCACCAACCACCGAGCCATCATAGGTCTTCAGGATGTTGTCCACGAAAGCGATCAGACGATCGTTGTTGGCCTCCGCAAAGCTGACCTGATCGACCATCATCTGCGTGGCGCCAGCGTTTTCCTGATAGGGGCTGGGGATGGTGCTCAGCGGCTTACCCAGATGATCGTTCATCCATTCCGGCAGACCATCGGGAACCTTCCGCATCGCATCATAGTCATCGCTGAACATGATCAGTCGAGTGTTGTAGGCGTTGTCCGTGAGTGCGTCAAATGCCTTCATGACCCACAGGGTGCGGACGACCTCTGCGAACGTTCCAATATGCGGAGCGCCCGAGGGACCATAGCCGGTCTGAAAAGTCACAGTGTCGCCGGCCACCTTTCCCTTGCGGGCAATGTGATCAATCAGCTTCCGTGCCTCTTGAAACGGCCAGCTCTTGGCTTGCTCAAACATATTGGTCCTTTCTATCATTCAGCAGACTAGCGCCACGTGGGCGCCAGTCAACCAGTTTAGCGGATCTTGTAAGTGGTCGTCACGACCGGCTCGACCAGACCGCGCTCCAGCAGAATGGGAAGCCACGAGGGGTCAATGTCCTTGAACTCGGGCTTGACTTCGCTCCAGTAGCGGAAGCGATCAGCGTTGAGCTTGATGACCTCGTCCAGGAGATCCTCACCGGGATAGATTTCCGAAAGCTGCTCGTATCGACCGGTGATCGTGTAGAGGCCCTGCCCCATTGTGCCACCGCCGAGAACGCTACGAATGACGATCTGCCCGTCCTTGTAGAAGCCGCCCAGCTTGAGCGCGTAGCCCTGCTGTCCATCGTAGGAGACTTCATTGGGGACGTGAAGGAGAATGGGAGCCAGTGCCACGAGAATCTTGGCAAACTTCTCTGCGTCTTGTTCGATCTGCGACATACTTGGTGTCTCCTCTAGCTGTCTATGCACCAGAGTTAGCACCAGAATATATCGCGTCAACCACTTTATAGTTGGAATGTAAACCGCAGCCTGCTGGCTCGCTTCTTCATCCGCTTTTTGACCTTATGCTTGTCAAACGTGCTGCTGAGCTCCTCGGGATCATACTCCAGCGAGGGCCACTGGGCGATCTTCCTCAAGATCTTTGTTTCCAGTTCATTGCACTTTTGGCGATAGTGAAGAACAGTCTTTTTCTGCGGCCCAGCGCGCTTGAGCATCTGGGTGTTTTCCTTCGTGGGCGTGTTTCGCTTGGATGGCCAGCGATGTGGTGATTGCTGGGTTCCCCGCAGTTCACGCTGAAACAAGTCCAGCCAACCCTGTAGGGCCCTCAGATCACCAATATGACGAGTCAGTGATACCAGCTTGGCATGAGCTGCCTCCACCCCTGCATCAGTTAGTGCTTGGGTGAAGAATTCAACATTGCAGAAAACCTGCATGGGCGTGGGGTGCATTACTCAACCTTCGTCAGTAGTCCGAAGACATTCTTCCTGGGAGTCCACCCATTGATGTGACCGTGGTTGTTGCTGATCTGAAACTGATCTGGACGAACAGCGGTCACGATATGAAGGTACTGACTTCCGCGCACCTTGCAGAGCACGATGTCACCCTTCTGGGGGTCTCGATCTAAGGGAGTGATTGTGCAGAGTTGACCGCTGGAGATCTTGCCCGTCATGCTGTTGCCGCGAGGTCTGCATTGAATGGTTTTGCCCTCAAGGAGCTCTTGAATCAAATGTGTGGCCCAACTCATACGCCCAGACTAACTGAAGCCTGGGCGCATGTCAATCCTTAGTTGTCGGTTTCCACGTAGAGGCCGATTAGATCAATACCAGACGTTCCGTTCAACGAACCAGTTGAAGACCAACCATATGCTGCCAAGAAGGCAGTGGTAGCTGGCATCTGGGCACTGTTGGTAACTATTCCACCAGTTGTGTATGGCTGGTTGGTTGCCGAATCAATGGCATTCAAACGTGTTATCTTCCAACCAATAAAGGTGCCACCTGGAGGGGCAAACAATACAAGGCGATAGAAGTCAGTGGAGACCGTTCCTGCTGGATAGTTGCTTCCAAGATCGATCAGTGTGGAGTTTGCGGTACCATTTGCGCCATAGATCATTAGATTGTTGGATGCTGTTGATCGTGCGACACCAATAGCGTTGGTGAGTGTCGTTGGCTCCACACCACCCGTACCAATTGCCGCAGTGCTTGAATAGAGGCCCACAAAGGCTCGTCCACTTGCCTGAGCAGCCGCATTGGTGATCGCGAACGTGCAGGTGTAAAAGAAACCGCCTGCATTGGGAACGCTACCACCGCGCCACCACTGCTGGTTGGTACGAAAGCCAGAGATCGAGCCGGTCAAAGAGGCCGTACCCACATAGCCCACACGTGGCAATGAGGTAAAATAATTGGTAGCGGCCAGCGTTCGAGCAGTAGCCGTACCAGTTGCAGTAATGGTCTGGCCAATCAACGTAGGAGCGTTTGAGCCAATGACTGGAACGATCTGGGCGATACGATTGAATCCAAGGTTTGCTTGCGCCGTGCTGTCAAGACCCATGGGACCAACCCATGCAGGCATCACACGACCAGCCATGTCCTTGGCCCCCATTGCCAATCCACCGGAGCCGCTGCTCGTTGGCAAACTGGAGGAAAGCTTCAAATAGCCATTTTCAATGTTAGCATAAAGCGCGCCGCCCAGTGTGCCATTGTTGTTGAATTGAATGTCGCCGCTGTCACCGCCAACACCCATTGGGGTTGCCCATGCGACGTTGGCCGATCCACTGCTAGTTAGGACCTGACCCGCTGCGCCACTGGCCGCTGGAATCACAAGTCCGTTTTCCTTACCTGCTCTCAAGTTGCCCTCCTTTCAAATGGGGTGGAAGTCTCCCTCCACCCCAGTTCTATTAACCAAAGATAACGTAAGACCAAGTACCAGCAATGGTACCAAAGCTGGAGAGATCAATGGTCGTAACGTTGTTGGAAGTTAGAGTGATGTTGTCGGGCTGAACCAACTGGTTGTTTTCGTCATAGACCTGAACCAGCACACCAGCGACCGCTAGGTTGTGGGCCAGTGCGATCGAACCACTGGTCAGACCTGCGTTGGCAAAGGTACCACGTACGATACGAGCCGCAGTCAATGCACCAATTGCAGTTGCGACCGTGGACGCCGTTGCATATACTGGCGTATCACTTGCCGCACTGTTGAACATTAGAAAGCTGTCAGCGGCCACAGGAGTTGCCTTGACGGACAATCCAGTCTTCGTGAGACTAATGGTCAACACATCGTTGTTGGATGCGTCGCTGGCGACCGTTGTGATACCCAGCGTACCCGTGAACGTTAGGGTGTCAGCAGCGGCGTCCGCGACTGCAGAGCCAGTGTTACCAGCAATGTTGACGAACACGTTGGGAACGCTTGGGCTGTTCCAGCTGAGCACACCCGAACCATTGGTCTGAAGAACCTGATTGGCTGCACCGTCGGTTGCTGGAAGGGTCCAAGTGATGTTGGCTGCAATGGTGTCCGCAGCCTTGAACGCAACAAAGTTCGTACCGTTGATGGCTTGGAACTGAAGCGACGTGGTGCCGCCTGCTGCATTCTTGGTTGGAAGGATCTGAACGGCACCTGTGGTACCGGCCGTTGCGCCCGAACCCGGCTGAAGCGAGATCGAACCAGCAGCCGCTGTACCAAAGCCAGCACCGGCCTTTAGAGCCAATGCACCACCGGCCGAGTTGCCAGTGGAATTGCCGTCACCAACAATGACAGCCAGTGCCTTACCAGCCTGACCGCTTGCCGCGCCAGACCTTGTAACAATGTTGCCCTCTTGAGCAAAAGTACCAAAACGCATTGAAGACCTCCGATCGATGCCAGTATGGCAGTCGGATATTTACCCTGTTTGGGCGTCTTCAATACATTATGTTAAGAGACCACAACGATCCATTCGAGCAGACCTTGTGAAAAAGATCTGAGGCCAATCCGGACCTGACTTTCATTTATTGCCTTGACACTGTCGGGGATGACCATTTCATCGTCGGCATCGTAAATCGCGACGTTGACGTACTTTCGTCCGATCTCATGGTCAACCAAGAGGAACCCCTCTTCATCCAGGTCACCGGATGAAAAGCCCTGCGTGTGGTTGATCTTTTGCCAGACGTTGGCACTTCCGTCAAACGCAATCACAGACCCACCGGGCGCGCCCGAATTACTGATCTGTTTGATCCTGAGGTTTGACATGCGGCAGACTTTTCCTGCTGTTTCTGATATAATACTTAGTTAATCAGAGCATAACGGAAACCTGTCAATGCCGCAATATATCAGAGTACCCCAGCGTCGATCACGACGTGGGGGCGACCAGCGGCGCTATCAAAGGCGCTGTCCTCACGGACCTTACGCATGATGTGAATCTCGGGGTTCCGCACTTCATCATGGTCGTTGGACCAGATCTGCAGGTGGCGGGCGTTGCAGTGCTTGGAGGGGACCAGACCAGCGCGACCGCGAACACCCTTGTAGAGGCAGTCCTTGGTAAGCGTGGACTGAAACAGGCCCGTCCGCTTGTTGTAGACTTCCTTGCTGTTGAGATCGATGATCACGTAGTCGCTCATTGCCTGACTCCTGTTTGTTCCGATAAACCAGAACTAGCAGGAATCAGGCCAACGTCAACCAGTTTTATCGAGGACTGTGATCCTGGATGATCTCGCGCATGGTCTTGCCCTGGGGCATCACCAGTTCCACGTGGATAAAGCGATCCTTCAGGGACTGGGGAACCTCGATGGACTCCAGGGGAATGATGCCCGAAGCGATCACATGGACCTGCGAATCCCCGATTGCTTCCAGGGCGTCCTCTTTGGCGTTTTCGATCTCCAGCTGCTCTGGGGTCATCTTCACGCTGACCACGTAGATAAAGCGCGTGGTAGCCTCCAGGGCAACGAGCTCTGCGCCCAGCTGGGGAAGTCGGTCCAGCCGCTCAGCTTCGTCGATCACGATCACATCGCACTTGAGTGCAGCCTCACGGATTGCCTCGATGCTGGGGTCCAGAACGCCCAAATTGTAGCGTGACCATTCCAGCTCATGCGGAAAGCAGCTTCGGAGCGTCTTCTCGACTGCATCGACGACGCCGTTTGCAATGCTCTTGTTGATCACGAGAAGCGTGTCCTCGGTATCCCAGAACCAGCTTGTGATGCCTTCTTCGACTCGCTCGAAGCGTTCGCCGCCCACGTAACCCGTTGCATCCACTAGGTGCATGATGTTCTCCTTTGTTTCCGTTAAACCAGAGTTAGCACCAGTGCATCCAGTGTCAACCAGTTAAATGAGGTCTCGCTTCTTTATGTCACCACACTTTTCGCACTGTAGGTGGTAACGGTGGCCCACCATTCCGGGACCACCATTCAAATTGTAATCATCGATAATGGACCACTTGTGAATGTGGCCCCAGATCAGCAGCTGGATGAGTCTAATCATCCCACATCCTTACTTGTAACTGTTGAGACGTGCAAGCTGCTCTTCCATCAAACGCTGACTTTTATCAGCCTGCGTGTCGTTGTCAGTGGTCACATCCTCGACGGACCAAATTGCACGAACCTGACCAACAGTATCATCGTTGTCCCAGAAGTCCATTACGGTCTGAAAGCCATGCGTCTCACCTGGAAGCACGATGCCACCGACCCGCTTGGCAGTTTCGCCAACCTTCGTGCAAGTGTCCAGGGGCGCGAATGCACGGGGACACTCATACAGTTTGCCACGAAGCGTCCAGCCCGAAATCTTAATCGAGCCCTTGTTGGTCATCTCCGTCTCGATCGTCCAGCTGGGATTCTCTCGGCTAAAGTGGAAGTCGGGAGTGGTCTCACCAACTACTTGAAAGGACCAGCTACCCTCGGGCGCCTTGGCCTTGGAGATCACTCCATCGTAGACAACTGCAAAGCAGAAGTAAGCGATGATGCCGAGGACGATCACCACCACGATCCGAAAGCTGAGCAGCAGACCAACGATTGCGCCTACGACGACGCCGTTGTGTGATCCTCTGTGTGCCATCTTCCGATCTCCTACTGTTTCCGTTATCCAGAGTTAGCAGGTTCTGGTGAGTTGTCAACCAGTTCAGTCACAAAAAAGCGCACCGGTTTCCCAGCGCGCTTTTCTGTTAGGACCTTGGCTTACGCCGCGGCGGGCTCTGCAGCCGGCTCGTCCTTGTGGGCGACCGTTGCCGAAGCGCCCTCGACGTTGCCCTCGGTGCCTGCGGCGGTCAGCGCGTACCAGCCGTACTTGTCAGCCTTGAGGCCGAACTCGCTGGCGTCTGCGAGGATTGCCGATGCACCCAGCTTCTCGAGCTCCTTGTCGGAGACCTCGATGTTGACGCCCTTGGCCTTGGTGCCCTTGAGCTCGCTGAGCACGTGGGGGCCGGCCTTCCGATCGGTCGGACGCATGAACAGCGTGTTGTCCTTGATCTCGAGACGCAGCTTGCCACCCTTGCGGCCCTGGATCGCGTCGGTTGCTTCCTTGTTGAACTGTACGATACGCATAACTTCGATCTCCACTTGTTGTCTTCAACATCACCGCCCGGCGCGTTGTTATGTCAACTTAGCGGATGCTTCCTAAACGTCAACAGTCAATGTCACTGTTTTTACATTCTTTTTACAACTGGTAATTGGCAGCCAAGGAAAAACCGCAGAATTCCATACACTTATGCAGGAATCCCACGGCAATCTTTGGCTAACAAAGTTGAAGCTGGTGTGGAACTTTTACACCAGCCAGTACGCAGATTGTGTAGTTAGACAGTCGCCGGAGGGTTCTTGACCTCCACTTCCGTGACCTCATAGTCGTGATTCGTGAGATGTTCGAGCACGTCCTCGTCGGCATACGTGTCGAGGACCATGATCTTCCGGACTTCCGCGAGGTGCTCGGCCAGTTCAGCCTCGTAGTCTTTCCGCGTATAAGTGCCGCCGCCCTTTTTGGCCATGCCCTCCAGACGCCAGAGAAACGTGGGCTTCTTCAGCGTCATGGCCGCTTCGATTTCGATGTTTGCAGCGGCCGCCCAGTCCTTGGCGAAAGTCTCGTCGCTGGTTACGAACAGCGGAGTCTTGGTCTCACCCTCGTATCCATCGTCCCGAACTCGTTCCACCAACCACATGCTCGATCTCCTCGTTGTTCAACTCTGGATAGCAACTTTGGACAGCATGTCAACCAGTCAAGGAAAAGGCCGGAGTTTCCTCCGGCCTCCTCGTTTTAGCGGCAGTCGCGAGTCAGAGCGCGTCCTGCAAGTGCGCCGCCACCGGCACCAACGACGGTACCAAGAGTGCGGTCGCCCCTGCTGTCAACGGTACGTCCCAGCAGACCACCGGCGATTGCACCCATAACAGTACCCGTGGTACCATTGTTGCAACGCTGGTTGAAGCGGTTGTCGTAACGGCGGTCGTAACGATTGGTGCGGCTGTTCCAACCGCGCTGATCGTAATAGCGACGATCATTGTAGCGACGGTCGTGACGGTCATAGCGATTGTCATAACGGCCATTGTTGTAACGGCTGTCATAACGCTGGTCATAACGCGAACCGTTCCAACCCCACTGGTTGTAATGCTGTGCCGAAGCGGCAACTGGCATACCCAGGGTTGCGATTGCGGCGATAGCCATAATCAGTTTCTTCATAAGAATTACTCCTTTTTCTCAAATTACTTAGCTTTCTTATACACTTTTGATCCTTAACCAGGAATTAACCCTGGTGCAAAACACAAGAAAAAGAGACATTTAGAGCAATCTTTTTCATGGAAATAAGAATATTGAAGCGGAAAGCGTTGTTCTGTATAAGGGAGGAGTAGGCAGGAATGCTTGCAGACTAGAGACGCCCTACTAAGTGGGCACCGACTGCCGGGCTTACGAGGCAGCGTTGGAAGGCGTACGATAACAAGCCGGGTGGTCAGGATCTACCGATCAATCCTGGGTCAGCGGGCCGTTACTGTTTGGTCCGCGAGTTGGCGACACTCTAAATGTCGCAGTGGTTGTTGGACCACTCTAAAACTGTAAACCAACGCGGGGAAATCCGCTGGGGTGTCATAGCCCCGAGGGGAGGGCACTGGTCTAGTCAACCAAACGCTCTCCCCAGATTATTGGAGGAGCCGCCTTATTGGTAGGGGCGCTCTCGCATATTGGGCAGGCGTAACCAGCGAGAGAGTGAAGCGGGGTTCGAATCCCCGTCCCTCCACTTTTTTATTGATTATGCGCGGAAGTCTTCCTGCGGCGCAAAGCCATTGGTGTGATCACTGGAGACCTGAACCGTCAGGAGCACCTCGGGATCGTGGAAGTTGGGTTCCTCGCTGGTGGTCAGATGGGCAGACCAAGTCTGGTCCATTATCTGATACTTGTAGCCGTTGAGAAAGATGAACTTTCCCACGTCGGGAACGTGGCTCATGGGGATTGCACCCAGGGAGACAAAGCGTTCCGGCTGGACTCGACCCAGGCCTTCCTGCGCGGCCACTTCCTCATTGCATTCCAGCCAGGTCTTTTCCCGCCGGAAGTTGACGATGATGTAGCTGTCCATGTTAGGAAGCGTAGCCTGGATTCACAGCCGCGCTGAGCTCCTGCGAGCTATCAAAGCCCATCTGGTAATCCTTGGTACCATCCCAGTATGCGTCGAGCATCTCGAGATGACCTTCCCCAAAGTAACGAAGGCCATCGAGGCGACCCTGTTGGAACTGGGCCTGGCTGGTTGGCGTATAGCTTGCGATCTGCGTGTTCATAGTATTCAGCATATTGAAGTTCCCCTAGCTGTCAAGCTTCATCCCAAATGTTGTTGCCTGCGCGGTCGGTTGTAAAGGTCCCAAAGCCCCAGTGAAACCGGATACGATCCCATTCCTGGGGAATTGGACGATCGTCTTCACGACGGTTTGGACGGTTTGCAGCCATTTCCCGCGCGGACTTCATCAGGTCATCGGGCTTGACAAAGCGCGGATCGGACCAGGGAAGCTGGAAGGATCCTACTTCATTTCCCTTTAGAAAAAGCGTTACCTTTGTTGGTCGCTTGTGATCTGAGTCTCTACGTCCACGCGACATACACTGCACTCCTGTTCTTCCTCCTCTCTAATAGACTGCAAACCAGTGTTGTTCAACCAGTTATTTCAGTCAGACATAGAAAAGGGTGGGAGTTTCCTCCCACCCTTTAATCCAGCGTTGAACGCTTAGGCGACCTTGGCGGTCGGCCCACGGCCCTGGTGACCCGGGGTCAGGGCGAACCAGCCGTACTTGTCGGCGCGCAGCCCATAGTTACCGGCCGTCAGTTCCATGCCCTCGAGCTCGACCTTGCCGGCGTTCGACATCTCGACCAGACGCTCGGTCTTGGGGAGATTGACCGGCTTGGCGCGGCCCGTGGGGCGGATGAACATCACGCCGTCGACCAGCTTGGCGCGGATCTTGCCGTTGGTCGAGAACTTGTCCTGCGAACGGGCCGCAGCGTTGAGAGTGATTGTGGTCATAATTCGATCTACCTTCCTATCTGTTCACACTTCATTGACTACAGCAGGATGCCGGAGCCCTGTTGTGAACAGTAAGTGCCCTGTTCACAGCCAGAACATAGTAGGGCAAAACCTAACGTCAACCTATAATTTGTATGTCTTGCGGATTTACAGGCACCATTCTTACAAGTCAATGGCTTTTTTCGCAGATCTCTGCGGTTTATGCTGTTGACTTTTTCTAAAAATTTCTTGCTCCTTACTACAGATGTTGTACGTTATCCATGCAAAAGAGCAGGTTAAAAGCAGGTAAAGATATGGTAGAGCAGAGCCTCCCAACACTAATGGATGCCTCAAACGACGAGGAATTCACTGCCAAGACCATTAAGCATGCCAAGTATTTTACGATCATCCGTTACGTGAGGGGCGGTTATCGTATTGGTAGAAGTAATCACGAACGCCATGAACGACCAACACTGGAAGAGGCACGTGAGCTTGCGGGCGTCTTGAGAGCAGAGGAACCCGCCAATTCAGTGATCATCTATGCCGTGGCGGATTTCATTGGAGCGCATGGGTTTAGTCGCCCCGTGGAGTTCTTTCCCAAGAAGGAATACGTGACCCGTGGTGATCGTGAGAAGATTGCCAAAGCTGAGCGTGCGGCTGCTAGGGAAAAGGCCCGAGAGGTCAGGGCTGCACTGAAACCTGCAAAGCCTACTAAAAAGGTAGCTGAAGCGCCGGAAACACTTCAAGAGGGCTTTTGGGACGCCGACACTGCCCTAGCTTACATCACCGACGATTAACTCTTGCTGAGCTTCTCAGCCGCACGCCACTCTCGGCGGAGTTTCATCATTTCGTCCTTGTGAGCCTGTGTCAGCAGACCTTGCTCACTTAGGCTCTTGCAATTTACCATTGCAGTCTGGTAGCGAATGTAGAGTGTATGGACCAGGGTGTCTTCCTCGTTGGGTTCACCCTCAAGTCGCATACCAGAGCTCTTGATGATCTCATGCCAGGGCTGTCCCTTGAGGTGTTCACCAAGGAGTCCTGCATCAATGATATGCTGAAAGCCGTCGCACATCTTCATGTCGGCCGCAGGACCAATATCCTGCAGGGTCAGTGCCACTCCGCCGATGATGATAAAGATGTGGTCGTCAACGTTCTTTGCCATCGTTCACCTAAATTGACCTCTGGGGCACTCTGGAAGTAAACTGACAGTATGTCAAGCGAAACCAGTCTCACCAGTATTTACGTCATCGGTCCTGCGGAAGGACCATATAAGATTGGCTACAGCGGCAACCCCAGCCACCGTTTGTCCACTTTGCAAGTGGGAACCACGGACTTTCTGCACCTCCACTACAGAGAGGAAACAGAGACCAGCAAGGCCAAAGTGATCGAAAAGCTGATCCACCGGCAACTGGGGCACAAGAGGATCCGTGGGGAGTGGTTTAACGTCACACTTGACGAAGCGATCTCCGAGGTCAAGTTCGCCTTTATCCGTTGGGAAGACGAACCTGCCTTGGAGTTCCGCTTTAAGCGCCGGCTACTTTAGGCGGCCAGAACCTTGTTGATGGTTGCGCTGGCCTTGCCCTTGTCCAGCGTGGCGCCGAACACGGCGACCAGGTGCTTCATCAGCATACCCACCACGCCCTTGGGACGCTCGCCCATCGTGTTGAGTGCGGCCTCGATTTCACCGCGAATCTCGTCCTCGCTGGGCTGCTTCGGCATCAGCGACTCCAGGATCTCCAGCTCACGAAGGCTCTTGGCGTCCGTGGGCACGAGCGCCAGGGTGTCCCGGACTTGCTTGATGCCCTTTTGAACAGCCGCGATGGCGTCCTGCTCATCGGCCTTGACCGTCGAGAAGTCCACACTGCGCTGATCTTCCGGCAGCTTTGCCTGTTCCTTGATCAGGCGATCCTTGGCATTCGCCGTCGCCAGAGCCTGGATGCCCTGAAACGAGCCGGCCAGTGGATCACGAGCCTTTCGCAGTTCGAGGGTTTTGGCGTTCAGCGCCACGAGAATGCTCACCGGGTGTCTCCTTTGTAGTGGACGCTTACGTTAGCGCCAACTGTACCATACAGGCTTTGGAGCATAGAGCAAGCGGATTCTACCTGTTCTTTCTTCCTGAATTGCTTGGCCTGATCTGCACTATCGACCAGCATGGGAAGGGAACGTCCCGTGAACTCCTGTTTGACAACCTTCTCAACGCGCTTTCGTGGCTCAGCATATTTGGGAAGAGATCCCTTTTGCTGATCGCGCTCAAGGCGAGATCCTCGTGGACCGCGACTGCGCGAGCTCCACCAGTATTGGCGCACTTGATATTGGCGATAGCCTTCGGTCTTTCGACCATCTTTTTCAAAGTAAGTCAGCGGGCGCTCATCGCGAGGATCGCTGAGAACTTCCACTTGCTCAATCTGCTGTCCGCCGTAGAAGCGTGAGCCCACCTTGATGTAAAAGTAGGAACCTCGGGGCAGCTTCTCACTGGCTTTGAGGTCGCCGGGCTTCATCGTGTCAGCGTTTCGCTGTTGACAATCTCAAAGCCCTCTGGGCCTTCATCGCACCAGAGGATCGTGGCAAAGCGGTCACCCATCACCAGAAAGGTGTGAGTGGATCCAATATCCTCTGGATCGTCGCATGAGGAAAACTGCACGTCATCGCCAACCTTATGGGCGTTGCTGACTGGCAGGTCGAACGTGAAGCCGTCTTCAAACTGGCCCCACGCGACACCGTCTTGGATTCGGGAGATTTTCCCTTTGCCCAAGATCTGGCCGCTGCTTTCGGATTCCTCTAACATAGTGACATTATGGGCTCTGGAGCCCAGCTTGTCAATAAGTGTTAGTGCGGGCGTTCCAAATATCGACCATCACGTCCCAGAGGGTTTCCGTTGGGTCACCATGCTCCGCATAGTAGGCTGCGAGCTGGGGGTCATCGGTGTCTCGGAGCCAATCTAGATAATGCTGCTCGGCAGTCTTGCTGGACTGATAGGCCCAACCAAGTAGAAAGACGCCTGAGGAGATCGCGATCTCGAATACAACGATCATCTGCAACAAAGTCATCAGCGTCCCTTACCCTTATCAGCGCATCTTATGGCAAACTCACGCGCCAGTCAATAACGGATACTGGCGTCCCTCAACATAAGCCAGTTTTGCCTGCAAGTCGTCGCGATTGTTTTCCACCCAGCAGTAGAGCATCATCACGTATTCGTAATGGGCAACCAGAGGCCCAATATCCTCGGGCCACATGTCATTGGCTGCACGGTTCATGGTGATCATGTCCGTGATGATGCCCCATCGGTCCGTTCGACCACGAAGCCACTTGAGTGCGCTTTCGCGACATACCAGGGAAAACCCCTGGAAGTCCTTGTAGGTCTTCACAGGGGCCGGCCCATCACTGAACGTCCAGGGGATCAAACAAAATAGTCCTTGCCAAACGTCAAGTGCAGGTTCCAGTTCGTGGGGATGTCAAACTCCTCACGGATCTGGCGCAGCTTGGGAGCGTTCACGACAATGAACCAGTGAGTTGCCTTCCGATCCCCAGTGGTGTCGCCGGTGTAGCGAACCTCAGGAGTGTAGGTGAACTCAACCACCTCATTCTCATACTTGCCCCACAGTGCGTTACGCTCCGCCTTGGGAACATCCAGCATGTCGTTGACGCCACGAGTGATCGTGATGTGCGGAGTGTGGCTGGGAGCCTGCAGACCAAAGCCCGGCTCCATCGTGATGTTCATCAACTCCCGGTTGACCCACCAGCGATAGTACCGTGCGATCTCAGGATCCACGTTGGCAACCGCCCAGTAGTGATACTGATTGCGGTAGCGCGCCATACGCTCCAGCGTGGAACGATACTCCTGTCCACCCTTGGCGTTGAGGAGCACCTTTGCGAGCTTTCGACCCGCAAGCTGTGCCTCGACCACGTCGGCTTCCGTATAAGCGTCCTTGATAGCACGGAGCGCATCGTCGAGCACAAATCCATCGTTACCGCGCAACGTGAACTTGTCAACGTCCAGCTGGTTTACGGCGAAATTGTGGAACTCACTGGCCACCCGATCCTCACGCTTTGCCAGTGCGGCGTTGCGGTTGGGTTCATAGTGGATCGTGCCTCGTCCCACGAGGGTTCCTGCTGGCCGGGCCAAAAGAGTGGTGCGCTTCGTCATGCACCATCAGTAACACCAGTGTTCCTCTTGTCAACACCAGACATGGAAAGAGCGGAAGTTTCCTCCCGCTCCAACCACTTTACGCTGCTTCGACGAACAGGCCCTTGGAGTGGTTCCAATCGTAAGCCTTGCCGCCCATACGGAGCGCAACCAGGGCCTCCAGGTTGATGTTGCGGAAAGCGCCCTTTTCCATTTCATCGGCGCTCTTGCCCTTGTTGCTTTCCCGGCTGGGGTCCAGCTTCTGCATGTCATATACAGTCAGGAGGTTCTTGGCCTTGGGGTCATATGCCTGCCCCACGCCCTTGACTCCCTTCTTCACACCACGCCGTGCCGACATGGTGCGAAGAGAGTTGTCAGTCCGCTTGACGAAGTCGATGGAGAAGATCTGACCCTTGTTGGTCGCTTCGATGAACTGCTCCAGAGTCAGCTGCGCTTTTGCCACTTACGATCTCCATGCTTAATTGATACATATCAATAGCGCGGAAACCAAAAGCTGTCAACCGACTATTTTGACTTTCTTGCTTCCTTTCGTGCAGTCATGCGTCCCAGGGCTTTTGCCAGACCCACTGGCTTCCGCGTCTTGATGCCTTTGATCAGACTGCTGGAACGGGTGGCTGTCCGGAGCCGACTCTTGCTGGGAGCCTGTTTGGCCGGCATGACGATCTGGTCTTTGCCCTCTGGATTGATACGCTCAATACGATTACTTCCCTGTGGAGCAATAGTCAGCTCGTGCCCGCAGGCGTTGAGCATTGCACGAACTGTTGCCAGCTGCGGAAACATAGTTTCCTTGTGGAGCCACTTGCTTGTGGTCTGCGGCGTTGGTCCGCCGTTCTCATGAACGCGCTTGAAGCTTTGCCCACTATTGATGACCACTGCCACGCAGTCATCGCGTATATCTTCCAAACTTGCCAGCGGCTGACGTTTGATTGGTGTCTTACGCTTCATTTCGATCTCCTTGGTTGACTTACAGTGAACTCATTTGCCTCTCCAGTACCTCATCAACGATCGCCAGAAGTTGTGCTTTTTGCACAAGCTGTAGGGCAATTGGGTTGGGAAGAGTAGAGTGGTTGAACTCCAGTTCCACATTACAAGTGCGGTAACTGAATAAATCCTTGGCCTCAACATCGCCCACTCTTACTAAGAGGTGCAAGGCGCCAAGTTTTGAAAGTTGGGGAAGCAGAAAGTCCTTGAAGCTTTGGATAAACCAGGGACCGCCCGCCCACTCGATCATGCTCTTGTCAGCAAAGAAGCGGGCCTTGGGCTCTCGCTTGCTTATCTCAAAGACCAGCGCCTTGCTTTCAAGACAGATGTGGGCTCGCTGTTCGCGTATCTTGCCGCACAATGGCTGACCACGGAATACCCTTGCGGTATCAACGACATTGGGAACCAGCTTGCTCATGCAGCCAGCTTATATAAGACAATGGGAAGGACAAGCCTAAACCTGCCCTTCCCAACGGTGGTCTGCCTACCAAGTCTACTAGAATTACCCCGGGCCGGGTCGCAATCAACTCGGGCTTCTAAGTAAACTTACCTCGCCTTCCCTGCCAGTACCAGAAACCCTAAAGCCCCAATGCTGGACTGTCTACATGACCACACTTTGTGGTTTCCGCATCCCCTTGGCTGACCACTGCTAAGGCATAAACTAGATACCAAAATTATCAAGCACGGTAGATTTAATCTGAGAGCTATTTTTTACAAACCCGCGACGCGCCGTGCTATTTTTGCGATGAATCCTGGAAGATTGCCAGCCCCGTTAACATCAGGGCAATAGTTGGGATCACAAACAAGTCGGCCTTGATTGCCAGTGCAACCATGTTGTCGATGGTACGGAACTGGATCAGGCCAGCAATCTGGAGGATCATGGCGAGGAAGAACGTTAAGATGGGTAGCAGAAACGCGGCCAGGGCCGCCCATGCCCAGAGACCAGCGATGTTTCCCAGCAGGGTTGGCTTCGACTCCACGGCCGGCTCCTCGGGAGCAACGGTCCAGTTCATCTTTTCCAAGAGGTCGACCTCAAAATTGTCGGCCAGTTGTTGATTGTCCGTATGATACGTGATATCCACGCGGACTCCACCATCCGCTAGATAGCGTCCATAAAACTGCTGGGGAGGAGTGGGGGCTGGATCGGCTGTGGGAATGATCATCGTCCCACCGCTTCCATTTGGTATCACAATCAATCCCACGTTCGATCTCCCTATTGCCCTGGTATAGCAGATGCTGGAGATCCGTCAACCTACATGAATGTTACCCGCATGTAATGACTTGTGGGAGCGGTACGCGGGCCCTGGTCGACTGCTGGGCCTGTGATGGCTTCGATCTGCAGGAACTCATAGGATCCATGGGCGTCCCGGATCGTACTGTCCATCAATGCGCTCAGTTGTTCCCTCGAGAGCTCTCCATCAACGATCATGCGGAAGATGCGGCGGTCGCCTGCCATCGTAAAGTCCGCAACACTGACGTAGAGGCCGAGGCCTTTTCCAGCGACCTCGGCAAATGTGTATCCCACTGGATACTCTCGACAATCTAGATGCATAGTGGCTCCAAGTAGGAGGGGTTGTTCCCTCCTACTTACCACCTGACCTCATGCTGCGAGGATCATGTCCTGATACAAGTCCGAGAACCGGCCCCAGTTGTTGACCTTCTTGGGGTCGAAGGTGATCCGATACTTTGCCAGGAGCGTCCGGGCGACGGCAACCGGGACGATCACTTCCATGCAACGCTTGAGGCCTTCTTCGCTCAGCGTGTCGATGTAGTTCTGATCGTTAAACAGCTTGCTGCACTCCTCGAGAGCAGCGGCCGACTTGGTGTCGCCGGTGAAGTTGTCCATGCTGTAGCCCAGCACGTTGTCGATCTTGCCGGCAATCGCGTTGCCATAGGAATCATTGGTGCGAAGCGAACCACCCTGCATGTCCATCCGATCCTTGATCGCAAGATGGAACGCGATGGTGTCCTGCTGAAGCCGGACCATCTCCGCATACTTGTTCAGACCAAAGCCCTGGGCCTGCGCCATGCTCGATGCTGCGAGGGCCGTGCCCGTGATCGCTGCCTTGAGGAGAGCCTTGAGTGCGTTGCGACGATCCATGTTGTAAACTCCTGTTTGCCAGCTTTGCTGTGCGTTTCCGATGTCTCGGATGTAGCGCCACAGCGGAAGCCGTCAACCAGAATCTCACCTAAGTTTCAACAAAGGTGAGATTCAGGAGTGTTTTATGCAGCGTAGCGGAACGTCTTCTTCATGTCCTTTTCGGTCTTGGGGCGAAGGGCACAAATCTGTGGCAGCGCACTGTATTCGGCCTTGAACTCCAAGCCCTCTGCATCGTCGTCGAACAATTCGGGATACTTGTTCATCAGCGCAATGGCCGCTTGGAAGTCCCCGTTGAGTGCCTTGGCGATCGTTGCTGTAAAGTTAGCAATGATGGCCTTCTGGACCTGTGGCAGCTTTGCAGCGAACCAAGTGGACACCGACACTTCCACTTCCACCTTGTGGGCCGTATTGCAGTGAGGACAGCTCAAGTGCCGCTTGGCATTGTAAACGCTGGGGCAGCCGTGCGTCTCGCACTTTACCTCAACATACGTTGCGCGCTCCATCTGTTCCGGGGTGATCGTCCGCTTGTCGCCCAGCTTTACGACCACAGCCTCTGCTGCTTCAGCTTCCAAGTCCCAAACGTAGTCCTCGATGTCGCCATGCTTCTGATGATTGCCGCAGCGATCGATGATGTGACCGTTGATCTTGCCCTCGTAGGGGCGGAGCACCCGGCCCAAGATCTGCTGATACAGCGCCTTGTTTCCGATGCCGCGATCGATGACGCAATACTTGGCGATCGGAGCGTCGAAGCCCTCACAAAGCGCCTGGATGCTGATCAAGTGGGTGATCTTGCCTGCGTCGAATTCCTTGTAAATTGCCTCGCGCTGATTTGGCGTCTGCGAAGTCGTTCCCAGTTCCTCGTCGGCAACGCTGGTGATGATCGCGCAAGTTTCGCCGACCTCCAACAGCTTTGTTTCCCAGTCCTTGGCATGCTTGGTGTTCCGGCAGAACCAAATCGTCTGTTTGTTGCCATCCTCTGCACTGTGGATGGCCACTGCGGCCTGCCATTCCCGGAACAAGTGGGCGTCTTCGTCCAGATCATAATACAGTGGAGCAACCAACTTGCCCATGTCGATGAGTTCGCGAATGCTGGTCGTTGTGACCAGCGCATACTCCCAATCGTTTGCCAGGCACTCGCCGTCCTTGTTCTGTACGCGCATCGGCGTCGCCGTCAGGCCAAGGACCTGTACATCTAGTTCGTCGCGGATGAACTGGAAGTTTTCGCTTGTGCCCTTGTGGGCTTCGTCGATCAGGATCAAGCCAACATCGCCGAGCCAATCCTCGTCCAGCTGAAGATCGACCGAACCCGCGCCGCGCATCGAACCAGCCAGCGTCTCTGGCATCGTCAACATGATCCGACGATCGCGATCGTTTTGATGGTCGACCAGTCGGCTGCCATCCTTTGCCCGGCTGATCTGATCGTGGAATACTGCGACCTCGTTTCGCAGACCATGCCGCTTGAAGCTTGCCTCAAACTGCGGCAGCAAACACTGAAGATTGAACAAGCAGAGCACGTTCTTACCCGGATTCGCTTCCAGCCACTCCCGGATGAACTCCACGGCCATTACCGTTTTGCCCGACCCTGTTGCGCTTTGCAGCAACACACGCTTGCAAGTTGCAAAGCGCGTAGCAATGCTAACAACAGCTTTGCGCTGAAATGCTTCCAGGATGAACATGCTGTAATACTCCGTAGTGCCGATCTTCTTGTACTCTGTTTATGCTCAGAGTACCAGCGCGTCAACAACAGAGTTGAACCCCTGAATGTTTTCTCGATCGGATGGGAGAGTAGTTAGCCCTCCCATCATCTACTGTGGGTTTCCACACCCCACACCAAGCTATGTATTGCTTCACCGGGACCGCGGCCGCAGTTTGTCCGACGATTGTTTCAACGCTCTGTAGCACCAAGTTCAACGAGAAGACATGGAGTTGTTTCGAACCAACAACCATGACAGCGTTCTAATTAATAAACCATACCTTAAAAAGGCTTTGGGGTATTACGCGGTCGCTCGTATCCGTTTAGTAGACTATTGGTGTATAAGCGGTGTGGCCTTGGTGTGTCAACAGCTTTGTATGGGTTCTCTCTGAATGTTCTCGATCCCATTATAATAGCTACACCTTGGTGCTAGTGAGAACAGAACTTTGCAGGTTTTCGGGATAGCCCCTTCCAGCGGGCTGAACCGGAATAACATGGAAATGCCCAGTTTTCAATAACATCAAAGGCGGCGCGACAAGTCTTTTCTCTCCGCTCAAACGACTTGTCTACCAATTGAGTGCCGCGGGTATCCACACCCCGCACCGGCCAGTCAATCCAGACCGCCCACCGCTCCAGCCCTGTTGCGCGAGGGTGATCAGTTCCCCACTTGGGGAATTGAACCCCAGGCTAACACTCACAGAACGAGCGGGAGTTTCCTCCCGCCCGCTTGTCTTTTCCTGTGTGGGTGCCTATTAGACGTCCCACGATCCTCGCCATACGGACCCAACCTTGTATAACCCGTGCCGTAGCTGGGGTAGTTGGGGGAAGAGTTCTCCGCAGGATTCCTTATGGGCCTTTGAACTTTAGGTAGCAACTCCTGGTGTTCTCAGGGGATCAACGACTACATGAATTGCGGACCGTAGCTTGCGGCCCCAACATACAGTGGTAGTTCGTCCCTCCAGATAAACTGCCTAGCGGACTTACTTGTCCGTGTCAACAGTCAGGATGGCCGAGATGTAGATTTTCTCACTGTGACCCAGCGAGACACCATCTGCGCCACCACCCTTGGCAGTGCTTTCCATGTAGCTGGCGCTGGCCATCCGCATGGAGTTGCTCGTGATATCGCGTCGCTGCGACTCGGTGAACTCCACACGCGTCAACGTGCCGGCCAGCTTGGCTGCCTCTTCCTTGGCCTTGGCGATCAGAGCAACCCGCAGCTTGCTCTCTTCGTCACGGCGCTGATGAAGTGGGATCGAGGCATCGGGAGCCTCAAAGCTGATCGTGATCTTGCCCGGCTCGTTGGCCTGATCAGCACGCTCGTCCAGCTGATCATTCTGCGTGGCGTCGATACGGGTCGTGGCACGAACCCGCCACGTAAAACGATCCGGCATGTATGTGAAGTTGCTGAACGCCCAGCTGGCGTCGGGAAACAGCTTCTTGGCCATCTCAAGGGCCCGACCTTCGAGCGCAGGACGCTCCTGGCCATCGATTACGCCCTGGATCCAGGCGCTGATCTTCACGGTCGTGTTGGTGATCGTGGTTTCGTCGGTCAGTTCAAACTTGATCTTCATAGAAACTCCCTTGTTGACACTCAAGCCTACAAGGGAGAATTCCACATGTCAATAGTGGTTACTTGGTTACCTTGCCACCGCAACCAATGATACCAGCTTCCAGGGCCACAATGTAGCTTTTCAGCTCTGCAATCGTGGCACGGAATGCAGCGTTCTGCTCTTCCAGTGGACGACCTGTTTCCATTGTGTCCAGCTTTACCTGAGCCCTTTGGATCTCCACTTTGCAAAGAACAGGAATTGCGATGTCCTGCTGGACCACTTCGGTGTTCTTTGGGGGCGGGGGAAGTGTGATGGCCTTTTTCTGACCACACGCTGCGAGCAGCAGGAGACCCGCGATTGCTAGAGTTTTCTTCACTTGCTCACCTTCTTCCACTCAGTGATAAAGCTGTCGTTGGTTGCCTCTTCACGCTTGATGCGCACCTCTGGCTTACCCGTGCTGGGATTGACACGACCATAGTCGGCGCCCAGCTGATCAAACTTTACCTGATCCTTCTTTGCTTCGCGGCCCGCAGCTTGTGCGCGAGCCAACGCGGCATCAGCAGTTCGCTTGACACTTGCCACGGCATCGTTGCCGCGCTTGATGTCATTGACGTGGTTGGTCTTTTCCACGTTGAGTGCCGCCACGTATTGCTTGAGAACCTGGTCCTGTCCCTTGATGAACGTTACCTTTTCCTCAACGATCTTCTGGCTCTCGACCAGCTCTTGCTTGGTCTGAACACAGTACCACCCCACCCAAAGCAACGTGAGTGCTAGGAGGATGGTCATAAACTGGAATGGCTTTGCAAGCGCGAACTTGAAGATTGCCAGCAGGATGTTGAGGATCCAGCCAAACAAAAGTTTACCAAAGCCCAGAATGGATGAGCCAATGCCCAATAGAAATCCCATGGTGCTCTCCTAGATAAGGGTTATTCCTTACCCTATTTACCAAGGAGTCATGGAAACAGCGGAAGTTGCCTCCCGCTGCTCCATTTTACGCGCTACTCAACAACCCTCTTACCGGTCGTTGTCACCTTCCTTCTCCTTGTCGGAGAAGTTACCCGTCCGGGCGATCACGCTGTCGATGAGCTCGTTGCTCACCGCTTCGTTCTTCGCACGTGCCAGCTTCATGGCCAGCTTGATCACGTTCTTGATCTGACGACCGTTCAGATCATGCTCGGCCAGGACGTCCAGGTCCAGCCCCTGCACGCCAGCAGCGGTGCTCAGGTTGACCCAGATCTGCTTCCGCTTCTCGACCGTTGCGTCGCCGAAGCGGAGACCGATGGAGATACGCGAGTAGAACGCCTGATCGATGTTCTTCACCCGGTTGGTGGTGAGGAACAGAACGCCCTGGTGATATTCCAGCAGTCGGAGGAACACGCCGACCATTGCGTTGCGGACGATATCCTTTTCGTCACGCTCCTCGAGGAAGATGTCTGCCTCGTCGAGCAGGAGAACCGAATTCCAGACCGTTGCGACGTCCAGAATCTCGCGGAGGGTTTCCTCCAGGCTGTCCGGGCTGGTGCCCAGCTCGCCGACCGAGATGCTGTAGAGGGGACGCTTGAGCTCCTCTGCGATCGCTTCCGCGGTCAGCGTCTTGCCCTGTCCGGGAGGACCATGCAGCAGGAAGATGCTACCGCCGCCCTTGCCGTCGATGAGGTCGCTGAAGTCACTGCCGTCATCCTGGACGATGGCCTTGATCAGTTCCTTGTCCTCGTCGGGGAGAACCAGCTTCTCGAACGCATCCTCGCGGAAAGCGATGGGCTTGACACCATCGAGGCTGAACCGGCCCCACTGCTTCGAGGAAAGCGAGAAGCCATAGACGAACGGATACGTGCGCCACAGATCCGCGTCCGGGATTTCCATGTCGATTTTGTTGGTCCGGTCCTCGCGGGCCTCCTCGATGCCGCTCTGATAGCCTTCGCTGGAGAACTGGTTGTTGTCCACCTGCGAGAAGCTGCTGACGTCGATCATTGCTCGACCGTCTGCGCGGAATGCTCGGGTACCATACCAGCTGCTCCGGGTCAGCTGACCCTTGTAGTGGATATAGTGCGCGCCCGTGCTGTACTTGCGGAAGCGTTCGCCACGCTCCTGCAGTTCTGCCTTTTCCTCGGCAGCGATTGGCGCCACGGCCAACTGCTCGATTTCCTTGAGGCCGCTGTAATAGCCGATGGTTGCCTTGTAGGGCAGATCCGCAACGTGACCATACACGTTGTTGATGACCTTCATCCGGACCTCATAGTAGGTTCCGAAGAAAGTCTGCTTCAGCTGCACGGTGTCGACCACGCCGGCGATCTTCTCGCCATCACGCGAAGTGGAGACCTCTGCGCCCTTCTCGAGCAAGTAGGGAATGTCGCCGAACTCGATGGAGCCGCGGGCAATCTTGTCGGCCAGCTGGGCCTTCACGACCTTGGCGAACTCGTCCAGGATCGCGATGAACTGGAAGAACTTGCTCTTGGGATCCGTTGCGTTCTCGCTGTAGTTGTCGAACTCTTCCACGATCGTGTCGCGGAAGCCCAGGAGATCATCGACCGGATAGATGTAATCGTAGCCGCGAGCCTTGTGAAAGCCCAGGACATCCTGAAGGACATTCTGAACCGTGTTCTTCACGTCCTCGGGGGCCGACTTCACCGAAATATAGGTTTCGCCGTTCTTCTCGAACTTGGCGATCGCCGGGGCCTTTTCCTTTGCCACCTTCTTCACCTTGATCGCTGTTGGGTTCGCTGCCGTCATCTTGTCCTGTACCCTTTTGCCTGCTTACACCGCATTAAAAGGTGTGACACACCGCGTCAACACCTTAGGTGAAATTAATTCAGGACGTCGATAAAGACTGCCGGAACATGATCGGTGAGCCATACGCCATTTTCGCTGACATAGAACTCATGCTGGCCTTCCATCGCCGCAGCGTTGATAGACAGGATAACGCTCTCACCCTTGCGCCGACGTGCCACAATCTCTGCGGTGTCCGTGGTGGCACTCAGATGTACATGATGACGCGAGCCCTTGTTGAGACCGTTGGCCATGATGCTGCTCAGAAATTCCCGCTTGGTGCCATGATAAAGAGTGGCCGGCGGGCTGCTGGGCTGAAGAGCCAGATCGACCGCAACACTGTGACCCTGATTGGCCCGAATGTTGCTGCCCAGAATCTGAAAGCGTTGCTTGTCGGAGTCCGAGACGACCTTGATCAGATCGTCCATGGTGGTCTGCGGAAACCGGTGCTGAATGGCGACCAGCAGTTCGTAGGTGTCCGTCCAGCCCTGCGCGTCCAGGGTAATGCCCAGCTCTTCCGGCTTGTGCCGGAGCGCATAGGACATCAGCTTGCTGACTTCCTTGCTCATACGAACTTCTCGTTCAGATCCTCGAGGACCTCCAGACGAATCTGCTGGCGTGCTGCCTCGGCGTAGTTGTTGTCCGAGACCGCTTCACCAAGCGCCTCGTTGGCCTCGTCGATCTCCTTCTGGAGAATCGCTACGTGCTTGGGGTCCATCATCACCACGGTCTGTCTCCTGTATCTGCTACCCACTCTGGATAGCAGATACGGAAACTTGTTCAACCTATTTTTTAGGTGTGCTTGATACCTAGCTCTTTGAGCTGCAAGGGCGTTACTTCATTGGGAGCGTTCATCATCAAGTCCCGACCCTGACTGTCAAGGGGGAATGCGATGACCTCACGAATGTTCGTCGCACCTGCGAGCAGCATGACGATCCGGTCAACACCCGGAGCGATACCGCCGTGGGGCGGAGCACCATAACGGAATGCGTTCAACATGCCGCCAAAGTTCTTTTCCACGCTCTCATTGCTGTATCCGGCCAGTTCAAAGGCCTTCAGCATGGTGTCCGGCTCATGATTGCGGATTGCCCCGCTGCTGAGCTCGATGCCATTGCAGACCAGATCGTACTGGTACGCGAGAATGTCCAGTGGGTTCTTGGTCTTCAGAGCCGTGATACCACCCTGTGGCATGCTGAACGGGTTGTGGGAGAACGCAACCTTGCCTGCATCGTCAAGCTCATACATCGGAAAGTCCACGATCCAGCAGAACTTGAACTCCTGGTTCTTGAACACCTCAGGGAGAAGTTCCTCTGCCAGCTTGGTCCGCAACAGACCAGCGAACTTGTAGAATTCCGAGGGTTTGCCGGCTACGAATGCGGCACCGTCCTCGGGGTTCATACCGATGATGCGCTGAAGGTCCCTGAGTGTTCCGCTGGGATTGCCGAGCGCCTTGACCACTGGACCACTGTGACCATTCTCGGCCGTGGGGTAGATCATCGCCAATCCCGGCTGACCCTGACCAATAGCCCAGTCGCTCATTTGCTTGGCAAACTTGCCACCAGTAAAGTTGGGAGCCTGGATACCCCAGATGCGAACCTCAGGATCATCTGCGATCATGTTGGCAAAGATCTTGAAGTTGCTGTTCCGGAACTCGTCCGTTACATCTCGGAACTCCAAGGGGTTGCGAAGATCGGGCTTGTCGGAACCAAACCGCTGAATCGCTTCCCTGTAGGGAATACGAGGCCAGTGATTGGAATTAGCAACCTTGGCACCATTCTCGGCGTGCTTGACAAAGGTGTTGTACACGACGTTGCTGGTGACTTGGAAGATGTCTTCCTGCTCCACAAAGCTCATTTCCAAGTCCAGCTGGTAAAACTCACCAGGACTGCGATCGCTTCGACTTGCTTCATCGCGGAAACAAGGAGCAATCTGAAAATACTTGTCGAAGCCCGCGACCATCAAAAGTTGCTTGAACTGCTGGGGTGCCTGTGGCAGGGCGTAAAACTTGCCTGGATGCAAACGACTAGGAACCAAAAAGTCCCGCGCTCCTTCTGGGCTGCTAGCCGTCAAGATGGGCGTCTGATACTCCCGGAAGCCCAGGTTCTTCATTTCCGTTCGTAGCGTGTCGATCACGTCTGAACGAAGTGTGATGTTCCTGTGTAGCTCAGGGCGCCGAAGGTCGAGGAAGCGATACTTGAGACGCATGTCCTCGGGATACGTGTTGTCAAAGGCACTGACGGGAACGGGAAGTTCCTGGGCGTGGTTGATAACCCAGATGGCCTTGACATCCACCTCAACGTAGCCGGCGGTTCCCAGCTTGGGATTGTCAGTTCCTTTAGGACGTGCGCGAACCACTCCATCGACGGACACCACACTCTCAAGCCGCAATCCGTCACCATCGAGAGCCTTGCTCATCGAGGAATCCAGGACCAGCTGGGTGATGCCATAGTGGTCGCGAAGGTCGATGAACATCAGACCACCGTGATTGCGCTTTTTGTGGATCCAACCTGCCAGGCGAACCGTAGATCCAACATCTCCAAGGTGGAGATCCTGGCAGGTGAGAGTGCGGTATGTTGTGCTCATATTCCAGCTCTATTGAAAGCTGTCTAACATGTCAACACTTTTGGTAGGCCGTGAGGGAGTCGAACCCTGCTGCCGAAACGGTAATCTGCCGTCTAAAGGGTGTATAAGGCCCTCGCTCCAACCCTGGACCAGCCCGAGAATACTACCAAAACAGTGAGGGATCTATCTCACGTATCAGTTCTTCCCAGGTTGGTCTGAGCTTTTCAACGAGTGCTTCCACATCGCCGCGGGTTCCCATGATGGGAAAGGTCTCTTCTAGATTGTAACGCATGTCGTTTGCCATCAACTCAAGTTGTTGAAAGGGCCATTCAGCTTCCACCCAGCGAGGCAACATCGCGGTAACCATGTCGATGATGATCAGGTCAACCGCTTGCTTTGCAGTCAGGATCTCTGCTGCGCGCTCCTGTGGGGTCTGGGGCCTGGGGGCCGGCTGCTGGAACTCTAGAATCTTCGCCATCAACTATTTATTGGCGGTTCTAGGAGGGCGTTAGCCTCGTATGAGTTCCTGCATTTGACTTCCTTGAAATGTGGCCTCGCACCACGCCGATGGTCATTTCTTTCCGTAGCCCCGACGGTGATCCGCCATGTGGGACTATACCACTAAAAGAACAATATGGTGGCCACTGTGGGGCTCGAACCCACAACGCACAGGCATTTAGAGTGCCCGGTTCTACCAGCTTGAACTAAGCGGCCATGCCATCCAATTACAGCTGGATAGCCCCACTGTCAAGCGTTATTCGTCGTCCACGCCAACAAAGTTGGTGTAGCCTTCGCCCTTAAGCCATGCTTCAGCGGAGGCCTCGTCGGAAAAGCCCTTGTCCCAACTGTTGTCCACTTCTGCCGAGATACCATTCTCGTCACGATGAACCTTGGCTTCGTGTCCACCCTTGTTGGAGAACACCAACACATAGCGTTCATCTTCCTGCGACCAATCGGGAATGGAGCTCACGCCCATGAATAGCGAGCCCACATCCTCGTCAATCATTTCGCCAACCCTACGAGTGCTCTTTTTCCGAGCCTTCATGTATTCCTTTACCTTGCTCTGGTGCATACGCTTTACGGCGTTGATTGCTTGAGTCAAAGTTGGAAACTGACCTGGAATCTTGTGGCTGTTGTAGAAGTCCACCTTCCAGCTGGCAACGTAGACACCCTTGCTCATCATCGTGGCAGTACCAGCATCGTCACCAACCTTGATGAGCGACACTGGAGTACCGTTGTAGGTCAAGTCCGCCTGGGTCTTAGTGGAGTTGATGCGAATGGAATAGTCACCGGAAGTCTTGTCCGTTGGCTGCTTGCTCTTTGGCACCGCCTTGGGCTCAGGCTTGCGATCACTCCAACCGCAGTTTCCGCAATAGCGGGAATTGTTGAGCTCGATTTCACTGGCTTTACCCAGATACTCGCCGCAGTTGGGGCAATTGAAATCCGAACCCTCATTGATAATTTCGTTCCAACGCATGGAAGACCTCCGAGTGGTTTTCCATATTTACCGGTTGTGGCCACCCCTATTGGGAAAGGCCAGTCCGGGGATCATCATGATGCTTTTGGTATAGTAGGCATTCACAGCATCAATCAGCGCACCGTCCTGCCCCATAGCCTCGTCAAAGAGCTCCACCATGAGCCGGTTGGGACACATAGCGGGGCTGAGCAGTTTTACCTTCTTGAGCGCGTCCTCGGGGCTCATACCGGCTTTTACCAGCAAGGCAAGAGCAATCGCAGTGCTGCGGCTTTTTCCCGCACTACAGTGGACTAGAAGCTTACTGGAATCGTTGAGCTCCCAGTAGTCAACGGTCTCGAGAATGTCCCGGACTTCCTTCATCGTCGGAGGAGTCAGGTCGGCGTATTCCTCGGGATCATCAGTCTCCACATCGTGGAAATTGTAGATCACATGGTTGCCATGCTGCTGATCAATGGTTGTCGCTGGCCAGTTGGGCCCTGCGTCATTGATAATGCTGATAATGTGAGTGGGCCAATCGGCACCAATCTGCTGCTTCGCCTTTGCGATGCCTAGAACTTTGATCTCGAACATGAGGGCAGTATAGCATGACTGCCCTCAGGATGCGATTAACGCGGACCGAAGAAGTATTCCAGTGCTTCCTCGATGCTGTTGAATTCCATAACCTGCGAGTCGCCGTTGTCCTGCGCATCATAGAATGCACGGTCATGCGCGGCTGCTTCTGCGGCGCCCATCATTTGATAGGGCTGGCCAAAGATGTTTTGGATCAGGTTCTCAACCGGATCAGCCGGTGCCTGCTGTAGGAGTTCAACGCCGCCGACGATTTCGAATACTGGCTTGCTCATGCTACGCTCCTACTCTGTTACTCTATAAGTAGTGTGTTGATACCTATTGTCAACCTCTGGTGAGGAGCATTCTATGATTCTTTATGTTCTAAGTGGTCCCCAGAGTTCTGCAAAAACACAGAAGGCCGAGAGCCTGGCCCGTCTCCACAATGCCATCTTGATGGATCGTGCTGCCCTGGCCGCTGCATTCCTAACAGTCGTGGACGCCCCACACTTGACCGCAGTCATGGCAGAAAACGCTCGCTTTCTCTTGGAAGCGGGCTATCCAGTTGTGATTGAGGATTGGTGCACCGATTATACCAACGAGGACTTGTGGTATTCCATTGCTGAAAAGGGCAATGCCGTGGTGCAGTGGGTTCACGTGGCGGAAGGCTGAGGACTCGAACCCCAAACCGGTTACTAGCCGGCTCCATCTGTTTTCAAGGCAGCGCCCGCCCCTGGCGAGTCAACCTTCCATCTTGCATATTTACTACCTAGTGATCAGTCGATCAATATGTTAGGTAGCTGAAGTCCTCGACCAAGATGATCTTCTCTGACAGCATGTATTCCAAGGCCGCCTTGATGGTAGCAAAGCGAAGGCCGCTGTCCCAGAGGTTGTATTTGTCGACGACCGTGTTCATGGCCTCGCAATAGTCGGAGCCGACCTTGTTGCCTATCTGCTCCACCTCATCCATTTGCGTCTGGTCCAGCACCCAATAGTGGGTATCGCCGTCACCTTCGACTTCAACTGCGATGTATCCGGCCGTGTAGCCGGTGGGGAGATTGCTTGCCATGTTGCCGCTTATATACGCTTGATTGCCTGTGTCAACAATGCGATGCGAGCCAGGCTCAGCGTCCTCATTGCCTCATAGGGCGAGATGATCTGAGGGTTTAGGCACTCGTCGTTTTCCACGTAGGGATCGAAGTCGATCACGCGGCCAACAAAGAACTGCTGAAAGCTCAGGGGGTGTGGATATTTGTAGCCCGGAGGCGCAATGCCCAGGCTGGTCATCATCTGATAACCAATTGCTCGGATGTTGGAAACTCGGTAGCCCGTTTCCTCGAATGTCTCGCGAACCGCAGCGGCCGTTGGGCTCTCGCCGGGTTCGATGTGTCCACCGGGAAACTCCAGCCCACGCCGTCGATTGTGTGCCATCACAATATCGCCGTTGGGCATCAGTGGAATCATAAAGGCTGTGGTGGTCAGCGCCAAAGGGGCCAGGATGTCACTGGCCACCACATCGATCGTGTTAGGTTGTGGGAGAAAGCCCGCATTGCGTGTGGAATGAACTATCATCATTCCACCACTATGGCACCATACACCTATTTGTCAAGAGAAAGCTGAATCTTGGTGAGGGCTTCGCCGTGCATACGGGTCAGCTTCATCACGATTTCAGTCTGCTTTCGCAGTTCCCGCAGGCATTCATGCGTCTCCGCTGTATCGCGGTTCTGCGTGTTCTGCAAGAGGAACACCATCAAAAAGGTAGCAATCGTCGTGCCAGTGTTGACAATCAACTGCCATGTTTCGCTGTAATGCGTGAACGGTCCAAAGCCAGCCCAGAACAGGATGGTAATTAGCGCCATTGCAAACGTTGTTGGTTTGCCTAGGTTGTCACCAACCCACTCGGAAAATAGATCAAATCGGTTGCGAAGGATCTTGTTCATGGCGTATCTCCTGCATTTAGTCTGGTGTCATAGGACTCCTGAGATTGATAGAAAAGGCGCACAAAGGTGCGCCCTATTTAGTCAAGCCCGCGCTTAATCTGGTCCTTTAGGTACCATTCCGCATTCCAGAGGTTCTGATACTCACCGTCGTTGACGAACGCCAGCTTGAACTTGGTACCCGCGTGTCGTTCACGCCGTTCCATGTCCTTTACAGCATATTCCCCAATATCCTCAGGGCCAGGAAAGTAGCCGTAGTTTCTTGCAAAGTAATCACAAGTCGCCAGATTGTAATCACGATAGTGTAGCATATACTTGGTACCAGGTGGATGGATCTGGTAATTGGGAGGAGTAGCCATAAAGACTCGGTAGCCTTTGAAGCCCAGGCGCCAGCACATTCCCCGAAGGTTACGAGGCGTTTTCGACATTTACCACGCCCTCGTTGACCCACAAGGTATTGCCCTCTAGGTCTTCCACGTGATGCGGGGCACACATGAAGCCAAGGAACCGCTCACTGTTGGCAATCAACATACAGGCTTCCGCGGGACTGGGAAAGTTGTCCTTGCTCTTTGTCAGGTCCTGAATCTCTTCATAGGTCTTGTAGGGAAACTTCCTCGTCACCCCACCCATGTATAGAATGTAGATCATGTAGCCACGGAACACCAGCTTGTTATAGACTGGACTGCTCATTACCAGTTGTTCAGTTCATCGTAGGTACGGTGCATGTCAGCCCGCTTGTCATAGAGGATTGCGCCCGCGTTATCGACTACCAGCCCTACTTCATCGCCAAAGACATTGTAGAGGTCTTCCGCAAAAGATCTGGCATCAGGGAAGCCATCAGTGAAGCCACGCGCTTCCACGTCCTTGGCATCTGGAAAGCTCTGCTGATCAATGGCATTCCGCTCGTGATTGAAGTAGGTCACGTGGAAGCCGTTGAAGCGAACCTTGTTGTAGATGGACTCCTGTGGGGTCATATTACCCGCTTGGCCTGGAGTGTTTCCATCGTCTCCTGATCCGGCATGGGAAGATGGTCGATGGTTCCCACGGCCCAGTGATCGCAGATGTCGTCCCACATGCCGCGTATCCTGCCCTCCTTTAAGGCCGTCTGGATGATCGCGGAATCCTCTGCACGACAGTCCAGATCGAGGGTGATGGACTGCCCATAGGCAATCAACTCTCCACCCATTTCAATGACGAAGCCAGCGGCGATCGGTGGAAACTCCAGCAGAAGCGAGATGTCGTCGTGCTGAAGGCCACAGTTCTTGTTCATGATGATGAACTTGTCGTTCTTGTCCATGCAGTATTTGGCTATGTTGACGCCCAAAGTGCATCTCCCAAAAGAAAACCCGTACCACCGGAGTAGCACGGGCAATCCTGTTGTCAACCAGGACGTATCAGTCCATGGAGATTTCTGGGTAGAAGGCTGCAATCTTGCTGCCGTCCTCAATCTGGATACGCACCAGCCCCAGGATCGCCGTATCAGCGTTGACGATTTTGCCCTTGACTTCGGGGTGACCGCGCTGAATGGCCTTGAAGGTTCCGCTCTTGCCAACCAGTCCGTAGTTGTCCATGCTCTACTCCTGAGTAAAATACCCGCACCACCGAAGTAGCACGGGTATTTCCACGTTGTCAACGCTTAGGCGTAGTAGAAAGCGCCCGAGTAGCTGGTGCCGGCCGTCCGGATTGCGAGGATGCTGTCGAGGCCGATGGAGCGCACGATGACCTGCTCGCTGGCCTTGAGGCCGCCCTGCACGTTATCGCCTTCCTTGGCCACCGGACGCTCGTAGCCCTCGATGTCCTTTTCGTCGATGGGCTTGCCGTCGAGGAAGAATTCCGACTTGCCAGCGCGCAGAAAGTACGTGTCCAGATAGTAGCTGGGGTGGACGCTGTCGGCCTTGGTGTGCTGGATGAAGGGGCTGTTGGGGATACGCTCGCCCCACTTCCGCTCCGAGACCGTGAACGCTGCCTCGGCCTGATCCTTGCGCTCGTCCTCGCCAGCAGCCAGGGCCGTCTCGATCTGGTCGGCCAGTGCGTCGAGCTCTGCGGGGGTCAGGATGTTGACCAGCGCGCCCTTTGCCGTGTCGGCCTTGGCCAGCGCCTCGTTGAGGAACTGGTTGGCGAGCCGATTGCGAACCATGTTCTGATACGTGTTGGTCGTCTTGTTCTGTGCGACCAGGACCGTCGAACCGGTGACCCGCTTGGTCACGCGACCCTTCATGGGGTTCTTCTTGCCGCCCTTCAGCGGAACGATGGTCTCGATGTCGAGGCCGATAAACGAGACACCGCGCAGCTTGTCCAGGACGTCCTTGACATTGTACTGTGGGGTTGCGATCTGCGTTGCCATCTTCCGATCTCCGTATTGCTTGTTTCCGATGTACCAGTCCTAGCACCAGACACCCAGCAGTCAACCAGGTTTTTAGGCCTGGTTGACTTTTTCACCATCCGACAGCGGCTGGATGGGGAAACCAATACGACGAAGCGCCTTGAACTCCGGCGCATCCGGGTGGTAGGAGATCGACAGACCATAGCCGGCACCGTATCCGCGCGACATCTCACGACGCATCTTTCGAGCAGCGCGCTGGCTCATCAGGCCTGAGATCGTGTCGCCCTGTCGCTTTACAAAGTACCAGCCCCACTTGAGTGGGTTCTTGTAATGCTGAACGGAGGGTGCAGCCATGATGTGTTAAACTCCCTTTAATATTTTGCACCGCAGCACTTACAGAACAGCACCAGTCAGTCAACCACTCAGGCTTTAATCTTCCTAATAGAGTAGGCCGGCATATTGTACGTGACGTACTGGCGATCAGGATTGCCGTCATCCTCGCTCCACTCATAGCCCACGTCGGTGCTAAGAAAGCGTGTGGGAATCAGGTAGTCGTAATCCTCGTCGGGACAAGAGGCGCTGATATAGCGGCTACTCTTGCTGACGGAGCGGGAAATCACTCGCCCAATTATTCCCACTTTGGGACGAATGGCCGCTGCGCCATTCCACCAGAGAAGATCCTCGATTACCTCAACGGTGTTGCCTCGATAGAACGGACCAGCAGCCCGATTGCGTTCCACCCGGGTGATGATTTCCTTTTTGGCCATTCCCGTATAGAGCGCTGCTCGCTCACGATCCTGAAACCAATCAGCAAACTTTATCATTTCTCGGAGACGTGATTCATTGTTCTCCCCAACGGGAAGATGCAGATTCATCAGTTCCTGGATGTGATGGTCGATGTCGTCTTGGTCGGCCACTAGAACCTCTGAAGCCGCGAGGGGCTGACACGCCCATCGTTGTGGAGCAGGATGGTTCGAAGCAATACGGTTGCTTGGTTCATGAGCTCCTCTTTGAGCTCCGGCGTGATGGTGCTGACAAAGCCATCGGGAATGGGGTCGCTGTTTTCCTCGACACCCAAGTTCTCAATCATGCAATGCAGATCACCAATGGCCCTGCAGGTCAGAAGTCGGCGTCCTCTCCAAGATTTGGAAAGTTTATCTCGTTCCTGGTAGTCCATTGGTATTGATCCTCACCCTTTGACGCCGCATAGTATATCCAACCATGCCAAAACCAAAGAGCATCATCGCCCACGTTGCGGGTTCGGGCACCGCAGGGGCCGGTGTTCCAGGAACGGTCACGATGGGAGGATTGGGATTTACCGGAGTGGTTGGGATGATGTAGTCACCACCGCCGAAACCGCCACCTCCACCAGCGAAGCCACCGGGAAAGCTACCCAGGCTGCCGCCTCCGCCACCGCCGGTCTGCTCATCCTCGTCGGTTTCGCCGAGAATGGGAAGTTCGCTCCAGAGATGTACGGGTGCAGTGGGCAGATCGCCCAAGTAGGTGATGGGAGTGAGATCCATTAGCCCCGCGCCGCCGCCCGTATCGAGCGTGCAGTCGCAGACCTTTTTCATCCTCACAGCCTTACGGCGCTTGGCATGATGTCGGATCTTGTGGTGTACGCGATGGCGCTTTGCCACACGCTTGTGGGCTGTATGGACCCCTGTGGCAGTGTTGTGAACTGCTGGACGGGGCTTGGAGACTTTGTCAGCCACCACCATGCTACATACGCAAACGCATCCAGCGGCAGCAGCTTTTATCAGAGCATCATACATCGATCGTTGTCTCCCAAGCCAGTACCCTAGCACCAGCTTGAAAGCACGTCAATTAGGAATTAGCCTTTTTCCAAGCAAGCGCCTTGCTCAAAATCTGACTAAGCTGTTCGATACTGTATGGCTTGTGAAGTAGTTCAAAGCCGTAAGTACCGTTCTTGGCCAATACATGACTGTAGCCGCTGGTTAGTACCACGGGCAAGTTCTTGTATAGTCGACGGATCTCATGGCCAAGCTCAACGCCATTCATACCAGGCATCACAACATCACTGAACACGATGTCAAAGCAATCTTCGCACTCGGCTAGTTCTTCCAAGGCTTCGTCTGCTGTAGCGGACCATACGGTTTCATAGCCAAGCTCATTGAGTGCTTGCGTTGCAAAGTTTCCAACATCGGCATTGTCTTCAACTAGCAGAACTCTTGTACCGTGTCCCTTTACCAGCTCAATTACTTCGCCCTCAGTCTTGAACTCTGCTGGCTCCTCGACCGATGGAAGGAATAGTGTGAACTTGCTACCAACTCCAACTTCGCTCTCAACTTGAATCTCGCCTCCGCTCTGGCGTGAGAAACCAAAGACCTGACTCAAGCCCAGTCCAGTGCCCTTGCCAGTGTCCTTGGTTGTGAAGAACGGCTCAAAGATCTTGTTGATCTGATCGGCAGGAATGCCGCATCCGTTGTCCTCAAGGCTAACCGAGATGTAGCTGGAAGCGATGGCGGCATTCTCTCGAACAGCCGGCAGACTGTCGACTTCCTTTACGGTGATCGTCAATGCTCCCTCATGGTCCATTGCATCACGTGCGTTGATTGCCATGTTGACAATCGCCGTATCAAACTGGCTGGGGTCTGCATTCACATAGCAGGGGAGATCGCTGAATAGCGTCGTCACATTGATCTTTCCACCCATTAGACTCTGGATCATATCTGTGACTGCGCGGACATTCTGACCAACTTCAAACACCGCTGGCTTCAGTGCCTGGCGACGAGCAAAAGCCAACAACTGACTGGTCAGCTTGGCTGCCCTCTTGCTGGTGTTGGCAATGGCATCAATGTACTTGACTCGTCGGGCTTCCGGTAGGTCAGCGCGGCGCAATAGATCAACGGATCCCTGAATAACTGTCAAGAGGTTGTTGAAATCATGGGCGACACCTCCGGTCAACTGACCAACGGCCTCCATCTTTTGTGCCTGACGGAACATCTCTTCTCGCTGCACCTCATCCGTGATATCACGGCCAACGGTGTAGAAGATTGAGCTACTGGAATCTGTATCGGGAATTGACGACCATGCAAAATTGCGTGACGTCCCATCGCTCTTTAGAAGACGAGTATGGAACTGATGAGGCTCTCCACTTCGCATTATCTCAACAGCAATCTCAACTTTTTCCAGATCCTCGGGGTGGATGATATCCAGAAAGGGAATAGCTAGGAGTTCTTCGTCAGTGCGTTCCAGCGATACTGACCATGCAGGATTTACACTCAGCAGGTATCCATCAAAGGTTCCAACTGCGAACAAGTCGCTGCTCATGCGGAACAAGCGTTCACGCTCCATGTCCACCTTTTTGCGCGCCATCACACTGTTGGTTGTCTCTGTGCAGGCACAGAACAAGCCCAGGATCTCTTCACCAACCATGGGACGAATTGGCGTATAGCTGAATGCAAAGTGACTTTCCTTGGGGAAGCCTTCCCGGTCTAGAAAGAGCGTTAGATCGTCCATGAATACTGGAAAGCCTTCATAGACCTGTGAGAACAATGGCTCCAAGTCGGGCATCGCTTCAACCCACACATCATTGAATCGCTGACCCAGCGCCATTGGATGACGATCAGCCAGCATCTGAATATATGGATCATTGTAAAGTAGGATTCGATCTGGTCCCCATGTTGTGAACATAGGCTGACCACTTGCAAGCATGATGCGGACAAGAGTCTTCAAAGTCTCCGGCCACCCATCCGGAGAGCCAAGTGGAGTGCTGTCCCAATCATGGGCTTGCATCCGCTTTGCCATCTCACTGGAATGTGGGGTGAAAAGATGTTTAGACACGAAGCTACCTTTCAGGAGGATACCCGTGTATTTAATCATTTTGATGTTTGGTGTGTTCGGGCGGAGAGCGCCGGACATGGCGAAGCCCAGAACGTTTCCGTCCTGGGCCTCCTGGTAGGCTGAGAATACACCTCTTGTACTGACCTTCGACCATTATCCCGGACTGTGACATCCGTTTTCTGTCGTATTCCACTAAGCGTAACCGAAGTATTCACCTAGTAGTCAGCAATGCCGCTTCCATCTTATATACCGCTGGCGTTAGCGGTGACCTAGCGAGCTATTCGGCAGCCTCTGTTCACGTCTACCCTCGCGGGCAACTAAGGGGTTGCGGCCCCACCAAGAACTCTTCTACCAACACCGTCGGGCTTTCGGGCCTTTCAGTGCCTCCATTAGCCTTAGCCTGGAGGATTAGGCATCTTACGCAGCTTTCGCTACTTGCTTCACTAGCGAGTCAGGCTTTCGATTTTTGACAGCAATGTCCAGAATGCTAAATGGCTTTCACCAAACCCATTGCGATGTGCTGACTCAGTAGCTTCATAGACCTTTCGGCCGACAAAATACTACACACCACGTATCTTTCGCCTTGCGGGGCTACTTGATCAATCTTCAGGACTATGTCATTGGCTTTTTACACCAATACCACAACCCTTGTATTTGCCAAACGCCCTTGGTGCGACCCTCGGACTAATTGACTATCCATTACCACTTGATACTAACCAATATCGCATGAGCCATGTGGGGTGCGAAACCCTTAGCAGACCGCTCGTCGCCATCTGCATTCATACCAGGCTAACCTGGAACAACAGCTCTATTGGTGTCCTATCTATCTCTGCACCCCTTGGGAGGGATCAAAGAGCTGACTGTTAATCAGCAGGATTGGACTTGCTTGGTGAGACGCATTTCTACGCGAGAGCTATTGGGTTTTGCTCTCTTTCCGTTAAGTTACCCTAACGTTACTCTGTTAATGGCCCCAAGCGGCCAATCTGTTCTAACTCTGTATGTTTACAACTTACTGCCGAAGCATTGGGATGTCAACAACTTTGTTTCGATCAGTACCAAAACGGTGTAGTTTTTAGCGTTGGACACCTACTCGCTTTAACTTGCCATTTGCCACCTAGATGGCGTCCGGTTCGTACCGCTTTTGCTGTCCTCTGCCGTGCGCTGCACCGCTTTGGTCTCACTCTTATACGGATCCTTTTGAACAACGTCAACAACAAAAATCACACTCGGTGACTTTTTCTGTTTAACCCTCTTCTCGGTCGCGTTTGATCGCGTCAAAGATCGCGTTTCCGTACTCAGTGATCTCTTCCTTCAGGGCTGCGATGTCCTGAAAGTTTTCATACTGGCTCTTGCTGAGCTCCATCTTGGGATCACCAGTCTGTTGGTACTGAACTTGCACCTCGGCTGTGATCTCAAGGAAAGCATCATGCCATGCGTATAGGCGGGTTTCCCATGCATCGCAGATCTCTTCCACGTCCACCCCATAGGTGCGGATCATGGTGATCATCTGCTGGTGAATATCTAGGAGTTCATCTACATCTGCGCTCATAGTTCAAACTAACAGAGTAGAATGTGGGTTGCGATATTGAATTAGCCTTCGTGGCCCCGGACAATCAAGTTGGTCAGCCTTTGCACCAACTCACTGGGCTTGTAGGGCTTGGACAGCACCATGAACTCATGCTCGCTATCAAGATAGCGATTGGCCCAACCGGTGCAGAGAAGAACCTTTGCCTTGGGAAAACGCTTCTTAACCTCATGGGCGAGATCAACACCGTTCAGCAGACCAGGCATCACAATATCCGTGCAGAGCATCTCAGGAGCAAAGCCATCATCCATTATCTTGATGGCCTCCATGGCATTGGATGCAAAGCGGGCATCATAGCCCTGATCGGTGATCGTGTCACGCACCATGTCCATGATCTGCTGATTGTCTTCAACAACCAACATGCGCTCACTTCGACGTGGAGTTTCCTTGAACGAAGCCTGGATGTTGCTCTTATGCGCTTCAGCACTGGTGCTCTGAGTGAGATAGAAACGAATGTCCGTTCCATCACTATCGCTGTTGATGACAAGGTGTCCACCACTTTGCTTTAGAAAGCCAAAGACCATTGCGAGACCCATACCGGTTCCCTTGCCAACTTCCTTGGTGGTGTAAAAGGGTTCCGTGACATGCTTGATATGCTCGGGTGGAATGCCCACGCCATCATCCTTTAGGGAGATCACGCTGTAGGTTCCCGGCGTGACCAACCACTCACCCGGCTCATCTACGACCTCATTGTGAGTGGAGATGCAGATCTTGCCACCCTGGGGCATGGCATCACGGGCATTGATCAAAACGTTCAAGATGGCCGTGTTCAGCTGGACAACGTCCACTTCCACCAAGGCCACATCCTGATCCAAGTTGAGACCAATCTCCACATTGCTACCAAGCGTTCGAGCAATAACATCAACAGTACCAGTGACCATGTCATTCAAGTTGACCGTGGTGCTGTTCAGGCGCTGCTTTCGGGCAAAGCTCAATAGCTGCTCGGTCAGCTTGGCCGCATGGAGGGCACCCTTCATGGCACGATCCATGGGCTTGAGCACGGCATCTTGTCCACTTGCCCTCGCCATAGCCAACTCCAAATTTCCCTGGATGACGGTCAGCATATTGTTGAAATCGTGGGCGATGCCGCCGGTGAGTTGCCCAACCGCCTCCATCTTCTGCGCTTGCTGAAGTGCTTCTTCGGCCAAGTGGCGACGGCTGATATCCAGCTGACTGGCAAAGAAGAACTTTAGTTCATTCTTATCGTCATACACTGGACTGATGTAGAGGGCATTCCAAAACTGGCTGCCATCCTTGCGGTAGTTGATAATCTCAACCGAGACTTCCTCACGATCGGTGATCGCCCGGCGAATCTCACCGACTGTCTCGGGATCAGTGTTTTCACCCTGGAGGAAGCGACAATTACGACCAAGTATTTCAGTTTCTTCATAGCCGGTGAGCTCAACAAATGCCCGGTTGACGAACACAATTGGATTGTCAGGCTGGTTGGGATCTGACAATGCCATAGGCATACGGGTCTTCTCGATCGCGGCGAAGAAGATGTCGTGACCCTTGTTGAACTGGGCAACCTGCATAAAGAGAATACCTCGGACGCGGTGCGCGTCATGTTCTCTATTTAATACGGGTTAACGTTCTGCCCTGCGATATGTTTTTGCTTCTGCTGGAAATGATTAAGGGGCCGGAAGCCCTAAAGCCGCCGACCCCAACTCTGCCGAGCCTCGGGCTCCTGCAAAGTATCAGCAGGGCAACCACGGATTAGCCGAAGCCTGTCCTAACGATCAACCTGCCAATCTGTTAGGGATGCAGAGTTTTGAGGCCCTGCATCCCAACCAACACAAGTATTGCTACCCGTGTGGTTTCACCTTCCGCAATGCTGTTGCTTTGACAGATAGCCGAAGCTACAAGCCAGGGAGTTCAGCACCACTTGGGTAAACTCGGTTAGACCAGTTGGCACCGTGTGCCTTTAGGGGGATTAGGCCACCAACTGGTCAACCATCGAACCGAAGTTCTTTGGTATCGAATTTGCTTCTGCTTCTGATCCGGCAAACTTTCGTTTGCGTTACCTTCTGCGTCTGCGCTTCCGATAACACTCTTCTACGCAAGACCACCGAGCAGTGCAAGAACAAAAATAGGACGCCCTATATTGCCTGTGCATAACTCTGTGAATAACTTAGACTGGCTTTGCAATCCGCTTCCGGACCACAAGTGCCAAAGCCGCTGCGCCAAAGAGAAGCACCATCGGTGGAGCAGGAACGGGAGCCGGTGGACCACCACTGCTACCAGTGGAACCATAATTGCCCGACGATCCACCATTGGAACTCCAGCCACCACTGCTGGTGCTGCTCGAACCACTTGAGCTGCTGGAACTGCTCGTGCTGCTGCTGGTCGACGAACTGCTGGAACCCGACGAGGTGGACGAAACATTGCCGCTGCTCGTGCTGCTGACATTGCCGCTGCTGGTGCTGCTCACGTTTCCACTGGAACTGCTGGTGCTGGAAACACCGCCGGTGCTGGTTGAGCTGCCACCAGTGCTCGTCGAACTTCCTCCGGTACTGGTCGAACTACCACCGGTGCTGGTGGAGCCGCCGCCTGTGGAAGTGCTGCCACCGCTGCTCGTGCTGCTGACTACGATGCTTCCACCGGAGCCACCACTTCCTCCGAAGCCGCCTCCTCCGCCGAAACCACCACCGCTGCTACCAAAGCCGCCCGAGCCTCCGAAGAAACCTCCGCTGCTTCCCAGGCCCCCAGAGCTGCCCCCACTGCCCCCTACGAAGCCTCCCACTGCTGGGACCGGTACAGGTACCCCGCCGCCAGCAGACACCACAGTGACCACCGCAGGGGCACAAGTCTGCGTGGTCGTGATGACCCGCTTTCCTCGGCGAACAACCTTTCGGTGGACTACACGACGACTGGGACGGTGAACCGCCTTGGTCGTCTTGGTCATCAGGCGCTGTTTAGATGCGGGTCGTTCAGCAACGTGAACTGCACCACCTCCAATGATTGCACCTCCGCAAGCGCAGGCACAAAGTTTTGCCAGAGCCATTTTGACGCTCATGTAGTCCTCCTTTAAGGAACCCTTAACGCTATTGGATCCAGAAGTCTAGCACTTATTTGAAGTCAGTGCCAGTCTTGCAGCCGCGCTGTCCAGCACCGCCGCTGGGACGAGGAATAAAGATGATCGCTATGCCGCCGCGATATGCACTATCGGATTTCTCGATGAACTCGCAGCCGGTCTGTTTGTCCCGCCACACATTGAAGCCGTTCTCGCTGTTACTTACCAGTTCGAAGACTTCCTTGGCCGCTATAGCTTTGGCCTCTTCTGCCTCATCCTTGGCCTTTTCGACCATCATCGCGTTGCTGGAAGCGTCCAGTTCCTCTTCGGACAACATGGTGTTGCTGGTCGAAGTCTCCGCCATGGGAACCTGTGACTGACTTTCTTCCAGGGTCTGTACCCCGCCATCATTCTCAACAGCCGCAGCCGGAGGGGATTTATAGCAGGCCGACAGGGAAAGTGTGGCGGCCAGTAAAATTGCGATCTTCATGTGTTGTCTCCTCTGGCTTTCCAATAACACTGGAGACCAGAGCGTCAACCGTTTAGGTGTTGTGTGCTCTCGCCAGCAAGAGAGCCATCAGCTCTGCCATATTGCTGACCCGCGTTTTCTTATAGACGTCATGTATTTGTCGGCGAATCGTACTGGTTGCCGTACCAGTTGTCTCGCTGATTGCCACTGGGCTGTTGCCCTCCACCAGAAGGCTCATGACACGAAACTCCGTTGGACTCAGACGGTATTCATCCTGCATCCATTGTAGATCGTAGGGCTTCTCCAAGTAGTGGAGAATCTCCACAAGTAAAAGGCGCGTGTCTCGATCAGGAACTACCTTGAGGTGGTCCGCGATTCGATCTTTCATTCCATCTTGGGCTACTGGGCGCGCCATAGTCATTTCGTTCATGAAATTCCACGAGTTGTCAACAGCTCATGCACGTAAGCGACTAGTGGATTCCAAAGTCAAGCGTTTTGTTGCGAAATCTCGAGGACTCTGGCTAAATTAGCCCATCCCCGCTGCTTTCCAGCTTTCGCAGATCAATCAAGGTTATAACATTCCAGCAAAGCCGGACAGCCATGCCACACTGTGGACTCACGACTACGGTTGTCTCACTGGTATAGCCGTCGGTTTCCACTTCCCGACTTTGCTCCACAAAGGCAAGGTTCATGGCTCGAATACGCTGATTTTTATCAGCCTCGGCGGCCTCGTTGTCATAGACATTGTAGAAGCGCCAGTCAGGACCGTGTGCATCCAGGAACTCGTAGAGCTCGGGAATACGCTTGCGTTCAGTTGCGACTACGATTGCTATCATCTGCTCTGGATAGCAACATGAGAGTGCTTGTCAACACATATGGCGAAGCCCAGGGATTTCTCCCCTGGGCCTCTTGGGACTTTCACCACATTTGCGCTCGAACGTCTAACCGCGCCGGAATGCCTTGTGGGCACCCGCTTCTGTTTGGAAACGCCAGCGGCCAAGTGTCCCAAACATACCCGCAGCAACATGACCCAAAGTCGAGAAGTCAGAGGTCACCGAGGGGACATGGATGGAGAGGACAAAATCAATTGCCCTCCCCAAGCATTTGGCTCGCATCGGGCGTATTGGGAGACTCATCGCCCAATTTAACCAACTCCGACCGCACGCCGAGCATCGGGGGATGGATTCGAACCACCGTAACTCCCAGCCTTCACAGCCGGACGCTTAACCAACTCAGCTACCCCGATATGTAAACGACCACCCGTCCGTGTGACTGAAACCGGCATGGTCGTTTGGGTTAGAAACTTGCTGCCTTCCGGCCCTGGGCTCCTAACTTGCCCTCTTTATAGAATACACCAATCAATGTGTCAACAGCAAATCTACACTATGTTCATTCTTTTGCCTTTGGGGTAAATATGGACAAGGAGGGCCCCATGATGCAAACATTCGAATTCAAGAATCGCAACGTGAACCGCACTATCAATTGCCTTCAGACGTTTGAAACCGCTGGAGTAACTGAATGGGTCGCCCTCGCGGGTAAGATCGCAGTTCAGATCACCGGTGCAGCCAGCCAAGTAACCTACATCGTGGAGCGTTCGGTTTCCGATCCCAACGGTCCACTTGGTGAACACCCCGCCCCAGTTGATGATGCGGAAAGTCGTGGCGATCCCTCGACCGGCATCAGCCCAGCTGGCTACTTTGAACCAAGCACCGCTTGGTGGCGCGTTAGGATCTTGGGCCTTGATGGTCCAATCCTCGTCGCGATCTCCGGTGCCCAGGGAGGAGTCCGCGTCTAATGAGCCTTAGTCTAAAAAGTCTCGTCATTGGCGGTGGTGGTGGTGGTGGCTATGATGGCGACGCCAATAGCAGCACCAACAACGGCTACACGGGCTTTGTCTTCTATGGAGACGGAACCCACACAGCTTCCAACCCTCAGTCGCTTCGTGGCGCAGTAGCTCAGACTATCAGAAATGATGGAACCTTGGACTACGGCAAAAGCTACGTCAGCAAGGATCTTGCCAACTTTGACTTTGTCGTTGACAGCAAGTTCTTTCCCAAGAATGTTGGTGACACCTACCTTCTTCGTCTAACCTTCAAGGCTGTCTCAGGAACCTTTGACAATGCCCTCACGGTTCGACTGAAGGCCCCAGGGGTCGTCCAGCAGAACACTGAAAGTTTCGTGACCAACCCCGGTGACGAGAGCATGTTCACGTTCAACTATCATGTTTCCTGCTTGCAGGATTTCAAGAACAGTGGCGGAACCTTCGAGGCCATTGCGGACTACGATGCAACTCTCTGGGGCGTGGGACTTCTAATCATTCCGGTGAGCAGACTATGAAGATCTATTATGACATTGATCGTGATTTGATCATCATCGAAGGCTTCAAGCAGGTCTTTGCTCCCCAGACACTGACGGCCGTGGTCGTCAACAACAAGATTGCAATTCGCCTGATCAATGATACCATCAATATCATTGCCCCTCGCGAGTTCAATGAGTACCAGAATCAGAGCGGAACAACGTTCAATAACATTCTGGCTACTCACACCTACCTTCTTGGTGAGTTTGCCAAGAACGGCATTCCCAACGACCTAGACCTCGTTGGGATCTTTGAATCCGGCCTTTAATAGGAGACGATCGAAATGGCTACTTCAATTCTCGTACAGCAGATCCAGGCGCTCGCTCAGAGGGCCGCGACCGAAGACAAGCTCATCAAGGGCCTGTTGGTTACCGCAGAGGGTGCAATCCGCACCGACTTTGCTGCGGCTGACACCTTGCTTGGTGGTCGTATCACTACCCTGGATACCAAGGTCAACGGCGTCAAGACCGATCTGACCGCACTGGTTGGCACTACCCGCACGGCAATCGAAAACGATTTCAATGGCAAGATTGGCGACGTAACTACGCTGACCACCACTGCAAATGGTAACATCGTTCTCGCAATCAATGAGGTTCGCTCGGCGATCACCGCAGCTCAAGATGCAGCCGCTGAGCTGATCAACGATGACCTCAAGAGCTTGACCACCGTTTACTCCAGCACCAAGACTGATCAGCAGATTAAGGTTGCTGTTGACGCAGTGGTCGATGGTGCATCCGATGCTCTCAACACCCTGAAGGAACTTTCGGCAGCATTGGGCGATGACGCCAGCTTTGCTTCCAAGGTCACAGGTTCGCTGAGCAAGCGCGTTGCTGTTGATGCTCCTCAGACTTTCAGCACTGCTGAGCTTCTGCAGGGTCGCACCAACTTGGACGTGTTCAGCAAGGCTGAAGTCACCGCAATGGTCAAGGCTGTAACGGACACCATTGGTGACGTCTCGACTCTGGATGCTGTTGCGGCATTTGACGCAGCACTCGTTGATGGTCCAGCCCCAACAACCCCAGTCTAAGAGGTAGAACATGTCTCTCGTAACACAGATCACCGCACTCGCTGAACGTGTTGCGGAGCAGTTCGCAGCAATCTCCAGTAGGCTCACCCCTACTGGAGGTTCTCCCGGCGATGTCATTACTCTAGCACAACAAGGTATGTATTGGGACAAGCCGCTGGCTTCCTTTCCAATCTTCATTGCAACAGGCAACACCGCGTTCAATCTCGCTATGAACTTTATCACGGTTCCACTGAACATTGTTGTTCAAGACAGTCATGATGGATGGGATCAGGCCACCAACACCTATATTGTTCCACAAGATGGAATCTATGAGGTACAGGGTCGCATTCGCATTCAGGATGGCATGACACTGAACACCAGCGTGGGTATTGGTATTGACACAGAAAGCATCGACAACCCAGGCTTTATCTGGTCTCAGACGCCCGACACGGTGTCAGCAAGTGGTGCTAGCCGCTACACGATGGTTCTTAATCGAACACTCGTCCTGAACGCTGGGGACGACCTCAGACTGTATGGATACTGGGATGGTGCCCAACAGGAAATCAGCGGTCGTGAACTAATCATTCAACGTATTCGCTGATCTCAATCAGTCAAAAGAAAAGGGACGGGATTTCTCCCGTCCCTTTTTCCATGAGTGCCGCTCTTAGTCGTCGCTGCTGAAGATGCCCAGGATGCGAAGGACGAAGAGGAAGAAGTTCAGGATATCCAAGTAGAGCTCCAGTGCGCCCCACAAGCTGACCCGAGCCCGCTCATCGCTGCTCATGCCCGGATGATATGCCTGCTTCAGCTTCTGCGTATCGTAGGCCATAAAGGCTGCGAAGATGATCAGACCTGCAAAGCAGATGATCAGCTGAAACACCGTTGACTGGAAGAACATTCCCATGATCATGGCCACGATCAGACCAATGAGACTCATTAGCAGGATGGTTCCCAGACCGCTCAGCGACTTTCCAGTGGTGTATCCGTAGAGACTACAGCCGGCGAATGCCACTGCGGTCATCATAAACGCTTCCAGGACCAGTACACCGCTTACCTTACTCAGGATCAGCGAAAGCGTCATGCCTTCCACTGCCGTGAGGGCGATGAATGCCACGGCCAGGGCCGTTACACTGGCGCGTTCCAGGCCGCTGGCCATGAAGAACACGATGCCCAGGGGAGCCAGTAGTGCGAGGAGAAACCAGCCACTGTGGGCTGCGAAGAACGCCGGGAGACCCAGCGCGATGCCACCATAGGCACCGGCGGCGCTGATCAGGACGCCGAGGATGAGCCAGTTGTAGATGCCCACCATGTAATTGCGAAGACCCTGATCATAGGTCTCGCCGCGTGTTAGTTCCATATGACCTCCATTAAGACTGTCACCAATATACTGGCGCCTTTTCCGGTGTCAACCTATTTGAATTTGCCTCGTGGACGCACGATGCGGGCATTCCGGAGGTCTAGGGAGGAAAAGAAGCCGTTACGCTTACTTAGCTGTTCTGGCGTGACTTTTCCACTCTTGAGGTCCTCCTCGTCCTGCTCCCGAGCGCGTGCCTTTTCAGCAGCACGTTCCTGGGGATCATAGGTCAGTTGTGGAGGTTTGCCATGATCTCGTCGGGCTCCAAGGGATTGTTCTGCACCCTCGACTTCAGGGCCTGGAGGATCAGACCGTCCATTCCGCCCACCCTCTGGCTTGCTTCCTCTTCCGCTATCTTCTGGTTCAGCCACTGGAAGATTTCCTCGTCGGTGAGCGGATACTGCTGGATGTTTCTCATGGGGCGTTCTTACAACACATGGAGGATTAGGGCAAATAGTAGGATCCATCCACCATAGATCCAGTTGTTCCACTTTAGACGGCTTTCTGTGTCATACCATTCATTCAGTGATCGCTGACATCGAGTGGAATGATCGGGATCCTCTCCGCCTTCCACGTGAAGCTTTCCCTCTTTGTCCACCCAGCAGCGAAACGATGGACGGCCAAAATGCAACCGGCTGTTTTCAATCCTTGCATCCTCGGTATCCCGATCCATGATCAGATTGGCAAAGATTCGGATCACGTAATGGATCTGCAGGAAGACCAGACAAAACTGGGCACTGGTGCGCGGTGGTGCGCCCTCCAGCCAACTGACTAGCCAGATGATTGGAACAAAGAGCCAGCCTAGCATGATGTGTTTTCCATACCGCTTTCTAACATTGCTGGTGCTCGTTGGACAATACTCATGGAAAAAGCGGGAAGAGTTTCCTCTTCCCGCTTTATTCGTCTTAGAGCGTTACACTGCCGAGACCGTCGATTAGACCCGTCTTCTGGAGCAGAACTACCAGCAAGAGGATACCAACGATGACCTTTGCGATCATGTTGCCAGGATATGGCAGAAAGCGGTCTGCGACCCAAGCTGCGACCCAACCAATAGCGATCAGAACAGCGAGTAGAACGATAAGCGACAAAAGAGACATAACAGTCCTCCCAATATAAACATCGGGTCTTGCAACCCGTTTCATATATTTATAACACTGGGGAGTTCTGCGCGTCTACATTCAGGCGATACAGAAACGCTTTTCCTGACCCTGATCGGGCAGGATAGTTACATCCACACCTCGGGACCTGAGGGTACTGACAAGTCTGTCAAAGGTGGCCACATCGCGATTCAGTTCTCGAACTGCAAAGCATTTGGGCGCGATTGGTTTGATTTCCATCTTTGAGGACTCCGTATTTCTATAGTGCAGAGTGCTTTAACCACTGGCACCATGAATTACAAGAGCTTTTGCAAAAAGACTTTGGTTATTCGGGTGACTCTGGCATATCATCGATATACTGGCGCACGACATCATTGAACAGCTGGTTCAACGTGATGTCACGCTCGTGTGCCATGAGCATCAGCTTGTGGAGAAGATCGTGATCGAGCTCTAGGGTGATGGTTTCCATGTGGACGTCCTATACGACATGATCCGCGGGATCAATATAGTCAGAGGTACGAAAAGGCCCCACACTATCAGCGTGGGGCCCCAGCGCGCTTAGATCGAAGGCTTGTCGCGATTTGCTTCCATCTCCAAGCGAAGGCGCTCTGCGGCCTCCTTCTTTTCCTTGGGGGTGAGCTCCTTGTTCTTGCTCTTCTCGTATGCTGCGAGTTCGTCCTCGGTCAGCTGGCCGGCCAGATCGTCGCGAATCATCTGAAAGCGCGCCGTCTCAGGATTCTGGGGATCCATGTTGGTCAGCGCCTTGAGCCGACCTTCGACCACCGCGAGGCGCGAAACGGTTTCGGTGAGTACGATCTTTTTGTTCTGCAGTCCGTCGGCCATGTTCTGTGTTTCCTATTGTTGTTGTCCAGTAGCAATAGAACAGAACACCAGTGTTCGCAACCGCTCATTCATGGAAAAAGCGACGCCAGCTTTCGCCAGCGCCGCATTGGTCAGGGTGAAGGGACTCGAACCCCCACGATGTCCTCCTTCCAAAGGAGACAGCTTACCAATTAGCTCACACCCTGATGGAGGAAAGCAGGGGACTCGAACCCCAGACCTTGCGGTCCCAACTGATTTCCAATCAGTGCTACACCCTGTGCAGTTTACTTTCCATGATTTTGTTCATACCACATCACGCAAGGCACATAGTAGTCATGCCGTGATTCTGGTACAAACTTTATGACCTCGGGGTCGTCTTGGCTTAGACGCCAGGGCCACCAGCGATCATCACTTGGATCATACCATATGGCCTTCCAATACTCCCGGCATGCCAGGGGATCAAAATAGACGGTCATATAGTAGCCCTTGGTATCGGGCTTGATCAGTGGATAATCATTCCATGTCATAAGCGGAAGACTGGAGAATCGAACTCCATACGGGTATTAGCCGCACACACTGTTTTCGAGGCAGGTTTGGACCCAGTCCAATTAATCTTCCATGATTGAATCAAGAACAAGTTGTTTGCTCTGGATAGTTGAAGCTGCGTCTACCAATTTCCGCCACGCCCCGTCAGTTGTCGGGACGGTAGGACTCGAACCTACACGGCACTAAGGCCAGCTAGTTTTCGATAACCCAAGGCCATCGGTTCTTGATTCAGCGATCCATACGGGGATCGAACCCGTGATCTCCACCGTGACAGGGTGGCGAGAACTCCGCTTCTCCAATGGACCATGTATAATCGGCGGACAAGTGTTGAATAGGATGTAAACCGGCTCATCCAATTGGCCTACTCCCCGTCATGTGGTCGGGGAGGTGGGACTCGAACCCACATACCAGTGCTTCCAATGCGATAACCCTAAACGATCGGTCCGCCGATCATGTTCTTGTTCTACAGCTTAGTTAGCCGTAAGTCAATTAGACCTTTGGGTGATTCTTCTTTGCTGCGCGCGATGCGAGCACCTTCTGAATCAGGTCCTTGACGATGATGAACTTGAAAATCTTCTTGAACATAAAAGTTACTCCTGTTGAGTTGCAATCTACTTATGCCAAGTGCTCCAAGTGGGAGTCGAACCTACAAGGGCAGTCTTAGGAGGACCGCCTCCATCCATTGGTTGGAGCGTTATGCGAACGCCAGCTTAAACAGCATGGCATCCTGGGCTCTCTCGAACCCAAAGTATCGCCGGTAGTCCGTGGAAAACGGACTATAGGTCCAGTAGGATACGCGATGTTCAGCCAACCATTCATAGATGGGGAGCCAAGTCGCCTTCCACTCTTTGCTTATGGCAAAAGTGACCTCAATCCGCAGATTGATACCCTCACGACCCATCCGATTCAACAATCGGGGGTGGACGTAGTCGTCGTGTCGGAAGGTTCCCTTATACATGGAATCCTGAATAACATCAGGAGTACAGGGTGTCAAGCGACCAAGGACCAGTTTCCACACCCGGTTCCTTTACCTTCTGGAATCCAAATATCCAGGGGCTTGCCCAACAGTAATACCATGCTTCCAAAGGCGTCCCAGTGGGCCTACGGCGTTAACTCTCTTGGTCGGTGCCTTCACAGAGAATCGAACTCTGGTTTACGGGTTACGAATCCGTTGTCTTACCACTAAACGATAAAGGCATGTTGGTACCCAATGTTCATAGCGTACCCGCTTTAGATGGGGGCGACCCACCCTCGCCCACTAGGGGCCACAGTGCCGGTTAGAGGAATCGAACCCCTGACATCCACGTTACAAAGGTGGCACTCTACCAACTGAGTTAAACCGGCGTAAGATACAAGGGCTGTGAAAGCAGGAGAGTCTCTTGGAGTATCTGGTCTCTTGCAACGAGTTACCAGTCCCGTCGCCTCACCCAGCCTCGTCCAAGAGGGCCGCTTTCCTCCAGGTGGTAATTTCCCAGAGGACCACCCTCGTATCGATCTTTTAACTAGCAGCTCTACACCGCTTGTCAAGCGCATCTAGTTGGATTCGAACCAACGGCCTTTGCCTTCGGAGGGCAACGATCTATCCAGCTGATCTATAGATGCAAAGTGCAGCAGGAGGGAATCGAACCCCCGACCTCCGGGCTACCGGCGCTCATTCCAATGTCCGAGTTCCTGCAGAAACTTGAAGGACAACACTGAGCTACGACTGCAAAGAGCCCCGGGATGGAGTTGAACCATCGTAAATCGGCTTCGAAGGCCAATCACCAGATCCGCTGGACGGGGCATGTTGCCTGGGCCGGAGCCCAGGACTTTATTACTTGTCCGCGATTGCGTCCGTAGTTGCAAAGCGAAGCAAGCCGGTGATAACACCAACAACCGAGATAACCGCGCCGTAGTGCGATCCAAGGACTGTTGCCATCTGTGGAAGAAAACCTTCCACGGCACCGAAAACAGTGAGAGCAGCCGAGAACCAGATCGTCTTGGACTTTGCAGCCTTGATGATCCAATCCTTGGCGTTTACGCCAACGAGCTTGAGCGCGTCGAGTGCAGGAACCACATTGTACATAAGCCGATCTCCTTTTCTGGTGACCGGATATTTAAGATGGGTTTCACTGAAGTTAAAAACACGGACAAGTTGGTAATCTGGGGGTTTGTTCAAAGTTTGAGTTTGAGATAACCCAGACTGTCCGGCCCGTGCGTTTTTACCAGGGTCGGGGCTTCCGGCAAACGCTGCAGATAATTCTGCCGCCTCCACTGGTTACCCATCGGTGACCATCTACCAAGCATATCAATCTAGGCATAACGCTATCCTGCATTCTTGGTCTAAGTTGCGGAGAGAGGATTTGAACCCCTGACCTTCAGGTTATGAGCCTGACGAGCTACCGAACTGCTCCACCCCGCGACACTAACTTATGGCTCTTTGCTCGGCATGTCAATAGTCTTTTCGTCCACTCGACTGTGACACGTTGGACAACGAACATACTGTGTGGCTGGGGAGCGGCGAACCACCATCCAGCCCCAGAGCAAAGCCAATCCTGCGAGGGGCCATTGGACTTGGCTTACCAAATCCGGCCGCTGCATGATCAAACCAAAGAGAAGCTGTGTGATAAAAAGGTGAACGCAGATTGCCGCACCACCCATTGTCTTCACATAATCTTCAAAGCGTTCAAAAGTCATACTAGACATTACTGTCTGGATGGACTGTTGTCAACTTGTGCAACCCGTGGGGATCGAACCCACATTCTCGGATTTTCAGTCCGGCGCATGAACCATCACTGCCAGAGTTGCATGTTATTTGTTGGTGTAGTCAATGACCCTAATGCAGCTTGTTGGAACTGTCACTGGGCACCGTAGAAACTCTCCCAGTTTGCTTCGAATCGTCTTAGCAATCTCGGGCGTTAGGGTGATCTCAAGTATCACACCGGGCTCCGTTGACTCATTGTAGTCTCCGCCGGGTGCGAACTTGTATGCGGTGCCCTTGCTCCAAGCGAGAAAGACGTAAGCCTTTTTCTCTTGGGGCAGGGGTTGTGGGGTGATACCAGTTTTGCTGATATGTTCCTCATAGACCGCAAGTCGCGTTCCGTGATAGACGATGCGGGGAATTGCTTCCTTGTCCGCTGACATCAGGTCCGTGTTCTCGTTTATGATCTCTGAGTACCGCATTGCTTGCTCCTAGTTTTACCTATTTACAAGAATGTGGGGACCAGGACTTTTGCTCCCCAGTGGGTGAGTTCCTGTTTGCCAGAACGCCTATAGCGTGTCCCCTTACAGCTTAACTTTCCTCGAACTTTTTGCGGAGCCGCTCGTAAGTTGCCCGCTCTTCCATCAGCTTTCGCTCAGCAGCCGCTTTCACGGTGTTCCGAGCGTCGCGTTCCATCTGACGGAACAGTTCAAGTCGTGCCTCATATTCATCGTCGGACTCCTCACGGATGCGACGAATGGTGACACTTCCGGGATCATCATAGTAGCCACTTTCCCAGTGGATTGTTAGTCCAGGGCCGTGCTCTGCGATGATCTTATCCAGATCGTAGCTCTCGTCTTCACCAATGGTCAAGAGATAGTCTACTTTTTGCTGCCTTTGCAGAACAGCTTTGCTCAACTTTGCCATCTTACTCTCCTCTTCCAATCAATTCGGATAGAAGATTCAACGACAACGTTGGAGGCCCCAGTGGGAATTGAACCCACATAGATCCGCTTTGCAGGCGGTCACGATTCCCATTCCGTCATGGGGCCATTGGCAGTGGATTAACCCACTGGTCGTAGAACTTACGGACTTCTGGCTTGTTAGCTAGAATCCATGTTTCCAAGTAGCTGAAAAGCCTTTTACTCTCAACCACTGCTTCAGGATCGGTGGTCATTACCATCTTGAAGCTGTGTACTGGCCACGCACCAGTTACGAAGTCCCGTTGAATCCAATCCCGGACGCCAACATGAACCGTATCAACCCCGTGTTGTTTCAGCAGCTTTGAGCAACTGCAACCATTACGGAATTTTACTGGACCGCTGCATGGTTCCAAGGTGGAAATTACCACACAACCTTTTGGGAGTTTGCGTACACCAAGAAAGTCCAGGACCTTCTTGATAGCTGCGCGCTCCGCATGATCATACTTTCCGGTTGCCAGTTTTACTGACTGACCCCAGAACCACTGATCGATGCTAGGAACGTAAATCCAGCATCCAACATGGCCGAATCGATCTAGTCCACCAAATCCATTTGAATCAGGATTTGCGTGAATGATCCTACTCGCTTCAACCAGTTTTTGCGCCACGATTATGCTCAACAAATGGTGTCTCCTATTGCTAGAAAACACTAGCATGGAAGCACCAAGTTTCAACCAGTTTCTCACCAAGATTAGTAGTCAGTATCCACACCTGACACCGGCTGCCTCGTCACAAAGCTCTATGCAATGCCGGCCAACCCTTCGCTCCACGCCGTACCCAGGGACTCATGAATCCCGGACCGTCTCGTTACGAACCTTGGAGCGGGTAGGGGGAATCGAACCCCCGCGTACACCATGGCAAGGTGTCAAGCTACCATTACATCATACCCGCAGATGACTCCCAACTATCAGCTCTTCCTAGGTAGCCGATAGTGCCCCTCGTACTCGAGACGGGACCTTGAAAGAACCACGAGGGCGCAATCAGAGGGTGGAGCCTATGAGCGGGTAAGGGGGATCGAACCCCTGTCATCAGCTTGGAAGGCTGAGGTAATACCATTATACGATACCCGCATGTTTGATCTTGCCGCCTGTAGCCGCGATCCTGTTCTATGCTACAATCTACCTACCCGACCATTTCTGGCCTTGTGCCTCGCCATTACGCGATGAGAACTTACTGCTCTCTGGCTGCACCAACCCGACCATATAGCTGAAGGATTGCCATGGTCTGTTTGGCTTGCTGGCTTAATCACGGTGGTCTCTTCCCTTACGAGGTCTTTTGAACCCCTCCCACTCGTCCCTCACGCCAGTCGCGAACTTCCTCAAAGCATCTCTGCCCTGCTGTAACTCGACTTGCAAGATCAGTACTCAGTGAAGGAATCGAACCCTCATCAATCGGTAATCGGCCGACCGCACTGCCATTGTGCTAACTGAGTATGGAGCGGGCAATGGGGCTCGAACCCACGACATCTTCGTTGGCAACGAAGTGCTCTACCACTGAGCTATGCCCGCATGTTGTTGCCAACCGGATCCTCTCGCCAGCAGAGCAACCACACCAGACTTGCGTCTCCGGGCATCTTTCCGCTATTGCTCGACCGTATAGCGACCCAAGGGCACCGGCTTTTTAAGACCATCCTCTCAAGTTGCATCAGCAACATTATCAAACTAACACCACGTTGCCGTGCTGTCAATTAGAAGGGGTGACCGACGGGGTTCGAACCCGCGACTCCGGCTTCACAGGCCAGAAATGTTACCGCTACACCACGGTCACCATGGAGAACAAGCGTTTGTTCAGTGGAGCATAAGGGAATCGAACCCTTCCTACCGCAGTGCAAGTGCAGCGACAACACCCAGAAGATGCCCCATTTGGTTCTCTGCTCTCAGAGTGTCAAGCCAGTTCCGGCGGCTTTCCCTGCGCGACCTATATGGGAATCGAACCCACCAAATTCCGCTAGACAGGCGGTTCTCTTTCCCAGCTGAGTCATAGGCCATGGTTCAACGTAGCGGAATTTCAATACCGGCCGTGGTAGCCAGTGCGCTGATCTTCTCTTATCCAACTGCTACGTTGAGTGGAGACTAGGGGAGTCGAACCCCTGACCTACTCGCTGCCAGCGAGTCGCTCTCCCAACTGAGCTAAGTCCCCATGGGTTTGGGATGGTTTTCAAGAGGGCAACCCTCTAGCCTCTCATACACTCTTGCGTATGCTGGAACAACCATCCCAAAGTCTTGTCTATTAGGCCAGAAGCAGTCTGTCAAGCCCAATGGCCCAACCAATACCTTCGGCGTATCTACCACCTCCGGCTACCTGTTTCTGTGCCCCCAACTGGTCGCAGACAGCTTCAAAGCCGTCCTCAACATAGTAGGATAGACCGCGCTTTACAGCATCAACGAGCGTCCAATTGACACCTGTTGCTTCCATACAGCGCCGCAGTAGCTCAACAACCTCTTGGCGGTCGTCCTGGGCGTTTCCGCCTAGATACTCCACACCAAATTGCGTGAACTCCCGATAGCGTCCGGCTTGTGGCCGTTCGTACCTATAGCAGCGTTGCACGTAGAAGATCTTCATGGGCTTCCCCATTCCCTTCCACTTGTCACGCCACAATTCTTGGATGAGACCAGTGGCCTCGGGGATCAAGCAAACATCTCGACCTCCCTTATCCTGGAAGGCCCACATTTGATTGACGATTTCCGGTCCAGCCTTGTCGATGAAGGTCTGTTGTTCCCACAGTGCGGGCAGAATTACTTCATCAAATCCAGCTTCAGTGAACCAACCTCCTCAGGAGATCGGTCATCTGAATCATCGCGCGGGCTTCAGCCCCCACGAGAACTCGAGTTCCCCTTAGCATACATTTCTCCAATACTCGTTTATCTCGGCCTTCAGTTTGGGAAAGCCAACCAACGATTCCGGATTGTAGAAGATCCACTGTCCGGGTCGATCTGCGAGACGAACACTGGCGGAAGCCGATGCTCGTGCTCGCTTGATAACGTAACCGTACTCGTCAATCCCATCAGCGTCCACAAAGTGAACGTCCAGGTACTCCACAAGACCAACCACTCCATGAAGGAATGAATGCTTGTGGGCGGCGGCGACTTGTACGATCGCACCGGGAAAGATGCCCCGTAGAGCAAACCGTCCTCGGTCCGTTATCTTGACCGCGTGGAGGCCATCATACTCAACCAGCTCTCGCCGGTAAAGTGCAACGATCCCATCGCGCCAATTCTTCCTGCCGCCAGCAACTTCCCGCAAAAGCGAGATGTGCTTGGGCTGGATGATGTTGACATCAAACTCGGGATTCATTGACGACCTCCTATTGGAAGCTGCAACTAACACCTTTGTTCAATTTGTCAACTAGATGCCCAACAAGGATTCGAACCTTTGTCTTTCCGAGCTCAAAACACGGCGGCCGTACCGAACAGCTAATTGGGCAATGTGGTTGGTCCCTGGGGCACGCCGCTTGAGCAGTTAATTAGGCTGCTCGCGAGGGCTTAGTTGTGGGTTCCGGCTGATGGTTTCAGTCCACAACGGCCCCAGGAAGTGTTTGGAGCCGGATTCGAACCTGCCTCCGACGCTGTTCACGAGCGCCTGCCTCACCACTGGGCTATCCAAACATAGTCGACGAACAAGTTGATGCGGTCGAGGGGTGTCATCATCAAAAGGATAACCCTCAGTGCTTCGGCTCGTCTACTTGCTCCCTGAGTAGGATTCGAACCTACGACCCACGCATTAACAGTGCGCTACTCTACCGCTGAGCTATCAGGGAATGTTGTAATCACTTTACAGTGGAGTTTGAAGCTTGTCAATACTCGCGCTCTCGGGTGGAGTCGAACCACCCAATCCGCCTTCGCAGGGCCGATGCTGGATCCGCCAGCGAGAGCAAAGTGGAAGCCGTGAGAATTGAACTCACCTAATTCTGCATGTGAGGCAGACGTCATCCCAGATGGCTAGACTTCCGTGGCGCCCTTGAGAGGAGTCGAACCTCATCCAATTCCAACCTTCGCACGGTTGGGGCCAGATCCGCTGGCAAGGGCATGGTAGTCCGTGACGGGATTGAACCGCCGACCGCTCCCGTGTAAAGGGAATGCTCTACCGCTGAGCTAACGGACCATGGTGGAAAGTTGCAGAGTCGAACTGCGCGCCGAAGCCACTGGGTTACAGCCAGCTTATCCCGTCCCGGGACTGAAACTTTCCATGGAGTGGACCACCCCGGATTCGAACCGGGACACACTCCGTTTTAAGCGGAGTAGGTATGCCAGTTCCCGTCAGTAGTCCAAAGTAGCGCGTACGGGGATCGAACCCGCTTACAACAGGGTGAAAACCTATCTGCCGGCCATTAGCATCACGCGCCATGGCGATCACTTAGTGATCAGTGGACGATACAGGGATTGAACCTGTGACCTTTCCCATGTCAAGGGAACGCGCTACCGCTGCGCCAATCGTCCGTTTGTTACCAGCGCCTAGATCTGATCTCTGGTTGCCGTTCGACACCATTGCCATCTAGGCCAAGTTTTCCATCGTTGATCGCCAGTTGGTTCAACAATGAAAGTCGCCGCAGACCTGGAAAGTCCTTGGTGAAGAGAGTTACCTCATAGGCCAGTGAATTGTTGCCGCCACCACCGCTTCCAGTGTTGACACCAATGTTCTTCAGATGGTCGCTATCGAAGAAGTCGTATGCGTTGCCCTCAAAGGTAGCCCTGATCCGACCGTACCATCCCTCTTCGGGAATCACAATCTCGTCACCGCTGCCTTTTCGTCCCCAACCGGTATGCTTTTGACCAATGGGGGCCGCGTGGCTTGTTGAGCACTTTTCCTTGAAGTAGACATTCTCGAATGAAAAGCTCACTCGATCAGCCGGTCCAGGAACAACGCCCTTTCGTGTTTTCCAACCAAGACCAAAATGCAGTGCAACCTGCAAGTAGTTTTCGTTGAGCCACTCAACGATCTCATCCGTGGTGTTTGCCTGATATAGAAGCGCGCACGACTGTTTGAAATCTGCCGTTGCCCGTGCCTTGGCTCGCAAGAGCTGATGCTCAGTGCGTAGTGATCGAAGATGCTTCCGATATTTCTTCGGATCTTCGAACAGCTTGCCACTCCAGGGGCATTTATGAGCAGTGACCTTCATGCTGGTTTCCTAGCACAAAGGATCGGTCTGTCAAGTTGCAGAGGATGGAATCGAACCATCTAATACTAGCTTATGAGGCTAGTCAGCGACCGGTGCTTGTCCCTGCTAGTGCAACCAGTTGGAATTGAACCAACGACGCGTACCTTTTCAGGGTACCGCTCTACCAGACTGAGCTATGGCTGCATAGTGCGAAGTACAGGACTCGAACCTGTTTTGCCGGCTTATGAGACCAGTGCGATAACCTGTACCGCCCACCTCGCGTGGATTGCTGACTTACAGCTTGGCATGGGTGGAGGGATTCGAACCCTCTCTGCATGGTTTTGGAGACCAGCCGACTACCTGTATCATACACCCATATGGCTGACTAACAGCTTGGTGGAAAAGGGCGGAATCGAACCACTCCCCGAAGGATCTGATTTACAGTCAGACTGCCATATCCAAGATGACTTTCCTTTTCCATAGAGCACACCTAGGGAATCGAACCCTTTGACCAAGGCTTAAAAGACCCTTGTCGTTCCAAACGACTTTCGTCTAGGTGTGCGGAGTGCGCCCGGAAGGAATCGAACCTACAATATCCGGTTATCAGCCGAACGTTATACCGTTTAACTACAGGCGCAAAATGGTGAGCAAGTGGAGATCTGGATGTTTTCGGTGCTACCACTACACTATACGCCCACATTGAGGGCGCACTTGGATTCGAACCAAGCCTCGCTTTTTTGCAGAAAGATAACCCAATATCAATCGGCTCACCGTGCGGATAGGGGGAGTCGAACCCCCACGCCCCTTCGGGCACTGCATTCTGAGTGCAGCAAGTCTACCAATTCCATCATATCCGCATGTCTGCTGGTCGTTATCCAGCTCAAGTAGGGCGCTCTTAGGACCCAGCTTGCTAGTGCTCCAGGAGGGACTCGAACCCTCATGACCTCTCGGCCGGCGCATTTTGAGTGCGCTGCGTCTACCATTTCACCACCAGAGCGTGGAGTGCGGATAGTGGGACTCGAACCCACACGCCCGAAGGCACAGGCCTCTCATGCCTGCAAGTCTACCAGTTTCATCATATCCGCATGATGTTGACTTTCGTCAGTGCTCCCAAGAGGAATCGAACCTCTGCCGGCCCCCTACCAAAGGGCTGTGCTACCATTATCACTATAGGAGCGTGGCGGAAAGCGAAGGACTCGAACCTCAAACGCCGTGTAGGGGTGAACGGGCGTTTACATGATTTGCATCAGCCCGTCGGCCTCGACGGTACGACTTTCCATATTGCTGACTAACAGCTTGGCGGAAGAAGGAGGAATCGAACCCCAATCCTTTCGGATCCAAAGGATTAGCAATCCCCGTCAGCGTTCCCAGGCTGAATCATCTTCCAGAGTGGACAATCTGGGGTTCGAACCCAGGACCTACGGTTTAAGAGACCGTCGCTGCTACCAACTGAGCTAATTGTCCATGTTTGCTGACTTACAGCTTGGATCCCCCGACTGGATTCGAACCAATACAAACAGAGTCAGAGTCTGTTGTCCTACCGTTAGACGACAGGGGAATGTTTGCTGCCTAACAGCTTGGTGGACCGGATGGGGGTCGAACCCACAACCTTCGGAGTAAGAATCCGCTGCACGACCAATTGTGCTGCCGGTCCATGGATGCCCCTCCTGGTCTCGAACCAGGCACCTTCGCATTCAGAGTGCGCTGCGCTACCAACTACGCCAAGGGGCAATGTTTGCTGACTTACAGCTTGGTGACCCCACGGAGAATTGAACTCCGATTGTCGGGTTGAGAACCCGCTTTCCTGACCATTAGAAGATGGGGCCGAAGAGGACACGGTGGGGTTCGAACCCACAAGGGACTTTCGTCCGGCGCATTAAGAGTGCGGTGAGCCAACCAATTGCTCAACGTGTCCATGTTTGCATGACTGACATGCTTGGTCTAGGTGAGAGGATTCGAACCTCCAGTCTCTCCCTCCCGAAGGGAACGCCTTACCAGATTGGGCCACACCTAGATAGTAGTCTTGCTGACAAACAGCTTGGCTCCCGTAGAAGGACTCGAACCTCCACGCTTTCGCACTTGGTTAACAGCCAAGCGTATCTACCAATTTCACCATACGGGAATGTTTGCTGGACTAACCAGCTTGGTCGGGATAGCAGGGTTCGAACCTGCGACCTCTCGTCCCCCAGACGAACGCGCTACCTGACTGCGCTATACCCCGATGTTTTGGCCTTTTGTTTGTGATATGCGATCTATATTGCTAGGCACTTCTAGCTTGACCGCTGTCAGGGAACTTCCTTCCCCAACTCGCCTAAGAGACAGCCTATCACTAGACCATCTGATTTTTACTCTCGGGGTAATTTAACCCCCGATTTCATCCTCGGCTACGCCCATTTGGGTTTATTTAGAGTGGCTATCCCGCAGTCTCGTTCCGCGTTTACCACTTTGATTGCTTGACAACTCTTTGAGTCTGCGCTAGGGCTCATCTTGGAAATTGTCTTACAATCCACTGAGGAAAATTGCTTTCCCTCCGTGCTGCATCTGCATGCCTAAGCAAGCTTCTGCCGATCTAAAGTTTAGCAGCTTCCGATTACTGTGTCAACAACTAAATGCTGACCTTTAAATCTTTTTCCGCTGTGTGCTAAAAGCACGTTAGAGTAAAGAAAAACCCCGGCAGTTTCCTGCCGGGGTCTGTTTTCCTAAAGCTGAATGGAAAGTGTTAACCTCCCCAGTCTTGCTCCTGGAAACCGACCCCGGCCGTATTAAGCGCATATGGACGCTTACTATCGACTGGGTTGGAAATCTGTTCTCCGCGCTGCGACCATGTGGCGCCCAGTACGGTCGCGATAAAGGAAGCGGCGACTTGGCCGACCTTTCCGCATACCATATGAGTGCCTAGATGCAACATTGAAAACACATTCCTTTAAAACTGTAGCGCGGACTATTCCGTGCTGCCTGTCTACTTATACTGCCCTGACGTTATGTCAAGCAATAAAAAAGCGCACCGTTGAATTTTATTTCCAACCGTTTGCCTTAGTGGAGAATGTCGGACTCGAACCGACCACCTCATGCTTGCAAAGCACGCGCTCTCCCAGATGAGCTAATCCCCCGTGGGTACCGCAAACTCCCCGACCCACCGGGTCCGAACCTCGCTTCGCGCTCGGCGTTTGCAGCGAGGGCAGTAAAAGCGCCTAAGCGTTCCCTCTGCCCTATGTCCACACTATACGAAAACAAAACCGCGTTTGCAATATGTTTTCTACAGCGTTTCTACGTTTCTATTTATGCCTGAATAAACAGGACACTTTCGAAATAGCCCAAAAACGAGCAATTTCTCGAACCGCATGTTCTTTATGTAGCCGTATCGTTGGCGTTGCAATATGTTCTTATGACGTTGTGAAACCTTTTTCGTGAAACTTAGCTGCAACCGTTAACCGCTGAGCAAAGGGCACTTGTATGGTAGCACGTCCGCCGGCCTTGCAATGGTCGATGATCTTCTTGGCTTCCCGGATGTGGCAACCCGTTACATCACGTATTGTACGGGCCAATCCCTCGGTCTCCGTTGCGCCATCGTGCTTGTGGATTACCAGCTCAGCCATCGCTCATTTCCCATCGTGCCAGCATTGTTGCAGCCAGGATGGCCACCACGATTGCAGTCAAAAGGCACCACACCGTATCCGACATAAACACCCGCTAAATAAAAGCATGAAGATCAGAGAAATCCTACCTGAAAGCTGGTGGCAAGACCTAGATCCCGGCTTCCTCTCCATGATGGGTTACACACAGGAAACCCAGCAAGAAGAAGCAACCGATCTGGCGAGCAGTGTCAGCACCGACGTAAAGGACATCAAGAGCAACCGTTAACGGCGTCTCTTACCACGTGGAGGCCTTGTTCGCTTCCGCTGGTCCTTTTCGAAGATGCGGTCCCGAATTTTCGTGACCTGCTCATCGTCTTGCTTGCTTGGCACCACAAACAATGTGGGGTCAAGAGTCACACCGGCCTTTTCGGCTTCCTTAGCAGCTTTTCTGCTGGCCGCTCGTTCCGTGGCTTCTCGACTGGTCTTGGCATGGTGACAGGGCTGGCAAAGTGTCTGCAGGTTGCCCATCTTCCAGTACTCAATATCACCGACGCCACGGTTCTCAACCAGTGGCTGGATATGGTCTAGGTGCCATACGTCCGATCCTCGCGTGGAGCAGCGATGCCCACAAGTGGCACACTTTCCGCCATCGCGCATGAATACTGCCTGACGGGTAACACCTGGCCAGAAGATCATCTTGTAATCGACGACACAGATTGGATGCCAGTAGGTGCGGTAGTTCACGGTTCCATCTTCGTTCAAGACTGGAAGACCGCAGAATCTACACGTTCCCTTTGTGGGAGTGTCCCACCCAACTGGCTTGGGTGGATCCCTATGTGTAGTGTTTACCATCCACTACTTATTCACTTGGACAGTTTTATATGACCATCAGGACCCACTTCCAAGTCCTCAATGGCTAGCTGGCCCTTGACCACCTTGAGTTCCAGGGCACGGATCTCGAACAAGAGGATGGCTTGACGAAGATGCTGGATGATCTCCGCATTGCGTCCCCAGAACTTCTCACGGTCCAGATACTCCACACGATCAATCAGCATTCTCAGGACTTCCTGGCAGCTGGGACCATCCATTCCCTGAGGGTGGATCTTGGGATCCATGTGAAAGTTAAAGTCCGTCTTGGTGTCGCTCTTTAGATCGTCGAGCTCATAGACGTGGCCTGCATCAATGACCCTCATTAGAAGTTATCATCTAGTAGGTGGCGGGGTTCTGGAAACTTCTTCAGCGAAGTCATCTTCAGAGCCAGCTGGTATTGCTTCCACGCATGAACCACTTGCTCACTGGCTGCATCCTCACCCAAGATCGTTGGGGCAAGGTCCATCCAGACGCAGTCCTCGGCAACCTGACGGGGATTGGTGCCATATACGACGCGGGGCTGATAGAGCTTTCGCTCGGTCATCAGCTTCAAGGCCATGTCGTAACATTCGCCTTCATCCAACCCCCTCAAATAGTCGGGACGCATGAGGTACTGTTCAACCACCCCATCCATCTGGTGACTGTCATAGATAGCCGTTCGGCATACGATCAGATAGACATCGTCGTAATCAACGGTGCCATTGACAATATCCCGAAGGCAGCGACCAAAGGAGAAACCAATCTTCATACCCCCTTATAGCTGGGGGGAGGATTGTTCCGTCAATATATCAGTCGATCGCGTAATCGTCGAGGACGAATATAACCGTGGTCTGGTGACGACTGTTGCCCACCTTCAGCTGGTATGCCTCGTTCCTGCACATCATTCCGCCGTTCACGGGCACCATGGGACCACAGTAAGCGGCAACCACCTCTTGCACTTCCGTGACTGCTGGGAGTTCACTCTGATGTAGCGGGCAGCCCAGGCTCCGGGCTTTGTTCTTCCGCGTCCGCTGATCACGGAATAGCGCGATGCTTTCCAGGACGTTGGCGACGGGCTTTCCACGGCAGATGTAGAAGCCGTTGGAAAGATTCACAGTCTGCCCTCGTTCAAAAGTTTCTGTGAAATTGCCCTGCGCGGCCAGGGCCAGTGCCAAGAGGATCATATCAGTTGCTCCTTGCAACGGCACGACGCGCTTTGGTCTGCCGGCTCTTCATATTTGCTTGCGATTTGCCCTGCTGCGCGATGCAGTGGGCGTAGAATTCTGCGCGGACTGCCGGGTCGGTCTCGGTCAGCTTCTTTGCTTCCGGGCTTTGCTGGACGATCAGGCTCATCTTGCAGCGGAGAACCTTGCCCTGCGCGTCCTCGACCACGTAATCAAACAGCTTGTTCCGCTTGGGATTGTAGCCCAGGACCGTTAGCTGTCGACCACCGTTGAAGAACTTGATGCCGGCCAGTTTGCTCTTTGGCATCTTGGCCATCTTTTCGTCGAACAGATCGGGGATGATGAACTGAACCCTGGGAGCCGTATATGCGGAGCGTGGCACAGCATCATTGATAAAGCGCTCACGTACCCGCTTGTAGATGGCCTGGAAGAACGAACCGTGACCGCCCTCATACTCGCCCAGTGTCTTGCCAAATATGGGCGTTGCACCCTTCCAATCGGTGACCAGCGGATGGGGGCGACCACTGCTGATGCCGTTGATTGCGTCCATACGAAGCGCGAACTGAATCACGTGGGCCATCTCATGGGCAACCAGCGTCCTGATGGACAGCGTGGTGTCAGTGGTTTCGAAGCCACCAATACCCACGACATTGTTGTAGCTGGCATATTCGCCAACAGCCTTCAGGGGATAGTTGATGTAATCATGCGCGGCCAGCTTGATCGTAAACGCGTCAAAGCGTTCCATCTTGTCGCGCTTGATGCCCGCCATGCCGTAGAAATTGTGGCGGCGTTCCGTGATGGTCAGCTTGATCGGCAGTGAGGAAAGATTAAACGCTTCCCGGGCCCAGACCTGAATCTCGTGCATCGTCGTGGTTGCGATGGACTTGAATTCCTGGATCGTTGGAATGGACATTCGATCTCCTGCTTGTGCTGCCTATACACCAGCTTCTAGCACAAACAGGATAGGGGTCAACCAGTTTTATCCCTTGTGGTCCTTCATGTACTGACGAACCGCATCTTGAATCTTGGCCATTGCCTTTTGCGTTTTCTTGACCTCGCTGTTCAGCGTGTTGGTTGCATCCCTCAGGGCTGATTGGTATTCAATGGCCTTTTTCTGCGCCTCAAGGAAGACCTCTGGGTGAGGCTGCCTGGGCTCGCAGAAGCTATTCAAATAGTAGCCCTGATTTCGGATGCCTTGCGTCTGGCTGTTCAGCTCTGTCAGGACCTTGTTCAAGTTCTGGTACTGAAGGATGTGGGGCTCGATATGCGCGGGATCGAGGTCACGCCAACCACCAATATACTTTGTCACCCCTCGGCCAATGTTATCGTAGTTGAGCTTGAACCACACGGCATTCTTGCTGTCCTCGATTTCAATGATGTGACCGTAGAACTCCTCTTCCAAGCCAACCTTCTTCAAGGCTTGCTGCCAGGGGTGGAGGGTACAGCCAACGATCTCATATCGTCCCTTGATGCCCTGCTTGAGCAGTGCAAGATCAAAGTCCATCCTGATGGTGTTCTGACTAAGGCGACGGGTGCCCCAACTGGGCTTCTCGTGCCTGGCGGCTTGGTATAGGAATAGGTGCATTCCACTTTGTAGACAAGTAGGCTTGAAAAACTCAATAAATAAGCGAACGCTTCAAATAGGAGTTATCAATGACAGACGCAACCAACATGCGCGGGTTCCTCAACCTGTTTGAGGCCGAAGACACAAGCTACCGTGGAAAGCTGGATGATCCCAGTGTTTCCTATTCTGCTGAAATGAAGGCCGGTGGAGAGATCACCAAGGTCACCGCGTTTCTTTCCAGCTATCAGAGCGGAAAGTACACCAAGCTGGGTCGTACTCTAAACCGCGTGGAACGTCTTGAGGCTCGAATCAAGAAGCTCAAGGAAGAGACCAAGGCTGATACCAAGGACATGATTCAGGACTTGTTCCACGCCGAGGATGCAGCTTGCACCCGCGTCGTTGATACTGTCTCGTTTGTGTTTCAGATGAGCAAGGATCCCAAGGCTACTGAAACCGTCAAGTACGCGAAGGTTCTTGAGGAACTCCAGAGCAAGCTGACTCCAGAGCTACAGGATGTTCTCGAGACGCTGATTGCCAAGCACACCAGCGCACCAGTTCAGAAGAGCCCAAGTCTCAAGACAACCGACAAGGCCGGAGTCGCGGAAGAGGGAATCCAAGAGGGCGTGGGTGACAAGCTGACTGGCTTCTTCGCCAAGCTCAAGGACTGGGTTGGCAAGTGGGGAGCGCGCTATGACAGCCAGCTGGACGCACTCAAGAGGGAAGTTGGTTTCGCCTAAGTGAGTACCCGCTTCAGCAAGTCGTTCTCATTATCAGTGAGCTTGCGTAGCATCTCGTAGGGTTTGAAAGCTTCATCACGTATGGCCTTCAGGATGATCACTTCATCCTGGAGGTCTTTTACTCTCGAGGCATGACCATTCAGCATACGGCCAATGACGCCCTTTGCCTGCTCACGGAAGAGGTCCTTGCTTCTGGACTCCACTGCTACGCTGGCTTGCAGAAACGTCTTTAGAAGACCTCGGAGGTGCTCATTGGTGCGAAGTATGTTGAAGTCGGGCTCATTGACAAGCAATCGGTTGAGGGCGGAGGAAGTGAGGTTATTCACTTCCTCCGTGTCGATGATCGCGATAGCCCGCAGAAGCGTGATATCATCGACCGTGAACATCAGTTGGCCCGAACTCGAACCAACCAAACATCAACGGTCGACTCCTCGGTTGCCGGCTCGCCCTCGACCTCCGAAGCAACCTTGGTATAGCTGCGGCGACCATAGATGCCATATCCGTCCTGGGCAGTATCAGTGCGCGAGACGATCGCAACCCCCGGAGTGCCCATCGAGATCGTGCCCTCGGTGGTGAGGTTCACGCCACCAACATAGCGGAAGCCACCCTTCGTGGAAAGTCCATCGAAGGGGAGAAGTGCGCGGCCACCCAGCTCACTGTTGTAGGGATAATTCTTGACCTCGATGGTGTCCCGCTTGAGATCCGCGTCCTCGAGAACCTTCCGGACCTCTTCGGGGATCGCATCCCACTCCACTGCGTCGATGTCATCGGGGTGGAGATCACCGCCCTTGAAGATGCCACGATCGCGCTCGCCGCGAGCCTTGACATCCTGCTCCTTCTCGGCCTGGGTGCGACGGCGCTTCATTTCGCCGCGCTCCTTTTCCTTGTGCTCGGCGATTGCCTGCTCGGCGTGATCGCTCAGCGTGGGCCGGCTCTTGCCGTCAGCGGCCGTCCGGGTCATCCGGTTGTCGCCCTCTTCGTGAAGCACGGCGTCGGCCGAACCATCGCCACGCAGGATGGCGGCGAAGTCATCGGGGCTGAAACGCTTCTTGCCACCCTTGGCCGCGTTGGCCTTTTCCGCATAGGCGGCTTCGCGCTCCGCCTTCGTTACTTCATCGACCTCGCCACCGACCTTGTGAGCCGTGATGCTGTCGATGTCGAAGGTGCCGTCCTCGTTTCGGTCGCCCTTGATGTCCTCGACGTAGATGTTGCCCTGTTTGGCAACGGCCTTCTGAGGCACCTTGTCGTCATCATAAACGCCCTGCACGTCGGGAACGCCCATTTCCGTGAGGGCTTCCTTGAGCTCCTCGTTGGTCTTGCTGCTGAAGTCCGTTTCGGGCTCGAAGATGTTGAGGCCCTCGATGGCCTTGGAGCGACCGTATGCGCCGGGAACGTCCTGATTCTGGGGACGTGCCTCGCGCTGCGCGTCTGCGCCGCTAAAGGAGTCGCCGGAGAGGTCGCCCTTCTTCCGCATCTCCTTCATCTGCTCCTTCATCTTGTTGTCGGCCTCGACCTCTGCCTCGGTCCGACGATCGAAGGGGTCGTCCTTGTCCAGGCCGGTCCGCTCCTCGATGGTCATTGCCTTCTGTTCGGGAGTCTCCGTGGCCTCCTTGATCTCGACCATCTTCTGATGGAGCATGTCGAGATGCTGGTCACGGATGGTTGCCGTGTGCCGCTCTTCCAGCGACCACTCGGTCCAGAAAGCGTCGCGCTGCGCTTCATCGTTGTGATATACGGCGAGAACGGAATGCTTGAAGCCCTTGTAAAGGGGACGCTGCATGTGGTCCATGAAGTTGGACGCATACAGTTCATTCCAGTTGGGATTCTCTTCCTGACCCTTGATGGCGTCGAGAAAAGCTGTGAATTCCTCGACAGTGTCAGCGGCGGCCACCAGCGTGGCCACACGGTTGTCGATCATTTCCTTGGTCGCGTAAAGCATGAGCGCTCCTAGTGGTTTCCCCACGTGTAGCAGGTCACGCCAGTGCGTCAACTCCTATTGTGCAGTCGTTGGCGAAAATGTCAGCTCGTATGCGTTGCGCTGGTTGGCTAGGTTCTTGATGTTCACGTAGAACGTCTTGCCACTCTCGAGAAAGTATCTGGGGTCCTCGACGTCAGTCTTCATAAAGGAGCAGTGGTAGACAATTTCTGTTCGGCGGCGCATCAGCTTGAAGTGACCATAGCGGCGACCATCAAGTGGAGCGTCCGAGACCCATCCATCTATGGAAAAGTCCTGAGTGCTGGGCAGGATATGGGCGTGGCCAATTTCCATTGCGCCAAACATGGGAATTTGAAAGGGAAAGACATGGATGCTGCCAGGCTGAATGGCATATTGACCAAAGCTGTCTTGAGCCTCGGGCTCAAAGGTTGTTGTGGTAAATCCATCCATGTTCACTCTCCATTTGGAGCCCCTGAGGGGAGTCGAACCCCAATGCTTTAGGCTTAGAAGACCCAAGACCAGATCCGCTGGCAGGGGCGCGGAGTATTTAGCGCGCCGGTTGGTGTCTTCTCGTGAACATGACGCAATGATAGCAAAAGTGAGTTCCACTGTCAAGCTAAATATCGCATGAAACTCTGGGAACTTCTATCGCCATCCTCGCAACTGGATGAAGCCTTTGACAACATCCAGCCTTGGTCTTGGATGAAGAAGGTCTCCGACTATTGGCTTGCCAAGATCACAATGACCGAGCGCGTCTTTTGGGTCTACTTTCACAACAAGGATGGCAACGTCAGCCTAACATTCAATGATGATGATCACAGTGAGGAAGTCACGGGCAAGGGCGATGCCTTTGTGGTCTTTGGTACCATTGCGGATATCATCAAGAACTATCTAAGGGACAATCAGCCCAAGACGTTTTCCTTTCACGCCAAGGAATCCAGTCGCCAGAAGCTTTACGCTAGGATGGCTGGGGAGTTGGCTCGCAAGACTGGAGCCCAGTTGACCACGGAAATGGATCCCCATTGGGGCAAGGGCTACATCTTAAACTTTGGTGAACCAGTTGAAGAGGAACGGGTTGATGAACTCTTGAACGCACCCATTGAATGGGAATGGGCACGTGAGCGTCCCCAGGGATCGATCGCCAGCTTCTATGTCAAGGATGACCGCATCGACGTCACGCTCTCGCTGGGTGATGGCTACACGGACATCATGTTCAGCAGCAAAAATCACGGAATGGATATCACGGGCGCTGGTGCATCGTTTCAGATCTTTGCAACGGTCGCTGATATCTGCCGGGACTTTCTGACCCGCCACAAGCCAGAGGGAATCCGCTTTTCAGCCAAGGAGCCCAGTCGCGCCAAACTCTATGGACGTCTCGCAAGTCTCCTGGCAAAGGAAATGGGTTGGAAGTCCGACAGTCAGCAGACCAGCAGCGGCACCATGTTCTACGTGGAACCTTACAAGGATTTGAAGGAAGAGGGAAAGATCATCCCCAATGTCAACACCACCGTGGACGTTCAGCCGGGCGAGACGCAGCGACAGGCGGCAAAGTTTGGCAACACCCTAGACGCAAAGAGCCGCCCACCATTGCTCCGTGGAAGCTATGGGGACGACTCAGCGCGGTTCTCTGCGAACCAGGGGGACCCGTTCTACGGGTCGGATGGCACTCGACTTACGGGTAAGCGTAAGTGATCTTGGTGAAGCCCTCTTCCTTTGTGGGCGTTTCGTATCGCTTCTGCATCGAAAGCAACGCCACGTGGGGAACGCTCTTTCCAGTAGCTTCGAAGCGCGCCTTCATGCGCCGCTCCAGTTCAACCTGATCAACAACGAAGACGACTGCCTCCACTTCATAGCCCTCAGGGAGGTCCTTGAAGTAGTCCTTGCGGTTCTTGGCACTCATCGAAGTGCGATCGATGATGATGTTCTTTCCGGCAGTGACGGCGTTTTTCACCGCGTACTTGAACGTTTTGTTGAACTGAGCCCAGGGCGCTTTCCCATGCGCTTCGTTGTACGTTAGGTTGCGTTCCGCAGCCCACGCATCCACCAGATCATCGGTCGAGGCAATGACCCACTCTTCGGTCGTCTGGGAGAGGAACTTGGCTCGCCAAGTGCTCTTCCCGCTTGCCGGGGGACCTACTAGGATGATCATCTTTGCCATACAACCCTTTTACAAGAGAGTAGGGTTGGTGTCAAGCTTCAACGTACTCGCTTCGCAATCTTTGTTCAAGACCGCTCAGAAACAGGGTACCATAATGGGGGTTGGCATAGTCGAGGGCCAGCGAGAGAACCGCCGGAATATCGTACTCAACTTCCTTGGAGCAACTGGCAACCGCCACCGCACCAGCAGCCGCACTGTCGGTGTCCCCTCCTCGTGCTACTGCATCCATCATGATGGAGCCCAACGTTGGCATCGTGAACGCCGCGTGGACCACGTATGCGCTGATGCTCTGGGCCTTGATGGTCGTGGGCTTGCTGGGGTCCACGGAGTAATTGGACATTTCACCCAACCAGCGGAACTTCTGATCAGCCGATACCCAGTCGGTGTGCTCCACGACAAAGTTTACCAGCCCGGTACGATCCCCCACACCATGGATAAAGTAGTGGGCCGCCAGCGCCACGATCTGCGCGTGGATGGCCGTAGAGGGGTGATGGGTGGATATTGCCTGGATGGTTGCTGCCATCTTCAAGCTGGGAATGTCGCTGATAAAGCCCAGGGGCGCCACGCCCATTACCGATCCATTACTGTCCTTGGTTCGCTGGACCTTTTGAAGCAACTCCGCTCCATGATCCACGCTGTCCAGGAGTGCCTGAAAACCACGACTGTAGCCATCCCGCCGATCACGCTTGTAGGCGTTGACCATGTAGCAGGCATAGGAAAGCGGTGTGAATGGATCCATCGCATCACCACTTAGGAGAACCTCGGCATTGGCGATTGCCCGCTGGGTATCATCGGTGTACTGACCCTTGGTCAGCGCGGCATACGTGGGATGCTGATAGTACATCGACAGGTCATTCTTGCCCGTCTGTTGATCAGTGAATTCCCAGGGGATCGCATAAGCATCAGCGATTGCCATTTCAGCCAGCATGGGTCTTCTCTCCTTCGAAGTGAACCATCTGGCTCGGGGGATAGTTGGCGTCGCCGGTTGCCACGATGGCCCACATCTGCGTGTTGAGCTCGATGCGCGTTTCCAGGAGGTTCATGAATTCCTGTTTGCTCAGGCCAGGCATGATGGGTTCTAGGTATTCCACCACGGCGCGACCTGGCTTCTTCAGGAAATCAGTCTGCTGCCAGTAGTGGCCGAGATTGGTGGCCGCTGGAACCACGGGAACATTGTGCCTACTATACAGCGCCCAGATGCCCAGACGGTATCTATGATGTGTTCCTGGCTTGCTAAGATGCCCCTCAGGATAGATCAGTATCCGCTTGCCTTCCGCGAAGGCTCGATCGGCTCCACGGTTCAGGTCTTCCTTGCTGTTGCCGCCTCCGCAGTTATCCACCACGATGGCACCGATCTTGCTCAGGACACCCTTGAGCAAGGGGATCTTTTCCAGATGATTTCCGGTGACGAACACCAGATCATCGACTGCGCTAAAACTGCAGAATCCGTCTCCCCAGCTCTGATGCTTGGGGGCGAGGATGAAAGCACCCTTGGGAAGCCGTTCCTGTCCCAAGATGGTTACTCGGATGCCCGCGAAGACATACATTGCCTGAACCATTCGCCGGGCGTATCGCTGGACCATCCAAGTGGTCACTTGCTTTCCAGGAATGATGCTGGCCACCACACAAAAGAGAATGTAGGTGATGCTCAGCAGCCAGTAGGCAATGTAGAACAGCGAGCTCCGAATCATCATGAATCCTTGTGCATTCCGTGACGCTTGAAGTATGCTTCATCATAGACGCGCCACGCATTGGTGTCCTCGTCCCAATGTCGAGAATCGTAGAGCTGTCCCTCAAAGGTGTAGCCAAACAGGCCCAGCTTGAGTCGAACGCCAGCATGATCGGTCTTCCGAGTCCACGAGAACTCAAAGTCCAGAAGGTTGCCCCAGCCAAAGCTATGACCCTCAATCTCCCAATGCTTGTTGGGCCAACGAGTGGAGCCGCTCTTGCTGAACAGGCTGTCCCACTTGTTGTGGTTTTCAAAGATCGCTATGTTGAATCCAATACGCATAGAGCGCAGGTAGTGCCAGCTTGTCAGTCTGTCAAACAAAAGGCTGGATGGAAATCACTCTCCATCCAGCCAGTCTTTGCTCTAGGGAGCAACTATGCGGTGACGACAGCCGGCACCGGCCCCGTTGAAGCCCAGATATTGTCCCACTTGGTTACGTTTGCGGCAGCCGTGGGATGGTTCTCCATATGCTCACCGGTCAGGCTCACACTCTTCACGCGCCGCATGTCGTAACGCTTCATCCCCTCGGAGCCGCCACTGACCTGAAAGCCGTAGAGGCTTTCCTTGCCATTCTTGCAACCATAGACCCAGGGCTCCACAACACGAACAGTGGGCTCCTCTTCCTGACTGTTCTCGCTGTGGTAGCGGAAAGTGATCTGAAGTCGGTTCTCGATTGCGTCTACGATAGTGGGATGATGTGGTTCAGTCATACCTTACTCCTACGTTGCAACATTGTTATTCAAGCACGTTAGAGGACGCCTATCAAGCGCACTCAACGCAATTTTATTACGGTTAGCCGAGAATCTTCAATGCTTTTGGCTTGTAGCCCGGCTTGGAGAATCTCAGCCTGCACTCTTCACTTGGTCGAACATAAGCCTTGGCCACGTAATCGTTCACTACCTCACCATTGGCGTTGGGCTTGAACTTTGCCTTGAGCTTGATCTCCTTGAAAGTCCAACTCAGTTTTACCAGCATGTATTGAGTCTTGGTCAATCCATAAAAGCAAAAGTGGCTGTCCCTAGCGATTCCATACTCATCATAATAGTAGGTGGGGATCTGTCGCATCTCATTCATCACTTCAGGACATAGTGATCGAATGGAGTTTACCAGGGCTCTGTTCTGATTTGCATACACCTTGTACTCACCCCATGTGTAACCAGCAGGGTGGAAGATGTAAAAGTTGATCAGCCCGTCGTCGCGATGCAATACACGGATGGGGTAATGGAGATCCATCAGAGAACCTCCAGTGCTTTTGAGGGCTTCTTTTTGTTCTTCAAGCGCGTGAGAAGTTCCTCGGTGGGCTCTGGAACCCAGGGAAATACCACGTCATCGGTGCCGTAGCTGTCCTTGCCCTCAATCTTCACATCCTGGGTCTTGTAAACCCAGGCCAGCTTGATCATCAGAAGTTGGTTCTTCGTCAGACCATAGGCCACAAAATGCTTGTCACTGTTGACGGTCTTGTAGCGAACACTCCAGCCACGGTAACGGTAATCCCGGACGCGCTCCTTCCGCATGTAGCGGAACTCAGTGGGAACATCGGGAAACTGCTTTCGGAGCCAGTTGCAGAACATCCGCGTCTTGTTGGTCTTGGCCTTGTGGGCCGCTCGATTGTGCCAGTCAGCAGCCTCGTGGGCAACCAGCAGCACCAACTCATCGGGACCCTTTTCATAGATCCGGAGAGGAAAGTCCAGCTCGTTACTCACTTGAACTTCTTTGTCACATTCTGAATGGGCTGTGGGACCAGGTAAACCTGTGCGTCATCGAACACGCGCCAGTAGCCATACTCTGTGCTGTTGATGCCAATCAGGCTCAGCATGTCGCCGTAAAAGTATTGGATTTCCTCGTCGTCGAGGTCCTTGTCGGGAATCCAATCCTCGGGGATCGTACCCTCAAAGTTGGTTAGATGAACTTGCAGGGCGAGCACGAATGCCTCACCGTGAAGGTCCTCATTTCCAAGTGAATTGCTTTGGTGGCGGTCGAAGAGCTTGCAGACGTGAAGCACGAAGCGGACGTCGTTTTCGTCCAAGCCATCAATAGCTTCAGTGTTGTAATTGTCGCAATCGTTTTCCCAGGTCGTTACCTGGACCCGATAGCCGGGGACAATGTCCTGATACATCACAGATCCTACGTTTGTTCGATCTGTGAGCGGACAGGGTGGGATTCGAACCCACGGTAGAGTTTCCCCTACGTTCCCTTAGCAAGGGAGTGGTTTAAACCGCTCACCCACCTGTCCAATACCTGTATCTTAAATTAGGGTGTTGCCCTTGTCAACATCTTTGTCACGGACGCCGTAGCTGTGCCGTCCAGCGATGAATCCCTTTAGAACGCCGATGCACTCTGTGGTGATATCCTGTTGCTTTCGTATATCACGTGCATCAATGGAGCCACGGGTGCTGAACCCGCTGTAGAACATAATGCAGGCCCAGAGGACTGTCCAGAGAATGCTCTTTAGTCGACCCTTGCGAGCTTGTCCAGCGTCAGGGCGCTGATCATGTTCTGGCTCAACTTGGTCGTTGTCGTGCATTCTTTGATCTCCTGCTCGCTGCCATCATCGCGGTTTCCCAGCTTGACAATACGGGCAGTGACCTTTCCCGTCTTGCCAACCTTGATAACTTGCCCAATGGATGCCGTGGGATATCCACCCCAGTAGACAAACAAGAGGAAGTCGCCAACGTCGATCTCTTGACCATTGCGATCTTTGGGCCAACGCTTTCCCCGGAGAAGTTTGGTCCTCTCCGGGGTTGCTTCGTCGGTCACTTCTTCCAAGGGTTGGGAACGTTGAGCTGACCCTTGGTATCACCCTTGGTCTCGGTGCTTACCGGGCCGCCGCCCTTGCCCAGTTCCTGGTTGATCGCCACGTTGTACTGAACGTCACGCTCTGCCTTGCGATAGCAGATCTGACCGATGACCTTCATGCCATCCTTGCGAGTGCCGAGAAAGTGCTTTCCCTTGCCGAACTGACCGCAGTTCAGCTTGCCGGGACGGATGAGCACCTTGGTGTAGCCCAGCGTCTTCAGCTTTGCCTGCAGATCGCCATCGCGGATCATGGGCTGCCCACATGCCACGAGTGCCAGTGCGGGAATCATTACGAGAAACTTGTTCATGACGTCTCCTTACTGGAGCCAGCTTACTTGCCGGGCTCCAGTAGTCAACCACTTTACAAGGAGCTCAGCTTTGCCAGCATCAACTGATCCATTAGATCCTTGGTCATGATAACGATCAAGCCGTTGTGGTGGATCTTTTTCTCGGCCTGCTTGTCGTCGCTCTTCAGCTTGATGTTCTTGGCCCACACGCTTCCATCATCATCCACCTTGGTGACCTTGCCATAGTAGATACCTGCGGCGCCCTCACCATCGAACTGATACAAAATGTAGGAGATGAAGTCGTTGACCTTGATCTCGCGATCCAGCTTGTCCTTGGCCACAACCTTGGGAACCTGAACCTTCTGATAGACCCAAACGGTTCCGCCCTCATGTCCCTTGAGCCAGTTCATGTTCCAGCCCGAGATATAGTTGACGCGGTTCTTTCGACCATCCCAAACCGCTGAGCCGTTGATGCTGATCTTGCCCATGTTCTCAACCACAACGTTCTCGGGCTTGGGCTCAATACGCTGGCGAACCGCTGTCCGGCTTCCATACCAGCGATGACGATCCACTTCTCCATGCAGGAGATCCTGAATTACATCATCTTCCAGCTTTAGACGGGCGATCGCACCAACCCTCATGGGCTCCGCGGATAGTTCAATATAGACGGGCTCGCCGCTCAAATAGAGCTTGAGCATGTCAGCGAGGTTCTGCTGGTCATGCTTGAAAGCCGTCATGTTCCGGCCATTGGCCTTTAGAGGAATGCGAGTAAAGGCCATTAGTTTGCTGCCAGCTTGGCCATCACGAGGCGCTTCATCAGGGCATCGTTGACAATAACAACGTCCTCCATGCTGTTGGCCTTGAGCTCACTTCCAGCCCGGTAATCGCCATCCTTGAGCTTCATCGTCTTGACGAACACGGTGCCCATCTTGGTAAAGCGCGTCACTGTACCAAAGTGCATGGATGCCTGGCCATAGCTGCGGTGAACAAAGCAGACGTTCTGACCAACTTCCAGCTGCTGACCCAAGTGGTCGTAGGCAATGACGGGCTCAACCTTGGGGCGAACATTCTGCTCCCAATACCACTGAGTTCCCTGATTCCAATCAGGCCAGTAGGTGATCTCGCCGGGCTGTGGCTTTACCTTGTTGGAACGCCCATCCCACACCACCACGATGTTTTCCAAACTGGCATAGCAGTAAGTGTCACCGGCGCCCTGGCTGTAATAGCTGCGATGCTGTCGCTCACTGTAGGAAAAGTCCACGGACTTGATGCGACCAACGGAATGCTCACGTCGCTCATCGCTGAATGTCACGTAGACTGGCTCGCCCTTGGCCAGCTTGTCCTCGATATCCTTTCGGACCGCCTGGTATTCGCGCTCCTTGGGATCACCCTTTTTGAAACTGTAGAAACTCAAGCTCAGCTCACGACCCGTATAGGTATCCAGGTTGATTGCCGGTGCCGCCGTTGCCGTTACTTCTTCCGTCATAGTGCCTCACCAGGTTGTTCGATCTGGCTCAGCTGATATGACTAGAGCGTCCCTTTACATAAAAGGACGCCCCAGTGATTGTCTATATTTTAGTCGGCCGGCTGGGCAGTTTCCATTGCCTCGTGGATGGCCTCCAGGAGTTGGATCTGCGACTGCAGGATGTGCTTGATGTTCTCGTATGCGTTGACCTGATGCGGGAACAGTCGACGTGCCTTCTTCAGCATGGGCAGGAACAGATCATGGACTTCCTTGATGTATTCCTTTTGCTTGGCCAGCTTGAACACGCCGACCATGCTCTGCAGGTTGTGCATCCGATCACAGCCCTTTGCGATGCTTGCGATGGCGTCCTCGGCCATTGCCTCAAAGAGTGCCTCTTCGTCCTTTTTCAGGCCGCGAAACTCTTTGGTCATGTTCTCTACCGCACGGCTGACCCGGCCGGCGAAGCCTTCATCGTGGAAGAACAGTCCACGAATCTCGCCATCGGAGACCCCGTAGTCTTCCCGCACGTCGTGGAGTAGAATGGTCGCGATCACTTCCTCGCGATACATGAGATCGGGGAGAGTCAGCGCAAAGAGCGCGATCTCGACCTGATGCTGGAACTCGGGCGTTACGCCGTCCTTCCGGGTGCCGGTGTGGTACTTGATGGCAAATTCGAGTGCTGCCAGTGCGTGATGGTAGCGCGCACCAACCAGTTGTTGGCGTAGCGTCAGCAGCTTCTTCTCAAACTTGGTCACCAGCTTCTCCTCACTGTCTATGCTCTCTTTGAACATAGGTGAGGGGAAATGTCAACCAGTTACACGTATGAGATGGTAAAAGAGTAGCCGTGGCCTTCGACCATCTTGCTGTCAATGTGGAGAGCGCCAATGGTGACCGCGTTGATCTCTTTCAAATACTGGATCTTGGTCTTGCCCATAAAGGGTGGAGGAACCATCATCTGGATCTGACCCTGACGCAGGAATCGAATGTTGTTGGGTGCTGGGCTCAAGTTGCAAAGACCATCATAGAGATAGCCCAATTTGATGCCCGGTACGAAGTACGTGTCTAGGTCGCTCTCACTGATGTTGACGGGCACCGTGATACGCGCTGGGGGCTCAATGGGCACAATCGCAAGCTGATGCTGCTGCAGGATCTTCAAACGACTGCGAGCCACAATACGGATGGTTTCCTCCGTGGAGGGGTGATCGATCAGCTCTTCCAACTTTTGGATTTTGGTTCGATGATCTTCATACAAGAACTCACTGGCCCGCACGTTGCCCTCCAACTGTATTAACTACAGCTATTTATTTGGAGAGAGACGCCGGATCCAGTGGTCACAGACATTCTTTTTGCCTGGGATTTCAAAGTAGATGCCATCGGGAATGTAGACACCCGTGGGATCATCTTCCACGTGACTGCTGATGCAGCGCCAGTCCTTGACTGTCAGCTCAACAGTTGGCTCGGGCTGGTTGGCGATTAAGCCAACTGCCATCATGATCAGAAGAAAGATGATCCCCAGCATCAGATAGCTGATCTTGCTATCAGAGGGTTGATCGATATAGCTCACTCCGAAGGGTCTTCCTCGGACACGCGATTGCCATCATGGTCGATATCGCCGTTTTCCCGACCCTGTTCCAGGGCAGCTTCGATGATGCCCAGATCGTGATTGACGAAACCATAGACGCGATGGAACTCGATGATCTCATCCAAGTTGGTGATCTCTTCCAGCTCAACGGTCTTGAACAGATCGAGCGAGACCTCGCTATGCTTGCCTGCGAAATCGCTGAAGAAGACATTCAAGCCGCGGACAGTTTCCCGCAGCTTGTGCCATTCCGCAGCATCATAGATTTCTGCGTCCTGGAAGTCCTGTCGCCCATACGTGAAGGAAATCTTCACCAGCACAGAGCGCATGAAACGGAACTGATTCCGCTGCGCTTCCAGATCCTCCCAGGAGACCAGCTGGCCCCCAAAGAGGACGCCAGCTTCCGTGTATTGAATATCAGCCATCAACCGCTTCCTTCATTTCCTCGAGATCCAGTACGGTCAGCTTCAAGTTGCCTGCGTAGCTGAGCTTGAACATCAGCGCGCTGCTCTTGTTGGTAAAGCTGACGGCCATGCTCTTGTGATCGATGGCCTTTTTGAAGCTTCCCTTTTTCATGGAAGCCGTTGCGAGTTCGATTTCCGCCTTGTCCTCGTCAGTCAGTGCGGTCTTCTTGTCCCAGTAGCCCACCTGGTCGAGGGCTTCCTCGTCAGTGACCGTGAAGACCACCATGCCCTTTTGGTCGTCCAGCTTTCCGGACTTTTCCAGTGCCTTGTAGACTGTCCGGACTGCGCTGCCATACTTGACCGTGAGTGCGCGCAATTCCCAGCTACGCTTGAACCAGTCCTGGAACTCAGTGACCACGCCGACTTCCTTCCGGGCCAGCTTGTCGAACTCGACCAATTCCCAGTCATCGTTCATGTCGAAGGTTGCGCCGCCGCCGCTCCAGTCGGGCAGTGCTTCATCGGCACCCGGCAGACCATCATAGTATCCGGTCATCATCAGGATGCTGGTCTTGGCCTTGCCAAGATTGTCCCACTTCTTGCCCTTCATGAACGTGTCGGCCATCTGCTGGCCATTGACACTCTTATCCGTCCGGTTCTCATAGTCCCAGTCGTTGGCCTTGTAGAAGAGGCCAGTGGGCTTGTAGCGGAGGACGAATGCCTTGACGGTGGGAATCTCTTCCGCCTCGATGAAGGGTTCGATTTGCTTGTATTCCACGCCCCACTGTTTGGTGCCGTGACCCTCACGAACCATGGGAACCACGTTGCTGACGTACTCGGTAAAGTAGGACGTGCCCGGGTTCCAGCTGGACAGGAACTTTCCGTCGACCTTCACGATATCGCCGGCCTTGAGAACCAGATGATCCAGGATCACATGCTCGCCATGCAGGTCACGAAGACGCTTGCGCTCAGCGAACAGGAGATCACGCCATACCATATCCTGGTCCATCGTGCCGTGAACACGATTCAGTGGACGGGGATTGGCCGCTTCCCAGTCTGCTTCGCCTTGGATGACCACTGGGTTGGCATGCTGATAGCGGATCGTCACGTCCTCGGTGACTTTCCAGCGACTGCCGGGGACCATCATCTGGCGCTTGTTGACTTTGACTACTGCCTTTTTCTTAGGCGGAGGAGCAGGTACCAATTCCGGAACGGAGTCCAGGACGGCCTTGTTTCCGTTACTCCAGCAGATGATGTTCTTGGGCTGGCCGGGAATACTGGCTAGAACTGCATCCCGCGCTGCCTTGATATTTGCTCGATGCTGCTCGCGGATCTCGTCCGTGATATCGCCGCCGTAGGTGTTGGAATAGGGGTTGGCATAACAGATCTTGTCATAGGCCTTGAACAACTCGGGATCACCATGCTTCCTAGCATAGTAGATGTCCAGCTCAACGACGTCACTGACCTGAACCGTCACATCACGACTGGTGGGCTTTTCGCCTTCACCATAATGGCCCTTACCATAGTCCCGGATCAGGTGGGAACCCTTGGGTACCTTGATCCAGTCGCCCTTTTTGATGTCTGCCATACGATCTCCTCTGATGCACCAACATAGCACCAAAAGCCAAAGTCACAAGAACAAAAAGAACCCCGGAAAGCCTTAGCCCTCCGGGGTTAGGTCTGCTGATACAACGTGCATCAGCATCGGAAACTGTCTGGAAAGCGGGTGGCTCATCCCTCTTCTACTCTTGCCACCTATCTTCGACCGGGGACCGCTCGGGCTGCGTCTCCAGCTTAGTAGTACCGGAGTCGTTGCAACAACCGACCGGCGCCTTTCCATGTATCTCTTATGTAGTGGAAACTCCAGTACGTCAACCAGAGAGTTGATTATTTTACCATCAAGGGTGCATCACGCACCGTCCTGGCGAACTCCTGATTGTTTCCGCACTTGAAGACACTGAGTCGGCTCAATGTATAGGAGCCAGGAATCAGATTCGCTGGAACTTGAATTGCTTGTGCGAGGTTCTCGTTCTTGTCACCGGCAAAGAACTGACCATCATCGTTGTTCCACATCACGCTGTTGCCGGTTGGCATGTGGAGAACCCAGCGCCAGCTGGTCTGTACGAAGCATGGGCTGCCTTCAACGCGCTTGATCGTCAGGTTGTAAAAGACCTGCTCACCGCGCTTTACTTCCGCAATACGATCACCAAATGGTTCGCGGCTAATGCTGCTCATGATGATGTTGGCGCCCGCATTGTTGTCGCGTGATTCCTGCACGTTAGCGTTCACGGATGCCACAACACCATTGATAATAATGTAGAGGCCGATCAGACCAAATACCAAAAAGGCGATCTTTAGGATTGTTCGAAGAGAATCTTTCATGGATGCCTCAGGTAGAAAAGGGGGTCCAGTATTTAGCTGAACCCCCGCTTTCTGTCAGGAATGCTTGGTCGTTAGGGGACCATGCAACCTGCCTGCAGGATGCCGACACCGATGGCGATACCACCGAGGAACACACCACTTGCATAGCAGTTGTCCGAGATCCGTGCGCTGATGCGACCGAATGCCTTTTCCACGATGAAGAATGCGATCACCTGCACGACCAGGGCAGTCAGACCCCAGAGGATCACGTCCGTGAAGTTTGCACTGTGGCCGACCACGACCGCCATTGGAATGGCGAAGCCCACGAATGCGCCGACCAGCGAGATTGCCGGGGCCAGCTTGCCCTCACGGATGAGTGCGAATTCCTTCTGGGGCGTGATCGCCTGAAAGGCCACGAGGAACAGTGCGCCCAGAAGCGCGGCGATCGCGAAATAGCCCAGGAAGTGGGGGAGTGTGTCCAGGAAATAGTGGACGGTAGCTGCGCGTTCGGTCATGATTAATCCTTCTGTGGTGTGGGCTCGTCGATGATCTCGTAGGTGGATTCGAACTCACCCTGAGGTATCACCGAGCGTTCGCCCGAATCGTCGGTGACAATGTATTCGCCGGAGAGAATATACTGGCGTCCAAAATGAACGTCCACGTAATGTCCAGGTGCGCCACTGAAGGGGATTGTCCCCGCATGAACGCACTCCGGCACCTTTCCCTCTGCGGGCAAAAACTGCTCCGCGGTGACGATTGCTTTTGCCCGGTAGCGCGCCATTACGCCTCCGGACGGAAGAAGTGAGGAATGAAGCGCGACGTGTTGCCGGTGACCTCGCTGATGTCCTCGCGGATACCCATGCCGACCGCACGACCACCCACGATCCAGCTTCCAATGATCGGCGTCATGCCATCATGCTTGGGAAGCGGGAGATACTCCTGATAGATGGAGCGCGCCAGGTTGTCGTAGCCGCGCTTGACACCTTCGACGGCCACTTTGCCATCGCGGATGATCTTCACGTCAGCACCCTCGCGAGCCAGCATGGGCTTCTCAACATAGTTGAGACCCAGCGGTGCGCTGTTCCAGTAGCTGGGGAGAAGATTGGGATGGTCGGGATAGAGCTCCCAGAGGATGGGGAGGAGACCCTTGTTGCTCAGGATCAGCTTCCAGCTGGGCTCCAGAACGTCCCAGGGATCCTTGGTCATGTGGAGACCAAACTCCTCACGGACCAGCCACTCCCACGGGTACAGCTTGAAGATCGTCGTGATCGGCTGCTCCTGCATGTCGCGGAAACCCGTTCCGTTCCACCCGATGCTTTCGATGTCGATATAGTCGGTCTTGATGCCGGCCTGCATCGCGCAATCGCGCAAGTATTCAGCGGTGCCCTTGTCCTCGAGATTCTCGGCGACCGCCGCGAAGTAGAACGTCTCGTTGGGGCCGAGGACCGCTGCGCCGATATCGCGCATCTGCTCGATCATCCGGTCGTGGATGCTGTTGAACTGATCCAGCGTCTGGCCCGTTCGCTGCGCGTACTGCTCCATCCAGAACCACTGGACGACCGCAGCCTCGAGAAGGCTCGTCGGCGTGTCAGCGTTGAATTCCAGCATCTTCGGCGTGCCATCGGGCGCCAGCGCAAAGTCGAAGCGACCGTAGAGATCCAGATCCTGGCGCTTCCAGCTCTTGATCACCATTTCGTGGAATGCGGCCGGGATTGCGAGACGGCTCAGCATCTCCGGGCCCTTTTCGATCACGTAATCGACGGCCGAGAGGCACATCCTGTACAGCTCAGCGGATGCTTCCTCGATGCGCTCGACCTCTGCCTCGGTGAACTCGTAGGCCTTGGTCTCGTCCCAATACTTGGGGTCCACGCCGGGGTCGGTTGCCAGCGTGTGCCAGTAAAAACCAACCTTCTCGCATTCCGCTTCCCAGTTGGGACGGGCTTCGATCTCAATGCGCTTCAACGATCGCTTCCTTTTGTTAATTCCGATGCCACAGTCCTACACTGGACGCTACCAGTGTCAACCGCTTATTGGGCTTCACCGCGTATGAATTGTACGATATTGCCCACTTCCCAGCTATCCGAATAATCACCGGGCTGCCCGCAAGTAAACAGAATCTTGCTCCCAACAACGTGACCGGTAATCCACGTCATACGCAAATCGTTGTCAGCATCGGCTACGTTCATGCGGACAATCTCAATGGGGTTCTTCCCACTGCAGGCCGCCTTGACATCAACGGGGGCCACTTCACCATCAGGGACGCGATAGACGATCTTGTCTCGGAAGATCACCTTGGGTGGATCGACGTATTGTTTGGTGACCTTCTGGATTACCTTGCGCTCAACGGGCCACCACTGAGTGATGTAAATGCCCAGCATGATAATCGAGCCGATCACCAAACCACTAACGGATACCACTCGAAAGGAGCGAGTGTCCTTGGGCCACATCAAGTAACCAACGACGAACGAGACGATGATTGCCAGACCGTAAACCCAGAACATACCGGTTCCTTACTTGGTGGTGACCGGCGGAGTCGCCGGCTTGGGCGCCACCTTGGGGGTGGGCTCAAAGTATGGACTGATGCCCAGGGGGTTCAGGTCCAGACGCTGACTGTATTCCTGGACGGGAATGGTTTCCGACCAGAGAATGCAGGAGTTGTTGGCCGTCGCATAGTGGATCACCACGGAGCCATAGTTGTTGACGTCCGAGCCACTGATGAAGACGCGAACGCCTGCGGCCAGTGCCTGTGGGGTCAACAGCTTCCTGCGAATGTCACCGCTGACATCGGTGGTGCTGCCAGTGCTCAGCTTGGTGTCGTCGGTCTTGAGGCAGCGATGTACCACGTTTCCGATTTGAACCGCCTGAACAGCCGTCTGTGCGTTGGGTGACGGAGCACTCTCGCAAGCGGTGAGGCCGGCCGCGAGGACCAGCCCCATGAGGAGTCCAGCGCGCATCAGCCGCCGAACCCGCCACCAAAGGAACGACCGCTCGAACCGAAGCCACCCCGCGAGGAGATCGACGAGCTGCTCGAATATGCCCGCGAGCTGCTGATGCTCGTTGCACGTGCCGAGGTCGACGGCAGTGCCGCGCGGCCAAAGCTGCTGGGGTTCGTTGCCGCGTAGTTGCTCTTGAAGCTCTGCGTGGGCTTGAAGCTGCTACCGAAACCACCGCGCTGGGTGGCAACCGTGCCGCTGCTGATCGCCGTGCTGCTCTTCAGGCCACCCTTGGACGTAACGCCCGAGCCGCGAACCGACGAGAAGGGCGCTGCGCCGATTGGGGCGCGGTTGTTGTAGCCGCGGCCGCTGGTGAAGATCGGAGCCGAACCACCGTGGGTGCGACCATACGATTCACGCTCGCGACGATTGCCGTAATAGAGCGGGCTTGGCGTCGACGTTGCGCTGCCCAGCATGTAGCCGGCCATCAGGGGCAGGAACACGTTGCTCTGGCCGCCGTATGCCGATGCAGGGCGGCACATGTCTGCGCCGTATTCTGCCGCGCAAGCTGCCTGGCTGCCATACTTGGGCGCGTTCTGTACGTGCTCCTTGTTGGCCAGGCTCTGAGCTGCGTTGCAGGTCTGCTGGTCATATACTGCCACGCACTCCGCCATGGAAGTGAACGTGCCGCCATTGTCTGCGATCTGTTCGGGCTGCGATTCGCATCCGGACAGCGACGCCATGGCACTGACACTGGCTAGTAGGACCAGCGATACCTGTGTGCTGCGTTTCATTTAACTCCTTACCCCTGCTGAAGTGGATTCCGTTAGAGAACCCTCTAATGCAGTGACTTGGTGTCTATGTCAACCAGCTTTTGGTGTAAAGTCCACGTGAAGGACATTTTCTGTCCTCTCTAGGAGGCGGTTTTCGCCAGCTTCCTGTTCGGCTGCTTCTGCGATGGCATCCAGAAAGTAGAACAGTTCTTCCACATCCTTCATGGCCTTGGGAGGCAGATCGGCGTTGCAGAGAAGATAGTCCATTGCCAGGGCGATGGTGCTCAGATCGTTGTGCGAGAGATCGTCCAAGTTCATTTTACTCACTAAAAAGGGGAGTAGTTTCCCACTCCCCTTTATAGCATTTCTGGTGTCCTACGTCTAATTATCCCTTCCAGCCCGGAGGAGTGGGGCAACCCACACCACTGAATGCCTGGGGCAACGTAGCGTCAGCTACCTCACGACGAGGAAACTGAATGCCGCGAGCCTCGAGGTTCTTCCGGCTGTCATAGTAGAGCTGCATGGTTGCCACGATGGCATCACGCTCAAACGAGACGTTGTGGGTCTTGAAGTCCGACTTGGCTCCAAAAGCCGTGCCCATTTCCAGAGGATTGTCCGCTGGAGCAGGGTTGCTGACCGTGCTGGCACTTGCGCTCAGGGTTGCGGTGTTGGCAGTTTGTGCCTGAGCACCCATACCACGCAGGACACCCTTGGTGCCCTTGCTGTACGAGGCATTGTCGGCGGATCCCAGCGAGGTCGTGGTCCACGTTGGATCGCTGTATGGATAGGCCGTGGGACCAAAAGGATCGATGCGCGGAGTTGGAGCCGGATAGTGATGGATGTGATGCACTGGAGCGGGCTTGGCCTTCTCGCTATATACGAGCACACCAATGACGCCGGTGATCACTTCCTCGCCGGGCTCGGCGATCGCTGCGCTGTAGGACTTTTCCTTGTCATCAAAGGTGAACTTTGCCACGCTGTTGTTGTCAAGGGTCCAGCCAGGAATGCGAATGCTTCCCCAGGCGCTCACGATGTAGCCACGGCTCTCAGGAGTCGCGCGCTTGCCATCGAGAACACTCTTGCCGTCCACGCTGGGAACGATCAAGACTTGCTTGGACGATTTGTTTTTGAATTCGAGTTCAAAGTCGGAACCTTTCCGACCCTCGATAAAGATGTTGCCCTGGCTGTCGAATTCCGTAACAGGACGGTTGTTTACCAGAACATTGAGCTCATAGGCTCGGGTTGCGTTTAGCATACCATTTCTCCACTGCCCACCTACTTGTGGGACTTGTTTGTCGGACTATCCGACTAGCTGTATTTAGCTACAGCCAATGCGACCAATAGCACATAAGTCAGCTGATGTACAAGTTGATCCAGGCCAATGAGATGCCAAAACCTGTTGTTGTCCGGCTTGAGCTGCGCCCACTTGTTGATCTGCATCTTCAAGTAATCCACATGGTAGTGAATCATCACATCCAGGATTGCCATCACTGCGGCAACTTCTGCCATTCCAAAGAGGAGGAATACGATTGCCGTACCCGCCCCATGGAATAGCGCATGATGGATGCCGCCCTTTTCTCCGTAGGTTCCCTTTTCCCTTAGCATGTAGGGAAGCTGAAGTGGGTAATCACAGATAAAGTGCTTGACCAATAGGCCAGCCATCAGCCAAAGTGCTATCATTGTTTCAGCTTACAGGCTTGGAGCCGTTGCGTCAATAAGTCGCTGTGCCTTTTTGATTCCACGGCGCACTCGCTCATCGGGAAGCACCGCTGCATCCTCGAGAGTCATCCACTCCGCTGCTTCAACTTCCTCGACCTGATGGACCAGGGGAATCAGTTCCTTGGCAACTCCGATGAAGAGGAAGTCGTGGTGCCAGTGGTCACCTTCGTCTTTGCTGGGTCGCGCGGGAATAGGATGCGTATCCAAGTCCAGAGCCAGATAACCAGATTCATTGAAGTACCTTACCTTGTTGGCCGGAAAGCCAGTTTCTTCCTCGAGTTCACGAAGGGCGGATTCCCTGAGGGTTACGAAGCCCTCATAGTGACCACCGGGTGGAAACCAATTTCCAAAGCCCTTGTGGAAGATCATCAGCACCTTGGTCAACGTGGGATCAAGGAGAAGAAAACTGCTGGTGACATGGCCGTCCATGTTCTTGCGGTCTTGGAGGTCCTGGTTTTCAACCAACTGCCTTCTAAGATGCGAGAAGAGATTCTGCTCCTTCAGCTCAGCCACCTCTTCAAGGGCGGCAAGTTGAGAAGCAATCTGCATGTTGATCATGTCTTTGCTCATGGATGAATTCCCAGCGCGGCCAGCATGTTCCTAGCAACCGTGAGCTCTAGATCATATTGCTCCTGGGTGTACTCGCCGTTGAACCGCTTCATACTGGATTCCATTATCAAATGGATCTTCCGCTCATAGGACGTCATCGGCTTATCACCCCCGTCGCTCATGCCTGTTCGGAAAGCGTCTTCAGCGGGTGACGGTAGCTTTTGCTGATCGTGTTGGTCTCGAAGACCTTCTGCTCCGCGACTTCCTTGCTGTAGATGCCCGCAATGCCACGGCCCTTTTCATGCACTTCCATGCAGAGCAGGTGTGCCTCGGACGCGCTCTTGCCAAAGATCTCTTCCAAGACCTGGAGCACAAAGTCCATGGGCGTGTAGTCGTCATTCAAGATGACAACCTTGTAAAGGCTGGGAACCTTCAGCTTGGTGACGGTTTCAGTGTCGAGTGCGGTGCTCATCAGGTACTCCTTTGTGGACTCCTACTTATGAGGGTAGGAGTCCACCGTCAATTACTTTCAGCTGGTCTTTTCGGCCTCAGTTAGCTCAAGGCTAATGATCCAAGGACCAAAAGGACCAAACGTCTCAATGGGATATCCATAGGACTGGAGGAAATCCATCCACTTATCCCAATTGCCGCAATCCCGGAGTGCCCAGGGACGCTGCTCTGCCCTGTAGTTCCTGATGTCCGAATCATTCCACGCATTGTGGACTGCCTTGTGGGCTGTTGGGCTCAGGAAGACTGTTCGCATCATGTCCTTGATTGCTTCAACCGTCTCACCAGAGACCTCCGTGAAATCAAGCCGACGGAGAATCTCGCCTGGATCGGCTAGTTCCTTTTGGATGGAAGCACGATTACGGACCTTGAAGTGATGCTGTTCCCAGATATTGATGGGCTGGTTATCAAACACCCAAGCATCAACCTGCTGACCAGTAATTGGGCAAACGATGTTGGTGTCCACATCTCCCATCATGTACATTCTGAGAAAGGGAAGATTCTTATCCCTGGTTGCCTGATACCCAGCCCTTGTTACTGCCTTGGCAGCATCATGCAAACTGGACTCCCATCCAGTCGCTGTTGGCCTAAAGTCCTCAAGCGGAAAGTAAAGTTCCTGACCGCTCTTGGAAGTTGATAGACAGCGTTGGAAGACATTGTCCAAGTCACCACTCTTACGAAGACCATGAATCATCATGCTGTAATCGCCAGAGAAGTGTGGATGAGTGTCTCGAACATAGAGGACAACCGTGTTGCCATTGAAGACTGGGAGGAGATCACTCCTCCCATCTAGCTGCTCTGTGGTAAACATTAGCAGTAGCGTCCCAGCTGGGTCTGCGAGAGGCCGTTGGTGCGAATGTACTCGTTGTAGGTTTCGCGAATCATGCCTGCTACCCACTGCTGAGTGGTAGCCGATGCACCATAGTGGCCAATGTTCCTGTTCAGCTCGTGAAGTTCGTCGTAGATTTCCTTCAACTTGAGCGTTCCATTCTTGCTCAGCGCCGTTGTCAAAAGCATTGGATCCCACACAGCATCAGCCCTGTTTCGGGCCTGATAGTTGTTCATCTTCTGAATGAACAATGTGAGACCAACCAGCATTGCGCCGTGGATGACCTCGTTGGGGAAATACTTCCGCATGTACGTCAGGGCTTCTTCGGTTTCCTTTTCACCAATCTGGAACCAGGAAGTGTTGAGGTTCTTGATGTGGCTTACTGCACCGGCACGATTGTTGTGGTTCAAGCAAGGGGTAACGCCAACCCTGGCACACATCGCAGCAAGAGCCATATGACCTGGCTCCATCTGAATCAGCTTGTTCTTGTAGATAGTGTAGAGGTTGACTGGCTTGTTGGACAGGTTGATGCTCAGAAACTGCTCGCTCTGCATTGCAAGGGCTCTTTCTGCGGTGATTCCGGCAGGAAGGTTGTGAACATAAACGGGAACCAACGGAAGGCCACAAAGCGCGGCGGCTGTTACCGTGTGCTGACCATCAGTGATCAGGATCTTGCCCGATACTGGATCGCGAAAGCCCGTTGCAGGCTTCATGTTTAGGAACTTGAATCCCAGTGCAATCTTCATCGCATGACCGGTGTTCAGATCACGCTGAACATCAAGAGGGATAAGGAGGTCTGCTGGCTTGGCCCATTCTAGGGTGCCAACATTCTGCTGCTGTACCTGGCCTGCGTGGATGATGTTGACTGCCAGTTTGTTGTTGGCAATTAGGTCTTTGACCGCAATGGTGTTCGCGATGACGCTCGAAGTGCTGGACATTTTCTGCCTCTCTCTTTCTCTAAGTAGAGTGGTTATTTTGATTCATGAACCCTGGATGCTTACCAGCCCGCACCAAGTCCCTCATTGGGGCTTGCGTGTCTGTTCATGTTCTCGTTATACAGAAAAGTTCAAACTGGTGCAATATTCTGGTTGATAAAAAAGGGCGACCCGAAGGCCGCCCTGTGAAGAGATTTATGACGCCTCCACTCTGCGCGGAGCCTGGTTCAAGCGTCTTCAGTGTCACTCTCTTCCCGTTGACGTTGCGCTCTTTCTAAGCCCCAGCACAGAAAGAGGGGAGCCAGGACCCACCGCTGTTCGTCTCCTCCTCATTACAAGGAGTGGGACGGACCGTCACTATTCATGGCTATGGGGATGGACCTTGGAATCCATCCCCATAAAGTTTTAGGCTGCTACTTCGTAAGTGAAGACAACCTGATCCACATCGTCCAACGTGTAAGGAAGACCAGTAAAGGTCACAACCTTAGTCGAAGCGTTCACGGTGTAGAAGTCCTTTTTGATGACCAGACCGTTGATGTGCGGGATAACCGAATCATCAATCGTCTTGGCATTCAGTGCAAAGGAAGCTGCATTGCCAGCAAACTCGGTGCGAACCTGCGTGCGAGTTGCAGCGGAGACCGTACCAATCGTAGCCACTTCCCTGGAAGCGTCCGTGGCGTCTGCGCCGTAATAGATCCTACCAGTGCCGCCACCGTTTAGGATCAGGTTACCAGCGCCCTGGCCACCCATAAGCTTCAAGTCTTCGCCATCATCTGCCTGGATGATGCCACCGCCTGCGTTACCAATGATGACGTCGCCGCCGCCCTTTGGTGCAATCACGATGTCAATATCGTTGGCCGAACCTGCAGCGGCAATGTTCAGTGTGCCAGCAGTGCTGCTGAACTCAAACTTCTCATCAGCGGCCGAACCGCTCTTGAAAGTTGCCAGTGTGGTTGCTGCCGTACCAGCAGAATTCTGAACTGCGAGCGTGGCACCAACGCCATCAGCGATCGTCAGGGTGTTGAAGCCGTTTGCGGACTTCAGGTTATCGTTAAGCGACCAAGCAGGTGCGCCATTAACAACACGAAGAATCTTATCACCGTTTCCGGTTGCAGCAACGGTCGTACCAGTACCACCGGTACCACCGATCAGCAGGTCACCCGCTGCCGGTAGCTTCAGCTGCTTTGCTTTAAGTTGAGACATTCAGGTTCCTCCAGATCGGGAAATCAATTCCGTCTATTTAGCGGAGGAAACCTGGATGTTTATCATCCATGGAAAAAGCGGAAGTTTCCTCCCGCTTTTTACATTACAGACGAGTTGGATCGTTGTAGGTAGTCGTCGTGGGAACCACTGGATCAACGGTGTACGTTGGAGCAGGGGTGACCACTGGGTTGGCAACCGTTGCCGGTGCCTTGCCGCGTAGCTTGGCAATCTTTGCTGCGATGCTTGCGGGCTGTGGGAAAAAGTTCCAGCCGACGATAAGTCCGACCAGTACGCCTAGAATAAACGCCATGATGTTATCCAATCTTAAAGAGTTGGGAGAATTGCAGAATCGCCTGGCATATCGCGTGGGGCAAGGTGCTTCCACCTGCTCCAAAGTTCACGCCAGAGATCTGCGGATGAGAGATGGTCACATTCCACTGATCATCTTCCCTGGGGGCATTGATCTGAAAGGTGCAGCCCGCCGCCTTGTACTTGCTGATCAACTCATGCGCGGTTGTGGTGTCCGTGCTGTATGGGGGAACATCAAGAAACCGCCTATTGGCAGTGTCTCGGAGTTGATACTTTCCGGTCTTGGTGTCACTTATTACGATGACACCAAGAACCTTGCGGGCAATCTCTGCATCCAGATCAGGACCCGGTACCATTAGACAGCCGGCTGACGCAGACGCTTCTTGGAGCGACGAATCGCATCCTGACGCTTCTTGCGGGCAATCTGCCCCTTGGTTTCCGCAAATTCCTTCCGACGGATATCGCGGATCAGGCCCTCTTGAATGGTGCGACGCTTGAGCGTCTTCATTGCACTGTCAAGGTTCCTGAGAGCCTGCTCGGGATTGTGAGCTGGCTTGACTTCAACGGCTAGACCCCGCTTGTGGATCTCTCGACCGTTTCCGTTGTAATGCTGTCCCACTGTGGGATCTCCTCTTTTGGTTACCCCTTAGTTATACAGAAAGGGCACCAAGTTCTCAATATTCTGGTTGCAGAATGGGATCAATCTGCTAACTGGGAGGAGAAGGAGAAGTCAATGGCATACACGATCGGATATGTGATCCTGGGAATCGACCTTGGTCACAGCGAATACAGCAACACGCCAGACCCCTGGGCCGCACATCGCTCGGAGCTCTACAAGGCTCTCAATGGTGAACCCGACGACACCAAGATGTATGGGCAGACGGATCCCATCAAGGGCTTCGAAGCCCGCTACAGCGGAGGCGGTGACCAGCCGGCGTGGTTTGGTCTCGAACTTGGACAGTTCGATGAATGCACGGCCATTACCGGCGAGGAAATGATCGCGCTCTGCACGCCGTCGATGGACAAGATCCTGGAATACGATGCGCTGGTCGGTGAAACCAATGCCAACATGAAGCTGTCTGTAAAGCTGCGGGCAGCACTGGCAAGCACCAAGGCTCGCGTTCACATTGTGTGGGGTACCAGCTGATGCGCGCTGCCGTCCTCGCAATCGCAGGGCTTCTAACGGCCTGTGGTCCCAGTCCCTGGATCAAACTGCCGGAACAAAAGCGGGTCCTGCGCGTCGTGGAAGTGGACCCGCCCAAGCATCTTCATGTCAGCATGATGGATGTGGAGAACGGAACTGTCTATGAGGACATCTATCTGGCAAAACGATGTTCCAACTACAAACAGGTTCCGCTCGGCTCTGAGTTCCCAGTAACGATGAAAGTCTGGGAGAACAACAAGACGGGAGCAATGGCCGTTGAACCCACTATCGAGGAACTCCGTGCTAGGTTCTGCGACTAACTAGCTTCCGGCTTTTACGATTGGTCCTCCTGGGGTTCTGGGAGGACTTTTCTGTGGGCTTTTACGATTGGTCTTGGAGCCAGATACTTTGAATGGCTATGACTGGAAAGACAAGAGAGCGAACAGCGAACGCGTTAGTAACTTGCAGTAGGCAAGAAGCCACACCATTATCCCCCTTACGATAGGGACAGGGTCCGCACTCGTAAAGGGAATAGAATGTCTTGCAGTTAGAGGCTGTCATGACACCTTGGAACTAAAGCAGAGCGGACTCTGCGACGGGGTCACCCTGTCGTCTTTTCATCTAGCTATCCTGGATTGGTGGCGGTGTCCCAACTTGCACCTTCCAAGTGGCACACGTTGGGCAGTGAGTTCGCAGTCGAGGCGAGAGCTCACAACCATTGGCGCTGTTCTTTATCCTGGCAGCAACCTCCGCAAAGCGCGTCGGGGAGTCGAGCCCCGCAATGATAGCCAGTCGCCTCCAGCGGCTCATCCATCCCGTCTTCTTCCGGGCGAGGGATTACCAGTGCTGGTATGAACTGCTCCCCGGAGGGAACAGTCCACATGGATAACGTATTCTGGGTGCCAGTGTCAATTATACCTTGTCAGCAATATCGCCAAAGCGATCAGCAAACTCCCGATAGCCTTCGGCGCTGCCAGCTTTGAAGGTAAACTGACCGCCACCCATCAGAAGCCGAACCGCATAGAGTGCGATGTCATCCTCGATAGTTAGTAGCCAGTTCAGAAACCTGTTGAAGCGCTCGTCGGTTACGATCGTTGGCTTGCCGTAGCGATTGAACGTGTTCCGAAGATCATCGACACACGCCACCGCCAGGGCGAACCGCTGCGTGAAGTCCAGATCATCGGGGATTGCCATGCCGCTGAGCAGCATGTCGGCCGGCGATTCCTCGGGCTCATATTCCTCGGCGAGATTGGCCAGTCGCTCCTCGAAAGTGCTGTCATCGAGAAAACGCTGAGGCCAAGCAAAATGCTCGATCTCGTTGTAGGTGCTGACCTTGTAGGGCGTCGCGCGGAAGAACTTGTCCTCGATGGTGTCCATTCGGACCGCCGTCTTTTCATCGTAGGTAAAATGCACGCCGTGATGCTTGATCATCAGCTGGGCACCGTAGACGAAGATGTCCGGGTGAAGGCCCGCAAGCCAGAGGATGAGGGAGTTGGCTTCGTCGCGCTGACTGTCACCGCCTGGGCGGTTCTTGGCGACGAGATGTGCTGCCTCGTTGACCACGAGGATCTGGTCGTTGATTTCGATCCGTCCCTCGGGGAACTCTCCCCGAAGGATGTTATCGACGACGCCTTTTAGATCATGAAACATTTGGTCTCCCTCGTTTCAAACAAGCTAACACAGGAGACCAGGAAGTCAACCGGCTTCTTCGAAGCCATCGTTGAAGCCTTCGTCGAAACCAATGTCCCATTCCAAATGCTCTACAGCATCCCTATCGTAGGGATTCCGCCCCGGCACGCCATGTCCCAGCCGAAGCGCGACCCCAGCAAGCCACCCCCTGTGATGTGCTTCCTTGAGCGTCTGTGGCGTTCCCGTTGGATTAGCCACCCGTGGTGAATTCCATTCCGTGCAGATTGCCCACGTAGGGACGCCTCGTATCCGTACGGTTGAGGTTCAACACGATGTTGCTTCCATGAAAGGCAACGCGAATGCTCTTGTCGCTTTTCTTCAGGATATCGGCCTTGACCGATTTTCCGCCTTCAGTTGAGACGACCGAGCAGGTCTCCAAAGAGCTCGTTGGTTTCATAGGTATTCACAGCCTCCTCGTAAGCCAACACGTGGCGCAAAGTATCCAACAAAAAGCTGCGATCCGTAGTTGTCCCGCTAGCCCTGTCGATCAAACCCTGCACCAAGTAGGTGACCACTTTATAGTCCGCTCTGGCTTTTTCACAACCAAGATCCATACCCTGTTGGACCAAGAGAGTTTCAATCTCTTTGAACACCAGGTTGGGATGAAGACCACGAGCGATCTTTTTGTTACGATGTAGCTCAATTACCTGACAGGACTCCACAGAGTTCTCGCCAGCTTCCCCTTTATTGACCTTGGTCAATTCCTCACCTGATCCACTCTCGGGTGGACCAAAAAGATGCACGACACCCATACTTCGGGCCTCTCCCTGTTACTCACTGCGTCGATGAGGAGATTGATGGTGCGACCCGGCCAATTCCCTACAACGTTCCACTCCTGTTAGAGTGTCGGTTGCAAAAAATAAACTACAATCTGCGTGATACGGTTGCAAGGCGTAAAATCATAACTTTGTAACAAAATGTGCCGGATACGGTGCGCTGTAGGTAGTCTCCCAGTCACAATAAACCATGTAAACCAGCGACTTCCAGCGTTTTTATCGCATGACAGTCTCATTACATGACGCTTTGGTTAATGTTCAAAAGTGCGATAACCTGTGCCCAAACAGACAAAAGCCACACATTTCTGCGTGGCTTCTGTTATCTGTGTTAAGTGTGAGTTATGCCTTTTTGGGAGCCGGCATAATGATGGCAAACAACTGGCGCTCACTTCTACTGATTGGGCGTTCCAGCTTGTAATCAGTCAGGGCGTTGATAAAGCTGACCATAACGTCGGCACCAACATCCAAGTGGGTGATCTCACGACCCTTGAACTTCATCACGACCTTTACCTTGTCGCCATCATTCAGGAAGCCCTGCGCCCTCTTGGCCTTGATCTGAATGTCATTGCTATCAGTGGTCGGCCGCAACTGAATTTCCTTGAGCTCCACCCGGCTCTCGCGGTTCTTCTTTGCGTTCTCACGCTCTTTCCGGCTCTGCTCATACTTGAACTTGCCGTAGTCGAGGATCTTACAGATTGGAACACCATTGCTGATGTTGATGGCAACTAGGTCCAAGCCGGCCACTGTTGCACGACGACGCGCTTCAATGGTTGGGATGACACCCAACTGATCACCGTTGTCGGCAATGAGGCGAACCTCCCTTGCCCGAATTTGGTCGTTTACCGCATACTGAGAGTTCACAGACAGATCATTTCCTTTCGATTGGATACAAGTGGAAGCCTATAACTTCTACCCCCACTGCGTCAATTACTCGTTTGCTGCCTTGGGGTCATAGACCACCAGTGGCTCGCTCTTTCCTTCAATGACATCCTTGCCCACGCGGATAGCTGTTGCTCCAGCTTCCTTCAGGTCAGGGAGGTCATATTGAACGCGGATCAACCGCTTTTCAATAACGGACCGCAGACCACGAGCACCCGTCTTCCGAGTGATAGCGTCCTTGGCAATGGCACGAAGGGCTTCCTTGTCAAAGTCCAGCTTGACATCTTCCAGCTGGAAGATCTTCTCAAACTGCTTGATAAGTGCGTTCTTGGGTTCAGTGAGAACCTTGACCAACTGGTCCTGATCCAACTCCTCCAAGTGTGTGATAACTGGGAGACGGCCAACCATTTCAGGAATCAGACCATACTTGGTAAGATCCTCTGGCTCAACCTGGCTCAAGAGGGCGCTGGATACGTCCTTGTCAATGTCCGACTTAACGGATGCACCAAAGCCAATTCCGCCCTTGCCCTTGTTGAGGCGCTTTCCAATGATCTCATCAAGACCAACGAATGCACCACCAACGATGAACAGGATGTTCTTGGTATTTACAACCACCATCTCGCTGTTGGGATGCTTTCGGTTACCTTGTACGGGAACACGAACTTCCGAGCCTTCGATGATCTTCAGGAGCGCCTGCTGAACGCCTTCACCCGATACGTCCCTGCTAACGCTGGAGCCTTCGCTCTTCTTGGCCTTCTTGTCCACCTCGTCGAGGTAGATGATGCCGCGCTCCGCCTTGGACACATCGTTGTCGCAAACCTGCAGCAATCGAGTGATGATGGTTTCAACATCGTCACCCACATAGCCCGCCTCAGTTAGGCTGGTGGCGTCTGCGATAGTAAAGGGAACATCCAGTAGCTTGGCAATGCTCTTTGCCATAAGTGTCTTACCGCTGCCCGTTGGGCCCAGCAGGAGAATGTTGGACTTCTCGAGCTCAACATCATCAACCACTGGATTGGCCAACCGCTTGTAATGGTTGTGGACCGCCACGCTCATGACCATCTTGGCAGCTTCCTGGCCGATCACATACTGATCGAGAAACTCACGAATGGTACGAGGGCTGGGAATGGCCCCATCCTTTACCGGCATCTTGGTTGCCGTGTTGTCGTCTTCCTTTAGGATATCGGCACAGAGCTGAACACAATCGTTACAGATAAAGACATCCGGACCAGCAATCAGCTTCTGAACGGCTTCTTGCTTCTTACCACAAAAAGAGCAGCTCAGATTCTTCTTTTCACTCATATGTTATCCTCAGACTCCCGGTGCGTTTGATATTTAGCTGCGCCGATCTTGGCCTTTGGGGCCTGCTCCCAGAAGCGTTGTAACGCCTCCGGGAGCCATTTGCATTATAGACCCGGCTTGACCAGGGGCCTCATTGCGTCAACGGTTTCAATGATGTCATTGACAACCTGTGGGTTGCGCTCCAACATGGAGATGATCTTGTCCTTGTCGGAACGACCATCGGTTGGATCGGACTCTGGTGCCCAAGTGTTGATCGTGTTCTGCTGATCAGTAAGCTGTTGCTGCCACTGTGCCAGTAGTTCACGCTCATCATTCAAGCGGGCTTCCATGTCGAGCAACTGCTGGTGAGCATCCTGCAATGCAGCATGATCCTGTGCCAGACTTGCCTTCTGCTCCTCAATGGTTCCAGCTTCGGTGTCCAGGACACTCTTTGCTTCTTCCATGTAGGTGTCGAACTCCTCACGTTCCTGGTAGATCTGCTTGTTTAGATCGTCCAGCAACTGATCACGCTCCGCCATTGCAGCTTCCTGCAGGTCGGCCATGAACTTTGCTTCCAGCTTGGCCTTGAACTCCTCAACTTGCTCCTCGCTCATTGCTGGGCGAGCAGGACGTTCTTGGAGAAGGTTGATAGCTGGACCATCGCCTTTGATGATCGTGATAGCATCACTGGTATCGCCGACAAAGCGGTTAGCTGCCGGCTCGGTTACTGGTGGCATGGGCACGATCAGTTCCCCCTTGGGCAATACGTCGCCCAGTTCTCCCGCTGCTTCACGACGTTTGGCTTCCTGACGCTGCTTGAGCGAGATGCTTCCCATGATGAACATGCTGAGTGCCAGGGTGTCAAAGCTGCTCATGATCAGAGCAATGATGATGCGGATTGCCTTTTCAGGACTCCAACCAGCCGCTTCGGCGATGAACTTGGCAACGCCCAGTTCTCCCTCGACGTTTCCTGTCTTCAGCTTGAGTGGAACCAGCTGGCCGTTGAGCTGATTGATTGCCTGGTTGTTGGCATCAATCTTACCCTGCAGTTCCGTGGTGTCACGACGCTGAGAAGCCGCAGCCCGCAAGCCAGCACGTCCTGAAGTCTCGAGACTCTTGTCCGTGATACGTCCAATCTGATCCAATCGCTTTTGAAGCGTGGAGTTCTCGGCCGTCTTCTGCTGAACTTGTGTTTCCAACTGGGCAACCTGTACGCTTAGTCCTGCGAGTGGTGCCTGCTGTTCAAGGTGTCCCCGGCTCAGATAGCCGTAGATGCCCAGACTTGTAATGGCCATCAATGCCGCAACAAAGAAGCAGAGAAGACCTCTAAAGTACCAGGGGGCCGCAGGGTTCCGCCAGTTTGCATGAACCCATTTGGCAGTTACGATCTTGCCGACTTCCAGGGCACCGCCCATGATGACGACTCCCCAGAAAGTCGCGGCAAAGATGCTGCCCAGACCCACAAGGGAAAAGTACGCCGCTACGCTGCTGATAGCCGCTGCGACGAAGAAGATGAAAATGATGAATGCCATGTTGACCTCTAAGAGTTATTCGGAATGTAAAGACTGCCGAAGCAGACTGTCTACTTATCTGTTTCCGAATAACTCTCGAGGTTTGGAATCAGAAGCTGAAGAGATCCTTGAGCTTCTCCCAGAAGGTCTTCTTGACCACTGGAGTCAGATCCGTCAGACCGTCGTAACGATCCAGGAACTTGTAGGAAATGTTCTTGGCACCAAACGCCTCCAGGGCCTTGAATGCCATCTCTGGATCCAATTCGCTGCAGGTGTAGAGGTCAAACTCGATGAATGGCTGTTCGCACTCATCCCAAGTATGAAGCACCATGTGGGAAGTGGTGATAAGAACCACTGCGGTCATTCCGCGGTTGCCAATTTGCTCGCAGTATTCTGCGCTGGCGTCCTTTAGAACTTCCATTCCCATTGCGTGAACGATATCTGTAAGCCACTGCTCTACAAACCGTTCGTCCTTTTTAACGGGTGGTTTGTCAACAGCGGCATGTACAATGAGGTGCTTGTGCAGTTTAGCCATCAAGGTATTCTCCTAATCAAAAGATCGCGCATCGCGAGGTTGCGTGTCTCGGGAAGATTAGGAATTCCGCTTCTTCCTCCGTAGCACTGTTTTTAGAAAAACTTTGCCGTAGCAGATATATTTATCGAAGGAACGGTTTGATAGCCATTCTTCAATAAGTCATTGGACTTTACGGGCTTGAAGCCCTTGCTTCGGTCCAACGACCACGTGATGTGATAGGTTCGTCCATCTTCTCGAACAGATGAGCCATCCACTTCTACGACGAGGGCTTCAATTCCCTCTTCATCTACCGCGTAACCAACAACCGTGAAGGTGCTGGCTTCCGGGAGGGGAACATCGCTCTTCACACCCGTCTTATACGTGATGTGATGTCCGATGAACTCCGGAAACTTTGGTGGAAACTGAGCAGCGAGCTTGCTCCGGCTCTCGCTCGAGAGCTCAAAAGCCTGATAACCACTACGTGGCTTTCCGCTTTCCATGATCTCGATAGCCTTCACATTGCCCTCCACTTCTGAGCAATTCTTCTACACCCTGTCACAACAAAGAGCAAGACAGATAAATTGAATTGTGCCTCTGGTCGTGAAAATTGATTTCCACACCAGAATCTCGTAGATTGCATTAAAGAGCAAGGGCTAACCATGTCAAACAAAATCAAGAAACTCACAGATTATCAGCACGCCAGACTCCGAACGGAGATGTATCTGGGAAGTCGTGCCCCTCACACGCAGACGATTCTGCAGATCAAAGACGGCATGCCTGTGCCTCAGGAGATCACTTGGGTCCCTGCGCTATATACGGCTTTTCGCGAGGTGCTCGACAACGCACTCGACGAGGTTGTTGGTCATGGTCACGGAACGCGCGTTAAGGTAACCTATGATCCGGTTGGTCGTGAAATCTCCATTGAGGATGATGGTCGCGGTATCCCAATCGCCTGGGATGATGCCCACAACATGCACCTTGCAACACTGGTTATGACCGAGGCACGAGCCGGACGTAACTTTGAGGAGCGTGGCCAGGTTGCCGGTACCAATGGTATTGGTGCATCGGTGGTCAACTTCTGCAGCGAGTTCTTCCGACTGGACATTCAAAAGGATGGCGAACGCTTTCAGCAGGAGTTCACACAGGGAACGGCTGCCAACGATGAGCTGCAATTTGGCAAGACTAAGATCAATGCTCGAAAGGGTGAGAACAGCACCAAGGTAACGTTCAAGCTCAGCGAGGCAGTCTTCCCTGACATGACACTTCCCGAGGAGTTTGTTCGCAGTCGCATCACCGAGGTTGCGATCTGCAACCCACTGATCAAGATCTTCTATAATGGAGAGCTGATCAAGGTAAAGCCAAGGCCAGAGCAAACGTTGTTTCCGGGCTTGAAGCCAATGGCCATTGAGATCAAGGCAGAGGACTTCCGCAGTCGCTTTTGGATTGTTCCCAACTGGACAACTGGTGGCGATCACGTTCACACCATCGTGAACAACATTCCTGCTTTCAACGGCGGTGTCCACATTGAGACATTCCGTCGCCTCTTCTACGGCAACCTTTTGACCGCACTGGAAAAGGAAAGCAAGCGTCGCAAGCTCAGCCCCAACCGCTCCGATGTAACGGAAGGCGTTCTGATCTACAACATCACGAACATGAACGGTCCAAACTTTGACAGTCAGAGCAAGACTCGACTGATCAATGAGGAAGTGGGCAAGGTCATCCGCGCTGATCTTGAGAACCCCGAACTCTACAAGGAATTCATCCGCAAGAACCGCGACTGGATTGAGGAAATCTACAAGCGTTGTTCTGAGCGCACGATGAAAAAGGACATCAGCGATCTAGCGAAGGCCAGCAAGAAGAACCTACGAAACAAGGTTCCTCGTTTGATGGACGCTGCTGGTCAGGATCGCACCAAGTGCATTCTCTTCCTAGCAGAGGGTGAAAGTGCTATTTCGGGAATGGGCGCTGCTCGTGATCCTGATCTGCATGGTGGTCTGGGAATGAAGGGTAAGGTTCTCAACGTCAACGGCGAAATGCCCAAGAAGGTCATCGAGAACAAAGAGCTCGCGGACATCATGAACTGCATGGGCCTGGTCATTGGTCAAAAGGCCAAGCTGAGCGATCTTCGCTATGGCAAGGTCTATGTGGCGCACGACATGGATCCGGACGGATTGAACATTGGTGCGCTGTTGATCAACTTCTTCCACACATATTGGCCAGAGCTGTTCGCCGATCAGGCCAAGCCATTCGTGTACATCTTCCGCACACCATTCATCATTGCGGAAAAGGGAAAGCTGAGAAAGTACTGGTACGCCCACAACTACCAGGACTTCAAGCCCGAAGATTACAGCGGTTGGGCCATCACTCGCGCAAAGGGTCTTGGTACTCTAACTCGTGAGGATTGGGAATACTCGTTGAAGAATCCAGAAGTTTATCCAGTGACCGATGACGGTACAATGGGTGAAACGTTGGATCTGATCTTCAACAGCAAGCGTTCCGATGACCGCAAGGAGTGGATTGGCCTGTGAGGGTTGATATGCGTCACTGTGGACCACACCCTCTTTTCGAAGATATTTGGTTTGGCGCAGTGACGACGGACGACTATGATAGCTTTGTGGCTTGGCTCGATAAAATGATGCCAAGCCACAAAATCGCAACGTCCTATGACAGAAATCCAAGTACTCAAGCTGCTGATGGTGGGTACAAGACCCGCATCAATATCCACTGTAAGAACAAAGTGGAACAGATGATCTTCAAGTTGACGTGGGGTGGAAGTGTTTGAGCTACCTGGACATTTAATGGAAATTGAGGATGGCCACTTCAACGTGTTCATTCCCGTAAGGTCTGTGAAAGAGCTGTATGCTGAAGCCATGATGCTAGGTTCAGATGGTGTCCAGAACCTACGCTCAGGACACTTCGATGACGTCCATCCCACAGTCACGGAGTGGCTTTATAGAAATGTGGGGCCCCGGCGCGCTTACGGACGAGAATGGTATCATGCAGACGCTCTGGGACGAAACTACGATTGGTCAGTCCGTGGTGAACTTTACCTCCCCGACCGGGCAGTAATACAGGTTATGATACGCGATCGTCGCGCTGCCCAGTTGTTCAAGATGGCCTTTAGTGTGCGATGAATCTTCATTGGTTTATGGTTTGGTTTGAACCACAAGAGGGCGACCATGTTGCCTACATGACTCAGCACAGGATAGCGGAGTGCGGTGGTACCAATGTGGAAGACTACAAGAGCACTTCCTGGGCACGAAACGCCGAGCAGCTAAACCAGGGTGTGGCTGTTCTAACACGATGGTGCAGATTAAATTGCACATCGGTACCCGCACCCGTTAACGTTCGTGGTAAGACTGGTTTTGCATTCAACAACAGTGCAGATGCCCTTCTGTTCAAACTTACCTGGGGTTGATATGGAACTTCTCACCAATTCTGAGTTTTACGATCGTGAAACCGCAGAGCTTTACTGGCATCTGGAAAAGCATGGCACGATGGTACCAGTTTATTCCCTTGACTTGTTTTCAATGATCCATTGGTGTCGTGAAAACTGTGATGGTCAGTGGGCCAAGAGTCCCTATGCGGTTTTGATTGACCAGGACATTTATCAACGAAGCATCCAAATTGCTGATGGTGTCATTCCCAATCCCCGCGATATCAAGGACAGCAATTGGATTGAGGCGGCAATCTCGGATGCAATCATGCGAGATCAGGAGCACAACTTCAGGGTGGACATGGCCAAAGAGCTGGGTTTTATCATTCCTGCATATCGCTTTTGGTTTGTCAACAAAGAGCACGCGATGCTGTTCAAACTAACTTGGGGCGGTGAATAACTTGGACAACACCTACATCACACTCTACATGGAAAACCAAGACCGATACAGTCTACTGGGGTCGGGCGGCTTTCAACTGAGCACTGAAATATATGAGTGGCTGGAAAGGCATGTGGGCAAAGGTGCGCCAACCAACCACCAGTGGTTTCTCAACATGGACAACAGTCAGTACCAGTGGCACCACGGTGGACTGATGCATGATGCTTTTGGACAGCTTCGCCGCATCTTTTACTTTCGCGATGAAGCAAGGGCTCTGATGTTCAAACTGACTTGGGGTGGTGTGTAAATAGCTGACTATGCAGCTTGATTACCAACACCTCCCAGAGTACCAGTTTCCTCACTGGATTGATCACACCACAACTCCAGCAAACGATGATATCACGACCTTCATGGATATCAACGAGTGGTGCGGTGGTCAGTTTGGTGAACTTGGTGACCAGTGGGGATATGAACGCAAGAACGTTGAGGCTCCCTATCCACAGGGTTTGAATCCAGTTCGCGTTCGTCTCCACTACACCTCGATCGTCTACAGTTGGCGCTTTAAGAACAAAAGCGATGCAATGGCATTCAAGCTAGCCTGGGGTGGGGCATGACCATCCAGTGCAATTTTGACAAGCGCCAAATAGATCGAATTATGATGTCCCTGAACTTGGATTGGCAAAGGGACCCATTTAACCGCTGGGACGTGGAGTGGAATCAAAATCTCACCAGAGTTGTTGACGCCCTGGAGCAGTGGTGCAAGGATAGTGGAATCAAAACCTTTGGCATTGGTTTCACGCAGATCGCTTTGAGCGCGTCCTTTAGTGAGGGACGAGATGCAATGATTTTCAAGTTGAGGTGGCATAATGCCTAAATCACCTGAGCGAGCCAACATCGAGTTTAACCCACCGCTTGCCATTCGGACCCCACCTTTTGAACGCGCTGAAGAGATATTGCGCGAAATGGGTATTCGACAATCGGTGGCTATATTCTATGTGGGAAATCATGAAATCAGAGAAATGAGTTTTGAGAGCCGTGACCAAGCGGTTATGTTCAGATTGAGGTTGTAATGTCCACAGTTCACAGAAATGGCCTCCCTCCCAAACGCCTTCACTTCAAGCAAACCCGTACCTTCCGCGATATGGAGTTCAACGAAGAAGTGATCTTAAAGTGGTGCCGCGATCACCTGGTCAACCACATGCAGTATGACTACACAGTGTTCAATGGTGACAAGGGAAAGCTCAACAGAACCATTGATTTTGTGGCTTGGTTTCAAACCAAAACAGACGCAGAGAAGTTTCGCCAGCAATGGATGTAAGAGTTCACATGGTCGATCGAGACGACCAGGTAAAATGGTACCTTGATCCCAAGACTGCTACCAGTTTCTGTGCCCAGTTGGAAGACAACCACCACGAGATTCGTCAGTGGCTCCTGGATGCAACACAAGATACTGTGGTGATCAGCGGTCGTGGGTCCCTTCCCCGTCGTGGAACCACCGATCATCCCACACTCAGCATCTATGATCATGTATATCGCGATCAGTACCGCTTCTACTTTAAGAGTGACCAGGACGCCATGTTGTTCAAACTTGCCTGGGGTGGAACATTGTGATACTGAATGTTGATCAACAAGACTACCACGTGGTTGAGCTGAAGCTTCGTAGTCGACTGATGCAGAGTATTCTTCAAACCGCAAGAGCACACGGAAAGCGTCCTGGTCTCAAAGATCTGGCCATCGAGAGTATTGAACTTGCGGAAAGTTGGTGCGAGAAGCATTGCAAGAGTGGTTATCTGATCGATCCGTTTCTGCATCTGCAAATCCTATTTGTGGATCCCCGGGAAGCGGTCATGTTCAAACTAGCCAATGGATAGCCACATGCTCAATAACAAGTGCAGTCTCTGGAAGATCACACTGGAACTGGATCATCCCATCAATGGGGTCTTTCCTGAGGCACCCTCGCTGGAGACCAGTACCTTCTGGGCCTACAACTTCAGCGAGATCAAGGCACGTGATGCAGCGTTCCGCTGGGCATCCAATGAGTTCCCGGCCGCCACAGTGTCTGTGAAAGCGGTTGAACTGCGGCCCTAAGCTGCTATACCAGTTCACATGAAACTTCGAAAGATCATCCACAGCGAGCAGTAGGAAGCAATCACGCTTCCTGGAGACTGCTATGCAATGGAATCCTCCCCGCAAGTACAAGGGGCTCAGGACCCAGTACACTCACGCCATCAAGGTTACCATCCCCTCGCCGGATGAGTATAACCGTAGCCTCAACTCATCGGAGACCCGCTACAGCAAGCTGGGTGAAATGGAAGACTGGTGTGAGGAATTCTGCACTCGCAATTGGTCCTCTTTTGGTTATAGCACGTGGTACTTCGATAAACCCACCGAGGCCGTGATGTTCAAGATGATCTTTGGAGGAAAATGACTCACCAGCCAGCCCATGAGAATGGCAAGGTAGTCGTCAAGACTGGCTACCACGTGTGCCTTGATGCCGAGATTCCTCGTGGTCGTGGAAAAGCGCATGGCTATTTCAAGCATGGCTTTCCCCTTGAAACCAAGGAGTGGCTCCTCGAGAACGTTGGGACTACCAACGGTCAGCACTTTTGGGAAAACGAAGGCAAGGGCGAATGGCTTCATACCGGTTCCACTCAAAAGAGCTCCAAAGATCGCTCACCAAAGCCGCTTCTAGCCCATTTTTGGTTCAGGGACCGAAGGGCAGCGATGCTGTTCATGCTGACTTGGACGGGCCGACTATGAAGTACAGAGAGAAGAATGGCGTCCACTATGTTCCCTGGTGGGAGCCTGACTTTGAACACCACGTAATACTGGTTACTTCTGGAGGCTTTGGAACACATCTAAAGACTGGCCTTGATGCAATGAAGTGGATACAAGGCCAATATCCTGATCTAAGCGGCGATGCTTCAATGAGTCGATTGGATGAAAGCGACAAAGCCTGGTACGATTACGATTGGGGAGTAAGTCGAGAAGGTGACCATGAGTTCATCTTCTACTTCAAAGACCCCAAGGTCGCTGCTCATTTCAAACTGGCCTGGGGATGACCGACCTAGAAGTCGTTGACATCTGTATGTTGCGCGACGGCAACTGGATCACGCGCCAAGACATAGAGAAGTGGTTCAAAGAACAGGGCTGGACCCGCGACGATTATGTCTTTTATGGAACGCCATATGGGATGGCAAGTCACTTTGGCTGGATGTTCCGCGACCCCTCCAAGGCAGTGATGTTCAAACTGGTCTGGGGCTAACCAGTTATTGACTCTGGTGTCGTGCAATAAGTAAAATGCACGATAAATCAGAGGCATCTCAATGACCCAAAATAGCTCATCCAATTATATCCTAGACACCAGTCGAGAATATTCCATCTACGTTTGCGAAAGTCGCGCAATCCCCAAGGTTGCCGACGGTCTAAAGGACGCACAACGCAAAGCACTCTGGCTTGTCAAGGGCAAGAGTGAAAAGATCAAGACAGTCTCGCTGGCAGGTGAGATGATCAGCAGCGGATTGTATCTTCACGGCGACGCCTCGGCGGCCGGTTCGATCTCCATGTTGGCCGCTCCCTATGTCAACAACGTGCCACTTCTAGATGGCATTGGATCGTTTGGTACTCGCGTGGCCCCCGTTGATGGTATTGGTGCTCCTCGCTACACATACGTCAAGCGTGGCAAGGCAGCAATGGAACTGATGTTCCCCGACATGGACATTGTGCCAACCAAGGAAAACTACGACGGCTCCACAATTGAGCCGCAGCACTTTCTCCCCCTGATCCCCACTGTGCTTCTAAATGGTGTTTCCGGCATCGCTGTGGGCTGGTCAACGGAGATCTTGCCCCGCAGCTTTAAGAGCTTGATTCAGGCCACGCTGGACGTCCTAGACGGTAAAAAGCTCAAGAGGATTCCACCGGCATACGAACTCTACAACGTTGGCGTTCAGCACCTTGAGGAAAACTCCTGGGAGTTCACTGGCAAGGCTGAGGTCCTCGACACTTCGACGGTTAAGATCACCGAGTTGCCGCCAGAGCTCACACTGGAAAAGTTCAAAGAACGACTCAACACATTCGAGGACGATGGCAAGATCAGCACCTACACTGATCGCTCCACAGACACCATCGACATCACAGTCAAGATGGCACGTGGTGCGGTAAAGGGCTGGGATCAGGCCAAGATCATTGACTACTTTAAGCTACGTCAGAAGAAGAGCGAGCGCATTGTGGTCATTGACTGGAACGGCAAGGCAATCCGTCAGTATGAGAATGCCGAGAAGGTCGTTGAGGACTTTGTTGCATGGCGTTTGAACTGGTACGCAACGCGCTATCAGAACAAGGTCGACAAGGACAGCTACGAGCTGGGCTTCTGGGAAGGTGTCAAGCTATGCTTTGATGACAAACTGCCAGCGCGCTTGGGTGCGATCAAGAGCCGAGTGGAACTGGATCAGGATGTCAACAAGGTAACGATCAAGCTCAAGCTGGATGACAAGCGAATCGACCGCATCGTCAACCTACCGGCCCATCGTTGGACCAAGGACGCATATCAGCAGGTCCTGGACAAGATCAAGGAACTAAAGGCCAACATCAAGGAGTACAACAGGATCCTGAAGGATCCGCAGGTACGAAAAGACCTCTACCGCGAAGAAGTAGAGGCCTTGAAGAAGGTAAAGTTTTAAGGGCAAATGGGGAGCGGGCAACCGCTCCCCAAGTCATTACCGGTAAAAGACCACATCCGCGCCCGCAGTGGTCTTGGCGTTCATGCGGTAACGGAACAGATCGGGCAACGTGTCGGTGGACACATCAAAGTCCTCACAGACCGTCTCATTGTACTGCCGCGAGAAGTAGCCAGTGCCCTGAGTGGCCGACCTGACCACTGGGGCCAGTTCACCGGTTGCCTGGAACTTGGCTACATCCACCCAAGCGAACTTGGCCGTCCAGTACTGGGGCTTTCCAGCGTGGTACTGCGGATGATGGGTGGATCCACCCGGCACAATGGTCTTCTTGTTCTCCACATCGTAGAGATCAATCTGGACCAGCTTTCCGTTGTAGACGCCGAACACATTGCCCTCGCTGACGTAGCGCATCAGATAGCTGATGTTGTCCTTGTGTTCGGGGCTGATCGCAATCGCATCGTCGAGCAGCATCTGGTACGTACAGGGCTCCTCGGTCTGCGTGAAGTCGCTGATGCTCATCTCCTCGATGGAGACACCGATGGCTTCCTGATAGTTGGCCCCGCTCTCGTTGAGCTTGATACCCGTCTGAATCAGCCGGTTGACTTCCTTCTCGGCCTCGATATGCGTGAGCGGCGTCTCTGCCTCAAAGACCTCGCTCAGCTTGGGAGTGGGCATGGCCTTGAAGAACTTGACGCTGCTGACGCCATCAGCGCCCGGCTGCTGCATCAGGAATACGTGGCGCTTTTTGCCCGTGCTGTTGAGGTTGTGGCCCAGCCCGTTGGAATAGCGATCGATGGAGGCAACGTAGAAGGCGCCATAGTAGATGCCCTCGTCACCATTCTGCAAGACCGCGCTGTCGCCGATCTTGATGTCCCGCATGGATGCCGACTTCTTCACCCGCTCGGTGTTCCGAACGGTTGCGCGATAGACGTCGCTGTTGACGGGTACCAGAACGTTGTCGGCGCCCAGTCGAGCCCAGATGCAGTCCTCGAGAATCTCGCCTTCCTGGATCGTGCAGAAGCCGATCAACTGGGCGAAATTGGGGCTGGAGATCTCCAGCTCAAAGCCGCGCGGATCGGCAATGCGCCACTTGACGTTGCCCTGTCCCCAGCCGTAACCGTGCCGAACATTCTGCCCCAGCTTGAAGCCGGCCAGCGGCTTGTTCTCGTAGCTCTGCGCTGGCAGTTTGTCCTGGGCTTCGTTGCGACCATAATAGCCACCACTCTCTGCCCAGCGATCGACCGTGCCCTTGCGCTTGACCGCAGCACTGTCAGTGCCGTCCGGGGTCATGAACCCCAGGGGCAGCTCATCGTGACTGGGGCGAGCCTGAAAGCCCACGTAGTGCCGATCGGGAAACTTGATTGCCTTGTTGTCGCTCATCTTGGACCCCTGTTACTTGTCGCTGTTGCGAGCGGAGAGTTTCATCATCATCGCATAGCGACGTTCCAGCGAGACTTCCGCCTCGTTGTAATCGGCGTCCAGCTTGGTCAGCGCCTCACGCTTTGCCGTGTTGCGTTCCCGCCGAAGATTCTGCAGGTCGTCGAAGATGGCCTGGAGACCACCCTGGGAAAATGCTTCCGCTTCCGAGTGACCGGAAGTCATCATGTCCTTTCGGACCTTGGCAAGAATACTCATGCGATCTCCACGCTGAAGCCTGCATTACGCAGGACGGTTATTGATGTCTGAATCTGGCGGTCCCAGTCCTGCGAGGTGAAGTCCTGGGGAGGAGTCTTCATCAGCACATCCATGGGCTGGTAGTATGCCTTCTCTACCAGGGTCTTGGCTTCCGTGAGACCGATGCCGGTCAACATACGGACTTCCTTGATGGCGTTGATCTTTTGCACCACGCCATCGTTGACATTCTTGATGATCCGCAGATTGCGGATGTTCTTGTACTTGTTGGCCATGATGCCAAAAATGACGCGACCCTTCCAGTCCTTGCCCAGAATGGGCGACAGGGCTTCCATCACGTCCACGGCCGTGTCCCGTGTGTAATGCTGTTTGATCGCACGGAGGAAATGCGCCGAGGCTTCGTCGAGAAAGCTCATGCTTTCTTCTGATACCGTTTCGTCCAACAGGGCCACTTCAATCTCCTTCCAAACCTTGTTAGCACCAAAAACCAGCTTGTCAAATGGACTAAATACCTTGTTCTTGACTCAAGACAATGCTACACAGGAATATATGCCTTGGACCTTTGAACAGAGAATCTATAAGGTAACGGACGACCTAGTAAGGCGTTGGTGCCTGGAGGAAACACAGATCGAGACTCTGCGGAGGCCATTGTTCTTTGGACGATACGCCTACGGAGTTGGACTTTCGTTAGATTTGCCCAACTGGGGCGAGTGGCTGGGGATCAAGGATCTCATCAACCACAGCTTCAAAGATCTTGATATGGTTCTTCAGAGCAACCAGCGAACATACCAGTTCAATGCCTTTTCCAGCGATCCCCGGATGCTGCAATGGTTTCTCCGTCACAGGCACAAGTTTACGTTCAATCATGTACGCATCGTCGAGAGATCATGCTGGCATCTTACTCTTCCACGACCAAAGCCCAAGGGCAAGTTCTACGGAGAGTATGGATACAGGTTTGAGTTCAAGGACCCCAAGTGGGGACTGCGCCCTGATAACGTTGCCGAATTGGAGAAGCTCTCTGGGCCGATCAAACTGGTAACTGAACCCAGGACCTTTCTCTATCTTGATAAGCTAAATGATGTTCTCCTCTTCAAGCTCGTCGTGGGAGAACAACTGTTGAGCTTGGATGACCGACGCGACCTCTAGGTCTTGTTTGACTCCGCGCCGTTGCCCAGCGCATACTGAGGGCAAGATCGGACCAACTATATGTGAGGTGATGGTTGAAATTTACAGGAGCAATCGTGCTCCTCTTGTCCTTTTTGCTGACGCCCAACCTAGCCGAAGCAGGGACAACCCTTAGATACCAAGGACTACACGCTGCAACACGATCTGCCGGAGGACTGATTCCAGAACTTCAGCAAGCCAATCGTGCTGATCAAGACCAGATGTTGTGCATGGCACTTAACATCTATCATGAAATCAGAGGGGGAAGCCCCCGCGATCAGTGGGCAGTCGCATTTGTGACTTTGAACCGCACCAAGCGATCCGCGTTCCATGCGAACAACGTTTGCTCAGTGGTGTGGGCGCAAAGTCAGTTTTCTTGGACTAAGAGGTCAACGGGGACACTAATACCGAAGGACAAAGCAACATGGGCGGAGTGTCAACACAAAGCAGCCATTTTGTTCAGCGGTGATAAGATGAAAGACCCTACGAATGGATCAACACACTTCAATGGCTCCCTTAGGAACTGGGGTCGTGGATTGATCAATAGATTTCGTATTGGACCACATTGGTTTGCAAGGTTGCCTGGCAGCAACTAAGGGTTTCCAATCACTTAACCAAGGAAAAACCCCGGATGGCCTAAGCTGTCCGGGGTTCTTTGTGCCAGTCTTACTTTTCGTCTACGGGCGGAATCTTATGCAAGTCGTAGATCACATCTTCGAACTTGCTCAAGTCCCCAATCCGCGATGGATGATTGGGAGCACCATCACCTAGAATGTCCAAGTATTGCTGAGTCTTTTCAGACGTGACCTTGTCGCCACGCTTGATTGCCTGAGCCAGCCTGTCCTTGAAATACTGAATGTCGGACTCGTCAATGCCCTCAACGTCCACATAATGGACCTGACGATTGGGAACATCGCCGTAATAGATCGCACTGTTGGAGCCGTGCTCAAAGCATTCCACAGAGACTAGACGTACGTCTGGGTTGATCTCATAGCGAGAGTTCTCACCAGTCTTCATCTGCTCCAGCATCTTGCTGGCTTCCTCAAAGACCATCTTGGCCGTCATCTCACAACCCACGCCGGGCACGATGCGAAGGGCACAGATGCGGCCTTCCTCGTGGGGAATGGGGTTCAAGTAGCCAATGGACTCGTTGGTGCCATTGTGCTCAGGCATCGTGGAATAGCCAGCCATGGTCTTGAAGAACTCCAACGCGGGATCATCCTCAGCAACCAACACCGTGTGGTCAAACATGCTGTCCAGGTATTGCTTGATGGGTTTCATACCACCGAAGTCAAATGCCCAGTTCCTGCTATCCAGGGTCTCGCTCTCGAATACAAACTTGAAACCCAAGCTGTAGCCGTGAAGAGTGGAACAGTGGCTATGCGATGCCTTCCACTGCCTAAAGCAGCAGGAGAGCCCACGGTCAGTACCGTAGGTCTTGGTCGATTGAAACTTTGCCATTTTATGGTTCTCGTTCTTGCGACGCAGAATTCTTATAGAGGGTTGAGTCGTTGTCCTCTCTTCTACTTATACGAAACTCTGGTGCATTTCCGCAATATATGCGTTGTTTATAGACGCTTAAATAGTGGACGCTCTATAAGGAGAACATGATGAGTAAGGAAAAGTTTGGAGTCCCCATGGAAGATGGTACCCGCGGTCAGATCACGATGCCCTGGTATTCTTACAGGTTTCGAGTCGCAAGCCGCTCCGAAGGTGTAACGCTGAATGTGGAAAACGTCTCGGTGGATTTTGTAGCCAAGACGGTTCAGATCAATGCCCGCGCGACGATCAACCCCGAGCATTTTCTGGATGCAATGCGGTTCAACAGCTTTCGTCTTGATTGCATGGATGCAGCCAAGGACAAGCCAGTGTTCAGCATCATCCCACAGGGGCTCAAGCTGACCGGTCACTCCTTTGATCTAGCTTATGCAGCCAGCCAGAGCGCGATGCATCGCTACACCTTTGCCTTTGAGGACATGGGTGTACAGGCTCCCGAACCCACCATCGCAGTGGTTGCCGCTCCAGTGGTCGACGATGATGGCTTTATGACTCCCGCTGAGGCTCTGAAGAGTCTTGAGGAGAAGAAGGGATTGACGGGCGGACGCCAGTTGCTTAATGAAGTCCCAACTAAGCCATTTGCAGGTTGATTGAACATGGGACTCACAAAGGCCGACCGGGACGTCTGGTCCCGTGCAACCAAGGACGTAACGCCCTTGGGTCAAGCCCGCGTGGGTCCCACTGCTGGCGATCATTTTACCATGGTCGTCAGTCCCAGGGCACTGCCCTATCATCCAACCCTCGACCTTCATGGACTCACGGTTCAAGAAGCGTTTCTGGTGGTGCGCGACCATATTGAAAATGGCGCCCTACTGGGCTATAAAGTGTTGACCATCATCAGCGGCAAGAGTGGCCAGATCAACATTGAGATGCCACGATGGGCAGACAGAATCTCCGCAGTCAGATCGATCACACCTAAAAACGGCGGCGGAGCCTGGGAAGTATGTCTGAAAAAACGCGCTACATAGACGCGAACGCAGTGGCATTAGCCATTGATACAATCAATGTGGGATTCTATCCCAGTTATTCCAGTGGTCAGCTGGACAGTGCAGTGAACATGCTGGTCGGCCAAGCAGTCAATGGCGCCCTTATGCACTTCAAGGAACAGCTCAAGCAAGCTCTGCTAAGTGCAAGCAAGCCCTATGACAAGTGTATGCTCTGCGTACAGCGGGACGGTTGCGTTCCTCCCAACCTGGGAGTCTAACCCACTCGTCCGCCCCACGTGAGGGCAAACATCATCGCCAATGCTTTGTCCTTGATGTAGAAGCAATCATTCTGTCCGGCCGTTGAATGTAGGTTGTGAGAGAATTCCTGCGTTCGATTGCGGAGCCAGTTGTAGGCTTGTCCCGTTCTACTCTCGCTCCACGCATGGAACTTGATAGCATAACGGTAGCGGGTACCTGGTGTCACCGCGTAGTCGGTAATCGTCTTGGTCACGCTCCGCCCCACGTTAGCTTGAACAGCATGGCGTCCTTGGCATTCTTAAAGGAAACCTTGTCGCCGGTGCTGGCTGTCGCGTCCAGGGAATAGTCGTCCTGACAATGCTGGTTGCACCAAGCAATCATCTCCAACGTGCGAGGACGAACGATCACCAGATGATCGTATCCCTGGAAGCGATGGTACTTGGGATCCTTGGTATATGACGCAGTGGGGATACGATGCAGCATATCCTCGATCTCTTTGATTTGCTTTCCAACGCTCACAATGCACCCCAGGCAAGTTTGAACTTCATGGCATCATTTGGACGCAGGAAGAATAGATGCACTTCAAAGAAGGGATCCACCTTGGGTGAAATGCCTTTGTTGTTGAACTCCCACTCGGATAACTTGACCTCCTCGGGATCGACACCGCTTTCCCGGAACCACTTCATCAGGGCTGCCGTGGGTACTGGGCGATCGCGGTACTCGCCATGCTTTATCGCAGGGTTGTTGGCGCGGACGATGACAGCCTCCCAGTTATCAACATTTTCCGCGCCAACTTCGATCAGTCCCTCATAGTAGGGACCGGGTTCAGGAATCGCGCTGCTCACTCAACCTCCATCAACTCGTCCTTGGACTTGTTGAAGCTGCTGAACGCCCATGCGTCCTTCATACGCTCCAAGCGACGCCCCATGTCGGGCCCCGGCTTCATCCCAGCGGCGATCAAGTCGTCCCCCTTTACTGGGAAGGTCGGCACCACGTAGTCCCGAGCGAACTCGGCCAACGTGGGCTCCCCCATCATCTCGGCCAAGCTGACCACAAAATCACGCGGAGCCTTGTTCCGCGTCATCATGTTCATGATCGCCCGCTCGTCCAATGGCGTGCTGCGGTTACGCACCAACCATTCGATCTTCTTCTGCTCGGCCGAGCTCAACGCCCAGAACTCGAAGAATCGCGTCATGTCCTGCTCATAGACCAACGAGGCCAAAGCCGACACTGCATCATCGCTCCGCGTTACCTCGACGGGGTTGAAACGGAAGAACCCCAACGACCGGTTGACCCGAGTGCGGAAGATTGCGTCCACGACCCGAGTGCGCGCCGGCATCGACGGGTCCAACAACTTCT